>Ga0209061_1000134_pt1 | contig 246431 bp, 202 predicted proteins | sample Coa_R1_10_FD_187157 | JGI IMG/M metagenome (GOLD analysis project Ga0209061, IMG submission 187157) | Surface soil microbial communities from Centralia Pennsylvania, which are recovering from an underground coalmine fire - Coalmine... | ecosystem: Environmental > Terrestrial > Soil >... | reverse complement strand
GCAAGAAGCAAATTTGCGCTGCGGAGATGCAAATCGGCGATCCCGGACGGCTACTGGCCGGACGGCGAAGAAATCCGAACAATTCCTGGCAAATTTCTTCTTTTCGCTTCATTCCACAATATGTTTAAAAGCGATTTGCTGAGGAGCACCTTTCGCGATCTTTTCTTGATATTCGGCATTTTGTTCTCTTCCTCGAGCGGTTTCGCTCAATTCCCACCTCTTGGTCGCAGTCGAAGGCTGACCACGGAAGAGGAAGGCTGCTTCCCAATCCGTAGCCTTTGCAAAACGATGCCCATCAAAAGCGGCGGAGTCCGCATGCGGGACCAGCGTGGTTTTGGTTTAATGGGAGGTTTTCTGACTAGTCTCGAACAGATGGCGACCCAGTTGAAGGAGAGGGGCCTCACTTGGGAAGATACGAACCCGGTTCAACCACTGCCGATGAGACCGAAGGAAGGTTTCCACTGGCGCCAATTTGGTCTCGAGCTGTTCACACAACTTTCGATCGAGCAAGCCTACGTGATACATACCGACTTTCACTGGGTAGTCAGTGAGAAGGGTGTTCCTTTCAATCATTATTGGCGGGACTACCAGCAGTCGCTTTCTTCATGGATACATTCCGGGTGGAATGACGGCGATCCGAATATGTACGGCTATGTTGGCCATCCTTTGCAAGGATTGGCGGTAAGCTACATCTGGCTCCAGAACGACCCTAAAGCCAACAAGTTAGAGTTCTCGAATACCAAAGCCTACTGGTACAGTCGTCTCGAGGCTACACTCTGGAACGCGATATTCAGCTTGCAGTGGAACAACGGCCCGCTCAGCGAAATGACTGTCGAGAAGTACGGCACCAAGGATCGGCCGCCCTGGAATTCAGACGGAACCTATCCGTGCAACACCAAGCATTGTTACACCGGTGTGGGACAAATTGATTTGGTGATGACTCCCTTGGGCGGCCTGGGTTTGCTGGTCGGTGAGGATTTTCTGGACAAATATGTCACCCGCCGCGTAGAGAGAGATACTTCGAATCGATTTCTGATCGATTTTGTTCGATGCGGATTGGATCCGATGCGCATGGGTACCAATATTCTTCACGGTGAGCGGCCCTGGTATCGTGCCTCGCGCGACAAGCAACCATCAGAGCGCTTTTATGGCTTGAAATCTTTTGTTTATTCTTTTGAAGCCTCGAAGGCGCGCCTTCCCCATCGAGGAGATCTGTTTCTAGGATACACCCACTCAGGTGCAGCTCACTGCGAAGCGATTTATTCGAGCGATACAATTGCGTGCGACCCGTTCTCCGCTGAAACTTCGAATCTCAATGGCTGGAACGTGTCCGCGGAGAAGATGTACCTTCGCTATTTCGGCATTGTCGCGGATTTCAGCGGACAGTACGGCAGTGTAAACCAGACGACCTCTCTGTTTGGTCTGCGAGGGGGCGCCTGGGCCGGAAGGTTCCGGCCGTTTGGTCAAATTATGATTGGTGCCGTTCACGCTCGGGAATACGGTTCTGCTGCGATTGCACCTGAAACTTCGTTCGCCGAAGATTTGGGCGTGGGAATTGATTTCCGGCTGGCTGGGCGCTTCAGTTGGAGGACCGAGGCTGACGAGCTGAAGACGGGGACGAATGACTTTGAGCGGCGCAGCGTGCGCATGTCCTCCGGCCTTGCCATTCAATTCTAGTGGAACAGAGAAGTAGGGGGCCGAGCTTTCGTCTCGCTCCTCCGACTATACGTTCTTGACTTACAGGAGGCCCGCGCCGACCTCTGTTTGCACCTGGCAACTCCGTTCAATTAAGGCATCCTCGAAGGTGTGCCAAGGAAAGGCAGCAACGTAGCATGAGCATCCCGCGAGGCTTTTCGCCAGATGTTATTCTCGGAACGAGAGGTACTTGGCACGCGTTGAAGTTCACGGCCCTTGTGTGTGCCATCCTGTGCTGGCCTCACCCAGGTTATGCCCAGCGTTTACCGGCGCAAGCACTGGGACGAGGAGGTTGGGAATTTGGAGCGTTCGTGGGCGGCGGCAGCGGATTATTCGCCGCCTCGAACACTCAATACCTTCTTGCAGGCGTCCGGATTGGGAAAATTCTCACTGACAATCACTTGCCCGGATGGTTTTGCGGAAATTTTGAATATGCGGGCGACTTTGAACCATTGTTTGAAGTTTTCCAGCCGGGCCAAAGTGTGTATGGTGGAAGCTTCCTTCCGGTTATCCTCAAATGGAATTTCACGCGAAATCCAAGGATTGTCCCGTATCTGATGCTTGCCGGAGGCGGCATAGCCACTAGCAGCAATATTCCCCCCGGGAATACTTCTACATTTAATTTCACTGCCGGCGGCTCGATTGGAACCTACATCTTCCTTCGTCAGGGACGCGCCATCACCCTCGAGACCCACTGGATGCACATCTCCAATGCAGACTTGGGCACTCAAAATCCTCAGTTGGTCGCAAACTTCTTCTTTACCATTGGTTATACCTGGTTTATGTAGGCTGCTCACCCTCTGCTCTCGTCAGCATCCTCAGCTGCATTTCCTTCTCTTCGCTTCTCGACTTCGCGCGTACAGAAAGGCAACACCGCAATCCTCTTGGGGAATAAGGTGTCCTTGTGAATCCTGCAGTGTTTGAGCCACCTGAGACAGGCTGAGCATGGCTTCCACTTTGGATATTCCCGATGGCAGCCAAACCAAGAAGGGCATGCTTTCGCAGGCTTTCTTCTCACGTTTGTAAAGGCTCTTCAGGGTAAGTTATATGCGTAACGCTGAGTAGGACAGGTAGCCCATTGGGGCGGGAAGGGATCGGTAGGAACATACACGAGTGGGGGGATCTTCGAAGGATAAGGAACCGCAATGCGCTGTGCCATAGGATGTTTAGCAGCCCAACGGCTGCATGCCTGCGGAGCTTCAATATGATTGAAACAAGAATACTACTCGCCATCGATGATTCACCTGCATCAATGCGCGCTGTAACGTATGCAGCGCATCTGGTGGGGCGACGAAGGGGCTTTCGTTTTTGCATAGTTCACGTGTTGCCGCCTTTCCCTCCCCGATTGCTTGAACACGGAGGCACGGAGACTTCCGCCAAGGACCTCAAGGCCGAACAGCATCTCTGGCTCGCTGCCGCCAGAAAGACCTACCAGAAGGGCTTGGATGAAGCTGGTGCAAAGCTGCGAAAGGCAGGGGTTCCGAGGGGAGCGATTCAGCTTTTATTCTGTGACCTTCAGAGCAGTTTGGTAACTTGGCATCAAAATTTTCCCAGGCTAAGAGCCCGCATACCCTCGTTGGTGCAGCCGGCCGTTTGAGGCGTGGCGTTTGCCTGTATGGCCTATGGTAGAATTGCGACGTTCGGATTCAATAATCCGTTTGTACCTGCCAGAGAGACATACATCATCGGAGCGCCCCCATGTTGGAGCACGAGCTTTTCGATCTGCTCGAAGGCACGGCCGATGCAGCCTTCACTGTGACGGATCAAGGTGAAATTTGTTCATGGAACAAAGCCGCTGAGAAATTATTTGGATATGGGAAGGCTGAGGCTCTTCAGAGAACTTGTTACGACCTTCTGCAAGGACGCGGGGCTTTAGGCGCCCAGGTATGCGGCGAGCATTGCAGCATCCGGAGTTGTGTCGAAAAGCACGTTGAAATTCCGAATTATGATCTGGAAGTAAAGGTTCGTTCCGGGAGGCGGATATGGGTGAACGTCTCTACTCTTGTATATCAAAACTCCCGTAACCATCGGTGTTTGATCGTGCACTTCGCTCATGACATCTCGGACAGAAAAAGGAACGAGGAACTTCTTCACAAGATGATGAACCTTTCGCGACAGTTGGCCGGCATTCCAGATGTTGTCGGACGACCGGCGCCCGTTTCACCTCTCTCTGAACAAGAAAGGGAAATCCTGCAGTTGTTTTCGATGGGTAGGAATTCAACAGAAATAGCCCGCAAGCTGGGAATCACGCTGCAAACTTTGCGAAACCATCTGCACCACATCAACCAGAAATTGCACACGCATAATCGTCTGGAAGCGGTGACACACGCGATGCGGCGCAAGCTTGTGTAACTTGGTTAGACCTTACCGAGGCGATATCGATACTCTGCAAGGCGGCCCAGGTGACGGCGACATCCCGGACCTCCTGTGACTGCGACCCTCCGCTTTGCGCAAAAAGGCAGGCGGAGGATATTTTTATCGGCCATTTTGGACGCTTCAAGGTTTCAAGGCCGCCGTGGTTCGGCAATGTCGGCAACGCCCATGCGCTTTAATGCTTCCGCATAGTAGCGGCGATAGAGAATGTCCCATTCCTCGCTGCCTTCGAGGATTTCCTTCTTTTGCGAGGCGATTTTGGCGCGCGCTTCCGCATCTACCTGCTCTTCCTGTTTCAGCAACTCCTGAAGAATGGTGACAATTTCTTGACGGATCGTATCGCGATCCTCGACAAAGTCTACATCTTCCACGGAGACGAGGAGATTGATGATTCGATGAGAAAGACGTACCGTCTTTTCGCGGCTCAGACGCATCAGCGAAGGATCAGCTTCCTCTGGCGCGCCAGCTCACCTTTCACTTTTTTGTACATTTCCTGGTAGGAAGCGCCTACTCTGCGCATTTCGTCGTTATGCTGCGCGAGGATCTCGCGCACCTCTTCGTTCAGGCGGTCTTCCACGCTCAGCTCGTCGGCCATGGTCTGCCTTACGCGCTCGGCAAGTTGCTCAACGGATTTAGTCTCAATCATTTGCCGCTCAACGAGGCGTTTAACCACCTCCTTGGCCATGTACCCAACGTAATCGCGAGAAAGGAGCATAATTTGCTAGGGCATCCAGTTTACTTGCCCATCCGAGCGAGGTCAAGCAATCGGCCAATGAGGGGAAATCGTAGTGGCTCGCCCGATTCCGCACTTGAATTGGGTAAACCTGTTTTTGCGCCTTGAAGAGCCAGATGCTGTGCTTGACACGGCACGCTGGTTCCCGCATTTTTGACCGGTGAGCCGGCCTACTGAAGAACTCCTCGAATTTGGACCTTTGCGCGAAATCGTTGCGCGCAACTGCACCTGTGGGCCGGGGCGCCGCGCGGTAGAGAAGCTCGCGTTTCGCACGGACGCGGTCGCATTGCAGGCGGAATTTGCGCTGATTACGGAGGCAATTGCCTATTTGCGTTCGGGCGCGGAGCTGGGATTTGGTTCGCTTGCGGATCCGGAAGCGTGGCTGGCGCGACTGGCTATTCCGTCCGCCTCCCTGACTGCCGGGGAAATCCTGGATGCGGCTTCGCTGATGGAAACTGCCGATGGATTGAAAGCGGCGTTGCGCGGCGAGAGCGCAAAATTGCCACGGTTGGGGGAGCGCGCTGCTTCGCTTGCGGACTTCCGTTTGTTCAGATCGGAAATTCGGCGTTCGATTTTGCCCAATGGTGAAATCAGCGACGACGCCTCGCCGGAATTGAAACGCATTCGCGTGAGCATGGGAAAGGTGCGCGAGCAGATTCAACAATCGCTGGAGCGAATTCTGCGCGGGCGCGGCGAGGCGGGTTCGGAAGATTACGTCACAGTGCGCAATGAGCGGTTTGTGATTCCGGTCCGATCGGCCGAACGACGGGCGATTCCGGGAGTGGTACACAGCGCGAGCGCGACCGGGCAGACGCTTTTCGTTGAACCCCTCGAAACGATTGAACTAAATAACCGGCTGGTTCAGCTTGCGGAAGATGAAGCCGCGGAAATTGCGCGGATTCTGTGGGAATTTTCCGAACGGCTCCGCAGCGAGCGAGGGCCGCTGGAATTTGCGGCGGCGGCGATCGCGGATTTGGATTCGATTTTTGCGCGGGCGCGCTATGCACAGGAATTTGACGCTGCAATTCCAGAGCTTTCCGAGAGTAATCTTTTGCGGCTGGATGGCGCGCGCAATCCGGTGCTGGAGGACAATCTTCGCCGCAAGGGGCGAGAAGTCGTGCCCATGTCGCTAGAGCTCGGCGGCGAGAAATGGGTAATGATAATCAGCGGCCCGAACACCGGCGGAAAAACCGTGGCGTTGAAGACGGTGGGACTGGCGGTGCTGGCTGCGCAATGTGGGATTCCGGTTCCAGCGCAAAGAGCGAAGATGCCGCTCTTCGATTGTGTGCTTGCGGATATCGGGGACGAGCAATCCGTCACTGCGGATCTTTCAACTTTCTCAGCGCACATTTTGAATTTGAAGGTAATGCTGGAGCACGCCACCAAACGCTCGCTGGTTCTCGCCGATGAAATAGGAACGGGAACCGCGCCAGAAGAGGGAGCGGCGCTTGCGGTTGCGCTGCTAGAAGAATTTCGTGCCCGTCATTGCCTCACCTTTGCGACGACGCACCACGACCGGCTGAAGTCTTATGCATCTACTACGCCGGGAATTGTGAACGCGGCGGTGGAATTCGACGAAGAGAATATGCGCCCAACGTACCGACTGCTGACAGGCGTGCCGGGAGTTTCAAGCGGAATCGAGATCGCGCGGCGGCTTGGACTGCCTTCGCGTGTGGTGGAACAGGCGGGCGCAGAGCTTTCGCCAGAAGCTCGCGAGGTGCACGAGCTGATTGTGTCCTTGCATCGCAGCCGCGCGGAAATAGACACGCTGCAACGGCGGTTGCAGGAGGAATTGCAGCGGCTCGAATCGGAGCGACGCGAGCTGCAGACCGAATGGGTCGGGCGCCAGCGCGCGCGCATCGCGGAATTGGAGAAGCAGTTTGCCGGAGCGACGAAGCGCCTAGAAAAAGAGATTGCGCGGCTGGTGGAAGAAATCAAGGACCGCAAAACGCGGACGCGGACAGAAAAGATTACCGCGCGGCGTGTGGCGAAAATCGAGTCCGAAGCGCGCAACGAAACGGATGCAGCAGTGCTCGAAACGCTCGCGGCTTCGCAATCAGATCTCGGCGCGATGATTACGGTTCCGAAACCGATTGAGCCAGAGGACCTGGCGGAGGGAATGCACGTTCGCGTACGCGGAATGAAGGAGCCGGTGGTTTTTCGACGGCGCGATGGCCAAACCGCCGAAGTCCAGGCTGGCCCCATGCGCGCGAAAATCCCGCTGGCGGACATCTTGCAAATTGAAACCCAGGGAACTGCTTCTTTTGCTGGCTCGAAGCCGCAGCGCGCAGTGACAGTACACTCGAAACCCGCTGATGAACCTTCTCCAGTCGAGATCAACGTAATCGGCAGCACCGTCGAAGAGGCTTCGCGGCGCGTCGACAAGTTTATTGATGCCGCTATTCTTGAGGGCCTTTCCCAGGTGCGCATCATTCATGGACATGGAACTGGTGCGCTGCGGCGCGGCCTCGCTGCATTTTTGAATGCGCATCCGCTCGTCAAAAGTATCCACGCGGAGACAGAAGACCGGGGCGGCACGGCGATTACTGTGGTTGATTTGAAGAGCTGACATGCCGTCGAAAAGCGTTTGGCATCTCGAGACGGAACGGCTTTGGCTCTGCCCCTGGAGCGATTCCGACCTCGAAATCGCCCGCCCGATTTTCACCGATGCCGATGTGATGCGTTATATTAATGGCAGCAGGCCTCTCGCCGACATTGACATTCGAGAGGCCATCGCACGCCAGCAAAATCATTTTCGCTTGTGCGGATTATGCCTTTGGAAGCTTTTGCTCAAGCCCGCTGGAGACTTTGCCGGCTTCTGCGGACTCCAGCCGCTCGAGTTGGATGGCGTGAATGAAGTTGAGATCGGCTGGCGATTGATGAAAGAGCAATGGCGCCGCGGATTAGCAACAGAAGCGGCTAGAGAGGCGCTGCGTGATGCGGTTTCACGCGCGCATTTGTCGCGCGTAATCGCTATTGCCATGCCGGAAAATCGCGCCTCGATTCACGTCATGGAAAAACTGGGAATGAACTTCGAGCGTTGGACGCACAACGGAGAATTTGAAGTCGTAGTGTACGCGCGCGATTTTTTGCATTCGGAAAATCCGGAGCGCGGCGGCAAGCAAAAGTAAATTGTCATGGCGGAAGCCGGGTCATTCGCGGAGCGGGTGAAGCAACAGGCCGACATTGTGCGTATGGTCGGCGAGTACGTGCGGCTGAAGAAAACCGGACAGAACTTTACAGGGTTATGCCCCTTTCATCAGGAAAAGACGCCATCCTTTTCGGTGCATGCGGTGAGGCAGTTTTATCACTGCTTTGGGTGTGGAAAGAGTGGCGACATTTTCAAATTTGTGATGGAAATGGAGCGCTGCGCTTTTCCTGAAGCAGTCCGAATGGTGGCTGAAAAATGTGGCATCGCTGTTCCCAGCCCGAGGGAAAGCGCCCCGGGCGAGCGGCGCGAAAATCAGCAGCGCGCAGCTTTGCTGGAAATGCATCGCGAGGCAGCGACGTTTTTCGCGCGCATGCTGAATTCTAGCGACGAGGGAAAGGTCGCCCGCGCATACTTGGAGGATCGCGGACTCGATGCCGAGGCCATCACGCGCTTTGGAATTGGTTATGCACCTTCTGCGGGCGAGGCTCTGCTGAAGCGTTTGAAAAGCAGGTATGCGGAATGTTTGCTCGATGCCTCAGGTCTTTTCTTGCGCGACCAGGCCGGCCGGCGATACGACCGCTTCCGCCGACGCATTACTTTTCCGATCGCGAACGAATCGGGGAAAATCATTGCATTCGGCGGGCGCGCGCTGGGAGACGACAATCCGAAATATCTGAATTCGCCGGAAACGCTGATCTATAGGAAAAGCAACGTTCTTTATCATTTGGATCGGGCGAAGGAAACCATTCGCAAGCACGACTTTGCGGTGCTCGTGGAAGGCTACATGGATACGATTGCGGTAGCGCGCGCAGGTGTATCGAACGTCATCGCGAGCTGCGGGACGAGCCTTGCCGATGGCCAAATTAGGCTGTTGCGACGCTTCTCGCGGCGTGTTGTTGTGAACTACGATCCAGATGCGGCGGGCCAGGCTGCCGTGGAGCGCTCGCTCATCCTTTTGCTGGAACGCGAATTCGACGTGCGCGTGCTGGTGCTTCCGGCCGGTGCAGACCCGGACAAATTCATCAAAGAATACGGTGCGGAAAACTATGTTGGGCGTTTGCGCGAAGCGCCTTCGTACTTCGATTATTTGATCGCGCGGGCACGCGCGATGCCGCGCATAACACCGGAAGAAAAGCTGGCGGCGCTGAATTTTCTGATGCCGTATGCGCAGCGGATTCCGAACGGCCTGCTGCGTTCGGAGATTGCCACGCGCATTGCGTCGGAGTTGCGCGTGGAAGAGCCGGTCTTGCGCGAGGCGCTTCGGCGCGCGGTTACTGAGCGGCGCAGTGAAGTAAAAACCAGGCCGGAGTTGATGCGCTCCTCGGTGCGTCCCGCGGAGCGTCGGCTACTGCAAATGCTGGTGGAGGCAGAGGGATTCCGGCGGCAGCTTGCGGCGATTATCGTGGAAGGCGCACTGCACAAAGGCCTGGAGACGGAGAAAATTTTTGAGGCGCTCCTGGAACCGGCGCGCAGCGAAAGCCATCCGGACGCGGCGGTGCTTGCTGAGGCGTTGCCGGAGCGCGAACGGAAGCTGGTTTTCGAGATTTTGTTCGAAGAGACCCCGGAGCCGACTTGGGAGGAAGCGGAAAGCTGCCTGAACGCTCTGAAAAGAGGACATCTTGAGCAGCAGATTGCCGCATTGCAGAGGCAACTGGACGCGCCTATTGGGGCTGAAGACCGGCGCGAGATTTTCACGCGAACCGCGGAGCTTCGTAAGCAGTTGGCGGCATTAGAGTAATGATTATCATAAAAGGAACGAGGGAATTGACGAGCGCAGGACAAACAATTATGCTAGGAGGGTTTTGGGCGAAACGTAAAGCCTGGTCGATGCATCTGATAGTATGAGTGCCATTTGCGGGCGCAGGCTTGGGCGATTTGGGCGCGGGAGCGAAAACAGTAGTTTGTCTTCGCAGTGCGGAGCCATCGATCTTATCCGACATAATTGACAGGTATCGCTTCAGGCGGGGTGTTTTCTCTGCCTGAGCGAATCAGTTCTGAGTTGCGCTTTCCTACGGCCGCTCATAACCCCGAAGGGAGGGGGATGGAACGTGACGTTGGCCATTGAAGAAAAATACGATCAGGTCCGACAGCTCATCAGCATGGGGAAGGAGCGCGGTTACCTTCTCTATGATGAGGTGAATGATATTCTTCCGGCCGAAGTGCATTCGTCGGAGGAGATTGACGATCTACTGTCGACCTTTGAGCGCTACGGCATTGATGTTTACGAAGACCTCTCGAGTGCCAAAGCCGCCCTGGCGGCGGGTGAAGCGGCTGAAGGTGCGGAAACCGCAAAAGAGGAAGCGACCTCGGTCATCAGCGACGAAATTGATCTGGATCTGACTCCCGGTGCGCTCGAAAAGACGAATGATCCAGTTCGTATGTACCTGCGCGAAATGGGCACCGTGCCGCTGCTGACGCGCGAGGGCGAAGTGGCGATTGCGAAACGGATCGAGCGCGGACAGCTGCTTGTGCTGAAAACGATCACCCGATCGCCGATCGTATTAAAGGAAATTCTGGGGATTGGCGATGATTTGCGGACCGGAGCGCGTTCGATCAAGGAAATAGTCCAGTTCGATGACGAAGAACTTACCGAAGAAAAAATCGCAAATAAGACAAAGCAGACGCTGAAGCAAATTGACCGCGTGGCGAAGTTGTACCTGACTGCGCTGAAACAGGCGCAGAAGCTCGAGCGAACGCCAAAATCCAAGAAGCGGCCTTACTTTCACGCAAAATATGCGCTGGCGCGCACTCGCGTGGAGATGTCCAATCGCGTCCGCGAAATTGATTTCAATCCGTTCGAGCGCAAGCGGCTGATTGACAAAATTCGCCAGACGGTCGAGCGCGTGTATGCACTGGAGCGCGAAATCACTAAACTGGAACGCCGCGTGGACGCTTCCAAGGGTGACGTGCTTGCTGATGCACGCCGCGAATTGAAGGACCGGCGGACGGAGCTTCGCGAGATTGAAATTTCCAGCGAAGTGAGCCCGCAGGAGCTGAAGCGCACCCTGCAAATCATTATTCGGGGCGAAATCGAGGCGGAGCAGGCAAAAAAAGAGTTGATTGAAGCGAACCTGCGCTTGGTTGTTTCCATCGCGAAGAAATATACGAACCGCGGCTTGCAATTCCTCGATTTGATTCAGGAAGGAAACATCGGTTTGATGAAGGCGGTGGATAAATTTGAATGGCGTCGCGGGTATAAATTCTCCACTTATGCCACGTGGTGGATTCGCCAGGCGATTACCCGCGCAATCGCCGATCAGGCGCGCACGATCCGAATTCCGGTGCACATGATTGAGACTATCAATAAGCTCGTGCGCACCAGTCGGCAGCTAGTTCAGGAATTGGGGCGCGAGCCTACCTCGGAAGAGATTGCCAAGCGCATGGATATTCCTGTTGCGAAAGTGCGCAAGATTCTTAAAATCGCGCAGGAGCCGATATCGCTCGAGACTCCCATCGGAGAAGAGGAAGATTCGCATCTGGGGGATTTTATCGAAGACAAGGCCGTGGTATCACCTTCCGATGCGGTGATCAATCTGAGCCTTAAGGAGCAAACTTCTTCCGTGCTGAAGACGCTGACGCCGCGCGAAGAAAAGGTCATCAAGATGCGGTTCGGGCTCGATGATGGCAGCGAGCACACGCTGGAAGAGGTCGGCCAGTCGTTCGCTGTGACGCGCGAGCGCATTCGGCAAATTGAAGCCAAAGCGCTTCGAAAATTGCGGCATCCTTCGCGTTCGCGCAAGCTGCGCGCGTTCCTCGAGAACTCTGCGAACGAATTTTAGTTTTCGGTCTTTATCCCTGTATGCCGTCTTTTGTACGGCGCGAATCCATGTTTGAATCGGCCCGATTGCTCCGCAGGGAATCCAGCGCTCGATACTCGGCCCTTCCCCCTCCACAGCAGATTAATATGCTTCTATGACCGTGTTACTGGAACTGCGGAATTTCACCATTGAGCTGCCGACCGCGGAGGGTTGGGTGCGTCCGGTGAATGACGTCTCGCTGACGCTGGAGCATGGCAACGCGCTGGGACTAGTCGGAGAATCGGGCTGCGGAAAGACCATTCTTTCATTGGGACTGATGGGGCTTGAGCCGCACGGCGCGCGCCGCGGCGGCCAAGCCTGGCTGGAACTTTCCCGCAACGGTGTCAGTGCCAGGACGAATCTAGCCGCAATGGACGCTGAGGCAATGCGCAAGATTCGCGGTAAAGAGCTAGCCATGATTTTTCAGGAGCCGATGACGGCACTCGATCCGGTGCAGCGAGTCGGCGCACAAATTGAAGAGGCAATTCGCGCGCATGAGCCACAGCTTTCCGGCGAAGAAGTCCGTCGGCGCGCACTTGAATCGCTTAAAATTGCAGCAGTTCCCGAGCCGCAAAAACGGGCGCGACAATTTCCGCACCAGCTTTCCGGCGGTTTGCGCCAGCGAGTCCTGATTGGTATGGCGCTGGCGATGCATCCGCGGGTGCTGATTGCGGACGAACCGACGACCGCGCTGGACGTAACGGTGCAGAAGCAGATTATAGAACTGCTGTCGCGACTGCGCCAGGAACTCCAACTTACGATTCTTTTCATTACGCATGATCTGGGAGTGGTGGCGCAAATCGCGGACCGTGTCGCAGTGATGTATGCAGGCCGAATTGTGGAAGTCGGTCCAACGCGCGAAGTGCTGTCGAATCCGCGACATCCCTACACGGCAGGGCTGCTGCGTGCTGTGCCGCGTCTGGAAGCAAAAGGAATTTTGCCAATCGCGGGCGCTGTTCCCCGGCTGAACGAATTGCCGCCGGGCTGCGCATTCGCGCCACGGTGCGAATTCCACCGGACGGAATGCGATGCGGGCGTGCCTGATTTGCGGGAGGCTTCGCCAGGGCATTGCGCGAGGTGTATTCTCGTATCATGAGCTCGACGTCCAAAGCGGCCGAACAGAAAGATCAAATGAACCGTGTGCGCGAGCGCTTCACGCGTACGGCAGATGCGTTCGCGGACTTTGTTCTGACTCAGCGGAATTCTGAGGCCGAGCGCTTGTTGCGCCTGGCTGCTCCCGCAGGCACGGAATGTGCGCTCGATGTGGCCTGCGGCCCGGGGACGCTCGCACGAATTTTTGCGCCGCGTGTTCGCTGGATTGTCGGACTCGATTTGACTCCGGCGATGCTTGAGCGCGCGCACAAAGAAACGCTCCGCTTGCACTTGGGAAATTTCGGGCCCGTGCGCGGTAACGTCCTCAAAATGCCTTTCGCGGACGGTTCCTTCGATCTGGCAGTGACTAGCTACAGCATCCATCATCTTCCAGATGCGGCGGCAGCAATTGCCGAAATGGCACGCATTTTGAAACCGGGCGGCAAGCTCGGATTGCTCGATATGATTGTTCCGGAAGATCCAGCCGCGGCCCGGGCGTGCAACGAAATTGAAATTACGCGCGATTCATCGCACACGCGAGCGCTACCCGCAAGCGAATTCGAAAAATTGATGGCCGTAAACGGCTTGCGCATTGTTGCGCGTGAGACGGCCGAGCATTCGCGGCTTTTCGACACCTGGATGCGCACCGCTGGATGGAAGCGGGGCGACGCGGAATACGAAGCGACGCGCAAGCTCCTTGAAGATTCCATCGCGCGGGACAGCGCCGGATTGCACGCGAAATTCCTTGAAAAGCCACCGGAAGGCGCGGCGGACAATCGCCCAGAGATCGAACTGGTACACACGGCCATTTTTCTCGTAGCGGAAAAGCGGTGATTCCCGCAGATCCGCTCCTCGAAGCGCGCCATCTGTGCAAGGCGTTCGCCGTGTCCGGTGCCGCGTGGGAGGAATCCACAGGTCGCACGCAGGCAGTCGCAGATGTCAGCCTGGAAATTCAGCGCGGAGAAACGTTTGGCATTGTGGGTGAATCCGGTTGTGGAAAAACGACGCTCGCGCGCATGTTGCTGCGCTTGATTGAGCCGGATGGGGGTGAAGTTCGCTTTGCGGGAGAAGATTGGCTCAGTGCACGCGGCGCGCACGCGAGGCAGATCCGGCGGCGCATGCAAATGATTTTCCAGGACCCCATGGCATCGCTTGATCCACGCATGCACGTCGAAGAAATTGTGGGCGAGCCTTTGAAAATTCACGAGCCGCGATTGCGACGAACTGAGCTGCGCTCGCGTGTTGTCGACGCGCTTGAAACCGTGGGCTTGGATGCGGAAACACTGCGCCGCTATCCACACGAATTCTCCGGCGGACAGAGGCAGCGAGTCGGCATTGCGCGCGCGATTATTCTTCGTCCGGATTTGGTGGTAGCCGATGAACCGATCTCGGCATTGGACGTTTCTATCGGCGCGCAAATTTTGGAATTACTGGAGCGGTTACGTCGCGAATTTTCGCTGACGCTGCTGCTGATTTCCCACAATTTGCCGGTGGTGGCGCAACTGGCCGCGCGCGTCGCGGTGATGCATTCCGGCCGCTTTGTCGAGACCGGGTCGGCGACGCGGGTGCTTTCTTCGCCTGAACATCCCTACACGAGGAGTTTGCTGGCGGCGGTGCCGCGCTTACCCTGCTGAAAGTCCTATTCTCTATTTCCAATTTACGTTAGACTGCACGGAAAGAAACTTTTAGCCTGCTCGTCCCGTAGTTATCAGTGGAAATGACAGAGCCGGTTTTGCCGTGCAAGGGGGAACAAAATGGCCGCAACGTCTGCCGCAGTTCCTGAGGCGCCGCAGCCCATCGGAGCTTTCGGCCGGCTCATTGGCGCGCTGGTGAGCCCTCGCGCAACTTTTGAAGACATTGCACGGAAGCCGGGCTGGGTTGCGCCGGTAGTGCTTCTCATTCTCGTCAATATCGCGCTTACCGGGGCGTTTAGCCATCGAGTGGGCTGGCGGGCGTTTTTGGAAAAACAGGATGAACAGAACTCGACTGTGCGTCGCCAAATGGAGCAGATGAAACCCGAGCAGCGGGAGCAAATGATTGAGCGCCAGGCAAAATTCGCGCCGATTTTTGGATATGTGGGTGGAATCATTGGCGTGCCAGTCGTTTTGCTGATTATAGCGGCAATATTCATGGGAATTTTCAACGCCACGGCAAGCGCCAATCTCGATTTCAAAACTTCACTGGGAATCGCTGCGCACGCGTATTTGCCGCTCGCGCTGGTTGGCCTGCTGGGAATTTTGATTATTTTTCTCAGGCCTCCAGACGCAATTGACCTGCAAAACCTGATCGCTTCAAATCCCGCGGTGTTCCTGGGTAATTCCGCGCCGCTGTGGCTGAAAACGCTGATGACCTCGCTTGATCTCTTTACATTTTGGGTGATAGGCCTGCTGGCGTTCGGCTATTCGGTAGCGCGGCCGCGGAAAATCAAATTGGGAACCGCCCTTAAGTGGGTGACTGGAGTGTGGATTGTGTTTGTGGCGATTAGGGTGGGTCTCTCCGCTTTGGCTGCCTGATACACTGTTTTGAATGCCATTTCGGTTTGAAGTCCTGCACACCGATCCGAGCGGCGCGCGCCTTGGGCGGCTCGAAACTCCCCACGGCATCATCGAAACTCCTGCGTTCATGCCGGTTGGCACACTGGGCAGCGTGAAGGGCCTGACGCAGGAGTCGCTCGAATGCATCGGCGCGCAGATCATACTGGCGAATACGTACCATCTATTTCTGCGACCGGGCGCGGAGCTGATCGGCGAAATGGGCGGGTTGCACAAATTCATTTCCTGGCCGCATCCGATCCTTACCGATTCCGGCGGGTACCAAGTTTTCAGCCTCGCCGATCTGCGCAAAGTGAACGATGAGGGCGTGGAGTTCCGTTCGCATCTCGACGGCTCCAGGCGCTTTTTGTCTCCGGAGAAGGCGCTGGAAATTCAAATTGCCCTGGGCGCGGACATCATCATGGTGCTCGACGAGTGCATTGCTTCAACGTCGGAAGAACGGTGCACCGCCGCCGCTGCCGGGCGCACGCTGGCATGGGCGAAACGGTCGCTGGCACATTTTCGGGCGCGTGGAGATGCTCAGCGGCAAATGCTATTCGCAATCGCACAGGGCGGAACGTATCGCGACTTGCGCCGCAAATCCGCCGATGATCTGGTTGCTCTCGATTTTCCCGGCTACGCGATAGGCGGCCTTGCTGTTGGCGAATCGCATCCGATTACATGCGAGATGACCGCGGAAGTTACCTCACGATTGCCTGCTGGCAAGCCGCGTTATTTGATGGGAGTCGGACGGCCGGAGCAAATCGCTGATTATGTAGTGCGCGGAGTGGACATGATGGATTGCGTTTTGCCCACGCGCGGCGCGCGGCACGGATGTCTCTTTACGTGGAAAGGACGCGTGCTTATCAAACAGTCTCGTTTCGCCAAAGACCCCCGCCCAATTGACCCGGACTGCAACTGTCCCACTTGCCGGCGATATTCGCGAGCGTATTTGCGGCATCTTTATATTTCAAATGAAATTCTCGGGGCCACGCTGAACACCCTCCATAACGTATACTTTTACCTTGACATCATGGCCAAAATCCGCAAGGCTATCCGTTTTGGGAACCTCCCAGGATTTTGTTCAGTGCTTCAGGCTTGTCTGGGTACCGCTGTCTCCGATTAGGACCCGGAAACGAGTGCCGGATCGACAGTAAGTGTTCAGCCAGCCACGGACATTTTTACCTGGGCAGCTTTTTTGGTGTTCGATCTCTCTAAGTTAACGATAGAGGGATTAGGAGCGGAATTTCGATGTGGCACGGCCCGTGGTTGAATCCCTCTTTGTCGGCCCAACAGGCGCCCAGCGGACTCGTTGCCATCCTGCCCTTCGTACTCATTCTCATTATCCTGTACGTGCTGATGATTTTGCCTGCGCAGCGGCGGCAGAAGAAGCTGGCGGCGATGATCTCTGCTCTGAAGAATGGCGACAAAGTCGTCACGAATGGCGGAATTTACGGAACCGTGGTTGGTCTGGACAAGGAGTCCATTCAATTGCGGATTGCCGAGCAGGTGAAAATTCGCGTGGCGCGGAATGCGATTGCCGGGCTGCAGCCCGAAACGAAGGAGAGTTCATAGCAGCAATGAAATCGAATCTCAGGTGGAAGGCCGTTTTCATCGTTTTGGTGGTGCTGATCTGCTTTTACGCACTCTTCGGCGTGCCTTCCTTCCCCACCTCATGGGCTCAGGCTGCAAGCAATTTTTCAAATCGAATGCAGCTCGGCCTGGACTTGCGCGGCGGCAGCCATCTGGTGCTGCAGGTGCAGGTGCAAGAGGCGGTTCGCAATCACTGCTACCAGACCATTGATTCGCTGAAGAGTGAGCTCAAAAAGCAGAACATCACTGTGGGCCAAGTGAGTTATGTCAGCCCAACACAAATTCTTTTGAACAATGTCGCTCCAGCTTCAACCGGAACGCTGGACTCCCTGATACAGAGCGAATTCCCGGACTGGACGATGTCTCAGGCGGTCGGCAAAGCAAACGGATTCATGCTGACGATGAGGCCGGCGGTAGTCTCGGCGATTGACCAGCAGACCATGCAGGAGTCGCTCGAAACGATTCGCCGCCGCATTAGCGGTTTGGGACTGACGGAGCCGAACGTAGCACCGACCGGGCGCGGCCAAGATGAGATTATGGTGGAGTTGCCGGGAGAAGGCGACCCGACGCGCGCCAAGCAAGTGATTCAGGCCGGCGGGCAATTGACGCTTCAACTGGTACTCGATCCTAATCCTTATCCTTCCGAAGCGGCTGCGCTCGCCGCACATGGTGGCGTGCTGCCTCCGGATAGCGAGCTTGTGCCGACAAAAGCCTCGGCAGTAAACGGGCAGGAAGCACAGGGTTGGTATTTGCTCAAGCGCACTCCGATTGTTACCGGTGCAGACCTGCGCGATGCTTCCCCCGGACCGGATCCGAACGAGCCGGGATTCTATGAAGTTAATTTTTCCCTTTCGAATTCAGCCGCGAAGCGCTTCGGGCCGTTCACCGCCGCGAACGTGGGCCATTACATGGCAATTGTGCTCGATAATCAGGTGCAAAGCGCCCCTGTGATCAAGAGCGAAATCCGCGACCAGGGCGACATCGAAGGCAATTTCACCCAGCAATCAGCGAAGGACTTGGCTCTGATTTTGAATGCGGGCGCGCTGCCCGCGTCGGTTAAGTACCTCGAAGAGCGCACGATTGGACCATCGCTCGGCGCGGACTCGATTCGCGAAGGCGTGACTGCTTCGGTTGTCAGCTTGATCGCGGTCATGATTTTCCTGGTTATTTACTATCGGCTGAGCGGAATCAATGCGGTTGTGGCGCTCTTGCTTAACCTGGTGATTCTGATCGCTTTCATGGCAATCACTGGTGCAACCCTGACTTTGCCGGGCATTGCCGGGGTGGTGCTGACCATCGGTATGGGTGTGGATTCGAATGTGCTGGTATTCGAACGCATACGCGAAGAACTGCGCAACGGCAAGGCCAACGCTTCCGCCGTGGATATCGGATTCGATAAAGCCTTTCTGACGATTATCGATACGCATATCACTACACTTGTATCCGCAGCCTTCCTTTTCCTATTTGGCAGCGGCCCGGTGAAAGGCTTTGCGATTACACTGACGATTGGCCTTTTGGCGAATCTGTTTACCTCTGTTTGGGTCTCGAGGGTCATTTTCGATTGGCATCTCTCGCGTATGACTCGTGAAGCAGAGCTGAGTATTTAATTGAAATTGCAGGAGATAATGGCGGCACAGAGCAGATGCGTAGCCAGAGGCACCAATTTGGAAACAATATTTTCTGTTTGGTGTCTAATTCGACAAGGATAAGAGTCGATGGAATTTTTTCACGCCCCGAACTATGACTGGATGAAGCGGACGAAGTATTTCGTCACGCTTTCGCTGACTCTTCTCGCCATCGGCGGCGCGGCGGCTATTTATCACCACGGGCTGCATTATGGCATTGATTTTAAGGGCGGCACGCAGGTCACGGTTCGCTTTGCCTCTGCACCTCCCATCGGAAAGATTCGTTCGGCGCTTGACGCTGCGGGCCTGAAGAACAATCAAGTGACGAGCAGCAGCGATATCTCGAATCCCAATTCAAAGAACGACGTCATGATCCGGGTCTCAAATAAGGGCGAGGGCGAAAATGCTTTGAATGCAGCCAAAACCACAATTCTTAATGCTCTGGAGAAGAATTTTGGAACGCCGAGCAGCTCCAAACCGGATTTTAATTCCGCCTCCGTTCCAGACCTCGCGAACTTTCTCGCCAAAAAAGACCCGCTCATGTTGCAGACGGGAGCAGGCGACCGTTACACGCAGCTCGCGCAGGCTTTGGTCAGCGCTCGTGACCGCGATCATGCCGGGATTGTTACAAATTTCAATCAGTTGAGCAACGTCCCCGGTGCAAATGCGGCGGTGATTGACGCGTTGAAGAGCGGCTACTCGCTGAATGACTTCAGTATTTTGAACGCGACTGTAGTCGGCCCGACGGTGGGAGCACAACTGCGGCGCCAGGCTCTCTACGCCACTCTTTACGCACTGGCGGGAATGCTGATTTATGTAGCTTTTCGTTTCTCGGGCGGCGACCTGTTGCATTTGAGCGGCGCGGACGGGTTCTTTTTATGGCGCTGGATCGACTATACAATATTCGGCCTCGCGGCAGTTATCGCGGTGTTCCACGACGTTCTCATCACGCTCGGTTTTTTCTGCCTGTTTTACAGCCACTTTGAAATTTCGCTGACGGTAATCGCGGCGCTGTTGACGCTGGTCGGCTACTCGATGAACGATACCATCGTCATTTTTGACCGTGTGCGTGAAAACTTGCGATTGATGCGCCGTGAACCACTCTCGGCAATCATCAATCGCTCGATTAATCAGACGCTTTCGCGGACCATCCTCACAAGCGGGCTGACGTTCCTCACGGTGTTTCTGCTGTTCCTGTTTGGAGGCCAGGTGCTGCGAAGCTTTTCATTTGCGATGGTGGTTGGCGTTGTAGTGGGCACGTATTCGAGTTTTGGTATCGCGGCTCCAATCGTGGTGGTTTGGAACAAGTGGCGCGGCCATCGCGCCGCCGTCCCCGTTTCGTCTTCGGCGGATCGGCGTGCGGAAAAAAGGCTGGCCGCAGCTCGGAGGTAACAATCAATGTTCGACGAACTTGTCGAATCTACGAAAAAGAAGAAGACCAATAAGGTGTGGGGCTTTTGGCTTTCGGCGGGGATTCAGGCGTTGATTCTGGGCATTTTGATCCTAATTCCGCTGATTTACACGAGCGCACTTCCGAAGGCACTGATGACCACGTTCCTGGTGGCGCCTCCACCGCCGCCACCGCCGCCACCCCCTGTGAAAGTGGTAAAGGTCAAGGTGCAGCCTAAGTTCGTGCCGGAGAAAATGGTTGCTCCGACCGTCATTCCCAAGAAAATCGAAATTGTTAAGGAGCAGGCACCGCCGCCGGATGTGGGCGTGACCGGCGGAGTGCCAGGAGGCGTGCCGGGCGGCTCTGCTGCAGGGGTGTTGGGAGGGATTATTGGTGGAGCACCGGGAGGATTGCCCGCTCCGCCGCCGAAGCCGACCAAGCCTTTGCGTATCGGTGGAAACGTAATGGCCGGCCGCTTGGAGCGTCAGGTTTTGCCGGTCTATCCGCAGATTGCGAAGATTGCGCACGTTTCGGGGACGGTCGTTTTGCACGCGATCATTGATGAGAACGGCAGAATTCAGGAGTTGCAGTATATTTCCGGGCCCGCGCTGCTGAAACAGGCTGCCATGCAGGCCGTCAGGCAGTGGCAGTATGTGCCGTACAGACTTAATGGCCAGCCGGTTAAGGTCGACACAACCATTTCAGTAGTATTTAATTTGGGAGATTGACGGCGGTCTGCGGTTGCCGCCGGACACTTTTGAACACTCGGAGGAGGTACGCAAGTTATGCTTTCAAACTGTATATGGGCTAGCTTCCTGTTTCTGCAGCAGAATTCGAGTCCAGTGGGATTTGACATCCGCAGCATGTGGCATGCGATGGACATCCCCGCACGAGTAGTGGTCATCATCTTGTTCATTATGTCGGCGTGGTCCGTCGGAATTATGATTGACCGTTGGCTGATGTACAGCGCGGCGCGCAAGCAGTCTCGCGTGTTCGTGCAGCAAGTGGCTGGGGCGCTCAAGGACAACAAGCTTGACGAAGCCATTTCGATTGCCGAGCGCAACAAAAAGAGCCACATTGCCAAGGTTGTCGCCACGGGACTTTCCGAGTTTCAAGCGGCCTCCGCGCAGGTAGCCGACGAAGAAGTCATCGAAGCTGCAAAGCGCGGATTGGAGCGTTCCGTAGCGATTGTTCACGCCGAGATGAAGCGCGGCCTTTCCGGGCTAGCGACCATTGGAGCCACGGCGCCATTCGTCGGGCTTTTCGGAACGGTTATGGGCATCATCGGCGCTTTCAAAGGCATTGCGGCGCAACACGCCAGCGGTTTGTCGGCAGTGGCCGGCGGTATCGCTGAAGCCTTGGTCACCACCGCTCTCGGCTTGCTGGTGGCCGTGCCGGCCGTGTGGACGTACAACTATTTCACGAACAAGGTTGAGGCTTTCGACGTGGAGATGGACAACTCGTCGATGGAATTGGTCAACTACTTCATCACGCGCCGAGGCGGAAGGAAGTAAGTCATGGCTTACAAACCAAAGGTGGGCGCGACCATGGCGTCGCCCAACGTCATACCGATGGCAGACATCATGCTGGTGCTGCTCATCATTATGATGGTCATCACACCCATGTTGAACAATCACCAGAACGTGGAAATGCCCACGGCCAAAAACTGGCAGAATATGCCTCAGGCCGAACGCGACGACGCGGTGGTGATCGCGATTACCAGCCAGGGGCGCTATTTTATGGGCAACAATGAAATCGCACTGAACTCGATCAGCTCCACGGTGTCAGACAAACTGGCCAACAAGCTGGACAAAACCGTATATATCCGCGCCGACGAGCGAGCGAAATATATTGACGTCAAGAATGTCGTGGATGCGGTGCGCGATGCGGGTATCCAGAACGTGGGCTTGCTGACGCTTAAAGATCAATCCAACCAGCCTCTCGGCCAACCGCCGATGTTAACGCCGGGAAGCTAAGTTGTAAGGAGGAAATTTCCAATGGGAATGGCAGTAGGACATCACGGCACTTCGATGTCGGAACCGAACGTCGTTCCGCTCATCGATGTTTTGCTGGTGCTGATTATCATTTTCATGGCGATTACGCCGATTACTCCGACGGGAATGGCCGCCGACGTGCCGCAGCCGCCACCGAAGAACTCGAAGCCGCAACCGCCCGACAACCGCACCATCGTGGTTCAGGTGAGCGCGGACGGTAAAGTGATGATCAACCAGACGCCGAGCACCTGGCAGGATTTGGGACCTCAGCTCAACAATATTTTCAAGATCCGCGCACAGAAGCTCGCTTTCGTGAAGGGCGACGACAATGCGCCGTTCGGCTACGTCGAGCATGCCATTGACATTATGCGCGGTGCCGGAATTACGGACATCGGATTGATCACTGCCAAAATGGAAGCCGGACAGTAGCGGTCTTGTGCACTCCGACTCGCCGGCCGTCCCGGCGTCTTGTTTCGGGCGGTTTGCGAGTCGCGCTGCGTTTTCATAACAAATCGTGAGGAGAACGTGGAATGTACCGCAAGCCTAGCGCGATTATAACGTTGCTGGCACTGATGCTTGGAGTAGGCCTGGTTGGATGCGCCAAGCTAAAGGCCCGCGACGATTTGAACAAGGGCGTGGCGGCCTACAAGAACGCCCAGTTCGACAAGGCCATTGAATATTTCAAACAATCGAAGCAGCTTGACCCCACACTTTTGAATGCCAGGTTGTATTTGGCACAAGCGTATGCCACGCAGTACATTCCGGGCGCGCCCTCAGAAGATAACAAACGCAATGGCGAGCAAGCCATCGCCGAATGGAAAGAAGTTTTGAAGACCGATCCCAACAACGTGACGGCGATTGAGGGAATCGGCTCGATGCTCTACAACATGGCTGGCACACCGTTCAATCGCGACATGATGGAAGAAGCAAAGGCTTATCAGGAACGCGCGCTCAAACTGAACCCTAACGACGCGCAGGCCTACTACTGGATCGGCGTGATTGACTACTGGATTGCCTTCCGCACAAATGCGCAGCTGCGTGCTGATTACAACCAGCATCTAGGAAGAAGGCAAAAGCCGATTAAGCCGCTGGATCCGCTGCCGCCCAAAGTGCGCGATGAATTTATTCAGAAGGAAGGACAAACTGTTACGGAAGGGATCAGCCAGTTACAACGTGCCATTCAAATCAAGCCCGATTACGCCAATGCGATGGCCTATTTGAACTTGCTGTTGCGGGAAAAGGCCGACATGGAAACCGACCCACAGGCTCGTCAAGCGGATGAACATCAGGCTGACCAGCTTCTGGAAAAAGTGAAGGAAATCAATCAGAAGCAAATGACGGCTCCGCCTTCCGGCACTCAATAGGATTTTAAGGTGTGACGGATTCCGAACCGGCTGGCTCATCGGAGTCAGCCGGTTTTGTTTTGTCCGCGCCTCAGCGGTGAAACATTTGACCCATGGGAGTAGAATAAAGTTACCGTGAACCTGCAACGCAATCCCGCTTCGGATCCGACGGCTCAGCGTGTCTTGGACCTGAAATTCGTCGAGCTGATGGACAAAGTGCGGCGCAATCGGCCCGGCGACGACCTCGATTTGCTGCGTCGCGCGTACGATTTCGCCTCCGAGCAGCACAGCGGCCAGCGGCGCGAATCAGGCGAACTGTATTTGTCACACCCGCTGGCGGTCGCAGGAATTCTGGCGGATATGAAACTCGACGTTATTACGCTTTGTGCTGCGCTGCTGCACGACGTGGTCGAAGATACAAAAATTCCAATTGAGCGTGTTGCGGAGTTTTTCGGCGCCGATGTGGCACGTGTGGTGGGCGGCGCGACAAAAATCAGCCGGATCGACCTGCTGGCGCCCGAGGCGCGCCAGGCTGAAAATGTACGGAAAATGCTTCTCGCCATGGTCAGCGATGTCCGCGTGATCCTGGTGAAACTTGCTGATCGCCTCCACAACATGCGCACGCTGGAATATCTCGACGCAGAGCGGCAGCGGCGCATCGCCACGGAGACGCTGGAAATTTATGCACCGGTAGCAAATCGGCTGGGAATGGGCGTCATGCGCGGCGAGCTGGAGGACCTGGCGTTTCGTTTTCTGGAGCCTTCAGTCTTTTTTGAGTTGCAGAAAAAGGCTGCTTCGAAGCACAAGCTGCAGGAGAAATTTCTTCAGGAAGTACAGGATACGATTCGCAAACGCATGGTTGAAAATGGAATTCCGGCCGAAGTCGAGGGCCGCACGAAAGGCCTTTTTTCCCTTCACCAGAAAATGTTGCGACAGCAGCGGACCATTGATCAGATTTACGACTTAATGGCCGTTCGCGTGATCACCGACACGGTAAAAAATTGCTACGCCGCGCTGGGCGTGGTTCATCAGATTTGGCGTCCCGTGCCCGGCCGTTTCAAGGATTACATCGCCATGCCGCGCCCCAATCTATATCAGTCGCTGCACAGCACGGTTATTCACTCGGGGCAGCCATTCGAAATTCAGATCCGCACTCAAGAGATGCACCGTATTGCGGAACAGGGCGTGGCCGCTCACTGGAAGTATAAGGACGCACGCGGCCCGGGCCGTCCGGGCACGGAAAACGATGAGCAGCGAGACGATCAACGCGTGATTTGGATGCGTCAGCTTATCGAGTGGGTCCAGGAGATGCAGGAGCCCAGCGAGTTTCTTTCCACCCTGAAGGTGGACCTGTATCCCGAGGAGGTCTACACGTTTTCTCCCAAGGGTCGCGTGGTTGTCTTGACTCGCGGCGCAACGCCTATTGATTTTGCTTATTCGATTCATACCGAAGTTGGCCATCAGTGCGTGGGTGCTCGGGTGAATGGGCAAATTGTGCCTCTGCGGCACGTGTTGAGCAATGGCGACGTTGTAGAAATTATCACCCAAAAAGGTCATGGTCCGAGTCGCGACTGGCTCAAATTTGTCCAGACCTCACGCAGCCGCAGCAAAATTCGCCACTGGATTAATCTTCATGAACACGAAGAGGCAGCCAGTGTTGGCCGGCGACTCGTCGAGCGCGAAGCGCGTCACTGCGGTATCAGCATGAAAAAGATATCGGACGAGGACTGGCGGCGCGTCGCGGGCGATTACGGATGCGGGCGCGTCGAGGACCTTTATGCGGATTTGGGTTATGGTAAGTGGTCAGCCCGGCAGGTGTTGGCGAAGGCTTCTGGCCAGCCGCTGGTTGAGTCCACGGAGGAAAAAGCTCCCAAGATCGTTTCGACGGTCAAGCGCATGCTGGGGATCCAGGACGCCCCCATTCAAGTGCGCGGACATGACGACTTGATGGTGTATCGGGCAAAATGCTGCAATCCGATTCCTGGAGATGATATTGTCGGCTACGTGACGCGCGGCCGCGGAGTGGCGGTGCATTCGACGGCCTGCCCTAATGTCCAGAACCTGCTATATGAAGCGGAGCGTCGCATCGCAGCGGAGTGGACTGGACCTGCGGAATCCGCTTTTCCGGTGCGCCTGCGGCTTCTCACGGAGGATCGCCCTGGAATGCTCGCAGAAGTTACCGCCGCGATAAGCGTTGCTGACGCGAATATCCGCACTCTCGAAAGCGCCGGTGAGCACCTGCATGCACGGATTGAGATTGCTCTTGACGTCCGAGATCGGAAGCAACTGGAGAAAATTCTGACGCAGATCAGAAAAATTCCCGGCGTCTTTGATATTGAGCGCGTTTACAACGCGTAGCATCGCCGTTTTTTTGCCCGTGTTGACTTTTCCGCTATAGACCGCTTCCGTCACGTCCTCGTGCGCTAAAATTAGCGTAGTGATGGCTGGAGTCCCCTTTTTTCGACTCTGCAACTCAAGGTTGCGGCCTTGGTGCGTTTCCATCGTGGGGTTTGCAGCATTTCTGCTCTTGTTTTCCTGCCGTGAAATGGCTCCGCTGAACACAGCTCCACTGGATCATTCGGGTATGAGCTTTGCGGCTGTGCAGACGCTCAAAAAAATGGATCTCGCTGCCTCCGAGGTGCCGCAAATTGCTGAGGCCCGGTCGGCTGGACTTTCTGACGACGACTGCATCGCTCTGGTTCGCCTGTTGCACGGACAGCATGAAAAGTTTGATATTGGAAACACTGTGGCGCAGCTACTGCGCGCCGGGATGCCCGGTTCCGCGGTGATGGAACTCGCCCACTTGGGGCAAATCAAGTCTTGGGGAGTTGAAGCTGTAGCGATGCATCTTGCCGGTCTTTCGGATGAAATTATCTTGCAAGACGCGCGCCGCCGCGCGGCCGGCTTGCCGGTTCTTTCCGGTGCTTCGCTGGCTAATCTCAAAAATACAGGCATGCGCGAATACACTTTGCTGCAGTTGGTTCGCCGCGGTGTTCCCGACTCACAGGCGTCTACAATTCTGGCCCTTCGCCGCCGCAACTGGTCAGATGCGCAGATCCTTCGACGGTATCGCTGAAACTTTTTGCAGAGGACGATAAACAGAGAGGCTGCAGGCCAAACCTGCGCAGATCCGATTCCGCTGGCCAAAATTTTGAGAAAACTAGACCCGCGGCCATTTACCTCGGTAGAATCGTTGTGCTTTGGCTGCTCCTAAACGTCACCGCGCATGCTCCAATCTAAGCAGTTTGTGGCTCGCCATCGTTTCCGCAACTCTTTTCTCCGGCTGTGCTGTTTCTATTGCTCCCGGCTACCACGTTCAAAAAGAAAGTCTCACTGTGCGCTTCGTTCCAGGCTCGCGACCGCATCTTGCGGTCACGGCAGTGTACCGGCTGAAAAACGTCGGCATGTCATCGTTGAATTTCATTGACGTGAATCTTCCTGGGGTTAAAAGTTTTGGTCGCACCGATCTTCGTGTGCAAATCAACGGACGCGAAACCGCCGCGCATCGTGAAAAACCGGTTCACACCGAAGTTTCCGCTTCAGAACCGCAGGGACTCGCTGCTCCGCAATCTTTCTGGCGCATTTCGCTTTCTTCCGCCTGGTACAAGAAACAAAGCATCCTCATCAATTTCAAATATGATCTGGACGCCAGCCACGCAACCGATCCGCGCATTTTTGTCGGCACTGACGCGTTTTATCTGAACGACTCTGGCTGGATGCCTGCGCTCCAGGAACCGAAAGCGCTTTTCGGTTTCAGCCTGACCCGCGCGAATTCCACCAGTTTCACGGTCGTTGTTCCGCCTTATTTTCGCGTCTACGCCGGCGGCCGCCCGCGAGGCATAACAAAGCGGAATAGTGAAACCGGCCATCGCTTTCAGATCCGCCTCTCGGACTTTGATGCCTATGTTTTCGCCGGGCGCTATCAGCAGAAAACGGTTACCGTAGGCAGCAATAAAATTCAGTTTTGGACTCTCCAGCCCGCTGCTTCAACGGAAATTCAAAAATCGGCCGCCGAGATTTCCGATGCTGCAAGCTTCTACAATAAGAACTTCGGTCAACTGCCGAAATCCGTGCGTGCTTTCTACGATATCCAGCTACCGCCGCAAGCGCCCGCAAACAGCTATTTGTGGCGGAATGCCGAAGCTAGTTTGCTTCCGGGAACGGTCTACAGCACGAAATCACGCATCCACGACACAAGCTTTTTCTGGCAGTGGCCTGCGAAGTTGCTCAGCGTTTCCCCTTTTTCAATCCAGCTTGCGCACACCTGGTTCGGGCATCTGATTTTTCCGCACGGCAACGCTTGGATGCTCGGCGAAGGGCTTTCCTTCTACGCAGCAACGTCGGTTGCACAAGGCGGCCAAGCGCGCGCGAAAATCGTCCAGTCGGTTTTGACCGATTATAGCCGCCGGCACGCTCGTGCTGTCGAAAAGCCCATTGCCTCGATTTCCCCGGATGATCCCGATGCGCAGTTACGCCTCGGTGCAGACAAAATGAGCCTTTTTTTCTTCGCGCTTGAGGACCGATGCGGTTCGCAAAATGTTACCCACGCAATCGCACACATGGTTTATTCTTTGCGCGGGCAAGCGTACGGTTATTCGGATTTTCGCGCTGCACTTGAAGAAGAATGTCAGCAGCACCTGGCGCCGGTTTTTCGCCGCTGGCTCGATCAGGCCGGCATTCCGCGGGCTTTTCGCGCTCGCTACATGAGTGCGGGTGCGGCGCTAAAATAGACCGCTTTTACTTACAGGGAGGAACTTGTGAAAGACATTATTTCGACGGCACACGGCCCGAAAGCTATCGGCCCCTATTCGCAAGCCATTCGTGCCAACGGGTTCATTTTCGTTTCCGGTCAAGTTGCGTTTGATCCGGCTACTGGCCAACTCATCGAAGCCGATATTGCGGAGCAAACGGATCGCGTCATGAAAAATCTCAAAGCCATCGTGGAAGCCGCCGGCTCTTCGCTCGACAAGGCCGTGAAAACCACGGTCTTCATCAAAGACATGAATGAATTTGCGAAAATGAACGAGGCCTATGCGCGCTATTTTCCTTCAAATCCCCCGGCGCGCTCGACGGTTGAAGTGGCCCGCCTGCCGCGTGATGTTCGCGTGGAAATTGACCTTATTGCGCTCGCGTAAGCGGAGCTCTCAGCATGCCCGATATCAAAATTCGTCATGATTGGACACGGGAGGAAATTGGCGCCATCTTCAATCTCCCGATGCCCGAATTGATTTTTCAGGCGCAGCTTGCACATCGCGAATTCCATCGCCCCGATGAAGTCCAGCTCTGTCGTTTGCTTTCAATAAAAACCGGGGCGTGTCCGGAAGACTGCGCATATTGCTCACAAAGCGCGCACTACAAAACGGATGTCGCACGGCAAAAGCTGATGGAGCCTGCCAGCGTCCTGGATTCCGCGAAGCGTGCCAAATCGGATGGTGCGACTCGCTTCTGTATGGGCGCCGCGTGGCGCGACGTCCCCGAGGGCAAAGAATTCGACGCGGTACTCGAAATGGTCCGCAGCGTCGCCGCGCTCAATCTGGAAGTGTGCTGCACACTCGGGATGCTCACTGATTCGCAGGCCATGCGACTTAAAGAGGCGGGTCTCACCGCCTACAATCACAATCTCGATACGTCCCCGGAATTCTACGGCAATATCATCACCACGCGGACCTACGAGGATCGTTTGCGGACCATCGCGCGAGTCCGCAGAGCGGGAATCACCGTCTGTTGCGGAGGAATTCTCGGCCTCGGCGAATCCAGTGAAGATCGCATAAGCTTCCTTCAGCAACTGGCAAGCTTTGATCCGCATCCCGAAAGCGTTCCCATCAATGTCCTTGTGCGTGTAGAAGGCACTCCTCTGGCCGATGCTCCGGATCTCGATCCTATGATTATGGTTCGCGCCATCGCTACGGCTCGCATTTTGATGCCCGCCTCGCGTGTGCGCCTCTCTGGAGGACGCAACAAATTGTCGCGCGAGGCTGTTGCGCTCTGCTTCCTCGCTGGCGCTAACTCGATTTTTACTGGCGAGAGGCTTTTGACCGCGCCGAATCCGGCGATGGACGCGGACAAATCGCTTCTCCGCGAGCTTGGCATGAAGGCAATGAAAAATGCTTGATTCCAACGGAAGGTCGAACGATTTGCGCAAGCGAATCGATGCTGATTTGTGCTCGCTTAAGGCTTGCGCGCAATTTCGTTCATTGGAAACCTCTCTCGGCACGAATCTTTGCTCGAATGATTATCTCGGTCTCGCTTCTGATCCTCGACTCAAGCAAGCTATCGTTGCTGCAGTGGAACGCACCTCGCGCTGCGGCTCGACCGGCTCGCGTCTTCTCTCTGGAGATTCTTATGAGTGGGAGAATCTCGAACGTGAATTCGCGGACTTCGTAAGGGCCGAGACCGCCCTTTATTTCGGCTCAGGCTATGCCGCGAACGTCGGGCTTCTCAGTGCGATTCTGCAGCCGAACGACATCGCGTTTTCTGACGCGCTCAATCATGCGAGCCTGATTGACGGCCTCCGCCTCTCGCGGGCGCAAAAAATCATCTATCTGCATAACGACTTGTACGGCCTCGAGCAGGCGCTCGAAAAGAACGTCGATTCTTCCGGCGCGAGGCTCATCGTTACGGAGAGCATTTTCAGCATGGAAGGCGACATCGCTCCACTCGGAAACATTTTACAGTTGGCCGAAAAATATGACGCGTACGTGGTTGTCGACGATGCGCATGCCCTTGGCGTTTTCGGGGAACAAGGACGCGGAATTGCCGCTGAGCTGCCCAAACGCGAGCGCATCCTCGCCGTTGTTTATCCCTGCGGCAAAGCGCTTGCCAGCATCGGCGCGTTTGTCTGCGGCAGCGGCGCGCTTAAAGATTTTCTAGTCAATCATGCCCGCAGCTTTATTTTCAGCACCGCCACGCCACCCTATATCGCGCATCAAATCAGCGCAGCGTTGAAGTTTGCGCGCGAAGCGAACGGTCGTCGTTCGCATCTTCAGCAAATTGCGGCCTCTTTACGCTTCAACCTTTCTGCCGCAGGCATTAACTGCGGCGCAAGCACGTCGCAAATCATCCCTGTAATTGTCGGTTCAAACGAGGAGTCTCTGCGCCTCGCATCACACTTGCAATCTGCTGGATTTGCGGTAAAGGCCATTCGCCCGCCCACCATTCCGCCCGGCACGTCACGAATCCGCCTGTCGCTGACAAGCGAAATTTCGTTTTCCGAAGTTCAGCGCCTCACTGGCACACTCATTGCGGCGATGACAGGCCCGCAGCGTCCTGCCCCTTCCGCCACTGTCGCACATGTCTAGCCGCTTTTTTGTCACCGGAACGGATACCGGCGTGGGCAAAACCACGGCGTGTGCGCTCCTCTGCGCGGCGCTTGATGCGATGTATTGGAAGCCGATTCAAACTGGCACGTGTGACGGAACTGACCGAGCCGTAGTGCTCCGGGCTGCGGGTTTGTCAAAAAGCCGTGCATTTCCGGAGGCGTATCGCTTTACACCGCCCGTCTCTCCGCATTTGGCGGCGCAACGCGCCAAGGTCCGCATCGAACTTCGGAAAATCCAATTGCCACAAATTGCACCTATGGCGAATCTCATCGTGGAAGGCGCGGGTGGCGTGCTGGTTCCGATTAATCGCACCCAATTAATGGTTGATTTGATGGTGCATCTCAAGCTTCCCGTGCTGCTCGTCTCGCGCACTTTGCTCGGCACCATTAATCACACACTGCTTTCGATTGCGGCCTTGCGCCGTGCAAAACTAGACGTCCGCGGAGTAGTCTTGTCGGGCAGACCCAATCAAGACAATCGCCGCGCCATCGAGCATTATGGAGACATTCAAATCATCGGCACGATTCCTCAACTTGCTAAAATCAATCGTGCCACGCTTCTTCAGGCGTTCCGCAATCATTTCGATCACAAAGCGGTCATGGGATGACCCTGCACCACAAACGATAGTAAGGTTGATACTGCGACTCCTGTGTTCTGCCGGAAAGTTCGTAATGTTCGAAGTGCAGAGATCCCGCTGCCCCATCGTGAACTGAAATGAAGACTAACAAATTCAATCCACGAGATGTAGACGTCACGCTCGTACACGAATGGAATGACGGCGAGGCGCGCGAGCGGCAGGACTATCTGGTCGGCGAGCAACCGCTCGAGATTCGTATCAATGGCCATTCGCTGACCGTAACCATGCGAACGCCCGGGCACGATTTGGAATTGGCCGCGGGACTTCTGTTCACGGAAGGAATCATTGATCGTGCCGAGCAGATTGTGTCCGTCGGGTACGCAAATCCGGGCAATCCAGCGGAGCGCGGTAACATTGTGGATATAAAGCTCGCAACCGATGCGGAGTTCGACTGGGAAGTGGCACGCAGAAACTTTTTTTCAGCGTCGAGCTGCGGGATCTGCGGCAAAGCGATGATTGAGGCGATTCGTACCCGGGGCGTTAAGCCGGTGAATACGAATTTCGAAGTGACTTCGGAAGCGATTTGCCTTATGCCCGTCAAGATGACAGCGAATCAGCGGAATTTTTCGCGTACGGGAGGTTTGCACGCAGCAGGGCTTTTCACCGCAAGCGGCGAATTGATTGCTGAGCGCGAGGATATCGGCCGTCATAATGCCTTGGACAAAATCGTGGGCTGGGCACTGCAGCATGGCAACTTGCCATTGGCCGATTGCGTACTACTAGTGAGTGGACGCGGCGGATTCGAAATCGTGCAAAAGGCCGCCGTCGCGGGCGCCCCAGTGGTCGCGTCCCTGAGCGCGTGTTCGAGCTTGGCCGTGCAATTTGCCCGTGAAATGCGCATGACACTCATTGGCTTCTTGCGAGGCAAGCGTTTTGTAGTGTATTGCGGAGAAAACAGGCTGAAATAAGGGTATCAGCACAGGCGTGACAAGCAGCTCTTGGAATCTTCGGTTTAGATCTGTCGAAGCGGGCAGTTGGACATGTCGTGCCCGGACGCAAATTTGAAATCCTCGAATTAATCTGCGCGTTGACCCAGAATCACACGTTTTCCGCCGGCATTTTTTGCACGGTAGAGAGCTTCGTCGGCCACGCGGAGAAGCGCTCCGGCATTTGTTCCATGCATGGGGTAAGCGCTGACGCCAAGGGACAGCGCGCCTGGATTCAAAAACATGTCCCCGTACTGGATCACGGTGCGGCTGAATTCTCGCTCAAGAAGCTCGGCGCGACGTTTGGCCGTTTCGAGCGGAGTATCGAGGAGGATCAAGACAAACTCGTCTCCACCATAACGGCAGGCGATGTCTCCGGCGCGTACGACTTTTCCCACCAGATCCCCAAAAGATTTCAAAAGGGTGTCGCCGGCAGCGTGGCCGTAGGTGTCATTGAACGATTTGAAGTTATCGAGGTCACACATAATGATACCCAAGTCGCGTCCGTTGCGGCTGGCACGATGAATCTCACGAGGCAGAGTCTCGTCGAGATAGCGACGGTTGAAAAGTCCACTCACTGCATCACGAATGGATTGCGCGCGCAAGCTCTCGCGCAGTTTCAGATTCGCAAGAGCCAAAGCGATATGCCCTGCAAGCATTTCGACAAGCTGCTGACGAGCACTAAGGAGACGCTGCTGGACATCCTTCGACAAACTGAGTTCGTACGGGCTGCCCTGTACGCTCAGCACGCCAAGCGTTTCGCCGGCGGCAAGCAACGGCGCACAAATGGAATTTGCCGAGGAAAGCCGCGAAAGATGTGCGCAGAGAACCGGCGCCGAAGGGTCGGCAACGCAGTGGACTTGCCCCCGGCGCAAAGCCCAACACTGTTCGGGAGTGAAAACAGACTCGCCGAAGAGGGGCTGGCCCCATTTTGCCGACGCTTCAAGCAGATTCACCGAGTTATTCCATTCAAACAGTGCACCCGCTCCGGATGGAAAAAGTTTCGGAAGAGATTTATCCAGGACGTCATGGGCTTCGGCGGGAGAAAGGCAAGTTTGCAGCAGCGTGCTCAGTTGCTGGACGATATTCATTTCGCGGTTACGCTGCTCGAGGGCACGGACAGTTTCGGAAAGTGTTTTGTTGGCGTGTCGCAATTCGCGCTCGGACGGATGCAGGGGAGCCGCTTCGCGCGCGATGATGGAAGCGCCGATGATTTCCGCAGAGGGGCTGGTGATAGGTGAGATGGAAACCGAACAAAAAATCGGAGCTGCGTCCTTTCGCGTGCATTCCAGCTCCCGCGCGGGAAAACGCTTCCCTTCGGCAAGATGACTCAAGAGCCGGATGACTTCCGCCGATGCCTCAGGCCCGAGGACGATAGAAAAGGGCTGGCTCACGGCTTCATGCGGGCTGTGGCCGAAGAGCCGCTCCGCCGCCGGATTCCAGCTCACGATCGTGCCGTCGAGTGCCAGACCAATGACGGCATCTTCCGCGGAATGCAGGATTGCTGCGGGCAGATCGCAATTGCGGTCGCGATGCAGTGCAGCCCTGCGGGTCGGCTTAATCTGCTCCATCGGTTGAGAGGCAAAACGTGAATCAAATGCCCGATCTAACTCCGCTGAGGATTCGCGTGCACCGCTGATGAGCTGTTTTGTCTGGCCCATAAGACGTTCCTTGCGATCGTCACGAAGCGACCGGACGCGAGTCTTTGTCCTGCACCTCATGTGAGGTTAGGAAATGCTCTAAGTCGCGACAATCGGGACGTTTAGGTATCTCGTACGGATGTCCTCCTTACGTGGCATAAGGTTTTTTTGGTATCGCAGTCCCAGTACCACTGACTTTTTCGCACAAATAGAAAGCTGAGTAGATAAATGGCCGCTTCACGTATACGGGTTTTTCACGAGCTACTGTGCAGGAATTACCGTATTGCCTAATCTGGTGAATGAATCAATTCTCGAGGACAAAAGACGAAAGGGGTTCGCGTAACGCATAGAGGAGATCGACGGGCAGGACTCCCTTCCACCGTAGGGATCCGAGGAACTCACTCCCTTTACCAGTTCCCCGCGAAGTGCTCCTTGCGAACCCCCTTTCGGCCTGTCCCCTGGTCTCAGGTGTGGTGATGAGATGCGGGGCCTATGTCTTGGAGCGCATGAGCTACCCCACGCAACCGGTTCTTGAGGTTGGAAGAGAGACTCTGCATTTCTTTTCGGTAGGATTCAACTTGAGCGTCAGAAAGACGTTGCAGCCGCGCGGAGAACTGGTCAAGTGCGCGATTGCATTCAGCGTCCACGAGCGCGCGATTCTGCTCGGCCCAATCCGCCATAAGAGCAGTCAGCGCCTGGGAGGAGCGAGCGCTTAGTTCTTCCGAGAAGTGTTGAATGATTTTTTCCGCAAGAGAATCGAGGCACGAAGCGGTCTGTTTGTAAAATGAATCCAAACGATGTTCGAGCTGCGCGGAGAATTGTGCATGTTCGCGAGCGAACAATTTGCGCAATTCGTCTAGATGGTGACCTGTCAAGTCGGACTGTTCAACACTTGTTTGCATGGCAGACTCCAGAGCGCAGCGGCTGGGCTTCGCTGATTCGCGATTTTCGGCTGTGGTGAAATTGGAAATGCCAACAGAGCGGTGGCCGCTACCCCTAAGCTGTCCCCGCAATTCAGGTGCAAGCGCTGAGGGCATCTCCCTGATGCTGGTCGGCCGCGCAATTTCTGCAGGCGTTTTTGCGGCCATTGGATTTTGTGCGGCGGGACTCAAGCAGACGCGGCCGCCCTTCCAAGAGGATCTCAAAAAATGGCTAATCGACGATATCCCGCGCAGGAAACGCCGGGCTAGTCCTGAAGTCCATGGTCCGAATCTTGCCGACATTTTCGACAAATTCTGTTTCCAGCGAACTCCCGCCGTTTTCAGAGAGGCGCTCTGAACGTGAATCCAGGATTGGAAATTTCCGCTTGCTGTCGCCATTGCTCATATCACCTCTTCGAGAAGAATCTTGCATGCCGTATCGCCGCATCTTGTTCCAGAGCGTCTTCGTGCTGATGTGCAGCAAGCGCGCAGCATGAGTGCGGTTCCAGTGAGTTTTGCGAAGGCAATCCTCGATCAGCTGCTTTTCCGCCTCCGCGCGAAGCGAAGCAATGCGCGGTTTGAGGCCTGCAGCGGGAAGAGAATCGCCGGGAGTCGCGGCTGTGTTGGCGGACGCGAACAGCTCAGAGAGCAATGCGTCCTCATCCTGAAGTACCAAATGGCGGCAAATGAAACTCTTCAACTCACGGACGTTTCCGGGCCAAACGTGCTCTTGACAGGCCTGCATCAGGCGCGGCGACAGCGGACGTGGACGGCAACCCAGTTGGGCAGACAGCACGTCAATAAAATGATTGATAAAGAGCGGGATGTCTTCGCGGCGCTCGCGCAAAGCAGGAACGCGCAAGATGATCGTGTTGAGACGATAGTACAGGTCCGCCCGAAAGGTACGGCGCTCGAGCGCCTTCTCGACATCGATGTTGGTTGCCGCGATGACGCGCACATCGACCGAAACAATTCGCCGCCCGCCTAGTCGCGAAAACTGTTGATCTTGCAGGACATGCAGCAATTTTGCCTGCAAGCTTGCGGGCATTTCCCCGATTTCGTCGAGAAGTATGGTCCCGTGGTCGCATAGCTCAAACAGCCCTGGCTTGGATTTCACAGCCCCGGTAAAGGCCCCTGATTCATAGCCAAAAAGCTCACTTTCGAGCAGTTCGGAAGGCAAGGCAGCGCAGTTGATCTTGAGGAAAGTGTGCTGCGCGCGCAGCGAGCGATTGTGCAGCATGCGTGCAGCGAACTCTTTTCCGACGCCGGACTCTCCCAGGAGAAGCACCGGAACATCTACGGTCGCGACGCGCTCAATTTGCCGATGGAGGTCGGCCATGGCGGGGCTGCGCGTGGGGCACGACTCCTCAAAAGCGGGAATCGGTTCGCTTGCCGGCCGGCCTGGCAACAAATCATGTTGCGATCGAATAGCGGCCGGAGTTTCCATGCCTATGACACGAGCCGAAGCGTTCATCAGAACTCCTGGGGAAATGAGCGATTTACTGGGTATGAGCGCTCAGAGCCCATCCTTGCGACAACGTGGTCGCTGAAATTCACAGCACATGTTATGAACTCGCCGGGAAGTTGGCCATAGGTGCAACGCTGAATTCCCCCGGGGAGAAATCCTTAGTACATGTAAGGCGGCGTTCCGCGTTTATACGGTCACGCTTGCACAAGCCCGCGACGAATAGCATAGCGCACCAATCCGGCGGTCTCGTGAATATCGAGTTTTTCCATAATTCGAGTGCGGTGTGTTTCCGCTGTTTTGACGCTAATGTTAAGAACTCCCGCAACCTCTTTCGTGGTTTTTCCCTCGGCGATAAGCTGGAGAACCTGGCGTTCGCGCGGACTCAAAGGCTCGGAGGAAAGTTCGGTCTTATTTTGATATGCCTGCACGACGGCACGGGAAACCTCCGGGCTGAGATACACTCCGCCTCGGGACGCTTCGCGAATCGCCTGCACGAGATTTTCAGCCGCATGGGTTTTCACGACGTACCCTTTCGCTCCCACGCGCAAGGCATCCAGCAGATAGGGATCCTCATCGTGAACCGTAAGAAAAATTGTTTTCGTCTGCGGCGAGACTTTTTGAATTTCCTTCGCCGCGTCGATACCATTGAGAACAGCCATGCTGACGTCGAGCACGGCAACGTCCGGGTGAACTGATTCCGCTAGGCGGACCGCCTCCTGGCCGTTGGAGGCCTCTCCCACAACCTTTAACCCCTCTTTTTCCAGAAGAACCTTTAGTGACTGGCGAACGATTTGATGGTCGTCAGCGAGTAAAACTTGTATCGGCATAATCTAATCCTCCAAAGGAACAACGATTTTAAGTTCGGTCCCCTGTTGCGGTGCAGATTGAATTTCCAGCGAACCCCCAAGAACATTGAGCCGCTCCCGGATTCCAATGAGTCCCAGAGCATTCCTGGATTTCGGTAACGTGGCGGGATCGAATCCGACGCCGTCGTCGCGAATGACGCAATGGAGTTCTCCTGGGGTCAGCCAGAGACGTATATGAACGCGCGAGGCCTTGGCATGCCGGGCGACATTATTTAGGGCTTCCTGCGCAACTCGGTACAGCGCCGCCTCGACTGCTTTTGCGAAACGAGGAATCGGCTTGCTATCGATGCTCACGGGCATACCGAAACGCTTCGAAAACCGCTCGGCCAGCGATTGCAAAGCGGGAAGCAAGCCGTAATCATCGAGCACGGTGGGGCGAAGCTCATGCGAAAAATTCCGCAATTGCTGTTCGATCTGCTCCAGAAGAGATTCGATTTCGCGAAGGCTGGCCTGATCGGAGGGCGGAAGATGGCGCGAAAGCTGGAGCAGCTGAATGTGTACGGCGGCCAGGAGTTGCCCGGATTCGTCGTGAAGAGCGCGAGCGATGCGGCGAGTTTCACTCTCTAAGGATTCATTGAGGCGGCGCAAAGTTTCATTCGCCTCGCCAAAGGCGCGGTGAGTCATCTCAAATGGCGAAAGTGACTCGCTCAAAAACTCGGCGGCACGGTGGATAATGTCCACTTTTTCGCTCGAATCGAGGAGCTTTTCGAGCGTTTGCTCGTGAACCGCAATCAGGTCGAGAATGCCTTTGCGCTCTCCAAGCGCGCGCCGGCCAAACTCATATGCCTGCTTGAGAGAGGTTTCGCCGCCCTCGCGCAGATACGTCTTCAGCGCGCGTTCGTATTCGATTTCAAGTCCGTCCACCGGGGACCTCCCTTTGCGGTCCGGAGTAGCGCGCCACCAGGACGAGAGCATCATCTGTTCCCCGCGCGAAACGTGCCAGAACAGCGTCGGCAGTCGCCTGGACAGATCCGGCCTTCAATTCATCGGCAAACCCAGCGCGAATGCCGTCGGTAGCCAGGATAAGCACATCTCCGCGAGTGACCGGGACAATGGAAGCGAGCAGCGGCGGAAGCTGATCTCCGATGACGCCTCCGCGAAGCGGAAGAAGCTCCTGAGAGACGTTTCCATAAGCGTCGCGATGCAGCAACACTCCCTCGACGTTGCCCACACCAACCCAGGTGAGCGTGCCTTCCTCATAATCAAAGCGAGCGATGCTCATAACCACTCCCCGGGTTTTTTTGAGCCTCTCATGGCAAATCCGTACGAGATTGATTAATGACTCATCGGCATTGCGTTCGAGCGTATCAATCGCAATCTTCGCCGCAGCGGCCGCGCTTGCTCCATGTCCCAAACCATCCACAACGGCAACCAGCGCTCCTTTGTTAGATCGGACAAACACGTGCCGGTCGCCCGTCTCTGTTTGGCCTGGAAGCGCGCTCGCGGCGACGCCGCATTCGACGCTGGCTCTGGCTATCTTTTCCATTTTCTTGCGGTTACCGTGGTCCCATAACCGACCCGCGACTCGATTTCTAATTCATCCATCAACCGGCGCACGCCGGGCAAGCCGAGACCCAGGCTGCGCGAGGTCGAGAAGCCACCTTGAAGCGCCCGGCGAATATCGGGGATGCCCGGTCCTTGATCATGTGCGCGAACCATCAATCCGCGCTGGTCGCCGCGTTCGCACAATCGCAGAACAATTTCGCCATGTTTCGCATAAAGAACGATATTCCGCGCCAGCTCGGAAATCGCGGTGGCGATGAGCGTTAATTCACTGGAAGTAAAGCCGAGCCTCGATGCAAGCACGCGGCCTTTCTGTCGCGCCGCGACAATGTCTGTGTCCGACTGAATATGCACGGCGACCTCTTCAAGAACGTGGTCCTTGCCGCCGCTCGATGGATGGGCTTGCATTGCCCAGGCTTCCACGGGATCGCGATCAGCGTCCACGGGGGCTCGCTTCCTTTCTGGAACCGGCCTCTTTCTTGTTGAGGAAGGCGATGCCTTCCTCGAGATCGAGCGCCGTCGGGACGCCTTCGAGCTTCAAACCAAGCTGAACCATCGTGAAAGCGACGTCCGGCTGAATGCCTACGATTACCGTTTCGGCGCCGCGCAATCGAATCATGAAAGTGATGTCGCGAAGCGTACGCGTCGCGAAAGAGTCCATTACATCGAGGGCGGTGACGTCCACGATCACGCCCTTCGAACGCAGGCGGCCTACCTGTTCAACAAGCGCGTCGCGCAACTGCACCAAATCCGCGTCTGAAAGCGCAGATTGGATGGAAGCGATCAGGTAAGGCCCCTGCTTAAGGATCGGAACTTCCACGTTACGTCCTTGAGTCCGCAGATTCGGTCAAGGGAACGACTTTGTAGCCAAGCAGCCGCTCCGCTTCTTCGATTCCTCCCTGCAGGTCTCCAACGGTATTCATTTTGCCCAGGTCCACGCCAATGGTGACGAGAGTCTGCGCAATTTCAGGAGACAGGCCCGTAATAATGACGGTGGCGCCGAGCAACCGCGTGGCTTCCACCGTTTGCACCAGGTTGTTTGCCACGTTTGCGTCCATTACTGGAACGCCGGTGATGTCAATCACGACGACTTTGGCGCGATTGGTGCGAATGCCGCGCAAAAGCTGTTCGGTCAATTGTCTGGCTCGCTGGGGGTCAATCACGCCGATGATCGGGAGAATCAAAAGGCGCTCGCGTACCTGCAGCACGGGGGTGGAAAGCACGCGGATGGCCTCTTGCTGCTCGCGAATGACGCGCTCGCGTTCCTGAACGAATCCCACGGCGACGGTGTTGGCAATCCGATTGGCTGCGGGTTCGTAAGCGTCGAGGATGCGATTCAGCAGAGCGAAGTCATTCTGATATTTTGCGAACAACGAACGAGCGAGGACGTCGCGGAGCAGAAGCACGATACCGACAACTTCATGAGTTTCCACGCCTCGCGGAATAATGCGTTCCGAAAGGTTGCGGGCATAGGCTTGCAACGCCTCAAAAGTTCCCGTTTCCAGCGCTTCCACATAGTTGTCGTAAACAGAAGTTGCTTCGGCGAAGATTTCCTCTTTGGTCATCGCGGTGAGCAACTTCGCTTCGGTGATGCGACGCGCCCATTCTTCGCGCAACTGTGTCCGATTTTGACGAAGGTGGGCGACCAGCTGGCGGAGCAGTTCGGCCGTGGGCTGGGACATTTGGTGTGAGGTTCCAAAAGTGGCGCGGGGCTCGCGTGTTTCATGTTCCATCAGGTTTTCCTCCCTCTTCGGATCAGAGCTGGGTGCGATTTAAATTCAGGGAAAGCTCTGACGGCTGTAAGAAGCGGGAATTCTTGCAAATACGGGGACATCCTGGAATACGGATAAGAACTGGTCTTTGTAAATAAAACTACCTACAGTATTCAGTGTAGAAAAATTGTGCCCGCTGTTTTAGGCAAAACCAGGCACGGCAATCGCACTCCGAGGGCAGGTTTGTCGGAGGCGCCGTTTTCTCCGCGTTCTGGCGATGTGTTCCTGGGCCGGAATGCCCTTCGCAGACCGACTGTGCTGTTTTTACCCTGCTCGCTGCGGGACCTTCGCGCCGCTTTTGCGGGCTTCCGAGAGGCCAATCGCGATGGCCTGTTTGCGGCTTTTCACTTTGCCGCCCTTGCCGTGTTTGCCGGAGCGCAGCGTGCCATGTTTTCGTTTGCGCAGGGCCCGTTCCACGCTTTTCTGTGCTTTCTTGCTGTATCTTGCCATTGGATTTCTCCTTAAGTTTTTAGAGCGGATCGAGCACGGAGCGATTTTTCACGCCACACACTGGCTCCCGTGGCAGATAGCGAGAGCAAGTTTTGCCCAACGCACGCCGGTGCAAGCTGCCATTATTTTTAGACGAAAACGCAGTGCGGTCGGTGACGCAATTTGCTTCGATTCATAGACGGATTTTCGGGCGAACCGCTAGGCCTCGGTTTCAAGCGGCAGAACGACCGAATTAATATACGCGGCCGACAGGGTCAGCGTTTTTGTGAAACGGCAAATTTGAGCGAAACACGGAATGGTGTCTTCATCCGCGGAGTATTGTTTACCTTCGCCTGCGAGTAGCTCCGGAAAGCACGAGCAGGCTGATTTTGGGCGAGCGCATCCGTTGCGATTCGACGTGCAGAGCACGCCGCGCGCGCATTTTCAGCCGCGATCGTTGGTGCGCATCAATTGAGAGAAAATGAAATGGCGGTGCGATCGGGCTCAAACTTCCGCAGCTTTCGATATACGCTTTTCCGCTCGCTTTGCGATGGGCTGTAGTATCGTGTTAGCGCCGGGCCCGTAGCTCAACGGTTAGAGCAGCGGACTCATAATCCGTTGGTTCTAGGTTCGAATCCTAGCGGGCCCACCTTGCCTCGCAAAGTCATTGATTCAATTTGTCATGCATGAATTCATCATTTCCATTTTGCTCGAGCGGGCGCCCAACTCTTCAGCCACTACCTGCGCCAGAGCGGATAGGATGCAGATGGGGGTCGCGCGGAGGTTATAGAGATACGCTGGTTCAAAAGGCGCGGAGAGACATGGCGCCGCTGCCGGTGGGGGTTGGGTTGGGACACCGGCAGACGGGCCAGAGCTTCGAGTTGGAAGCGGCCTCGGCCATTTTCTTGTAATAGCCGTTCGTCCCCGCAGCACGTCCTCCAACCCGAAACTGCGATGTTAGAGAAAGAAGGAACGCAGAGCAATGAGGCGAACAGGCCAGAGAGGTAGTACTACAGGTAGATAGGCAGTATGAAACGAAAGGAGTTAGGAGACTACCAAATAGTACCTCGGAGCGGGACGCGGTTTGATCCCTGAAGCTGAATGTAAGGCGCACCTCCTGCCTGGCATTGGCAAAATTGGAGTTGAGCCCACATATTTGGCCTGCGATTAGCGCTGGCGGCGCGGAGGAATAGGTTCGAGGCGCAGGGTCAAATAGGTTTCGCGCCCGGCATGAACCATGACGTTGTGACGCCATACGGTAGCGTCGCGGCCTTCGGCAGCGCGGACGTCGTAGAGTCCGGGGCGAATATAAGTGAAAACAAACGCGCCCTGGACGTTCGTGCGCTTGGCGAGGGGAGCAGAGCCGTCGGAGCGTTCGAGGAGAACCATGGCGTTCACAGCGCGTTTGCCGTTGGGGCGCAGGACGATGCCGGCGAGTCTAGTTGGATGCGGGCGGGCTTGTGTGTTGATGGAAAGTAGCAGCAATGAAGCCGCAAAAACGGAAAGAAGCACCTTGCGCACGGTCACCTCGCTGCGATCTATTTTAGGACTGTGCCGGAGCCGCAGCAGTGGCGCTGTCCGCTTTTGACACATGCGAATTAACTGTACGAAGAGACAGTAAGACGAAACAAACAAATGAGAATCTCCAGCGTAATGGCCGCGTAAGTTCTCGACTAGTTGCTTTCCCAATACGAAATAATCGCAGAATAATCCACATCCGCGTTGACCGCGTCCTTGACGGCGGAATAGGCGCGGAAGGCCGCAGCGCCGGCAGGGAGGTCGAGGCCGTTTTCTTTGGCGAGTTCCAGGGCCAGGCGCACATCTTTGTGCATCAGGCGCAGAGGAAAGGTCGGAGTGAAATCGCGCTTGAGCATGGAAGGAGCTTTTATGTCGAGTACTGGAGCACGGCCCATACTGGATTGCAGCACTTCGATGAGTTTCGAGCCTTCCACGCCCGAGCGGGTGGCCAGTGCGAGACCTTCGGCGAGAGCCTCAACTTCTAGGGCGAGAATTAAATTCATGGCCAGTTTGACGGTTTGACCGGCACCATTAGGGCCAAGCAGGAAAAAACGTTTGCCGACGGCTTCGAGGACGGGACGAGCGCGCTCGAACGTGCTCTTCTCGCCTCCGATCATGAAGACCAGTTCGCCTTTTTCGGCGCCCCAAGTGCCGCCAGTGACGGGCGCGTCCAAAAAGGCGACCGATTTGGCGGCACAGTCCCTGGCGATGCGACGGGCGAGGGCTGGCGTAACGGTGCTGGAATCCACGAGGACGCTTCCGGAGCTTAGGGCAGCCAATGCGCCATTCTTTCCGTAAAGGACCTGTTCGAGAGCAGGCGGATCGCTGACGATGGTGAGCAGAATGTCGCTTTGCGCGGCGGCGTCAGCGGGAGAAGCGGCAACCGCAGCACCGAGGTTGGCGAGCTTTTGGGCCTTTTCGGCGGTGCGGTTCCAGACGGTGAGAGGAAATCCTGCTTTTAGAAAGTTGACGGCCATGGGTGCACCCATCAGGCCGAGTCCGATCATGGCCAAGCGCGGCTTCATGAGTTATCTCCTGCGGTTCAGAAATGAAACGCAGACAAATATAGCGGGAGGGTGCAGGGAGGCGAAAGGGAATTGTGAGTCTGTGGATTCAGGATGGGCGGAGAAAGCTATAAAGCCACAGCTTCGGGGTGGGGGACAGCTTCGCGCAGGCGGACGATGGAGCCGTAGGGGATCTCGATGCGGAGCATCTTGTTGCGGCCGTCCTGAGAAAAGCGCTCTTCAATGTGAATGCAAGTGCCGGAATCAAGAGCCAGAGTGCCGAGCACGGTCATGTGGACATCTCCCGCGCGGTAGCAGACTTCGATACGCCTGCCGAGAAGATAGGCGAAGGCGGACATGGGGCGAGCGTAGTTACGGGAAAGTTACTCGTCAATAGTACGTTAGATAGATGTGGAAAAATGCTGTGGAAATTGGTGCGGCGCTGTGGAAATCGGGCGAACGTCACGGTAATACGCTGAATTCCACGCGATTGCGGAAGGCGTCGATGCGTTCGGCGCGGACGCGAAGGCGGTCGCCAAGATGAAATTCAGGGCGAGGGCGAGCCTGGGAGCGGCGTCCGCGATACGCGTCGGAGACAATGGCATGGTCGCTTTCGCGGTAACGGAAACGGGCGCCGAAGGTCTCTTCCAAGCGATCCACGGGCACCAGGCCTTCAACAAAAACCTCGATGAGTTCCACAAAAAAGCCGAATTTTTGCACGGAAATGATGAGCGCGTCGTATTCCTCGCCCAAATGAGATTCCATGTACTGGACGGTTTTCCAATCCATCAATTCGCGCTCGGCGCTGTCGGCGCGGCGCTCGGCCTCGGAGGTTTCCACGGAGATTTCCTTGAGCTCGGTTTCACGGTAAGGGCCTGCTGTGGCATCCGGATTTTCAAGGGCCCATTTGAGGATGCGATGGACAATCAGATCGGGATAACGGCGGATTGGCGAGGTGAAATGGGTGTATTCGCTGGCTGCGAGAGCGAAATGGCCGAGCGGTTCAGCGGCGTAGCGTGCCTGTTTGAGGGAACGGAGCATGAGATAGGAGAGAATGCGCTCTTCGGGCTTTCCGGCGATTTGCGTGGTAAGACGCTGGTAATGCTGCGGGCGAATATCCACCTGATCGGCGGGAAGGGAGACTTGCATCGGGCGCGGGCGGCCACGGCGTTCACGGCCGGGAGGGCGGACGCTGCCGTGGCGCACGGCAATACGGCGCTCGGCGAGATTTTCGACGCCGAAGGAGTAACCGAAGGCGCGGGCAAGCTCTTCGAATTCGAGAACTTTCTTGGCGTCGGGCTTTTCGTGAACGCGATGGAGCGAAGGGATTTCGCGGCGCTGGAGATAGGACGCGACGGCTTCGTTTGCTGCGAGCATGAACTCCTCGATGATGCGGTGGGCGATGTTGCGGATGCTGCGGGTAATTCCGACCATGCGGCCCATAGTGTCGAATTCGATGACCGGCTCGGGAAGATCGAAATCAATGGAACCGCGCGCGTTGCGGCGGGCGTTGAGGACGAGAGCGAGAGTTTTCATCAGGCGAAAATTTTCTTCGAGCGCGATGTAACGCTGGCACATTTCGGGATCGCCTTCGAGGACTCGGTTTACGTTGGTGTAGGTCATGCGCTCGACGGAACGAATCACACCCGGGGTGAATTCGGATTCGAGAAGCTCGCCGTCAGAGTCGAACTGCAGAATAGCGCTCATGACCAGACGGTCTACTTGAGGATTGAGAGAGCAGATGCCGTTGGAAAGAGCTTCGGGAAGCATGGGCACAGCACGATCCGGAAAATAGACAGAGGTGCCGCGGAGGCGCGCTTCGCGGTCGAGTTCGGCAGCGCGGCGGACGTAATGAGCGACGTCGGCGATGTGGACTTGCAATTCGAAGCCGCCGTCGGCGCGGCGCGAAACGTAGACGGCGTCGTCGAAATCCTTCGCGGTCTCGCCGTCAATAGTGACGATGGGCAAGTGACGAAAATCGCGGCGGCCCGCGACGTCTTGGGCACGGACTTCCGGCGCAATGGCGCGCGTTTCGGCGACGACTTCCGGGGGGAAAACGTGCGGAAGGTGATGCTTGCGAATGACAATTTCGACGTCCACCCCCATTTCGCCGTGGCGACCGAGAATCTCGAGGACGCGGCCTACAGGCGCAGCGCCGGCGCGAGGAAAGCGGGTAAGCTGGACGTCCACGACGGCGCCATCAAGTTCAGGGAGTCGCAAGCGGCGGCTCGAGCGCCCGGAATCAGCAGTCAGCCGGAGTTTTTCGCGAAGCGCAGGAGTCAATTCGTCTCCCGGCGGGATGATGATTTCGTGAGCAATGCGCGTCTCGTACGGAAGGACGACGTTGGCTTGAGGGCCATAGCGGAAAAGTCCCACGACGGTAGGATTTTCCCGAGCGGTGATTTCTTCGATGCGGCCTTCGAAGCGGCCGCCGGGATTGCGGCGAACAATGCGTGCGAAAACGCGGTCGCCATGCATGGCATCGCTCATGGCACTGGCGGGGATGAAGAGATCGCCGTCCATGCGCGCGACGGGGTGGTCAGGCACCACGAAGCCATAGCCGTCGCGATGAGCGACCAGGCGGCCGGCGATGACGCTGGCGTCGTGGCGCCGGAAATGACGTTCGCGCTCGGCAGCCGCGGGGACGTGAGGCGCAACGGCTGGAGCGAGTTTGCGCTCGGGGCGCGTGCCTGCAAGGCGAAACTTCCCATGTTTTTCTTCAACGTCACCGCGATGCTTTAATTGCGAGAGCACTTTTGGTAGTGCGCGGCGCCCCCAGTGGCGCAGCTCCATGCCTGCGGCAATTTCGCGAACGCTCTGCGGATGATGCGAACGCGACAGGTACGCAAGAAGCGCGGATTCGGGGATTTCTTCATGGTGCGAGGCGGGGCGATTCTCGTCAGAGTGTCGGTCTTTTTTTTTCATGAAATTTCTTTTCGTTGAGTCGTGAACGGGCTCCCGCAACAAGATTAAGGTTCGCCGCAATTCGCGAATTGATGCAAGCCGGCGCCGGGCGCATGCCTGCGGCAAACGGGCAAAACAAAAACCACTGAAGCGCCGCAACTTTTTGCGCGGGAGCGGGTTTGAATTCGACGTCAGATCCGCTGCCGGCCTGTGCTGGAGCGGAGACTCAACACCCCAGGGACGCAGGAGGCGGCTTTACACGCCGCCTCCTTTCTAAAAATATCATGGGCCGAATGTTCCGCGGACGTGAGTTCTGCGCCAGTGCGCCCGGTAAGCATAATAAACCGCCAGAATGGGCGGCGCGAGGAGCACGCCCCAAAAACTGAAAATCAATCCCAACACAATGGGAGCGATGAGCGAAATCCAGAACGGCACGCGAGCGATGCCCTTCATGAGCCAGGGCTGAATCAGCAGACCATCCACAATGACGATTCCGGAGTAAAGAAGCAGGACGTAAAGAAATCTCACCCATCCGCCGCTGATGGCAGCGGCAATCGCCGGTGCGATGAGCGCAATCGCGATTCCAAAATTGGGGATGAAATGCAGCAAGCCGCCGAGAATAGCCCACAGCGCTGCGAGCGGGACATGCAGATACCAGAGGCCCGCGAGCCAGAGCAGCCCGACGATCAGCGCGTCATAGCAACGCGTCACGAACCAGCGCCAGAGAGCACGCCCAACCAGATGAAAGTGCTCGTAGGTTTCCATTTCGCTGCTATCCGGTGCGAATTGCATCCGAGGAATTGCGAAACGAATCCGCAAATCGCCGCACATCCCCAACGAAAAATTATATGCCCGCGCGAATTTCCTTGCGGGCTCTCCCCGCGCTTCGCTAGGCTAAATTATGAGCCTCAAAATCCACGAAATCGAACCCGGGCCGGACTCGCCCAAAGTTGTGCGGATGATTGTGGAGATTCCCAAGAATTCGCGCAACAAATACGAATACGACAAGAAATTCGGGATTTTCAGGCTCGACCGATTTCTCTATTCTCCGATGCACTATCCGGGAGATTACGGCTTCATTCCCGGGACGCTGGGCGAGGATGGAGATCCTCTGGACGTGCTTACCTTGACGGAAGAGCCGTCGTTTTCCGGATGTTTAGTTGAGGTGCGGCCCGTGGGCTTGCTGCGGATGATTGACCGCCACGAGCCGGACCAGAAAATTCTGGCGGTGCAACATCACAATCCGCTGTACAGCGAAGTTGATTCGGTGAAGCAGCTCTTCGTGCATTTGCGGCGCGAGATCGAGCATTTTTTCACGATTTACAAAGAACTGGAGCACAAGAGAACGCGGATTCTTGGCTGGAACGGGCCGGGCGCCGCACACAAAATCATTGTGGCGAGCCGCAAACGATATCTGCAATCCAACGCGCCATCGAAGTAGCGCTGCCGGAACCTGTCCCTTCACGCTGTCCCTCCGAACAAATAACGCTTACGCGCCGTTCTGGCCCCTGCTTGTTTGGCCAGCCCGCGATTCCGCTATGCTCAGACTGTATGGTCCTGGCCTTCTACATTCTTGTGCTGCAGCAGATCGCGCAGGGAATTGCGTCCCTGTGGAGCGGCTGGCAATGGCTTGGGATGGTGCGGCGGCGACTGGCGACGCATTCGGGGTTCTACGCGCCGCGGGTGGCGCTGATTTGTCCGTGCAAAGGGGTCGAAAACGGACTCGAAGGGAATCTGACTGCGCTGCTGAATTTCGACTACGCAAATTACGAAGTGTTCTTTGTGATTGCCGGCGCAATGGATGCGGCCCGGCCGGTAATTGACCGCGTATCTTCGTCCAAACAGAAACCCACGCATTTGATTGTCGCCGGTGTGCCCAAAGGGCGCGGAGAAAAAGTAAATAATCTGCGGGCCGCGGTGCAGGAAATCGGCGCGGAATTCGACGTGCTGGTTTTTGTGGATTCGGATTCGCGGCTCAGTCGCGGCTGGCTCGGGCACATGGTTGCGCCCCTGGCAGACACGAAACTCGGTGCGGCGACAACGTACCGCTGGTACTTTCCAAATCACGTGGGATTCGGCAGCGGGATGCTTTCGGCGTGGAACGCGGCGATTGCGACGCAACTGGGCGAGCACAAAAAAAATTTTTGCTGGGGCGGCGGCACGGCGATTCGGCGAGAGACGTTTCACCGCGCGCAGGTTTTGGAAGCGTGGGAGGGCGCGGTCAGCGACGACTGGGCGCTTACCGGTGCGCTGGAGCGGGCCGGACTGCCGATTTTGTTTGTGCCGGAATGTCTTGCGCCCACAGTGGCAGACACGACACTCGAGCAGCTCGTTGAATTCACAAACCGGCAAATGATTTTGACGCGGGTTTACGCTCCGAAGCGCTGGGCGATGGCAGCGATAACGCATGTGTCGTACTGCTTCACAATCGCGTTTTCGATTTACGCAATTTTTGAGCAAATGCTGGCAGGTTATTCATGGGCGGGAATGCTGCTGCTGGCGCTGTTGATTATTTTGCTTGCTGCGGCGAAGGGCGCGCTGCGAGCGATTGCCGTTCAGGACATTTTGCGCGACTGGCGGTCCCGCGCAGAAGATCTGAGCTGGCTCTGGATTGCCTTTGCGCCACTTGTACCCGCGCTTTTCTTGTGCAATTTCGCGATTTCGGCCTTCGAAAGGCGGATTCGCTGGCGCGGAGTGAAATATGAATTAGTGTCGGCGACGCAAACGCGCGTGCTCTCGCACTAGCGGACACGCCCGGATTCCTTCTCTCGCAAAAAGGGAAGCGAGGAACTCGCGATTAAGAATCCCTCGCTGGCCTGTACCCTGCGCCCAATTCCAAGGCTTTGCCGCTGGAATCAGTGTGCGTACTTAGAGTAATTCGGGAACGGTGGAACGTGTGGCTTGGGCAGCGGATGCTCTTTGAGCATCTGCAGGGCGACGGCCACGGCTTTTTCAAGCTGCACGTCGTGGCCTTCACGCCAAGCCTTCGGATCCAAAATAATCGGGTAATCGGGCGGAACGCCGTGATTTTCGACGTCCCAGGTGCCATTGGGATTGAAAAACGCGACACGCGGCGCCGTGACCGAGCCGCCGTCAATGAGCGGCGGATAGCCGTAGATTCCGACGAGCCCGCCCCAGGTCTTTTCTCCGATGGTCGGACCGACGCCCACGTGTTTGAACGCCCAGGGCATCCAATCGCCGCCCGAACCGGAAAATTGGTTGGTGATCATGACTTTGGGCCCAAAAATCGCGTCGAGCGGCGAAGTGAAAATTTTGCCCTGGCGCGTGTACCAGTAGCTGGTGAGCTTGCGCTGCATGGTTTCAATGATGTAGTTGGCGATTTGACCGCCGGTATTGAAGCGCTCGTCCATGACCGCGCCTTCCTTGCCGACTTGCGCCATGTAGTAGCGGTTGAAGCTGGTGAAGCCGCCGCCGGCGGTGTTGGGCAGATAAACGTACGCCAGCTTGCCGCCACTCAGCCGATTGACGACTTCCATGTTGTGGTTGATCCACTGCAGGTGACGCAGATTGAATTCGTTGGCAATCGGAACCACGGTGACATCGCGGGAATCCGAGCCATCGGGATTGGGTCCGACGCGAAGCACCACTTGCTTGCCGACAGTATCGAGAAAGAAGCTGTAGATGTTGTCGGTTCCGTGTAACTGCCTCCCATTCACCGCGAGAATGTAATCACCCGCAGTAACATTTACGCCCGGTTGCGTGAGCGGCGCTTCCATTCCGGGATTCCAGTTCTGTCCGAAATAGACTTTCGACACACGGTACCGGTCGTTTTCGATTTTGTAGTCTGCGCCGAGCAAGCCGACATTCACCGGCGGGACTGTGGGAATGGCGCCGCCGCGCACGAACATGTGGCCGACGTTCAAGTCACTGAGCATTTGGTTGAAGAGAAAGTTTTCGTCCTCGCGGCTGGCGAGCCCGGGCAAGTACTTGGCGTATTCGGCTTCAGTCTTTGCCAGATCGAGCCCGTGCAAATTCTTGTCGTAGAAGAAATCGCGCTCGATGCGCCACACTTCGTGATACATCTGCGCCCATTCTTCGCGCGGAACGACCCATACTTTCATGTCGGACATGTTCAAGATGCCTTCGCCGGGCTTTACGGGAGCGGCGGTTGGCACGATGCCCCAGTGCGGTCCCTGCTGATAAAGCGCTTTTTCACCATTGAACGAGAGATAAAACTGCTGCACTCCAGCGATAAACGGCGTGACTTTGCGGGTTTTCAGATCGAATTTCGTGACCGTGCCGCCGGGGCCTGCGAAAAGGCCCTGGCCCGCTCCAACAGGAGCAGCGACCATGAAAAGCTCTCCCGTTTTGCCCGCGAACAGCGCCGTGTAATCCTCCTGCGGGATCGGAAGCGCCAGAATTCGCTGGCTGATATTCTGGAAATCTATGGTGACCTTGGGCGTTTCCGGCTCTTTCGATTTTTCCGCCGCCGCGTTCTTTTGCGACGATTCAGCCTTTTCCTCGTCGCTTTCGGGTGCCAGCGGAGACGGGGTGGCCTTCGACAGAACCATGACGTAAACGGCGCGCGTGACGATGTGGCCTTCGCTGGACATATCCAGCCATGCGGTCGTTGGTCCGGAATTCGTGCTGGCGGTGAAGTAGAGATATTTACCGTCTTTGTCCCACACGGCGTAGCGCGCGTCGCTCATTCCGTCGGTGACCTGCGTGGTCTTGCCCGTCGCCAGCGAATAGAGGAACACCGCGTGCATGTGGTTATTCATCAGTTTCGTGTATGCGATCCATTCGCTGTCAGGAGACCACGACGGGTCCATGGTCAGCTCAGGAGTTTCGTAGACGTCACTGTCAATTTTTACCGGCGTACCTTTGTCGAGATCCACGTACCAGACGTTCAGACGTTTGTCGGTGTAGGCAATCTTTTTGCTGTCGGGCGACCACACCGGATCGTAAAAGAACGATGGCGGCTGCCCCAGGTTGATTTTTTTGATTGCGCCGCGTCCGTCTTGACTCTTGATGTGCAACGCATACTCGCCGGATTCATCCGAAAAATAGGCAATCCATTTTCCGTCAGGGGACCATGAAGGCGTGCGGTCCGCAATTCCCGGCGTGTTGGTTATGTTGCGGATGCTGCCATGTTTTGCCGGAACCGTGAGAACTTCACCGTGCGCTTCGAAAACAGCGCGCGCGCCGGTCGGCGAGATTCCCGCGGAGAGAATGTTCTTTTCCACGCTGTCAAAATGTGGCATGACCTGCGGAAAATCGCCGGCGACGCGGATGGTGACCGGATGCTCGCTATGACGCGCGAAGTTGTAGATGTGAATCGAGCCGAACTGCGAATAAATAATTCCGCCCGGCCCCGCGGACGCTTCCTTGATGGGCAGGCCGTCGTTAGGCACAAGCTGCGTCTCTTTTTTCGTAGCGGTGTCGTACACAAAAAGCGTGAACGGGCCGTTCTCGTCGGAGAGGAAATAAACTTTGTTGCCGACCCACATGGGATCGAATTCGTTCCAGTTGCCGCGAGGAATTTCCTGATAGCTTGAATCGGAGAGCTGGGCGATCCAGATTTTTGATTCCGTCCCCCCGCGATAGTGTGACCATGTTCCCCAGGGGAAGGCCACCGGGCGATAAGCGATTTCCGTGCCGCTCGGCGAATAGGAGCCTTCAAATGCCAGCGGGAATGGCAGCTTCTCCGCCAGGCCGCCGGCGATGGAAATCGTGAATAGATTTCCGGAGCCGTTCGCGAACGAATCGCGCGAAGAGTAGAACAGCACGTTTTTGCCGTCAGGCGTCCAGCCAATCGCGATATCCGGCGCGGGATGATAAGTCAGGCGCTTGGGTACGCCGCCTTCGGCGGAAACAACGTAGACGTCTGGATTGCCGCCGTAGTCGCCGGTGAAGGCGATCCACTTGCCGTCCGGAGAGAAATGCGGATCGGATTGGATGCCAACGCCCGTGGTCAGGCGAATCGCATCGCCGCCCTTGCGGCTGACGCTCCACAGCTCGCCGGCGTAGACGAAAACGATCTGCGTTTTGCTCATAGTCGGCTGCTGCAGCAGCAGCGGCCCGGGCTGCGCCTGCGCGTAGCAAATTCCAGCGAACAACAGCACCATCACGGCTAAGATAGCCTTCTTCATCGCAGCTCTCCTTTACGAATTGCCAGTTCTCAATACGTAAATCCTCGCGCAAAAGTTTCGCGCGCGACTTTTGCGCGGTCCGCATGAAATACAGACACACCAAAACCGAAAATAGAAACAAATGATTCGCGGAGTATACGCCCCTGCATTCGCCCATGTCCATTTGGAAAAGCGCGGCAATGGGCTTGCATCTGTTCCTTGTGCCGCAGCAAAAAAAAACTCAAAGGGACCCCTGCAGCAAGAGGGGCGGCAGGACGTTCCTGTGCTGGAAATCCTCGCGTCATTGCCGGCGGTTTAGGAATCAAAGCGTGAGACAATAAGCTTTCATGCCAAGAATTATGAGCCGGCGTCATCAAAGAATTTTCGCGTTTTTGTGCCCGGTGATTCTGTTCCTCGGCGCCGAGTGCGCCCGAGCGCAGCAATCTTTCTCCCATTCGCGGGCTGTGCAGAGTCAATTGCCTCGCAATGCGCAACCGAAAAAAACGAAAACGCCGGCGCCGCAGAAAAAATCCGATATCGAAAAGCAAACCGGGACGGTCAACGACCGCATCTTCGAAGCGATGCCCAACTACGTCGTTGAAGACGCAATGAAGCTCCCCCCGCTCAAAGCGCGCGAAAAATTCGGCTTGGCCACCGCGGCGGTGTTCGACCCTTTCACGGTTCCATTCGTCGGCTTCCTCGCCGCCTTGGACCAGGCCAACAACTCTCCCAAAGCGTGGGGCCAGGGCTGGGGCGCCTACGGAAAACGATTTGGAATGGAATTTGGCGACAACGGAATCGGCACGTACATGACCGTGGCTATTTTCCCGACGGTTTTGCACGAGGACCCGCGGTACTACGTTTTGCGCTCCGGTACTTTCAGCCATCGCGCCGCTTATGCGGTCCGCCGCCTGTTTCTCACCTATACTGATTCCGGGAGCACGCGTTTCAACTATTCTGAAATTGCCGGCAACGCTGCCGCGGCGGCAGCTTCAAACATCTATCATGCACCGGAGGATCGCACCGTCTCCCGCAATCTCACCACCTGGGGAATGCTCATTATGTGGGACGGGATCTCCAACGAAACGAAGGAATTCTGGCCGGACATTCGGCGCGCGGTCTTCCACAGGCGTACGCCTTAGCCTTTCGACGGCATCCGCGGCAAACGTTTAGTGCACGCTCAGAGTCACATCGAAAACCGCATTACAATTGGTCGAAGGGTCGTCGGTGACGGTCTTGGAGACCGTGCCGCTCTTGATGTGAAACGCGAGCGGCTTTTTGGGGAAATTCGGCAAACCGGTGAAACGCGCTTTGCCGCTGCTGTTGGTTCCGACCTGCAAATCGGTCTTCCGCAGATTCAGAAAGCCATAACGCAACTGCACGGTAATTTGGGCGTTGTAAATGGGTTTCTTCTGGCCGTCGTGCACCGTGAATTCCGCGGTGCAGGCGCCGATATCGCCGTTGATGGCGGGGATTTGCTGCGACTCTTGCGCGGTTGATGTGGCCTGCGATTTTTGCGCGTTCGCCGCGTGGTTCTGAGCGCGCGCGAGGAATGCTCCCCCGCCGGCCATCAGGAAAACTCCCGAGAAAAAAATTGCCGAAAGGTGCACGAATGGGCGTCTCATTTTGCTCTCCGGTAGATTGGCCTGCAAAAATCGCTGTTCACGGAAACGATACGCTGTGGTGCGTCGCTTTGCAAATTTCGTTTGCGGACTCCTAATCAGTGTGCTTTTTTCGATTCCCCGAACCGGCTAGAATGCGTGAACTTGCGGCTGAATTTCGAACAGGAGGAACTTTGAAAAAACAAACCAGGCGAGCGAAGCGGCCGCTGCGGATTCCTCCACCGCCCGGGTTCGGTCCGCTGCCTTTTTCCATGGGCGTTTTTGCCGGCGATACTTTTTACACCGGCGGCCATATCGGCTTGGATTCGCAAACGAAGCAGGTTCCCGCCGAGCCGGAAAAGGAAATCCATCTTTTGCTCCGCAGCTTTCGCGCGACGCTCGAGCGTGCCGGCCTGAGCATGAACGACCTGGTTTTTGTGCAGGTCTTTTGTTCCGATGTCTCGCTCTTCGAGCAATTTAACGCCATCTACGCTGCTTACTTTGGGACAACGTTTCCGGCTCGGGCATTTATTGGCTCCGGGCCGCTCCTTTTCAACGCACGTTTTGAGATGCAAGGCATCGCTGTCCATGTTTCCGGACGCGGCGACGCAACAAAGCGCAGCGTGCAAGGAAAGCACGCTCGCTGATTTCGGCTGGCCCTTTCGAGTCTTGAAAATCGTGACCGGCCAAAATGTCTTTTGCGCGGACGGCGCCTGCTGTGGCCGGCGCGGCAAATTTTCGCTTAATATTTTCTCGAGACTGCTATGGGAAATGTCCGAATCGAGCACGCCGATTCGCCGCAATTTACCGATACCGTCCGCGCTTTGTTTCGCGAATACCAAGCCGGTCTGAATATGGATCTGTGCTTTCAGGGATTTGCGCGGGAGCTTGCGCGGCTGCCCGGCGACTATGCGCGGCCGAGCGGACGTTTGCTGCTCGCGTTTGCCGGCGCAGACAGCAACGATCCAGCGGGATGCGGAGCGCTTCAGTTCGTTGCCGACCGCGTCTGCGAAATGAAACGGCTCTACGTGCGAGCCGCGCATCGCGGAACCGGCATTGGCGCGGCTCTGGCGCTCGCACTGATTGAAAATGCGCGGGAAGCGGGCTATGCGAGAATGCGTCTCGATACGATGCCTTTCATGGAGCGCGCCATCGCGCTGTACCGCTCGCTCGGCTTTTGTGAAATCGATCCGTATCGCGCAAATCCTGTTCCGGGCGCGCTTTTTTTCGAACTCGATTTAGCTGGCCGCTGAGCGCCGGGCTGCCGCATGGGTGCTTTCCTGGGGTCCGTGGCGGCATTCACCGCGCTTTGCCGCGGCCACGAAGTGATCGGCGTCGCGCGTGGGCCGGGGGACGCGAAATCCGTCCAGCACCGCCGTGACGAACTTCAGCGCCGTCGCGAGCGACACGCGATGGCCCTGCGTCACATAGATCGGCTTCACGCCGCTCCGCGTGCGCAGCACGGCGCCAACGATTTCACCGCCATCCTCCAGCGGCGTCCATCGGCCCGGAACCGCCGGCACAGGGCCGTGCGTTCCCACGAGGATGGATTTCGCGCAACCGATTGTGGGCGTGTCGAGCAGTACGCCGAGATGCGAGGTAATGCCAAATCGTCGCGGATGCGCGTAGCCGTGGCCATCGCAAAAAATTAAATCCGGCGCGTTTCTGACGCGCGCGAAAACGCTCAGAAGCGCAGGCGCTTCGCGGAAGCTCAGCAGCCCGGGGATGTAAGGAAAGCGAATTTCGCTTTCGTCCCAGACCCGCTCGATTTCTTCCATGTCCGGAAAGCGGTAAATCACCGCGCCCGCTATGGCTCGGTTGCGCACGAGATCAAAAGCCAGGTCGGCTCCGGCCACGCAGCGAATTGCCGGCAAACGGTCGCTCAATTCGAGGCGTTCGCGCAGCGATTTTTGAATCTGAACGGCCTCCCGCGCGGTCACGTCCCAGCGGTTTAGATTTAGAAATTTCATGCCCGCTGACTAAACTTAGGCTGGCGGCTCGCGCGTGTCAAATGGACGGCACACCGGATCCACATCGTCGACGTCTCCGGATAGTTCCAGAGGTATAATTTGCGCATCCATTCGGAAGAGCCTTATCGTCTTCGGGAAGCAAGAGGAGTGCAGATGCCGTTAAAGATTTCCCTACGCCAAGCATCGAGCGTCACCATCGTGGATCTCGAGGGACGCTTAGTCATCGGTCCGGAGGCCAACGCGCTGAAAGACAAGTTTGACCAGATCGACAGGAAGGGAACGGAAAACATTTTGGTGAACCTTTCGAATGTGACGCAACTGGACAGTTCCGGCATTTGCAGCCTGTTGCACGGTTACAACCTGATGAAGCAGAAAGGCGGCACGTTGAAACTGCTGCATCCCGGCGGCCATGCGCGCGAGGTGCTGGAAGTGATGCGGCTGATCGAAGTGATTCCCACTCTGGATGATGAAGCCCTGGCGGTTGCCAGCTTTCACGCCGGCGGCGCGGTAGCTTCGTAGAATTCGTACCGCAGTTCTTCAGGAATTTTTCTTCAGATCGCTCAGAACGAGCTTGGCCACTTCTTTCAGCGTGTCAAACACTCCCTTGCCCTGGACCGCAACGGCTTCAATCACCGGCTCCCCTTTTAATTGGAGCTGCTTCGTTAAGTCCGAAACAGGCATGGCATTGGGCAGGTCGCGCTTGTTCAGTTGCAGAGCGTAAGGAATTGTGTCGAAGTTTAGGTTGTGGTCTTTCAAGTGCTCTTTGAGGTTATCAATGGTTTCGAAATTCGCGTCCAGGCGCTCTTCCTGAGAATCGGCGACGAAAACCACCCCATCCGCGCCTTTTAAGATTAGACGCCGGCTGGCTTCGTAGAAAACCTGGCCCGGAACCGTGTACAGATGAAAGCGCGTGCGAAACCCGCGAACCGTGCCGAGGTCCAGCGGGAGGAAGTCGAAAAACAGCGTACGATCTGTCTCCGTCGCCAGAGAAACCATTTTTCCCTTTTGGTTCGAACCGGTGTGGTCATAAATCCACTGAAGATTGGCGGTTTTCCCGCCAAGGCCGGGCCCATAATACACAAGTTTGCAGTTAATTTCCCGAGCGGGAAAATTTATGAACGGCACAATTGTCCTCAGTTTCGCAGACCCTGTACTTATAGCACAGCCGCGAGAGAGACAGCATCTGGTCTGTGTCGAAGTGGTTCGGAATAGATAACGTTTCCGAATTTCGTCCGCGGTAGCACGGCGGCGCATCGCTTCGAAGCACCCCGCTAAAATCCGTGCGCAAACTCCGCGGCGGGAAATTGCGCAGCTATGGTCCGCACGTGGAGTTATAATCGTGAGGCAAGCATGAAACTGAAGGAGGAGACATGACTGATGCACATGCGGCCGCTCAAGCAGCCGGCCATAAATTGCCACCGCTGCCGTATTCCTTCGACGCGCTGGAGCCGTATATCGACGCGAAGACCATGGAAATTCACCACGACAAGCACCACGGCGGCTACGTCAACAATTTGAATAAAGCACTGGAGGGACATGCGGACTTGCAGCGGCTCTCGGTCGAAGATCTGCTCCGGCAAATCAACAAAGTGCCGGAAGCCATTCGCACTGCCGTGCGCAACAACGGCGGCGGACATGCGAACCATTCGCTGTTCTGGCCGCTTATGAAAAAAGGCGGAGGCGGCGAGCCCCGCGGCGAAATCGCTGAAGCGATTAAATCAGCTTTCGGCAGCTTTGCCGATTTCAAGGCAAAGTTCAACGATGCAGCCACAAAGCGATTCGGCTCCGGCTGGGCGTGGCTGGTGCTGGACAGCGGAAAATTAGCGGTCGAGTCCACGGCCAATCAGGACAGCCCGCTGATGGACGGAAAAAAGCCGGTCATGGGGCTCGATGTTTGGGAGCACGCTTACTACCTGAAATATCAGAACCGCCGCCCCGAGTACATCGAAGCGTGGTGGAACGTGGTCAACTGGGATCAGGTCAACCAGAACTACACCCACGCAAAAAAATAAATCCGCAGTTGCCGCTCACTCGCAGTTGAAAGCCGAAAAGCGGGCCGCGGATTTGCCGCCAAAGGAAACGCGGTGAATCCGCGGCTTCTTCAGTTGTGATTCGCCGTGCGCGGATGCCCTAATCGCCTGGGCAGCAAGGACACCCGGGCGGGCAATCGGGACAGCATGGATCCGCCGCATTCCACATTTTTCGCATTTTTTCCTCCTTTGTAAAATTTGGACTCCGGAAGCTCTTCGACCAGCGAACAAATTTGACCGCATTTTTTTGGCGCGCAGGACTTTCGCGACCATTGGCGCCCGATGCGCTTGAGACGCCGCAACAGCGTGGAGAGTTCGCGGATTTGCGCTTCGATGGCCTGCGTTCGCGCAGCGGTCCAGCGTATCACTTCCGGGCACGGACAGCGCCCGGCGCGTGCCAGCCGCAGAATTTCTCGCATCTCGGCCAGCGTGAGGCCGATGGCTTTGGATTTGTGGATGAAGCCGACGTAGCGCAGCGCTTCCGGCTCGAAAACGCGATACCCGCTGTGCGTGCGCGCGGCGCGCGGCAGCAGTCCGAGGCCCTCCCAGTAACGCAGGGTCTTCGAGGGCACGCCCGAGCGTTTCGCGAGTGCGGAAATGGTCAGCGTGTCACGCATGTTTGTCTCCTCAATAATAAAGGCTACTGCGGCAGCAATGTGCAAGGCCGATTGGCAGCATGCCTGTCAGAGTTACGATGCGGAAGGCCCCGTCGGATGGTTGTTAGAACCCGGGAAACAAACGCGCTTCGGCCGCGAGAATGCCGATAGCGACCAGCGTGGTAATTACCGTCACCACGATGCCCACGCTCGTGAATTCCCAGAATTTGATTTTCGTTTTCCATGCCGCCTGCTGAAGCACAATCAAATTGGCAATCGAGCTGATCGGCGTCGCATTGCCGGCCAGCGTGCTGGTGCTCGCCACCGCCAGCCACAGAAAATGCGCCCGCGGAAACTGGTTGATTAAGGGTCGGACCAAAATCACAGCCGGAACATTGCTCACCAGATTCGAGAGCGCCAGCATCGTGCCGCTTACCGAAAAAAGCTGCGCATCCACCGAACCTTTCAGCCCCGGCGTGAAAAACTGCACCAGATAACCGACCGCGCCGGAATTTTCGAATCCCTGCATCACCACAAACAGTCCCGCAAAGAAAAGCAGCAGCTCCCAGTTGAGCCGCCGGTAGATATTCTCCGATTTCACCCGTCCAATAATCAGTATGAACGCGCCCACGGCCGCTGCGGCGAGCGGAAACGGAAAATTCCAAATCCACAGAACCAATACCAGAAGCGCCGCCACGCTGCTTTTAGCAAGAAGCGAACGGTTCACCACAATGGGGATGGGAGAAGGAGCGTTTTCCAGCGGCGCGGCGTTCCAGATCTGGCGCCGGAAAAAGAACCCGAGCAGCGCAATATCGAGAACCAGCCCGATGAGCGCGATGGGCGCCAGATGCGCCAGAAATTCCAGAAAAGTGAAATGCGCCGTAACGCCGACCAGCGCGTTCTGCGGATTGCCGGTGACGGACATCACCGAGCCGATGTTCGCCGATGTGGCCAGAGCCAGCAGGTACGGCAGCTTCGGCAGCCGTAGCCGCTCGGTCACCGCCAGAACAATCGGTGTGAACATCAGGCATATTGTGTCGTTGACAAAAAACGCAGCCAGAATCCCCGAAGTAAAAACCAGCAGCACCAGAAATTGAAACGGCGTGCGGGCGATGCGCGCCACCCGCGCGGCAATCCAGTCGAAAAAATGCGCAATTTGGAAGTGCGCCACCAGAATCATGATTCCCAGAAGGAAAATAATGGTGTCCCAACTGACCGCGCGGTACGCGGCTTCCAGCGAAACCGTGCCGGCCAGCACCATCGCAACTGCGCCGCAAAACGCTGCGGCCGTGCGGTCCAGGTGGCTGCCGCGTCCGCTTTCTATCGCGATAAAAACATACGTGATCAGGAAAATGATGATGGGAAGCCAGTGCAGTTGCGGCGCACGGACAATGAGCGCGAAGGGCGGTGACATGCGCAAGGAAGCTTAGCGCGAGTCGAACGGAATGGACAGCCTCGTTTGCTCTGCCATGACCGCCCCTCTTGTGGGCGCTCTCGAGCCGAAAGCGCAAGCCGCCATCTACCGCAATTTCGGAGCCAGGTCGCTCGCGGACGCCTCCGCGACCAGAGCCGGTGAGCTCCCGGCCGGCGCCGCAGCGGAGGCCGCCACGGAGGATGGCAAAGGATTCCTGCGTGCATGGAAAAGCAGGCGTACGAGTCGGCTGCGGCGCAGTTTTGTCCCGTGAAAGGGCGCCAGTGCGACGCCGCGCAGAAAATCCCGCAGAAGCGCGCGTTGCTGGCCGAAGGAAATGAACGCGCGCCGGCCCAGTTTCCCGAGCAGCGACAGGCGCAGCCGCGCCAGCGAAAAAAACATTTGCGAAAGCGAAGCGGGCAGATCCTGCTCGCGATGATATTCGTAAAACGCGGCGTTCATGGAGCTGTTCGACTGCACTTTGATGAAATGGTCGAGCGCGTGATTCTTCGGATTGGCCGCCACGGCGGAAATGAGCTCTTGAAATTGCCGCGACTCGGCTTCCAGTTTTTCCAGACGCGAAAAGCGGTTGACGATTTTCACGCCCGCCGGATCCCACAAATAATCGGCCATCAGAAAGGGAAGCCCAAGATGAAAAAGCTGCGTCACCGCAAGATGCACCCGCAGGTGGCATTGATAGGCGTCGCCCATGCACAAATAGAGCCGCGTCGTATCGCGCGTCACGCTGCGCTGGAACGCGGTGATGGCGGCGTCCAGATCCGCGGTGAATTCCCGTAGGTCCTCGCCCGCCAAATCGCGCGCCAGGATCGCGCCGATCTGCCGGATCTGCACCGAGGAAAGCGCCATCCCCACGCTGTAAAGCGGGTCAACCGTATCCCCCGCGTCGCCGATGATGTACCAGCGATCCGCCGAATACCGCTGGCGGCATTCCCACATATAGGAATTGTAAAAATTGGTGTCCACGACCATGCCGCTGCGGACCAGCTCCACGATTACAGGATGCTCGCGCGCCACGCATTCGAGGAACTGCTCGACCGTGCGTGGCTCGCCGTAGGGATAAACGTCTTTACGATAGGTGATGCCGATGCTCATGAACGGCGCGCCATCCGGCGAGCGCATCGGAATGCACCAGATCCAGTTTCCTTTCCCGAAAAAATGATGCGTGGCAAAGTACGGAACGAAGGCGCGGTTTGTTTTTTTCACGGCACGGATCCGGCTCAGAATTTCCGGATTGAAATTGGCCAGCCGGAACCAGAAGACGTTTTTTTGTTCGGCGATGCGCTCGTGAAGCTGGAGGAGCTTGCCGAGCACCCGGCTGCGTCCGGTGGCGTCAATGAGCCGGCGCGCCGAAACCGAAGATTCACTTCCGGCCGAATCGCGGAGCGTGACGCCGTGAAGTTCGCCCGAAGCGTGTCCGGCGAGATGCAGGGAAGAAACGGAAGCGTCCAAAAGCATGACACCGCATTCAAGATTGCGCCGTCGGACTTCGCGGTCAAACGTGAAGCGGTTGATCTGGAACGACAGCAGCGGCGGAACGGTCGGCGCCTCATCAACGACGTAAGTGCGGTCCGCGGGATTCTCGATTTCCGGCTTGAAATAGTAGGTAAGCCCGTACTTCGGAAAATGATTTTCGATCAGATAAGAGCCGAGGCCGATCTCCAGAAGAAAATCTATGGTGATTTCCACGAACGATTCGCCGACGATCGGGCGGTTTTTGTGCGGGCCTTCGGCGACGGCAATTTTGAGCTGCGGGAAGCGCTGGCGCAGGTAGAGTGCCGCCAATTGCCCCGTCGCGCCGCCCCCCATAATGAGAACATCGAAAACGTCACTGTTCATCGCCTTGCGCCCCGCAGCGCAGCCCTCCTTGTTTCTTCCGCGAAGGATATAACGCGGTTATGCACCGAGGCAATGCGAGGCCTCGGGAATTTCGTGTCGCAGACCAAAAGTGCTGGCGCAGCCCGCAAATTTGCTCCTGCATGACCTTCAGCAGCTGCGCCTCGGCCGCTAATGACCGAGGATGCTGAGAAACGGATAATGCTCCGCGGCGGCCATGAAAAACAGCATCGGGAATGACAGCCAGAATGCGGTGCGCGAAGCAATCGCGGAAAAGTGCGCCATCTTTGCCGCTTTCTCAGGCATCGGCGCGCCCGATTCGGCGCTCGCGCGCGTCCATTGAATCATGCGCTTTTGCACCCGCCAGACGATGCCCCAGACGTTCAGCAGCATAATCAAACCGAGGCCCCCGCCGACGCTGATGCACAGATGCGCATTCGAAGCATGGGGAGAAGCATTCAGCACAAGAATAATCCACGACGCGGCAATAATTACGATGGCGATCAGAATCGCGCGAATCCACCCGTTGCCGAGAATCCCTCCAAACGGCATCTGCAGCGGATACAAAAAAACGTAGGCGACAATCCACACCAGAAACCATTCGCCGAGCCACGTCCAGAGCAATCCGGGGCGGCCGGCGTTTTGCGCGTCCGCCTGCAGCAAAATCGTGTAATAACGCAGGCCCACGAGCACGGTGATGAGCGCGCTCCATCGGAACCATGCCATCGCGCGCGACATCAGTGCGGGATAGACTTTGCGGCGCGCCGATTCTTCCACCGATTTCATCACCGGCGCGCTGACCAGGTTGAAAAAATAGAGCAGCCCGATCCAGATAATTCCAAAGACGAAATGCAGCCAGCGGAGAACAATTTCCTCGTTTGAAATGGGGCTGCTGGGAAAGCTGAAATGCGGCTGCGCGGCCAAGAGGAGCATTTTGCCTCCACGAGTGGGATCACAATTAAATTTACGCTGTTCGCGCGGTTACCGCGCCTCATTTGTGGCGCTGTCGCGAACCAGCGGAGCTGTTGCCGAGCTGCGCGGCAAACGGTCGAGCGCCCACTGCGCATGCTCGGCGATGAGCGCATCGTCGGAATGCGCCAGCTCTTCGAGCCTCTGCATGATACGCGAATAGGCGGGATTTGCAGCAGTGAGCCGCGAATTTCCCAGCGCCACGCAAACGTTTCGCATCAGCCCGCGCCATTTCGCGCGCTTTACCGGGCTCGCGCGAAACGCCGCACGAAATTCTTCTTCGCTGAGCGAGATGAGCCAATCGAGCGCCGGATGAAAGAGCGACACCGAATTCACCGCCGCGGATTCATTCCTTGAATTTGCGGCACCGCCGGCGCTTGCGGCGTTGCGGCGCAAAATTTCACGCGGTTGAAATTCCGGCAGAGAAGTTGTGGGAGCCTTGCGATTCCACGGGCAGACGTCCTGGCAAATATCGCAGCCAAAAACCATCGAGCCCATCGCCGGGCGAAATTCGAGAGGAATCGAGCCGCGCAATTCGATGGTCAGATAAGCAATGCAGCGGCGCGCGTCGAGAACGTAGGGCTCCGAAAATGCGTGCGTCGGGCAGGCATCAATGCAGCGCGTGCAGCTGCCGCATAAATCGCGCGGCGGAGTTCCGCCGGGCTCGAGCGTAGGCGGCAGATCCAGATCCGTGAGAATCACGCCGAGAAAAAGCCAGGAGCCGAGTTGCCGATGAATCAGGTTGGTGTTTTTCGCGAGCCAGCCGAGCCCGGCGTATTTTGCGGCGACCCGTTCGAGCACCGGGCCGGTGTCCACGTAAGCGCGCGCGTGAAATTCCGCGCCGAATTCGCCGCGCATCCAGGAGGCGAGCTCCTCGAGCTTGTGCTTGAGGATTTCGTGATACTCGCCGCCCCAGGCGTAACGCGAAATCCATCCGCGAGGAGCTTCCGCGGCGAAAAATGATTCGCTGTTTTCCGATGCATGCGAACTTTCCTCATTCGCGAAAACCGCGGCGGAATACGGCTGCGGCGCATTGTAGTTGAGCGCGCAAACAATCACCGAACGCGCGCCGGGCAGCGCCGCTTGCAAATCTTTGCGGCGCGGATCGTGCAGATAGCGCATCTCGCCGGCGTAATCGCGCGCCAGCCACTCGCTGAAATTCGCGAGTTCCGGAAATTCGGAAGCGGGGGCCACGCCGCACAGTTCGAATCCAATTGCGCGGGCCCGTTCGCAAACGCGGCGACTTGCCTCGGGAAAAAGCACGCTTTAATGATGCTCCATTTTCGCTGAAATCAAACGCCGGAATTATTTTCCCCGTTTTGAACGGGCAAAAAAGGGTGCGCCGCTGGCGTTTGGCGCGCCGCCGCTGATACAATCCCTGTACATGGCCAATTGGCGGCAAATACAGGGAAGAATACGACGGGCGCGCACCAGCGCCGATCCTGCGGGCAAACTGAACGAACTGTTTCAGAAGACGCGCGACGCAATGGTGGCGTTCGAAGCCGGCGCGCTCGAGGAAAAATCCGGGCGCAGCGAAGAGGCCGCGCGCTGGTACACCATTGCGGCGCAGCGTTTCCGGCGCGAGGATTGGCGGAAGAAGGCCGCGGAAGCGCTGACGCGGCTGGGCGCTCCTGTTCCGGAAGCGAATCCGCAAATCCATTCTGCGTCGGGCGCGAATCGGACAGAGGCAAGCGGCGAAGACGAATTTAGCGGTGCCGCTGAAGAAAGGCCCGATTCACAAACCGAGAGGGAAGAAAAAAACGAAATGCAGCCGGTGGAATCAGAAATAGAAATGCCCGCCGGAGCATTTGCGAATGTTCAGCAGCAAGCCGCGCAGCCAACGAGGCGCCAGGGGCGGAGGCGCGGACGGCGCGGCGGAAGGCGGCACCGGCGTCCGGGCGCGAGCACAGCGGCTCTGCAAACGCACTCGCATGGTGCAGCCCCTGCGCGGCCGGCCCAAGCGATTCCAAGCGCGGCGGGCGCCGGCGAGGAAGAAGAAACCGCGGTTACGCAACCCGCGCGAGCGGAAACCGTTGAGGCAGCAGCCGCGCGATTCGTGCCGGAGCCGTCGGGGCAGTTTGTCGAGCGGGTCACCTACATTCGCGCGGGCGAACCGGCGCTGGCCTCGCGATTCGCGCAGTTGGAATCTTTGCTTCGACGGCTGATTTCCGCGCCGCTGCACCGCGTCGAGCAGTTGGATGAAGCGCCCGCAGGCCCCGGAGTGTTCCTGCTTTCGGATGCGGACCTGATGACGAATTATTACGTCGAGGCGTGCCAGACGCTGCGCATCGGCGCAAGCCAACTGGCCAAAGCAGGCAGAGCCGGCCGCGGCGCGCGCGCAGAAGGCAAAGGCTCGCTGCGTTCACAGCTTGCCGAGCATCTGGAAATCAGCGAAACGCAGGTGAGCGACTACCTCAAGAAGCATTGCGTGGTGCGCTGGCTGCAGCTGGATGAAGACGCGCCGCGGCTGGCGCATTTCGCGATTGCGGTTTTGCGACCCGCGCTGAACACCGACTGACGCTCACGGCGTCGAGCGGTTTTAGACTCTGTACCCCCCTTAGCCCTTTCACTCTTCCTGGAAGCTGGAGCCAGCTTTTCGTCCGAGTGAAGTGCACTAAAATGGTGCAATTTTAAGTTCTAAAAAGTGCGATTTTGTAGCGATTAGAAAAATTGATGTTGTTGATTCCAGGCCGCTTACATCGAGTTCTAATTTTTCATAGCAGTTGCGATTAGAGTACTGATACCGGCGCGAGGATTGGGCGGGAAGTTCGACGCTCCAGAGCCTGGCGCGAAGTGCGGGCAGACCTCGGGCTATGTAACCGCGTTTGATCGCGAGGCTTGCTCTTGTTGGTCCATTTAACTGCGAATCTCCCTGATAAGGGCCAAAAGTGGCCCGATTGGACTCCATAAAATGCGAAAGCCGCCAAAGGATGGCGGCGCGGCCGATTCCCATTTTGGAACTGCGGCATTTCGACCGAAACAATGTGTACTACAGAATAAACAGGAAGTCAAGGAAAAAAAACGAAGAGGGGCCGGCGGCGGGATTGGCAGCAGCAATCCCGCCAGCCGTTCCCTGCGCGGAACCGAGACAAAAGAGGCCCGCAGGAGTGGTGCCTGCGGGCCTCGGTGAGGCTCAAAACGCTTCGCTTGCTGCGTTAGAACACCAAGTGCAGCGCCATCTGGATGAAACGCGGGCTGCCGAGGGTTCCCTGAATTAAACCGATCCCTTGTGACGCGGGCGGCGGATTGACATAGCACGGCTGAGGGCTAAAGCATGGATCCAGTGTCACGTTGTTGCTTGGGGCATCGAAGCTCGGATGATTGAACAGGTTGAAGAACTGCGCATCATATTTGAGAGAGAACCTTTCGTTGATCTTGAATACTTTGGATACAGCGAAGTCGAACCGTGCCTGGAAGGGTCCGCGAAAAATGTTGCGCCCCGTATTTCCGAAACCGTTCTCTACGGTGTCGCAGAAATTCGCGGAAGTGCCGCCGACGGTAGGACCACACGGCGGAACAGGATCGCTGCTGCTCGTTCCGGGCGGCAAGAGAGGAATCGTGAAGGCGGTGGCGTCGAAGTACGGCTTTGCTGGATTCACGCCTGTAGTACTCTGGAGCTGAACCTGAGAAATGGTTTTCCCCGGGGCGATGGGAAGAATCGGGTTCGTAATGAAATCGTCGCCGGCGAAGTAAATGGCCCCAACCGATCCCGAGAAGTCATAGACGCTAAACGGCTGTCCTGTTTCTGCAACAGTGATTCCGCTGATTCCCCATCCGTTGAGAACCTTGTCGGCAAATCCGGTAAAACGAGACATGGTGGGGATTTGATAGAGATAGCTGATTACGAAAACGTGCGTTCGGTCAAAGCCCGCGTTGCCGTAACCGGACCTCGGGTTGCGAGGATCATTTCCATTGTAGAACAGCTGCAAGCCGCTGCCCTCGTCCAGCGCGTGCGAATAGGTGTAAGAGGCGTTAATTTGCAGACCGTGCCCCATGCGTTTGTTGACGCTGAGTTGCAATGCGTTATAGTGCGAAATTCCTTCAGCCGTATTGAAGTCCGAATTGGGGTTATAACCGATGTAGGGCGTGCGCAGCGCGGTGTTGCCGTCAGAGAACGGGAATTCTCCAATGGTCGTTTGAACCTGCTCCGTAACCAGAGGATTTCCCGCGTTATCGAGAGGCTGCATACCATACGAGTAGATTTGCCCATTGACGGGATTGGCTGGCGTTGCCACCAGCGGTTGATTGAAAGGAATCGGCAAGACTTCATGAACGCCGTGGTTGCCGATATAGGCGATTGTGGCTACGAGATCGTTTCTGGGCTGCCATTGCAGGTCCAAACTCCAGTTCTCGGAATAGGGCAATGTGTTCCGCGGGTCGTAACTGCCGAACAAGAAATCGAAATTGGCGAAACCCGTCGGAGTGCATGTTGGAGTAACCGGCTCTGGGCAACCACTGAGTTGCGACTGATTGTGAATCAAAGCGGCGACGCCCGAAAAATTGCTTGGCGGCGGCGGGGGCGGGGTGGTTCCAAACGGGTTGTTCTGCAAACACTGCACGCCGGTGCAGGTGGTTGAAAAAGGAATGGTGAACGGTTCTTCCGTGGTCACACCGAAAGGCCCGCTTATGCCGAGTCCGGCGCTTGGAGACAGTTCAGTGAAGAACTCGCCGCGGTCGGCATACAGGCCAAATCCGGCGCGGACGACGACGTTCTTCAGCTGGGACGGACTCCACGCAAGGCCGATGCGCGGCTCGAAGAGCCATTGCCGGCCGGTGAGAGTTGAGTTGCCTACGCAATAGCTCTGTTTCGTCCCACAAAACTGTTTGTTATTGCCGGCAATAACGAAGCCGGTGTTGTTAATCGTGTCCGTGGAAAGAGTGTAGTTATAGTTTTGGGGGTAGAAGTTCGTGAGAAGCCCGTTTTTCTCATATAGCGGCCCATCCCAATCCCAGCGCAGGCCAAGATCTAGGGTAAGGCTGGGTTTTAGCTTGATGTTGTCTTCGGCGTAGAGCCCGACTTGCTTTGACCGGTAATATCGATTGGTCTCTCCGTTGAGGATTTGTCCGCTGCTTCGGCGGCCATTTAAGTCGCCCGTCAAAAAGTTCGTAAAGCTGTTGAGTCCGAAGGTGGCGACCTCATTCTCGCGGTTAATCACGTTCAATTGGCCGTAATCCGCCACGAATCCGAAGGAGAGCGACTGGCGACCGACAATCCAGTTGTACGACGAGGCGCCCTCAAACTGATTTTGGAAAACACCGGCGTTAGCGAAATTGTTTGCCGGGCCAATGCGCAGCTCGTTCCCATTGCCGCTGACCGTACCTTCTGCGTTGGAGATCGTGAATCCCGGGAAAAACTTGCTACCGAGAAGATTTATACCCACTCCGGAAGGCGTAAGAGATTGGCTGGTAGTGGCATTTGCGATTTCACGGATGAAGCCAATCCGCTGCTCCCACGAGGTGTTGGAAGTCAGAGCAGTAGTGTTGTCGAGCGAAAAAACCTGGCTTCCGGCCTGGAGGGACTGGGGAAACCCGAGGACCTGGCTGACGGCGAACGGGCTCGTGGTCGGGTTCCGCTGATAGTAGTACTTTCCGGATAGGCGGTCTTTCGCGCTGAACTGATAGTCAATATTTGCGTTTGCCATGTCTGCGTTAAATGTGCTTGGCGGGCCTACGACAATAGCGTCGCAACTGCAGAGGGCCTGTTTGGCAGGGTCGGTGACGTTTTCGGATGGCACGATGTACTGCCCATTTGAGGTTTTCGCTTGCAGGATTGCCAAGGCAACGCTGTCCACTTGTGAGGCGGTGACGGTAGTACCATCATCTGCGCTGGCCAGAGCAGCGAGTGAGGCTGCATTGCGGTTCGTGTCGGTCAGGCCGAATGGTACGGATACCGCGCTGGTAGCGCCGCTGAAGGCGTCGGTGACACGAATGCCCTGATATGAGCCAAAAAAGAACATTTTATTTTTCTTGATCGGCCCGCCGAGCGTCGCACCAAATGTATTTCTGTGAAGCGGTTGCCGCGCAATGCCCTGAGCATTGAAGAAGAAGGGGTTCGCGTTCCATCCAGTGGTTTGATGGTACTCGTAAAGCTGACCGTGGAAATTGTTGGTTCCGGATTTTGTGGTCAGCTCGATATGTGCGCCGCTGTTCGCGCCCTGGGCGGCGTCGTACATCGAAGTATTGACGTGGAGTTCCTCGATGGTTTCCGGCGGCGGCGTTGGCAAACCCTGGCCGATGGCATCGTAGACAGAGGTGTTGGTTTGAATCTGACCGCCTTGAAGGAACTGCTCGTTGGTGTTTAGAACGTAGCGGCTTTCACTTACGGAACTGGAGGATTTTCCATTGAATAGGTTATTTGCGTTGACCGAGTTGAAACTGAAGCTATTGCTTGTGTCGCGCTGGCCATTGGCCCAGATTTCCTGGTTTCCCAGGCCGGCGTTGGTGCCGGAGCCGGAGAGCAAATCGGCATTGACGCCCGGGGCGAGAATGGCCAGTTGGGTGAAGCTGCCGGTGCCGAGCGGGGTGTTCTGGATGACTTCCGTGCCGAGGGTGTAGCCGTTGGTGGTGTCGGTCTGGTTGAGCAGAGGAGTGGCGCTGACGGTGACGGTGGTGCTGACGGAGCCGGTTTGGAGCGTGGTGTTGACGGTGGTGGCGAGGTTGCCGCGCACGAGGATGTTGGAGTGGACCTCGGTTTTGAATCCCTGTTTGGAGATGGTCACGCTGTAAGTGCCGATGGGCAAATCGGCAATGCTATAGGAGCCGTCATTCTGCGTGGTGGCCGTGACGGTCAAGCCGGTGCCGAGGTTTTTGACCTGGACTTTGGCTTTCGGAACCACGGCGCCGGAAGTATCGGTAACCGTTCCATTGATGGCACCCAAGGTTTGCTGGGCTCTGGCCGCGAAGGGCAACAGCGCACAGAAAAGCATCCACACAAAAAGCTGGCTAGCTATTTTTTTCATCGCTCTTTTCCACCCCGTTTGAGATAGCGAAGCTTGTACTACCAGTGGCGTGTGCAGGTCAAGCATTCGTGTGAAGTTTTCCACAGGATTCCCGGCCCGGCCGGAAAAAGAAATTTTAGTCGCGCGGCTGTTGCAGGGTTTTTGCGGGCGCGTTAAGTGACGGTGAAAAGCGAGAATTTGAGCTTTGGAGCGCCGGTGGGAGGCTTTGCCAGCGCTCCATTTAATGCTCTAAAATGCCGTTTAACCCCGAAAACAACCGTTTGGCTGATTCCAGTGGACGAAACGGCTTGATGAATGCAAACTACACGATGACAACGAGTTAAGGGGGAGCTGTCTGCGCAGGGGCGGGGCGGCTTCGTGGAATCGAACTGAATTTTGAACCGTAGATAATTCCAGCTCACAGCAATTCTGAGGAAAGAGGGGTTTGCGAACCATGGAACTGACAGTTCGAAACCGGATGTGGAAGAGCTTCGATTGGGCGATGTGTAAAACGGCGGGCGCGGCCTTCGACGTCATTCAATTTTTCAACAAGCGCAATCCGAATCCGAGCTTCACGCCGAAGTGGTCGGATAAACCGATGCTGAAATCGTGGGAGAAGAGCAAGCCGACGCTGGGCTGGCCGCGCACGACGGATTCGCTTTGTCCCGGGTGCGTGAAAGAGGCGCGCGAAGCGATTATCAGCGGCAAAAAGGATTGGACGGATCTTGTTCATGAGAAGGTGGGCGAGATCAAAGCGCAAATCATCGAGCGGGACGGGCAGGTGTGGATGGTGAAGGAGTGCCCGATTCACGGAAAATTCGAGGACCTGATGGCGGTGGACGCGAAATTCCTCGAATGGATCGAGAAAAATTTTCCGGGGCGCGACATTCCGGCGCACAACGACGAGGATTTGCACCGGCACGGTTCGAGCACGGTGCGGTACGGGCGCGGTGCGGTGCTGACCGTGGACCTGACGAATCGGTGCAACATGATGTGCGATCCGTGCTTCATGGACGCGAACCAGGTGGGTTACGTTCACGAATTGAGCTGGGATGAAATCACGGAGATTCTGGACAACGCGCTGAAGATCAAGCCGCGGCGGCAGATGTCCGTGCAATTCTCGGGCGGCGAGCCGACGATGAGCCCGTATTTTATTGACGCGGTGCGGTACGCGCGAAAAGTCGGGTACAACAGCGTGCAGGCGGCGACGAACGGGATTGAGTTCGCGAAGAGCAAGGAATTTTGCAAGAAGGCGTTCGAAGCGGGTTTGCGCTACGCGTATCTGCAATTCGACGGCATCGGGAACGACGCGAACAGCCACCGGCAGGTGGGGAATTTGTTCGACGTGAAACTGCGCGCGATTGAAAACATGCACGAGGCGGGCATCGAAATCGTGCTGGTGACCACGATCGTCAACAATGTGAATAACGATCAGGTGGGACCGATTGTGAAATTCGCGATGGAAAATCCGAAGAAGATCGCGTTCGTTTCGTTCCAGCCGGTTTCGTTCACCGGACGAGACGAGGACATCACGCCGGAGCGGCGCATGCGGCAGCGCTACACGCTTTCGCATCTGGCGAAGGACGTCAGCCAGCAAGTGGGGAAAATCGAGCCGACGCGCGATTGGTTTCCGCTGTCGTTCATCGCGCCGTTTTCGAATTTTGCCGATCATGTGCACGGGCCGGACGCGATGTGGGGTTCGCTCTCGTGCGGGTGCCATCCGAACTGCGGCGTGGGCACGGCGCTGATGGTGCACAAAGAGACGAAGGAATGGGCGCCGATTTCGCGGTTCTTGAACGCTACGCAACTGGCGAAAGACGTGAACGCCATCACCGACGCGGCGCGCGGGAAGAAATTCTCGGCGTTCATGCTGGCGCTGGCGATGCTGAGGAACTACAGCCCGTTTGAGGCGCCGCCCAATCTGCGAATCAAGGATATTCTGAAGAAATTCGACAAGACGTGGGCGGTTTCAAAGGATTCGGACAAGAAGTACGGGCGCACGAATCCGAACCGTACGTATGAAGATGCCATGAAGCGGCGCGCGGAGGATCCTTGGAACATGCTTTTTATCGCCGGCATGTGGTTCCAGGATCTTTTCAACTATGATTTCCGGCGCACGGAGATGTGCATCATTCCGTACGCGACGCAGCAGGGCGAAATTTCCTTCTGCGCGTACAACACAGGTATCGGCTGGCGGAAAATCATCGAGAACATGCACAAAAACGCGACGGTCGCGCAGTGGTACAAAGAGCACGGCCGGCACGAGATTTACGCCAAGGGCAAGAAGGTCAATCTCGAAAATTATGAGCATTCGCTCAACGTGGATGCGCAGGATGCGGCCCGGGTGCGACATCTGGAGCACGACATTCCGCTGACCGCGGCGGAAGAAGATCGCGCGCGGCGCCGCAAAGCGATGGAGGAAGCGGCGAAGGTTCGCGCGATTTACGAAGAGCTGGTGCTCAAGCGGCCCAAAGAGGAAGTTGTGCAGATTGGGTCGCTGAACGCGATGAAAACGGCGGTTCCCGGCACGCGCGTGAATCCCGTTTCAATCGAGAATGCCAATGGGAACGGCAATGGGCATTCGAACGGCCAGGGCACGAACGGCAATGCAAGCAAGCCGGAAGTAGCCGAGCCGGTTGCCGGCGACTAAAAGGCAAGATCAACAAGGTATCAGCAGGAAACGGCTCCGGTTTTTCCGGAGCCGTTTTTTTTTGGCTCAATTTTGACCGAGCGCCGCTATGCGGAGGCTACAACGGGCGGCACAGAGGGCGACCTGCGCAAATATCCGAAAATGGCCATGGCAATCGCCCCAAGGCCCCAGCACAAAATAATGAAGTGAATGATGATCCCGACGTGGTAAGGAATCATCTCGAGACCGTGCAGAATCGCCAGCCCTAGCGCCAGTCGGCCAATCAGAGAGCCGGTGCCGGCCGCGGGTCCGAGGAGCGCTTCGCCGATCCAGCTTCCGACAAAGGTTTGCGCCGCATAAACAGCGATGAGCCAGAGAAGCAGTGTGGTAATCCCCAGAGCCAATCCGACAAAAGTGATGCTGATGAGTATGGCGACAATCGGCGTGGCAATGAGAAAGAGGATTCCGAAACCAAACGAAGGAAGATAGCGTTTGGAAGAGTGCAGGCCGCTTGCGAAAAATCGGGGAGCGAGCAACAGGAAGACGAGGCCAAAAAGGAACGCCGCAGCCCAAAATTCGATGCGATGCCAGTAGTACTTCCAGGAGGCGTAATTGGGACCCTGCTTGGACTGTGTAAAGACGAGCGGGCTCGAAAGTGTAGCGCCCGGATCGACAATCGCTTTGTGAATCCCTTTGTAGGTGAATGGCCCGTGAACGTCGGCCTTGGAGCCGATGTGCAGGCGGTCGCCGTGAATCTTTATGCTGCCTGCGACGGGACCATTTATGGTGGCTGCATCCACGGCGGCCATGATATCGCGGCCAACGGTTCCGGAAATCATCGCATTTGCGGAACCGAGAGTAATGCTTCCGCCGATTTGGGCCTTGGGATTGACCTCAAAATCCTGGCAGCCGGCCAAAACGTTTTTGCCGACGGTTCCATTAATGTTGAGGGTCTGAGTGTAATTGCGGATATTGCCGTCCACGGTTCCGTTGACGGTCAACTCGCGAGAGAAGGCAAAAACATCGCCGGTGACATGGCCATTAATCTGGACCTCGTTGCCCCAAGCGAAGACGTCGCCATTCACGGTGCCATCGATGCGGTCGAAATCGCCAAAAACGAACAGATCGGTGTTGACGGTCTGGCCGGAGGGAAGCGTGTAATTCGGCTTGCCGTGAACAACTTCACCGGCATGGGCCGCCGGAGCCGACAGGAAAAAAAGCAGCAGGCTGAACAGGCTGATTGTCGCGAGAACCATGCCCAGAGCCGCGCCGTGGCGCCAGTATCGCTGGAGCAAAGCAAAAACAAGCATCAAAAAAACAGCGAGGGAAAAGAATTCAAGAAAGCTGAGCACGCTGGACCATCCTTTCCAAAAGGCGCCGCTGAAAAACAGCATGGTCATGAGATTGCCTCCACTGAATCCGGCTTGATTGAGCTGGCGCTCGAAAGGCTCGATCATGCCGTTCCAAACCGTGAGAATTCCCGCTGCGGCCATGCCGAGAGCGGTAATCCAGCCCCAGCGAAAGCCCAGGTGGCGTACAGGCGCCGCGAATTGCGCAGGAACGGGATCTTTTTCCCGCAGGCTTTGCTCGAGCCAGAGAGTTTCCTTTTTGAGAGACTCGAGCAGGGCGCGGCATTCGGAGCAGCTTTGCGCATGAGACGAAATTTCGGAGGCCTGGGCGCTTTCGAGCTGGCTATCGAGATAGAGAAATGCAGTCATTTCGTCAAGGTGATTCATAGGTTGCTCCGAGCAGCGGAACGAAGCGGGCCGGCGCCGCGTTCCATAATCTGACGCAACTGGTGGCGAGCGCGCAGGAGCAAAACGCCGACGAAAGCGCGGCGGACGCCGATGGTTTCGGCGATTTCGTCGTACGACATGTCGGAGTAATAGCGCAACGTGAGCGCCATGCGGGTGCGATCGGGCAGTTGCGATAGTGCTTTGCGAACATCCTCACGCGATTTCTCTAGAATGAGCCTTTCGAGCTGGCTGGGATCGGAATGTTCGAGGGGCATGGATTCGACGTCATCGGTTTCCAGGTCCTGACGCACGCGGCGGCGGCGGAGCAAGTCCCAGCAATGATTTGCGGCCACGCGATAAAGCCAGGCGCTGAAAGGCCGCGAATCGTCGTACTGACCGAGCTTGGCGTGAAGCTTCAAAAAAACCTCCGAAGCGGCGTCCTCGGCGTCTTCCCGGGACGGCATGGCGCGGCGGCAGAAGCGAAAAATCGCGGGAGCGAACTGCGTGTAGATTTCGGCCCAGGCATCGTGGTCTCCCTCGCGTGCGCGAGCAACCAGTTCAGCCAAGCCGGGTTCGTTTTGATGTGACTTCTGGCTACTCGCCGCCATATAGTTCTACGCACCGGCAGCCCGCAAAATTACAGCCCGGCTGGAATCCGGGCGGCTGCGAGCAGCCGCTATGGGGTGCTTCAATCAGAGCTTCCGACGCCATTTTCGGATGGCTAAATTATGGCCGAAGAGTTGCAGGAAAGCAATTGCGCGAAAAGCGGCAGGCGGGAAATACCGCGGGAAGGCGGGCCGTGTTAGACTTCGCGCGTTTTGTTGGCAGCGGCCTCATTGAGGGCGTGCGCGGAGAGGAGAATCCATGAGAATTTTTTCCGGGGCGGCGCTTTTCGCGGTTCTCTGCTGGCCGGTGTTTGCACAACATGCGCAATATGAGCTGAAGGCGACTCCCGAGACGGTCACCTGGGGCTACTATTCCGCGAGCGCGAAACCGGTGCTGCGAATTCACTCGGGTGATACGGTGGTGATGCACACGCTGCTGACGTCGAGCCCCAAGGCGCTGGCGGCAGCGGGAGTTCCGGCGAATCAAATTCAGGAATCGTTGCGGGAGATTTTCGCGCAGGTAAAGGATCGCGGGCCGGGCGGACATATTCTTACCGGGCCGGTGTACGTGGATGGAGCGGAGCCGGGCGACGTGTTGGAAGTGCGCATCGAATCCATTCACCTGGCGATTCCTTACGCGTACAACGGTTTCGCGCCGGGGCTGGGATTCCTGCCGAATGAGTATCCTTACGGGCGAATGAAAATCATTCCGCTGGATGCGCGGCAAATGGTGGCGCATTTTGGGCCGGGAATTGAAATACCGCTGCACCCATTTTTCGGGAGCATGGGCGACGCTCCACCGCCGGCGGCCGGGAGAATCAGCAGCGCGCCACCCTGGATGCACGCGGGAAATCTGGACAACCGGCTGCTGGTTGCGGGAAGCACGCTGTACATTCCGATCAACGCGCCGGGGGCGCTTTTCTGGGCCGGAGATGGCCATGCGGGGCAGGGCGACGGAGAAGTGGACATCACGGCGATGGAAACTTCGCTTGTCGGGACATTCCAACTGATTGACCGCAAGGATATGCATTTGCTGTGGCCGCGCGCCGAAACGCCGGCGGCTTACATCAGCATGGGAATCAATGCGGACTTGCAGAAAGCGACAAAAATGGCGGTGCGGCAAATGATCGCGTTTCTCGAGCGGAAGAAGCATCTCTCGCGCGACGACGCGTACATGCTGTGCAGCGTAGCGGGCAACCTTCACGTGAGTGAAGTTGTAGACGGAAATGACGTAGTCAGCATGGTGGTGCCGAAAAGGATCTTCGTGGAGCAGAAAGGCAAATAGCGGGTCAAGGCGGCGGGCCGGCTCCCGGGGGGTTGAACTAGCGCGAGAGGGCCTCTTCTTCGGTGGCGACGAGGTCGAGGACGGAATCGAGGTTGGCGGTTTTCAGCAACCGCATGACGCGCGGCACTGCGGCGAAGAAAATGCAGCGGCCGCCTGCTTTTCTGACCTGAGTACAGTGGCGCACGAGGGCGCCGAGTCCCCAGCTGTCCATTTCTGGAACGCCGGCAAGATTGATTGCCAGGCGGCGCGCACCGGCATCGAGGAGATCCTTTATGTTGCGGCGGAATTCCAGTTCGCTTTCTCCGACCATGAGCGGACCGTGGAGATCAAGGATGGTAGTGACACCGGACTGGCGAATGTTGATGATCACGTTTTTGTCCGCGAACGCAAAAGGCATGAAGCAAACCGTCCGCAGCCGAAAGCTAAGCCATTCAGATTACCAAAAACTTTCCGGGCAGAATTTTAGGTGAAGTGGACGGCGGAGAAAAGCGAAAATCGGCGGCCGGTGCGCTGCGCAGGGATTATGCGATTTCCAGCATGCGCTGAATGGCGACACGAGCGCGCCGCGCGACTTCATGGGGAACGCGGACTTGAGGCTGTAGTTCCTCGAGAGAACGCAGCACGCGATCGAGGGTGATGGTCTTCATGAATTCGCAAATGGAATCGGGGTTGACGGGGCGGAAGATTTTGTCGGGAGCGATTTTGCGGAGGCGGTGCAGCATTCCCACTTCTGTGGCAACGGCAAATTCCCGGGCAGGCGAGCGGGCGATGTGCCGCATCATTCCTTCGGTGGAAAGGAACTGCGTTCGCTCGCGCGGTAAAGTTCCGTCCGCGACACGAGACATGCAGGAGGTCACGCATCCGCATTCAGGATGAATGAGGAGCTCGATATCGGGATATTGATCGAGCATGCTTGCGACCTGCCGAGGGCGAATCGCGCGATGCACGTGGCACGATCCGGGATAAGCGATGATGTTCGCTCTTCCCGTTTCTCGGGCGACTGCCGCGGCCAAAAATTTGTCCGGGACGAAAAGAATGGTGCGGTTTTCGGGAATAGCGCGCACAATTTTTGCGGCATTCGCGGACGTGCAACAATAATCGCTTTCGGCTTTGACTTCCGCCGAAGTGTTCACATAGGCGACGACGGCGTCCGGGTAGCGCGATTTCCAGGCGCGGAGTTCATTCGCGGAAATTGCCGAGGCCAGCGAGCAGCCCGCGCGCAAGTCGGGAAGCAGCACAATTTTCTCGGGAGATAGAATCGCCGCTGTTTCGGCCATGAAGTGGACGCCGCAGAAAACGATGACGTCTGCGGGAGTGGATGCAGCCTGCTGCGAAAGCCCCAAAGAATCGCCGATGAAATCGGCAATTTCCTGCACTTCGTCGCGCTGATAATTGTGCGCGAGAATCACGGCATTGCGTTCTTCTTTAAGGCGGGCAATGCGTTCCTGTTTCGACCGAATTTCCGCCGGCGAATCCTTTACGCGCTCGACGGGCGGGAGGGAGTAGCGCGTTTCAAAGGGGACAAAAGTTGCGGCTTCGCACACAGGTATCTTACCCCTCTTCCGGAATGGTGGTTGCGCTGAGGTCCAGAGCGTGTACGGAATGCGTCAAAGCCCCGACGGAAATGGCGTCCACGCCGGATGCGGCATACGCAGGAACGGAATCTTTGGAGATGTTTCCACTGGCCTCAATGAGAATGCTGTCGCGCACTCCGGCGGAGCGCAAACGGCGCATCGTTTCCGCGGCGTCATCCGCGGAGAAATTATCGAGCATGAGGATGTGCGGGCAAATTGCCGGCGGGATTTGCAAGCCCGCAAACGTGGTCGCCGCGCGCAGAGCTATGTCGGGAGTGGTCACCTCCACTTCGATGAATTTCGCTGCGTTTCGGGCTTTCCAGGCCTGGTGTATCGCGCTTTCGATATCGCCGCAGACTGGACGGGCTGCGGCCATTCGCAGGTGATCCGTTTTTATAAGCACGGCGTCGCTGAGATTCAGCCGGTGAGTTCCGGCTCCGCCGCAAGCGAGGGCTCGTTTATCGAGCAATCCCCAGAGAGTTTTACGCGTGCCCACGACATGGACCGTGGGCGAGATGCTGCGCGCCAAATCCACGAATTCGCGCGCGAGGGTGGCGATTCCAGCCATTCGCTGGAGTAAATTCACTGCGGTGCGTTCGAGCGAAAGCAATGCGCCGGCCCGTCCGACAGCGCGAAGAACGATATCTCCCGGTCGCAGGGCGCTCCCATCGGTCAGAAGAAATTTAATCTGTGCGCCGGCTTGCTCGTAGAGCCAGGATGCTTCCACGAGTCCGGCAATTACGCCGGCTTGTTTCGCACGAATCTCGACGGCGCATGGCAAGTCTTGGATGCTCAGAGCCTCGACAGTCAAGTCGCCCGATGAGGAGTCTTGACGCAAGAGTTCGGAGACAACGGCGCGAAAGGCACGCATGTACGAAGGGTTGGCGAGCGTGAGCTCGTCTCCGTGGTAAAAAGCCATGCGGATCAGATCACCGCGACTCATCTGGTTTTTTTTGGCGAATGCCTGCGCGTTGTTGATCATGCTTGCATAATCCAGGGTTTACGGGTTTCACCTGTGCAGCGGCTTCGCTGCATCGAACAATCGTCTGTACTGCCGGACAGATACGAATCCAATCCGAACAGAAAACCCGGGGCTCGCCGGCATCATCTTTGATTGAGAACGGCCGGCGTTTGCGGCGACTGTAAACACGGTGTAGTATTAGATGCAATCGGCGCGCTGAGATCCGGCGCTGTTCGAGCCGTTTCTGCGGTCTCCAGAAAATGCCTCACGGGCCAAGCGTTTCCATGTCTCTGCGCACCTCTTTTTCTCGCCTGCGCCGGCTGGCGCGTTTTGCCGGTCCTTCCTCGTATATTGCACTAATGATTTTGGCAGGTACGAGCGTTTTCGCGCAAGAGCCTGCGGCACCCTCGAGCGCGGGAGTTGCGAAAACAGAGAAAAAGACGGATGACCGCGTGCTTGCGCAGTGGGGTTCACCGGGGCTTGCGAATGCGCCGCAGGATTGGCCCGACTCGCTCACCAACCCGGCGGTGCCGACAGCAACTCCTCCGGAGGTTGATCTGACGCTGTCCAAGGGCACCCCGCTGCGGCTTATCATCCACAGATCATTGCCGGTGAAGAAGGTGGGCGAGCCGATTCAGGCTTATGTGGCGGAGTCGGTCTACGCATTTGACCGGGTGGTTGTGCCCAAAGGGAGTGAAGTGGACGGGCACATCGTGCAGTTGACCCATCGCTCGTTTCTAAAGAGATTCTCGTCGTATCTCAATGCGGATTTTTCGCCGCATCGCGTGGTTCGGGTCGAGTTCGACACGCTGATTTTGCCGAGCGGCGCAGCCGTGCCGCTGGACACAAAAGTTTTGCCACACGTGGGGCCGGTGCTCAAGCTGGAGACCAATCCACAGAAAAACGGCGTCGTGCGTCGGGCGCGGGGTTTAATCAGCTCGCAGTGGCATGCCGTGGTTTCCGAGATAAAGCCGTCGGCGCTGTGGCATCACGCGAAATCATTTGTCCGGTCGGAGTGGCCGTATCATAAGCAAACAATTCGAGCGGGTTCAGTGTTTGTCGCGGAGCTGGAGCAGCCGATTGATTTCGGTCCGGCAGCGATTCCGGCCAGCGAAATGGGCTCGATGGGAGAGATGCCGAAGAAGAATACGGAAGCGCACGCGCGTTTAGTGACGCCGCTGAGTTCGGCGACCAGTCGGGTGGGCGCGAAGGTGGATGCCGTTTTGACGCGGCCGATATTTTCGGCGAACAAGAAGCTGCTTTTGCCGGTAAATACCGAGTTGCAGGGCATCGTGGTACGTGCCAAGCCCGCCGAGCGATTGCATCGAAATGGGAAATTGCGATTCAAGCTTACCCGGGTGAAATTGCCTTCCGGTGCGCCGAAGGAGGTTGTTCTGGCTCTGGAAGGCCTGCAGGTAGCGAAGTCTTCCAATATTCAGGTGGATGCGGAAGGAACGCCCCACGTTGCGGGGAAGACCGAATCACGCGTATTGCGGACCGCGCTTTCGCTGGCGATTGCGAATTCGACACTGGATTCCGACAGCGGACACGCCGGCGCGACAGCGCGAAGCGAGAACCGCCCTCTGGGCGGAGCATCGGGATATAAGCTGATTGGTTTCGCGGTCAGTTTCGCGGCGGCATCTCCCATGCTTTCGAGGGTGATGGGATTCTGGGGCGCGGGAGAATCCGTCTACTTTCACTTCATTACACGCGGCCAAAATCTGGTCCTACCAAAAGACACGCCGATGGAAGTCAGCTTCGGCGGGCCGCACATTCGGCCCATTCATGCTCGCCATATTTCGGCGCGCTCCGCGCCAGTGGCGGCTGATGCGCGGCCGGCAAGGGCCGGGAGTAAAGAATAATCTGCACACGTTGGTGGGCGCGCCGGTCTTTTCCTTTGACGGCTGCGCCGTGACGCCGGCGCACCAGTCGGCATCTTAGGAGCGTCGCTAAAGGGTTCATTTTTGTCGTGATTTGAAGCACAATTCTTCATGGAAGCGAACCATTCATGCCGAAACTCCGTGCGTTGATTGCGATTGCGTGCCTCGCCGCGGCGGCCGGATGCGGCAATTCGCATTCGGCGGCGTCTTCCGATAGCGCGACGGGGTCCGCTGGTGACCCATTTGTGGTGCCAGGCTCGCCTGGAGTTGTTAATGTCGTCACGTACCACGATACTAATGCGCGGACGGGCGAAGATCCGGAAGAAACGATTCTAAAGCCAAGTAATGTCAATGCACGCGATTTTGGCAAAATCGGCTTTCTTGCGGTGGAAGGGTTGGTGGACGCGGAGCCGCTGTACGTTTCGCAGCTCAAAGTGCAAGGAAAAAAACGCAACGTGGTTTTCGTGGTGACGGAACACGATCTGGCGTACGCGTTTGACGCCGACACATTTCAGAGATTATGGATGGCGTCGCTGCTCGGTCCGGATGAAATGCCGAGCGACAATCGCGGCTGCGGGCAGGTAACGCCGGAGATTGGCGTGACAGCGACGCCGGTGATTGACTTGCGCACGCGAACCATGTACGTGGTGGCGATGTCGAAAGACAGTTCGGGCAGGTACTTTCAGCGCCTTCACGCTCTCGATTTGGCCACCGGCGCCGAACGGGATGGAGGCCCGGAAATCATTTCCGCGACTTTCCCGGGCTCGGCGGTGCCGAATTCGAACGGGCGGGTGGATTTTGATCCCAAACAATACAAGGAGCGCGCGGCTCTTTTACTGCTCAATGGAACCGTTTACACGACGTGGGCATCGCACTGCGACTTTGATCCGTACACGGGATGGATTATCGGATTCAATGCGCGCACTCTGAAGCGCAGCAGCGTTCTGAATATCGAGCCGAACGGAAGCGAAGGCGCAATCTGGATGAGCGGCGACGGCCCCGCCGCCGATGGTTCCGGTTACATCTATTTGCTGGACGGGAATGGTGCGTTTGAGACCAAACTCAATTCGGATGGGTTTCCGGACAAGGGTGACTTTGGGAATGCGTTCTTGAAACTCGGCACAGGCGCGGGGAAGTTATTCGTTGACGACTATTTTGATATGCGCAATACCGTTGCGGAGTCGCGAAAGGACCTGGATTTGGGTTCGGGCGGGGAGATTCTGCTGCCCGGTATGAAAAACAGTTCCGGGGAAACGGTTCATTTGGCGGTGGGCGCGGGCAAAGATGACACAATTTACATTGTGAACCGCAACTCGATGGGAAAATTCAATGCAGAACGCGACAATATCTATCAAGAGGTTCCCAGCACCGGGAGTGAAAATTCCAACGGGCTCGGCGGCACGGGAGGAGTGTATGCCACGCCGGCTTACTTCAACGGCACGCTCTATTACGGCGCGGTTCAGGATTCGTTGCGCGCGTTCAAATTTGATCATGCGCGGCTGGTGACTCCCGCATCGTCAAAAACGGCCACGAATTTCGGCTATCCGGGCACAACACCGAGCATTTCGTCCGACGGCCTGAAGGATGCCATCGTTTGGGCGGTGGAAAACAGCACGCCGGCGGTTTTGCACGCCTATGACGCAAACGACCTCGCGCATGAACTCTATAACAGCAACGAGCATCGCAAGCGAGACGAAATTACGGGAAACAAATTCATTACGCCGATGATTGCGAACGGCAAAGTGTTCGTGGGCACGCCGAGCGGCGTCGCGGTGTTCGGCCTTCTGCCGCACAAGGCGCGATGATTCGGAATCGCGAAGCGTGCGAAGCGTACCGACGCTTCAAATTCGGCGCAGCAGCGTGACGCCGGAGCGCCACTGCTTCATCATCCGGGCGGTTCGCGCGGGCATAAGCCGCGCCCAGAAGCGAATCATCCAGTCGCCAGGCATTCTACGGTTCAGCTCCCGCGAGGCTTCGTAAAATCCGCGAAATTCAACGCTCTCCCAGCCGTAAGGACGAAAAAACTCCTCGGCGCTTGCCGGTGCGAACTGAATGGGCGCGCCGGCCGCACGCAACTCCTTGCCCCACTGCTTGTCCATGACTTTTTTTACCTTGGGCGAGGCAATATCGGTAATCCAAAATTGGAAATGCGAAACATCGTGCAAATCCTTTGCCAGGCCGGCGACCTGCTCCTCTGTGAGGTAGGCGAGTAAGCCTTCGGTGATGACGAAAACGCGCGCGGCAGATGAATTGAGGCGCTGAAAAAGTTCGCGCCGTGTTTCTGGATTTGACAGGTCGAGCGAAATGCGCTCAAGCCGGCACTTTGGGGTTTCGCCGGCGAGCATTTCAGTTTTGTATTCGATCATTTCGGGCAGATCCACTTCGGTCCACTGCATGGAGTCGGGCAGATTAAGACGGAATGGCCGGGTGTCAAGACCGGCGGCGAGATTCACGACAGAATCTATCTTTTCCGTGGCAATAACGCGGAGCAGAATTTCGTCCATCAATGCGGTGCGCACGACCATGGACCACGATTGCCGCTTGCCCTGGCGCAGCGCTTTGACGATTTGCTCGCCGCGTTCGCCGGCGAGCTTTCGCGCATAGGGATCGCGGAAGAGAGCGTCGTGCCTCTCGGATTCCATGGCCCGATAAAATGCGACCCATCGGGCCGTATCGGAGACGTTGCGAATCGATTTGCCCTTGCCGGTTTCAGTCAAGGTGTCCTCCACAGGTCCCAGAATCTTATAACGAATGGGAGTGCGCGTGCCTGTCGTCGCGGCAAAAGTGCGCCGCGGGACGTAAATAATTCATTTGCGCGGGCCAGACGGAGCGATTATCCTCGGATGTTTTCGCACTAATCTCGGAGGTGCAAATGCATATGCGCCGCAGCAGCGTTGTCGTAATTATTTTCGCCGGTTTTTGTGTTCTGTTCGCACCGTTTTGCGCCGCGCAGCAATACCCGCTGAATTTATATCAAGATATGCGCTGGCGCATGATCGGCCCGTTTCGCGGCGGACGCACGAAAGCGATCTGTGGTGTTGCGAGCGAGCCGCACGTTTTTTACATCGCGCAGGTTGATGGCGGAATCTGGAAAACCACGGATGACGGCGTCACGTGGAAGCCGATATTCGACGCCGAGCCGACGCAATCCATCGGCGCGCTCGAAGTTGCACCTTCCAACCCCAACATCATTTACGCAGGCAGCGGCGAAGGTTTGCAGCGCCCGGATCTTTCTGTCGGAGACGGGATGTGGAAATCGACGGATGCGGGGAAGACCTGGACGCACATCGGCCTCGATGACGCGGAGCAAATTGCGCAGCTTGCCATTGATCCGACAAATCCGGACCGCGTGTTCGTCGCGGTGGTCGGGCACCCGTATGGTCCCAGCGCGATGCGCGGGATTTATCGAACGACGGATGGCGGGCAGACGTGGGAGAAAGTTTTGTATCGCGACGAATACACGGGGGGCGGCGACGTCGAAATAGACCCGCGGAATCCGAATGTCGTGTACGCCTCGCTGTGGGATAGTGTGTCCGGTCCATGGGAAGACAACAACGAATATAACGGGCCGAACAGCGGGCTTTTCAAGTCGACAGATGGCGGGTCGAATTGGACGCAGCTCAGCAAAGGCTTGCCGAAAGATGTGGTGCAGGCGGATTTTGCTATTGCGCCGAGCAATCCCGATCGCGTTTACGCAACCGTCGCATTCGGGCGCACGGTGGGAATTTTCCGTTCGGACGACGCCGGTGGAAGCTGGACGCGCATCACGCGCGATCCGCGTCCTGCCGAGCGGATTGGCGGCGGAGACCTTCCGGTGCCGAAAGTGGATCCCAAAAATCCGGACGTGGTGTACGTGACAAGCATTGTGACCTGGAAATCCGTTGACGGCGGTAAAACGTGGTCGGCTCTGAAGGGCGCGCCGGGCGGCGATGATTACCAGAACATCTGGATCAATCCGAGTCATCCGAATATTATCCTGCTCACTTCCGATCAGGGCGCCATTATCAGCGTGAACGGCGGAAAAACGTGGAGCGATTCGTGGTATGCAGAGCCGACGGCACAGTTCTATCACGTGATTACAGACAATCGTTTTCCTTATTGGGTCTATGGCGGCCAGCAGGAAAGCGGCTCGGTGGGCATTGCCAGCCGCGGCAACGATGGCGAAATCACCATACGCGAATGGCATCCGGTGGGCGTGATTGAATACGGCTATGTCGCTCCCGATCCGCTTCATCCGGATATTATTTACGGAGCCGGGCGCACGCAGGTCTCAAAATTCAACTGGGTTACCGGGCAGGTGCAGCAAGTCACGCCGATTCCAGGAAACTCGCCCCAATATCGTGCGGACCGCACCGAGCCGATCCTGTTTTCGCCGGTGGATCCTCACATTTTGTACTATGCGGCAAACTATCTGTTCAAAACGGTGAATGGCGGAGTTTCGTGGCAGCGAATCAGTCCGGACCTTTCGCGTCCGAATCCTGGAGTTCCAGCAAGCCTCGGAAACATGACCGAAGGTCACCCGAATGCGGCGAAGGAGCGCGGCGCTATCTACGCAGTGGGCCCATCGCCCATTAACGTGAATGTGATCTGGGCCGGCACGGACGATGGATACATCTGGGTGACGCGCGACGGGGGCAAGACGTGGCACAACGTGACGCCGCCGCAAATGACCGCGTGGAGCAAGGTGACGCAAATCGTGGCCTCCAAATACGACATAAATACGGCATTCGCGTCTGTCAGCCGATTCCGCATCAACGACATGAAGCCTTACATTTATCGCACTGACGACGGCGGCAAACATTGGGAGGAGATCGTCGCCGGCTTGCCGAACAATGAGCCTGTAGATACGGTTCGCGAGGATCCGGTTCGCAGAAATTTGCTTTTTGCGGGAACGGAAAACGCGGTGTGGGTGTCTTTCGACGCCGGCGATCACTGGCAATCACTGCAGTTGAATCTGCCGCACACGTCGATGCGCGATCTTTGGATTCACGACAACGATCTGATCGTCGGCACGCACGGGCGCGGCTTCTGGATTCTGGACGACATTACGCCCTTGCGCCAGATCACCAATGAAGTGGCAAACTCCAGCGCCTATCTTTTCAAGCCGGAAGCGGCGTACCGCTACCGGCGCGACACCAACACGGACACGCCGCTGCCACCGGAATTTCCGGCGGGAAAAAATCCTCCGAACGGCGCAATCATTGATTACTATCTGGCGAAATCCGAGCCTGGTCAGGTTGCGATTGGAATTTACGATTCTCAGAACCGGCCAGTGCGGTTCTATTCAAGCACACAGGAAGTGCCTTTTACGAAAGAGCAGCTCGCGAAGGAAATCGCGATTCCGACCTACTGGGTCAAATGGCCGAAAATTTTATCGGCCGGAGCCGGAATGCATCGCTGGGTTTGGGATCTGCATTACACCGCGCCGAAATCATTCCGGCACGAGTACCCGATTTCCGCGGTGCCGCACGACACGCCCCTCTATCCGCTCGGCCCGCGTGCGCTTCCCGGCGTTTACACCGTGATGCTAACGGTGGGCGCACACACGTACCGCCAAACTCTAACCGTCAGGGAAGATCCGCGCGTACACGTGCCGCTTACGGCTCTCGCGGCGCAATTTGCACTGGAGCAGGAGCTCACCGGGGATATGAACCATACCTACGATGCCATCCAACAGATCAAAAAGTTTCGACAGGCGCTGAAAACGCGGAGCGGGCAGTCGAGCGGTGTTTCCGAAGAGCAGATTCCGGCGCTGGACAAAAAAGCGGCTGATTTGGCTGGTGGCGGCGGGCCGGGAGAATTCTTCGGGCCCCGCACCGGTCCGGAAAACTTCGCACGCCTGAATCTGGAGTGCGCCGGGCTTTATTCGCAGGTGGACAGTGCCGACGCCGCGCCGACTGTCGCGCAAGAAGCTGCAGCTCGCGCGCTGGAGGCAAAAGTGAGTGCGCTGCTGGGAGAGTGGAAGCGGCTGCAAATGCAGTCCGCCAAGCGATGATGGAACGATTGACGGGAGCGGGAATACGGGCCCGACGGGCTGTTTGGACAGGGCGGGCTCAACTCAGCGAATGCAACCAAATCGTCCGAATTACACTTTTGATGGAAGCAAGCCGTTCTTGAGCATCGGCATGGAGCGAATGCGCAAACCCACGGCGTCGAAGATTGCGTTGGCTACGGCAGGCGCAATTCCGACGATGGGTGTTTCGCCGGCGCCGGCGGAAGGCTCGTCTTTGCGGTTCACAAGAACCACTTCGATTTTGGGCTCGTCCTTGAAGCGCGGCACACGATATTGCGAGAAACGCGGGTTCAGAATGCGTCCGTTGTCGAATTCGATGGCTTCGTAAAGGGCACCGCCGATGCCCATGGTGATGGCCCCGGAAATTGTGTTCTCCAGACCTTCTGGATTTACGATCGCTCCGCAATCGAAGGCTTCAACCACACGCACGATTTTCACCGTGCCGCTCGCGCGATCCACGGCCACTTCCGCGAACGTCGCGATATGTCCGCCCTTTTCAATTCCCCCGGCAATTCCGAAGCCGTGGCCCGATTGTTTCTTTCGTTTTTGCCACCCGAACTTTTTTGCAGCCGCTTCGTACACTGCGCGCAGTCTATCGTGGCGCAGATTTTTAAGGCGAAATTCCAGCGGATCCATGCCACAGGCGTGCGCCAAATCGTCCATGTGCGACTCGCGCGCGAAGTGGTTTGCCGCGGCTGCGAGTGAACGGTAAGAGCCCTGGCGCAAGGGCGCTTTCACGGGATGAAATTCAACAAGCTGATTTGGAACTTCGTACATGGTGGCAATTGCCGCGGGTCCGGAATTATAGTTGTGAAACTCCCAGGCAGTCAGCGTGCCGTCAGCCTGCGCGCCCGCTTTGACCTCGATCAGACCGGCGGGACGGAAGTAAGCCCAGGTGAATTCTTCCTCGCGCGTCCACAGAAGATGCACAGGTCGTCCTGCGGCTTTTGCTATGCGCGCGGCTTCCACCGCGCACTCGCCGGTATGTTTGCCGCCATATGCGGAACCCATGTCCGGCATCATGACGTGAACTTTGTCCTCCGGCAGGTGGAAGGCGTCCATCAGGTCCTGGCGGACGCCGAAAGGCCGCTGCGTCCCAGTCCAAACAGTAATTTTGCCGTCTTTCCATTCGGCGAGCGCGGCGCGGGGCTCAAGCGGGCAGTGCGCGATATACGCAATCGTGTAGGTGGCGTCCAAGCGGTGTGCCGCGGAAGCAAGGGCGTCCGCGACCGAGCCTTCGGTGTGCCGGAAACGATCCTCTTCTTGCGGATTTGCTATGGCGTTTTGCTTCAGGTATTCAAAAAGCTCTTTGCTGGATGGCTGCGGCGTGGTCTTCCATTGAGTTCTGACAGCTCCCGCCGCGCGCTCTGCGGTGAATTCATCGGGCGCGGCCACAGCAACAAAATCTCCGTCGCGAACCGTGACGACTCCCGGAATGGCTTTGGCGGCGCTAAAGTCCACGCTTTCAAGAGTCGCGCCAAAAGCGCTGGGCCGCACGACTTTACCATACAGCATGCCGGGCAATCGCATGTCCGCGGGATATTTATGTCGGCCGGTGACAAAATCTCTGGCATTGATTTTGCGAATCGGCTTGCCGGCGATGGTCCACTGGCTGGCGGGTGTTACCGGATCATCGGCGGGAATTTCTTCGGCGAGCAACTGGCCTTGGGCGAGAGCGCCGTAGGTAATCGAGCGTTTTCGCACCGGATCCACCACCCTGCCATTTTCAGCCACAAGCGTTTTGGAATCGGCATTCCATCGCTTGGCGGCGATCTGGATCAGAACTTCGCGAGCGGCGGAAGAAACGCGCCGAAGCTGCGTGCCCATTTGGGGCGTCGAGCGGCTGCCAAAAGTGCCCATATCAAAGGGCGTCCGCTGCGTATCGCCCATCACCATCGCTATGGATTCCAGAGAAACATGCAGTTCATCCGCAACGGTTTGTGAGAGCGATGTGCGGATGTTCTGACCGATTTCGACTTTTCCAGTGAAGACCGTTACGCGGCCGTTCGGCGCAATGTGCAGCCAGGCGTCAATCGCGCGCGGCATTTGTTCGCGAACGAAACCGCTGCGTCTGCCGGACTCCTGAAACGCCAGAGCTTCTCGCGCGACCAAAAGAATGGCAATGCCGCCGCCGATGGATTTCATGAAACTCCGCCGGTCCATTGAAAAATGGTGCAGCGGGACTTCCCGGGATTCGTATCGCTCAAATTCGAGAACGGCATCGCTCATTTCGTCGCCGCTCATGACGTTTTCTCCTTCTTTGGCTGCATTCTTTCCGACGCCAGGCTGATGGCTTGGACAATTCGCTGATAAGTTCCGCAGCGGCAAAGATGCGGGTTCATGAATTCGACAATTTCCGCATGGCTGGGATGGGCATGGCGCTCGAGAAAACTCACCGCGCCCAGAATCATTCCGGATGTGCAGTAGGCGCATTGCATGGCGTCCACGTCAATGAAGGCTTGCTGCACGGGATGCAATTCGCCGTCTTTCGCGAGTCCCTCGATGGTTGTGATTTTGCGCCGGCCAACCTCCCCGACGCGAATCTGACAGGAGTGGCGGGCGTATCCGTCAATCAGCACGGTGCATGCCGCGCACTGGCCCTCGCCGCAACCGTATTTCGTGCCGGTAAGCTCGAGCTGGCCGCGGAGGACGCTGAGCAGGGTCGCTTCGGCGTCAACGTCAATGGTGCGCTCTCTTCCATTCACATTTAAAGTTGTTACTCTGGCCATAATGGTTCCCTCATCGGCGAGTTTCGAATTCTGGAGAACTTCATTTTAGTCCTCGCCGTCAAAGACGGTCAATGCAGCCGTTTTTTGCGGCGCTTTCGGTCGGTCCAGCGGTTTTCATTGTGCATCTCGTGCAATTGACAGGTGTAAACGTATGCGGGCGGCAGATTGCGCCAGATGATGCGCGACTCAACCGAGGTGAAGTAATCGTGAAGCAGCGGTTTGAGGCTGAGCCTGCGCAGGCGGCCATTTGAAAATTGCAAACCGTGGATATACTGATACTGTGTCAAAACGGTGTGCGGCTGCACGAAGGGCATCAGGCGCTCAAAAATCCGCCGCCTTTTTCTCTCAGACATGAATCCGAGCCCGAGCGAAGATACGACGACGTCTACGTGCTGGTAGCCTCGCTGGCGGAGTTCGCTGTCAATGTTCTCCACGGTTTCATTGATGAGCACCAGACGCTCGTCTGAGAAATTCGTTCTCAGGTAGGAAAAAAAACGCGGATTGATCTCGAACGCGAGTAGCCTGGCGTGTTCAGGCAGTTCGCTCAGCAGGGCGCGCGTCATCGCCCCAGTGCCAGCGCCGAGTTCGACCGCAACCAGTGCTCGTGAAAGCGGCAATGGTTCGACCATCGCCGAGGCCAGATGAATCGAGCTCGGAGAAATCGCTGCGACCGTATAAAAATGTGAAAGCGCTTCCGCAGCGAAGGTTTTCAAGCTCATAGCGGCACTCACGCCAAGCTTACATCATTGCCGTCAACGTTCTCAGGGTTTTTGCGGCGTTTCCGGGTTGGGCCCGACCGGCTTCAGATGCGCATGCCGCAAAACGTTGTTTACTCGCGCCAAATCGGTTGAAATAAGCGTCTGCCAGTTTTGCATGGCAGAGTCGGCAATCTGAGTATCCTGATTGAACGCAGTCTGCGCATCAGGCGAAGGCGCGGCATCGTCGCTCTCGACCACGCGTTCGAGCTGGTTCAACTGCCCGGCCACATAGCGCAATGTAGTGCGGTCCACAGGTGCGGGACCGTTGCTCAACGCGAGCGGACTGGCGGGGCGCTCACCCAGAATCGCCGCGACTTTTGTTTCGAGAGCTTTAACCGCGTCCAGCGTTGGTTTTCTTCGCATAACCTTTGGTTCCACCGCCACAAGCTGACGCTGCACGTTTTCCGCCTGCGTCGCGGCGGCATTGACGGCGGTAGTTTTGGCCAGGATCTGCTCGGCAAAGTCGAACTGCTTCTGCAGATCGGCTTGCGAGACCTTAACGCGCGGGTCCATCTTTAAGGTGAGCGGCTCTTCCGCCGTTCCGCCATCAACCGTAAGCTTCACGGTGTATTGGCCCGGCACAGCCCACGGTCCGCCTCCAAAGCCGAACATTGCCGCCATAGCTGCCATTTCTCCGCGCATCGGTCCCCCCACGCCCGGGTAATGCAAATCCCAAACGAAACGATGCTCGCCCGCCGCTGCGGAAAGTTTCTCCGGCGGATGCACCCACGACACCGGAATATCCAGCGCTTTTGGATTAATCGGCGGGAAGCGCTCGGCGCTGGAATAGCGCCGGACAAGCTTTCCCGTGCTGTCGAAGATCTCCAGTGTTACCGGTCCATTTGCGGGCGATTTCAAGTAGTAATCCAGGATTGCGCCGTTTGGCGGATTTTTACCCGCAGGCACTTCTGCCGGTAGCGGCGTTCCCTCATCTGAACCCGGCCTTATTCGCCATGCAGTTTCGGGCTTGAAGAGGTAGGCGATGGAATTGGCGGCTTGGTCGGATGCCTGGCGCAAAGGAGTAATATCATCCAAAATCCAAAATGCCCTTCCATGCGTGGCGACCACCAAGTCTTCGCCATGAATTTTCAGGTCGCGAATGGAGACCGTTGGCATATTCAATTTCAGCGATTGCCAGTGAGCTCCGTTGTCGAATGAAACATAAATGCCGGTTTCCGTGCCTGCGTAGAGCAATCCCTGCCGGACCGGGTCTTCGCGAATGACGTTCACGTAACTGCCATCCGGAATGCCGTTGGTGATTTCTTGCCAGGTCTTTCCGCTGTCTTCGGTGATGTAGATATACGGTTTCAAATCATCCAAACGATGGCGGTCGATCGCCGCGAACGCCTCGCTCGTCTTGAAGTGCGAAGCTTCGATTTGCGTCACTTTGCTCCACGCGGTCAGTTCGGGAGGCGTCACGTTTTGCCAGGCCTTTCCGCCATCGGAGGTCATCTGAATATTTCCATCATCGGTTCCAACCCAAATCAAGTCTTTATTTAGGGGCGAAGGCGAAATGGTGTAAATCAACCCGTGCCTTCCATTGCCGTCCACGTCGTCTGCTGTTGTGGGATCCAGATTGGACGGAGTGCCCGGATGCGGTCTGGTCAGATCGGGACTGATGATTTGCCACGTTTGCCCTCCGTCTTCTGTTTTGAACAAAAATTGGGTGCCGAAATAAAGCGCGTGTGGATCTGCCGGCGAAAACACGAGCGGCTGCGTCCATGCATGATGATAATCGCCGGGGTGGGCCAACTCGGGCGTGACCGGCTGGTTTTCTCCGGTAAAAATGTTGTATCGCGAAACCGTCCCGCCAAAGAGAATGCCGCGGTGCAGTGGGTCGGCCGCGATGTAGCCATTTTCTCCACCTACGCTGATGGGCATCCAGTCACGCGCGGTGATGCCGCGATGCCGGCTGCGGCTGATGATTGACGCAGCGCCGCTATCCTGCTGCGCACCATAAATCCAGTAGGGAAACCGGTTATCGGTTTCGACGTGGTAAAACTGTCCAATGGGCTCGTTATACCAGGAGCTCCACGTCCTGGCATAATCAACGCTGATAATCACGCCCTGGTCGCTGCCAAGAATCATCCGCGTCGGATCATTCGGTTCGATCCAAAGGGTGTGGTAGTCGTCTCCTCCGGGCGCGCCCTTAATTGCGGTAAAATCGGTTCCTCCATCCGTAGATCTGTAGGTGGAAGTGTTCATTACGTACACGACGTTTTCATTTTTGGGGTCCACCGTCACGCCGCCGAAGTACCATCCTCTTCCCCAGATGCGATGCTCATTGTCAATAAGCTTCCACGTTTGTCCTGCGTCATCGGAGCGGTACAGTCCGCCTCTTTTGGCATCCACGATGGCGTAAAGGCGATTCGGGTCGCTTGGCGCCACGGCAATTCCGATGCGGCCCAATCCTGCTTTCGGTAAGCCGTTCGTCAATTCCGTCCAGTTATCGCCGCCATCGGTGGACTTATACAACCCACTTCCGGGGCCGTTCGAAGGCGGATAAACATTCCAAGGGGGCCGACGTGTTTGCCACAGCGCGGCATAAATCGTTTTCGAATTTTGCGGATCGAAAGCCAGGTCAATTGCTCCTGTATTTTCGTCTTTGTACAGAACTTTTTTCCACGTTGCTCCGCCATCGGTTGAACGGAAAACTCCGCGTTCCGCGTTTGGTCCGTACGCGTGGCCCAACGCCGCGACGTAAATCAGATTTGGATTTTGCGGATCTACCAGAATCGACGCAATTTGCCGTGTGTCAACCAGACCAATGTGCGTCCAGGTTTTGCCGCCGTCTGTCGACTTGTACATTCCGTTGCCGAAGGAAATATCCGAACGCATGTCCGGCTCGCCGGTTCCGACGTAGATCACGTTTGGATTCGAGGGCGCCACGGCAATCGCGCCGATCGATGCAATGTCCTCACCTTCGAATACCGGCTTCCATACGCGACCAGCATCCTCCGTCTTCCAAACTCCGCCGCCGACAGCGCCAAAATAAAAAACGTCGGGTTGGCCCGGCACACCGGTTACGGCTACTGCGCGTCCGCCGCGAAACGGGCCAATCATTCGGTAGCGCATCCCGTTGAATAGACTGGGATTCAATTCCTGCGCGAGAAGCGTTTTAGAACCGACCAGCGCAAGCGTGAATAAAGCAACTCCGCAGACAGCGGTGAGAAGTGCAGTGCGACGAAGATGACTCAATTTATTTCTCCTCAGTTTCATTCCAGTGAAAGAAGTGCGAGTATATACCCGTTATGCTATCGGTCTACAAGACGAACCTTGTTTAGTTTCGTTTCGTTTTTTCATGCGACTTTGGCAGTTCCGGCAGAATCCAATGGAAGAAACCACCCCGAGGTGAAATTGTGGGTTTGCCAAAGCGTGCTTTAGGCCTGACCACTCTTGAGATCACCACACTCGGCTTGGGTACGTGGGCTCTTGGAGGAGGGAACTGGGCCTTTTCGTGGGGCCCTCAGGATGATGCTGTGTCCATCCAGACCATGCGTCACGCCATTGAACTGGGCGTGAACTGGATTGACACCGCAGCGGGGTACGGCTTGGGACACTCCGAGGAGATTGTGGGCAGATTCCTTCGGGACCTTTCACCCTCCGAGCGCCCATTCGTCTTCACCAAGTGCGGTTTGCTTTGGAATGAGAACAGACCGAACGAGCCGGCGCGCCGAGTTTTGAGGCCGGAAACAATTCGCCAGGAATGCGAAGCCTCGTTGCGGCGCTTAGGTGTTGAGCGTATCGATTTGTATCAATTTCACTGGCCCGATGAAATGGGCACGCGGGTCGAGGATTCCTGGGCCACAATGTCTCAGCTTATCAGCGAAGGGAAGGTTCACCTCGCTGGGGTTTGCAACTTTTCCGTGGAACTGCTGGAGCGCTGTGAACCAATCCAGCACGTGGATTCACTGCAGCCGCCGTTTTCTCTCATTCGCCGGGAAGCCGCGGAAAGGGAAATTCCCTGGTGCGCGAGGCAAAAAACCGGTGTCATTTGCTACAGCCCGATGCAATCGGGAATTCTGACGGATTCGTTTTCGCTGGAGCGCATTGCGAAAATGTCGCCGGAGGATTGGCGCCGCCGCTCCGAGCAGTTTCAGCAACCGAAACTCGGGCGAAACATTGCACTGCGGGATGCGCTGCGGCCTGTTGCGGCGCGTCACCGAGCATCCGTTTCAGACGTTGCCATCGCCTGGACGCTATCGTGGCCGGGAGTAACGGGTGCAATCGTGGGCGCGCGCTCGCCTGAGCAGGTGGATGGTTGGATTCAAGCTGCTTCCCTTGAACTCGCTCCGGCTGACCTGGATGAAATTGCTGTTGCCATAGAGCGAACCGGGGCAGGCGCTGGCCCGACGAGCCCTGCGTCAACGGCACAGAATGCGCCAAGTTCCGACGCGCGCGGACCACGAAAAGCTAGGGCATGAAAATTCGGAATCGTTTCGTCGCGCCATTTCGCCGGCAACATTTCGACTGAGAGGACCCCCTGCTGCTCAACTTTGGAGGAAAAATAACCCTAATGAAGCGAGCGTCTCTTTGCCTGCTCTTGTTCTCGTGTGCATGTCTTGCGAGCGTCGCATTTGCCGACACGCTCGTCCTCAAAAATGGCGACCACCTGACTGGCACGATCACTGCGATGACCAGCCGGGAAATTACATTGAAAACGGATGCCGAGGGAGAAGTCCATGTCAAGTGGTCCGCAGTCCAACAGTTGAATTCTACGCAGCCGCTCTATGTTGCCACTTTGGAAAAGCAAACGATCGAGGGAACAGCGAATCTCGAGGGCACGGATTTGGTGATTCACACCGCCACGCAAGGCGATGTTCACGTTCCGATTGCGCAGCTCACTATCGTGCGCAATGCGGAGGAGCAACAAGCTTATGAGAAAAGCCTTCACCCCGGCCTCGCTGAGGATTGGACGATCGGCGCGAACGTTGGCTTCGCGCTCGCCCGCGGCAACAGCGACACCACGAATCTCAATACCGGACTTACGGCGGATCGAAAAACGCTAACGGATGAAATCTCCATGTCGGCGTCCACGATTTACGCTCGCAGCGGGGTGACGACTTCCGGCGCGCCTGGAGGCGTCACCGCAAACGAAATCCTGGGCGCGGCGGCCTACCAGAAGAACATCTCGCCGCGTCTTTTTGGCTTCGTCAGTGGAAACTTCACGCATGACGCCCTTCAAGACCTCGTTTTGCGTTCGATTTACTCCGGCGGGTTAGGCTGGCATGCAATAAACAGGCCGTTCACGACGCTCGATGCTCTCTTGGGTGCAAACTATACGCGCGAAACATATAGCAGCAGCGCGACAGCCACCACTCCGGCTTTGAATGTGGCTCGGAATCTCCCCGGCATTACCGCCGGCGAAAACTTCATGCACAAGTTCACGCCCGCGAGCATCGTGACCGAGTCGTTCAACTTTTATCCGGATCTCAGCGATATCAGCCAGTATCGTTTTGCGCTCGATACGGCCGTAATTACGAAAATAAAGAAGTGGCTTGGCTGGCAAGCGTCACTGGACGATCGCTATGTGTCTAACCCTCCGATACCCGGAACAAAATCGAACGATCTGATTTTGTCCACAGGTTTGAATTTCTCGTTCACACACTAATTGTCTTATGTGCTTTCCTCACTGACGTGAAGCTTGGATGTCGCCAAGAACCGCAGTTTCTCACAAGGCCGCCGTGCCGGAAGCAGCGGCGCTACAGATTTGGCCCGATTGCCACGGCTTGGCTGTTCGAGCTTAGCTTCAGTTAGGTGGAATATGCGAAAACAAGGAGTTCGAAATTCGCGAAAAAAATCCGCGCGTCGGAAAAACAGGAGATGGATTTCCGAGGTGAAGACCGTTTCTACGTTCCCGCCTCCGAGATTGTTCACGAAGAATGCGGCGACCATCGCAAAAGCGCTCGCTTCCAAAAAAGTTTCGCCGAAAGGCCCGCAATCGGGCCTGCGCATGCTAAATTACTTCATCAATCGCGCGGGGCGTAATCTCGCTCCATCGCGCCGCTCGGAACTTGAGAAAGCGAAATCGCTTTTGTCCCAACGCATTCGCGAGGGGCATTTTCGCCCGGATGCACCTTAAGACCTTCGCTGATTTCAGCAAGTCTTGCGAAACGAGGGCTAATTCAGCATCTCCCGAGCACGCATCAGCTCGGCATTAAGTATTGCGGCGCCCGCCGCGCCGCGAATCGTATTGTGCCCCAGCAGAACAAACTTGTAACCAAGCACAGGGCATTCGCGCAAGCGTCCAACCTGCACGGCCATTCCGCTGAAACGCTCCACGTCAAGCCGCGGTTGTGGGCGGTCCGGCGCATCCCAATAGACGATGGTGCGTTTCGGCGCACTGGGCAGCCGAAGCGTCTGAGGCATGCCTGAAAAATTCTCAAAGGCTTCCACTATCTGCTCTCGCGTGACAGGCGCGGCAAAGCCGACCGATACCGTTTCGGTGTGGCCGTTCAGGACTGGCACGCGGGTCGTCTGCGCGCTAATGGAAATCGGCGCCAGCTCGAAACCACTTGCGGTGAATTTGCCAAGAATCTTCTGCGTTTCGTTTTCGATTTTCTCCTCTTCGCCGGCAATGAACGGAATCACGTTGCCAACCGCGTCGAGCGAAGCAATTCCTGGATATCCCGCTCCGGAAAGCGCTTGCAACGTGGTCACGATGACCTTTTCGGGCCGAAGCTCGCGAAGAGCGGCAAGGACGATCGCCAAAAAAATCGTCGAGCAGTTGGGATTTGTGACGATCGCGCCCTGCCACTTTTTTCCTCTTTTCTGGCTTTCCAGAGCTGCCAAATGTCCGGGGTTCACCTCGGGAATAAGCAATGGCACCTGAGCATCCATCCGGAAATTTCGAGCATTGCTCAGCACAATATGGCCTGCAGCAGCGAAAGCAGCTTCAATCTGGCCCGCTACACACGCATCAAGCGCTGAGAGCACAATTTTCGGTGCAGCGCCCGGAGTCGGCTCTTCGATGCGCAGACGCGCCGTCTTGTCGGGTATTGGATTCGGCAAGCGCCAGGGCAAGTCGCCGTAGGTTTTCCCGGCGGATCGTTCACTCGCGGAAATCCATGTGAGCCGGAACCATGGGTGGTCCGCCAGCAACATGACGAATTGCTGCCCGACTACTCCTGTTCCGCCTAAGATTCCCACCTCGATTTTTCTCGACTCGAACATCGCGCGCTCTAGGACGGGACCGCGACAGAGGCGGGTTCGCGGTGTAAACGCTCAATCTCGTTCAGTCCGGCGATCAAATCGCTGACAAGATCTCTGGCGTTCTCACAGCCGGGAGAAAGGCGAATCAGCGTATCGGAAAGTCCCAGTCGCACGCGCTCCTCCGCGGGAATCGAAGCATGGGTCATCCGCGCCGGGTGGCAAATCAGCGCCTTCACTCCACCCAGGCTTTCGCCCAGCGTGAAATATCTGCGTGAAGAAACGAACGCGGTCACTTCGTCGGCCGTTCCTTGGAGCTCGAATGACACCATTCCGCCGAAGCCGCTCATTTGCCGCCGCGCGATGTTGTGTCCGGGATGCTCGGGCAATCCAGGGAAGTACACGCGGCGCACCAGCGGATTTGCCTGCAGCGCAGCCGCGATGGCTGCGGCATTTTCGGCGTGACGCTGCATTCTTAATTCGAGAGTCTGCAATCCGCGCAAAGTGAGCCAGCAATCAAAGGCCGAGGGCACACCGCCGGTCGCGTTTTGCAGGAACTTCACCGGTTCAAATACGGCGGCATCTTTCGCCAGCACTGCGCCCTGAATCAGATCCGAATGCCCCGCGAGATATTTTGTGACGCTGTGAACGACGATGTCCGCGCCCAGGCGGAAAGGCTGCTGAAAGCAGGGAGTGGCAAACGTATTGTCCACCACCACAAGAGCGCCGCGCGCGTGCGCTATCGCGCTGATCGCTTCAATGTCATAGATCAGCAGACGCGGATTTGTCGGCGATTCAACCCAGACGAGCCGGGTTTTGGGGGTGACTGCAGCGCTGAGCTCCTGTGCATCGGCAATGTCAATTTGCTTGATGATGCAGCCGATCGGCTTGAACACGCGATTCAAAATGCGATACGTTCCGCCGTATGTATCGAGCGGGATAATGATTTCATCCCCGGGATGCAGATAGGCCTGAAAAATCGCATTTTCCGCGGCGAGTCCGGACGCGTATACTGCGGCATGCTCCACGCCTTCGAGTTCCGCAAGCACTCTTTCGAGGCGCTTGCGTGTTGGATTGTTTGTCCGTGAATAATCGAAGCCGCGATGCTCGCCGGGCGCGTGCTGCGCGTACGTCGAGGTTTGAAAAATCGGGGCAATCAGCGCTCCCGTTTCCGGCTCTGGCTCCTGTCCTGCATGAATCGTTCTTGTTGCGAATTCCATTTTCAACGCTCCTCTCGCGAACTTTAACTGCAAGGTCTTCCCGGGCCTAGCTGCTTGCTGCTTCAAAAACGTCCGCCTCCTTTCTTGCGCGTGCGTACGCGCAGTCGCTGATTTCCGGCGTGGCGCTGACCCATGTCGGTGGCTTGCTCTCTTCCAAAGAGCGCACCAAGAGCGGCAAATCAAATCGCTGTGCAGCCTCGATTGCTTGTTGCTGGACCAATTCACACCCCGCCTTCGCCAGATCGACCGCCTGGACGAACGAAAGCCATGGCAGATGTTTCGCGTCGGAATTAGTGTGGGGATCTGCAGAGAAAAATCCAGGAACGTCCTTGATTAATTCACATCGCGACGCACCCAATTCCGCAGCGACCAGCACAGCGGTCAAGTCCGAACCGCCCCGAGCCAAGCTGACTACAGCGCCTTCGCGGTTTGTTGCCAAAAAGCCCGGAACAATCACGACGCGATGACGTGCAAGCGCTCGCCGAATCCCCGCGGAATTCAATTCCGCTTTCAAAACAGAGGCGCCGCGTGCAGGAATTCGCAAACCTGCTTGCCGCACGTCCAATGTCGCCGCGCAAACTCCCTGTGCCTGCAAGTGCAACGCCAGCCGCGCAACGGAGCGCAATTCTCCTGTGGACCACAGCAAATCGAGCGCAGCCTCGTTCGGCGCCGTCACAGTTTCCTGTGCTTCGCGCAGCAACGCATCGGTCTCGCCCTGCAGAGCGGAAACCACGACGGCCAAATTTTCGCCCGGAATTTTATCGAGCCGTTGCGCAATGAAACGGGCTGCCCGAGCGTAGGAATTCAATCCGCCAAAAATTGAGCCGCCCAATTTTATGACTGCGACAGAATTGCTTCCGCTCCGGGGCATGAACAATTCTCCTGCCGCACAAAACGGCTTCGCGCTTTCCAGGATTGCGTTCACGGACGAAGCAGATAGCTCAGATACGCTACCGCCTCGCGATCGCTTGGCGCGTTACGGCGGGAAGAGCGCGGCACGTCTGCCGACACTCATTTCCGCTCGGTTCGATTGGGGTCAGAATCTTCAGTAGATCGGAATCGATCAGCCGAGGATCTTATCTATCCCCATAGGGCAGGAATTAGCACCTTGGTTCTCGGACCAGGTTGCTGTGGCTTCGTAGGGCCTGTCCCCTCTGCCACTCTGGATAAGCGCTGCCGATTGGCAGCAGCACGAGTATATAGGGCCAGTTTCCGGTGTCAAGCGTGAATTTTTTTAATCGTAGAACTTTTTCAGAGATTTGGTTTAGGTCGCCGGCGTAAAAATCAGGGTCGCAGGAACCCGAGGGTGGTGCTCTTCGCTCCGCCCAGTCCGTGCGCAGCCAGAGCGGCCAGATGGTGGAGTGCAGGGTCTGCAGGGAAATTCTTCCCCGCGCCTGTGCTAAAATCCTTATACGCACGCTGGTGTACAGGCCCGTAGCTCAGTTGGTTAGAGCGCTACCTTGACACGGTAGAGGTCTGCGGTTCGAGCCCGCACGGGCCTACCATTGATTCAGAAGAAAAGTTGCTGGAAGAGGATGCGTCTATGCGCGTTCCACGACCACCGCTGTTCCGTACGCGAGTACTTCCGTTACGCCCTGCATAATTTCGTTCGCGTCGTAGCGCATGCCGATAATCGCGTTCCCACCGCGCTCGGCTGCATGCTCCATGAGCAGCTCCAGCGCGTCCTCGCGCGTTTTTTCGCACATATCCGTGAATAGCGTGATATTTCCGCCCACAATGGTCTGCAGCGAAGCGCCAATATTCCCGAAAATGCTCCGCGAACGCACGATGATTCCCCGAACCAATCCCACGGAACGCACGATCCGATACCCCGGCAACTCCAATGCCGTTGTCACCATCGCTGCATCCACTCTTCCGTTCACTTTTGCCTCCTGCGTGCTGCCTTATCGATTTTGCATTCCGAGAATCGCGTTCGCCCCGGCGCTGCAATTTTCACGCGTCCGGTATGCACGCTGCGTCAGTGCCGCACCACGGGTATTTCCACGTTCGACGGGTACTGCTTGCTACGGTAAATTCGTTGCGTCGTTTCGATGTAATCGCTCGCCTTTGCCTTGAAAATGTTTGGAACATATTTTTGGGGATTGCGGTCAATGATCGGAAACCACGTGCTCTGCACCTGCACCATGATGCGATGGCCCTTCAAAAAGCAGTGGCTATTAGTGTGCAAATCAATCGTGTACGGCGTCACTTTTCCGGGAGTAATCGGTTCCGGCTTCTCAAAGCTGTGCCGGAACCTGCCGCGAAACACTTCATCGGCAATCATCAGCTCGTAGCCACCCATGGTCGGATCCGGCGCGTAGCTTTCAGGATAAACGTCAATCAGCTTGGCAATCCAGTCGCTGTCGCTTCCGGTTGTTGAAGCATACAGATGCGCGACAATATCTCCGGCCACGCACACATTGCTGTCCAACGTTCCGGTGGACCAGCTCATCGTGTCTGGCCGGTTGTCTACAAAGCGCTGATCCTGCACCAGCCATGTGTACCAGTGGCTCCCCGGTCCGTAAGTTTCTTCGATGGGCCGATGGCGATACGGGACCGGATTCGCCGGATCGGAAATGTAGCTGTCGAACGCCTTGGAACCCGTTTCCTGTGGCGCGGCAAATGAAAGCCTGCGGTCGGCGTGAAAATACAGCCGCCTTTCCGTCACATCGGAAGTCGGCGGCCACGCATCGTAGTCCACCCATTTGTCCGAACCGGTCTCGAACGTGCGCACTTTGTGAAACGGCAATTCCCCTTCGCCTTTCAGCCAGTACGCAAACCATTTCGCCTGCACATCATCGCGAAACTCCTTGCTCGTCGGCTGCCCGAACTGAATGCGTCCGAGGCTCGATCCCTGCCCGTGCGCCCATCCGCCGTGATTCCACGGGCCCACAATCAAATAGTTGAAGTGATTCGTGTCGTGCCGTTCCAGCGTCTCGTAAATCTCTACCGGGCCGTAAAAATCCTCCTGATCCCACCATCCGGCAACGTTCAAATTCGGCACGCTCAAATGCAAATTCTTCAGGTACGGATAAAACGCCTGCTTTTGCCAGAAGCTGTCGTAATTCGGATGATTCACGTAGTCTTCCCACGTTGGAATTCGCCCGTGAAGATATTTCGCATCTACATTGGAGAGCGGACCAAGATCCAGATACCATTCAAAGGTATCGTATTTGTCGAAATGAAACAGCACATCCGTCTTGCCCGTTTCCATTTCCGCCGCGTATTCGAACGCGTAGCTCAGCCGGAAGGCGCCATTGTGGTGAAAATCGTCGCCGAGGAACATATTCGCCGGCGAGGCTTGCTCCGAAACCGCTTTCAGCGCCGGATTCGGTTCGAGCAGCGCCATCGTCGTCAGCCATCCGCCGTAAGAAATTCCCGCCAGTCCTGCACGGCCGTTGTTATTCGGCACGTTTTGCAGCAGCCAGTTGATGGTGTCGTAGGTATCCGTACCTTCATCAATCGAATGGGGATTGCTTTTGTCGCGCGGCGGGCGCTGCATCACAAAATGGCCCTCCGAACCGTACCTCCCGCGAATATCCTGCATGACGAAAATGTATCCATCGGGCCACATCGCGCGGTAAAGGTTGAGCAACCGGCTGTAGCCGCTCGGATCATCGTTCGTTCCGTATGGGGTGCGCGTAATCATGAAGGGCAGCGGTCCGCGCGCATTTTTCGGCGTATAAATTTCCGTATGCAGCCGCACGCCGTCGCGCATCGGAATCATCACATCCCGCTTTGTGAATACCTCGCTCGCAGGAACCGGGGTTGTTTCCTGCGCTTTCGTGTTTCGGGATAGCGTCAACGCAAGGCATAAAAATGTAAGCGCTGCCAAACTGCAGCCCGCAAGTACGGCCATTCCGGCTGTTTTCATTCGCTTTGCGCTCCCCGATTTGCAGCCGAGGGTACCGCGAGTCCCGTTATCGCTCTTTTGTCGCATAAAGCCTCTCTTCAGCCGCAATGGAATTTTCTTTCAGCAGCTGCTTACGATTTTGTCGAAAGTCTCTCCCGCTGCGTTCGGTTGGATACGGCACAGCTCTCCCCACCAGTCCGTGCCAGATAATGCGATTGAATTTAGCCGGATCGACGTGATCCTCAACGCTGAAATCCATTCCCTTCGTTTTCGCCGCCCAGTACGCCGGAGTATGCCGCGGTTTCATCAGCGCCGCTCCCGCCGGAGGCTTTCCCACCGGCAAACTGGTGCTGTACAGAACATTCGGCACAATCGCCGTGTAACTCCACGGCTTGTACTTTGTCGTGAACACATCAGCCATCGGCTCCGCCACATCATCGTTGATTCCCATCGGTTTCATTCCCAAAATATCTTCAATGGTTCGCAGGACATTCACCGTGTCGTAACGGGTCGAGACGACCGCTCCCTGCTTCACGTACGCGCCGGCAAAAAGCGACACGCTGCGGTGCGCATCCACATGGTCCGGCCCGTTTTGCGCGTCGTCTTCGACGGTGATGACGACCGTGCTGCTCGCGAACGGGCTGTGCGCGACTGCTTCCAGTAATTTTCCGACGGCGTAGTCATTGTCCGCCATTTCCGCTTCCACGGTTCCCGTACCATCAATCGCGCCGGCAAAATCGCCCAGATGGTCGCGCATCAAACGCACCAATTCCAGATTCGGCATCTTTCCGCTTTTCACGTCTGCCTGAAACTCGCGGTCCCACTCCTTGAACCGCCAATAGTCCGGAAATTTCAAATCGAATCCGCGAAAATAAGGATCCGTCACATTCATCAGCGCGGCTTTGTCGGGGAACGCCACGCGCGTTTTTGTTTTATACGGCTCGCGGATTAAGCCAATCAGCCCCGGCGTTCCGGGCTTTCCGAAATATCTGGCTTCCAAAAAAAATCCGTAATTTCGCAGCGTAAGTCCGGCGCGCAGCGCCGCATTCCACAGATATCCGGAACCTGCCTGCCCGCCGGGACCATCCGGCGCGTCTACATCGTTTGTCCCCGGCAGCAAATTCTTGTCGTCCGGTGTTTCCGGATCATCCCTGTGCCGGGCGGCCGGACTTGCAATGCCCACATTAATATTTCGATTCTCACCCTCGAAGTCATAGGTCAGCCCGCGGCCCGCGTAGTTGATCGGCACCTCATTTTCTACAATCTCCGAAGCGCGCCCCGCCGTGGACCAGTTCCATCCATCCCCGCTCACCTCCGCGCTGCAGTAAAAATTATCCAAATCCACAAACTGTTGCGCGATCTGATGGTGATTGGGGCTCAGCGCCTTTCCCAACACCGCCAGCCTCGGATCTCCATTTCCCTCCGGCAAATCGCCCAGCACCTGATCGTACGTGCGGTTCTCCTTGATGATATAAATCACGTGCTTGATGTGCGCGCGCAGAAACGCCATCTTTTTCTCATCCGCCGCATGCTGCGCGTCGCTGACGTAATGGTCATTTTCGGCGACTTGTTTCGTCAGCGTGTTCAATTCCGGCGCACCTGGGGTGGGAATTGTTTCAAATCCGCCTTTGTTCAACTGCAAAATGTATTCGTTTTGTCCGTAGCATTCATCGAGAGAGCCGCGCGCAATCGAAGTTGTATTCCGGCAGGCCTCCAGATTCGGCCCGGGCACACTCTTCGCGTTCGTCACGTACAGCATTTTGCCATCCGCACTCACGCTCACCGAACTGGGATACCATCCCGTAGGAATCAATCCCCTGACCTCGCTGCTCTTTGCCTGCAAATCGATCACCGCGATGGAATTCGCTCCGCCATTTGTCACGTATAGCGTCTTTTCGTCCGGCGAGAGCACCAGACTATTCGGATTGCTTCCCATGAGCCGCTGGGGATTGGCAAAAATCGAGCGTGGGGCGGTCGTGCTGAGTCGAGCCGCCAGAGTATTCGTGCGCGTATCGATTACGGTTACCATGTCATCGCTCGGCAGCACTGCGTACAGATAATTTTGCTTCCGATCCAAAATCATCTTCGTCGGCTCGCCCGGTACGGCAATTCGCTTGATCACCTTCGGCGCGCCGGTAATATCCACCACCACAATCTGCCGGTCTCGCGGGCTCGACACATACGCCTCATCATCCCCCTTCGTCACAATCCAAAACGGAAATTCGCCGCCCGCCACCCCATTCCCCGGCCGCAAGTCCAGTTCCGCTGTCTTCGTTCGCGTCGCCAAATCAATCTCGCTCATCGAATCGTTCTCAAAATTCGCCACCAGCAATTTCTTTCCATCTGCGGTAACCGCCACTCCTGCGGCCATGGGCTTTTCGTCCACTCCCAAACCTTTCCTGTGCCCGAGCGCAATCGGCGCGCCCGCCTCACTCCATTTCCCGTTTTGCTCGGCGAAAACGTGCACGTCATCATCCACGCCACCCGGAACGTAAAATTCCCTTCCATTCGGATTCCACGCAATGGCGTTGAATGTGTCCGGCACTTCCAGGGTCTGCGTCTTTTCCGGCTTGCCCTGCGAAACATCAAACACAAACACATACTCATTCGAATCCCTCTTCACTCTGCGCCCCGACACATCATTCACCCGGTTGTAGCCACTGGTCAGCACCAGCAGCGTTTTTCCGTCCGGTGAGATCGCCGTGGTCACCGGCTGCCCCGCAACGTAATCGGGGAAATCCTTCAATCCCGGATTGAGGGGCACATAATACGCTCCTGTCGCTGCCATCGGCGTAATCGTCATCCCGGTCGGCAACACCGCGCTCTTTTCCAGCGAGGGAAGCGCAGGCGCCGGTCGCATTCGCGTACTCTGCTCGGCTTGCCTTCCCCCGCCGCATCCCGTTACAAAGCAAATTGCCACTACCGCAGTGATCACTGCCGCTTTTATGGCCTTCATTCGCGCGTCTCCTCTAATTCCCCGTGAATCCTAAAAATGCGCCGCCATTTTGTCACAACTGACGGGACTTGCGCCGCTCCAAATTCTGCGCTCAGCGTTTGTACACCAGAATTTAGGAAGTTTCACATCCCGGTAAACCACCGGATGCGAGACGGCGACTGCGTTCTACGGCAGGCGATTGCCGGCGGAACGTTCCTGATTTCAGTTATAATGTAGGAAGCCACAGAGCACTTTGAGGAAGATACCGCTATGCCCATCTACGAATATGTTTGCGAGGAATGCAAAACGCGCTTTGAGCGTATCGTGTCCGCCGGGAACGGCAAGACCGAATGCCCAAAATGCGGCAGCCATCGTTCGACCATTCAATTTTCGACCTTCGCCGCGCACACCGGCAACGGTTCCACCGCGAGCACTGCTTCGCAGGAAACCGCAGCGGGTTCCTGCGGCTGCACCCCGCATTCCTGCGGTTGCCATTAACACGATTTGTTTTTCAGAAAAAGAGCCGCCGTCAGCGCAGTATCGCAGCGCTGAATCGGCGGCTTCGCCGTGCTTGCTCCTTGAAGAATGTTTTAGAAATTTATTGCGAAACCCAGCGAAATCTGCGGAAAGAACTTGAACGGCGCCAGATCGTGATTGATTTTCCGCTCCTGTCCCTGGATGTTCGCCTGCACTCCCGGGTCCGTCGCCGCATTCACGCAGTTTAGCCCGGAAGTATCGCAGGCATTTCCCTGCAGGTTTAGCGCGACCGTCGGCGAACCTTGATATTCCCCGCCTACTTCAAAATTGAAGCCGAAATGCCTCCCGCTGCGCGGCAGCATGTTGCCGAATCCCACGAGAATCGAAGGCGCCGCTTTCGGAAACGTCAGGCTGCCATTTCCAGTAATTGGATTTGTCGGATCGCTTTCATACTGTGTCCCGTTCAGCGTGAAAGTATCTCCGCCCGGCACCGATGCGCCCGCCGTGACTTCATTTCCATTGTAAAAAAGCACGCCTGGGCTCAAATGGAATCCCCCGCCGAACGGAAACCAATCCAGATGCAGCTCTCCGGAGCGGAAATTCAGTTTGCCGTTGTAATGGATGCCGTCGTTGGTCAATGCTCGGCTGTAGTTGAAAAAGTTAAATCCTCCGCGCAAATTGAGCTTCCGTGCAAGTGGCGTTGCCGCCTCAATGCCGATTCCCAACAGCGAAATCTTCGCGCCAATCGCGATTTTGCCGGCACGATCTTCCTTCGGCGAAGATGGCGGCACGGCTGCTTCCGGCGGGTTTATCGCCAGTGAACTCGATTCTGCCGGTTGCGAGCTTGTCTTCACATCCGCTGCGGTTGTCGAGTCATGCGATGAGTTGGCACTGCTGTTCGGCGCGCCTGACGCACCCGACGCCATTGCGCCACCCGGCGAAATTCCATTGTCCTGTGCCATCAATGCTGAAGAAAAGCCGGTTCCCGCAATTACGAGCATGAACGTGATCCACACCATTAACTTGTATGCTGGGCGCATGCTTCCTAAGGTCTCCGTGTCTGCGCAGCCGGTCAGGCGGCGCTTTATCGTTCGCGAAGGGTCGCGAACCGTATTTCATTATCCATGCCGTTTCTGACATGTGTAGTACCTTCTCCGCGTGCGTTTCCTATTGGCTAACCCCGCTTGGCTTCGCCCAGCCGCAAACAACTGGGAGCAACCCGATGCTATACTTTCCGTTCCCTTTTTCCGGCGAAGTTCGCAGTTTACCGCCGAGCCTCGCTTGGCTTAAAAAGTCGAATGAAGACTTGCGATGAAGATTGAAGAATTTAGCGAACGCCTGCGCGACGCCATTTTGGTTGCCGACGGCGCGATGGGCTCCATGCTGTATGAAATTCTCGGCCCGCAGCGTTGCCTCGACGAACTCAATTGCACACAGCCTGAAGCTGTGTTTCGCGTCCATCAGGCGTACCTGGACGCTGGCGCGCAAATCATAGAAACCAACACTTTTGGCGCCAACCGTCATAAGCTTGCGGCTCTTGGCCTGGGCGAGCGCGTCGCCGAATTCAATCATCGTGGAGTGAAAATCGCGCGTGAAGCTCGCGAATCCGCCCGTCATGAAGTCCTTATCGCCGGCTCAATCGGGCCTCTCGGAACCCAGCGCCACGCTCAGCAGCTGTCCTCCGATGAGATGCGCGAAATTTTCCGCGAGCAGGCTCTGGCGCTCGAAGAGCGGGGAGCGGATTTTTTCATTCTCGAAACCTTCGGCGCTCTGGACGAAATTCTCTGCGCCATCGATGCGATTCGCTCGTTCTCCAAATCTCCCATTGTCGCGCAGCTGACTTATTCCGAAGAGGGCAGTACTTTCGACGGCACGCGGCCCGCCGATGCTTTCGCCAAATTCAAAACGAAAGACGTTCAGGCGATCGGCGCGAATTGCACCATTGGCCCGCAGCTTCTGTTGCCCATTCTGCGTGAACTGTCCGCCGCAAACGACTCGCAGTTTCTTCTCAGTGCCATGCCCAACGCCGGTTTCCCCAAGCGGGTGGGCGACCGCATCGTCTATCCCAAGTCCTCGCCGGAATATTTCGCGCAATTCTCCCGCGATGCAACGTCGCTCGGCGTGCGCCTCATCGGTGGATGCTGCGGTAGTACGCCGGAGCACATTCAGGCTATGGCTGAAGCCGTAAAGAATCTCCGTCCGCCGAGCCGCAAAGTTGTATCTGCCGGAGACGAGTTGAATTTTCGCGATGATGTGGAAGTGCCGGCTGAGCCCGCGGAAAAAATGCGCCGCCTCGCCGCTCGGGAGCCGGAAAGCCAGCTCTGGCGCAAAATTCAGGACAAAAAATTCGTGGTTTCGGTGGAAATTGATCCGCCCAAAGGCACAAGCGTAGACCGCGTCGTCGAGCAGGTGAAACGCGTCATCGCTTCCGGCAAAGTGGATGCGATTGACATCAACAGCGGCACGCTGGCGCGCGTCGGCATGGATGCGCTGATGATGGCCGCCGCGCTTGAGGCTCATGGAATTGAAACCATTCCGCATCTCACCACGCGTGATGCCAATATCATCGGCCTGCAGGCCATGCTGCTTGGCGCCTGGTCTGTCGGCGGCGTGCGCAACGTCCTCGCCATTACGGGCGACCCGCCTTCTCTCGGCGACCATCCCGAAACGAGCGGCGTGTACGAAGTGGACTCCATCGGCCTTGTGAAAGTGCTTGCGCGCCTGAATCAGGGCACCGACTGGGCCGGCAAGAATCTCGGCGGTGCGGCCAATTTCACCATCGGCGTCGCGGTGAATCCCGTCGCTGACGACATCGAAGAGGAAATTCGCCGCTTCTTCGCAAAGGTTGAGGCTGGCGCGCATTTCGCAATGACTCAGCCGATTTTCGATCCCGCACACTGGCACGCTTTCCTGAAAAAAATCGGCGGCCCATCGCCGATTCCCGTGCTCGTCGGTCTCTGGCCGCTCACCAGTTACAAGCAGGCCCTGCGGCTGAACAATGAAGTACCCGGAATTTCCATTCCCGAAGCCACGCTGAAGGCCATGGAAGCTGCCGGAGCTTCCGCGCGCGACTGCGGTTTCGAACTCGCCCGCAGAATGCTCGATTGGGCGCGAGCGGAAATGCCCGGCGCTTACTTGATTCCACCATTCAAGCGCTACGAGGAAGTGCTGGAGCTGTTTTTGTGAATCGAGGAGGGTTTGGTACGCCTTTCTACGTGCCCTGCAAATCCAATTCTGCGGCTGACAAGAGTCGCGAAACCTAAAAGAACCAGAACTTTTTTTTCGTCCGCGCCGTCGGCTCCATTTCGCTTTGGATGCTTTTCCAATCGAGCAGTTCCGGGATGTGCGGTACGCGAGATCCCTGGCAGACCGCCTGCGGATTTTCCACGAGCAGTGCGCGTGCGACTTCTTCGCCTTTCTGTTCCGTGAGCAGCTCGAATGCCGGCTTCAGCTGCAAAGGCCGGTTCGCTAAATCGTGCGCGTCGCTCGCTACAAAGTGAATCGCGTTTGCATCCAGAAGCAATTCCGCAGCTTCTTGCGCCCGCTTTCCAAAATTGCCCGTCAGCGACTGCGCCGTCACTTGCACCAGACAGCCCTGCCGCATCCAGTTCCACAGGCGGTCCCATTGTGAACGAATCAGCGAATTTCGCTCCGGATGCGTCACGATCGGTGTGAGCCCGAGAAGCTGCAAGTCATGCAGCGTCTGTTCCACCGAATGCGGAATCGCAAAATCATCAAACTCCACGAGCAGATAAGACGTTTGGTTCAGCGTGAACATCTTCGGCTCTCGGCGCAGGCGCGCCAGATTTTCGAAATTCAGATGAAAATCGCATCCGGTGGAGATCGTCAGGCGCGTGCCGAGGCGCGTTTGAAGCTCATCTTTGCGCAAACGCACGATTGGCGCGTCGAAGGGGTAAATGCTGTTCGCGTGCGGTGTGGCGATGACATGAGTGACGCCATCAGCGATGGCCATTTCGGCCATCTGCACGGCGACTTCCATCGACGCGGCGCCGTCGTCCAGTCCGGGCAGGATGTGGCAGTGTATGTCGATCATAACCGGCTGCTTACCGAGAACCGCGCAGAGACCGCAGACAGCAAAACTCGATCGCGCGAACCTTCCGAAGTCAGCGCGAGCTTGAAAATTCAGCGAATAAACAGGCTGAATGTCAAAATCGCCAGCACAATGGCCGTAAAAAGAGAATATTTCCAGTTTTTCAGCGCAATCATGAAGTACAGCATCGAGGCAAAAACACGAAAATACGGCGTCAGCATTAGTACTACGATGCCACCATCCACCAGCGTACGCGGGCGAAACTGGCCGGAAATCGCGACGCGCACCTCGCCGACTATAAATTCGAACAAGTTCGTCCCGGCAAGTTCCTGGCTTAGCGTGAAGTGCCCTACGCGAACGAACCGCCAGATCAGGCCGGCGATGATCAGCAGCATGCTCAGGCCGACACCGGTGAGGAGCAAATAGCCGACCAGCAAGTCCATTTTCTCCTGCGATAAAATGGCGCTGTCGACGTTCCCGCTGGTAATCGTCGTCGATTGATTCTGCATTATTTGCCTACTATGCCCCGGAATATCATTTCCCCGGCCAAGGCAATCAGAACCACCAGGAAAAACTTCCGCACCGCGCGATTCGTGATGCGCACCAAAACGCGAGTGCCCAAAAACGCTCCCGCGACCACTCCCAGTACGACGGGCGCGGCCATGCCGGGGTCAATCAATCCGTGGACAAGATAGACACTCGTCCCAGCGAGCGCTGTCACTCCGATAATCAAATTGCTCGTGGTGGTCGAAACCTTCGGTGGCAGGCCCATCACCAAATCGTGAATCAAGACTTTCACCGCTCCCGCGCCGATTCCCAGAAGCCCGGCAATCAGTCCCGCGCCAAACATTAGAGGGGCGCCGAAATAAGCGCGGCGAGCTTTGTAATGAATCGTGCTCTCCTGAGCCTGATCGAAATAGCTGCCTTCCAGTTCGAGCCAGCGGGAAACGGCGTCCTGCTCTCCGGCATGCCAGCTTTCATGACCTGCAATCAGCAGCGCGAGCCAGGAACCGAGCAGAACGCAGCCGAATGCGATGTAGAGGGGCCGCGGTGATGAGGCCAGCGTGATGACGGCGCCGACCAGCGCTCCGACAATCGTGAACATTTCCAGAAACATGCCCACTTTCAAGTTGGTGATGTGATCGCGCACATACGCCGACGCAGAACCGCTGGAAGTCGCAATGACGGAAAGGATGCTGATGGCGATGGCGTGTTTGATATCCACGCCTAATATCGTGAGGGCGGGAATCAAAATAATGCCCCCGCCCATTCCGGACATGGCGCCGATGAAACCGGCAACAACAGAGACGGGGAACAAGAGATAAAAGGGAACCATTCGGTCTTATTTTGAGGCGCGCATTAAACGTACACGCCGACTACGAGAGCCTGTGCGTTGTGCATGTGCGCTGGCTATCCTCGAATTTGGATTTTTAGCTAACGGCGACAGGCTCCGACAGCGCCAGCGCCTGCAACACGGGCGTCGTCGCCACGGTGGTGACAATCGCCATAATCACCAGCATAGCAAACAATGTTGGCGAGAGCACTCCCAGATCCATCCCCACGTTCAACACAATCAATTCCATCAATCCGCGGGTATTCATCAGGATTCCGAGCGAGGCCGCCTCGCGCCAGTCCAGCCCTGTCAGCCGGGCCGCAACGCTGGCGCCGCCGAATTTTCCCAGCGATGCTACGAGAATCACAACGATGCAAATCACCCAGTCCCCAAGCCCGTGGACCAGCCCGATTTGCGTGCGCAATCCCGTGAACGCAAAAAAGATGGGCAGAAATAAAATCAACACCAGGTCCTCAAATTTCTGGCGGATGTCGCGGGCCAGCGGGGAATCGTGGGGAATCACCGAACCAATCAAAAACGCGCCAAAGAGGGCGTGAATTCCAATCCATTGCGTGGTCAGTGCCGCGAGCAGCAGCGCCACGCACGCAATGACAATCGAACTCTGGCTCGATTGCTTCCTCGTCGCGTGTCGCCGCGCCAGCCACACTGCTCCGGGCCGCACAAACACGAATATGGCAATGATGAATCCTGCCGTAAGCCCCAGCGTCAGCAAAATTCGCCCGGCATGCGCCCGCGCGACGCTGACAACCAGCGCGAACAGGCACCATGCGGTGACATCATCCACAGCAGCGCACGCTAACGCGATGGCGCCTAAATGGTCCTCTTGCATTCCGCGGTCGGTCACCACCCGGGCTAGAACCGGAAAGGCCGTGACGGACATCGAAACGCCCATAAAGAGCGCAAAGACCACGAAACGCACGTCGCTGGTCGAGTAGAGCGGATAGAGCCAGAGCGCCAGCGCGCTTCCAAGCAGAAATGGGACTACGATGCTCGCATGCGAAGTCGCCACGGACGCGTGAGTACGCTTGCGCAGGAGATCGGTATTGAGCTCCACGCCGACAAGGAACATGTACAGGATGACGCCGATATTGGCAATAACCGAAAGATACGGGGCCACCTGATTTGGAAGAAGATAGGCGAACGCCGTGGGAGCAATGCGTCCCAGCAGCGAAGGCCCGAGAAGAATGCCCGCAATCATTTCGCCGATGACCGGCGGCTGACTGAACCGACTGAACACAGAACCGAGGCCGCGAGCGCACAAAATAATCACGACCAGCGCCAACAGCACATGCGTGAATACGCTGATGGACTCGGAGGGTGCCGTTTGGGCGTACTGACCAAGCCGCATCCGTTCCGGCGCCACCAGCGAGTGGCCGGCCGAAAGAATCCAGAAGAACAGGCCGACAGCCACGGCCACCATCGTTGAGTAAAAGAGCGCGGTTCTCGGTCTCATCGCTCCAAAAGCCTTCGGTCAATCTTACGCAGGGGAAGGAAGGTGTGACAATGCGAAAATCCCTTACCCTACAGCTTTTGCTTGGATAAATCTGCTATAGTGCGGCGCTGAAAACCGCTCCGGGTTGCGGCATGCGGAGAACGGTCTCGAAACCTTAATTCCGAGGAATCGATTGCCGGAATTTACTAAGCAAATTCGCGAACAACTGCTCGAGAGCGCCCGTGTGAAAGAGAGTTTTTCCGAGGAATTGCTCGGGAAAATTGCACGATGCGCGGAAGTCAGCGCCGCAGCGATTCGCGCGGGCCGCAAAATCGTTTTTTTTGGCAATGGCGGAAGCGCCGCAGACGCGCAACACATTGCCGCGGAACTCGTCGTGCGATTGGAACGCATGCGACCGGCTATAGCAGCCATGGCCCTCACCACAAATACGTCCATTCTTACCGCTGCCGCAAACGATATGGGTTTTGAGCGCATCTTTTCGCGTCAAATCGAAGCGCTAATGGCTGAGAAAGACGTGCTCGTCGCGATTTCCACCAGCGGCAACAGCCCCAATGTCGTGCAGGGAGCGGAGGCCGGGCGCGCTCTCGGAACTTTTGTTGTCGGCATGACCGGCGAAACCGGCGGCAAGCTCGCGTCAAAAGCAGATCTCTTGCTGAACGTGCCCTCTCGAAATCCGCAGCGTATCCAGGAAGCGCACATCTGCATCGGACACATCATTTGCTCGCTCATCGAAGAGCTTTGCCTTTCCGCGAAGTAGCGCAAGCCATTTCTGCAAATGGCAGGCTCGCTGCGCGGGTGTTAACTGACTCGCAAGCATCTTTCACCCGACTGTTTGCCGCTGCGTCGAATAACGTTACGGTAGCTTGATGGCCGATTCCACGATTCCGCAAGATGGCACGCTCGATAAGGGCCGCCGCCGGAGCATGCGCGTCATGCTTTCCGTCATTGTCGTGGTCAGCGCAAAAGACCGCGAGGGCAAAACTCTTTTCGAGGAAGAAACGAACACTCTGGTCGTAAACGCCCACGGCGCGCTGATTCACTTGCACTCCGAAGTAGCCGCCAATCAGAAAATCATTGTGACGAACAAGGCTACTCGGGCGGTCGAAACTTGCCGCGTCGTCTACGTCGGCGCCATGCAGGAGGCCAAAGCGCCGGTCGGCATCGAATTCGACAAGCCTTCGCCCAAGTTCTGGGCCATCAGTTTCCCGCCCGATGATTGGAATCTCCTTCCGGAGTGATTTCGCCGTCCGGCCCCATGCCTGAGCCCGAAGTCAGTTCAATCCGCACCGTACCGATGGGCAATTCCGCCGTACAAAGGACCGGCGTTCGCGCCCGGTTGTCCGCGAGCCACAGCGTGAAACGTTCCCCTGTGTCTTTGCCTGCTTGAAACAGCTGGATAGAAATCTCGCTCGCCGGATACTTTCTTGCGGAAGCGTTCACCACCCTGCTTTCTTCCTTTCGTGCCCGCATTTCATAGATATTTTCGCCGTCGAAAACCGGCGCGTGAATTTCCGGCGTGTTGCTCCAGTTGGTCAAACGCAAAAAATAAATTGCGCTCAGTGCGTCCATGGTTCCTGCAGGAACAATCACGTGCGGCAAAGGCGCGCGGGAGGATCCCGGGGGCGCAGTTATGGATACGAAGTCGTCTTCCGGCTTGCCGAATTCGACGAAATGCTCCTGCAATTCCCTTCCAGCCAGATTTGCGGCCAGCGGATACGCGTCGATCACATCATCCAGCGAATAGAGCGCGCGGAAAGGCTCCGCCGTGTGCAGCGCCGCTCGAAAATGCCACGATTCGCGCCCGTAAAATTTTCCGCGATTCACGATTCGTAATTGCGCTACGGCCGCGCCGGTGAAGCCGCGCCAGTCCACTTGATAGTTCAGAACCTCGCCGATGCGCAGCGCGGCAAATCTCGAATGAAGGCCGGCCGCCGGGGTCATCTGATTTGCGGCGTGCAGACCGGGCGGATAGCAAATCGCGGCCCAGATAAGCGCCGCAAACGCCAGTACCATCCGCGGAACCGTCTGGCGTGCGCAAGCAGTGCAAATCGAAGGGATCTTCATGACCAAACGTTTCATTTCAAACGTACGCCGGCAGGTCCGCGAGATTGTGGATCAACAGATCGGGCTGCGACTCCCGGATGCGCGCGCTGCCCAAACCGTACGTTACGCCGCACGCCAGCGTTCCTGCATTGCGCGCGGTCTGCACGTCCACTTCCGAATCGCCGACCATCATCAATTCCTGCGGGCCGAGATCCAGATCGCGCAGCAGGGTTTGCAGTCCAACCGGGTCCGGTTTTTTTTTCTCGAAACTGTTTCCCCCGTAAATAAATCGGAAATAATGCTTTAGATTCAGGCCGGCGATAATCGCTTCGCTGAATTTCACCGGCTTGTTGGTCAACACCGCAAGCTCGCGCCCGCGCAGCGCCTCGAGGCATTCGCGAACCCCCGGATAGGGAAGGGTGTTGTCAAGCATGTGCGCGCGGTAGTAATCGAGAAAAAACGCCACGGCCTTTTCCACTTCGGCTTCCGAAGCGCCTTCGCCCAGCGCTCGCTTCACCAGCAGCAACACGCCGCCGCCGACGTAGCTGGCGACCTGCTCTGCGCTGAGCCGTTCGCGTCCCAGATACTCGAGGGTCGCGTTCATGGAGAGCACCAAATCGAGTTTCGAATCAATCAGCGTTCCGTCCAAGTCAAAAACAAGAGCCTTAATCCCGGGGAATCGCGTTCCGTTGTGCGGCATGCAAACAAAGTAACACGAAGAGAACTTTTTTTCAGGCGTGCGCCGTTCCGAGAATTGCCGCCGCCGCGCGGCGATGGGCCCTCGGGCCGAAAATGACGCGACTTATTTATGCGCGGGAAGCACCTTCCAGATGCCCGGATCCTCCGCGCCAAGCACCCACGAGCAGAAGCCGCCCAATCCGCGTTTCTTGGTCAATTCATAGCGCTCGCGAAACGCCCGCGCGTTGGTATAGAAAATCCATTCACGCATGCCGTCACGATAAAAATAAAACCATGCGGTGCGGTCCAGCGGATCCCATTCGATGCGCCTGCCGTAAGCGCGCGCCAAATCCAGCGCGTCCTCTGTCGCGATGGACTGCGCCGAGGGATTGGGCTTGTTTGCCGGCGCCACCGGCACGCCGGAGAACCAGTGGTAACCGTATACCGGAATTCCCAAAAATAATTTTTCGCGCGGAACGAACTGCAGCGCGTAATCCAAATTGCTGATGGTCCATTGCCATCCGGCCACCGGCCCCGGCGGCGTATAGCGCGTGTGCTCGTCGTAGGTCATCAGGCAAATGAAGTCCGCCGATTGTGCGAGCGCTTTCAGATCGTATGCGCCCTGCCAGTTTTCATAGAGCCATGCGGAAAAGCTCGTTTCGCCCGCAGCTCCCGGCGCATTCGGAACCGTGGCGACGCTTACCTGCAGGTTCTGTGCGTGAAACGCGCTGGCCGCTTGCGCAATCATCGTGGAAAAAAGCGCGCGATCCGTCCAATTCACATTTTCAAAATCGAATTGAAACCCGATGTAGCCGTTTTCCCGGCACGCGCGAATCAGCTCCGCAATCATCTCGTGATACGCCGCGCTGTTGGCCAGCAGCGCGTGAACTTGCGCCTGCACAAAAGCCGCGCCATTGACAATCGGCATTACCGGTACGTGCTCCGCTTTCGCCGTTTCCAGCACCAGCGGATTCGGTCCGCCGGACACCAGCCCCGTCGCGTCGACCGTGTACCACGCCGGAACGAGAATGTCGACCTTGTCCGCGTGCGCCAGAAACGACCGCACCGAGTTGGGATCCCGCGTCATGTAGAAAAGCGCCTTCGGCGGCTGCGCGAAAGCAAAAGTCGCCGCAAAAAGGAACGTAAAGCATCCTGCCAGGAACAAAATCAGTCGTCGCATCATGCGCGTAGTTTATTCGTTGCCGCGCAGAACGCAACACCTCTCGCGCATTGACCTGCGGGCGATGGTGTCGGCTCGTGTTCAGCTTTGCGGCGAAAACAGGCCGGATTCACTCACGGAGATTCCCAGGCCGGAACGGCCGGTCTGCGCGCGCGGCGCATCAGCGCTACGTAAGCCGCTCCGGAGACGATGAATCCGACAAACCAGGCGTAGTTGTAAAGCCAGCGCAGCGGTGGGTACAGCAGACCGCAAAGAGCTACCCCAATTCCCAGCACAAGAGAAGCCAGACCGCGGTAATTGAAGCCGTGGTGATATTCATAAGCGCCCTCGCGGCGATAGAGCGAAGCAACATCGAGAGTACGGTTGCGCACGATGAAATAGTCCGCAATCATAATTCCGGCAATCGGTCCGAGAAGCGCCGAATAGCCGACCAGCCATCCAAAAATGTAGTTGTTGTAATTGCCCAGGAGCTTCCAGGGCATCATCAGAATGCCCACGATGCCTGTAATGAGCCCGCCGGTGCGGAAGGAAATGCGGCGCGGATTCAAATTTGAAAAATCGTTGGACGGCGAGACCACGTTGGCCGCGACGTTGGTATTCAAGGTCGCAATCAGCAGTGCAATTAATGCAATCGAGGCGACCACCGGCTTGTTAAACCGGCCGAGCAGCACCACCGGGTCCCAGATCGCCTGGCCGAAAATCACGACCGAGGCCGATGTCACCGCAACCCCGATGAACGAAAACAGCGTCATCGCCGTGGGGAGTCCCAGCGCCTGGCCGGCCATCTGTGCGCGCTGCGATTTGGCATAGCGCGTGAAGTCCGGAATGTTCAGCGCAACAGTCGCCCAGAAGCCGACCATCCCGGTAAGCGAAGGAATGAAGAAGTGCAAAAATTCGCCGGTCGTGCGGAATTTGCCCGGAGCGCTGAGCACCGGTCCGAAGCCGCCTGCTTTGCCGGTAATCCACCACAGCAGCAAAAGCCCCACGCCGAGCATGAACGGCGCGCTGACGCTTTCCAGAAACTTGATGGTGTCGATTCCACGCCAAATCACGACCATGTTGAGCGCCCAGAATGCGAAAAAGCATGCCCAGCTGATGCTACCGTAGTGCGCCGCACGCGGTGCGAGCACCACCAGCATGGAGTAAATCGCCTGGCCGCCAATCCAGCACTGAATGCCGAACCATCCGCAGGCCACCAGCGCTCGCAGCACCGCGGGAACGTTCGCGCCGCGCACTCCAAAGGAAGCGCGGACGTAGACAGGGAAAGGGATCCCATACTTCGTGCCGGCGTGCGCGTTGAGAATCATCGGCACGAGCACAATCAGGTTCCCGAGCAAGATCGTGCCGATAGCCTCTTTCCAGCTCATTCCGCCGGCAATCAGTCCCGAAGCGAGCATGTAGGTGGGAATGCAGACGCTCATGGCCACCCACAGCGAAGCATAGTTGTACGTGCTCCACGAACGGCGGTTTGCAGGGATTGGCGCGAGATCTTGATTGAAGAGTGAGCGGTCTTGCCCGGGCGCGGCGTTTTCTCCCGCGCTCACTGCCAGGCTCCTCCGCGCGCCGCGCGGCGCAAAAAAACTCCGCGACCGGGCTTGCCCAGGAACTTTCCGTCGTCCACAATCAGCTCGCCGCGGGAAAAAACCTGGCGCGCGTTGCCCCGCACGCGAAAACCTTCAAACATCGAGTAGTCCACGCGCATGTGATGCGTTTCGGCGCTGATGACGTGCTCGGCTCGCGGATCCCAAATCACCACATCCGCATCGCTTCCCGGCGCGATGGTTCCCTTTTTCGGATACATTCCGAAAATCCGCGCCGGCGCCGTGGAAACGATCTCCACGAAGCGGTTGACGCTGATCTGACCTTCGTTGACGCCGTAATGGTGCAGAAGCTGCAGCCGGTTTTCAATTCCCGGGCCGCCGTTCGGAATCTTTGTGAAATCGTCTTTCCCGAGCGTCTTTTGGTCTTTGAAACAGAACGGGCAGTGGTCGGTCGAGACCACTTGCAAATTGTCGTCCTGCAATCCGTGCCACAATTTCGGAAGATTCTCTTTTTCGCGCAACGGCGGCGTGAAGACGAATTTTGCGCCCTCAAAATTGGGCCGTCGCAGCTCATCAATCGTGAGCAGAAGATATTGCGGGCAGGTTTCGGCGAACGCGCGAACCCCGCGGCTTCGCGCTTCGCGCACCTGGTTCAGTGCATCTTCGGAAGACAGATGCACGATGTAAACCGGCGCGCCCGCAATTTCCGCCATGGCGATGGCGCGATGGACGGCTTCCGCTTCGGCGGTCGTAGGGCGCGTAAGCGCGTGATAGACCGGCGCCGTTTTCCCCTCCGCGAGCGCCTGCTGAATGATCACGTCAATCACGCTGCCATTTTCTGCATGCATGCAGATCAGCGCCCCATTTTTCGCCGTCTGCCTCAACGCGCGGAAAATTGTGGCATCGTCCACCATGAGCACGTTCGGATAAGCCATAAACAGCTTGAAGCTGGCCACCCCTTCGCGAACCATGTCGTCCATGTCTTCCAGACCCGCGCCGGCCAGGTCGGTGATTATCATGTGCAGCCCGTAGTCAATGCAGGCGCGCCCTTCGGCCTTCTTCCACCATGTGTCGAGCGCTTCGCGCATGCGCGTTCCGCGTGGTTGAATGGCGAAATCCACGATACTCGTCGTTCCGCCAAAGGCCGCCGCGCGCGTCCCCGTTTCAAAATCGTCGCTCGACGTCGTGCCGCCGAAGGGCATGTCGAGGTGCGTGTGCGCGTCAATCCCGCCGGGCAAAACCAGCATGCCGCGGGCATCGAAAGTTTTGTGCGCGGAAGAGGGCGGAATCCCGGGCCGCACTTCTTTTATGATTTCGCCTTCGATCAGCACGTCGGCAGAAAAGCTTTTTTCTGCCGTGACCACCGTGCCGTTTTGAATGAGGATTCCCATCAGAGGGCCTTTTTCGCGGAAGATGTGGAAACGGCTGCCGCCTTCGTCGCACTGCGCTGCTCCCAGGATTCCGGCGGCAAATTCGTGCGCACTTCCTCCATGGTAATGCAGCCGGGAACCGGACAAACCAGGAAGCACAGATTGCAGCCCACGCATTCGTCTTCGTCAACCCTCGGAACGCGTGCGAGCGGCGTCGCATAGCGTTTGCTGTCGCCGGATTCGCCGTTGCGATCGAGTTTCGCGATCGGCGTAACCGTGATGGATCCTTTGCTGCGCTCCTCGAGCGTCGCTGGCGTGACGTGGCCGTTGCCCGGGACGCCCGCGCGATCCATGTGAATGCACTGATGCGCTCCGTCCCAGCAAGCGGTGTAACAAAGCGCGCAGCCGATGCACTTTTCCTCATGAATGCGCGCCACGATTTTGTAATTCAAATTGAGGTGCTTCCATTCCCGGACGTGCGGCAGCGTCAGCCCGCGAAAATCCTCGATTCGGCTGAATCCTTTTTCACGCATCCACTGCGAAAGCCCGTCGGCCATATCCTGCACGATGCGATAGCCGTAGTGCATTACCGCCGTGCAAACCTGCACCGTCGAACAGCCCAGCAGCAAAAATTCCGCCGCGTCGCGCCAGTCCGAAACGCCGCCGATTCCGGAACAAGGCAGCGCCGATTCCGGATCCTCCTGCACTTGCTGAATCATGTGCAGCGCAATGGGCTTTACGGCCGGTCCGCAGTAACCGCCGTGCGAGGACTTCCCGTCCACGTTCGGCCGCGGCACAAAAGTGTCCAGATCAACTCCGGTAATCGAATTGATCGTGTTGATCGCCGAGAACCCGTCCGCGCCGCCGCGCTTGGCTGCGCGCGCGATGGTGCGAATATCCGTAATATTGGGCGTGAGTTTCACCAGCACCGGCGTCCGCGCCTTTTCTTTCACCCACGAAGTGATTCGCTCCGTGTATTCCGGGACCTGTCCCACCGCGCTGCCCATGCCCCGCTCGCTCATGCCGTGCGGGCAGCCGAAATTCAGCTCCAGTCCGTCGGCTCCGGCTTCTTCCGCTTGCTGCACAATCTTGTGCCAGGCTTCGCGTTTGGATTCGACCATCAGCGAGACAATCACCGCATGGCGCGGATACCGCTTCTTTACTTCAGCAATTTCGCGAAGGTTCACGTCCAGCGGACGATCCGTGATGAGCTCGATGTTGCTCAGCCCCATCATGCGCTGTCCGTTCCAGTCCACCGAAGAGTAGCGCGACGAAACGTTCACAATGGGCTCGCCGATCGTCTTCCACACCGCGCCGCCCCAGCCGGCGTCAAACGCGCGCATGATTTGCTCGCCGCAATTGGTGGGCGGCGCCGAAGCCAGCCAAAACGGATTGGGCGAATCAATTTTGCCGGCGAAGCGCACCGAGAGATCCGGCGCGCCGGATTTAGGGGCGGGCATCAACCGCCTCCAGGGCTTGCGCAATTCCGATCGCTCCGCGCTTGCCGTCCGCAACCGCGTCCACCACCTCGCGCCCGCCGTTGACGCAGTCGCCGCCCGCGAAATATTTCGCATTGGCGGTCTGCCCGGTAGCGCGGTTTACCTGCACCTGCCCATTTTCTACGCGAACGCCGCGGCATTTTTCCAGAAATTCCAGCAGCGGCGATTGGCCAATCGCCGGAATAACCGTATCGCAAGCAATGGTAAAGTTGGAATTCTCGACGGGCTCGAGCGACCGTCCCCTGGAGAACCGCGTGCGCACACATTCAAGCGATGCGACGCGATTCCCGTTCGCGCCGCCGTGAATGCGCACCGGCTGAGCGAACCAGTGAAACTGCACGCCTTCCCGCAGAGCTTGTTCGTATTCAAAATCGAACGCCGACATTTGCTCCGGTCCGCGCCGGTAAACGAGGTGCACGTTCCGGGCGCAGAGGCGAATCGCCGCCCGTGCCGCGTCTATGGCCGTATTGCCGCCTCCCACCACCGCCACCGCTGAACCCGCCGGCAATTCTCCCTTGATTTTGTAGCGCTCGATAAATTCGAGCGCATTGATAACGCCCGCGAGATCCTCCCCCGCAATTCCCAGCCCGCGCATCGCTCCCAGCCCCACGCCGATGAAAATCGCGGCAAATTCCGCTTCGAGCCGCAAAAGAGCGGATGCGGAAACTTCCTCGCCGAAGCGGAATTCCACGCCCAGTTCGCGAATCATTTCGATTTCGCGCAGACTGTCGCTCGAGCGCAGCTTGTATTCCGCAACGCCGTAAGTGTTCAGTCCGCCCGGCAGCGCGCGCCGCTCAAAAATCGTGACCGGAAAGCCGCGCTGGCGAAGCTCCGCAGCGCAGGCCAGCGACGCCGGTCCGGCGCCGAGGCACGCGACCTTTTCGCTGCGCTCACCGGCGCGGCGCCGCGGCAGAGGAGCGCCGCGCGAAAAAAAATAATCCATGGCATGCCGCTGCAGGCGCCCGATCTCAATCGGCTTGTCGTTGTATCCGTGATACACGCACGCGCCTTCGCAGAGAACTTCCACCGGGCAAACGCGCGCGCAGCTCGCCCCCAGAATGTTGGCGTCCAGAATCGTCAGCGCCGACCCGGTCGGATTCCCCTGCGCGATTTTTTTGATGAAGCGCGGAACGTCAATATGCGTCGGGCACGCTGCGGCGCACGGCGCGTTGAAACAGTAGAGGCAGCGGTTGGCTTCGGCGAGTGCGGATTTATCGTCGAGCGGCGGGTGAATTTCGCCGAAGCGCTGTGCGATTTCTGGACGGGACAGCAGCGCTGCTTGGATACCCACTTCGTTCCCCTTGCCGAAGAAATTTCGCTCGTCCGCTCCGTGCATCCCGCAGAGCAGTTACGGTTTCACAAGTTCTCCGTACATGTCGGGACGCCGGTCGCGAAAGAATTGCCACGTCTTGCGCACTTCGCCGATTTTGTCCAGATCCAGATCCGCGGTCAGCACTTCGTCCTTGTCGCGCGAAGCCTGCGCAATAATCTGCCCGCGCGGATCGCAAAAATAGCTCGAGCCGTAAAATTCGCCGATATTCCACGGCGCTTCCGTGCCCACGCGATTCAGCGCGCCGATGAAATAGCCGTTCGCCGCGGCGTGCGCCGGCTGCTCCAGCTTCCATAAATATTCGCTCAGCCCGGCGACTGTGGCCGAGGGATTGAAAACGATCTCCGCTCCGTTCAGGCCCAGTGCGCGCGCGCCCTCCGGAAAATGCCGGTCGTAGCAAATGTAAATTCCGATTTTCGCGAAACCCAGATCGAATACCGGATAGCCCAAATTGCCCGGACGAAAATAAAATTTCTCCCAGAAGCCCGGCGCCACGTGCGGAATGTGCGTCTTGCGATATTTCCCGAGATAGGAGCCGTCCGGGGCAATCACCGACGCCGTATTGTAGTAAATTCCTTCCGCTTCCACTTCATACACGGGCAGCACCATGGCCACGCGCAGTTCCTTCGCCAGATTGCGGAAAAATCGCGTGGTGGGCCCGTCGGGAACCGGCTCGGTGAAATCGTACCAGCGCGTGGATTGCTCGGCGCAAAAATACGGCCCGTAAAAAATTTCCTGCAGGCAGACGATCTGCGCGCCCGCGGCTGCCGCCTGGCGCACCATTCCCACGTGCTTCTCAATCATCGCCTGCTTGATTTTTTCCAGCGCACTCTGCGGACTCTCCGCGTTTTTCGCCTGAATCAATGCGCATCGAACGATCCGAGGCATTACGATTGCTCCGTTCCACGAGAGTCACTTCGGACAAGCAGATTGCTAGTATAGCGCAAGAATGTTTTCGGCCGCCGGGCATTTTGCCCCGGCAGCCGATGGTTGCCCCTCGCCCGGCGTTCCTGCGAAGCCGTGCACTCGGCCCCGATTAAAACGAATAACGGAACGCGAACTGGAACGTGCGCGGCCCGTTCAATTGGTCAATGGACGACAGCGCACCGAACGTCGGATCGGGCACCAGATAACAGGTCTGATTCGCGCTCGCACCGTCTCCGCACGTCACGCCATTGGCCGTATACTGATTTCCTTGCACCGTCTCGTATTGCGTATAGAAATTGGGATGATTGAAAAGATTAAATACCTGAGCCTGGATGCTGATTCGCTGGTGCTCGGTGATTTGAAAGCGCCGCGTCAATCCCAGATCAATCTCTTCAATCCACGGACCATAGTACGCGTTGTATCCCACAAAGGGCGCGTTGCCGAAACCGGATAGGCCGAGCGCCGTATTGTTTGTACTCTGGTTGAAGGCGCTGTCGTTCAGATTGTCGCCGATGCCCCCGTTATTCGCTTCCAGCAGCCCCGTATACGGCCGCCCGGAATTGAACTGCATCACGGTGCTCAGCACCCAGTCAGACAAAAGCCTGTGTCCTACCGCGTTGCTGATGCTTGGAAAATTCGGCTCCCATACGGCCGCAAGCGACAGCCGGTGCCGCTGATCCAGCAGCGACGGCCCGTGCGTATTCGCAAAACTGAACTGGTTGTTGAAATCCACGCCGTTCGACTGAATGTTCTTCGAGAACGTATACGACAGCATGGTTGTCAACCCGTGAAATTCTCGTTGCTGCCACTGGGCATAGAACGAGTTGTAATTGTTGTTGCCCGGGCTGATCAGCGCGTTCACCTGGCCCGGGAAAATTCCGCCCGCGCACGGAGCGCACGGAATCACGCCATCGGTCAAAAGTCCGCTGTCGAGATTCGGCAGCGTGGTGCTCGGCCCCGCCGGCCCCGTGCAGCTTTCCGGAGTCGGAGGATTTGTACTCGCATTGGGTGGAGTGTAACCGCCGGGGCAGATCGTGTACGTCGTTAGTCCCACCGGAGGCAGCAGGTTCAAATCATAAGCCGTGGAAGAGATCAAGTGCACGCCGTGCGTCCACATCGTCCCCACCGACAGCGTTGAATTGGCAAACAGTTCCCGCTGGATCTCCAGGCTCGATTCGATGATATAGGGAGTTTTGAACCCAGGATCCACAATAGATAGGTTCGGCGATGCGGTGAAGCTCGACGTGTTCGTCAAATATCCCGGAAACGTGGGCGTCTGCTGATTTGGCGGCACAGCTGAATTGAACGACAGATTGGTGCTCGACAGTTCGCTCGGCAGCCCGTTGCCTTTCACCGAGTTCTCATAATTGGTGCCATCGAGTATCTCTCGGAAAAGCCCGAATCCGCCGCGAACCACCGTCTTGGCCATCGGTTGATAGGCGAACCCGATCCGAGGCGAAAGGCGGTCGTACTGGTTCGGAAACTGCCCGGTGAGCTGAGCGATTTGCGTGCCGAAAAGCGTGTTGGCCTGCGGCTGCGGATACACCTGAAAGTCTTCTCGCAGACCGAAATCCAGAGTCAGCTTTCGCGTGGCCTGAAATTTATCCTGCGCGTAGAAACCATAGTACGGGAAACTGAAAAGATAATTCGGATTACCCGCGGATTGACTGAAAAAGACGTACTTCCCCAGTGCAAAATTCGTCGGATTTCCGAACGCATAGGTGCCTTGAAACCCGCCGGCAAAAAAATCTCCCACGTGCGTGCGGTCATAATCGAATCCCACATTCAGCGTATGCCGGCCTAGAATGTAGGTGACGCGCTCGTTCACCTGAAACTCGCTGTCCTTGGTGTCTCCCGAAGAAAACCCAGGATTGCCCAATTCCAGGAAGCCCGGAGAGAAAATCTCAATCGTGCCGAGGCTCGCCGAAGTAAGCCCCGAAGGAGTTTCGATCTGCTCGTCGCGAATGAACGCTGCGTCAAAATCATTCAGCAGACTTGGGCTGAACGTGTGCGTCCAATGCACGATTCCCTGATGGTCGCGAACATAATTGTTCGAAAGGGCTTCATCGCCGGCAAACGAGACCGGGTTGAACGTGATTTCTCCGCCGGGCGAGTTAAACCGGTTGTAGTTGTAGGAAAACGTAAGGTGGTCGGCGCTGTCGAGCTGCCAGTCTATCTTCGGGAAAAACGACAAATCGTCGGCCCGTCTCGCGCGCTGCCCCAAATTGCGCGTGATGGCGCCCAGCGCGTTCGAAACTTCCTGTAGATACTCGGTCTGCTCGGACGGACTCAAAGCCGAGTAGCTGAAAGGTGACGGCGGTACAAAACTTGCCGGAGTGGGATAGGGGCCGTTCGCCGACGGAAGCGCTGTTCCGGCGGGCACGCCGAAATTCGTTTCGCTGAATGCGTTCGGCCCGTTCACCGGATAGCCCGGATTAACCACCGAAATGGGGAATTTCCGCCGCTGCTGCTCATAATCGAAATAAAACCACGCCTTGCTGCGCTGAATCGGCCCGCCGACATCCGCGCCGAACTGCTGCAGAACGTCCAGCGGCCGCGGCAGCCCCGCGCCCTTATCCACCGCGTCATTCGCATTGCCCACGCCGGAGTTGCGGTTGTAATAGAACGCATTCCCGTGAAATTCATCGGTGCCCGACTTCGTCACCGTGTTCACGAAGCCGCTTCCCGCGCCTCCGTACGCCGCGTTGTACGGATTGTCAGAAACTTGAAATTCCTTAATGGATTGTTCGCCGTAAACGTAGGGCACGCGTGTGCGCCCACGAGCCCCGCCGGAATACGTGCCGGTGAAGTTCGAGCCGTCCACCGTGTAAGAGTTCGCGCCGTTCCCGTTCGCGTATCCGGAATCGCCGCCGCCTTGCTGTCCTCCGATGCTCACCAGCCCGAACTGTCCGTCCGAATTTGCATTCGGCGTGAGCAAAACGAAATCGGTATACCGCCGCCCGCTGAGAGGCAGATTGGAAACCAGCGTGGTGTTGACCACCGACCCGACCGTAGCCTCCGTCGCGCGCAGCAGCGGCGTCTGGCCGGTCACCGTCACCGTTTGCGATACCGCTCCGACTTGCAGCGTGGCATTCGCCGCCACGGTCTGCCCGACTTGCACCACCACGTGATTGATCTGCGTGGTTTTGAAGCCGGCGTGCTCAACCACAAGGCGATATTCCCCCGTCGTCAGCGACGGGAAGCTGTAGAATCCCGTGTGGTTCGTTTTCGTGCGGAGCACCAGGCCGGTGCTCACGTTCGTGGCGGTAATCTGAGCGCCCGGCACCGCCGCTCCGCTCGCATCCAGCACAATTCCGGAAATTGCTCCCGAGGCGATAGCGCTTTGCGCGCGAAGCCTCATGGCGCTGAACGAAACCGCGAATCCGAACAGCGCCGCGCCTATCACCAAACGGCTCAACAATCGGTAGGTTCGCATCTTATCAATCCTTTCTGAGGCCCGCGAAAAAACGGGCCAAAAGAATGCACACCAAAAATTAGACGGGGAAAAACTCTTGAATCATTTTCTCCAGGAACACCCTCAAATCACCGGCACACTCGCGCTCGGCCGAGCTCGCACTCACCGTAAAGAAACTTGAACCCGGACACCGCGAAATCAAAAAAAAAATCCCTGCCCCGCATTTGTCTTCGTCACGCTTGCGGAGTTTACCTTGCGCCCGCCCGCTGTCAATGTGAATTTTCAGCGAATTCCGGCGGTTCGCGTCGGATTGTCGCACGGTCTCGTTCTCGCCGGCCAGACGGCATCCGCCGCCCGCCCTTTGCGATGGCACAGATGCAAATATGCGGCCGACGGTTGGCCTACGCGCCCGTCGCTCGCTGCCCCTCCAGCTTCGCGCTCATGGTAATCTCCGCCTTCAGCAGCTTCGAAACGGGGCATCCCGCTTTCGCCGCCTCCGCAGCTTTTTCAAACGCCGTTTTGTCGCCGTTCGCAATCCGCGCCGTCACGTCCAAATGAATTTTCGTTATCGCGAATCCCTCCCCCTGCTTTTCCAGCGTCACCGCCGCGACGGTTTCCAGCCGCTCCGGCGTGATGCCCGCATTGCCCAGTTGCGCCGAGAGCGCCATCGTGAAGCAGCCTGCGTGCGCCGCCGCGATCAGCTCCTCCGGATTTGTTCCCCGCTCGTTCTCAAATCTCGTCTTGAACGAATACGGCGATTGCGAAAGCGCTCCGCTTTCGGTTGAGATATTCCCTTTTCCTTCTTTCAAGGAACCCGTCCAGACTGCCGTAGCTTTTCGAGCCATGTTTCCCTCCGGAAAACTTTTCATTGCGTGGGCCAAAATAGTTTACGGCGGGACGGGACGGAAACGCCAGCGGCATCCGCCGGAGTAGAAATTCCGTGAGCCTTGATGGCCGGCCGCCGGCCCGTCAAGGATGTGTCGCGCCGCAACATTGGCTACAATACTCGCAATGCCTGCAACCAACGAAGTAACGACCCGGCCGGCGCTTCTGCTCGCGCCCTATGCCATGGACGTTCGGTTCACCCGCGGCCGGCGCCGCCCCGAACCCCCTCATCCCTATCGCAACGACTATGCACGCGACCGCGATCGCGTCGTTCATTCGCGCGCCTTCCGCCGCCTCGAAGCCAAAACGCAGGTCTTCACCACGCGCTTCTCCGATCATTTTCGCAATCGCCTCACGCATACTCTCGAAGTCGCGCAAATCGGCCGCACCGTTGCCGCAGCCCTCGGCCTCAACACCGATCTGGTCGAGGCTCTGGCTCTGGTCCACGATATTGGCCATCCGCCCTTCGGCCATGCCGGCGAAAGCCGGTTGGATTCACGCATGCGCGAGTACGGCGGCTCGTTCAATCACAATTGGCACGCGCTGCGCATCGTCGAAGATTTCGAGCAGCGCTATCTCGATTTTCCCGGCCTCAATCTCACCTTCGAAGTCCGCGAGGGCATCATCAAACATTCCCGCGATTATTCCCCCGCCGAATTTCCCGAGCTCGCGGAGTATCTTCTCGACGAGCGCCCGCCTCTGGAAGCCCAGCTCATCGATCTGGTGGACGAAATTGCCTACAACACCGCCGACCTGGACGACGGCTTCGAAGCGCACCTCCTCGATCTCTCCGAACTGACTCGCGATGTTCCCGTGTTCGGCGAATTTTTCGCTGACGTCGACCGCCGCTATCCCGCCGCGCCCCAAAAATTGAAATTCAACGATGCTCTGAAGCGCCTCCTCGACCGCTTTGCCACCGACCTCATCGAAAATACGCGCGCCGCAGTGCAGCACGCCGGAATCAACAGCGTCGCCGATGTGCGCCGCCATCCCCGCCGCCTCGCGGCTTTTTCCGGCCCGGTCAGCGACGAAAATCAGCAGCTCAAAAAATTTCTCAAGGCGAGACTGTATGAGCATCCCGCCATCCTCGAGGATCGCGAGCTCTCCGTTCGCGCTCTCGACGAGCTTTTCTCTTTCTACATGGCGCATCCCGATAAAATGCCGCCGGGTTATGCCGGGCGCGCGCGCACTGAGCCGCTGCATCGCGTCGTCTGCGATTACATCGCCGGCATGACCGATCATTATTTGCTGCTCATGAATCGGAGCAAATGATTCCTGGCAACAAAGCAAACGAACCGCAGAGCAGTTTCTATCCGGCGCCTTTTTCCTTCCGGTAGCCCCGGCACGCCCTCACCGGCAGTCGCGGATATTTGGGAAAGCTGGCATCGCTCTCGGAAAGCTTGCACAGAAAAAATTCCGCGCCGCGATCCGACCGGATTCGCCGCGCATGCGCGCAACTGGCGCAAAGCCCCGCCCGCGCCGCCGGCAAGTCTTTTCCGTTTATCTCCGTCGGCATAGCTCACCGGCGCAGGACGTGAATCTCTTCGGCGCTGCCCCGCATCCAACACGCAGAATCGAATCTTGCATCACCGAATTTTTTCAGAGGAGAAACAAAATGGCTATCCGCGATGCATTGCTGCCCGAGTTTGACCACGAAGTCGCCAACACGCGCAAAGTGCTCGAGCGCGTGCCGGAAGACAGGCCCGACTACAAACCGCACGCCAAATCCATGTCGCTCGACCGTCTCGCGGGCCATCTCGCGGAAATTCCCGGCTGGGCCAGCGAAGCGATTCTCCAGGATTCCGTGGAGGTCGGCAATGCTTCGCAAAATGCCCCTTTCAAAATGACTTCGCGCAAGCAGTTGCTCGAGGAATTCGACAGGCGCGTCACCGCCGGCCGCGCCGCCATTGCCGGCGCCGGCGACGAAGAGCTCCGGAAGCCCTGGTCTCTGATCGCCGGCGGTAAAACGATTTTCACGCTGCCGAAGATCGCCGTGCTTCGCGGTTACGTGATGAATCACATGATTCATCATCGCGCGCAGTTGGGAGTTTATCTGCGCCTCAACGATGTGCCGGTGCCTTCGATTTACGGCCCGTCGGCGGACGAACCGATTTTCTGAAGGTCTGCGAGAAACCCAGTTTGCTCGCTGCCGAATCCCGCGGCGGCGCCTCGCCCCTTTTTTCCAGCGCGGCGCGCCCGCTTGTGCGCCGGAAATCTCTGTTGCTGCGCGACCTTCTCGCCGCGATTTCCGCGCTTCACCTCAGCGTTTTTTCGTAATGCACAAATCCCGTGCGCTTCGCGATTCGGTCGTACAGCAGCATCGCGGTTTGGTTCGTTTCGTGCGTCAGCCAGTAGACTTTCGCGCATCCTGCCGCGCGCGCCGCGGCGCACACGTGCTCGATGAGCTTCCGTCCCGCTCCGCCGCCGCGAACTTCCGGCGCCACAAACAAATCCTGCAAGTAGCAATTGTCGGCGACTGTCCAGCACGTCCGGTGATGCAGCCAGTGCACCATTCCCACCGCGCGCTCGCCTTCAAACGCCAGCGCCGCGAACACCGGCTCGCGTTTGTCCAGAAATCGCGCCCAGGTCGCGCGCGTTGCCGCCTCCGGAATTTCCTCCTTGTAAAACTTTTGGTAGCCGCGCCAGAGCGGCAGCCACGCCTCGTAATCCGTCGCTTCCACCCCGCGCACGCGAATCCTGCTCCGCAATTTTTCTCCCGCCTCGCGCTTCCGGCCGCTCATCCGCCTTCACCCCCGGGATTTCCTTCCGGCGGAATGCGCGCGGGCGTCGGATTTGCAGCCGGCTTCATCTTGAACTTGTATCGCATTGCCCGTCCAACCGGAAAAAGCAGCCTTCCACCATAGCATTTTAGCCTGCCTCGGTTGTCTTTTCCGTGCACAGCAGCGTAAATCCACCGCCCGCGGCATTGCCTACGCCGGACTGATACAGTACGCTGTACCGGGTTTTTCGGCGCCGCATTACGCGCTCGCCGGAGCCGTGCGCATCCCGGACGGCAGGAACCATGCGCGCGCCGGTCGCGCACGAGGGTGTTTCGCTTGCCGGGGCGTGTCGCGGGAAAAGGCACCGCCGCGCGGTTTGCGCTTCGCGCAAATTTGCGCGAAGCGCGCGCCGGTTTTGGCGTGTGTGTTTCAGTTTTCTTGCGCCGGAAACAATTGAATTCCGGCGGCACAATGAATCGCGGGAATCCAGATTGAATCCGGATCTTCGCCTTTGAATACGATCGCTACCAGACCTTCGCCCTCACGGCACCGGCTGTATGAGTGGATCGGTTATGCCGTTGCTGTCGGTTGCCTCGTCTGGGTGCTTCACGATTTTCATGTGCGGCGCGCCATTCAGGAAATGTCCGACGTCACCTGGGACTGGGTGGCGCTGGGAATCGCGCTCGACGTTTTCAGCTACGTGGTGCAGGGCCTGCGCTGGAAATTTCTTCTGTCTCCCTTCGGCCGCGTCAAAGCAAAAAATGCGATCCGCGCCGTGTTTGTCGGCCTTTTTGCGAACGTGCTTTTTCCGCTGCGGCCGGGCGAGCCGTTGCGCGCCTACGTGCTGGGAAATTCCGAGGGCATCGGATTTGTGACCGTGTTCGGCTCCGTACTCGTCGAGCGCCTCATTGATTTGGTGGTGACCACTGCGGGACTCGCGGTCATGGCGCTGTTTGTGCCGTATCCGGAGCAGTTCCGCCACGTGGCCAGCGGGCTGGGCATCGCCACGCTGGCGCTGCTGGCCGCTTTCGTCGCGCTGATCATCTACATCGAACTTCGCTTCGCCGGCGATCCGCGCCGCATGCACGGCGGGCGGCGCATGCCGGGAAAACTGATGTCCGCGCTGATTGGACTGCACGCCATGGGCACTTCGCCGAGTTTTTATCCTGCGGTGCTCACCTCGATTCTCATGCCCTTCTGCCAACTGCTGGCGATCTGGTCCATGATGAAAGCGTACGGCATTGGATTGCCGATCGTCGCTGTGGCCGTGGTGCTGCTGGTAATCAATCTCGGCGTTTCGCTGCCGAACGCGCCGGCGAATGTCGGCTCGTACCAATTTTTCTGCGTGCTGGGATTGAGCATTTTCGTTGCCGTCGGTCGCGATACCGCGAAAAGCTTTTCGTTTTTTGCGTGGTGGATGCTGACGCTGCCGGTTGCGTTGCTGGGACTTTATGCCGCGCTGCGCAGCGGCCTTTCCATTCGCACGATGCGTGAGCAGATGCAGCGTCTGCCCGGCGAAGTGAGCGCCGGCCGCGAACCCGCCGCGTGAAGTTTGCTCCGCCTGAAGGATGCCGGACGCGCGCAGCGCCCTGAAGCATTTTCATCGCCGCTTCGCGCGCTCGTTGGTGCGCTCTCTTTCCCTGCGCGAAAAAAATCCTCGAATTGGATTTCTCTGCGTGGGATTTAATTTTGCGCCCGGAAAAACACAGCGGGCGGATTGGGCCGGCGATGCCTCTTTTTTTTCGCGTCCGGCGGTTCTTTTGCTTACGGATTTTGCTCCAGCGTGGGCGCGAGGCGGTTGTACTTGCGCAGCACTTCCTGCAAACGGCGATGCGGCAACGCTTCGACGGTGCGGCCATCCACTCCGGTCATGGTTTTCGCCGCGACCATGGCGTTGACCACGGCCTCTTCGGTGGCCTGCACCGTGGCTTCGAAAAGCGGATCCATGCGGTCGTTGGGCAGCATGGTGACGCGCACCGGTTTTTCGGCGAGGCCCGCGCCGGCGTTCGCGGTGGAAAAGGCGATGAAGATATCGCCGGAGCCGTCCGAAGAGATGCTGCCGAGGCGTCCAAGGCCGAGCGTGACGCGCCGCGCCAGGCGCTTCAGTTGCGTGGGCAGCAGCGGCGCATCAGTGGCGACTACAACGATGATGGAGCCGCGGTCTTCCACCGCGGGATTGATGTTGGAACTCCAGATCGGCTTCTGAATGGGAATCTCGCGTCCCACGGGAACGCCGGCGATGCGCAGGAGATGGCGCGTGCCGAAATTGCATTGCACCAGAACGCCGACCGTGTAGCCGCCGAGATTTTCGGGAAGCCGGCGCGAGGCGGTGCCGGTGCCGCCCTTGAATTCGAAGCAAATCATTCCCGTGCCGCCGCCGACGTTGCCCTCGGCGATTGCGCCGCCGTGCGCGGAATTCATGGCGTCGTAGGCGTCCTGCTGGGTGACGTGGAAGCCGTTGATGTCGTTCAAATAGCCGTCCCAGGTTTCGGCGACCACGGGAAGCGACCACCAGTCGGAATGCGGCGGCCGGTAATTGTGGCGCAGCTCCCATTTGATGACCGCATCGCGGACGATGCCGACGCTGTGCGTGTTGGTGATGAGCACCGGTCCGGTGAGGAAGCCGGATTCTTCGACCCAGGTGGTGCCGGTCATTTCGCCGTTGCCGTTTTCGGTGAACCATCCGGCGAAAACCGGGTCCACGGAGTGTTTGCCGCGCGGGAAAATCGCGGTGACGCCGGTGCGCACCGGGCCTTTGCCGACGACCAGTTTTCCGGAACCGGAGATAAGCGTTTTGTAGCCGACCTGGACGCCGGAGACGTCGGTGATGGCGTCGAGCGGGCCGGGAGTGCCTTCAAAGGGGACGCCGAGGTCGCGTGCGCGGACGGGATGCGTCTGGCCGAAGCAGGAGAGGCAGAGGACCAGCAGGGCGCCGGCGGCAGCGAAGATTTGCGCGGTGAGCTTCATTTTTTGTGCGCGAACGCGAATGGTGGAAAACCGCATTTTCAGTACCGATTAGAAATTTTTATGTGGCGTTTTTTCAATCACTTGACCTTGCGCGACTGGCGTTTTGTGTACCGATTAGAATTTTCAAGCGCCGCATTGCATGTAAGTAATTTATTTTGTGTCAGCTACATCATGGCTACAGCCCAAAAACGGCATTTTGCGTTTCTCTTCAAAAAGCAAAGGCCGCGCGGCTGCCGCCGGCCTGGAAATCAGAGGCTGGAGGTTCTGATGTTGGAAATCCGCAAACCCTGGAGCCTCCGAATTTAATGCGCGACCGAATCTTGCCGGCCGAAGGGCGTGTATACCGGAAAAGCAATCCAAGAGTCAACGAAAAACGGGACGGGAGAATCCTGCGGCGGTCGTCTGGTCCGGGGTTGAGGATTCTTCAACAGGTTCCTCATGTCGTAGAAGACAGGATGCGACCGGTCTTGGCCACCTTATTTTTGCCTTGCAGCCGCACGATCGCATTGCCGCCTTACGCGCAGGAGCACGCGCGCGCCGGAGAACGGGACTGTTTCGTTGATTCTTGCCTCGATGGTGAAAGCGGCAGCCGAAAGATCAGCGCCGAAAAAAGAGCGAGCGTCGAACAAAATTTTCATAGCAGGGCTTCCGGCAGCGGCGAGAGTTCGGCGAGGGCGGCGCGCAAGGAATCGGCGAGGAAGCGGATTTCGGCGGAGGAAATGGTGAAGGGAGGAGCGAGGAGAATGTGGTCGCCGAGGGCGGCGTTCGAAAAAGTCCCACTTTTCGCAGACGGCGCGAGGGATGAGCCGCCTGCCGTGTGAGCGGCGCAGCCGGAGATGGGATAGGTGAGGACGCTGCGGCGGAGGGCGGCATCGTAGACGCGGGAGGCGACGTTCAAGGAAGGGTCAAACGGCTCGCGGGATTTTTTGTCGCGAACGAATTCGATGCCGAGAAGAAGACCGGTGCCGCGAACGTCGCCGACCATGGGAAGTTCGCGAAGAGGATCGAGGGCGCGGAGGAGTTCGAGGCCGGCGGGCGCGACGCGGGCGAAAAGATTGTTTTCGGCGATGAAGTCGAGGACCGCAAGACCGGCGGCGGCGGAAACGGGATGCGCGGAATAGGTGAAGCCGTGGAGGAAGGAGCCGGAGCCGCGTTCGATGGCGGAAGCGATGCGTCCGGTGACGATGACGGCGCCGAGAGGAGCGTAGCCGCCGGCGATGCCTTTGCCGGCGAGAATGATGTCGGGTTCGACGTTCCAGTGGTCCACGGCGAAATTTTTTCCGGTGCGGCCCATGCCGGTCATGACTTCGTCGGCGACGAGAAGGACGCCGTGACGGCGGCAGATTTCGGCGATGCGCGGAAAATATTCGGGAGGAGGAGCGACGGCGCCGAGCGTGGCGCCGGAGACGGGCTCGGCGAAAAAGGCGGCGACGTTTTCGGGGCCGAGGGAATGGATGGCGTGATCGAGTTCGTTGGCGCAGGCGGGAGCGGCGTCGGTGAGGCAGGAGGGATATTCGAGAGCGAGTGGGCAGCGGTAGCAGTAGCAGGGCGGAATGTGGTGCGCGGGCGGAAGCAGCGGAAGAAAGGGTTCGCGGCGTTTGAAATTGCCGGAGAGCGCGAGAGCGCCGAGCGTGGCGCCGTGATAGCTCTGGGCGCGGGAGACGAATTTCGTGCGGGAAGCTTCGCCGCGTTCGAGAAAAAACTGGCGGCACAGCTTGAGCGCGGTTTCGGCGGCTTCGGAGCCTCCGGAGGTGAACAGGACGCGGCCGGGGCCGTCAGGGGACTCGCGAAAATTGCGGGGAGCGAGAGCGAGAAGGCGGCGGGAGAGTTCGGCGGAGGAGCGATTCGAGAATTGCGAAGAGTGGACGTAGGCGAGAGAGCGGGTTTGCGCGGCGACGGCTTCGGCGACGGAAGCGACTCCGTGGCCGATGGAGACGACCGCGGCGCCGCCCGAGGCGTCGAGGATTTTGCGGCCGTCGGCGGTGAAGATGTAACAGCCTTCGGCGCGGACGGCTTCAGGATAATTTTTGCGGAAGCTGCGCGGGAAGAGCGCGGCGGCGGGATTTTTCGTGCGCGGGGCGTTGGGCAAATGAGGCTCCTGCGATGCGCGCGGTGACGCTCGCGAGGCGCGGCGCGCTCGCGCGGAACGTGGGAATTTTAGCAGAAATCGCGCCGGCGAATCGGATTTGCGAATGAGGGAGGCGGAGATTAGTATGTGGAGGGCACGGCGGGGCGAAAATTCCATTCAACTTATCGGCGGCTTTTGACATCAGAGAGTGCAGGCGCGGCAACGCGGAAGCAAGGAGAGGCGAATGAGAAAAACAGGATGGGTTTGCGCACTGATGATTTTGGCGCTGGCGCTGCCGGCGATGGCGGGTTCGACGCGAAGCGACGACATCACGCGAATCAAGAATTCGACGGACATTTTCAAGGACTTGGTGGATGCGCCGGACAGCGACTTTCCGCTGGATTTGCTGCAATCGGCGCAGTGCGTGGCGATCATTCCGAGCGAATTGCAGGCGGCGTTTATCGTGGGCGGGAAGTACGGGAAAGGCATTGTGACCTGCCGCGTGGGGCCGCGCGCGGCGCGGCAATGGAGCGCGCCGGCGTTTGTGATGATCAGCGGCGGGAGCTTCGGATTTCAGATCGGCGGATCGGCGACGGATTTGGTGCTGGTGTTTCGGAACCGCACGGGGCTGAAAAAGCTGCTGAGCGACAAATTCAAGATCGGCGGGTCGGCGACGGCGGCGGCGGGACCGCTGGGGCGCAGCGCGGAAGCGAGCACGGATTTGCAGTTGCACGCGGAGATTTTGAGCTATTCGCGGAGCCGGGGAGTTTTCGCGGGGATTAGCTTGAACGGAGCGGTGTTTCAGCCGGATGACAGCGGAAACCAGTCGCTTTACGGAGACGGCGCGAGAACGGAGGCGATTTTGAGCGGGAAGTACGCGGCGCCGCCCGAATTTTCGGAGTTGGAGGCGGAACTGAAAAAATTCGCGCTGTAGGGCGCGGCCGTTCGAGGCTGGAAGGCGCGGCGGAACTCAGTGCGACGGCGGGATAGGGACGCGCTTTTTGCCGCGCAGCTCGAGGTCCGTGTAGTGAATATCGGGCCGGATGAAATAAGTGAAAAAGTTCCAGGAGCTGTAGGTTTTTTGGAGTTCGGACGCAACCGCGCGGGTGAGCGCGTCGCCGGATTTTCCTTCTGATTGCGCCTGCGCGACATCCTTGCGCAATTCCACCAAATAATTTCGAAAAGCGCGAACGTCGGCGGCTTTGCCGATGGCTCCGTGTCCGGGGATGAAGGTGGCGTCCGGATGGCGCGCGAGGAGTGTGGCGAGGCTGGCGATCTGAAGTTTGGTGGAAGCGTCAATGAGATTGGGGAGCGAGTGGCACCAGAAGAGGTCGCCGGTGAAAACCACGTTGGCGCCGGGGATGTAGACGACGGAGTCGCCTCCGGTATGGCCGGGGAGAGAAACGACGACGGCGCGGCGCGAGCCGAGATAAAGATTCACACCGTGGCGATAGGTGAGGGAAGGAAGGCCGAGGGACGCGACGATTTTGCGCTGCGCGGGAGTGATTTGCGGGCCGAAGAATTTGAGATTTTCGGTGCGTTCCCAGGCGCGGACGTTTTGCTGCGCGAGAATGACGGCGCCGGCGCGGGCGAAGATGTTGTTACCCATGACGTGGTCGATGTGGTAGTGGGTGTTGACGACAAAACGGATGGGGAGATTGGTTTTCCGGCGAATGTCGGCGAGCAGGTCGCGGGCGGCGAAGCGATGCTGGAAGGTGTCGATGACCAGAACAGCGCGAGAGCCGATGACGAAACCGGCGTTGGCGCCGGAGCCGGGTTTGGCGGCGAGATTGTCAATGGCGGCGAAGACGCCGGGCGCGACTTCGTGAAGTGTAAAAGGCGCGGGAGAATCGGCGGCGACGGCGGCGACGACGCCAAGCAGCAGCGCGGCAAGAATCGGCAGAAATTTCAGGGATGGGCGCATGGGCTCTCCTCGAAAATGCGTTCGAGATGATACGACGCGGAAGCAATTGAGAACAGAAAAACTATTGGGCGGAGGAGGATTGGGCTTGCGGCAGCGCGGAGGCGCGCGCGGCGGAGCGGCGGTGCGTGAGAAACGCGCCGACGGTGAGAGCGACGCCGAGAGCGAACATCAGGCCGTCGCGAACAATGGTCCAGGCGTCGAGTTTTTCATTGGGGCCGAAGCAGCCGCAGTTGATGGCGAGGTGCAGCGCGTAGGAGCGAATCACCACGCTCCAGAAAATCGCGAGGAGCACGGTGGCGGCGGCGGCCACGTAGCGCAACGCCAGGCCGGAGAGAAGCAAAATTCCAAGCGCGAGTTCGATCCAGGGCAAAGTGTGGGCGAAGGGGCTGACGGCCCAGGCGGGCAGCATTTTGTAAGAGTCCACTTCCATAGCGAAAAAGGTGAGCGAGAGGCCGAGAGACGCAGGAGTGATTTTCAAGGAGCTGAGGGAATAAGGCACGGCGTTTTGCGGACGCAACTTGCCGTAGGCGGCGGCGAGAAAAATGACCGCCAGGGCGATGCGCGCGGCGAGCAATAGAACGCGGCCAAGCGTCCAGCGTGAATTTGCGGACATGATTATTTTTGGCTGAGGAGCTGGTCGAGATACTGGCGCAACAGGGGCCAGGAAACGCCTCCGGAAATCGGCGGATACTTCTGCCCGCGGCAGGAAATGACGAAGGTGGGCGTCTGAGTGATGGGAATGAGTTCGCCCTGAGCGATGTTGTGCTGAATTTCGGGGTCCACCGCGCAGCCGGGCAATTCCTGGTGCGAATTGGAAATGCAACCCTTCATGATCTGTTCGACGCGCTTGAATTCCAGAGGCGTGAGGGCGGATTTAACGATGCGCTCGATATCGCCTTTGGGATTTTCGGAGCCGTATTCGGACCAGGCCATTTGGTTATCGAAGAGAGCGCGCTCAACGGCTTCGAATTTTCCGATGCGCGCGGCAGCGTTGACCCAGCGCGCGGCCTGGCGGGAGAATTCATGTCCGGGAAGCGGAAAATCGCGGTGGACAAGATAGACTTTGCCTTCGGCGACGTAGCTGTCGATCATCGGGCGGAGGGTTTGCTCGTAAAAATTGCCGCAGGCCGGGCATTCGTAATCGTCGTAGACGACGAGCTTGATGGGTGCGTTGGAATTGCCGAGCGATTTTTCCGCCTGCCAGCGAGCGAACTCGGCAGCGCTGGGCGCGGGCTGCGCAGGAGAGGCCGGCAGGAACAAAGACGTAACCACGAGGGCCATGGAAGCCGCAGAAAAAATCAGCAAGAGGCGGCGCAGATTCATATGCGAAAAATCCTCCGGTGCAGAACAGGGATATCGTGAAGCATTCTACGCGATTCAGGGTTTTGCGTGCGGAAAAACGTAAAGTAATGTCACGAAAGCCGCACGGAGCGCACGAAGAGATAGATGCGTAGAATGGGCGAGGGGTTCGATGAGGCGGGGACGAAAGCGGGGAGCGATCCGGGGGAAGGTGCGGAAGTGGCTGGAAACAAAAGGGATATATTTGCAATCAATAAACTTGACAATACCACGCTCAATCTATATAATGCACTTCGATAAGCACATAGCGGAATCTGAGGAAGAGATTCGCGAGCGAGGAGGCCTTTAGCAATGAGTAAGATTATCGGAATTGACCTGGGGACGACCAACTCGGTGGTCGCGGTGATGCAGGGCGGCGAGCCGGTGGTGATCCCGAACCAAGAAGGAGCGCGCACGACGCCTTCCGTGGTGGGAATCACCAAGTCGGGCGAGCGGCTGGTGGGGCAAGTGGCCAAGCGACAGGCGATTACCAACCCGGAGAACACGGTGTATTCGATTAAGAGATTCATGGGGCGGCGCTATGACGAAGTCGGCGAAGAGATGAAGCGGCTGCCCTACAAAGTGGTGCGCGGGCCGCACGACGACGCGCGCGTGGAGATTTCGGGAAAGTCGTACAGTCCGCCGGAGATTTCGGCGATGATTCTGCAGAAGCTGAAGAGCGCGGCGGAAGATTTTCTGGGCGAGAAGGTGAACAAGGCGGTGATTACCGTGCCGGCGTACTTCAATGACGCGCAGCGGCAGGCGACGAAGCAGGCCGGAGAGATCGCGGGCATGGAAGTGCTGCGAATCATCAACGAGCCGACGGCAGCGGCGCTGGCTTACGGATTGGACAAGAAAAAGGACGAGACCATCGCGGTGTACGACTTGGGCGGCGGGACGTTCGATATTTCGATCCTCGAAGTGGGCGAAGGCGTGGTGGAAGTGAAATCCACGAACGGCGACACGCATTTGGGCGGCGACGATATTGACCAGCGGATTGTGGACTGGCTGATTGCGGAGTTCAAAAAAGAGCAAGGAATTGATCTGAGCAAGGACCGCATGGCCATTCAGCGGCTGAAAGAAGCGGCGGAGAAGGCGAAAATCGAGCTTTCGCAATTGATGGAGACGGAAATCAATCTGCCGTTCATCACCGCGAATGAATCGGGCCCGAAGCACATGCAAATCAAGCTGACGCGCTCGAAACTCGAGCAACTGATGGAGGATTTGCTGCAGCGCACGGTGGGGCCGGTGAAGCAGGCGCTTTCGGATGCGGGGCTGACGCCGGATAAAATTGACGAAGTGGTGCTGGTGGGCGGTTCGACGCGAATTCCGCGAGTCGTGGACATCGTGAAGAACCTGTTCAACGGCAAAGAGCCGCACAAGGGCGTCAATCCGGATGAGGTGGTGGCGGTGGGCGCAGCGATACAGGGCGGCGTGCTGGGCGGCGAAGTGAAAGACATTCTGCTGCTGGACGTGACGCCGCTTTCGCTGGGCGTGGAGACCATGGGCGGAGTGATGACCGTACTGATACCGCGCAACACGACCATTCCGACGCGGAAGACGGAGACGTTTTCGACTGCGGCGGACAATCAGACTTCGGTGGAGATTCACGTGCTGCAGGGCGAGCGGCCGGTGGCGAGCGGGAACCGGACACTGGGGAAATTCCATTTGATTGGCATTCCGGCGGCGCCGCGCGGCGTGCCGCAAATCGAGGTGACGTTCGATATTGACGCGAACGGCATCTTGAACGTGTCGGCCAAAGATATGGCCACGAACAAGGAGCAGAAAATCACCATCACCGCTTCGACCGGCTTGAGCAAAGAAGAAGCCGAGAAGATGCGGAAGGAAGCGGAGTCGCATTCCGAGGAGGACAAGGCGAGAATCGCGGAGGCCGAAGCGCGGAACCGCTGCGACAATCTGGTCTATCAGACGGAGAAGCTGATTCGTGAGAACCGCGACAAGCTGGCGGAAGCGGACATAAAAGCTGCAGAGTCCGCAATTGAAGCGGGAAAGCAGGCGCTGACCGATGGCGGCGCGGACCGGCTGAATGCGGCGGCGGAGCAACTGACGCAGGCTGCGCACAAACTGGCGGAGGCGATGTATAAAGCGCAGGCGGCATCGGGCGCGTCGGGGGCCGGCGGCGCGGGACAGGCCGGGCCGGGAGCGGGAGGCGCGTCCACGGACGGGTCCGCAAAGACGGGACAAGGCGAAGTAGTGGATGCGGAGTACGTGGACGTGGACGAGTCGAAGAAGCCGAACTGAAAAAGTGCGGAAGGGCGGGCGGATTGAGAATCGGCCCCGCTTCGCACGTCTGATCTATTGATTGCGACGGAGAGTTTTTCTTGAGCGCGACAGGAATTAAGCGGGCGGGGCCGCCGCAGGCGGTGCAGAAGGTGCGCGAAAATTATTTTTTGGTGCAAGTGCCGCTGAGCGGGGCGCCTTCGGCGGACTGGCGCAGACTGTTTTACGAAGCGCGCCACGACGGTGCGGATTTTGCGCCGCGGGCGGTGGAGATTTCCGGGGCGCTGTTGCGTTTTCGTTCCGAGCCGGGCGCGGTGGAGCAACGCATCCGCGCGATTGACGGCTGGGTGGAGCATGCCAACCAGAAAGAAGCGGCGATGAGCGGGAGGAGCGAAGAGCAGCGGCGGAAGCAGGAAGAGATGGCCAGAGAGTCCGCGGAAATGAATGAATGGAACGCGCGCTGGGCGAAGATTTAGCGCGGGAATTTTGAAGCGCGAATGCGGTAGGGCATTTTTTCGCCACGTTTTGTGAGCGCGCAAAGACGGAAGATGAGCGATGCCAACTTCGACGAGCAAACAGGATTATTACGAATTGCTGGGAGTGGGGCGGAAGGCGAGCCTCAAGGAAATCCGGCAGGCCTACCGGAAAGCGGCGCGAAAATACCATCCGGATCTGAATCCCGGCGACAAATCGGCAGAAGAAAAATTCAAGCAGATACAGGAAGCGTACGAAAATCTTTCGGACCCTAAGAAACGGCAGATGTACGACCAGTTCGGGTTTGCCGGTCCGAACATGGCGGGCGGATACCCGGGCGCGGGAGCGCCGGGCGCCGGCGCGGGGCCGCAGGACGTGCATTTCGATTTCGGCGGGTTCGATTTCGGCGGCGCGGGCGGAACGAGCTTCCGGGATTTGTTCAGCCAGATTTTTCGCGGCGCGAACGCAGCGCAGGCGTACGAGGAAGAGCCGGGAAACGATCTGGAATATCACATTGATATTCCGTTCAGCGAAGCGATGCGCGGCGCGGTGAAGAAAATCACGATTACGCGGCTCGACAGTTGCAATGAGTGCCACGGGACGGGGATGGCGCCGGGGACGGGGCAGCAGGTTTGTCCGGCGTGCGGCGGTACGGGGCAAACGACGCAGGTAAGCGGGCGAATGCGTTTTCAGATTGCGTGCGCGCGGTGCGGCGGAACAGGACGGCTGCACACGGTTTGCCGGACGTGCGGCGGCGAAGGGCGCGTGCGGCGCGCGGACACGATTGACTTCCGCATTCCGCCGGGAGCGCACACGGGCTCGCGGTTTCGCGTGCCGGGGCGCGGAAACGCCGGGACGCACGGCGGTCCGCCGGGGGATTTGTACATCATCACGCGAGTCGAGCCGCACCCGTTTTTCGAGCGGCGCGGCGACGATTTGTACACAGTTGTGCCGGTGACGGTGGCGGAGGCGGCGCTGGGAGCCAAGGTGGAAGTGCCGACGATTGACGGGCGGGCGCAGGTGCGCATTCCGCCGGGAACGAACAGCGGCAAAGTGCTGCGGCTGCGGGAAAAAGGCGCGCCGTCGGTGCGGCATCCGGGAAAGCGCGGGGATCAACTGGTGGAAGTGCGCGTGGTGGTGCCGCGTCCGGAGGATGAGCACGTGAAGCAATTGCTTCGGGATCTGGCGAAGCACGAACGCGAGGATCCGCGGCGGGACATTTTCTCGCGCGCGGCGCTGTAAAGGAGCCTGCGATGGCGCGTCCGCGAAAAAAAGCGCGCGCGGGATACATGATCAGCGCGGTGGCGGAGCTTTATAAGCTGCATCCGCAGACGCTGCGGCTCTACGAGCGCGTGGGATTGCTGAAGCCGTCGCGTTCGCAGGGAAACACGCGGCTTTACACGGATGAGGATTTGGAGCGGCTGGAAGTCATCCTGAATCTGACGCGGGAGCTGGGCGTGAATTTGGCGGGGATTGAAGTGATTTTGAACATGCGCGACAAAATGGCGGAAATGCAGCAGCAGATGGAAGCGTTCATTGGGTTTGTGCGCGGCGAGCTGGCCAAAGGGTTTCGCGGCGATGAACGGCGGAGCGTGCGCAACGCCATCGTGCGCGCGATGCCGCCGAAAGCGATTCGCGTAGAGAAATAATTTTGCGGATTTACCAGCGCGGCTCGCGAGGCTGGCGCGCGGCGTCGCGATAATCCTCGTGGGAATGGCGATCGCGTCCGCCGCCGCGATTCCCGCCGCCGCGAGAGAAGCCGCCGGCCTGGTTTGCGCCGGAGCGGCGCGGACCGCCGGAATCGGCTTTGGGGCGGGCTTCGTTGATTTTCAGATTGCGCCCGCCGAGCTCCTTGCCGTTCAATTCCGCGATAGCCTTTGCCGCTTCGTCATCGTTGGGCATCTCGACGAAAGCGAAGCCGCGCGCGCGGCCAGTTTCGCGGTCCATGGCGATGTGAATGCGGGTGACCTGGCCGACGGGAGCAAAAAAGTCGCGCAGCTCGCCCTCGGTGGTTTGAAAATTCATGTTCCCTACAAACAAACTCTTCATACTCCTTCTCCTATGAACTACGTTGTGTCCGTGATGCGCCGATAGGCGGGTTACCGCGGTCGAACTGGATTCGCTGCTCCCGGGTGATGAGGAAGCGGACAGAGTCGAGGCGGCCAGGGAACTGGCCAGAAGCAAAGACGCAATCCGAAACCTTCTTAAACGGCAAAGCTACTATAGCATGATTTCCCGCATGGCGGCGCTTTTTCGCGGCATGCCGTTTGAGCGAGCGCGCGCGCCGGAATTCACACCATCCACAGAGATGCACAGGTCGACAGCTTGCGCCGGCCGGGCGCCGCGCATATCCTTGCAAGCATGGCAAGAGCGGATTGCGCGCTGTGCAGCGGCACGGGCTGGCGGATCGTGGAAAATCCCGGAGGGAATGAGCAGGCGCGGCGATTTGCGGCTGCGAATGAGGCGCGCCGCGGTGCGTCGGCAGGCGAGCCAAAGACGGTCTGGGCGGTGCCGTGCGAATGCACGGAGGGCGACCGGGAATCGCGGATTCTGGAACGGGCGCGGCTGCCGCGGCGCTACGTGCATTGCAATTTCGAGAGCTATGACACGGATCTGTACGACCCGGAGAGCCACGGGCGCGAATCGGAGGAGTGGAACCGGAGTCTGGCGCAGGCGAAAGTGATTGTGCAGGGGTTCGCACGGGATTTTCCGGCGGGCGCGGAGCACGGACTTTTGCTGATGGGCCCGTGCGGAGCGGGGAAAACGCACCTGGCGGTTGCGGCGCTGGCGGAGATTGTCCGGCGCGGGCACAGCGGGATTTTTTACGATTACCGCGAGCTGCTGAAGGAAATTCAGGACAGCTACAATCCGGAAAGCCATTCGACGGAAATGGGCGTCCTGGAGCCGGTGCTGAAGGCGGAGGTTTTGCTGCTGGATGATTTGGGTTCGTCGAAGCCTTCGCTGTGGGCGCTGGAGACGGTGGGGCACATTTTGAATACGCGATATAACGAGCATCGCGTGACGATATTGACGACGAATTTTCTGGACGCACCGGCGGGAAATTCGCGCGGCGGGCACGGGCGGCCGGCGGCGATGGAGGACACGCTCACCGATCGCGTGGGCGTGCGGATTCGCTCGCGACTGTACGAGATGTGCCAGACGGTGGAAATTGTCTCGCCGGATTACCGCAAAGAGATACGCCACGCCGGACACTTCCACGCGTGAAATGATTTCGGGGTTTCCGTCCTGACTGATTCTTTCGCGCTTACTTCGTGCGGCAAAGAATGGTGTGTTCGGGATCAATGAGCAGTTTCACAGGCGGGACGCGCATGGCGAAGCGAAACGGCGTGGAACGGCCGTTGGTAACGACGGAGCCGAGAAAAATTTTGCGGCCGCGTGCGTCGACGCCGTAAATCGGAACACGCTCGGTGAAGACCGAGGGAACGAGGCGCTGACGCAAAGCGCCCACGATCAGAAAATCAAATCGGCGCGGCTTGACAGCGTAGCTCGCGCTGTATTCCGGGATTCCTGTTTCGCGCACCCACTGATCAAAGAACCAGCTCATGGAGCGGCTGCTTTCGAGGTCCATGGAAGGAGTCATCAGGCGCTGGACTTCGTTTTGGAATTGGCGAGTGGAGATGGTGCGGAAGCGATAGTCGCGAAGCGTGTTGCGCAGAAGCAATTCGAAACGCGCATCGGGATCCTTGGCGCGCGGGTCGCGCAGCATCATGCGCAGCATGTGCATCACCCAGGCGCCTTTGTCGTAGACGATGATGCGATAGGCGTCGGGAGTTTTTGAGGAGTTGAGGCGATAGCCAAAATCGAGCGGGCCGGTCGCGTCCACCGGCTGGCCGGAAACGGGATCTTTGGCAACCAGCGCCGCGCGAAACTGCAGCAGCCAGCTATCGAGTGTGTTCTTCGAGCGATGGCGCTCCTGGTCGTACATGAGCGACTGGTAGGTGGCCATGCCTTCGGGAATCCAGGCATCGCGGTAACTGGCCGGCGCGACGACGTTGCCCCACCACTGATGGACGACTTCGTGAAACGGCACGAGCTGCTGCACTTCTTCCTGCGAAATTTCAGACAGGCCGGCCTGCTGTTGCGCTTCCGGAGGGAGAAAGACGTAGGTGGAAAGATAGAGAAGGCCGGGCCAGCCCTGCCCGAAGGAGCCCGGAATCTGCGAGACGTTGAGAGTGCGGAAAGGAAATGGGCCGTTGAGGCCTTCGTAATAGTGGACGGATTTGAGCAAACGCGAGCCGAGATTTTTGAGCACGGCGGCGGGATTGGGCAATGGATGAAAAAAACGCGGCACGAGGGAAGGTTGCAACGCGGCGTTTTCACGCAAACGGTTTGCGATGTTTTGCTCCAGTTGCTGATTGGCATAGAGGCGAATTTCCGGTTTGCCGTTAATGGATTGGACCGCGTATCCGCCGAGATTGAAGCCCGCAAGCGCGAGCGGCTCGGTGCCGCGCCATTCACCGGTGAGATCGTTGCCGTCTTCTCCGTGAGAAATTTGCCGGCCGGTGGCGACAAGGCGGAGGGATTTGGGCCAGCGGAATTTTAAGTCGAAGGAGGCGAATTGGGTTGTGCCCGCGAGGTGGGGATACCAACTGCCGCGAGCGCCGACGAAATAGACGCCGTTGCCGTCGTCCTCAATCACCGTCCCGTGATAGGTGATGTGCAGTTCGTACATCTTTCCGGTAATCGCGCCGGACGGCAAAATTACATAGAGGACGTCATTGCCTCGGCGGGCGATTTCCTGGCGGCGAACGTCGGCGTTTTGAAAAAAAATGAGAGGGTTTCCGCCGGCATCGGTGACCTTTTGCACCTGAAGAAAACGGGAAAGTTCCAGATTGAGCACGCGCACGCCGCCCACCAGGCATTTGAGGCGGAGCGTGGCTTTGCCGGTGAGCGAGAGATCGGAAGCGATGGCGGTGTCTTCCCCGTAGCTGATGGCCGCGAATTGCTCAGGAACGGGAGGCGCATTCACCGCTTTATACGAAGTCCAGACATTGAAGAAGCTTTCGCCGTTGGCTTTTCGCGGCTGGCCGATGAGGACGGTTTCGCGACGGCTTTCATCCACCAGCACATCGAAGCCGCCGAATTCAGCGGAATTGAGTGCGGCATAAATATAAGGCGCGGGTTTTGAGGACAGCAGACCTTCAAAGGCGCGGGGAGTAGAGTTGACGTTCAGGCCGGAAACGACGGAAGCCCAGAGGGTACCGAAGGAAGGATCATTTTTGGCTGGCGCGTTTTGTTCGGCGAGCTGCGATTCGATTTGCGCGGCGGTGCGTTCGTCAAAACGGAAATAAGCCTGCACGAAGCCGGCATCGAGCAGCGGAACTTTCAAGTATTTGGCCAGAGAGGCGCGCTCGGCGGGATCGGGCGGAAGAGCGAAGATGCGGCCGCTTCCCGAAAAAACGGCTCCAGTGAGCTGATTTTGCACGCGATGGAGAAAAGCGAGGCGGCCACGGGCGAGAATGAAGGCGACGCCGTCGCGGCGAATGACGACGTCGCGAACGGAATAGACTTGGGCTGCGTTCAAGGGGAGCGAAACGAGCGCCGCGTAAAGCTGGCGGAGGTTTTGCGCAGGCAAAGACAAAATGGCGCGAGCCGTCGCGCCGGAAGAGGCCGCAGATTGCGGCGCAGGCGAAGCGCACGGAGACGCGAGAGCCAGGCAGATTCCCCATGCGACGATGGCGGGCGCTCGCAAGATTTTTGCCACTGTAGCAATCCGTTAAGTATGCATCAAGTGCAGACCGCGTTGCCTGAGCGGTTAGATGCTGGAGAGCAGGCCGGCGAGCAGGGCGGCGCGTTCGGAAAGAGCGGCGATGCGGATGTGCTCGGCAGGGCTGTGCGCGCCGTCGCCGACCGCGCCCAGACCGTCCAGCGTGCGAATGCCGAGAGCGGCGGTGAAATTTCCGTCGGAGCCGCCGCCGGTGGAGGCTTCGCCGAGCGAAACGCCGATTTCGCGCGCCAGCCTTTGCGCTTGCGACAAGAGCGCAGCGATGCCGGCGGTGCGCTCCATGGGCGGGCGATTGACGCCGCCGATGATTTGGATTTTTGCACCGGGGAGCATGGGGCGCAGAGCATGGAGTTTGCGGTTCAGCCGGAGCGCGTCCACAGCACGGGAGACGCGAACGTCGAGAAGTGCGCGGGCGCGGGCGGGGACCACATTCGAAGCGGTGCCGCCGTGGATTACATTCGCCTGCACGGTGATGCCGCGGCGAGCGTCGTTGAGCTTCAGCAAGCGAACGATTTGCAGCGCGAGCTCGTGAACCGCGTTGACGCCCGTTTCCGGCGCGATTCCGGCGTGGGCGCTGCGTCCGCTGACGATGAGTTCGGCTTCGCCGACGCCTTTGCGCTGCGTTTTCAGGCGGCCTTCAACGCCAAAGGAAGGCTCCAGCACAAAAACGGCTTCGCTTTTACGCGCTTCGCGCTCGATAATTTTGCGTGAAGCGGCGCTGCCGATTTCTTCATCCGAAGTCCAGAGGAAAACCATTCTGCGCCGCGGAGATATTTTCAAGGCGCGAAGAGCGTCGGCGGCAGCAAGGGCGATGACCAAGCCGCCCTTCATGTCGAATGTGCCGGGACCCCAGGCGCGGCCGCCGGAGATGCGGAACGGCATTTTCGCAAGCGTCCCGACGGGATAAACGGTGTCCAGATGCCCCAGGACGAGAAGCGAGCGGCGCGCGGAGTCGCGCTGGGGCGAAAGAACCAGTTCGACAAGAACGTGATTGCCGCGATCGCGATTGCGGAGAATGCGCACGCGAGCGCCGCGACGTCGCCATTCGGAGGCCACGATGCGAGCGAGGCGGTCAACAGCCCGCTTGTCGTGACTGGGCGATTCGATTTCGACCAGGCGTTTCAGCAGATGAAGATGGAGTTTTTCGCGGCTGCGAATCCAGGCGAGCAACTCAGGCATGGGAGGCATGGTCGCGCGTATGGTAGCAATCCCAAAGGCAATCGGCAATCCGCGAGGGCCCGCGGGGGCTTGCAAATTTCGGATTTTGCCGGAGCCGGAACCTTCCGGTATATTGTTTGAGCAGCCGTAGGTCGAACTTTCCGACGGTCTTTGCCGCCGGCAGCGGCGAGGCGCGCTGTTTTTCCGCGAGCCAGAGGGCGCCAGAACGCGCATGAGCCAGCAAGACATCGCCAAACATCTCGAGCGCGCACGCAAGCACCTGGAGAAGAACAAGCTCCCGGACGCCATTGCCGAGTATCAGGCGATTCTGAAAGAGTCGTCGAACCATCCGGAAGCGGTGCAGATGCTTGCGGATACGTACGTGCGCCTGGGCGATCTGGTGCAGGCGGCGCGGTATTTTGGGTTGCAATTCGACAAGCTGGCGGAATCGGGCGACGCGGCGCGCGCTTCGGCGATTTTTTTGCGCTATTTGAAGCCCTATCCGCAGCCGCCGAACCGGCTGGCGAAGTATGCATTCCTGCTGCAAAAGCAAAACAAGACCGCGGAGGCGATTGAGCACTACGCGGCGGCGGCGCAGCTATTTTCCAGTCAGAAGGATGCCAAGAGCCAGTACGAATGCTTGCAGCGCATTGCACAGCTGGATGCGGAAAATCCGGCGCGGCAGGTTGAGCTGGCGAACCTCGCCGAACAACTGGGAAACGCGGAGGCGGCGGCGCGGGCGTATCTTCGCGCGGGTCAACTGGCTCAGGCGGGAGGAAATGCAAGCGAGGCGCTCAAATATTTTGGCGAGGCAAATCGGCTGCAACCGAAGGATCGCAGCATCGCGCTGCTCTTCGCCGATGTGCGGTTGCACACCGGTGATGCGCCGGGCGCGGTGAAGCTGCTGCAGCCGTTCGCGCCGCCGGATCCCGCCGACACCGCGTTTCTTTCCGTGTACGGCGAAGGCTTGTTGAAGGCCGGGAAACTCGACGAGGCGCGCGATTCGCTGTTTGCGCTATGCCGGCAAAAACCGGAGGGTTTTGAAAAGCTGTTCGAGCTTGCCGGAAACTATTTGGATTCGGGAGCGGACGAGAGCGCGGTCGGAGTCTTGGAAAGGGCGAAAGAGTGGATGTTCGCGGCGCGGATGGAAAATGCGTTTGCCTCGCAAACGGATGAACTGGTGGAAAAGCATCCGAAATCGCTGCCGCTGGTGCAATTTTGGGCGCGGCTTTACGACGAGTTGAATCGCGAAGTGAAATACTTCGACGCGCTGGTGCAGCTCTGCGATTTATCCGTGGAGCAGAACAAAATCAAAGAGGCGTGTGACGCCCTGGAGCGGCTGGTGGAAATTGATCCGTACGATTACCGCATCCAGGAGCGCACACGGAAGCTCGAAGGCAAAGCCGGCGCGTCATTTTTGCGCAGCATCAATTCCCGAGCGGCGAAGGCTTTTGGCGCGGGCGAACCGGCGGCGACTCCGGGAGCGGTTCGGTCGGGAGAAGCAGCCCGCGCGCCGGCCACGGAAGAGGAAAAGCAGCAGCGCATGCTGGACGATTTGATCGTGCAGGCGGAGATCTTTTTGCAGTATTCGCTGCGCGCCAAAGCAGTTGAGCGGCTGGAGCGCATCGCGGAGATGTTTCCCGGCGAAGAGCAAAAGAGTGAACGGCTGCGACTCCTGTATGAACGAGCAGACTGGTGGCCCAAGAGTTCGCCGGCGCGACAGCCCGCGGCGGCAACTGCGGCGATTCCGGCGGGCGCGACAGCGGCGGGCGCTTCCGCGGCGGAAACCCACCGCGACCTGGGGCAAATCGCGGAGATCACGCGGCTGATGTACCGCGAAGTGACGCCGAAAGAGGTTTTGGGCGCGGCGGTGCGCGAAATCGGGAAATATCTTTCGGCGCGGCGCTGCGTGGCGATCATTGGAACATCGGGAGAAAAATCCCAACTGGTAGCCGAGTTTGTGCCGGCGGGCGTGAAGGCGGCCAGCGCGACGGCGCTCGAAAAAGCGGCAGCGGTGCTGGCCCAGTGCACTCCGGATGCGCTGGGAGGGCTTTCAGCAAAACTGGAGCAGATGCCCGAACTGCGTCCGCTGGATTTGCAAACCGTGCTGGGCGTTTCGCTGACGGACAAAGAAACGCAGAAGCCGGCCGGAATTTTGTTTGTGGGCGACAGCGCCGCGCGGATGTGGAAGCCCAATGAGAGCTACTTTCTGCTGGCGATTGGCGACCAGCTCATGATTTCGGTGAATCATGCGCGGCTGCGTTCGCTGGTGCGGACCCTGGCGGTTGCCGACGAAAAAACGGGATTGCTCGGGCGCGGTGCTTACCTCGATTGTTTGCTGGCGGAGGCGAAACGGTCGACATCGCAAGGGAATCCATTGGCGCTGGTTATCCTGGAACTGGACCGCGGGCCGGAAATCCTGCGGGAGCAGGGCGACGCGGCCCTCGAATCACACATGAACGAGATCGCTCGTGCCGTAGAGCCGTCCATCCGGCAGGGCGATTTGGGCGTGAAATATTCCGCGTGGTCGGTGGCTTTTGTGCTGCCGGATACAGCGCGAGAAAGCGCGGAAGCTCTCGCCGAGAAATTGCGCCAGCTGGCGGCGCAGGTCCAGCCGGGTTGGGCCAAAAAGCCGCTCACCATCGCAGCGGTAGTGGCGGATGCGTCAGCACAATTCTCGGACGACAATGAGGACCGTGTGACGGAATGGATTAACCGCGCCGAATCGGGGCTTGAGGAAATCCGGCGGCGCGGCGGGAACCGGACTGTTTCGCTGCCCGCACCACACCCGGTTTCGTGATTGCATTAAGGAGGAGCGATGTTTCCCACGGATGTAGTGATTCTCGCCGGCGCGCGCACGCCCATGGCGCGGTACAACGGCGAATTCGCCAATATTTCGGCCATCGAGCTGGGCGCGCTGGCTTCGAAGGAAGCGCTGAAGCGCGCGGGCGTCGGGCCCGGTGAAATCGAGCACGTGATTTTCGGAAATGTGCAGCAGAGCAGTTCGGACGCGCATTACGGTGCGCGGCATGTGGGATTGAAGGCCGGGCTGCCGGTGGAGATTCCGGCGGTGACGGTGAACCGTCTGTGCGGCTCCGGAATGGAAGCCATCAGCCAGGCGGCGCAACGAATTTTGCTGGGCGAAGCGAAAATGGTGCTCGCCGGCGGAATGGAAAACATGACCCAGGTGCCGCACGTGATTCGCGGCGCGCGCAGCGGCTTCCGCCTGGGTGAAGGCAAACTGGAAGACGCGCTGATGGTCGGATTGCTCGATCCGGTCAGCGGATGCACCATGTCCGACACCGCCGAAAATCTCGCCGTCGAGTACAAAATCACGCGTCGAGAAGCCGACGAGTATGCGCTGCGCAGCCAGCAGGCCGCGGAGGCCGCGTACCGGGCCTGCCGCATGAGTGAAGAGATTGTGCCGGTGGAAGTGGGAAAAGGAAAAAAGGCCCGCCTGTTTTCGCAGGATGATCACCGGCGGCCGGAAACGACGATGGAAAGCCTGTCTGCGCTGCCGGCGGCGTTTCGCAAAGATGGAATCGTCACCGCGGGAAACGCCAGCGGCATTGTAGACGGCGCGGCCGCGGTCATCGTCACGAAAGACCGCATTGCCAAAGAACGCGGAGCGAAGCCCCTGGGACGCATCGTTTCCTGGGCGACGGTGGGTGTCGAACCTCGCGTCATGGGAATCGGACCTGTGCCGGCGAGCAAAAAAGCGCTACAGCTTGCGGGGCTGAAGCTCGAGCAGATGGATTTGATCGAAGTCAACGAAGCGTTTTCGCCGCAGTATCTGGCGGTCGAGAAAGCGCTGGGATTGAATCGCGATAAAACCAACGTGAACGGCGGAGCGATAGCCCTGGGGCATCCGCTGGGCGCGACCGGCGCGCGGCTGATTCTGACCCTGCTCCTGGAATTGCGGCGGCGCAATCAGCGCTACGGGCTGGCAACCGCGTGCATCGGCGGCGGCCAGGGAATCGCGATGATTGTGGAATCCATGGTGTAGACGCACCGCCCGGATCGGCGGGCGGAATCTTTCGGATTCGAGGAGCACGATGGCCATTGAAAAAGTGGGCGTGGTCGGCTGCGGCTTGATGGGCTCGGGAATCGCCCAAATCGCGGCGCAAGCCGGCTGCACGGTGACGGTTCGCGAGGTGAATGAAGAACGGTTGAATAAGGGTCTGCAATCCATCGAAAAAAGTCTGGCGAAATTCGTGGAGAAAGGGACGCTTTCGGCGAACGACCGCGATGCAACGCGCGCGCGCCTTCGCGGCACGACAAAGCTGGAAGATCTGGCGGATGCGGACCTGATCGTGGAAGCGATTATCGAGCAATTGCCGGAAAAACGTGAATTATATGCCGCGCTGGACCAGATCTGCGGAAAACAGACGATTTTTTCGAGCAATACTTCTTCGCTCTCGATTACCGAAATGGCATTCCGGACCCGCCGGCCGGAGCGCTTCATCGGATTGCACTTTTTCAATCCTGTGCCGCTGATGAAATTGGTGGAAGTGATTCGCACCATTGCGACGGACGCAAAGGTCTGCGAAGAAGCGCTGGCATTCGCAAAGCGCGTGGGGAAAGTGCCGGTGCAGACCTCGGACCGCACCGGATTCATCGTCAACCGTTTGCTGGTTCCCTATTTACTGGACGCCGTGCGCGTGCTGGAGGGCGGCATCGCTTCCATCGAGGACATTGATAATTCGATGAAGCTCGGCTGCGGCTATCCGATGGGGCCGCTCACGCTGCTCGATTTCGTGGGCTTGGACACAACCTATTACATCGCCAACATTATGTTCGACGAGTTCAAGGAGCAGCGTTTCGCGCCGCCGCCGCTGTTGAAGCGCATGGTGCTGGCCGGCTGGAACGGGCGCAAAGCCGGGCGCGGGTTCTACGATTATTCCGACCCGGCGAAGCCGCGCGCCATGCATCTCGGATGAGTCCGTCCAATTTTGGCATTTTGGTGAAGCGATAATTTCACAGATGGAGCCCGGCCGTGGCATACGAAAACCTTTTGTATGAAACGCGAAACGGAATCGCCTATATCACCTTCAACCGGCCGAAAGTGCTGAACGCGCTGAACCGCCAGACGGTCGAAGAGTTCGGCCACGCGCTCAATCGCGCACGCGATGATTCCGCGGTGCGCGTCCTGATTCTGACGGGCGCCGGCGAGAAATCATTTGTTGCGGGCGCGGACATCCATGAACTGGCGCAGCGCACGCCGGTGGACGGGAAAGATTTTTCCCTTTTCGGGCAGGAGGTTTTTCACCGTTTGGAAACTATGGGCAAGCCCTCCATCGCGGCGATCAATGGATTCGCGTTGGGCGGAGGTTGCGAGCTGGCGCTTTCCTGCAGCATACGCATCGCCGGCAAAAACGCGCGTCTTGGCCAGCCGGAAGTGAAATTGGGAATTATCCCCGGCTACGGAGGTTCGCAGCGGCTGGCGCGCCTGTGCGGCAAGGGAGTCGCTCACGAATTGATTCTCACCGGCGAAATGATTTCGGCGGACGAGGCCCTGCGCATCGGTTTGGTGAATCACGTGGTTGAAGCAGCCGAATTGATTCCCACGGCGGAAGCCATCGCAAAAAAAATCATCGCCAACGCCCCGCTTGCGGTGAAGTTCTCCATGGAAGCGGTGGAGCGAGGACTGGAAATGCCACAGGAGGAAGGGCTGTTTTTGGAGGCCGCGCTTTTTGGCCTCTGCTGCGCGACCGAAGACATGCGCGAAGGCACGCGCGCTTTCCTTGAAAAACGGCCGGCGCAGTTTCAGGGAAAATAGCGCATGGCGTTCGATGCGATGGAAAATCCCGGGGCCAAGGCCGCGCGCGGAGGGCTTTCCTCCGCGGGATTTCATTTTGGAATTGTGGTGAGCCGCTTCAATCAGTTTATTACCGACCGCCTGCTCGCGGGAGCGCTCGATGCGCTGAAGCGCGCGGGCGCCGCGGAAGAGCAAATGGAAATCATCCGCGTGCCGGGCTCGCTGGAAATTGCGATGGCCGCGAAAAAGCTGGCGCAAACCGGCCGATGCGATTCCATTATTTGCATTGGATGCGTTCTGCGCGGCGAAACTTCGCATTTCGAGCACGTATCGGCGGAGACCGCGCGCGGCGTTCAACTGGCGCAGCTCGATACCGGCGTGCCGATGATTTTTTGCGTGCTCACCTGCGACACGCTGGAGCAGGCCATTGATCGCGCGGGATTGAAGAGCGGAAACAAAGGATTCGACGCCGGACTCGCGGCCATTGAAATGGCGCATTTGTCGCGGCAGCTTGCGGGCGCAGCCGAGCGCAAAACCAGATCCGCGAATCCACCCGGAAAGACGCGCAGACGGACGCGCCGCCGCCGATGAGGGGCGCGGAATCATGACGCTCCGCCGCAAGTCGCGCGAATGCGCGCTGCAAATGTTGTTTCAGTGGGAGATGAATCACCAGCCGGCGGAATGCATCGAGAAAAATTTCTGGAAATCGGCGCATGCGGCGGAATCCACGCGCCGCTTCGCCAACCAGCTTTTCGAAGGCGCGCTCGCGCAGGCGGAAGCGAGTGACGATCTCTACCAAAAACTGTCGAAGAACTGGCGCGCCGAACGCATTGCCGAAATTGACCGCGGCATTTTGCGCCTGGCGATTTACGAGTTGCGCTCCGGAACCGCGCCGGTCAAAGTCGTGATTGACGAAGCCCTGGAACTCGCCAGGAAGTTTTCCACGGCGGAAGCCGGGCCGTTTTTGAACGGCATCCTCGACGCGGCCGCGAAAACCATTGCCTCGGAATAAGGCCTTCTGGGCAAATCCTGCCTCAATCGCCGGAATTCACGGCATTTAAGCTCGTTTACAGTTCCGGCACACATATTCCCACGGTACTCTACAACTTTGGCGATTCCGCGGGGTTTAATATCCCAGCAAAATCTGAGCGAACTTTTCGCATGCAAGGAGAGAAGCGATGAAGATTGCCAGCGTCATCCGCGGTATTTTGGCCATCGCGGCCATGGGCGCGCTTTCCCTGGGCGCCTTGGCGAAGGCGCCTGCGGCGCGGGAATTCCCCGCTCCGGCTGGGCAGCGGCAGGACATTCGGCAGGATCGCAGGAACGTAAGGCAGGACCGGCGCGACATTCACCAGGATCGCCGGCAGCGCAGAGCCACCACGCGCGATATCCATCAGGACCGCCGGCAACTGGCGCGTTCGAACCGGCGAAACGGCGTGAATAGTCGGCGCTCACGCTCTCTGCGGCGGGACATTCACCGCGACCGCCGGCAGCGCAGAGCCACCACGCGCGATATTCATCACGACCGGAGAAATCTGCGGCAGAACCGTCGGGATGCGCGCCGGGACGTGCGGCAAATGCGCCGGGGACACTAAAAACCGATCCTTGACAGGCGGGTCTTGAGTGCTGCTCAAAATGGGCAGCGCGAAATTCCGAGGAGCCGGCGCGAAAAGCGCCTGCTTTTTCCGCACGCTAAATTTCGATTTGCCCTTCGAGAATACGCACCGCCGAACCGCTCACGCGCGGCACCAATTTTCCTTTTTTCTCTGCAATCTCCACGCGAATGTCGCTGGGCCTGCCCATTTCCACGCCTTGCGTGATGGATAATTCTTCGCCGGCATTTAACTTTTCGTGGCGCACAAGATAGGCGCCCAGCGACCCTCCGGCGGAACCCGTCGCAGGATCTTCCACGATTTCCCAGGGAAGCATTCCGCGCGCGAAGGCTTTTCCGCGGCCGCCCAGCGCAAAACAGTAGGCCATGGTGCCGTTGCCATTCACCACGTGGAACAACTCGCGGAGATTGGAGCGAATTTTCCCCAGCGCGTCGCGCTTGCGCAGCGGCACCATCAAATTGAAAATTCCCGTGGAGACGGATTCCAGAGGCAAACGCGAGTCCAGGTCTCCCGGTTTCAATCCGAGCGCGTCCGCGAGCCGCTCGCGAGAAATCTTCACCGCTTTGAATCTGGCTTCCTTCTGCGTCATGGTCACGCGCGCCGGGCGCCCTTCGTGAAAAGTGATTTCCACGGGCAGGATCCCCGCTCCGGTTTGCTGCATGATTTGCACCGGGCCCTCGGCCGCGGGAACCACGCCGAGTTCCGCCAGCAGAAACCAGGTGCCGATTACCGGATGGCCTGCAAGAGGCAGTTCGCGCGTGGTGGTGAAAATGCGCAGGCGCGCGAGCGCGCGGTTATTCGTGGGCCGTTGAATGAACACGGTTTCAGCGAGATTCATTTCGCGCGCCACGGCCTGCATCTGGCGCGGCGATAAATCGTCGCCGTCGGTCACCACGGCGAGCGGATTGCCGGCGAACGGCTTCGCGGTGAAAACGTCGAGCTGATAGAAGCGGCGCTTCATTATTCTTTTGAAAAACCTTCCCGCAATTTTCTTTGCGTCAAAATCACAGAAACATTTCGGCGCGCGTGACGTCGAGAGGATCATCCGTCAGGCGCTCCACGCGTTCCACGAACTGCCTAGTATGCGGCAGGCGGACGTGCGCTTCAAATGCGTTTTCGTCTTTCCATCGCGCGTGAACGTAAAACAGCCGCGCATCGCGAACCGAGCGAAACGCGTGAATGTCGATGCAGCCGCCTCTTTTCGCGTAGGCGCCAGCACCTCGCGAATGGCCTGCTCGACGTTTGCTTCCTGGCCCTCCCGAGCGTGTAACCGCGCAAAAATGTAAAGCTCCACGGCCTTCTCCTTCCGGCAAACGGACGCCCCATGCGCCAAATCTTAGTTTAACGTCAGCTTCCTCTCTCCAAGAAGACCGCCGCGCGGTGTTGCGATTTTGAGCGCAGCTCAAAAAACCGCCGGCGAGGAGACCGCAAAGACCAATATCCGGCTTGCCTTGCTGGCTGGCTACATGAGCCTCGGCGACTACGCCAATGCCCTGACCACTTGCGAAGCCCTGGCAAAGCATGATCCGGAATCGCGCTGGGTATTTCTCGAAGAAACGTTCGCCTTGCGCGCGCGGGGGCGAATTCGGGAAGCCGACAGTTTGGCGGCGAGCCGCCTCAAACGCCTTCCCGGCGATCCCGACGCGACGCGCACTCAGGTGTACGATGCCGTAGCAGCCGGCAATTATGCCCTCGCGCAGAGGCGGCTAAAAGCGCTCCGCGAAGAACCGCAGTGAGCAGTCTTTGCCCCGGCTCGCACTGGGCTGCATTTCGGTTCCCGCTTTGGCCGGCATGAACACGCGAGCAACCGCTGTGGCGTCCGCCTGGCTTTTTGGGAAAATCAGAACAGCTGGAGTCAGCCGGATCCTCCGGCCGCGGCAGCGCCGCCTCTTCCTCCTTTGCGGCAGAAAAGGCGCGGTTTTTATTGCAACGTCAGCATGTAGACGTGCGCCTGGTAACCGCCGAATGAGTCTGAAAAATTTCCATGGGCGTCCAGGGGCAGTGTGCGCCCTTCGCTGTACACCGTCACTGAACCCGGCATTTTCACGCCGTTCACGCGAAATGTAACCCCGGAGATTGCCTTCGGAGACATGTTGCAGGTGATGATGGCGATGCTGTTCGCGCCGGCCTTCACGATACTCTCAATCTCCGGATTCGACGTCGAAACCAGATATTGCGGCTGCGCGGGCGCGAGCAGCAGCGGACCCAGGCCGGTCACTTCATCCGACAACCGTTTGAAATTGAAATACGCCTGCGTATCTCCGTGCGCCCATTCCGCTTCGATTCCTACTCCGCTCACAAATCCCCACCACAAAATTCCATGCGCACCGTTAATGATGGCCTGATAAGCCGACGATTTCATCTCCTCGTACGTCGGGAATCGCCCCCACTGCCGGAAAAGCTGCAAAACCATCCACACCGGCCGGCTGTCTTCCACCTGTTCGCGCGTTGCTTTGGTCCACAGCGAAACCCTCACCATGGGCGGCTGATAGGAAGGCGCTTTCGTATTCGTGAGCGGAATTTTCAACGATGCTTCGTCCGCTGTAACCGGAACGCCTACCGGGTAGGGATCGCATCCAATCGCATCGGCCGCATCGCGCCAGCGATAAATCTGGCTGGCATTGATCAAGGCGCCGTAGGCCACCGACCCCGGATTGTATTTCCGCAAGGCTCTGTACTGCTCAAAAACCAGCGGCAATTCCTGCAGTTGCGGCTCGTCAAAGGTGTAATATCCAATCCCCGCTTTTTTCCCGGACATCATTTTTCCGGCGAGCTCCCACAATTTTTCATCCGAAAGCGACCCCGCCCAGAACGGCCGGTAGCGGTTCGGTTTCACCCAGTTGTTTACCGTTTGCAGGTAGCCGACGCCGTAATCCTCGAGCGCTTCGAGCGCGGGATCCAGTTGGTCATAAATCGCCGGCGCGCCCGGCGCCATCGCCGACCACGGGGCAAAATTGATCAGCGCATTGATGTGCGTGTCCTGATAATTCTCCATCGTGGTTTTTCCATCGAAGCCCTTCATCAGCTTCTTGTATTCCGCCGCGGTTCTGTACATGCACAGACTGCAGCGCGCGGAACTCGTGCGGTCGTAAACTCCCCACACAAATTCCTTTTTTCCGTCGTGCACCAAAAAATTATCGCGGTCGATGTAGTTCACCAGTTTCGCCCGGAATGCGTCGCTCACTTTCGTCACGCGGTAATCGGGATAGCGGAAAATAATTTTCCCGCTGCCGTCGAGCAAATTGGTGTGAATCAAATAAGAACCCAGCGCGAGCGAAGACGCGTCCACGTCAATTTCCTGCGAAGGCGCGGCCGGTTTTTGCACGGTTTTTACGCCGCCGCCGCCTTCGCTCTGCACTACAATTTGCGCGGTATTTCCCGCCGGTTCGCCGGATTCCACGCGCAGGCGAATGGTCTGCGGCCCGCCCTGCCACAAATAGCCGCGGAAGTTCGGATACAGCAAAAAACTCGAAATGGGCAGCGGCAACTCCGGCTGTGCGGCGGGGTGCGCGAGCCAAACCGTGCCGGTAGGGGGTTCCCCGCGCGGGGAGGAGACGATGAGGCGCATGCGGAGCTTGTCGCCGTTGTGTAGGGGAAGGAGATCGTCGTTGGGGAGGGTGACGTGGGTCCAATCCGCGCCCACGGGGACATCGCTGCTGGAACCGGCGGGCAGCGTGGCCGCCGTGTCGTCGAAGACGTACACACGCGCCTGCAAGTTGCTGCCCGGCGAGGCCTTGGCCCAGACGCTGAAGGTGTACGGAGAGCCGATGTAGCGCGGGTCCACGCGGTAGGTCATCTCCGGAGTGTAAGCGACCATGGGACAACCGGCAGCGGCGGTAAAGCGGAGGGACTCGGATCCGGAATAGGTGACGGAAGGGTCGGGCGTCCAGCACTTTGCGGGAATGTACCAGCCGGCCTTAGATTTCAGGTCGGCGTTCGGCAGAACGTTCGGGCCGAGGGAACGCGCGGGAGGAAGCGCGAGCAAACCTCCGGCCATGGTTGAGCCGGGGCCGTATTTGCCGTTCTTTTTATGGTGCCGGGCGAAAGCGCCGGCAGCGCAGAGAGCTGCGGCGAGGACGAGAAGTGCGGCGACGGAAGTGCGCAGGCGCATAAAAAGCTCCTCATGTTGAAAACAGGGCAAGAATAGACTTTTCCGGGGGCGCGGGGAAGAGCGAAAAAAGGGTATGGCAAAAAGGTGCAATTTTGTGTCGATTAGAAAAAATTAACTTATTGATTACAGGTAAGTTACATCGAATTCTAATCGTTTTGCTGTGTCGATTAGCCTTTTCTTCGCCTTTTTTCATATAAGCCTATTAATATGTGTGACTTGCTACGATTTTGATTGGACAGTGGTTGCGCTCGGACTTGGGCTGTAGCGATTCGGTTGAAAGGTATTGTTTGCAGGGTTTTCGTCGGATACAATTGTCAGCCAAGTCCCCTACAATGCTGCTCAGGAGGCGCCGTGAACAGCTCGAGCGTCACGGTCATCATCCCGACGAAGAATCGCTACGACGCGCTGGCAAATGCGCTCGAAAGCATCGCGCAGCAAACGATCGCGCCGCGCGAAATTATCGTTGTGGACCAAACCCCCGGAGCAAACGGCACTGAGGCGAAGCTGCGCGAGCTTTTGCGCGAGAGCGTGGCGCTCGATTACATTTGGGATCCGCGCATCACCGGCCTAGCCATGGCGCGAAACGTGGCGATGGAAAGGGCGCACGGAGAGATTCTGCTTTTTATTGACGACGACGTGACGCTGTATCCCGATTTCATTGAGCGCCTGCTCAAGTGCTATAAGGAATTGCCGGAGGCGACGGGAATCTCCGGCATTCCGGACAATTATTCGCCGCCGGGGAAGTTTTTTTATTACTGGTCGCGAGTGTTCACGCGCGGGCCGTTCTGGAACGACCGCTATCCCGCGTACTGGGATGCGACAAAACTGAGCAAGCCCGTGCGCGTGACGCAAATGAGCGGAGGCATGATGAGCGTGCGCCGCGCGGCGCTCAACGGCGCGCGCTTCGACGAAAACCTTTCCGGGGTTTGCGATGGCGAAGACGTGGATTTCTGCATGCACCTGAAGGGCACGTATTTCATCGAGCCGCGTTGCAAGCTGACCCATCACTTCAGCACGAATGGCCGCGAGAGGGATCACTGGACGCGACGGCACGCCCGTGCGTACACATATTTGTACCTGCGTAACTGGCGAAAGCACCGGTTGGCGTACGCGTGGTTGAGCGTTGGGTGGTTTTTCGCCGCTGCCCTCGGCTGCGCTTCGCGCCGGTCGTTTGCATCGTTGCGGTCTATGCTCGCGGGCCGCGCGGAGGGAAGGCAGTGCGCGGGGTCTGCTGCCCCTCCGCGCGCCGAACGCGGTGCCTTGTCGCGGTTGCCCAAGCCGTGAGAGAAGACCTGCGGGAAATGGATACTTCTCTTCGCGCGGTCACCTGCCACGATCCGGTGGCGCCGATTTTGGGGCGGAGGTACGCCACGGTGCCGGAGTGAAGCAAGCGGACGAACAGTTGAAGATCCTGCACGTTGAAGTGGGCGGAACTTACGGCGGCTCGACGCGCGCGCTGGAGCTTTATCTAGCCAACACGAAGCGCCCGGAATTCGTTCACGATCTGCTTTTCTATTACCCGACACCACGGACCGAGCAACTCTCACAGCACGTTCGCAAGATGTGGACGCTGTATCCTGAGGCTCCCGCATGGATGACGTCTGCGCCGGAGCATCGCCCGAGTGTTCGCCGGCGAGCAGCGCGAAGCGAGTCGCTGAAATCGCTGCGAAACTGGATTCGGCTCGTCAGGCAATTTCCGGAAGCGCGGCGGCTGGCGAAGCTGATGCGCGACGGCGGCTACGATTTAATTCACGTCAATAACACCTTCACGTATCAGCCGGTGACGATGCTGGCGGCGAGTTTGGCTCGCGTGCCCGTGGTAGCGCATGTGCGGAATCCGGTGCAGCCCGACGCATACACGCGTTTTCTGGCACGGCGCGGGCGGTGCCTTGTCGCGGTTGCCGAGGTACATGCAGAAAATTTGCGGAAAATGGATTCTTCTCTTCGCGCGGTAACCTGCCACGATCCGGTCGCCTCGGTTTCCGCGGACCGTGAAGCGTCTGACGCTCTACGCAAATCGCTTGTGGGAGACGGATGTTTTCTTGTCGGCTCCGTAGGCCGGCTGGACGCACAGAAGGGATACGAGTTTCTGATTCGCGCTGCGGCGCAGGTAGTGGCGCGAGTGCCAAATGTGCGATTCGCGATTGCGGGCGACGGCGCTTTAAGGGGCGAGCTTCAGGCGTTGATTGATAACCTGGGGTTGCGCGAGCATTTTCGTCTGCTCGGATTTCGCTCTGACACCGCCGACTTTATCGGCGCGCTGGACGTTTTTGCGCTTTCCTCGTTGTGGGAGGGATTGCCGCTGACGCTGCTGGACGCGATGCGGATTGGCAAGCCGGCGGTGACGACCGCCGTCGGGGGTGTCCCGGAAGTGATTCAGAACGGCGTAAACGGGTTGCTTGTCCCGCCGAAGGATCCAGATGCGCTTGCTGAGAGGATTACAGAGCTGCTGCGAGACGCGGAGCTTAGGTCGCGAATTGGCATGGCGGCGCCGAGCGCCATCAGGTCTTTTTGCGATTTGCGAGCGCGGGCTGAGGACCTAGATTCGATTTTTCTTTCGGCCCTTGGACGACCGGGTTCTGAGATCTGGTCAGAACCGGTTCATCCTTACGACCGAGCAACTGTTTCGTCCGGCTCCTGATTGAGCCAGGAAGAAGCGCCGCCGCGCTCCTTACAAGCAGCCCCGGGTTTTTCGCGTTGCGAAAACCGCGGAACAAGGCCTTAGCTGCAGCGGTGCGCTGTCCTTGGCCGAGATAATACCAGGACAGTTGCTTCGCTAGATTGGAGATTCCCCAGCGCACGGACTCGATTGCCTCGTGGTCTCCGCTCGCGGCTTTAATTTCATCGATCAGCATTTGTGTGGTGAGCGTCTTGTCGCGCACAAGGTGCCGCCAGTGCGTCGCGTCGTTCTGAACGCGAAGCACGGCTAGTTTTCGATTGATATAGCCGTAACGAAACGAACGCGAGAATTCGAGCAGCAGTTTCCAATCGTTCCCGGAGGGCCAGCTTTCATCAAAAAGGTTCGTTTTGAGTAGCGACCCCCGTCGAAATGTGGTGGAGGATGGCTTAATGAAAACTTCGCGAAGCAGGCAGAGGTAGCCTTCCCGTTGTGTGAGTACCCGCTCGTCTCCCGGGCGCATGTTCCGGATTAGTTTGCTGAAGTTGGGGGACTCGTGCATGAAGGACGGAAAGAATTTATCGCGGTCGGTTTTCTCCAGGTCGCTGAAAACCGCTTGTACTTCGGGATGGCGGTCCAGAAATTTAACTTCGAACTCCAGTTTTTCCGGCTTCCACAGATCGTCGGAATCGAGGAAGGAAATGTACTCTCCCTGAGCGGCGCGAATGCCGGTGTTGTATGCAGCGCCGCATCCGGCGTTCTTCTCTTTTTGAATATAGCGAAGCCGCGGGTCGTTGATAGCTCTCATTAGCTCGGCGGTGTTGTCGGTTGAGGCGTCGTCCACAACGATGAGTTCGAAATCCCGAAATGTTTGTGCGAATACGCTATCGAGGGCTTCCTGGATGATGTACTTGCGATTATAGGTGGGTATGACAATGGAGGCTTTCATGCTTTCATATTAGAACGTGAGGCGCCAATGTGATTTACATTTTCATCAGATGTTGCCTCGCTAATACTCTCTTGATTTTCCGCTCAGGGATATGTTAGAGACCGTTATAACTTTTACGTAGCTGATTCCCTGTGCAAGTGGCGCATTCGTGGCGGGCTGCTGTAGCTGGGAATCGGCTTCGCTCGCATGGGCTTAGCGCGCGCGGAAGATCGACTCTGGCCGCAGAGGAGGGCGGCGTGGCGAAAGCGACAGTGATTGTGACCGCGTACAATCGCGGCTACGTGGTGGGAGACGCGCTGCGCAGCATACTGGCGCAGACGTTTGGGGATTTCGAGCTGCTGGTGGTGGACGATGGCTCGACGGACAACACGCGGGAAGTGGTGAACGGCATCGCGGATCCGCGGCTGCGGTATTTGCGACACGCGGAAAATCGGGGCGTGGCGGCGGCGCGCAACACCGGCTTGAGCGAGGCGCGCGGGGAATACGTCAGCTTTCTCGATTCGGACGATTTGTGGAAGCCGGCGAAGCTCGCACGCGACGTGGAATTTCTGAAGCGGCATGCGGAGGCGGACGCGGTGTTCACGGACGTGGAGCAACAATTCCCGACGCGATACCTCGGCTCGTTGATGCGCGAATGGCCGGCGATGCACGCGCTGCTGGAGCGAAGCGGCTGGCCGAAAGAAACGGTGTTCACGCAGCGGGAAATGTATTTGTATCTGCTGCGCGAAATGGCGCAGCTGCTGAGCAGCATGACGTTTCGCGCGTTTGCGTTTGCTGCGCTGGACAAATTCAAGGAATCGTGGCGTGCGTCCGAGGATTGGGAATTTTTGCTGCGGTTCGCGAAGCGCTTTCGGTTCGGATACATTGACGAAACTCTGGCGATTCACCGCGAGCAGAAGGATTCAACGTACAAACTGTACAACATCGAATGCAGAATGAACATTTTGGAGATGCTGGCGCACGAAGCGAAACGCGCGAGCGACGCGGAAGCGCGGCGGGCGGCGCGGGCGGGCTGCCGGGATGCGGCGCGGCACCTTTCGTGGGCGTATCTGGCGCGGGCCGAGAGGCTAAAGGCATTTGGCGGACTGGTGCGCGGGTTCGCGTTCAGCGGAGACACGGGACTGCTGGTGCGTGCGGCGTATGCGCTGGTGCGGCCGTCGTTCGAGCGGCCGGCAAATTGACCTGAGCCGGCGCAGCTCGTTCTCGCGCCGTCGCACTACTGTATCGTGATGATATAGACGTGAGCTTCATACGGATTAAAAGAGTCGGTGAAGCTCATGCCGTTCAAAGGTACGGTGCGATTCTCGCTATAGACGGTCACGGTCGAGCCCGTGGGAACTACGGAAGCGAGATTGAAGGTGACGTTGCTGACCGGAGACGCGGAATCGCTGGTGGCGAAGATGACCAACTGGGTCGAGTTCGCTTTGACCAGCGTTTCGATCTGCGGGCTGGAGACAGACGCCAAATCCTGCGGCTGCGGCGGAGTGATGAGGAATGAATTCAGGCCCTGCACTTCGGTAGAGAGGCGCTTGAAGTCGAAATAGGCCTGCGGGTCGTTATTGTTATACCACTCACCTTCGATGCCAACGCCGCTGACGAAGCCCCACCACATGATGCCGTTGGCTCCGCCGATGATGGCCTTGTAAGCGGATTCCTTCATCTCCTCATAGGTCGGGAACTTGCCCCACTGTTTCCAGAGCTGGGGAACCATCCAGACCGGACGGCTGTTGAAGACCTGCTGCTCGGTGCCTTTCGTCCAGAGTGAGACACGCACGGTGGGCGCGATGTAAGAGGGCGAGGTTATGGACTCTATTGGAGACCCTGCTGCATATTCGTCGGCTCCAACGGGGAGACCAACGGGGTAGGGGTCGCAGCCGATGACGTCGCTCATGTCTCGCCAGCGATAGATCTGGCTGGCACTGATTAAGGCGCCCCAGGTGACGGAGCCCGGATTGTACTGCTTGAGGGTTTGGTACTGCGCGAAGACGCTCGGCATTAAGTTGAGAGTCGGCTCATCGTAGGTGTAGTAGCCGAGGCCGTCGGGCTTGCCGTTCAACATGCTGCCGGCAAGCTGCCAGAGTTGCGGATCGGTGAGAGATGCGGCCCAGAAGGGACGGTACTTGTTGCTGGAGATCCAGTTGTTGACCGTTTGAATGTAGCCGACGCCGCGAGCCTGAAGGGCCTGCAGGGCCGGGTCGAGGTAGTCGTAGACGGCGGGCGGGCCCGGGGACATGGCCGACCACGGCGCGAAGTTATTGACCGCGTTGAGCTGGGTATCCTGATAATTCGCGAGCGTGCCCATGTTGTTGAATCCAGCAATATTGGTTTCATAGGCTGCGGCAGTGGTGTACATGCACAGACTGCAGCGGAGGCCGCTGGTGCGGTCATAGACGCCCCAGACAAATTCCTTCTGTCCGTTGTGGACGAGGAAATTGTCGGTATCAATGTAATTGACCAGGCTGGCTTGAAAAGCAGCGCTGACTTTAGTGACGCGATAATCGGGATAACTGAAAACGATGTTGCCGCTGCTATCGAGAAGATTGGTGTGGATTAAATAGGAACCGAGCGGGAGAGAAGAGCCGTCCACGTCAATTTCCTGAGTAGATTGTGCGGGCTGCGAGACGGTGTTGACGACGCTGCCACCTTCGGTTTGCAGCACGATTTGGGCGGTCATGCCGGTGGGATTGGCGACTTCGACGTGCAGGCGGATAGTTTGCGGGCCATTTTGCCAGAGATAGCCGCGGAAATTGGGGTAGAGGAGGAAAGTGGAAATGGGCAGAGGAATTTCGGGCTGAGCAGTGACGTCGTCGAACCAGAGAGTGCCGGTGGGCGTCTGTCCGGAGGGAGCGGAAACGACGAGACGCGTTTGGATGCTGTCGCCGGCGTGCAGGAAGGACAGAAGGTCGAAATCGGGGATGGTAATGTGCGTCCATGTGGTGCTGATTGGTACGGCGGCACCGCTGCTGCCGACGGAAAGACCGCTGTCTGTGGCATCGTTGAGTTCGACCTGCAGTTGCAGATTGCTGCCACTGGAGGCGCGAACCCAGACGCCGACGGTGTAAGAAGTGTTGGCCTGGAACACGAAATTGGGCGCATAGGCCGGTACAGTGCTGGAGCAGGGCGCGTAATTGTATTCGAGCGAATAGGAGCCGGTGTGGGCGTCGGCGGGATTGGAATCCACGGTCCAGCAGGAATTGGGGATGTACCAGCCTGTGGTTCCGGATTCGAGGCCGCCGTCGGGGAGGACGTTGGAGCCGAGCTGGCGCGCGGGCGGCAAAGCCATCAGACCGCCGGGAATGGTGGAACCCGGGCCGACGTTGGCGGTGGAACTGGCGGCGATGGTAATGCTGAGAGCTTGCGTGGCGGTGTGGCCGGCGGCGTCGCTGACCTGCACGGTGAAGGAAAATGTTGCGGCGGAAGTGGGCACGCCGCCGATGTTGCCGCTGATGCTATCCAGAGAGAGGCCCGCAGGAAATTGGCCGGAGGCGACGGACCAAGTGTAGGCGGGCGAGCCGCCGGTGGCCTGGAGCGTGGCGGAGTAGCCGGCGGAAACGGCTCCTGATGGAAGCGCGGTGGTGGTGATTTGCAGCGCGGAGGTGGATTGGGCGTTGATTTGGATGGAGAGCGGCTGCGTGGCGGAGTTGCCGGCGGCGTCGGAAACTTTTACGGTGAAGGAAGAAGCGCCCGCGGTGGTGGGCGTGCCGGAAATGGCGCCGGAAGAGGCGCTGAGCGAGAGGCCGGCGGGAAGTCCGCCGGAAGCGAGGCTCCAAGTGTAGGGAGCGGTTCCGCCGGAGGCGTTGAGGGAGGCGCTATAGGCGGCGCCGGTTTGTCCAGCGGGCAAACTGGAAGTGGAGATTTTCAGCGCGCCGGCGGTCTGGCCGACGGAGATGCTGAGAGATTGCGTGGTGCTCTGGCTGGGAGAAGAGGAATCTTGAACCTTAGCCGTGAAGGTGTAATTGCCGGCGGTCGAGGGCTGGCCCGAAATGGTGCCGGTTGAGCCGGTGAGAACGAGCCCCGGAGGAAGCGAGCCGGAGGAAATGCTCCAGAGATAAGGGGCTTTGCCGCCCGTGGCGGAAAGCGTTGCTTGATAGGAAGTTTGCGGCGAGGCGGATGGCAGGCTGGAAGTTTGTATGGTCAGCGCGCCAGGGGGCGGATCGGCAGTGCCGTTGCTGGTACCGGCCGTGAGAGCGCAGCCGGTGTCGAATAGAGAAAGAAACAGGATCGAAAGCACGGATAATATAGAGAGCAAACGAATTTGGCGCGTCCGCCCAGACGCGACGTGATTTCCCAAGCGTGTTGCACGTCCCTGCTCGACGCGAGTGACTTGAAGCACGCTGTAAAACATTCCAGCCTCCGGATTCGATTGATGTGGCAGCAAGTACTGGCACTATGCTGACGAAGCCATGTTGAGCTTCGGAGGCGCTGGAAACACCTGCTCAGAGGTCGAAAAAAGGTTCAGGGAAGCGCGCTGTACAAATGGATGGACTACAGGACAGTTAGTGGCGGGTTCTGGCCGGTCGTTCAAACCGAAAATAAGGAATGCGCAGAGCCCGAACTATGGACGTTAAGCGAATGGCCGGCGACATGCGAATACAACAGCAGGAATTGCAGATGAATCCTGAGTCATTGTGTATTCTGAGATCGTTTCTTTATCTTTGGCGTTTATCTTGCCGATTGCGTGCGGAGAGAATATCGCTCGGGAACCAGCGCAGCGGCAAAAACTGTCCTGTGTCAGCGCGCTGGAACAGGGAGGATGGGCAACGAAGGACAGGTATGCGGGCTGGCGAGAAAAGCCCACACAATGAATAATGTATAAATATAGGAAAGTTCCACTTGGAAGGCAAATATCCGGCCAGATGCAATAGTTTGCATATTTCGTCGGCATACCCGAAGGCCTCGCTGCAAGTTTCCGAAGGGCGGAGTATCGGACAGAAAAAGCTAGAGTTACTTGTGGATGGGAAGCAAAGAAATTACTGCATTAGGAACCGTTCTTGCACTGAAAACTGCGGCTCTTTGCACCTGAGCTTGTTTTTTGGCAGGATGGGAGCCTGAGCGCTTCTGCAGCCGGAGGCAGTCAAAATGGAGCAGTCGGCAACGACACGCGCTATACCCACCGCGCAGGCGAGCGAAAGGCGCATTCACTGGAACATCTGGATTCCGGCGCTAGGAGTGCTGCTCTTTGTTCTCTACGGGCCGATTCTAAAGGCTTTAGTTTTGAACTGGTGGAGCGATCCAAATTACGGGCACGGATTTCTGGTGCCGGTTTTTGCGGGGTACGCACTGTGGCGCGAGCGCAAAAAATGGCAAGCGGTTACGCCGCAGCCGGCAAACTTCGGGCTGGTGATCATGCTGGGAGCTGTGCTGCTGTTGCTTGCGGGGTCGCTGGGCGCGGAGCTTTTCAGCAGCCGATTTTCGATGCTCGTGCTGATGGGCGGAATCATCGTGTTTCTTGCGGGATGGAAGTTTTTGCGAGCGGTGCTTTTTCCTCTGGGATTTTTGATTTTGATGATTCCGATTCCCACGATTATCTACAACCAAATCACCTTTCCGCTGCAATTGCTGGCGTCGCGGTTTGCGACGTTCTGGCTTCAACTGGTGAATGTGCCGGTACTGCGGGAAGGAAATTTAATCATTCTGCCGAATTACACGCTGGAGGTGGTGAATGCGTGCAGCGGAATCCGTTCGCTGATGACGCTGATTACGCTGGCAATCGCGTACGGCTATCTGGTGGAGAAGAGCAAATGGAAGCGGTGGCTGCTGGTGCTGCTGATGGTGCCGATTGCGATCGTGAGCAATTCGATCCGAATTCTGGGCGCGGGATTTTTGACCTATCACATCGGGCCGGAGATGGCCAAGGGATTTTTCCATGAATTCTCGGGCTGGGTGATTTTTGTGGCGGCGATGCTGTTGATGTTCTTGTGCCACTGGCTTTTGAACAAGATTCCAAGCCGAAAAGCGGAGAAAAATCATGCGTAGCCGTGCGATGACCATCCGGCTGTTGATTGTGGCCGCGGTGATGCTTGGCGGAACGGTGCTGCTGCATGCCATGAGCCATGGAGAGCCGATCATCCCGCGAGAGCCGCTGAAGGATTTGTCATTTCAGATCGGCAACTGGAAAGGGAAGGAATTTCCGCTGCAGCAGAGGATTGTGCAGGCGGTGAGCGTGACGGACTACACCAATCGCGTGTACGTGAACCCGACGAAGCCGCCGATTGAGTTGTATATCGGGTATTACGCGAGCCAGAGGACGGGAGACACGATCCATTCACCGAAGAACTGCCTTCCCGGAGCGGGGTGGGATCCAATCCACGCGGGATACGCGACGATGGCGGTGGATAATGGCGGAAAAACCCAGAACATCACGGTGAATGCGTATGTCATCGCGCAGGGGCTGGACAGGCAGTTGGTCTATTACTGGTATCAGGGGCGCGGGCGGGTGATCGCCAGCGAATACTGGGGAAAATTCTGGATGATCAGCGATGCGATTACGCGGAATCGGACGGATGGGGCGCTGGTGCGTCTGATTACGCCGATTGTCAACAACCATACGAAGCAGGCGAACGCGCGGCTGACGAAATTTACGCAGATGCTGTTTCCATCGTTGAGCAAATTCATACCGAATTAGCGGTTGGCGTTTAGACCAGGGAGGACGTTTGATGAGACGCGAATGGGTTCGAATTTTAGCGGGATCGGCGGCGGCGTTATCGGCGGCGGCGCTGCTGGCGTCGTGCGCGATGAATCCGCAGAAAGCCAAGCTCGAATACCTGCAAAAGGGCGAAGGCTACATGAAGAAGAGCCAGTATTCGAGCGCGGCTATTGAGTTTCGAAACGCGCTGAAAATCGACCCGAAGTACGTGGACGCCTACAAGCAACTGACCCGAGCGTATATCGCGCTGAAGGACGGGACAGACGCGTACCAGACTCTCAATCAGGCAATCACGGCCGCTCCGAACGATGCCACACTACGTCTGGAACGGGCGCAGTTGCTGCTGGCCGGGCGTCAGTTCGACAATGCCAAGCAGGACATCGATTTTGTTCTGAAGCAGGAGCCGAAAAATCTGCAGGCCAACCGACTGCTCGGATCGCTGTACGTGGCGCAAAAGCAGTATCCGCAAGCGCTGGAGCAATTCACGAAGACCGCGTCTTTTGCTCCCAACGATGCAACGACGTATCTGGACATTGCGCTTCTGAATATGCAAATGCGGGACTCGAAGGCGGCCGAGGCGAACTTCCAGAAAGCCGTTCAGGTGAATCCGAAATCCGTGGCGGCGTACACGGATCTGGCGAATTTCTACCGGCTGCAGAATAACCCCTCGAAGGCGGAAGAAGTGCTGCAAAATGGAATTAAAGAGGCGCCGCAGGCGATTCCGCTTTACGTGAATCTGGCGACGGTGTACGCGAGTCAGAAACAGGCGGCGCAGGCGGACGGGACGCTGGCCAATCTGGCGAACGCGCTGCCGCATTCCGCCGATGCGGCGGTGGCGATCGGCGACTTCTACTTGCAGCAAAAAATGAATCCGCAGGCGCTGGCGCAATATCAGCGCGGACTCTCCGTTGACCCGAAGAACCTTACCCTTGAAGAACGGATCGAAGACCTGTATTTAGCCACGCAGCAGACGGACAAAGCAGCGGAAATGGAACAGACGCTGCTGAAGCAGGCGCCGCATGACGTTATCGTGCGCATTGATCAGGGACGATTGCTGTCTGAGCAGGGAAAGACTTCCGAAGCGGTCAGCGAACTGCAGAAGGTGGCCGCGGATGAGGCCAACAGTCCGCAGGCGCATTATTATTTGGCGATGGCGTACTTGCAGGACAACAATCCTTCGCAGGCAAACAGCGAACTGCAGCAGACACTGCAATTGGCGCCCGCCCTTCCGATTGCGCTGACGGCGCTGGTGAATTTGAACTACTCGCAGGGGAAATACTCGGTGGCGCAGCTTTACGCCCAGGAACTGGAACAGCACGATCCGGGGAACCCCAGCGCGCATCTCCTTTTGGGGCAGGTGTATCTGAAACTGGGACAATTCAACCGGGCATCAGAGCAGTTCTCTGCCGCGGAAAAGCTGGCGCCGAACGACGGCGGGGTGCACGCGAATTTTGCGGCTCTGTACACTGCGCAAAAGCAATATCCACAAGCGGAAAAGGAATATCAGACCGCGATTGCCGAGGCGCCGCAGAGCGTTCCTATCCTCAGCGCCTATGCGAATTTCCTGATGGCGCAGAAGCAAGCGGCAAAAGCAGATGCGCTGGTTTCCAAGTTCGCGTCGCAGAATCCCAACAATCCCGACGCGCATTTACTGATGGGACAGATGTATATGGCGAACAAGAATTATGGCTCCGCCCTGTCGGAGACGCAAAAAGCGCTGCAGATAAATCCCAACCTGGAAAACGGCTATCTTCAGATGGGGCAGATCTATGAAGATCAAGGGAACGACGCGGAGGCCATTCAGGCGTATCAACACAGTATGGAGTTGGCGCCACCGTCCGCCGCAGTGATCACGAAAATCGGTGATATCTATATGAACGAAGGCGATATGGACCACGCTGCCGCGCAGTTCCAGAAAGCGCTGAATCTGAATCCGAATTTTGCGGTCGCGGCGAACAATCTGGCCTGGATTTACGCACAACAGGGGAAGAACCTGGACACCGCACTGGGGCTGGCGCAAAAGGCGAAGGCGCAGAACCCGGACGTTCCGAGCTTTTCCGATACTCTGGCGTGGGTTATGTTCCGAAAAGGCGACTACGCGGGGGCTCTTCCGCTGTTGCAACAGTGCGTGAGAACGGTGCCGAACTCCGCACAGTTTCATTACCACCTTGGCATGGTGCTTGTGGCCGATGGGCAAAAAGCCAAAGGAAAACAGCAGCTTGAGGCGGCTCTGCAGATGAAGCTCGATAGCCAGGATGCGGCAGAGGCCCGGAAGGCTCTAGCGCAGTAGCGGACACAGGCATGCTTGCTGAGAAGAGGCCGCAACTCCGCATTGTGGCCTCTTTTTCCTTCTTGTGGCCTTCTGCGGGTTGTCCACCGGGTAGAATGCTGGTTTCAGACCCAGTACCTCGGACCTTGATACTGAGCTGATATGCAACTCCTTGCAGATAAATCCTACGACGATGCAGTCTACGGCCAAAGATAGCTTACTCCACTCAACTTACCCGGTTTCGCGTACAAGCATATCAATTATTATCAGTAGGTTGGCGGTCGTACAAAATTGACGAGGCGTAAGGCTTTTGGCACGCGCCGTGCTATAGGAGCAGTGGGACTGTTTCTGGGGGTAGACTTTTCAAGGAGGAAGCAGATGGTGCGGGTACTTTCAAAGGTGGGTTTTGCGGCTCTGTTCGTGCTGGCGTTCGCGTTCTTCACCCAGCAGGCCAAGGCGAGCGGCGCCGACTTCGGCTGCTCCGGTGCAACGAACTGCAACGGATCAGTGACTGTGAGCGGCATGAACTATTCCTCGACCAGCATTACGGTGGCTGCGGGATCGTTTAACATCGCAGGCTTTGACACGGATGAAGTTGGAGAAAACTTCACACTGGCGTTTGACACTTCAGCTGGGACAATCAGCCTGACCGATGCGAGTGACGGCGATGCCACGCTTAGTGGCACGATTGTCAGCTTCACGGCACACACATTCGGCGGGCAAACTCAGTTGACGATGGATGTGAACTGGAATATCCCGGGTTATCACGCTGGCATCGGCACGGTGGGCTTCATCATCTCGTCGAACAACGCGGTAAACTCGGTGGATGTGAGCGTGCTGCCGACGCCGGAACCGGCCAGCCTGATGCTGTTGGGCACGGGCTTGCTGGGAATGGGCGCAGCGGTTCGCCGCCGTTTGTTCAGCTAATACGGAGAAAAGAACTGAGTTTGGCTCGCAAAGAGCCGGCCAACCACTTCCTCCGAAGTTTCGCATCCCTGCCGCTCTCGCAATGAGGGCGGCCGGGGATGTTTTTTTTCTTCTGCCTTGTATTCATTGGATTACGCATAGACCCGCCGAGTGGCGCACCTGCCCATATTGACTCCCAAGGTTTAATGGCAGCGCACGTTGAAGATTCATTTTTTCCGGCCATTTCTGTATGATGGCTCTCGCTGCATGTCCACCGGACACAATCAATCCGCCGCTGAAATGAAGGCCATGATACTCGCCGCAGCGGCTCCCGGATTTCCACACACGAAAGCAGGAGCACGGTGCGCTATCTGGTGACAGGAGGCGCGGGCTTCATCGGCTCGAATATTGTTGACGAGCTTCTGCGCCGCGGGCAGGAGGTGACGGTGCTCGATGATTTCTCTTCCGGGAAGGAAGAGAATCTCGCGGATGCCGCAAAAAAGATCCGGCTGATTCGCGGAAGCATTTGTGATTTGAATGCGGCGAAGGAAGCGTGCAAAGGAGCCGATTACGTTTTGCATTTGGCTGCGCGGACGTCTGTGCCGCGCTCGGTGGCCGATCCGCTGGATACGAATGGCGTCAATATTGACGGCACGCTGAATGTACTGGTTGCGGCGCGAGAGGCTCAGGCGCGGCGATTGGTTTATGCAGCATCGTCGGCCGCTTACGGCGAAACGCCGACACTTCCGAAGGTTGAAGATATGCCGGCGGCGCCGATCTCGCCGTATGGCGTCACGAAATTCGTTGGCGAATTGTACGCGCAGGTTTTCGGGCGCGTTTACGGGCTGGAGAACGTTTCCATTCGCTATTTCAACGTGTTTGGGCCCCGGCAGGACCCGTCTTCGCAGTATTCCGGCGTGCTCTCGCGATTCATGCTGGCGCTCATGGAAGGAAATTCGCCGGTGATTTTCGGAGACGGCGAACAGTCACGCGATTTCACTTATGTGGACAACGTGGTGGAGATCTCGCTGCGAGCCTGCGAGGCGAGCAATGCCTCGGGAATGGTTTTCAACGGAGGCACCGGCGCGCGCATCACGCTGAATGAAGTGCTGAAATGCCTGGAAAAGATTTCCGGCAAGCCGATTCGAGCAAAATATGAGGCGCCGCGCGCGGGGGACATTTTGCATTCCCAGGCGAGCATCGAACGCGCCCGCAAAGTGCTGGGGTACGAGCCGCGCGTGGGTTTCGAAGAGGGCCTGCGGCGGACATGGCGATGGTATTCGCAGAATCTGGCGCAGGCAGGGCGTTCTTGAGGAACCTGTCGGCGATCAATTCCCGATCATGAAAATACTTGTAACCGGAGCGGCAGGATACATCGGCAGCGTATGCACGGAAATGCTGCTGGAGCGCGGGCACCAGGTGATTGCGCTCGATGATCTTTCGGAAGGGCACGAAGAAGCGGTTGATGCGCGGGCCAGATTCTGCCGCGTGAGTCTCTACGACGTTGATTCCGTGGATGAGGTTTTCCGCGCGAATCGGATTGATGCGGTGATGCACTTCGCGGCGCGCTGTCTGGTGGAAGAGTCCGTCCGCAAACCCGGGAAATATTACCGGGCGAACGTCTCAGCGGGAATCAATCTGCTGGAAGTGATGCTTCGGCATGGCGTGAAGAAATTTATTTTTTCGTCCACGGCGGCGACCTATGGCGAGCCGGAGACGACGCCGATCGCGGAAGAGCATCCCACAGCGCCGGTGAATCCATACGGCGCGTCGAAACTGCTCTTTGAGCGTGTGCTTGCCGATTTTCTCGGGAATTCGGGAATGGAATACATCACCATGCGGTACTTCAATGCCGCCGGAGCATCGCGAAAATTCGGGGAAGAACACAGGCCGGAGACGCACATCATTCCGCTGCTGCTGGAGGTTGCGGCCGGAGAACGAGAGAGCTTTCAGATTTATGGCACAGATTACGCGACGCCGGACGGCACGTGCATCCGGGACTACGTGCACGTGATGGATATTTCTCAAGCGCACGCGCTGGCGGTGGAGCAGATTTCGCAGTTTCGAGGAAGGATCTACAACATCGGAAATGGAAGAGGCTTTTCGGTGCATGAGGTGGTTGAGACGGCGCAGAGCGTTACCGGACGAAAAATCAATTGCCGGAAGGCGCCACGGCGTGCCGGCGATCCAGCGATTTTAGTGGCCAGTTCGGAGAGAATTTCCAGGGAGCTGGGGTGGTCGCCGAAATTTTCGAGTTTGGAGGCGATCATCGAAACAGCGTGGAAGTGGAAGCAGGAACATCCGCGCGGATATTCGAAACCGAGGAGCGGGTAGTACTAATACTGACGGTGGGTTGACTCTTCCCCAACACCCATTCCACGGACCAGTTGCCCAGCCAGCCAGAATTAGCTAGCCTGACTGGGATGTCGCACAATTCCCGTCCGCATCGCCTAAAAGTATGTCTTTTGTCGCCGCATCCGCTGGTGCGCTCGGAATTCGAGCGCGTGCTGCCGGAGGGGGCATTCCAGATAACGTTTCGGCCGCTGACCTCCTCATCGCCATCAGAAATCAAGCAAATGGCGATTCCCAAGGCTCCTGTATATGTGATTGACGGGCAATCTTCGACGCAGCTGATCCACACGCTGATTGAGACGATTCTGGAGAAGTACCCAAAGGCGCGGGTACTGGTGCTTGCGTCAAAGCATACGGACGGCAACACGTTTGAATTTCTGCGGCTGGGAGTCAAGGGGCTGCTGGCGTATGGCCAGGCTGCGAAGCAGTGGCAGGATGCGTTGCCGCTCGTGGCCGCGGGCGGATATTGGGTGCCGCGGGCGGTGCTTTCCCGGTTCGTGGAGTCCATTATCGCGACGCGGAAGCCCGGAGTGTCGGCGAACAGAACGCCGAGCACGCTCAGCCGGCGCGAACGCGAAGTGCTCGAATCGCTGCTGCAAAATCTCTCCAACAAAGAGATCGCCAGCCAGCTCAACATTTCCGAGCGGACGGTCAAATTCCACGTGTCGAATTTGCTGCAAAAACACGGAGTCCGGCGGCGTGCGGATCTGATTGTCATGCGTTTTCAGGAATCCCAGCTCGTCAACTGAATCTTTCTTGGTTTTCCCGCCCATCTCTGATTAGAATCGTGTGCCCCCTAAGCTAAGCCCTCCTAGCTGCTCCAGCCCGCTTGGGAAAATTGTGCGTTCGAAGGCGTCGCGAAACAGGAACTGATGGTTCGCCCCTTGATTTGCGGGAGAGTACCAGTACTTTCAGGGGATTGAAAGGCACCCGAATGGGCATTGCCGCACCTTCCTCAGTGCTGATAAAAATTGAGTTCAGCAGGCTGTTGCGACCATGAGCTCGTTAGCACCATCGCAGGCGGCTGACCGCCGTGCACCGAAACGCGCGCTGAAGCCTGGCGCGCGTTTGTGGATGATTCGCATACTGATCGTGGCGGCGGTCATCTTGACGATCCGTTATTTTTACTGGCGCGTGACGGACACGATGAATCCCGCGGCGAAATGGTTTTTTTATTTGTTTCTCGTCGCGGAGATGCTGAACTTCATCGAGGCCGCGCTGTTTTATTTCACGACCTGGAAACCGACGAATCGCACCGCGCGACCGGTGATGAGCGGGCGCACGGTGGACGTGTTGATCACGACATACAACGAGCCGGTGAATCTGCTGCGGGAAACGATTCTTTGCGCTTCGAGCATCGAGTATCCGCACGAAACGTATGTGCTCGATGACGGCAACCGTCCGGAAGTGGCGGAAATCGCGCGAGAACTGAATTGCAAATACATTACGCGCGAGGACCGCACAGGCGCGAAAGCCGGCAACCTGAACCATGCGCTGAAGCAGACCGGGGGGGAATTTATCGTCACGCTGGATGCAGACCATGTGCCGATGCCGGGGCTCATCGACGAGCTCATTGGATTTTTTGCGGATTCCAGCGTGGCGGTTGTTCAAACGACCCAGGATTTTTACAACCTGGATTCTTTTCAGCATCGCACTCACGAGGAACGGGAAAAAGCCTGGCAGCAACAGGAGCTTTTCTTCAGCGTGATCCAGCCGGGCAAAGACGGTTACAACGCGACGTTCTATTGCGGCAGCCCGGCGATGCTGCGCCGCAGCGCTCTGGAGCAAATTGGCGGATTCGCGACGGAAAGCATCACCGAAGACATGCATACAGGCCTGCGGCTGCAGAAAAGAGGCTGGAAGGTTCTCTATTACAACCGCACCGTGGCGCGCGGGCTGGCGCCGCAGACGTACCGAGGTTTCGCGACGCAGTGGAACCGCTGGGGTCAGGGCGCCATGCAGGTTCTGCGAGAAGAGAATCCGCTTTTCGGGCGCGGATTGAGTTTTGGCCAGCGGATGAGCTACTTTGCGTCGTTTTATTTCTACTGGATGAGTTTTCAGAAGTTTGTGTATATTGCCACGCCGATTATTTGCCTGGTGGCCGGGATTTTCCCGCTGATTGCGACTCCGCTGACGTTTGCCATGTACTTTATTCCGTATTTTCTACTGAACATCATTGCCACGGCATCGCTGCAGGGCGGTTTGGGGGGCTTCTGGCTTAGCGAGGAATTCAATCTGATTAAAATGCCGGTTTTGATGACGACCATCGCGGGTTTTTTCAAGAAAGAGGTTGCCTTCAAGGTTACACCGAAGGCGCGCGACCGCTCGGCGCGATGGACGGAAATCTGGCTGCAAAGCTTGCTGCTGCTCGGCGTGCTGGTGGCGCTGGGTTTCGGTTTCTGGCGGCTGGCTCACATCGCGCCGCATGGATATTATTTTTGGGCGATCGTGGTCAACATGGTGTGGGCGACGTTTTACATTTTTCTGCTTGTGCCGGTTATCTGGCGTGCTTTTCATCATAAGGAGCTGCGTGCGGTGTATCGTTTTCCGAGCCGACTGGATGTTCCGGTGCTTTTCGGATACAACGACGATGGCGGACACGTCGTCGGGCGCGGCTTCGCGCGGAATCTGAATCGCAACGGATTTTCCATCACGCAGAAGGCGGGAATTCCATTCGGTACGATTATGGCCGTGGAACTGAGCCTGCCCAGCGGAACCATCCGCGCACACGCGCGCGTGGTGCGGACGCGAGAGTTTTTCCGGGGCCAGAACAAACGGGTTTCCACCGGACTTGTTTTTGAGCAGATCGAACCCGCGGATCAAGATGCCATTTCCAAGCATCTGTTTTGGGAAGTGGCGCCTCGTCATGGAAGCATTCTGCGATTGACGCGGCGCAGCCAGGCTCGCGGAGCGCAAATGTGAAGCGTTGTGGCGCATGCGCGGTTTTGCTGTTCATTCTTGCGATGCTGACGATGCAAACAGCCACGGCCGCCCAGCAGTCTGCGACGATTGCCCGAGCCAAAAGTGAAGCGGCTGCGGGAAATTATTCGCGCGCGGCGGAGCTTTATCAGCAAGTGCTGAAGGAGAATCCAAACAGCGTTGCCGCGTTGCGCGGCCTGGTGGATGTGCTGGTGGCGGCCGGAAAGTGGCAGGCGGCGCTTTCGCCATTGCGGCAACTCGTTCAGCTTGAACCTAAGGATGCGAATCGCCTGTTTCAGCTTGGACAAATGGAAAGCTGGCAGGGACATCGCGCGCAAGCCCTGAGCTTTCTGGCGCGCGCAGCGAAAGTGGATCCGTCCAATTCGCAATATCAGGAATCCTACGCGGAAGTTTTGAGCTGGAATGAATCCGGGCGCGATCAGGCAATTCAGATTTTGCGCAGCGTCGTCGCCAGTCATCCGGATGATGCTCACGCGCGGCGGTTGCTCGCGCGCACATTGGCCGCAGAACATCATCCGGCGCAGGCGGCTGCCGTGCTCGCTCCCGCGGTGCAAAGCTCCAAAGCTTCAGCGGAAGATCTCTGGACGCAAGGCCAGCTGAACGAGTCCGAAGGAAAAAATGCCGCGGCCATTGCCGATTATCGCCGAGCGCTGGCGCGCGATCCGAATCATGTGAAGTCCATCGAAAGCCTGGCGCCGATGCTCAGCTGGAACGCAGCGACTCGGCCGGAGGCCGGCACGCTTTTTCAGCATGGATTGCAGCTCGCGCCGAACGATTTGAATCTGCTGATTCCTTACGCCGAGATGCTCTCGTGGAGTCGAGCCACGCGCGCGCAATCCATGCAGCTGTACCAGAAGGCGCTGGCACAGGATCCGCACAACGCGCAGGCGCTTACCGGTGAAGCGCAACTGCTCTCCTGGACCGGGCATTCCGGCCGGGCGCTGCAGATTTATTCGCAGGTGCTCGCGGAGGATCCGGACAACGTTGCCGCGCTCACCGGGAAGGCGCAGATTCTCGGCTGGCGCGGAGAACACCGGCAGGCGCTGAATCTGGCGCAGCAGGCCCATGGGCTCGACGAATCCAATTCCGCAGCAACGCTGGAGCTTGCTCGAGCGGAATACGATGTGCGCGATTACGCCGCTGCGCGCGACGATCTGGCTCAGGTGAAAGGAATCGATACGCCGGATTATTTCCAGCTTAAGCGCGACGTCAATCACGCGCTCGGTGCCTACTTTGAGTTCGGCTACGCCATGCGGCGCGACGGCAAACGACTGGATTACGATACCGCCGACGCGCTGGTTTCCGTTCCACTGGGCACGGAGAATCGGTTGAGCGCGATGTATCAGCCCTTGCTTTATCGCACGCAGCAGCGCAATTTCAATTCAAATTATTACGCGCTCATGCTGGATTCGCGGCCGTCGGAAACCGTGAGCACGCACGCCGAAGTTGCCGGACGCACTTATCCGGGTGCTCCGACGCAAATGGAAGGGGGATTCGACGCGGCGTTTGCCGTGCGGCCCTCGTTCACGCTGCAAATGGGCTTTGACCGCGCCGCAGATGAGGAGACGCTGGTTTCCACGCTGGGAGCTTATGTGAATGGAATTTTTGTAGGGCAGGTGGAAACCAATCTCGCGAGCATCGGCGGCAGCTATTCCAATTCACGGCATCACTACGACGCTTCGCTGACTTACACCGATGGCTTTTACACCGGCGAAAATCTCGCGTCCAATCGCCGCTGGAGCGTGGATGGAAATTTTGGAAAATCCATTCGCGGCAGCCATCCCTATATTCGCGCGGCTTACGGCTTCACCTATTTGAGTTTCGATCACGATGCCGAATTCGAGCCTGGCAGCGGCGCGCCGGTTCGCGTCACCGGCGGATACTACAGCCCTACGCGTTACCTGTTGAATTATGCCCAGCTGTTTTTCTCCGGGAACTTCGGCTCGCGCGCCAAATGGGATTTCGGCGGCTTCGCCGGCGCACAAAATGCGGACACGGAATTCACTTCATTTTCGAATCCGCAATTCGCGTCCACATTTTCCGCGCATTTCATCTGGGAGGCCGGCGCGAAGGACGAATTCCGTTTCGCTTACGATTATCTGAACACGTTCAACGCGTTTCATCGCCATCTGTTTTTTGTAACCTGGCGGCATTACTTCTAAAATGTCCGCTTCGATTCTCTTTCCTTCCGCCGGGCCGCCGACGAAGAGAGGCGCGGGCGAGCCGCCGAAAAGATCCATTTTGACGCGCAGCCATTTGCGGAAATTTGCGTGGGCGCTTCTGCCGATTGTCGCCGCCGGATGGTATCTGCGCGCGCGAAATCCACATTATTCCAGTCCGTACATGGATGAAAGCATTTATGTGCTCTATGGCCGGATGTTTCTCACGCGGCATTTTCAGCCGCCGATTGATCATCCTTTGGATTACAGTTTCGGGTGGTATCTGTGGCCCATTTTCGCCGCGTGGGCGAATCGTTTCGGTGGAATCGTTGCAGTTCGTGAGTTGGCCGCAGCAATGGGCGCGGCGATCATCGGAGCGGTGTATGGATTCGCGACACGCATTTTCGGGCGCGGGGTGGGGCTGGCCTCGGCGCTGAGTTTTGCGTTTCTGGGACCCGCGGTTTTCGTTTCGCGGATTGCCACGCGGGACACTGGTTCATTGTTTTTCTTTGCCGTCGGCCTGTGGTTGTTTGTGCGTGCGTGGCAAAAGGATACTTGGCCTGCATGGGTATGGGCGGCGCTCACGATGTTCGCCGCGTTTTTGTGCAAATATTTGATCGCCATTTACTTCCCGTTTTTGGTGGTTTTGACCTTTCGCAGGGGGCGCCGCGCGATTCTCGGTTTTTTCATGCCGCTGAGCGTTCTGTGCGCGTTTTATGCCGGATACTATTGGCATTCGCTCGTGGCGCTCTGGCACTACGGGCGGACGTACGGTTCGCTGAAAGCGCCGGCAGCGCAGGCCTGGCAAATCTATTTCAGCCACCGCCTGGATTTTTGGATTCTCGTCGCGCTGTCGGCGGTTGCGATTTTTTCCGTGAAGCAATGTGAGACGTGGGAAATCGCGTTGCTGTGGTGCGGAGCGGCCATTATGCCGCTGTTTCAAATCGCGTCGCGCGCGGATTATGACTACTGGAAGCACGTCAGCTATTCGTTGCTGTTTCTCGCGCCTTTGGGGATGCAAGGTTTGCTGTTTGTGCTGCGGCGCCCCGGTTCGAATTTTTACAAATTCTCCGCGCCTGTAGCAGTCACCGGTTTGGCCGTCGCGCTGGGCTGGATGGGCAATGCATGGCAGATTGGCCGATTCGTCTTCTGGCCGAACACCGAGCCGATCACCGCGTATTTTCAAGACCGGCTGGTGAATTCGGACCGCGTCCTCGTGGACGATACCGTGCTGCGCTACGCTTTTTCTCCTCCGCTGCCGCAATGGCAAATCACCGATCCGTTTTACTTCCGCTACAACGCGCAAACGGGCGCGCCCGCCTATGCTGCGGCCGTGGAAGACGGGCTTTTCGATTATGTTGTTCTGGACGGCGGCATCGGAAAAGAAGCCAAAAGTATGGCCGCTGCAATTCAGCCGGTGCTCGCTTCGCGTTATGCGCTGAAGTTGCAAATGCCCGAGCCCAATCTCGGACAGGAGATTCGGATTTACAAGCGCGAAAATCCTCCCGCAGCGAGCGCCGCCGCTGGACCGGGCCCGCGAATCCAGGTCATCGCGCCGGCATCCAATGCGGTTGTACCGACGAATCGCACGGCAACAACGTTCGAGGCGCGCGTGCGGAATATTTCCGCCGGCGATTACGTTGTGGTGGACGTTTTCACAAACCGCTGGTATCGGCAGACGGGAAAGATCCGGCCCGGCGCGCCGGTTGGAGATCTGAGTGCGACGATTTATCTGGCCGGCGAAGGCCGCGAGCAATGCCATCATATCGTGCGCGCGTGTTTGTTCGATCCGGCCGGGCGCCTGCTGGACTCAGCGCTAAGCTTTAACGTCGCACGCGCAAACGCGAACGGCTCCGCGCCGGCGTGCCGTTAAGGTGCTCCCTGCACCCGTTCGGTGCGCAAAAGCGCCATTCGATGCGTGCGCGGCGCGCCAGCGCCGCGGCCATGCTATCCTTTTGACAGCAAGCGTTTAGCGGCTTGAAATGCTTGGTTTCTGGAGCTCCAAACTACCTTGAACCCGAGTCACAATCACGCAAGTGAATTCAAGGCTCTGCTCGAGGAGCGCATCGTCATTCTCGATGGCGCCATGGGAACCATGATTCAGGCGCGCAATCTTGGCGAAGCAGACTATCGTGGCAAGGAATTCGCGGATCACCGTCGCGATTTGCGTCTGTGCAACGACGTTCTGAACCTGACGCAGCCGGAAATCGTCGCCTCGATTCACCGGCAATACCTCGAAGCCGGCGCCGACGTCATTGAAACCAACACGTTCAACGCCAATGCGATTTCCATGGAGGAGTACGCGCTGCAGGGACGTGTCTATGACATCAACAAAGCCGGGGCGCAAATTGCGCGCCGCGCAGTCGAGGAATTCCTGCAAGATTCCGGCCGCGGTCCGCGTTTTGTTGCCGGTTCAATCGGGCCAACGAGCCGCACCGCCTCCATGTCGCAGGACGTAAACAGTCCCGCGTCTCGCGGCGTCACATTTGATCAATTGCGAGACGCTTACTCTGAACAGATTCGCGGACTGATTGACGGCGGCGTGGACGCGCTGCTCGTGGAGACCATTTTCGACACGCTCAACGCCAAGGCCGCTCTTTTTGCGATTGAAGAATGCTTTGACAAACTCGGCGCGCGCATTCCGGTGATGGCATCGGTCACCATCACGGATCGCAGCGGCCGCACGCTCTCCGGCCAGACAATCGCCGCGTTTTGGATTTCGGTTTCGCATATGAATTTACTGAGCGTGGGCATCAATTGCGCCCTGGGCGCCAAGCAGATGCGCCCCTATATTGAAGAGCTGTCGCAAATCGCGCCGATTTACATCAGCTGCTATCCCAATGCGGGCCTTCCAAACGCATTCGGCGGCTTCGACGAAACTCCGGAAAAGATGGCCGCGGACCTGCGCGAATTTGCGGCGAATGGCTGGCTGAATATTGTGGGCGGCTGCTGCGGCTCGACGCCCGAGCATATTCGCGCCATCGCCGCCGCGGTCCAAGGTTTGAAGCGACATGAATTGTCGCGGCCTGAGCCGTACACGAGCTTCAGCGGGCTGGAACCGCTGGTGATACGTCCGGATACAAATTTCGTCAACATTGGCGAGCGAACGAACGTCACCGGTTCGCCGAAATTTTCTAAACTGATTCTTGACGGAAAATATGAAGAAGCTCTAGCGATTGCCCGGCAGCAGGTCGAAGGCGGCGCGCAAATTATTGATATCAACATGGACGAAGCAATGCTCGACTCCGAGCGGGCGATGACGACGTTCCTCCATCACATCGCTTCCGAGCCCGATATCGCACGTGTGCCGCTCATGATTGACAGTTCGAAATGGAGCGTGATCGAAGCCGGTTTGAAGTGCGTTCAGGGCAAGGGCATTGTCAACTCCATCAGCCTCAAGGAAGGTGAGGAGATTTTTAAGGCGCGCGCGCGGCTGATTCGCCGCTACGGCGCAGGCATGGTGGTGATGGCCTTCGACGAAAAAGGCCAGGCAGATACCGTTGAGCGCAAAGTCGAAATCTGTTCGCGCTCGTACAGAATCCTTACACACGAAGCCGGCGTGCCGCCCGAGGACATTATTTTCGACCCCAACATTCTCACCATTGCCACCGGCATGGAGGAACACAACAACTACGCTGTGGATTTCATCGAGGCCACCCGGCAAATCAAAGCGAAATTTCCACGCGTCAAAGTCAGCGGCGGCGTCAGCAACATTTCTTTTTCGTTTCGCGGGAATAACGTGGTGCGCGAAGCGATGCATTCCGCGTTTTTGTATCACGCGATTCGAGCCGGCATGGACATGGGCATCGTGAACGCCGGCCAGCTCGCGATTTACGAGGAGATTCCCGGGGATTTGCTTGAACTCGTGGAGGATGTGCTCTTAAATCGCCGGTCCGATGCCACGGAGCGCCTTTTGGCCTTTGCCGATTCCGTCAAGAAGAAAGGCAAAGCTCCTGCCGAAGAAGGCGCGTGGCGCCAGACCACGGTGGAAGAGCGGCTCAAACACGCACTTCTGCAAGGAGTCGTGGATTTCATCGAAGCCGACACGGAAGAGGCTCGCGGGAAATACGGCAAGCCCATCGCTGTGATTGAAGGTCCCCTGATGGACGCGATGAATGTGGTCGGCGATCTTTTTGGTTCAGGCAAGATGTTTCTGCCACAGGTCGTCAAGAGCGCGCGGGTCATGAAAAAAGCGGTCGCTTACCTGCAACCCTTTATGGAGGCGGAAAAGCGCGCGAACGGCGGCGGCCAAAGCAAAGGACGCATTCTCCTGGCCACGGTGAAGGGCGACGTCCACGACATCGGCAAAAATATCGTTGGCGTGGTGCTGGGCTGTAACAATTACGAAGTGATTGATTTGGGTGTGATGGCGCCGAGCGAGAAAATTCTCGCGACCGCCCGCGAAAAGCACGCCGACATGATCGGTTTGAGCGGCTTAATCACCCCATCGCTCGAAGAAATGGCTCACGTCGCCCGGGAAATGCAGCGCGAAAATTTTGAGGTTCCGTTGCTCATTGGCGGCGCAACCACCAGCCGCGTTCACACGGCCGTGAAAATCGCCCCGATGTACCGCCAGCCGGTAATTCACGTGCAGGACGCTTCGCGAGCGGTTGGCGTGGTGGGCAGCCTGCTCAGCCATGAATTGAAAACCAAGTTTATTGAGGAGCATCGAGCCGAGCAGGAGCGAACGCGCGAAAAACATCGCGGCGCGCAAACGCAACTGCTGCTCTCGTTCTCCGAGGCCCGCGCGCGCAAGCCGGTATTCGACTGGAAATCCTACCATCCGCCGCGCCCGTCGTTCACTGGCGTTCGCGTTTGCGCCGTTCCGCTTGCTGAAATTGTTCCGTACATTGACTGGACACCGTTTTTTCATGCGTGGGAATTGCGAGGTATCTATCCTAAAATTTTCAGTCAGGAGAACGTCGGCCCTCGGGCAAGGGAGCTCTTCGACGACGCACAGCAGTTGCTTTCACGTATCGTTGAGGAAAAGCTGCTTGCCGCCCGCGCCGTCTTTGGTTTTTTCCCCGCCAACAGCGTGCTCGAAGACATTGAGATCTATTCTGATGAATCGCGCACCCGCGTAATGACCACGTTTCACACGTTGCGGCAGCAAATCGCCAAGCCGGAAGGCGAATTCGACTTCGCACTCGCCGACTTCATCGCGCCAAAGGAGACCGGCGCGCGCGACTACTTGGGCGCGTTTGCTGTCACCGCGGGCTTGCACATTGAATCTCTCGTAGCCCGTTTCGAAAGCGCTCATGACGATTACAGCGCGCTGATGACCAAGGCGCTCGCCGACCGGCTGGCGGAGGCTCTCGCCGAACTGGCGCACAAGCGCGCTCGCGACGCCTGGGGTTTTGGCCGCGAGGAAAATCTGAGCAGCGAAGATTTGATCCGCGAAAAATATCGCGGCATTCGGCCGGCGCCCGGATATCCCGCATCGCCGGACCACACAGAGAAGCGCCAGCTCTTTGACTTACTCGAAGCTGAAAAGAATGCCTGCATTCGGCTCACGGAAAATTTCGCAATGTATCCCGCGGCATCGGTGTGCGGGCTTTATTTTTCGCATCCGCAATCGCGCTATTTTGCCGTCGGGAAAATCGGCCGCGACCAGGCCGAGGACTATCACCGCCGCAAAGGCGCGGACCTGCGCGAAGTCGAGCGCTGGCTCGCGCCGAACCTCAACTACGATCCGGGCGCATGAGCTAAAATAATTTTCGATTTATGGAGACGTTCTTCATCCAGAACTTCGGCTGCCGCGCCACGCAGGCGGACGCCGCGGCGATTCGCGCCGACCTGCTGGCCCTCGGCTATAATGCTGCTTCAAGCGAAGACCATGCCGGCATCGTTGTCCTCAACACATGCACGGTTACGGCCGCCGCAGACGCCGAGGCGCGTGAAGCCATTCGGCGCATTCATCGCCGGAATCCCGCGGCGCGAATTGTCGCCACCGGATGCTACGCGCAACGCGCTCCCGAAGAGCTTGCAGAGATTCCGGGAGTGGCATGCGTGGTCGGCAATTCTCATCAGCACGCCATCGGTAAGCTAATCTCCGGCGCCGGCATAGTGCCCGTGTCCGCGTTGTCTTCCGGGGTGCTTCATTCGGAGACGTTCCACGCCGACATGCGGGCCATAACCGCCCCAATGGCTCCCCTTTCGTTGCATTCGCATCTTACGAGCGATTGTTCTGGCCTGCGCACGCGCCCCACATTGAAAATTCAGGACGGCTGCAATCATCGCTGCGCCTACTGCGTGATTCCCTTCGTTCGCGGGCGCAGCCGGAGCGCTGAACCTGCGGCGATCATCGCCGAAATCGGATATTTGGCCGAATCCGGTGTGCAGGAACTTGTTTTGAGCGGAATTGACCTCGGCAGTTACGGACGCGATTTGCGCTCTCGCGTTTCGCTGCAATCGCTGATCCGCAAAATCGTCTCTGAAACAAGCATTTCCCGCCTGCGCCTCAGCTCGATAGAGCCGATTGACGTCACGCGGGATTTTGTGGAATTTGTGGCTTCAGAGCCGCGCATCGCTCCGCATTTCCACATGCCATTGCAGTCCGGATCCGACAAGATCCTCCGCGCCATGCATCGCTGGTACCGCGCGGCGCATTACGCGCGCCGCGTGGAAATGATTCGTGAGGTTCTGCCGCACGCAGCGGTCGGCGCTGACGTCATCACCGGATTCCCCGGCGAAACAGACGGAGATCACGCCACTACTTCACATTTTCTTGCGAATCTTCCGTTGAGCTATCTTCACGTGTTTTCGTTTTCGCCGAGACCCGGCACCGAGGCAGCAAATCTTCCGGCGCAAGTTCCGTCGCAAATCATTCAGGAACGCGCCCGCGAGCTCCGCGCCATCGGCCGTGAAAAATCCAAAGAGTTTCGCGCCGCACAGGCGGGACAGCGCTTCCGTGCGCTGACGCTCGAAAGCAGGGATGAAGTTTCAACGACGGCCATAACCGGAAATTATTTGCATCTGCGCATCGCGGGCTCATGGCCGAGTAATCGTTGGGTTGAGGCAACGTTGCCCGTGAGCGATTCCGATATAGTGGCTGCTGAGCCGGCCGGGCTCTAACCTTCTAAAATCACCTGCGCCAGCGCCATATTACCGCTGTGTGTGATGGAAAGATGGAAACGGCGCGCCCCGAGCCGCGCGGCATGCTCCTCTGCTTTGCCCGTCAAATGAATCACAGGTTTTCCGCTCGGTTCATTTCTCACTTCAATGTCGCGCCAGCGGACGCCCTTGCGCCAGCCGGTGCCGAGGGCCTTCATCGCCGCTTCTTTGGCCGCAAAGCGCGCCGCATAGCGCTCGTATTTTGCTTTGTGCCGTTCGCAATAGCGGATTTCTTCCTCGGTGAAAACGCGCTCAAGAAATGCGCGCCCATGCCGCCCAATCGCCGCTTGCACACGGTCAATTTCCGCCAGGTCCGCGCCGAGACCGACAATCATGTTCGTTTTCCCCGGGGTGTCCAGAGCAATGTTGAAAGAGCGCATTATAACCGCAATGTGAAACAATTCTCATGCTGCGATAGAATCCGATCTATGCCTGCGTCTACGGCGAAAAGAAGCTCGGCACAAATCACATCCGCGAAATCTCGCGCGCTGCAGTGGGATTTGCGCCGCGCGGCCGGCCTGCAAATTTTGGAATCTGCATCGCTAAAACAATTTCCATGGCTGGTTCATGGGTTCAGCACGTGTTCCGGCGGCATCAGCGTTCTCCCCGCGCAGGACTCACGCGGGGCTCACGGCGGAAAAGTGTTGAATCTCGGCTTCACCGATTGGGACGACAGGCGCCACGTAGAAGAAAACCGCGAAGCTTTCGTTGCCGCGCTCATTCCCGCGAAAATCCAGCGCGGCAAAATGCATCTCGTCACCGCGCGCCAGATTCATTCTGACATCGTGCACGCTGTTTCTGTGCCTCCCAAGGAATTGCTCCGCGGAGATGCGCTCATCACTGCAACACCCGGATTGGTGCTGGCCATTCAAACCGCCGATTGTGTTCCGATTTTGCTCGTGGACACGCGCCATCGCGCCGCCGCTGCGATTCACGCCGGATGGCGCGGCACGCTCGCGCGCATCGCGGCAAAAACTCTTGGCCGGATGCAAATGGAATTCGCCACAGATCCCCGCGATGTCTTTGCGGCGGTCGGTCCGGGCATCAGCCGGTGCTGCTACGAAGTTGGCCCGGACGTTGTGAGAGAGTTCGCGGCGCGGTTCACCGCTGCGAAAGACTGGTTCGAGGGGCCGTTCGACGCCCTGGCCTCCGGCGAAGATCCGAATCCGCTTGCATGGCTCACCATGATGCCGCCCGGGCACGCTCCGGATCCGCCGCGTTGCCGACTGGATTTGAAGTCCGCGAACGCCGCGATTCTGGCGGACGCCGGAGTTCCGCGTAAAAACATCTCCGTTTCGGATTTATGCACTTTCTGCCGTTCGGATCTGTTCTTCAGCTATCGTTGCAAGAAAAATACGGGTCGCATGCTCTCGGTGATTGGAATCTTGCCCGGGCGTCGTTAGGCGTCTGGACTTTCGAGTGCGCCGCGATTCCCCGCGCTTTCCATCAGCGCCAGCTGGCCGCACGCGGCCATCACATCTTGCCCGCGCGAATGCCGCACAAAAACCGACTGCCCTTTATCGGCAAGAACTTTGCGGAAAGCCTCGACCCTTTCCGCATCGGGCGGGGTGTACGGCAATTCTCCCGGATTCCACGGAATTAAATTCACCTTTGAGCGCACATGGGCGATCAGTTTGGACAATCTTCGCGCGTCTTCCACGCTGTCGTTGAATCCGCCCAACAACACATATTCAAATGTCAGGCGTTCCCACGGCCGCAGCGGGTATTTGCGGCACGCCTCGAGCAACTGCCCCATCGGATATTTGCGATTGATTGGCATGATTTTGTCGCGCTGTTCGTCGCTCGAAGCGTTTAGGGAAATCGCCAGTTTCGGACGCACTTTCTCTTTTGCCAGTTTTTCAATCCCCGGCACAATTCCGCTGGTAGAAAGCGTCGCATGCTTCGGCGAAATTCCCATTCCTTTCGGGTCCAGAAGAATCCGCAGCGCCTTCATCACCGCATCGTAGTTCAGCAGCGGCTCGCCCTGCCCCATCAGCACAACGTTCGTTTGTGGTCTGAGGACGTCGCGATTGTCTTCGAGCGCCGCCAGAATCTGCCCCACGATTTCTCCCGCGCTCAAATTCCGCAGCAAGCCCAGCGTCGCCGTCAGGCAGAACTGGCAATTTACCGCGCATCCCTGCTGCGTTGAAGCGCAAATCGTTTGCCGTCTTTCTTCCGGCATAAAGACGGTTTCGATGATTGCCGGCGCGTCGGCGAATTTGCCGCTGACGGTTCCGTAGCGCAGTACATACCGTACGGCGCCGTCCGCCGACCGGTAGCGCCGCACAATTTCCGGCATGCCAATCCGCGTGCTTTCAGCAAGGCGTTTCCGTATCTCGGCGGGAAGCGTGGTGATTTTTTCGAGGTTTGTCCGGCGCTCCGCGTAGAGCGCGGAATAAATCTGCGCTCCGCGATATTCGCGCTCACCGAGAGAAACAGCCAGCTCGCGCAATTCTTCGAGCGATTGCCCGACTAACGCCGTGCGCTCAGCGCGTTGCGGCGGCTTCGTTTCGTCAGGCTCCATTCCTTCAATCATAACGCGAAGGCTCCATTTTTTCCGCGCGACGGCGCGCTCCGGCGCTATAATTTGGGTCGGCGCAGCGGAGAAGTGGTACGCCGGTTGCTGAATGCCGCTGGAGCGTTCCATGCATGAAATGGCCATTGACGATTGGGTTCGCGGGCTCTCCGAAATTCATCGCGAGCAGTTCACTCTGGAAAATATCGAACGGTACCTGCAGCAGCATCCCATTCGCTCGGAGACTTTGCAGCCCTATCTTTTCTATGCAAAAAGCCATTACACGCGGAATCTTATTTTCAAATGCCCTCTCTTCGAAATCATCGCCATCTGCTGGGAAGTCGGCCAGTCCAGCCGCATCCACAATCATCGCGGACAAAATTGCTGGATGGCCGTGCCCATCGGCAAACTGCGCGTGCAGAATTTTCGCGTGGAAAACCGAAATGCCGATGCCGGAACTTGCCGCATCACGCCCGGCAATTCCTACGACATGGATCCCCGCCATCCTGGGACAGTGCAGCGCGAAGAGCCTGTCCATCAAGTGCTCAATCTGTCCGAATTCAACCAGCGTGCCACCAGCGTTCACGTCTATTCGCATCCGTACTCCAGCTGCGAGGTTTATTCTCTCGACCATGGAACCTATGCCGACGTCCCCTTGCACTACACCAGCGAATACGGCAAACTGAATTCTGACGAGAAGCTCTTTTAGCGCCTGCGCTGCACTTTCGTATTCATGATTGTGTCTTCTCTCGTCATTTCACTCTATTCGTTAAAAGTTAGCCGCCGTTCGTCTCGGCAAAAGGAGATCTGTGGCCTTTGAAAATGGAACCGTGCAGCAAACGACCCTCCCCAATGGACTGGTGGTCGTCACCGAAACCATGCCCGGTGTCCACTCCGTTTCCGCCGGCATTTGGATTCGCACCGGCTCGCGCCACGAGCCTTACGAGCGCAGCGGAATCTCCCATTTCATCGAGCACATGCTTTTCAAAGGCACGTCGCGCCGCCGCGCCGAGGACATTGCGCGCGAAGTGGACGCCGTTGGCGGCATGGTGGACGCCTTCACCGCCAAAGAAATGACCTGCTTCAACACGCGCGTCCTCGATGAGCATCTCGGGTCCGTTTTCGATGTGCTCGCCGACATGGTCCTCGATCCGCAGTTCCCCGAAGACGAAATTAGCCGCGAGCGCTCGGTCATCTTGGAAGAAATCCGCATGGTCGAAGACAATCCTGAAGATTTAGTCCACGAAATGTTTTCACGCAACCTGTGGGGCGAGCATGCGCTCGGCCGGCCGATTCTGGGCTCCATGGAAACGGTCGAAGGCTTCGACCGGCAAGTCCTGCGCGATGCGTTTCGCGCATTCTATGTGCCCAATAATATGGTCATTACCGCCGCGGGAAACATCTCTCATCAGCAACTGCTCGATCTCGTCGAGCCGCGCTTCTCGGCTTGCACCGGTGCGCGCACCGAACATACCGAAACTCCGCCGCGACCCGCCGCAGAAATTCTGTCGCGCTCCAAAGCCGAGCTGGAGCAGGTGCATGTCTGTGTCGGCGTTCCGGCCTGCTCCATGACCGATTCGCGCCGCTACGCTGTCGCCATTCTGAACAACATTCTCGGCAGCGGTATGTCCTCGCGCCTTTTCCAGAACATTCGCGAAAGACAGGGACTCGCCTACGCCGTATTCAGCGAAATCAATCATTATCGCGATGCGGGAATGCTGTGCATCTATGCCGGAACGAGCCTCGAAACCATGGGCCAGCTTCTCTCCTCGGTAACCGCGGAACTCCGCGACTTAAAACAGAATGGCGTCACCGCCGACGAATTGCGCCGTTCCAAAGCCAATCTCAAAGGTTCAACCCTGCTCTCGCTTGAATCCAGCGGCTCGCGCATGTCCGATCTCGCGCGCCAGTTTCTTTATTTCGGCAACTACACTTCGCCCGGCGAACGCATCGCCGCGATGGAAGCGGTCACGCGCGAAGCGGTTCAACAGGTTGCCGAGGAAATGTTCCAGCCATCGCAGGCCGCCGCTGCGGTTCTCGGGAATCTGAACGGTTTCCGGCTGTCTGCAGCGCAACTTGACTTCTGAAGTGCGAATGCGGAGGCTGATTGCTCCGACATTTATCTGTAAACTTTCATGTTCTCTCCCGTTGACGAATTTTCCTCACTTTGTCATCATGCCTCGCAAGCCGCTCGATTTGGCCGCGGCCAATGAGGATCCATCAGCTTCCGCATTTCCATTCTCGCTTCGGGCAGCTCGGGCAACGCCACGTTGCTTGAATCCGAACGCACCTGCCTCCTCGTGGATGCCGGCCTTGGCCGCAGGGAAACATTCCGCCGCCTCGCCGCCCTTGGCGTTGCCCGCGAACGCGTGGACGCCATCCTGATTTCTCACGAGCACACGGACCACGCCAGCGGCCTGCCGCAGCTTTTGCATCACTGGAAGGCCACCGCCTATCTCACCGAAGGCACTTGCGCCGAGATCCGGCGCATTTTGCCGGAGGCCTCCCATAAAAAAATGGACCGCGTCGAGCACATCCGCGCGGGCGAAAAGTTCACCATCGGCGACATCGAAGTCGCGCCATTTTCCGTGCCGCACGACGCCGCTGACCCGGTGGGCTATTCGTTTCGAACCAACGGCGTCAAGGTGGCTATTGTGACCGACCTCGGCTATCTGCCGGAGCTGGTGAAGTTTCACCTGCGCGATGCGCATTGCCTGATTCTTGAGTCCAATCACGACTTGGAAATGCTGAAAGTTGGACCGTATCCGTGGTATGTGAAGCAGCGCGTCATGAGCCGCACCGGCCATCTTTCCAATCACATTGTCAGCGAATATCTGGCCGCGGCGGATGGCTTCGACGCACGCGCCCGATTCCTCGTCCTCGCACATGTCTCTGAAACCAACAATAACCCCGATCTTGTCCATCTTTCGGCCATCGAAGCTCTCAAGCGCCGCCCTCCCGAATCTCCCTTTCAGGGTGAATTACTCGTTGCTTCTCAGCGAATGCCGCTCGGACCACTAACTCTGTAGTTCGAAAGCACTTGGCTCAGAGTGCGACTTCATATCCGCAAAAATTACCAGTACTGGGAAAATTCGACAGCGTGAATTCAGCCATTCACCTGACCAAAAATACCTAAAATCCTGATACTAGTACTGTTAAAATTTTGCACATTTCGGCATCGTACTTGCCATTTTGTGACATTCGGGGGCCGGAACAGCGTAACGCGCCTGAACCGGATACACTGCTCAAGAAGCTCTGCTGACTCGAAACCGGCGTTTCGAATCGTTAGCCGGTACGGCCTGCCGAGGAAACTCAATCTTCTTCTTCGTGGGGGCGGCTATTCTTAGGAAAACCAAGAGGTTCCAGCAGCTTTTTGACGGCCGGCGGGCTTCTATGCTGTCCAACTTACCTTCGCAGAGCGTCGAGCGCATCGTGTTCTGCGAGAAAAACACGGGAAGCCCCAAGTTCCACGTGGACATGACCGGCGATATGGAAGCTGCGCTCAGCCGCGCAGCCAGCCTACTCGCGCTGGGCTGTATGGCCAGCGGCGAATCGCCTAGCAACTATGCCATCTGGGTACCGGCTCAAAGCACGTTGACGGAACGCATTATCAAACATGCAGAGGATCTGCTCCATGTGGGGCGCAGCTTTTTCGCCGGAGTCGAGCTAAGTCCGCGCGAACATGAAGTTTTGAAGGAATTGCTGAATCATCGCGTCAATAAAGAAATCGCGGAGCGCCTCAGTATTTCCGTTCGAACGGTCAAATTCCATGTCTCGTCTCTCCTTGCGAAATTCGGGGTTTCCAGTCGCTGGGATTTGGTCCAAAGGGCGCGCCATATGCTCCACACGCACGAGGTAGCAGAAGGTTTTTCCAAGCTTCAATCCGGCCTGCAAGGAACTGGCGGCGCGACAGGAACAGAAACCAGCGCGCCATACGGATCGCAGCCGTCCGCGCAGAGCAACAGCAAGCGGAGCAAGCAGACGAAGCAGGTCTCGCGAATTCTTCAATTCCGGAGGAAGCTGCGCCCGGCGTGATTCCTAGTCCGGGCTCTGGACGAATTCAGAGACGATGCGGTAGAGATATTCGATTCCTTTGTTAAAGGAATCTATTGGAATGCGCTCGCCGCTGCTTCCGGCGCGCGCGGCATCAGCCTCGGTCAGCGGAAATGGCCGCAGACCATAGGCTTGTACGCTCCGCAGGCGCAAATACGCGGAATCGGTTGCCTCCGGTGACATCTCGGGAATCACCGGCGCATTTGGAAATTCCTCCTGCGTGACCTGATCAATCGTTTTCATTAGCGAGCTGTCGAGGGAAGATGATGGCGCCGCTTCACCCGTGGACACCGTCGATCTGAAACTTATCTTCGGGTCGTTCACCGCCTGTTTCAGGCTGCGTATCACGGAGTCGACCGAATCCCCGGGAAGCAGGGAAACATCCAGTGTCGCCTGCGCCTCACCCGGCACTTCGCGTGAGCTGTTTCCCGCTTGCAGCATGGTTGGCACAATTGTGTCGCGCAGCATGGCATTCCACACGGGATTTGCGGCGGCGACTTTTTCGCGCGCGAGGTCGCCGCGGACGCTCGAATCGAGCGCCGCCATCCATTTGCCGATGTTTGGATCCTCCACGGAAGATAATTGCTCGAAATACGATTCCGTTACGGGAAGCAGATGAAAGGGCGTTTTATACGCGGCGATTTTTGCGAGCGCCGCTGCGAGTGAGACGAGCGCGTTATCCGTCGAAGGCACAGCCGCACTTCCCGAAGCTCCACTGGCCGTCACGGTCACCGTTGCCGGAACCTTTTCCGCAGCCTGTACGCCCACGTACTGCACCTTCCCGTTTTTCAGCGTGACATCGCCCCCTTCATTTATCGCGAAGCCGGCGGCAATTTTTTGCCAGTAATTGTTCACCGCAAAACGCATCCCCGCCCCTCCGCCTCGTTCGGAATCCCCCTCGGCGAGAAAAATCACGTCTCGGTTCAGCGAAACATTGGCGCGCTTCAGCGCGACCAGCACCGCCAGATTGGCGATGACCATGCTCTTGTCATCAATCGCGCCGGCGCCATAGAGATATCCGTTTTGCACCTCACCGCCGAAGGGATCGACGGTCCATTTCGATTTGTCCACTGGCGCAACATCCAAATGGCCGAGCAGCAAGAGCGCCGTGGAAGGATTCGGAAAAGGTCCGGCAGAAAGCCGCGCGATCAGGATGCCGCGATTCGGCGCGCTCTGCTCCACTTCCGCGGGAATGCCTTCTTTTTGCAAAATTCCAGCTAGATACTTGGCCGCGACCAGTTCATTTCCGGGCGGGTTTGTAGTGTCGATGCGAATCAGGCCTTGCAGCCAGCCCAGCGCGTCGGAATCGAGTTTGCCGAAATCTATGGACGGCTGCAAACTGCCGGCGGGCTGCTGCGAAGGCAACTGCGCGAAAGCGAATCTCGCCGTCGCCAGCAAAAGCGCCGCAACAACCCCTAATTGAAGTAATCGCGAATGTCGCACTCGGCAAGCTCCCAAGTAATGCAGAAAATATCAAGCGCAAGCAACAATCTTGATACTATCATGTGTGTTGCACCGGCTCTCTGCCGGTGACGCGCTCTGTTGCCAAACAATTGACCATCCCGGAGGCCCGTTTTGCCATCCAAACTAGCCGGAGGATGCCGGTTGATTCGAACTCGAGCTGCTCGCCCCCTTACAATCCTTTGCTCGCTCTTGCTTGCCGTGGCCATCGCTGATTTGATTTTGCCCCCGCAGCTCTTCGCGCAAATTCCCACGCAGCAAGGCCCGATGAAGCCGCCGCCTCCGCAAAAGGAAAAGCTTCCGCCTCCGCCCGTCCAGCAACAGCAGCAGTCGCAATATTCGCTGACCGTCCAATCCCAGGTCGTGCAAGTGAATACCGTAGTCACGGATCAGGCCGGAAATATCATTACCGGATTGAAGCAGGGCAATTTCCGCATCTTTGACGACAATCATGAGGAACCCATAACGAATTTCGAGCCCAACACCGCGCCCATTACCATCGTGATTTTGCTCGAGTTCAGCAACACTTTTGGGATGTACTTTTCGTGGTGGGGGCCGTATCTCATGTCCGGATTCACCAGCCATCTGGGGCCGAAGGACTGGGTCGCGCTGGTCACTTACGATTTGCGGCCGCACATTGTGGTGGATTTCACCCACAACGGGCAGGAAATCAATAACGCGCTTCAGAGCCTGGTCTTTCCGGGATTCAGCGAGTCGAACGAATTCGACGCGCTGATCAACACGCTCGATCGCTTGAAAGACGTGCAGGGCAAGAAAGCAATTCTGCTGGTGAGCACCGGTTTCGATACCTTCAGTAAACACACCTTGGATCAGACTTACGACGCCCTGAAAAAGACGAACGTCACCGTTTTCTGCATTAATCTTGCAGAGATGTTTGAAGTGCGGAATCCCAATGGTGAATCGATCACTTATCTTCAGGCGCAGAACGAGATGAATTATTTCGCCAAATACACCGGCGGATTCGCCTGGTTTCCCCGATTCGAGGGCGAGATGCCCGATATTTTCAATACCGTAGTGGCCTTCCTCCGCAATCAGTATTCCTTGGGCTACGTTCCGCCGGCATCCGCGCGCGACGGCAAATATCACAAAATCAGAGTCGAAGTGGTGGACGACAAGGGCCAGCCGCTGATGGAGCCGAATAAGAAAGGCAAAATGCAGAAAGTGGTCGTCTACGCCCGCGCCGGCTACATCGCCGCCAAGGGCAGTTGAGCCTGCCGGCTATTTTCTAATCGCTACTGCCGAAAATTAGAATTCGATCTAAGTTGCTGAAAACACGGGCTCTAACTTTTTCTAATCGCAACAAAAATGCATCTTTTGCACTTCGCGAAACGAGGTGCAAGGAGTTCTAGTAACCTTTCTTCAAATCCACGCGGTTGAGCAGTTCGCGGCCATCGAACCAGCGCTCCAGGTTTTCCATCAGCAAATCGGTTTGCCTCTGCCACAGCCGGTCGGTGATCGCGCTGACGTGCGGCGTGATGAACACATTGTCCAGCTTCCACAGCGGATCTTCGGCAGGGAGCGGCTCTTCTTCGGTGACGTCCACCGCCGCACCCGCAATGACGCGAGCCCGCAACGCAGCAGCGAGGGCGGCCTGGTCCACCAGCGTACCGCGCGCCACATTGATGAGATAGGCGCTCGGTTTCATCAATGCAAACTCTGGTGCGCCAATCATTTTGCGCGTGGCGGGAGTCTCCGGTGCGGCGAGGATCACGAAATCAGCCTGCGGCAAGAGCTGATGTAAGTCCGTTGAAGCGAAAATCCGCTCGGCGAGCTGCGCATCGCCGTTGCCGGAGCGCGTAACGCCCCAGATTCGCACGCCGAGGGGCTGCATGCGGCGGGCGAGTTCGCGGCCGATCGAGCCGAAGCCCACAATCAAAATGATTTGCGCCTGCAATTCTCGCGGATGTGCGTCCCAAATTTCCTGCTGGGCCCAGTGCGCCTGCTGCTGATACCGAAATGCGTCTGGAAAACGCCGCGCGAGGGTGATTACCGTTCCGAGAATGTGCTCCGCCATGGGTGCGGAATGGATGCCGCGAGCGTTTGTAACCACAATGCTGCTCTGGCGCAACGCCGGAAACATCAGTTGCCCAACGCCGGCAGCCGTGGCATGAATCCATTTCATTTTTTTGGCGCGGTCGAATTGCTCGGGCCGCAACGAAAAGCCGACGAGAATGTCGGTATCAGGCAATTCCTCTGCTACGCGATCGTAATTTTGCAGGTGAACCACGTTCATGGCGGGCCAGCGTTCGCGGATTTTATCGGAGAGTTCGCGAGGCGCGCGCCACAGAGTGAATCTGTGCCAGACGCAAATGACGAGCTTGGTGTTCTCAGGAGTTGTACGCGCACTGATTTCGGGATGAGCTGACATCAGCGTGCAGGAACTCGCAAATCGTGACCGGTCATTTCTTTGGGAACCGGAATGCCCAGAACTCCGAGCAGCGTCGGCGCAACGTCGCGCAGCGAACCGCCGGAGCGCAAGCGGAGTTCGCCATTCTCGGCGGCCAAAATGAACGGGACGGGATTAGTGGTGTGATAGGTGTGCGGGCCGCCCGTTTTGGGATCGATCATCGTTTCAGCGTTACCGTGGTCTGCGGTGATAATCCACGCGCCGCCGTGCGGAGCAAGCGCCTGATGAATTCTGCTCAGGCAGTCATCCACAGTTTCGACGGCTTTTATCGCGGCTTCGAGCTTTCCGGTATGTCCAACCATATCGGCATTGGCGAAATTCATGATAATGGCGTCGAAATCGCCTTTGTTGATGGCTTTCACGACGGCATCCGCGATGCCGCCGGCGGACATCTCCGGTTGCAGATCGTAGGTGGGAACTTTGGGCGAGGGAACGAGGATGCGCTCCTCGCCGGGATACGCCTTCTCCACGCCGCCGTTGAAAAAATAGGTGACGTGCGCGTATTTTTCCGTTTCCGCGCAACGCAAATTGCGGAATCCGATTTCGCCGAACACCTGCGCGAGAATGTGTTCGAGTTTCTCCGCGCCCTGCAAATACTGCAACCAGGGCCATGTTTTTTCATATTGCGTCATGCCGGCGTAAAAGAGATTTTTCGGGCGGTTCGGATCGGCGAACTGACTGAAACCCGGTTCGGCGAGAGCGCGCGTCATCTGGCGAGCGCGATCAGCGCGAAAATTGAAGAAAATCACGGCATCATCGTCGCGAATTAGGGCGCGCGGCGAGGACGAGCCGCCCTGCGCCGGATCGGCGGTAATGACCGCAGGCACGACGAATTCATCGGTAACCAGGCGCTCGTAGCTGGCTCTGATTGCCGAGATTGGATCGGCGAATTTCAGTTCGGAGCGGCCATGCACGATGGCGTCGTAGGCGCGCTGGATGCGTTCCCAGCGATTATCGCGGTCCATCGCGTAGTAGCGGCCGCTGACCGTGGCAATCTGGCCCAGGCCCAGGTCTTTCATTTTTTTCTCAAGCTGCTGCAGGAAACCAAGTCCCGAATTCGGCGGGGTGTCGCGTCCATCGGTGAAAGCATGAACAAAAACGCGCTCGACCCTATTTTGCCTGGCCATTTCCAGCAGAGCGAAGAGATGAGTGATATGCGAATGGACCCCGCCATCGCTGAGCAGGCCCATCAGATGCAGTTGCCGGGCGCGGCCGCGTTCCATGGCGCGCAGAAGCAGCGGCTCTTTGAAGAATTCGCCGGAGGAAATCTTCGCGTCAATGCGGGTGATATCCATCTGCACAATACGGCCTGCGCCCATATTCAGATGGCCCACTTCGCTGTTGCCCATTTGATCGTCGGGCAAGCCGACAAACGGGCCGGAGGTGTGAATCAGTGTGTTGGGGAATTTTTTCAGCAAGGCATCGTAATTGGGCTTGCGCGCCAGCGCGATGGCATTGCCCTGTGTGACGGGAGAATAGCCCCAGCCGTCAAGGACGGTAAGAACGATGGGTTTTGGGCGCTTGAGCATTTAATTTCCTTTGAACTCGCGAATCAATGTGATGGCCGGGCCGGCGCCGAGGTCGCGAGTTCGCGCAGTGCATCGAGCAGGCGCGCGACTTCTTCGGCGGCGTTGTAGTGAACGAGACCGATGCGCAACAGGCCGCCGGATTTTTCCACGCCCAGGCGCTCCGTCAAATTCAGCGCGTAGTAATTTCCATCCCAGGTGAAGATGCCGCGTTCGCCGAGGAATTTCGCGCATTCGAGAGGGCTGTGATTGGCCAGACGCACGGCGACGGTGGGAACGCGTTCGCGGAAACGCGAGGGGTCGGCGATTCCGTAGAACTGCAGGCCGGGAATTTGAAGCAGGCTTCGAATCATTTGCGCGGCGAGATGCATTTCGTATTCGCGCATGGCGGCGTGAGCGCCGACGAGAGCGGCGCGGCGATTCGCGACGGACGGATCGCATTTCCGGCCAAGATCGGCGAGATAATCGATTGCGGCAGACGCGCCGGCGAGGCCCTCGTGAATTTGCGTGCCCGTTTCCCAGCGGTCCGGAAGGGCTTCGGGAGCGGGGCGCACTTTATAAGGGCGAAAGCGCATCAACAAATCGCGCTTGCCGTAAATGCAGCCCATGTGCGGGCCGAAAAACTTGTAAGGCGAGCAGGCGAGGAAATCGCAATCGAGAGCGCGGACGTCAATGACGCCGTGCGGAGCGTAGTGAACGGCGTCAATGAAAGCGAGGGCGCCCGCCTGGTGAGCGAGGCGAATGATTTCGACAACAGGGTTTATGGTGCCGACGGCATTAGAGGCGTAACCGACGGCGACGATTTTGGTGCGCGGAGTGATTTTGCGCCGAAAATCGTCCATGTCGAGCGTGCAATCGCTTTCGTGAATGTCCACCTGGCGGAGGATGATGCCGCGTTCTTCGAGGGCGCGCCAGGGCGCCACGTTTGCATCGTGGTCGAGCGTGGTGACGACGATTTCATCGCCCGCATGGAGATCGCGGGCGATGCCGCGAGCCAGCGCAAACGTCAGCGTGGTCATGTTGGGACCGAAAAAAACTTCGTCAGGGTCGCAATTGAAAAAATCGGCCATGGCGGCGCGGGCGCCGGCAATCACGGCGTCGGTGCGGCGGCTGGTGGCGAATGCGCCGCAGGTGTTGGCGTTGGAATGCAGGAAATAATCGAGAACAGCGTCCATGACTTGTTGCGGGACTTGCGTGCCCGCGGGCGCGTCGAGGAAAGCGGCGGGATGGCCGTTAACGGTCTGATTGAGCGAAGGAAATTGTGCGCGAACCCAGCTCACATCGAGCGCGCGCCGGGCGTCTTTCGAAGCATTTGCAGGATGGGCCGGAGCACTCATTTCAAAAGCACCTCACCATGGCAAGCAACGATTTTACTTCAAGATTTCACGGCGCGAATAAAATCCGCCAAGAGGCCATAGGCGGTGGCAATGACGCCGGGTTTGTGCTCGATGATGGAGAGGCCAAAGACGTCCATATCGAAGCGAATGGCGGAAGTTGTGCCTTCGAGCTGCGCGAGCGGATCGCTGAGAGGCAATTTTTCAGGATGCACGCGAGCGCGCACACCGCTTGCGGTGCGTTCGGCGCTGCACACCAGTTTGTACCGCATGCCCGCGGAATGCGCGGCGCGGACGAGTTCGGGCGTGAGGGAGCGGATGCCTTCGCGCTCGACATCGCTCAGATGAATTTGCGCGCCCATCAAAACGATGGCGAGGGCCGCAACTTTCACGGCAGGGTCCCAGCCATCAAGGTCGTCGGAGGGATCGGTTTCCGCAACGCCGATTTGCTGCGCGCGTTTTACAGCTTCCTCGAGAGTCGCGCCATTTTCCATCTCGGTGAGCACGACGTTGGTGGTCGAATTTAGAATTCCGCGAAAGCCGCGAAGGTCCGCAGCCGGCAGACAGTGCGGGAACATGGAAAAAATCGGCGTGCCGTCCATAACCGCAGATTCGAAAAAAAATTTGCGACCGTGAATTTCGGCCAGCTTGCGCAGTTCGCGATAGGCGTGTACGACGGGGCCTTTATTGGCGCTGATCGCGTGAGCGCCCATTTCCAGCGCGGCTTTAATGTGACTGATGGCCGGCTCACCGGTGTGGCGCTCGAGCGAACTCGCTTCAAAGAACACGTCGGCCTGCGCGGCCGCGAGCCATTCGCGGACATTGGCAGGGGTTCTGGCCGTTTCGTCTTTTGGCCAATTATGAGCGAGTGCATCTTCAGAACGAAAGCCGTTTGGATTCGCGCGCCAGCCGACACGGCGCGAGGCGATTCCCGTCAGCTTCCATCCGATTCCGTAGTTTTCATGAAGCGTATAAGACTTGGCGGCGAGAAGGCGCACAAACTCTCTGCCGACATTTCCGAAACCGACGAGCGCGAGATTGTAGGTGCGAATCGAATGCTCCTGGAAGATACAGCGAATAAAGATACACCGGCGGCGAAAAAACGCCACAACCGCCCGAAGCTGAGGACGGTTTTCGGGCACCGCGGTCCGGGCGCCGCGCGTGGTTCACGACTCCGCTTCGTCCGCGAGTTGGTGTCCGCCAAAACGGCCGAACCGCAGGGCCAACGTGGGTAGCACGAGCAGGTTCAAGACCGTGGATGTGAAAAGTCCGCCAAGAATCACGATGGCCATAGGCCCTTCGATTTCGCGTCCTGCGGTGCCGCTGGCCAGAGCGAGCGGCAAAAGGCCGAGGCCGGTGACGAGAGCGGTCATGACAATCGGTGCGAGGCGCTCGGTCGCGCCGCGCCAGGCTGTTTCCGGGCCCCAGGTTGCGCCCTCATGGCGCACCAGATGCTCGTAATGCGAAATGAGCATAATGGCGTTGCGCAGCGTGATTCCAAAAATCGTGACGAATCCCACCAGGCAGCCCAGCGAGAGCGTGCGGCCGGTGAAAAACCACGCAGCGAAAACTCCGCCTACGAGTGCAAAGGGAAGATTCAGCAGCACCAGCAAAAGATTGCGGTAATTGGAAAGCACGATTGCCAGCAGAAGGATAATTCCAAATCCCGCTAATGCCGAATGCACGAGCAGATCGCGGCGCGCCTGCAGCTGCGCCGCAGCTGTACCGGCGAATTCAACGTAAATCCCCGCGGGAAAGTGCAGTTTGGTGATGCGGACGCGCGCTTCGGCGACGAAACTGGAGACGCTGCGCCCTGTCACATCACAGGTGACCGGCTGAACCCGGCGGCCACCCTCGTGGAGAATCATGTAGCGGCCCGTTCCGGAGTAGATGCGCGCGATCTGGCCGAGCGGGACATAATTTCCGTCCGGAGCGCGGAGCAGAAGTGAGGAAATATCCGAGACATTGTCGCGGAGTTTCGGGGCAAGCCATACGGCCACGTTGAAAACGCGATTGCCCTGAAACACTTTGCCTACGGCATCGCCCTGGTAGGCCGTGGAAACGGCCTGAAGCACTTGAACGGGTTCCAATCCCCAGCGGGCCGCAGCGCGAGGACGAACGTCGACTTCGATGTCCGGCGTGGAAGGAGGCGCATAAATCCGGACGTCGGAGGCGCCGCGAATCTTCCGGAGCGTCGCCGCGATTTCACCGGCAGCCTGGTCGAGCGATTCGAGATTGTTCCCAACGGGCTGCACGACGACCTGCTGGGTGAATCCGGAGACGATTTCGTGAAGGTGCTCGCTGAGGAAAGTTTCCGTGGAGACGGTCAGACCTGGAAATTGCGCAGTCACAGCGCGCAACTGCGACTGGATGAGGGCGGGATCTGCGAAATTTGGATTGACCTTGACGTCGAGCTCGCTGGCATTGACTCCGCGGGCTTCCGCGGCAAGCTGTCCGCGGCCGGCGCGCTGGGTGACGTTTTCGACGTACGGGAGCTGCAGCAAACGCCCGGTGATGATGCGGCCGATGCGAAGCGTTTCGCGCAGGGATGCGCCCGGCGCTTCCTGAAAATGAATAACGTAATAGCCGCCTTGAAGCTGGGGAATGAAAGAACTCCGCAGATAGGGAAGCATGGCAAGCGCGACAACAATTACAGCGGCAACCAGGCCGAGAATGACAAAGGGAAGTTTTTCGACAGCAGCCAGAATCGGGCGGTAAACTTTTTTCGCCAGTGCGACGACCGGCGGATGACCGGCGGACAATTCGCGGTTGCTCAGCAGCATGAGGCACATCGCCGGTGTCACGGTGAGCGCCACCGCGAGCGACGCCAGAATGGAAAAAATGTACGCGAGAGCGAGCGGCGCAAAAATGCGGCCCGCCAATCCAGAAATGGTCAGAACCGGAAGAAAGACGAGAACAACGGCGAATGTGGCATAGACGACAGCGCTGCGGACTTCGAGAGAAGCCGCGAGAACAATGCGAAACGGAGGACGAGGAGCAGGGGAGGCGCGATTTTCACGCAAGCGCCGCAAAATATTCTCGACGTCGATGACCGCATCATCCACAACTTCCCCGATAGCAATGGCAAGGCCGCCGAGCGTCATCACGTTCAGACTTTGGCCGAGCCAGGAGAGAACGAGGGTGGCAGCGAGCAGCGAAAGCGGAATCGCCGTGCAGGAAATGAGAGCCGTGCGAAAATTGAACAAGAATAGAAAAAGAACGACAACCACGAGAATTGCGCCGAGCAGAAGAGAGGTCCGCACGTTGTGCAAGGCCGTCAACACGAAGCTCGCAGGACGGAAAAGATTTGTGTGCAGGCTTATCTGTTCAGCGGCAAGAGCGGGACGAAGCTCAGAAAGAGCCTGATCCAGGCGCGAAGTGATATTGAGTGTATTTGTCCCGGGCTGGCTGGAGACGACCAGCAGAACGGCGCGATGGCCATTCAGAGCGCCCGCGCCGCTTGCAGGAGCCGGCGCAACGACGACGCGCGCTACGTCGCCGATGGTTACGTTGGCCCCGTCTGCACGGGTGAGAACAGTCTCTGCGATCTGCGCAGGATCAATGAACTGCCCGCGCGATTGAAGAATCAATCGCTCATTGGCCGTTTCAATAAAGCCGGCGCCGAGCACTCCGGTGGCGTTCCGCGCTGCAGAAATTAGCTGAGCGACGGCGATGCGGTGTTCGAGAAGCTCTTGCGGATTGTACTGAATTTGGATTTGGCGTGCACCACCGCCAAAGATAGCAACGTTGGCGACGCCGGGAACGGCAAGAAGGCGCTGCCGGACCGTCCAATTCGCAACCGTGAGCACCGTGATAGGCGAGCGAACCGATGAGGTGAGCGCGACAGCCATTACCGTCCCCGCAGAAGAGGTGGGCGGTGAAAGGATCGGCGCCTGAACGCCGGCGGGTAAAATTGCGCCGATTCCCGCGAGGCGCTGCGCCAGAATTTCACGAATCCGGTAGATGTGAGTCGTGTATTGAAAGGTGACAACAATCGAGGAGAAACCCTGAATGGATTTCGAGCGTATGGTGGCGAGCCCCGGCGAGCCGTTGATAGCATTTTCGATGGGTTGCGTCACCAACGTTTCGACCTGTTCAGCCGAAAGCCCCGGCGCTTCAGTGCGAATTGTGACTTGAGCGGGCGCGAAGTTCGGCAGAATGTCGTACTTCGCCGTGGTAAGCGAATAGATTCCGTAGCCCACTAAGGCAAGTGCGAGCGCAAGGACAATGCCGCGGCGTCGCAAAGACCAGTTGACGATTCGGCTTAGCATCTGATTTCCTCCGGTTGGAGCATCAATCGTCGTCCTCCTCTCCGCTCCCTTTTGACTGACCGGCCGGAGGCTGCGATTCGGCGGAGAAAAGTTCTTCCGCGCCTTGCGTCACGATGCGATCGCCTGCTGCAAATCCGTGTAAGACAAACCAGCCATTTGCAACGGGATGGTTTTGAGAGACAGCGAAGCGCTCGAAGCGGTTTGCTGCAGTTTCCTTGAATGCCCAGGCTTGCCCCGCAGACCAAATAATTGCAGCGGAGGGGATCACTACTCCGCGTCTCCTCGGGCCCACTGCTAAGCCAGCGACCAGATTCAATCCCGGGGCGAAGCCGGCGCGAGCTGGAATGACGTACAGAAAACTCATCCCTTGAACTACCGGGTTCGTCTGTGGGAACGAAGAGACCAAGTGTCCGACCACCGCTGCCCCGGAAGGAGCGCTAAAGGTGACCTCGAGGGGAACAGGCGGCAAAGGCCGCTCGACGGGGAGGCTCGCGGGCAAGACCAGCTGCACAAAAAGCGAGCGCAACGCAAGAAGCCGGGTGAATTCCGAAGAGCCATTCGCAACCCAGCGGGCAGCAACGGTGCCCCAGCGCTGGCGCACGGATGCTGATTGCATTTGCAAATTCTGTTGCGCAGCTTCGATTTCCACGGAGTCTACGTGTACAGCCGCTCGCGCAGCTTCGAGGCTTTTTTGCGAGGCGTTCTGTTGATTCCTATACAGCGTCGCGAGCCGCCGATATTCTTTCTCGGCGACATCGCGCTGCACGCGAAGTTTCCGGAGGGTCGCTTCCGTTGCCAAATACTGCGATCTGGCGCCGATTAGAGCCTGCGCCGATAAAATGATTGCCGGAGCCGTGATTTGACGACGCGAAGCGACAGGCTTCAACACGGAAACAGCGATGCCCGCCATCGCGCGAATCCGGCTGCTGATGGCTACAACCGCGTGGCCATCTTCCCTGAAAACAGAGTAATCCGGAGCGACCGGCGTCTGACCTTTGTTTTGACCCGCGACGACTTTCGACGCGAGGCCGAAAGCGTGAACAAACAGGATGACAACGCTAATGGCAAGAATTGGAAAAAGTATATAACGCCAGTGTTTGGTCATTGGAGCATGTCCTTTGTTTTTTCCTTTGCTTCAGGATAGTGCGGCAATAAAGGTGAAATTTCGCCGGGAGCAAGCGGGCGCTGCACGGCGTTTTCCATCGCGCCGAGAGCCGTCTGCGCGCGATAGAGCGCGGTCAGTTCTGCACTCGAAAAGATGGCGTTTTGCAGAAGCTCGCTGTTCAGCGGCAGCGGACCTGATTCGCCGAGCTCGTACGCGTTTTGCGCGAGGTTTACGCGCGAAGCGTGAATTTTCTGAAGCGCTTTGGCTTCGTCAAGCTCTTTCCATGCGCCGCGATACGCAGCCCACGCCGCTTCACTCCGCGCAACCACGCGGGCCTGCGTCGCTAAAAATAGTGCGGCGGCTTCTTTGCGGCGCGCTTCCGCTTCTGCGATCGGGCCCTGATTGCGATTGAAAATAGGGATTTGCGTCGAAAGAAGAAGGGTAAAGTAGCTGTTGCCTTCTTCGTAGCTGTAGCCCGGGCCGATTTGAATATCGGGATATTGCCGCGCGATTTGCAATTGCAGATTCGCTTGCGCGGCCGCGTAATTCTCCAGCGCTTGGCGGATGTCCAGGCGGTTCAAAACCGCGTCCCGTACAATTTCCCTTTCCGAGATGGATTGCGGATCCGGCGGAGTATCAAGAGCCGGCCAGGAAAAGGAAATGTTCTCCAGCGCGGAAACAGGAACGCCGATAGCTTGCGCCAGCGCAGCACGCATCTGGGCGATTTGCGTTTCATCCGACAACACCGACAGGCGCTGGTTACCCAGATTAATTCGCGCGAGATCCACTTCGGGACGAGGGATTTCCCCAGCTTTGAAACGCGTCTCGAGTAGCCTTACCCGTGCCGACTGAATCTTCCTTTGCTCGCGCAATTTCTGCAAAGATTGAGTTGAAATCAGATAATTCAGCAGGGCCGTGCGCACGTTGCTACGAATCGTCCATGAAGTATTGGCCAGACGAAAGCGGGCGGCCTGACTCAGATCGCGGGCGCGAAGAATCTGATATCCGCGCTTCCCGGCAGTTTGAATGGGTATGTTGAAATGCAAGCTGAAAAGCCAGGGACTTGGAACTCCCGGCTGTACGCTAAGAGAAGGATTCGGGCGCGCGCCTGCCGCAATGATCGTCGCCTGTGCGATTTGTGCCTGCGCTTCAGCCACCTTCATTTGCGGATTGAAGTAACACGCAGCGAGCGCAAGCTCTTGCAGGTTCCAACTTTTCAGCGGCCAGCTTGGCAGGGGATGAGCGAGATTTTCGTTGAGAAACGCCCGCAGGTTCGGATCTTGCAGATTTCGGCTCTTGAACCGCGCGGCTTCATTCGATGGAGAGATGGGTTCCGCGCGGTACTTTTGTATGGCGCATCCTGCGAGACAAAAGATGAGCGCGCAAATCGTGATTTGCAGCTTTGCCCTGTGCATGTTTTACCCCTTCTCTTTCGCCCTGTTGCCGCGCTTTTGCTCTAGAGAAATCCTTATGGGACATTTGCGATTTGGAAGCGCCAATGGTCATGGGTCGCTTCTCGCCGCGATGTTGCAGACCTGACAGGAGCAGACGCCGACGCACCGCAGCCAACCGTCGCATTCATGCCGTTTCGCTATCGCAGGAAATTTGAAGTTTTAGATTCGCAGAGCGAACAGCGGAGGACTTTCCGACGCGGGAATCTCGCACCTAAAATTCATCAGCGGCGCAGCCCGCTCAAACCAGCCTGATACACGGGCGGAAGTGGCGGCGAAAATCGCGCGGCAGAGTGCCGCAGCCAATTGCGCCCAAGAAAAAAGCAGACCGACGCAGAGCGCAAGAGCAACCAATGTGTACTCGGTGTCTGAGCCCGTCTTTGCAGTGTGGTCCCAATGGTCGAACAACTCCATCGTGGGGCAAACAAAACAAATCGCCAGTGCGAGACTTGCCGTTGCTCGCGCGAAGCGATTTCGCATGCGCGAATTATAGCACTGCGTCTTTTTCAGAGCCGCGAAGAAAGAATTTGTGCGAGGTATTTTTGCGATGATGACAACGACGAACGTCGGAGAGAACGCGACTCAAATTGCGGTGCGACCCGATTTGTCCCGCCAAATAGCTCGGACATGGCGGAGGGGGTGGGATTCGAACCCACGAGACCCTTTTGGGGCCTAACGGTTTTCAAGACCGCCGGTTTCAACCGCTCACCCACCCCTCCTGCTTTCCAGCAGCTTACCATCGCGTGCGCGCACAGAGCATGAAATACAAAGGGTGATTTTCAACGCCTGAAGCTGAGCACCTTGTAGGCAACGTTATGCGAGGGAGCTCCGCAGTGGCATGGTTTTTGGTGCAATCTTGAGGCGCACGGCTCATCAATTGGATGAGTCTGCCGCTGGTTGTTCAAGCGAGTCCTCTCCCTTCATGAGTCAAGGGTGACAACACGGCTCAGGTTGCGCGGATTATCCGGATCGAGCAGTTTCTTCAGTCCGGTATGTAAACCAAGCAATTGCGCGGGGATCACTCTGGTGGCCAGCCCTGCGTACGCATCGCCTTCTAGAGGGAGTTCCAAAAGCAGGTCCGCCGCCTCTCGGACCTGTTTGTCCGCCTTGTGAACAACCACCAGCGTCGTCCCGCCGAGATCTTTCACTTCTTCCAAAACGTCACGCTCCGTCTCGAAGGCAGTCTCCGACAGCTGGAACATGATCAACGTTTCCGGTCCGACAATGGATTTGGGACCATGGCGAAACTCCAAGGTGTGGTAACTCTGGGCATAGGAGCATGACATCTCTTGTACCTTGAGCGCCCCTTCGCACGCCAGCCCGTAATAAGGACCCTGTCCTAGCCAGACGTAGTCAGCGAAGTCATGAGTCTGCACGAAAAATTTCACAGCCTGGCTGGCGTTTTCAACGAACTTCTTTGACGCGTCCGGCATGTCGCGAAGCGAAGCGAGAAACTGAGCATTTCCCGCAAATTTCGCTGCCAAGTACTGAATGGCTAGCAGCATGGAGGTGAATGACAGCGTCATGACGGTACTTTGCTCGTTGGCGGCGGTTGGCCGGATGGTGGTTGCGGCCATCCCTTCGAGCTCCTCACCTGCAGTGCAAGTGACCGCCACGAAAGGAATGCCCTTAGCGACCAGAAAGTCTCTCGCCCTCAGAATTTCTGAGGTTGTGCCGGATCGGGAAATTAGTACTGGCCGTGGCGGTGACGCCTGATCGAGAACCAAATCAGGAAAGAGAAGCAATTCCGAGGCGGGCACAGCTTGGGCCTCCAAGCCGGTCGTCGCCCTCCAACTGGCGGCCGCGGCCAGCGCGAGATAATAACTCGATCCACAACCAATGAATAACCACCGCCGGGAATCCGAAAATTCGTGAATGGTCCGCTCGATCTCCGGGTCTTTTTCCAGCTCGTGGAGGCTCTCCGCCCAGCAACGGGGCTGGGAGTGAATTTCAATTCCGGTGTGAAATCCCCGTTCGGAACGTATATTCGTCATGTTGAATCTGAACTCCTCCTCAACAATTACAGCCCGAAAAGGCGTTGCTTCCGCAACAGCCTGGTTTTTTTCATGGCGGCGGCATGCAGCGCCGCAAAATTGCGAGTCTACACAATCTCCCTCAAACAACTGTGACACTAATTCCTGCGTCTTTGAGAGCGGATAAATCTGACTCCGAAATGTTTCGGTCTGTAATGACCTGGTGGATCTCCGAGACCGCCGAGATCAGCGATAGGCTCCGCGAGCCAAACTTGCTCGAGTCGCAGACCACAACCCGGCGGCGAGCGATCTTCAACATCACCCGATTAACCTTGGCTTCCAGCAAATTCGGCGTTGTCAGCCCGAAGGAGACGTCGAAACCATCAACGCCCAAGAAAAGCAGGTCTGCGCTAAGCCTCTGAAGCGCGTCCTCTGCCAGCGGACCGATGAGGGAAAAGGAATTTTCCCGCAGGATTCCACCGGTAAGAATGACTTCAATCGACGTACCCGCCAGCTCGGCGGCAATATTGACGGCGTTGGTGATGATGGTCAGCTGGCGGAAATGTCGGAGCGCCAGTGCGACGGCCGTGGCCGTGCTTCCCGAGTCCAGGACAACTGACTGACCTTCCTTAACCAAACGCGCCGCAGCGGCCGCGATGCGATGCTTCTCTCGACGATAGAGCTTCTCCTTCTCGGACAATTTGCGATCCAGCAATGCGGTGGAACGGACCGGCAGCGCGCCGCCATGCGTCCGATGGATAAGCCCTTCAGCGTGGAGCGCCTCAAGGTCTTGGCGGATTGTCACCTGGGAGGTGGAGAACTTCCTGGCAAGGTTCGGTACCAGAACTTTGCCGTGCCGATTCACCAGGTCGATGATCTGGCGACGCCTTTCCTCGGCCAGGACGCGGTTCGGGTCAAGGTGCTCCATGATGTCGGCGTAACTTTCTTATTCTTGCGTTCACTTGTGCAAGAAATAGAAGTTTTGCGCATCATACTCTAAAACGCAAGCCAAAAAGAAAGCGCCGCTGCTAGCGATTCGCGCATGTCCTCTTTTAGACCGGGCAGTAAGGCGAACACAAAAATCCTTGACTTCATAAAATATGCTGCGATATGCTTCGTTTGCTTTTGTTAGGTTGCGTCGAACAACAACGCGATTCGGTCTGCTTTTGAAAAGCAGACTTTTGATTCGCGGTTTTTCGCGTTGCACAAGGGTATGTGTCCGTGGAATAGGGTTTCGTGGCGCGGGCGCCACGTCGAATTTCCGAACAATCACGTCCAATACCGTTCAGGTGCTTCTCAGCCGAATGGTTGGGCATGGGGTACGCGGGCTCGCCGACAGTCCGCGCTGCCCTTTAGCTTTTTTTCGAATCCGTTGATGGGCGATCAAAGGGTCTCGGAATTCGGAGGAACAAACAATGGCACATGTCAGTGGAATCACGCGATGGCGCATGGTTGCCTATCTTTTGGTCCTACTGGTGGCGACCGTTGGAGCTTTTCCGGCTGCGGCACAGTTCACCACCGCAAGTCTGGGCGGAACGATAACTGACCCCAGCGGGGCGGTCGTTCCTCGAGCCAGCGTTACGGTTCGAAACACGCAGACGGGCCTCACCTATAGCGTGAAAAGCGGAAGCAATGGAGAGTATCTCTTTCCGGCTTTGCCCGTGGGGATCTACCAGTTAACCGTAGCCAAGAATGGATTCGAAACCTACGTCCAGGGCGGCATTGTGCTCAACGTAAACCAAGCGGCTACACAGGCGGTGGCACTAAAGGTAGGAGCCGCGACGCAGCATGTGACCGTAACGAGTAATGCTCCGCTGGTTACCACCCGTTCACCTACCACGGGACAGCTAATCAACCGGCAGAGCATTGAGAATCTTCCTTTGAACGGACGGATGGCACAAAGCCTGGTTTTCTTGATGGCGGGGGCCAACGACGTAACCGATCAATTTTGCGGGGTGGGGTGCGAGGGAGGCGCCTACCCCGGCGAACAATACGCCAACGTCAATGGCGGCGGTCCCAACGGGGTCAACTACCAGATGGACGGCGCCGATAACAACGACACCTACATGAACACAAACCTGCCTTTCCCTGATCCCGATGCCATACAGGAATTCAACGTGCAGACGGGAAATATGAGCGCGGAGTACGGCAACGCCCTGAGCGGCGTAGTGAACGTCGTCACCAAATCCGGGACAAACCAGTTCCACGGGGATGCTTTTGATTTCGTGCGAAACTACTTGTTCGATGCGCGCAATTATTTTGCCCCGACTCGGGACACGCTGAAGCAGAACCAATTCGGCGGGACCTTAGGAGGGCCCATCGTAAAGGATAAGCTGTTTTTCTTCGGCAGTTACCAAGGCACGCGCACGCGCACCGCCCCTAACGGAAACATCGTGTTCGTGCCCACCCAGCCGGAGCGCTCAGGTAATTTTGGGGACTTGTGCTCAACCTACGACTCAAGCGGCTCGTGTACAGATCCGAACGGCACTCAGCTTATCAACCCCAATACAGGCGCAAACATCCCTTATAACAACCTCACCGCAGCCGGCCTCACGCTTTCCACCGCTGCCCAGAACTTACTTAAGTACATCCCTCTGCCCAACTCCGGCGGCCAGGAGCTCAACTACTTGGGAGCGGCGGCGAATACGAACGAAAACCAGTTTCTGGCCAAAATCGATTACGCTTTCGGCAAGCACCATTTCAGCGGCCATTACTTCTACACCAAATTTATCGAGCCGGCCACCCCCATGGTGAACAATAATATTCTGACCATCCAATCGAATGCCAATCAGGTTCGGGTGCAAACCGTTGCGGTCAATGACGCCTACACGGTGTCGCCCAACCTGCTCTTTAACACTTGGTTCGGATGGAACAAACAGGACGGGGGTTACATCACGGGCGTGCCCTTCTCGGCCAATGCGCTGGGATCGAAAATAGCGCCATCGCCCTCGCCGCAGCTGACGATTCTGGTTGACGGTTACTTTGACATCATCGGGCCCAATGTGGGCGCGTACAATCGCGGCGACCAAACCCTGCGGGAAGTGGTAACGTGGATCAAGGGCCGTCACCAGCTCACCCTCGGGGGCGAGATGCTTCGGGTTGTCGCTCCCATCTCCAATCAATACCTGCAGGGCGGGAGTTTCGAGTTCGGCGGTGGCTTCACAGGAAACAATCTGGCGGACTTCATGCTGGGTGATGTCAGCTTCTTCCAGCAGGGCGGCGGCATTTACGCCAACATTACAGGCTACAACTTGTCGTCCTTCATTCAAGATAACTGGCAGGCCACCCCGCGCCTGACCCTTAGCGGAGGCTTGCGATGGCAGCCCTTGCTTCCTTATACGGATAGCCACAACCGGTTGCCTTGCTTCGAGCCGGGTAAGCAGTCCACTCGCTATCCAAACGCTCCTCTGGGATTGCTGTTTGCGGGCGAACCAGGCTGCCCAAAGGGAACTTTTTACAGGTCGCTCGATGTCTTCGCGCCTCGCCTGGGATTTGCGTACCGGCTCACCAACGATGGCAAAACCAGCATTCGCGGTGGCGCAGGATACTATTTTCAACCACCAGAGACTCTTGCCTATCAGGATGACGCCGGCGTGCCGCCCTTCGCGCCAATCATTACCCTGCCCACCGGCTCCCAGCCCGCCAGCTTTGACGATCCCTATGGCGCTGCGGGAATCCCGAATCCATTTCCACAGGATTTCGGGCCAAGCCTGCCGCCTTCCAACTTCCAGTTTCCTCTCCCGGCGACCTTAGCTTATTTCTTTCCTCTCCACTTCAAGATGCCCGAAATCACGATATGGAACCTGATACTCGAACGCCAGCTTGGTGAGAACTTCGTGATTAAGGCGGCTTATTTCGGAAACAAGGGCACGCATCTTTTCGGGACCTCCGACCAACAACCGATGCCCGACATCAATGCGGGTATATATTCCTTGGGTGGCAACCGTCCCTATCCCAACTTCGGGCCGATCGGAATGATGGATTCGAGTTACAATTCCAACTACAATTCGCTGCAGTTGACCATAGAAAAGAGGATGAGCCATGGGTTGTCATTCCTCGCCGATTACACCTGGTCCAAGGCTCTGGACGACTTCTCTGAATCCGTCAACAGCGAAAGCTTCTATCAGACTAATCCGTTCGACCGCAATTTCAACTATGGCCCGTCTACCACTAATATTCCCGACGCCATCCATATTTCGGGCATTTGGCAGGTTCCCCATTTCAAACTGAGAGGGGCGGCGGGCAAGCTACTGAACGGATGGGCCGTGGCGCCGCTTCTGACATGGCGGAGCGGATTTCCCTTTAGCATTATGTGTGGTTGCGACAATGCCCTCACCGGAGATGGTAATACGGACCGGGCAAATTTCGCTCCCGGCGCCACCGTCGCCACTGCTAAACTTGATCCCAACCGCCCCCACAGCGCTCTGATTCAGGAGTACTTCAACATTGCGGCATTCACCCAGAGCACCCCAGGAACGTTTGGGAACACGGGAAAGAATATTTTGATTGGCCCCGGAATGTTCGACACGGATATCGCTGTGCTCAAGGACACGAAGATCAACGAACGTTTCACCCTGCAGTTCCGCGCCGAGGCATTCAACGCTTTCAACAATGTCAATTTCGGGCAGCCGGATGACTTTTGGAGCGACTCTCTTGCGGCGGGCGGTTCGGGTACCTTTGGGCAGATTACCTCTACTTCCACCGATCCGCGCATCATGCAGTTTGCGCTTAAGCTCTTGTTCTGAAACAGCTTGAGTTCATCGATTCAGGTGACGGCCGGCGGCATGATTCCCCTCAATAGAATAGACCGTCATCTATGGGAGGCTGTGCGTATTTCGAGGACTTTCAGATCATGAACAAAACTACATTCGCATTTCTTGGTGCTTCGATCTTGTGCGCCGCATTGAGCGCTTCGGCACAGACCAATCTTACGCTTCAAAATAGACAGCTTTCGGTCCGTATCAGGCCTCAGGACGGGGCGTACGAGATCCTCGCCTCCGGCCTTGCACGTCCCGTTCTGGTCTCGCGCGTGGATGCAAAAGTGAATCAGCACTGGATTCACTCGTCAGACTATCCGCACCATAAAGCCAGTGAAGCGCCCTTTGAGGATGCGCTCGGGCGCGGCCGCGGGCTGAGCGTCACCTTCAGCGGTCTCGTCGGAAAGCCGGACTTGGTGTGCATCCTCCACCTGTATGACGATGAACCTTACGGTGACATCTCCGTGGCCGTGCGGAATAGAACAGGGCAAACTGTTTCTCTTCAGGCCATTCGCGTGGTCGATGCGGTTGGTCAGCCGCTCGTTGATCTGGGAGCGACCGACCAGGACGACCGCGTGTTGGCGGAAAGCGTCAGCGAGGACCCCACGATCCACATCGGCGGGCTGGCGCAGGCGCCGCGTGGGGGCTATTTTGGAGTGCGCACCATCCTCCTCGACAACCTCGCCAGTAAACAGAGCCTCTTGCTTTCAGCCCTGACCGCGGACAAATTTCTGACCATTGCGCGCCTGCAGGTCAGCCGGTATTCCTCGAGCACGGCTCACATTGCTTCCTTTACGGTGGACTCCACTGGGACGACCGAGGCGATTCTCGATCGGGACCCGATCGCACCCAGCCAGCAAGTTCAGTTGAGCCTCCCTGTGCCGCCCGGCGAGTCTCTTTCTTCCGAGCGCGTGATGTTCGCCGCGGGGCCGAATTATTTACAGGAACTGCAAGCTTACGGGGAAGCCATTCATCGCCTTCATCCCTATCATTTTCCCCAACGAGCTCCGATGGGTTGGTGGAGCTGGACGGCATTTTACGCGGGTATCAACGCGGGTGAGGTGCTAACCAATGCGCGTTGGCTGGCCGAGCACCTGAGGTCGCTTGGTTATGATTATTTGCACATCGACGAAGGATATGACTACGCCCGGGGCGAATATGCCACTCCGAATGCCACTCAGTTTCCGGACGGCATGTCGAGCGTTGAGCATAAGATTTGCAATTTAGGGCTTGTGCCGGGTATCTGGACAGGGCCGTTCGAAGTTTCGGAGCGATCTTGGGTTTACGAGCATCACAAAGACTGGCTGGTCCGCGATGATCATGACCAGCCCATTTTCATCGGCTATGTTGACCACCACGCCGATCGACTTTACGTTTTGGACACGACCGACCCGGGCGCGCAGGCTTATCTTCGTCACACCTATCATGTGTTGACGCGCGAATGGGGCCTCCGCTATATCAAGTTGGACTTTATGGACTACACCTTGGTTGAGGGTCGCTATTACCGGCCTCACACTACGGCGCTGGAGGCGCAGCGGATTGGGCTCAAGATTATTCGTGATGCCGTGGGCCCTGACGTGATGCTTGATAAAGACGGCAGCGAAATGCTGAATCCCGTCGGCTTTGTGGACGAAGGGCGCATTGCGCCGGATACCGGGCATTCGTTTCAGGCCAGTAAAGATGCGGACCCGAACATCGCGGCACGCTTCTACATGAATCGCAATTTTTTTATCAGCGACCCGGACGCTTTTTCCGTATCCAAAGAAACCGAGCCTCAACGGACCTGGCACGAATCGAAATCCGGGCTGACTCTGAATGAAGCTCAGGTCCAGATTGTTTTGGCGGCGCTGGCCGGCGGCATGTATGAAATCGGGGACGATCTGCCCACCCTGGGGACCGAGCCGGAACGTTTGGCGCTGGTTGAAAATCGAGAGATTTTAGATATGAACCGGCTTGGGCGGGCGGCTGTGCCACTTGACCTGATGACCTTCCGTCCGGAGGACGAAGAACCCAGCGTGTTCTTTCTCCGTGAAGACGCGCGGCAGGCCATGCTCGCAGTTTTTAACTGGTCGGAGCGGCCGACTTCTCATACTTTCAGCTTGGGAGATCTCGGCCTCCCCGCTGCGCATCCCTTCCACGCTTATGATGTGCTGAACGGCGATACCCCCGTTGCTATTGAGGGTGGAACGTTGAAAATTGAAGAGCAACCTTCTCGGTCTGTACGCTTGATCAAGCTGGTGGATGATTCTGTTCCGGCCGGCGCGCCGGAAGTGACTGCCAAGGTACCGGCCTCAGCCCAAGCGGGCACGGTAGTGCAGCTTACGGCCAGGGCAACGCACAGTCCTGTGCCGGCCATTTCCTATCATTGGAATTTCGGTGACGGCACGGAAGCAAACGGCCAGAGCCTCATGCACACATACACTGTCGCCGGCAATTACACGGTGCATCTTACCGTCCAGGGCATAGAAGGGATCTCAACGGAGAAGAGATTTTCAATCAGGGTCACCGGCTATGCGAATACGAGCTTCGATCTTTCGAGGAATCGCCGATACACAGGCTCACACGTTAACTAGCTCTCACAGCATCTGTCACAGCGCGACTGAGACTGGCGCGCCGTGGGAAAAGAATCCGCGAAAGCGGACTCTGGATTATTTCAGGTGGTGCTAAGTTCGCGAAAGAACTTGGCCAGACCGTTCCGATCTCGATAGGCTTCCGTCCCACCTTCGCGCGTAGTCGAATACGCAGCAGCTAAATTGGCGTAATTCAGGCATTCTTCGACCGTAGCCCCTTGCAAAAAGCGGTGAATGAATCCGGCGTCAAAACTGTCGCCTGCGCCCACAGCATCCACAGCGTTGACGCGAACGGCCGAGGCGCAGAACTCTGCGGCGCCTTGGCGCGCAACCGCTCCTTTCGAGCCGAGTTTCACGGCAACGATCCCCACCCGTTCACTCAAAGAGACAATCGCTCGCGCCAAATCGTGGGTTCGGGCGATCGCTTTAGCCTCGCGCTCGTTCGGAAAGAAGATATCGACGTGACGCAGCGTCTCCCGAACATCGTCTGCCCAAACGTTGTCTGGATCGTCGTTCGTGTCGAGAGACGTACTCAAGCCCTTTCTATGCGCTTCGCAGAAAAGGTCCGCGATTCTGGGCCGCAGACTTTTTTGCAGGAAGTAGGAGGAGAGATGTAAGTGCCGGGCCGAAAACACGTAGTCGAGATCGAGGTCTTCATACTCCAGTTCAAAGATTGTCCCAGGGTAAGTAAACATAAACCGCCGGCCTGCATGGGCCAGTATCACCGTCACGCCAGTTGCTGAACCCATACCTGCTTGCCGGATACGCGTGACATCCACGCCGCCGCTCGACAACCAATCGACGGCCAATTTCCCGAACGTGTCTTGACCGATCTTCGATGCCATGCCAACGCGCGTGCCGAGCATTGAAAGATTATGAGCGAAAATTGCAGAGGAACTTCCCAGAGTCAGCCGGAATCCTTGGACAACGTACTCTCGTTCGGGCTTCAAATCTTCCGGCACGCCGTAGAGGATTAGGTCAGGATTGATCTCGCCGACGACCGAGACGTCAAGCCTCGCCAAGGCCCGGTTCTCCGTCCGCGCTATCGAGCATCGCCATCCGGCTGAGATAGCGCGGTTTGTCGGGATCCAGGCGTTTCGGACGCTGGTGTGAAACCCGAGCAACTGCGCCGGAGGGATTTGATTCTGCAGATAGCGCTTAACATTGCAGTTGGTCTGATCCTGTTTCGTTCTATGTCTGCTCGTTACGTTTTTCGGTTTGAGGCGGTAGCTTGACACAAATGAGGATTGCCGACAACCCCTGGCAGGTGGGTTCACTTCTCTTGTGATTTGGAATTGTGGTAGCTTCCCACAATGCTCTTACGGAACAAGCGTACATGATTGCCGCGCCAATTGTCTGCGTCAGCGCCAATCCTGCGATTGATCGCCGCCTGCGCTTGGACTCGTTCGCAGTCGGCCGCGTCAATCGCGCGAAATGCGCCGAATCGTTCGCAGGAGGAAAGGCCGCGCATGTCGCCATGGCTGCTCGCGCCCTAGGAGCACGTACAGCCTGGCTTGGCTTTCTCGGTGGTGCAACAGGCGATCAGTTTTTGCGCCAGCTTCGTAAATTCGGTATCGAAATCGCTTGCGTTCGTACCGCGAGCGCCACGCGAATGAACCTCGAACTTCTCGAGAGTTCAGGCAGAATCACGGAGGTTCTGGAACCGGGCGAGCCGCCCGACAAAACCGAAATGCGCGACATAGTGCAGACCCTTGCCATGAATTTACACCGGCGGCGCGGAGCGGTGGTTGTGATTTCGGGCAGCTTGCCGTTCGGCGTGCCCCCAAAGTTCTACGCGTTGCTGATTCAGGCGTCCCAGAAGGCTGGTTCCCAAGTGTTTCTGGATACAAGCGGAGATGCTCTGCGGGAGAGCCTCGCGTCCAGGCCGGCCTTCGTCAAGCCGAACAGACAAGAAGCCGAGGAGCTTCTTGGCCGCAGATTGCGAGGTCAAGCTTCCATTCTCAAAGCCGCCCGGGAATTGATCGACCGAGGCGCCAGGAGCGCCGCGATATCTCTAGGATCCGAGGGTCTCGTGTGGGTCGAGGGCGAAAACCGGGCATGGTTCGCCCGCCCACCACGCTTGACGCCCATATCCACCGTGGGTTCGGGTGATGCAACGGTTGCCGGATTCGCCGTTGCTGCAGCGAGATGCATGTCGGGAGAAGCAGCAATCAGGCTCGCCGTTGCATGTGGAGCGGCCAGTTGCCTCGCCGAATTTCCGGCAGCAATTTCGTCGAGCGGCGTAAGGGCATTAATGCAAAGAATTGACGTGCGCAGAATTGGCGAATGATCCGAACACACGAGGATCGCCTCTTCCCTGCCGCTTCTTTCCTCCGCATCGCGATTCCGGAGTCCGTTTCTAATAGTAGGGGTTTCCGCTTGCGGTTTCTGGCGCGTTCAATGTAACAGCAAGGCTCCGCTGAAACAGGTCGGCCGGCTCTCATAGGGGCAAAGGAAATCATTGCCGAGTCGCAGATGGACGCCACTCCGCCCTTCAATCGCGCGATCAGATCGCAACTCGACATCACTTTCAAGGAACAGTCCAAAATCCGGCTAACTCTATGACGCGGCCGGGTGGACACAAAATCGCGGCACAATGAATCAACCGGCTCAGTTGCTGGTTGCGAAAAGGCTTTGTAAACGCTATACAGTGAGTGGATTACGCGCGACGCGCCCGTAGCTCAGTTGGATAGAGCGTCTGCCTTCTAAGCAGAGGGTCGGGGGTTCGAATCCCTCCGGGCGCGCCACTTACTCCTTCTCTATCATTCATTTGGAGACGGCCACTTCTTCTTCTGTCTCGGCTGTCGGCTGACCGTCATAAAAACGTAATACTTTGCCACCGCCGTAGACGTTTTCATTCGCTTTCTCAAGGTTTTGTCGGACCTGCTCCACCATCCCTAGTTGATAGTGGCGCTTGGTTTCGGGACTGGAATGACGCATCGCGCGCTGCACAACCGCGTCAGGCGCAACCCAACTGAGCCGCGTGCAGAACACGTGCCTCAAATGGTAGATCGGAAAGTGAGCTACTTTCGCATTTCTTAGCGTCGTCTTCCAAGCCTTCCTCACCGTGCTGATCGGCTTGTCGAGTTTGATGGGACTTGGAAAAAGAAAGGGACTCTTGCCTCCCTGCTCTTTTTGCCAGCTCACGAGTACATCGTGAGCGATGCCGGTCAAGGGCACTGGATCAGAAGAACCCTTTGTTTTGGTATCTCCTCCGAAGGATATGACGTTGTTCTTGAGGTCGATCTGATCCCATCGGAGAGAGAAACCTTCCGTATAGGTACGGCCACCAGTTTGCGCCAATAGCACGATTGCCACTCTCAGATAGGGCGGGGCATTTTCCAGGATGCGTTGCTCCTCTTCCAAGGTAAGCATTCGCTTAGCCGGTCGCTCTCGTCGTTCATCGAATGGCTTCACGCCTTTAGCGGGGTTCTCGGAGATGTACTTACGCTCGATTGCAAAATTAAACAGGCAACGCAGATAAGCCATCTCGCGATTTACTGTGGCTCCTTTGATTTTGCGCGCAGAATTCATTCTTGACGGTTGTGCCTTGCGATAGTTCCGGTAATCTATGACCGCGCTGGCATCGATGTCCGCCAGCGAACGGTCACCGAAGAATTTCCGCATGGTCTCGAGAAAGTCCAGAACGTTGGTCTGCGTGTTCGCAGCAAGGGTTGGTACGTGGGCGCTTTCAAATTCTGTGCACAGTTCCTTGAAAGACATCCGTTCCCCTTGCTGCCCCACCTTGAAAAGCTGCATCGCAATCTCACCCTCGCGTTTGTTCAATATCTTTTTTGCAAGGGCCTTGCTCCTGCTTTTTGTTGATTCAAAATGCTGCTCGCCTTTCCACGTGTAGCTCATCCACCAGAAACGCGAGTCCGTTCTTCGATACAGTCCCACTGGCGCTCCTCTCACTTGCCGGAGCCGAGCGCCGTTGGAATTATACCCCGCTGTGGAAACCAGCGGTGGGCTGGACGGATTTGGCGGTCTTTGAACTGATCAAGAGTAGAACGGCGGTATTCGAGACGACCAGCCAACTTGCGGCACTCAATCTTCTGTTGGCAGGCGTATTGGTAGAGAGTGCTTTTCGAGACGCCCAGATATTCGGCGGCTTCCGCATGCTTGAGCCAGAAATCCTCGGGAGGGCGTCCGAGGCAAAGACTGGCCGTGTGTGGCGGCTCGGGGCGCACCTGATCACGGATTCCTGTCAGCGCCTGGCGTAAGAGCTCAGCGAGTCGTTCGGGGTCCTGCGTCTCGAAAACGACGCAGGCAAGAACAGTAGGATCGCCAGCCTGTCCGTTTCCATTCGGGTCTCGACCGTTGTTCATGCTGCTTTGAAGCACCTCGGCTGCTAGAGCTATTGAGAGCTGAATCTTAGGCCCGAGTGGCATTGTGTCAATTTGCTCCCTTAAGAAGTACATTCAGCCGGGGTCAAGTCTTGTTAGGACGACTGAAGTGGGCAAGCGCAATCCGCTGTCAGGCTGGGAGTTATGGCGTTGGGTCTGTAAGACTCGGTACCCGCAAATCAGGCGTGAATTGGTTTGGCCCTTTTTTCGGCAATTTGCCGTTTCATAGCTAACTCTCTTCTGTTTGCTGCTAGAGCGCGGTCCCTACGAGGGGAAAAGCGAAAACCAGCTCCTTCCAATCGCCTGTTTCTTTACAAACGGTTCTTGCGACCGGCAGGCCAGTGTACCCGCGTCCGCGGGCATCGTTAGAGCTTAATTCCTATTGAAATCTGCAGCAGGTTGAGAGGTGAACTATGCAGGTGTTCAAGCTCGGTTCCATCCGGGCGTGGATGACAAAGAAAGGAATCGAAGAAACTGAGGTTCATGTCCATATGGCAAAGGGCAAGGCGGCCCTGAGTGCGGAGGAATTCCGGGATCTATACGAATGGTTCGAAGAAGAGGATGCCCGCCTCGTGCGGAGATCGCTTGTGCGTGCAAAGAAGCAAGCGCCCGTATTCGCTCTGGGCGAAATCTGCGCCATCTGTGGCGAGCAGCTCGACGTGGATATCTTTGGCAAAAAGCAAATCTACGTCAAAGTTGTCAGCCTTCGGCCATTAAGAATCGAGGACCCGAAGGGAAAAATTTGGAGCGCCGGGTTGGGCTTCAAACTTCGGAAGTTGACGGTCGAGGAAGAAGACAAACTGAGCAGGAAGCACAGCTGAAGATAAGGCCCAAACGGACTAACTGACTGGCGCTTCCCAAGCGGTTATCGGTAATCTTCCGAAAGGAGGCAGCAGAATGCCTGAAGAAGAAAAGCCCCCTCTCGATAAAGAGGGCACTCCCCAACAAATCGCCGCATTCAAGAACAGCATTATCCCCAAGTTGACCGAGCTCGGCGTGACAAAACTCACTGTCAATTACAGCGGGTCGGGTGATGAGGGTTCTATCGACGAAATCGATGTCGAACCGGAAGGACTTGCACTTCCTCACGAACTTGAGCAACAGATCAGCGACCTTGCTGACGAGTTTCTGTATTCCGAGCATGGCAGCTGGGGAGACGGAGACGGTGCCACGGGCACGATCGTCGTCGATCCAGTCGAAGGCAAAATTATCAATGAACACGGCTGGTACTTTACGGACGTGAATTACGAAACCAAGGAATTCTGACCGTGGCACACCCGTTGAAACATGCACAGAGCAGCGCGAAGAGATTCGGCGGTAAGCCCGAAGACTACTTGTCAATTCATAATTGGTTTGATGAGTCGAAGGCGTTTCTTGCCGACTTCCGTCACCGTGCCCTTCGACACCATGCGGAAGGCATTTTCTTGAGTGAGAAAATCTTCGGCGTCTCAATCACCAACAGCGAGGGAAAGGACATCCCAGTACGGTACATCGGAGAACAGCACGTCAAGGAAGATCTGGGACGAATTCCGACAGCGCAAGACTGGCTCACCCAAATCAAGCCTGAACGCTGGATGTACGGGCAGAAGCTGAACATTTGAATAGGCGAGGGCTGATTACTGAATTGTGGACCACGACTTGGGACCCGACACTGACGTATCCAACCTTCCGGGTTGTCGACGATCCATCCCGAATACTGGCCGTCGTCGACTGCGGCTAGATGAGCCGGTTTGCTGTCAGTTTCGTTGCCGATATTTTCCCAAAAGCATCTCGGGCAGGAACCACAGGGCAATGGCACCGATCAGGGCTATTACGCCGAGCAAGTTCCAACCGTTCCGGCCGAGATGCAGGATGCCAAGACCGTACGACAATGCAACGAGGGCCATCAGGAAGAAGAATGGTCCGGTGAGGTAACAGTGCACGCGCCCACAGCGGAGCGCGTTCACAATACACGCCGTGCCCATGGTGGCGAGCGCGACAGTCCAGACGACTGTTCGCCAACCATTGCTGATGACAGGAACCCCGGCCGCGATGATCGCAATTGCCGGAAGCCAATACAGCATGAAAACATGCCACCGGCTAGACAGGATGTCACGTGAGTTGCAGGTTGTGGCGTTAGACCCCACTCTGCTCCTTTGGTTTCAAGGGTATTCTAAAGTCTGTAGTGCAGTCCAGAGTCAAGCGAAATTCGCGCTCGAATGACGGGCCACTCGGAAGATATGGGGTTCCGTACAAGGAGAGCAGTCCCACACGAGCGGGCCGCCTGTTTCGCCGAAGATGTGTTCGACTTGCCTCAATTTGAAGCATCGGCATAGTCGATGGGTTCGCTGAGGCGCGTTTTCAGTTCTTTGATCCAGGCCCGCGGATTATGGCCGTGGATGAGGCGGCCCAGGAAAGCGAGCCGTTCCCCTACGTTGGCGCGGTTGTGGCGAATGTCGTCCTTTGTCACGTTCCTGTAAATGGCCAGGAACTCGGACATGCTGGCCGGTTTAGAAAAGAGATAGGTGGCGTGACCGAGTTGCGGGGTCTCTACGAGTACGGCTAATTCGCAATCGAAAATATATTCCGAGCGAAACAGATAAACGCGACGAGCACGCTTGGAGAGCTGCTTGTAGTAGAACGCATCGTATTCTGGCTTCCACGTAATAAGTGCGACATCGAAATCGCCAGGAATACCTAAGCTGGAGCAGAGCTTTTGCAAGTCTCTTCTCTCAACCGGCGCCGATTCGATGCGCGCACGAATTTGGTCGAGAGTGTCGGCAAACTGACAGAACCGATGGTGAGTTTCGCGAGCTTGGGCAACCTGTTCAGGGATGTTTGCGGGAAGCGCCACTTCAATGCGGCTTGGCAGTGCCGTTTCCCACTTCACCAGATGCCAGTCGTCGCCTCGATACTGATATTTGCCGCTCTCGATGAAAGTCGCCTTTATGCCGATCTTCGCGCCCAGCAGGTGCTTCCACTGGTTCCAGTTCGCATCCCACAGCAGCGGCAAGACCGCTTGGTCGAAGAAGATCTCCAGTTTGCGTCCTGCATCCCGGTAAATGGCGTGATCGTTGTGAAACTCGACCCTTCGCAGCGGCGCTCGGAAATGTCTGAACTTCCGCTCGGGCAAGAACGAGAGGATGCGCGAGGCATAAAACATCGAGCCATCTCGTGAGCGATCGCCCGCGACAGCCAGGGAACCAAATCCGCCATACGGGAAGACTGCTGGCGACGAAGGATCATTCAGTAGAGCGTCGTAACAAGCACGCAATTCTGGATGCGCCAAGATATTGAAAGCGCGCTCTGCGGCACGAATGTCGCCAACGGGTGCGCGTGCAGTGTGGAGTTCAAGCGTGCGGAGTTTGAAGGCGAGCCGCAGTTCTGTCGGCGACACTTTTGGATCGACGCGCAGGAGTTCGTAGAACGACGGTTGTCGGCCCCACGGCCTGCGGCGATTGGCCACGAAAAAGTAATCTCTCAGCACTTCACAACGAAGGTTGATGGCGGAAATGCTCAGGTGGGAGCCAGGAACCTCGGCGGAAACGAAGAGATTGTCACGCCTGTCCTTTCTGGGTCGAGAGACGTAGCCGATTTGGGCTTGAAAAATGTCCTGCCTTCTTTCTTCGGGATTGTGGCGAATGTAGATCTCTGTGCTTGCGCCCGCGGCTCCGATGTCTAAAGGAAAAAGCAATTCGTCGCCGGCGCGAACGAAGGAAGCCAGGAAATTCGAGATGAGGATGAAAGTGCCCTCTGCAAAAAGACACTCTGTCTTCGCGTCTTTTGGACTTGTCTTGACGACTTGTCGACGACACACGTTCGGAAGGGAGTCTGCTTTGGGTTCGACCGCGATATTCATTTCGAAGCGGACTCTAGCACCGGCCAACTCGTACACCAAATAAGTGAGCCCCGCCTCTATAAGTAACTGACCAGCGGCAACTTAGAGGCCATCTTTACCGGATTTCTCCTGTCCAGAAAATTCGAGCGGAAGGAGGTTTGGAATGCGGATCGCGGCACGTACCAAGCTTGGGTTCTACCCGTTACCGTTGCCTGAGGCTAAGCGGATACGGAGATTTTTGGCACTGCCGGACAAGCAATGTTGCGCACTCGATCCTTGCGTAGGGGACGGTGGGGCGTTCGCTGAAATCACCTCAGGCGAAAAGGTCTTGCGTTACGGTGTCGAGCTGGACGCTGGCCGCACCGAGCAGGCTCGCAGTAAAGGAATTGACGTGATTCACGGCAACTGCTTTGACGTGCAGTGCCCAGTCGAATCGTTCCCGCTGATCTATTTGAACCCGCCATACGACTTCGAGATCAGCGAGGAGAAATCGCAGCGCATGGAGAAGCTTTTTCTTGAGCATGTATATCGATGGTTGAAGCTACTCGGTGTTCTAGTGCTTGTTGTGCCGGCCAAACGAATCGCCGACTGCGCCGCTGTGCTTTCCAGGAATTTCCGTGACATCCGCATCTATCGTCTCACGGAACCGGAAAGCGTCCGCTACCAGCAGGTTGTTGTGCTGGGAATACGCCGCACCCGCCAGGAACGAGATCGGTTGCGAGACAACGAAATCATTCAGTCGCAGCTCTGGCTGGAATCTCTTGAGAGAAAACTCGAAGAGCTTCCGCCGCTGCCGGCAGAACCTGACCACGCATACGCAGTACCTGCAGGTGCTCCGGCGCGCATGGTCCATCGCGGACTACCATTGGATAAACTAGAAGATTTGCTGCCAAAATCATCGGCGTATCGTCAGGCTTCAGCCGTGATTTTCGCGCAGCAGTCAGATGTTGCCGGCCGCCCGCTGACTCCCTTGCATGGCGGCCATGTCGGTTTGCTCTGCACCGCCGGAATGCTCAACGGCATTTTCGGTGAAGGAGAGACTAGGCATATCGCGCACTGGCAATCGGTCAAATTGGTGGACAAAACAGAAGAGGAAGAAGACGGGAAGACCGTCATTCGAGAGAGGGAACGATTCTCCAACGAACTTACACTTGTTTTCAGCAGCGGTGACATTGCGATCTTGAAATGATCGGTCCGCTTCGGTGGACCTCGGATCGACCGACGCCTCGGAGCCGCGTGACGGCGAGCGGCATTGGGCGGACTGGTTCAAGGGGGAATGGGTTTCCAGCCCAGTGTACTCTTCCCTGGCCGTGCGCTAGAATCATTTGCAGACGCAACTGTTCATTTCGTATAATTTAAATGGAGACTTCAATTCATGCCCAAACCAGCGCGGAGCGACAGCATCGTAGTCTCAGCACTTCGGGCCCGCACGAACTTCGGCAAGCTCCTGCGGCGCATAGAGGATGAACGCCGCTCGCTCGTCATCGAGAAACGGGGAACCCCCCGTGCCGTGTTGCTGAGCATCCGGGATTACGTCCGCCTCGCTGCTCCGGAACCCGAGGTTCTCCGTGTCCTTGGAGAGGAGTCTGAGGCCAAGGGCGCGGACAAATTGAGTTCGCAGCAGATCGACAAGATTATTCGGGAAACGCGGGCCAAGCAGACGAAGCGCCGATGATTCCGCTTCGTCTGGTCGTCGATACGAACATCGTTGTCTCTGCGGCACTCAAACCCGAAGGACTGCAACGCACGGTCCTCCTTCTCGCGCTCACCAAGCCAGCGCGGCTCTATGTCTCCCGCCCAATTTTCGAAGAATACCAGACGGTATTAGCGTGGCCGGAGTTCCAGATCCGCAAGGCCCTTCGGCAGCAGTTCCTGCAACTCATAGAGAACCGTGCTCGATTTGTTGCCCCGGCGCGCCAGCTTCGCGTTACTCCCGATCCCGACGACAACATCTTCGTAGAATGCGCGGATGCTGCTCGCGCAGACTATCTCATCACCGGGAACGCGCGGCACTTCCCGCGTTTCTGGAAAAGAACCAAGATTATTACGTCCCGCGAATTTATCAGTGTGGTGTCCCCGCATCTGCTCACCTGAGCAGGATTCCGTTGAATCAAGCTTCGAAGCGCGATTCGTTGCACCTCGCAGTCAAAACGAAGGCTCAGCACCCCTCAATCTATGGAGAAACGAAATCATGCAAAACGCGCACGACCGCTTTGGAACGCTGGAGTTCACCAAACGGACAAAGGACACAACGACCCGGGTTCGTGTCCACGCTGATCGCGTGGTCTTGGAGCCAGAAAGGAATGATCGAGGCCCAAATTCCGCCCATTTGATTTCGATGGCCGGAGGCGACGCTGAAATTGGCGCACTTTCGGCGGCGGTCACGGAAGGGGCCTTGTTTCAAATTCACTTTCCGGGAGGCCCGATTCTTGCTGCTTCTCTTGGGCCGGAGGCTCAGTGCTTTCGCGGAAGTGTGATGGTTCCGGGGAGGAAACGCCCGGTGCGGCATTTGGTGGCGGTCTCGGCAGAATTAGCCAAGACAAAACCAGGCGCGGATCGGGAGGGTGCGCGAACAATTTTGTGCTATGACGACCCTACGTTTGTGCTCTATCGCGTAGCGTCTCGATACGGTCTGCCGGTAGTGCCGCAATGGGACACTTGGTTCATGAGAGAGCTCAACCAGCGAAAGGCGATCAACCTGCTGCTCGGGCTTGGATGTTCACCTGTGCTGGTCAAGGGAAATAAGCAAGTATTTCTCAAGTGGATTGGCAGGGCTCTGAGAGAGCACGCTATCCGGATTCCCAAGGAGAACAACTCGATTTCCTGGAAGTTTCCAACCAAGCTCTCAGACGAGTTCAACATGAACCACGGTGAAACTCTGGTGTCATGTTCGCCGCAGCCGTGCGGTTTACTCCCCGTTGCCAAAGAGCTTCCGAATTCCTAAAGAAGTCGTCGAATCGGAACCTGCCGCTTGAATTCTTCCGACACGCCACTTTCTGGGTCGAGTGAACGAACCATGAGGAGAACTCTATGCCACCACCGAAGGACATGGACTCAATCGGGTCGTACTTACGCGTGTGGTCCTCCGCACTCGGTGAACGAATTCTTCAGAGCTTCCCGCCTCTGCACGGGTTTGAAGATGCCGCTTCGCCCCTGATCGCACAACTCCTGCGTAGGCCATTTCCGGCGCAAGCACTCGCCATCATGGGCGTGGTGAAACGCTGGAAGGAAGCCCGTGGCGCAGCGGTGATCGCGGAGTGTGGGACTGGAAAAACGCTCATTTCGCTCGGCGCCGTCCATGTGCACAGCGAGCGACAGACGTTCACAGCCCTGGCCATGGTTCCACCCCAATTGGTCGAGAAGTGGGCGCGGGAAGCATTTTTGACTTTGCCTCGCCTCCGGGTGTTCTTCATCGACGGACTGCGCACACCGAAGAGTTCGGCGGGGCATGCAGGAGTGAACGAAGTCAGACTTCGCCATGGCCGAATCGTGCGGGAGGGATTACGCACCACGCTCACCGAGTTGCGACTGCGGAAGACGGCTCGGAGCACTCGCAAGCGATGGGATTCCATCTGCGGATTCCCCGCGCTGTTCATCGTCGGACGCGATCGCGGAAAGCTCAGCTACTTCTGGCGGCACGCCTATGAGCGGGCGCGATGCGGGCGGTATCAAGGGAGCGTCATCAATCCGGACACTGGCTGCCCGATCTACTTGGGTGAGGATGGCGAGAGATTGCTCTCGGCCGACTTCAAGAAGGCCAAGCTTAGCGAGATTCTGGGCGCTCGTAACGGTGACGAATCCACGAAACTGCGCCGGGGGCTTTACAGCGCGTTGTGGCAAGCAGATGGCAAGAAGACCCGGCGCTTTGCTCCGGTGGATTTCATCGGCCGGTACATGCCGGACTTCTTCGACTACGCCATCGCAGACGAAGTACATGAGTTGAAGGGTGACACCGCTCAGGGGAACGCGCTCGGGACGCTGGCGTCATGCGCGCAACACACGGCGGTGCTCACGGGTACGTTGCTTGGCGGTTACGCCGACGAGGTGTTTAACATTCTCTACCGCCTCGAACCAGGAAAGATGGTCAAAGAAGGGTTTGAATACGGCGAAGCGGGAGTTCGAGCGTTCACCGAAACGTACGGCCTGCTAGAAAAGATCACTGTAATCGAGCCGGAGGACAACGCCTGCTCGGAAGCGCGCGTAACGAAGCGTGTGCGTCGCCGCCCGGGCGCGTCTCCGCTGCTCTTTGGCCGCTTTCTGATGAGCCTCGGAGCGTTCATTTCGCTCGAAGACATTTCAGAGGCGCTGCCGTCGTACCGCGAAGAGATCGTCAGCGTGGAGATGGACGCGCCTCTCAAGCAGGCTTACAAGAAGCTTGAAGAGGAGGTGAAAACGGCGCTCAAGGAGCACCGGGGGAATCAATCGGTGATGAGCGTGGCGTTAAACGCCTTGCTGCTCTATCCAGACCGGCCGTTCCGGCTTGGGAATCTGTACGGTTGGGAGTACAACCCGGAAACGCAGCGGCGAGAGAAATTCCTGATTGCAGAGCCAGTGGATCTGAACGAGCAGCACGTTTATGCGAAGGAGCGCTGTTTGTTAGAAGAAGTAAAAGCGGAACTCGCGCGTGGCCGTCGCTGCCAGATCTACGCCGTCTACACACAGAAACGAGATGTGACGCGACGTCTGGAACGCATCCTCTCGAATGAGGGCATCCGCGTTGCGGTGCTCACAACAGAAGTGCCGCCGGAATCGCGCGAGGGCTGGTACAACCGCCAGCTCCGTGCTGGGGTGCAGGCTGTGATCTGTCACCCAAAACTGGTGCAAACCGGTCTGGACCTGATCGAATTCCCGACAATCTTATTCTACGAGACGGGATACTCCATTTACGTCCTTCGGCAAGCGAGTCGGCGAAGCTGGAGAATCGGGCAGCGACTCCCTGTAAAGGTGAAGTTTCTCCACTACGCAGAGACCATGCAGGAAAGCTGCCTCCGCCTGATGGGCAAGAAACTGCTTGTGTCGCTGGCCATAGAGGGCAAGTTCTCTTCGGAGGGGCTGCAGGCGATCAATGAAGAAGATGACATCCTGATGGCCATGGCGCGTGAATTGGTTACAGAGAAAGGGATAGGCGAACGTGCCGACCAGGTCTGGGCCAGCATCCAGAAGAAACAGGAAGAGGTATTTGCGGTGAGATCATCCGAAACGGAAGCTCCCACGGTGGAATTTGTCCAAGAGGTCAGACTCGTTGAAAGTGAGACCTCCCTCGCCTCGGCCAATCAAATGATCCCTCCCACTGCCACACTGGAACCGATTCATCATAAGATTTCGCGCCGCCACGGTGCCCTCGAAGGCCAACTCACTTTGTTCTGAACTTACCATTGCTATTCAAGATCAATCGGCATTTTCCAAGGAAATACTCGGAAACAGGAGGTGAAAGTCCTATGGGAATTCTCGGGTTGACGCACGATGAGAATGGAGCGGCTCTCGAAAAACTGCCGGTGACAATTAAAGTTGCTATCGGCGAGGGGCCGGAGCCGGGCAACGGAAACAATCACCCACGCCGCTTGGATCACTTTGTCTTCAAATGTAAGACGCTTCGTGGACAAGATGTCGTCTGGTTACCAGCGGCTGACATCTCTGAGGTGCACGGCCAAAAACCCACCGCGCTGAGAATCATTTTCCTCAACGACGATCCGCGAGAGGTATTTCGGACCGAGTATGCATGGTGGACGCCCACCGGGTGCAAATGCCACGGCGAACTTGTGCAGATCGCAACTGAGGAAGGCATGCGGTTTGAAATGCGAGCGTTGCGGCGCACGCAGAAGCATCCAGAGGGGGAACCCTGGCCCGGCAATTACAAATATGCTGATGGGCCGAAGAAGGGTCAGGCAGTCGAGCCTTGCGGCGACGGCTGCCCGGATCTGGAGCGCGGTGATTGCAAGCCTTCGGGCGATCTCTATTTCATCCTGGAGAAGTTCCCGACCCTGGGTGCCATCTGCCGACTGCATACAAGCAGCTACCGCTCGATTCGGAATCTATCGAACGGCTTGATGCAGATTCGGCGGTTGAACGGAGGCCGTTTGACGGGCATCAAAGCAGTCTTAAAGGCCAGCCCAGAGAAAGTTTCTTATTCCGACCGAGACGGAACCAGGCACACGTCCGTGGCGTACATCCTCAGTCTCGAGATCGGAGGGACGGACCTGCGCACACTGATTGCGAACATGACCGAACCTGTAAGGCTCTTGAGTGCAGGCCGCCCGGCCGTTGAGCTTTCGCGTGGAGTTCAATACGTCGCACACGAGACCGATGCAGAGCGCGCCAAAGAGATCAGTGGTGAATTCTATCCAAACAGCGAGGCAGCCGCCGAGGAGTGCGCGGAACCCAGCAATCGTCGAGGCGAACAGGATGAACAACTCGCAAGGATTTGTGAACTGATGCGCAGGCTCGGCCACAACGAAGCTAAGACTAGGATGCTGATCGGGCAGGCGGCGGGAAACCTCGCGGAACTCGAGCGGAAGCTCTTGAATGAATTGGACGAACAGCCGGAAGGCAAGATGGCTGGAGCCGGCGGCCATAGGAACAGTGGGCAGCCGAGCGATCAGAGAAGCCACGCCCGGGCAAGGACGACACCCACGGCCTCAAACCCGCCAGATAAGGTTCAAGCAGACAGGCCAACGTCCGTCGTTGACGGATTTCTCTTCTGACTCATGACCGTGGGATAGTCAGTTCAAACCACACAGCCGGAAGAGGAACAGAAATCCGGACTGCGCGCCATGAGAGTGAAAGACCTGCTGCGCCGTGGCATTTCTCCGTAATTGCCGGTTGAGGACGGAGGCCATCGTCCTGAGTGGACGAACATGGAGTTCCATGGTGGAGTGAACGCTCTTTGAACATGACGAACAGGATTCCCAAACCGGTGAATACGCCGATGATCGGAGCCGCAGTTGGCTTTATCACATCCATCTGGTTCTCGTCTGGGCAAAGTGGGATCCGAGACTCCGAGAATTTTACGTCCGAAATAGGATTGGACCAAGAAGGTAAGCGGTGAAGAATCCGATAGCGTAAATTGCCGCTGAAATCCACAGAGCTATATGACTCAGGCGCGTTGTTGTGTCGCAGGCGGTCGTCCCATCTCCAACAGAACATGCGTCGCCGTTCGCTTTGAGGCGTGGTGCGATGCGGTAAACGTAGAGAAAGCTGATCGCGATGAGCAGCCCGGCGATGAGGAACACCCATCGCTTGTGGTGCGAGAGCGCCACGAGCCAGGGAGCGGCTGTCAGGAACGAGGCGACAGTCGCGCCGAGTCCGAAGAGAACGAGCAGCGAGGGAAGCGCGCAGCACAAAAGGGTCCCGAGCGATGTAAACAGCGAGAGATAACTGAGCAGAGCGCCGCCGCGTTTGTTCGTTCCTGCGTTTATCTGAGTTTCTGTTCCCATGAATTATGGTTCCTAATGAGCAGCGGATGGCGCTGATGCCTGTGTTATCTCTAAGCTTCCAGATTCGCTTCGGTTCGACGGCGTCGAGATGAGTCCCGTGATGGACAACTGCTGTCCAACTTTTTTGTCCAACGATGTGTGAGCGGTGGGCGAGACGGGAAACATTTCGCTCGTGCCACTGACTTTGAACTCGAGTTTTCCGTTCGCGTTCGTCAATTGGCCAACGACTACGACTCGAGCATCTTTGGGTGTGAACGCATCATCCTTAATGGCCTTGCGGACCTGCTGCAAGGTGACTGTGTTCCCCGGTTTGAATGCGATGCTGACGAGACCCTGTTTCAAACTGACGTTCACCGATTCGACTCCGGGAATCTTCTTGATGGACACGCTCACGGCGTGTGCACAGATCGCTCAATCCATGCCAAATGTCGTGATGTCTATCTGGCGAAATTCCGCGTGAAGCGGAGTAGCCAGAAGCGCCAGTAGAAATCCTGCCAGCCAAATGCGTTTCATAGAAATTTGCCTCCTCAAAATGAAATCTCAAAAGAAGTAGCTGAAATCCACTGCGACGCGAAGCCGTTCACGTTGAAACATCGGTCCGGTGTTCTGATAAACGGGGAACTGGACGCCGCCTTCGATACCGTACTTTTTGTAGAGCCAAAGAGTCGTAGGCCCAAGAAAAATTTGCTGGCCGCTGGTTCCGGACACAGACACGCCGTCACGCAAAACGTGCCCCCAATCTTCGCCGTTCATCTCGATGAAAAATCTTCCATCCCAGTGAGGATAGTCCTTTCGCAGCGGTCTGGGACGATATCCCCATACGAGGCTGTAGGAAAGCAGGCCGGGCCTTCGGTCGCCGCGAGATTCGGTGAACCGCGTGCCGCCGATGCCCGCCCAAATGTAATTTTTCCGTGAAGCATAACCGGTGGCGAGCATTCCGATGCCGCCCGGAGCTTTGTGCAAGTTGCCGAGCATGCCGGCAGGTGTTTGAAAGCCGGGCACGATCAGTCCAAAGTACGCCGTAGTCTCCACACGCGAGCCGACGCCGATATCGCGGCGCTGGAATCGCCATGCGCCAAGCGCCTCGACATCGCCATTGGCAGGCATCATTGCAGTTTCGCGTGCAGGCGGAAGCGATGCGCTGCTGAAGACAACGGGACCGGAAACCGAAATTTGCAAATCTGGCGTGATCCCGTAGGTCAGCATGACACGAGTCATAATTCCGCTGCTTTGCGACCCTATTCTGCCCATTGTTCCAATATCGAGGCTCCAACCGCCCTTGACGTTCGTCGGTGTCGCGAGGCCGAATACGGGGCCGTGTTCGTTTGCTTGCGCGACATTCGCAGATGCGATTAGCAGCACGCAGAGAGCTGCCCTGCAAATGCTCATTAGAGTTTTGACTTCTCTGCACATGAAGTCCCACGCCCAGATTACAAGACGATTCCTGCAGCCTTAGGCTGCCGCGCGTTCATGTTCGGACTTTTCTCGGAGCAATAGAGTGGTATGGCCGCAAACGCTGCCAGCAACTGTGCGGCGCAGAAGAACAACAATGCCCGCGAGAAACCCAGGCCCAGCATTCCGCCAAAGGCCAAGCTGCCCAGACCGAATCCAGTGAACAGCGCAAACACGTTGAGTCCCATCGCCTGCCCGCCCCGTTCGCGATCAAGCGTTGTCACAATACCCGCCAGCAACGGTTGAGTCATGTCATATCCGAGCGAGAGAACGGTGACCGTGAGGGCCGCGAGCAAAATGGGTACATGAAGAATCAGCGCAACACCCGCGAATGCGGCAATGCCCAGTCCTGCCGGAATCAGCCATCTGCGACCCCAGTGGTCCGCCGCCCTTCCAATTACCGGGCCTAGAATGAATCCCGGCACGCCATAACCGAGGAGCGCCAGTCCGATGCCGATCTCTCCCAACTGGTAACGCCGGACAAAATACAACCCAAGCCATGTGTAAACGCCCGAGTGGAAGATCGCATTCCCAAACACGTAAATATAAGTTCGCGCCCCGCGCCATCCAGCGAGCAATCTGCGGTAAGTTCTGAACACGTCGGATGCTTTGGTGCAGGCCACAGACGGTCTCCCGACGAAGAACTCGGTGCGTCGCATAAGCAAAACGAGGCAAGCCAGGCCGAGCATGCCCACGCCTACAAAAAGTTCTCGCCAGCCGATGATCGGCTCCAGAAGAACGCCAAAGGTCGAGCCGAAGGCCATGCCTCCCGCCATTGCTCCAAACAGCCAACCGAGCGGACGACCGCGCTTCTCGTACGGAAATACATCGCCTATAAATGCGAGTCCGATCGGCACAACCCCGCTCGCGCCAATACCTGTGAGCAGACGCCAAAAGATCAGTCCATCAACAGAGCGCGAAACGGCGGTGAGGGCCGTAAGGATACCAAAAAGCGCAAGCGAGCCGAGAATAATTGGGCGACGCCCCACGCGATCCGATAGAACGCCGTAGAACAACGTCGCGGTCCCGTACGGAATCATGTATACGGGAATCGCAATCGCTACCCTCTGCGCTGAAGCGTGAAAAACCAACGCCAACCTTGGAATCAACGGCGCGACCATGTACGCTTGAAAAAAGATTAGGAAAGTCGCTGCCGAAAGAATGCGAACCAGGTATTCGCCTTGCTGCTCGCTTGCACTGCTGGTTGCCTTTGGAATTCGCATAGCAGCCTGCTTCGATTACTGAACTATCCTTTTTCAATGAAATGATATGGGGAGCGGGTTTCCCCTCCCCCGCTCCGCAATGAAGCTACTTGTTCACCCTTTCCTTGCCGCAACAGCACCGAGGCTTCTGATTTCCTCGACAGTCGGGATTGGCACTGTGAGTCACAGTAATTTCGCAACCGCACTGCGCGTCAGGGCAGCGATAAACCTCTCCTTGTTTGAGAGCCATTTCGTCCTCCTTTCAGACCCAGGCTAGACCCTGTACCTGCGTATAGAGTCAAGGGGGTCTTTCGCGGTGCGACTGCGGAAACGCCCGGCCCCGAAGCTTCAGAGCTGCCACCATCCCCAATGGATGATAGTGACGACCGTGAATACGGCAGCCGCCCAGTAGATGACGCGAGACGTGCGGGTCGCCGGTCTCAAGATGTTCAATTTGAACCCAACGATGAGCCACACGATGGCGAAAAAGACGAACACCCAGCGGTAACGCACCAGAGTAATCGCGAGAGATGTGCTTCCCAGACCGAGAAGCCCCGCCAGAAGCGGAAACGCTCAACACGGCCGGGAAAAAAATCCAAAAATGGCCGCTGCTGTTGAGGCAGTGCCGGATTTGAATTCTGTTTTTACCTCTTCTCCTTCGTGCCCGCTCCATCTATCGTTCGCTCGATCAAAACGCAGATGGCATCCGCCGAAACTTTTTGCTCGCCTAGACGTTTCCAAGTTTTTACTGCGCGCGAAAGTTCAGCATGAAAATCGTGCAACCGTTGAATCTGTTGCCCCAAATCGCGAAGATGTTTTTCGCCGATCTTTCTGACTTCGCCGCACGGGCATTTGCCCTTCTCGCGCATCTGAAGAATCGTTGCGATCTCATTTAGTGAAAACCCAAGAGTCTTCGCGTGGCGAATGAAACGCAGCCGGTGCAAATCATCCGGGCCGTAGATTCGATAGCCCGATTCCTTCCGCGTCGGCTCGGGTAGAAGCCCGCGACGTTCATAAAAACGAACTGTCTGAACATTGACTCCGACCTGCTTTGCCAGTTCTCCGATATTCATAGCTTGAGTCTAACCCTATACTCACGTATAGAGTCAAGAAGGCGGCCAGACAAATGATTCGCAAAGTGCTGACTTCTGCGCCAGTGTGATTGAACGCTGCAGCCAGCTCAGTTCGTTGAGCGGCCCCCGAATCAGCGGTGTGGGGTGAGAGTGTGTCCGCCAATAGAACGTCGGACTGCAGCGAACTGGTCTTTCATAGGCGGCACAATGCAGGACAACTGCGACCCTAGCGACCTGCCGAAAAAACGGCGAGAGTCACCACATGAATCCCCGTCCCCTTACCTAAAGCAGAGATGCGGAGTTCGGGCAGCTTGGTTCTCCCGCGGGCAGGCTAAACGTTGAGGCCACTAGGAAATGCAAGGTCCGTCTGGAAAGAAACAGCCACGAGCCGCTGGCCTCGCACTGCTTATCTCCAGTCTTCGCAGCTCCTGCTATCAGCTGATCTGCCTTTTATTCAGCGCAACATGAGAGTTTCGCCGGGTCCTTGAAACGCGATATGGCGACGATCTTCAGCGCTTCGGCCATGGTTGGATAGACGTGCAGGAGATCAATAAAGTCGCTGATTTTTGCCCGGAACCGCAAGCCCATCGCTGCCTCGTGGATAACCTCGCCCGCATTGGTGCCGACCATAGACACGCCTAAGACCTCTTCCGTTCTATCATCGGCGACCATTTTGACGATGCCCCGCGTGTCCCGAATCGCTCCGGCGCGCGGCACGAGCGACATCGGAACCGTATTGCACCAGCATGGGTGCCCTTCAGCAATGGCCTGTTCTTCCGTGAGGCCTACGATGCCGATCTGCGGGTTTGTGAAAATGGCACGCGGGATCACGCGATGATTAACGCGAAGCGGCTCCTCCCCGGAGAGCGCATTGTGAGCGGCTAAGCCTCCGTCGTGGCTGCCGGCCGGAGTGGCCATTTGGCTCCCGGTCTCGCGCCCGATGATATCTCCCGCCGCGAAGATGTGCGGAACATTCGTGCGCAGATTCTCGTCTACGATGATTTCACCGTTCCCGTTAGTCTGTGCCCCGGCTCGCTCAATGGCGATTTGATCGGAGTTTGGCCGCCGCCCAGTGGCCACAAGCAGCTTTTCCGTGCGAAATTCGCGGTCTCGACCGCCGACTAAGGCCGTGACGACGGACTCTCCGTTCTCTTGCCGCACTCGCCAGATCTTCGCTTGCGTCACGACGTGAATCCCTTCCGACTCGAATATCCTCCCGATTTCTTGCCCCACTTCAGGCTCGTAGCCATGCGCAAGCAACTGTTTGTCCCGCTCCAGAATCGTTACTTCGCTTCCGAAGCGGCGGAACATCTGACCGAGTTCCAGAGCGATGTACCCGCCTCCGATGATTACCAGCGATTCAGGCAACTCGGTCAGCTCCGCGTTTTCATCGGCGGTCAGCAGGTCACTCGTGATGTATGGCACCTCGTGCAAACCCTCGATTTCGGGGATAACGGGACGCGAGCCGGTCGCGATCAGTATTTTCTCGCCCGTAAGCCGCTTGCCGTCCACCTCGACCGTATGGGGATCACCGAATTGGACGTGCCCCTTTTCTATGCTGATGCGGCCTCCAACCAAGCTCTCGTACTTCTTCTTTCGATAACTATGGACCACTTCATCCTTTTGCCTAACGAGGGCTCGGAAATCCAGCCCCATTTTTGCAGGCGCGAGACCTGGGTAGCGAGGATGGGTGGACTCGTAGACGATCCTCGCAGCTTCTATCAGATTCTTGGATGGCAGGCAGCCTCGGTTAGCACAGGTCCCGCCGACAATGCGTTCCTCGGTCATGACCGCTGTCTTGCCAAACTCTGCCGCGCGCAACGCCGCCGCGAATGCCGTCGAGCCAGAACCGAGGATCACCAGATCAAAATGCGTCGAGTTTGCAGAACAACAGTCGGACACGCAGCTCTCCTCATCATCAAATCTCTGCCAGTCGCCTCGCGCTTACTGTGGCCCTGGATTCGAAACTTCCGCTTTATAGCCGGTGTCCCTCACCGCTACGATCAGCTTGCTGGTGTCGGTCTGCGAAGGGTTGAATTGCACCGTTGCCGAGCCAGCCGGATAGTGCACCTCGGCGTTCACGACTCCCGGAGTTTGGAGTAACTTCCGTTGAATCAAGCTGGCGCAAACCGGACAACCCATGCCGGTGATCTTCAACTCGGCGGTTCTCACGCTTGCCGAAGACACTTGCGATGCGGCGACCGACTTGCCCAACTTGACTCCGTAAGACGGGAAGAAGGCGAGCGCGGCAACAACAAACGCTGCAATCCAGAGCAGGGGTTTCGCCATGCGGCGAGCCCTGCTCTCCGGGGCGCACGTCCTTTCCCCACATGCTTCCTTCGTCGATCGTGGCTTGCGATACACGAGATAGAATCCCCCGGCCAAAAGAGCAATACTGACTGCCAGAAAATAGGGCCGCAATGGCGCAAACGTCGCCACGAGCAGCGCGCCCAAGCCGGCTCCGCCGAGCAGCAGCGGTCCCAAGCAGCAGAGTGATGCCAACAGGGCGGCGAGCGCCGATGCAACTGCCAAAAATTTCTCTTTCATCGGACCTCTCCTTCTCTGCGCGTCGTCACGAGCGAGCCAGCCCCGTTCCTGGGTGAGGAACCCCGAACTCAGGGTTATCACTCTCAGACTTGCGCTTGTCGCTCTTTCTCAAAATGGGGCAATGAACGCCTCTCTTGTGCAGTTCCCTGTTGCAACTTCGTAGCGCCAGGTGCAGTTCATGTTCTAGCTTGTGAAGGTCACTCAGTTTTCGTTGTACGTCGGCCAGTTTTTCCTGCAGGCGACGCTGCACCGGCGCGCAAGGCTGCAAGCGGTTTCTTCGCAGCGTCAAAAGCCCGCGAATCTCGCGGAGTTTGAATCCGAGGCCCTGCACGCGACGGACAAACGCCAGGATCTCGATGTCGTTCTGGCCGTATCGCCGGAAGCCGCCCTCCGTCCTGGGCGGCTTTGGGAGCAAGCCGTTGCGCTCGTAAAAGCGAATCGCGTCGACGCTAACTCCAATCTTCTTTGCGACGATGCCGATTTGCATTGTCTTGGCTCCTCTCCAGTAAGGCTACACTCTGGAGTATAGTCCAGAGTCAAGCCCTGATTTCACAGCTTCTGCCGCCGCAATGCGCGGCGTTTGTTCGATGCCTGGAGAGCCGATGCGATCGAAACCCCCGCGCGCAGTGGCATTCATGCCAGAGCATTCGTATTCCCAATCGAATGGAGGTTAGAGATGAAACCGCTACAGATCAGCGAGAGCGATGCCGAGGGAATGAGAGTCCTCCCCTTGAGCCAATCGCGTCACGGGGACATGGCCTGCGAAACCCTATACGCTCATAAGCATGTCATGTGCGAAAGAGTTGTTGAGTCGGAACCCGCAACACGTGGAATTGAGATTCACGAAATCCTCGCAACCTACGTCAACCACCTGGTCAGAGCCAAACGTTCGACAGACCTTGAAGCATTCGATTCGTTGATGAAGGGAGCCGGCAGCGAGGCCCGAGAAGTTCTGCAGAAGTTTCGCGACAATCACATCTTCGATCCAGAAAAAATCCTTGCAACCGAACTCCATATCGCACTGGACCAAGACTTTGGTCCGATCGAGGATTCGGAGGATAACGGGCAAATAGTCGAATACGAGGGAACGCTTGACCTGGTGATGCTCGACTCCATTACCGAGGCCGAGATCGACGACTGGAAAAGCTACTACCAGATCATCGAGGCGGACACGTTCCAGTCGAAGCTCTATCCGCTTCTGCTGATGTGCCTCAACCCGTCCCTGGAGAGAGTGAAATTCGTCTTGGAATTCATCCGCTATGGCGCTTCGCGCTATGTCGAATACAAACGAAGGGATGTGCCATGGCTCAAGGAATTGGCCGAGAGGGAACGATCCCGCCAGAGGAAGCTCCACGAGCTCGCCGCCTCTGGGGATCGGGATCTCAGAGCATCCCCAGGAAAACACTGCACCTGGTGCCCGCTTCTGTTGAACGGCTGCCCGGTAGCAAAAACAAATCCCTACAGCCAAATGACCGCTGAGGAGCGGCTCCGCTTTGCTCTCTGGCTGCAAGAAGCCGAAAAGCAGAACACGAAGGTTCTCAAAGATCTCATGGTGGAGCGCGGGCCGATCCATTACCGCGACGGGAACGACAGTGAGTACCTCGCTGACTTCGTGCCGGTGGAAAAGAAATGCTATCCATACCGCGATGCTGTTTCGATTCTCGATGAGTGGTTCAAAACACATCCCGAAGAACGGGCGCTGCGGGACAAGCTGACAATTTCAGGACTCTCTTCCCCACTCAAGGCAGAGAAGCGCGCGGACCTTGGGCAGAAACTGGCAACTATTGCGGACGTGCGCGTTGAAACGGAGCTGAAAATCGGGAGGGAAAGAAGGAATGGCCGCATGGAGAAGGGGGAATGCGAATTGTGACCCTGCTGTGCCCCAGAGGATGTCTACAAGGCTTTCGCGGGGAGGATTACCGAGCACAGCACTGCAAAATAGTGGCAGGCGCTTCCGGCCAAAACGAACCCATGCCAAATGGCGTGGTTGTACGGGAGCTTCTTCCACGCGTAAAACACAACACCCACTGTGTAGAGCACTCCTCCAGCCAGCAACCAAAGGAGTCCGCTGAGCGGGATCCTGAGAAGCATCGGCTTAACAGCAATAAGCGCGAGCCAACCCATCAGAAGGTACAGCGCCGTCGACAGGAAGGAAGAATGCTCGACGAACCATACCTTGAGCAGAATTCCTGTCATCGCCAGGCCCCAGATGACCGCAAACAAGGACCAACCCCAGCCGCCCCGCAGGTTGACGAGCAAGAAGGGCGTGTAGGTTCCGGCGATTAGAAGATATATGGCGGAATGGTCGCAGATCTTGAGGATTCGCTTCAGCCGTCGGGAGCGCGTGCCGTGGTAGAGCGTCGAGACCAAGTAGAGGCACAACAGCGTGCTGCCGTAGATGGCGCAGCTCACAATGCGCCATGCGCTGCCACGCATCACCGCGAGAAACAGCAACGTTGCTAAGCCTGCGATGCTCAGAATCAACCCGACGCCATGCGTAAGGCTATTGGCAAGTTCTTCGGCGGATAGGCGTGGTATCGAGACTTGATCCATTGAGCGACCCCAATGATTTTCAGACATGCGAGCGGGCAGAGCAACAGCAAATGTGTGCCTCGGATAGCGCAATGAGTGTCTGCACAGCAGGAAAGGAACGGACGGCAAGGAGTTAGGTTTATGAAGATTCGAACTCTGACTTTGAAGAACTTTCGATCGCATCAGGAGACCGTGTTGGAGTTGGACCGGTTAAATTTCATACGAGGGCCGAACGGGTGCGGCAAGAGCTCCATCCAGATGGCTCTGGAATATTTGTTTACAGGGCGATGCGAATTAACGGATGGAGCCGGCAGGGGAGCTGAAGCTTTGATTTGCATCGGGGAAAAGGAGCTTGAGGTCTCGGCAACTTTCCAAAACGGTGAAGCGATTTGTCGGCGGCGCACCGCAAGATCCCACATCGTCGAACTTAACGGAAAGCGGGTTCCGGTGGACACCGCCCAGGCCGCGCTAGAGAAACGCTTTGGTCCGGTAGATGTCTTGTCTGCCGTGTTGAACGCCGACCGCTTCGTGACGATGCCTGAGGCCGAGCAGAAGAAGTTTCTGGCCCAGGTGGTCGATGCGGGGAGGATCGAAATTTCCCAGCAAATCCGCGAAACGCTATGTGCAGTGAATCAAGAGCCGCCGAGATTGGCGAGCGTTAGCGACATCGAGGCGGCACACAGGCAGTTTTATGACTTGCGCACAGAAGCGACCCGGACGTTGCGGGTTTTGGGCCAGATTGAGAAGCCCCATATCCCATCTGACCTTCCTAGCGTGCAGGAAGTACAAAAGAAACTTGGGGAGTTGCGGCAGCAGAAGGAAGGCCTCGTTACACAGAAGGCAGAAGCAGATGCGTGCTGGCAAAATGCACAGGCTCGATTGAAACAGGTGCAAGCGGAGATCGAGGAGGTCTCGTCTGAAATTCTGAGCGCAACCGAAGAACAAGAATTGCTCCAACTGGAATCCCAGCGGGGCCAAGCGGAGAAACTACGTCAAGGGTTGGCAGACCTGATCGCCGAACAGAAGACTGTTGAGAATAGGTTGGCGGTCACGCGGGATTTGAAAGGCAAGTGCCTCTCGTGTGGCCAGTCGATTTCCGAGGTGGTCAAAACGAGAGAGGTAGAGACATTACGCGAGCGGCTCGCGGACCTTGAGGGGCTCATCCAAGGAACGCGGGAAGAACTCAACGAGTATGCCGCCATCGAAGGTCCGAAATCGCGCCTCGAGGGTCACAGTAAAGCGGTGAGCAGACGAGAAAAACTCCTAGAGGAGCAGTCCAAGCTTCAAGATGTGTCTCAGCCGAACGGCGAGGATGTAGGAGGACGGCTGGCAATCCTCACGGAGAGGATCAATAAAGGAGAGCGCGTGCTGGAGAAGGCCCAACAGGCCCAGAGCACCGTAGAGAGGTGGGAATCGAATGTCCGAGAGCGGTCGAACCTGGAGGCAAGAATTGGTCTGTTGGACCAGCTGACCGAATTCTGCGGACCTAACGGCGCGATGATGGAGCAGGCTGGCAGTCAGATGGAGCCGTTCAAAGAAAAACTCAACCGCGAGCTGGTGATTGTCGGCTACGCCTGCAATTTGACGCTGGAACCGTTCGAAATCCGTGTCTCATCTCCTGGTGGCGGGTCTGGGCTCATGCTAAAGCAGCTCTCCGAGCCCGAGCGGCTTCGATTCGGGATCGCGTTCCAGCTTGCCCTCGCAACGGCAACGGGACTCCGATTCATTGTGATTGATCGTGCCGATGTCCTGGACAGGGCGAGGCGGAAAGAGCTTACGAGTTTGCTCTTGAGCAGTGAAATCGACCAGGCCATCGTGCTTGCGACAGGTGAGGAGCCTCCATCGGCATCTATCCCCGCCGGAGTGAGGTTCTTTGATTTGGCCCAAGCTACAAAATCCAGGGATGCACACAGCCTTGAAGCGCCGCCCCTACAGCTCGCAAGCTAGCGATTTGAGAAGGATGCCCACGTGACTGATCCAGCGGCGATCAAAGAGAACTGATCTCAGGCCTCTCGCAAATCCTCAGACATTTCTTGTGCACAAATCAGTCGAGGAGGCACTATCGGCGTCCATTCCCTGACTGGTTTTACGGGAGTCTTGTGAAGCGTGTTTGTAGCCTGCTGAAGATAATGTTAAGTTTCTTAATTCATGGTCGCCAGGCGGTAGACTCTTCAACCATGATCCACCAATTCCCCGGCAGACCGTTCGTGGTGCGCGACCCCGTGCACGGGTATCTATCGGTTGCGGCTCACGAGCGGCTCGTTGTTGACACCCCGATCACCCAAAGACTAAGACGCATCGGCCAAACGGGCCTAGCGGAAATGGTGTTTCCCGAGGCCAAAACGTCGAGATTCGTCCACAGCCTTGGAGCTATGCATTTGGCATCGCGGTTTGTTGTGGCAGCTCTCGAAAACGGTTCGAAAGACGACGTACAGAGCTTTTTCGACGAAGTTCAAGGGAAGATCGATTGGAAGACATTGCGGATGGGGGATCTGGACTATTTACTTGCGCACTCTGGAGCCTTGAACGCGCTTTCCGCCATTCGATTTTCAAGTTTTGTCGATCCTGGCTCGGTGAAGGAGAAGGAAAACCGCAGGCTCATGGCCTTGATTGAAGGTGCGTTGCGCCTAGGGGCACTCTTTCACGATCTTGGCCATCTTCCATTCAGCCATGATGGCGAGTATGCCCTCCAGGATTTCGCCTCATCGCGAGAGGCCACCCGTAAAGGCCTTCCAGCGTCAACACTTGCCATCGCAAACGTGAAGGCCCCACATGAAGAAATTGGGCATGCGCTGGCAGACATCGTATTTCGCCTCTTGGAGGAACCGGAGCCAGCTGTCCGTCACGTGTATTCGCTCGCCATGAAAATCTTGGACACGCCTGAGCCAGACTACGGGTTATTCAAGCATCAGCCTGCTTCCGCTCTTCAGTGGTTGCATTCGTTAGTTGACGGCGAGATTGATGTAGATCGAGCGGATTACCTACTTCGAGACGGGCAAGCCCTCGGACTCGATTTCGCACAGTACGACTTGGACCGGTTGGTGTCCAACCTAGTTCTGGTCAAAACTCCAGAACTTGGCTACATGACGGCCGTACAGGAGCCCGGGCTAGCCGCGCTCGAGAGTTTTTGCGTGACTCGCTCGCGGAGTCACCAAGTGTTCGTCCGTCACCACAAAGTGAGTCAGGTCTCTACCGCACTCCGCTACGCCTCCATGCGTCTTATGGACATGCCGGCTGCCGCTCCCTTGCTCGACTGTCTGTCAAAGCTCAAGAGCTTGGCTTCGAACGAGGACCGAAAGGCCGCGCTCGACGCGTACGCAACGCTGGATGACAGCTGGTGGTTCCAACAATTGCGGGGTCTGCAGGCGTCGACGAATGAAGAGCTTTTGTCCGCCTGCCTTAATGTGGCACTCGACCGAGCTCCGAGATTGAAGAGCCTCTGGAAAAGAAAAGGCGATCTTTCCGTTGATCAGCTCGCGACTCTCAAACGACACGTGGAGGATTTAACTTCTCCGGTAACCGGAAAGGTGAGACTGCAGGAGACAAGGCGGCGGTTGGTCGATCGTGGCGTGCTTTTCTGCTTCTTTCGCTTCAGGCCCTACGTCGAGATCCGCGACACAGCGAGGAAGGACAGTGTCATGCTGATCCGGTCGAAAAACGGCGAACTGCGACCGGCGTCCCAAATGAGCCCTCTGATTCGGCACCTCTGGGATCTATGGGAGGAAGACATTCACCTCTATGCGTTTACGGATTGGGAGCATTCGATTACGATAAACGAGTTGTTGGAACTGATGGGGGCAGATGCCGATCCGGGAACGACCGCGATTAAATAGTGTCGGTCGATGGCAGACGTGACATAATAGGGCAAGGGGATGAAGCAATGTTCAACTTTCAATTGGCTTTGCAGCGTTGGAACGGCGAACAAATCAGTCTGGCCGATTTGCAGAAGCGCCTGAGCGATCTCCGGCTGGAGCATCTCGGTGAAATCCCTCCTGAAATAGGTGTCCGTGAGCTGCTCATGCTCGCTCTCGATCGTCATTGGATCATTGAGGAACCGACTGGCCAATTGCGCATTGAGGTTCCTGAAGTCGCGGCCGCCTAGCTGGAGCATTCCGCCTGAACTCCTAGCGAGGACGAACCCATTTAGAAATTTTGTCGATTGACTCCCAGTGCTTTCTATCGCGTATTTCCAGCACATCGCAGAAGGAAAGCGCTTCGTCCCAAGCAATAGCTGGGGGCGTCCGATTGGTTGTGCTTGATTGTGCCGATGTGCTGGACGGGTACGGAGAAGAGGGGGATGTTGGCGGCGTTAAGATGGTGGCTGGTTCACGGAGGACTGAAGCATTTATAGACCTTGCTCCCACGGGAGCCAAGGGTTGATTGGACCGCTCGATTTTACATTGCGGAGCAGATCAAGCACTTTGCTTGGCCTGGGCGAGTGCTTTAGTAGGGAATCGAGAAGCCGACCTAGTTCTTCGCGCCCCACAAGAGCGATCTCGTGCTGCTGGGCTTGTTGAGTTTCAGACTCTGTCGTCTTCGCTGACGTGAAAACGACTGCAACGATCTCGGCATTTCCCCCGAGGTTCTCTGCTAGCTCATCAGCTCGCTTGCGAAGGCCTGAGAACTTTGCGGCCGGGTTTGAAGCCGTGCATTCGCCTAGAATCGCGACCCTCGTATCCTCCGTCTCAATCACCCCTCCAAGATCTGAACGTTCTGGTTTGCCGAGCCATTTGCCGTACCAGATAAGAGGTACGCCGAGCAGATTCATTAAACGTGCAACCGCCAGCTCGAATTTGCGAGCCTTGTCCTCCTCGTTTTGGCTTTTCTTCTTGCCTTGCCGGGTTTCTATCCCCAAGCACTCGAGAAGTCTCTGGCGATCAGGATCAAAATAGTCATCAAGAGCCGTGCGGGCGATGACGCTGGGGGGCATGCGGTTGATTTCAAGTGAGGCGATTTCGCCAACGTCAAGGTAAAACAGGTGCGCCTTGGAGACCGTGGAACCTTCAGGCCACGGGATATCCAGGTTCCACTCGATCATATCGGGGTCGAAAGGAACAGCTTTCGGAAATTCAAGTGACAAGGGTTTAGGTTCCGCTACCCCTTCGGGGTCGAAGAAGCATTTCAAGCCCAGGGCGCCACGAGGAGTTGATTGGGGAGCGCAAACTGATCGGCCCGGGTATTTTTGAGCCACTCTGAAGGTTAGTTTCCGGCAAAATCTGATACCCCAGGAAGGGAGATTTGCCGTGAAGCGCAAACGATTCACTGTCGAACAAATCGTGGCAGTCTTGAAGCAGGCGGAAGC
>Ga0209061_1000133_pt1 | contig 247110 bp, 226 predicted proteins | sample Coa_R1_10_FD_187157 | JGI IMG/M metagenome (GOLD analysis project Ga0209061, IMG submission 187157) | Surface soil microbial communities from Centralia Pennsylvania, which are recovering from an underground coalmine fire - Coalmine... | ecosystem: Environmental > Terrestrial > Soil >... | reverse complement strand
TCTCACCTCGTCGGTGGTGACCGGGCCCGGCGAGCAGCCGATCATCCTGGCCGAGAACCCGACCACCCTTGGCACCTACGCCACGGCCTTCTTCAACCAGGCCGGCAGCCTCTACGGGGTCGACCCGGTTTACGTGGTGAAGCCCTTGACCCCACTCGTCGGGTCGGGAGTCACCGTGAGCTCGATCACCGTGTTCGGCGGGCCATTGGCCATCGCCAACAGCACCCTGCAGGCGGCGCTCGATGCCCTGGCGCAGACTACGGTCATCGAAGAACCGTGACCTGGCCCCAGGCTGCCACGGTGAGGCATCGAATCGATGGCTGCCGGTGCCTCGGTCGCGACCCTTGCCGACGGCGCCGTGGGCGCAGCGTCCTAGGGCGGGGGCAAGATCGAGGGACCTGCCGTGTCGAAGGCCACATGCCGATCGAGCGACCAGGTACGGACGAAGGTCCCGCTGACGGTGGCCGGCCGCTGCGACCTGCGAACGGTTACCCGGGCTTGCGCGCCACCAGGTAGACGGCCGAGGCCACCCCTCGGAGCTCCTCGTGGGAGACGAGCCGGTCGTAGCGGCGGAGCTGCGCGAACAGGGCCTCGAGCTCGGCCGGGTCGACCTTCGCCGCCAGCCCGGAGGCCCGGGTCAGCCACTCGATGGTCGCCGACAGCTCGCCGAACCAGTCGCATTCGAGGATCTCGCACCCGGCGAATAGGGCCTGGACCCCCCAGGTGGTCATGTTGAAGAAGTGGTACGGGACGGCGTGGAGCGGCTGCATGAAGGCCACCTCGGTCAGGATCAGGCCTCCTGGCCGGGTGACCCGGACCAGCTCGGCGGCAGCCCGGAACGGGTCGTCGACGTGCTCGAACACCGCTTGGGTCCAGGTGGCGGCGAAGGTGTCGTCGGCGAAGGGGACGGCGTGGATGTCGCCGTAGCCGTCGGCCAGCTCGAACTTCAAGAACTCGAAGTTGACCTGGCCCGGGCGGCCGCGACGGCGGTCGCCGCCGCCGAACTCGAGCACCGGCTCGCCCGGGGGGACCTGTTCCAGCCAGCGGTCCAGGTACGGGCTGTAGGGGTTGCCCCGGTTGAGGGCGCTGGGGGGGGTGAAGCCGAGCCCGGCATCCAGTGGCCCGTAGCAGACCACCTCTTCGACCAGCACCGCTCGTCCGAGCGAGCGAGCGTCGGCTTGACCCCGGGCGGTGAGGACGACCTGGTGGGTGGCCAGGGGGAGATCGGCTGCCACCCGGACGGTCAGGCTCTCGGACCCCTCGGCGCAGAACAGGTCGACGGTGGTCGCCGGGACCCCGTCGACGGTGAGGTCGACGATCCCCCCGGTCGGCTGGCGACGGACCCGGACCATGACGTCGGTGCAGGTGACCTCGACCGTCAGGCGGTCACCGATCACCCCCGGCGAGACGAGGGTGCCGGCTCCCCCCGGCGCCCAGGTGCCCTCCCGCTCGACCCGGGGGTCGTCGGCCGGGATCCGCAGCTCGCCCAGGTCCGGCACCACCACCGGGGGCCGGTGCTCGAGCTCGGGCGGCGGGGCCAGGAAGTCGACCTTGAACTGCTCGACCGCCCCCACTGGGCGGCCCTCCGCGGTGCAGTCCAGCCGTCCGGTCTTGACCGCCCCGCTGGCCGTGGTGACCGAGGGGACCACCGCGACCGGTCCTTGGCAGGACGGGCAGGCTAGGCGGGCCATCAGGGCCGGTCCGAGGTCGGTCAGGCCGACCTGGCCGCCCGGTCCGGGGGCCGGTGACACCGGGTCAGGTCGGTTGGCAGGCTGGCGGTCCGGGGCCGAGTCGGCCGCGGCTGGGGGCTCACCTTCTTCAATTGCCGTACTTGTAATTGCCGTACTTGTTCCGGTGGCGACTCCTCCAGCCGGCGGCTCCTCGGGCTGGGTGGTGGCTCGACCGGCTGGGCTCTCAGCGTCTGCGGTCCGGCGGCCCACGATGGTGTCGAAGTACCGGTTGACTCCCTCCACCATCGCCTCGGCTCGGTAGTGGTGCTCGAAGCGCTCCCGGGCCCCCTGTCCGAGCTGGGCCCGGCGCTGCGGTGACCCGATGAGCTCGATGAGGGCGTCCGCCAGGGCGGCCGAGTCGCCGGGGGGGACGAGCAGGCCGCACGAGGCATCGACGATCTCGGCCATGCCACCCACCGCGCTGGCCACCACTGGCTTGGCGAACATCATCGCCTCGAGCAGGATCAGCCCGAACGACTCGTAGCGGGAAGGGGCGACGAAGACGTCGCAGCCGGCGTAGTGGCGCCAGAGTTGCTCGTCGTGTACCCGGGAGCAGAACCGGACGTGGTCGGCCACCTGGGGCCATGCCGTTGAGGCCTCGAAGCGTTCTCGGTGGGTGCGCCCGTCGGCCATCGGCCGGGCGTCCTCGCCGACGATTGTGAAGCCCACCTCTGGCCGGGCTTCGACCACCCGGGGGATCGCCGCCAGCAGGGTGTCGATCCCCTTGCGGTCCTCCAGACGGCCGACGAACAGCACCTCGACCCGCCCTTCCCAGTGGAGCGGCTCGACCGTGCCTGCCCGGTCGGTGATCCCGTGGGGGACGTAGCCCACCCGGTCACCGAGGCGGACCTGGTAGGCGGACTCGATCTCGGCCACGATTGCCGGCCCGCAGGCCAAGAAGTGGGGGGCCCGGCGGTAGGTGAGCCGCTCCAGCTCGATCAGGGTGGGGACCTCGGGGTCGCCCCGAGACCGACCGGCCTTGAGCGGCGAGTCGAGCTCGGCCACCGTGGCGAGCGGGGTGTAGAGGCCGACCACCAGTGGGACCCGGCCGTCGCACAACACCGCGATCCCTTCGGTTCCCCAGTTGGGAGCCTGGACCAGGTCGAGGGGGCGGAGCCGGTCGATCCGTCGGACCTCGTCGGCCAAGGTGGCCGCGTAGTCCCACAGGCCCTGGGTGACCTGCAGCCCCTCGGGGCGGGGGTGAGGGCGGGGGACCAGCCGGTGGACCCAGACGTCGTCCTCGAAGTCGACCCGGTCGAGCTCGGCGCCCCGGGTGAGCACATGGACCTCGTGGCCGCGCCGGCCGAGCCCGGTGGCCAGCTCGTGGACCACCCGGCCGATCCCGTTCACCGGCTGCGGCGGGTACTCGACGGTGCACAAGCACAGGTGGAGCTTGTCCCGGCGGGCCCGCAGGGTGCCGAAGGGGACGAAGGGCTGGCGGCGGGCCTCGAACCACCGGGGCGCTCGGCGGCGGTCGAGCCCCCGCCGCCAGGCCGCGAACCCGGCGTCGAACCCGGCCACCACGTCGGCCTCGTAGCGCTCGAGGTCGGCCGGCTCGAGCAGGCCCCGCTCCACGTTCTCGCCGATCTCGTCTCGGTAGTGCTGGGCGTAGCGGGAGAGGGACTGGGCGATCTCGGCCAACGGCGCGACCCCCCAGCCGTGCTTGAAGGCGTAGTAGGCCTTGTTCTTGAGCAGGACCTTCATGTTGCGGGTGGCCCGGTTCTCGCCCCGGATCTCGCTCGGCAGTGCCTTGTGGTAGACGAGGGCGCCCTCGGCGAAGGCCACCAGGTGGCCCTGGTCGATCAGCCGGTGGCAGACGTCGACCTCGTCCCAGCCGTACTCGAACTCCTCGTCGAAGCCGCCCAGCTCGACCAGGCGGTCCCGGCGGAACGAGGCATTGGTGCCGATGGGGTAGGTGAAGGTGGCGGCGCCGGGGCGGGTGAGGATGGGGCTGGGGTCGTAGCCGGTGGCGACGTCGACCCAGACGTCGCCGAGCCGGTTGGCCCAGGAGTGGACCACCTGGTAGCGAGCTCCGGTCCAGTCCCAGACCGGCCCGCCCACCGCCGCCACCTCCTCGTCGGCGAAGGCCGCCTCGAGCGCATTCAGCCAGGCCGGGTCGGGGTAGGCGTCGTCGTCGATGAAGCAGACCGCCTCGCCGGCCGCCATGGCGAGCCCGATGTTGCGGGAGCGGGACAGGTTCCGCTCCGGGCATCGGCCGACCTTGATGCGATCCCGGTAGGGAGCCAGCACGGCGTCGGTCCCGTCCTCGGTGGGCCCTCGGACCACCACCACCTCGAAGTCCGGGGCGTCGAGGTGGGCCAGCGCGGCCAAGGTCACCGCCAGGCTGGCCGCCCGGTTGTCGGTGTTGACGATGACCGAGAACTGCACGCCGACGGGGACTCAGTGCTCGGTCCCGGCCGGTTTGCGGCCGGTGGCCTCGATCCGCCGGTCCGGGGGCGCCGCCTCGGCCCGGACGGTCACCTCGTCCAGTCCGGCCTCTTCGAGCAGGCAGGCCAGGGTGGCCCGGTCGAACAGCGTCCGGGTTCGACCCCCGGCGCCATCGCCCAGGGCCTCCGCTCGCAGCTCGTCGAAGTCGACCGTCCCGGCGACATACGCCCGGACCAGTGCGTCGGCGTCCCGGGCCCGCACGGTCAACGACCCGCGCGGAGCCAGGACGTTCACCCAGTGGGGGAGGAGGAGGTCGGTCAGCTCGCGGAGGCTGAAGCGCTCCAGCGGCTCGCCCACCTCGAGCTCGACCACCGTGCCGGGCTCGAAGGGCAGGTTGGCTGGGCTGGCAACGACGTCGGTCGAGTCGGTCGCGACCGGCCCGACCCGGACCACGTCTGGATCTTGGGTGCGGTCGGAACCGACCACCACCTTGAGGCGGTCCCCGGCCAGCCGCTCGGGCCGGAGCACCTTGGGTTCGAGGGCGCCGTCGAGGCGGTTGGCCGCGATCCCGGCCAGCTCTTCGCGCACCGCGTGGAACTGGTCGAAGACGCTGCGGACCAGGCGAGCCAGCTCGGCCTCGCTGCGGACGTTGGCCCGGTTCATGGCGTTCTGGTTGGCGATCGCGCCGAGCAGGGCGGGCACGTAGCGCTCGATGCCCTGGAGGTCGGCCTGGCACGCCGCCAGCTGGGTCTCCAGGTTGGCGAAGCGTTCGCCGGTGTCCTCCCTGACCCAGTGGACGACCCGGGCGTGGAGGCGGCGGAGGAGCGGCCGCAGGATCGGGCCGAAGAGCGCCCGGGCCAGTCGCTTCATGGCCCCATTGTGGCCGCTGCTGGCCACAGCCGTTGGCGAGCTGTCGGCGGGCGGGTCAGTAGATGGTGTGGGTGTAGACGAGGACCCCGAGCACCACGATGACCACCCCGATGAGCAGGGTGAGGGCAGCGCCGGTCAGCCGCTGGACCGACCGCACCACTCCGAACAGGAGAATGACGGCCCCCACCACGATGCCGGCGATCCCGGCCACCTTGTGCTTGGCGACCGCTGCCGTGACCAGCGCGAGCAAGTCTGCCACCTCGACCTCCTCTTTCCCCGGGAGCGCATGGTCCGGTCAGGGCGTGCGCGCCCTGTAGTGTGCCACGGGATGGTCGGCCGGGTCGCTGCGGGGGCCTGGGCGCGTCCAAGCCGTCTGCTCGCCCTGGCCGCTGCGGTGCTCGCGGCCAGCGTCCTGGTCAGCGCGCCGGCCGTAGCCGCCCGCACCCCGCTGGCCCGCCCGGCGACGCTGCGGCCTGCCCCCTTGCCGAGCGGCACCGTCCCGCTCGGCCCGTTGCCACCGGATCGCACCTTGGACATCGAGGTGGTGCTCGCCCCCTCGAACCCGGCTGGCCTCGACGCCCTGCTGGCCGGCCTGTACGACCCGGCCTCGCCTGGTTTCCACCGGTGGCTTTCCCCCGGTGCCTTCGACCAGGAGTTCGGACCGGCCCCGGCCACGGTGGCCGCGACCGAGGCCTGGCTGCGCGGCGCCGGGCTGGCAGTGACCAGGCGGAGCACCTTCACGATCGACGCCGTGGGCAGCGTGGGCCAGCTGGCCTCGACGCTCGGGGTTGCCCTCACCCGCTACCGGACCCCGGCTGGTGCGACCGTGTTCGCCGAGCCCGAGACCCCTGCGGTCCCGGTGCCACTCGCCCACCAGGTCACCGGGATCCTCGGTCTCGACGACCTGCCGGCCGCGACCCCGCTTGCTGCCCAGGTCCACCTGGGCCAGGGGCTCCACGCCGCGCCCCAGCCCGAGGCCCAGCCGGGGCCCTGCGCCCCGGCGGCCGGCCTTGCCCAGCAGGTGGGCGGGTACACCACGGCCAGCCTGGGGGCGACCTACGGGGTCCCAGCGCTGACCGGGGCCGGGTTCGACGCCGCCAGCGAGCACCTGGCGGTCTACGAGCTCGCCCCCTCGTCGGCGGCCGACGTCGGCGGGTTCGAGGCCTGCTTCGGACTGCACGTGCCGCTCGACGTGGTCACGGTGGACGGCGGGGGAACCCCGAGCTCGGCCGGCACCGCGGAGGCCGACTTGGACATCGAGCAGCTGGCCACCCAGGCCCCCGGGGCCGCCGCCATCACCTCCTACGAGGGTCCCAACACTGACCAGGGCAGCTACGACACCCTGGCCCGGATCGTCAAGGACGACTCGGCGCAGTACATCTCGGACAGCTGGGGGCTGTGCGAGCCTCTCAACCCGACCTCGGGGACCGGCTCCATCGCGTCGATGGACGTCCTGCTCGAGCAGGCGGCCAGCCAGGGCCAGGCGTTCTTCTCGGCTGCCGGGGACTCAGGGTCCGAGGACTGCCTGGAGGCGGTCGACAACACCTCCCTGGCGGTCGACTACCCGGCGTCCAGCCCGTGGGTGACCGCGGTCGGGGGCACCTCGCGCAACCTGGACGGGACCGAGGTGGTCTGGAATGGCTGCGATGGCGTGACCGACGGCGGGTGCGCCCCGGGCGACGGCGCCGGCGGCGGCGGGACGTCGAGCGTGGAGCCCCGGGCCCTCTGGCAGGCCGGCCTGGCCGAGCCGCCCTCGGCCTCCTGCCCCCCCGACGGGTCGAGGTGCCGGGAGGTCCCCGACGTCTCGGCCGATGCCGGGGTGCCGGTGGTGTTCTTCACCGGCGGGAGCTGGGGGGCGTTCATCGGCACCAGCATCGGCGCCCCGCTCGAGTCGGCCATCTGGGCCGACCGGGGCTCGGAGTGCGCCCAGCCGACGAGCGGGGACGCCGCCCCGGCCCTCTACGCGCTGGCAGCGAACGGCGGGTACGCCGGCGCCCTGCAGGACATCGTCTCGGGTGACAACGACTTCTCGGGGACCAACGGCGGGCAGTTCGCCGCCGGGCCGGGCTACGACCTCGCCAGCGGGCTGGGCTCGGTCAACGCGGCTGGCGCCGCCTGCACGACCGCGCTGTCGGTGTCGCCGGTCCAGGCGCCGGCCGGCTCGGAGGTGGTGGTGCACGGCCTGGGGCTCCAAGGCGCGACGGTCGCCTTCGGGGGCACCCCAGCACAGATCCTGTCCAGCTCGCCGACCACCGACGTGGTGGTGGTCCCTCCGGGCTCGGGGTCGGTCGCGGTCAGCGCGACCGGGCCGCTCACCAGCGTGCCCGGCCCGGCGGCATTCAGCTACGGCCCGCCCGTTGGCGTGTTCAGCCGAGTGGCTGGCTCGACCGCGATCGGCACCGCCATCGCCGCCTCGCAGGCCAGCTTCCCGGTCGCCGGGTCGGCCAAGGCGGTGGTGCTGGCCCGAGACGACTTCTTCTCCGACGCGCTGGCTGGAGGGCCGCTGGCGGCCGCGGTGGACGGCCCGGTGCTCATCACCGAGAGCGCGGCGCAGTCCTCCACCCTCGACCCGGCGGTGCTGTCCGAGATCCAGCGGGTGCTCGCACCTGGAGGCACTGTCTACATCCTGGGCGGGGACCTGGCCTTGAGCCCGGGGATCGACACCGAGTTGCAGGGGCTGGGGTACACGACGGTGCGCCTGGCCGGCAGTGACGAGTACCAGACCGCGGTGGCGGTGGCCGAGCAGCTGGGCAACCCGAGCACGATCTTCGAGGCGACCGGGCTCAACTTCGCCGACGCGCTCAGCGCGGTGCCGGCGGCGATCAAGCTGCACGGGGCGATCCTGCTCACCGACGGCCCGGTGCAGAGCCCCGAGACCGCGGCCTACCTGGCCGCCCATCCCGAAGACACCCGCTACGCGATCGGTGGGCCCCTGGCCGCAGCCGGGGCCGACCCTGGGGCGACCGCCGTCTACGGCACCGACCTCTACGACACCTCGGCCGCGGTGGCCCAGACGTTCTTCCCCGCCCCGAGCGTGCTCGGCGCCGCCACCGGGGCCACCTTCCCCGACGCCCTGGCTGGTGGACCGGTGCTGGGCCGGAAGGGCGGGCCCCTGCTCCTGGTCGCCCCCGCCGGCCCACTTCCGTCAGCGGTACTGGCGTATCTGGGCGCGGTCGGGGCCGGGGTGACCACCGGCCTGCTGTTCGGCGGCCCGCTGGCGGTGAGCGACCAGGTGCTGGCCGAGCTGGACGCGTTCTCCTAGGCGCGAACGCAGCCGGTCGGCTGGAAACGTGGTCACGGGGTGGGCGGAGGGGCTCAGTTGGCAGCCTCCGGTACCCGAAGGCGACCTCGGTCACATCCGCCGCGCTTCGAGCGCGTGGTTGGTACGCAGCTCGACGCCTGCCGCGCCGCGCTGCTCGGAGGTCGGCGCTTCGCGGCGTCGGGCAGGTTGGCGTCCGGGATCCCCAGACCAAAGGCCGGGCCCGCTCGGAGTCAGGCTCAAAGGCGGCGATCGTGCCGCCTCGGCCCAGCGCCGCCGTCGCGCCGATGGCGGCCGGCCCCCGGGCCGACCACCGCCGCCTGTCGACCCCGCCGTCGGCACGAGCCGAAGTCCCGCTCGGGTCGCGAGCTGCGAGCTGATCAGCCGGCCATCCGACGGGCCAGCAGCAGGGCGTCGATGGCGTGGCGCTCTCCGCCCTCGGTGACCACCGGCCGGCGCACTTGCTCGGCCTTCTCAACGGCGATATCGGCTAACCCCTCGAGGTCAGAGACCAGGTCGTCCGGGCTGAAGAGGACTCCGGGGTCCTGCGGGCCTCCGACCCCCTCGGTCAGGTTTGCCAGGTCGTGGCCGACCACCACGAGCACCCCGCCGAGGCCCAGGACCTGGGCGGCCCGCCGCAGGACGGTCCGTCGGGGTGCTGCGGGGAGCTGAAGGTACGCGACGACGACCGCGTCGAAAGGACCTTCGGGCAGTGGTTCGGCCACCACGTCGCGCACGACCCACTCGACCCGATCGGCCACCCCCGCCTTCTCGGCCAGCGCCGCCGCCCGCTCCAGACCGGCGGCCGAGAAGTCGACCCCGACCGCTCGCCAGCCCATCGACGCGAGCCAGATCGCGTTGCGCCCCTCACCGCAGGCGACGTCGAGTGCTCTGCCGGGTGGCACCGTGCTGAGTTCGGCAGCCACGAACCGGTTCGGGTCGGTCCCCCAGAGCAGTTCGGTGCTCCGATATCGCTCGTTCCATCCATCCGCGTCCACTTCGGTCTCCTTCGTGGCGCTGGCACCGCACGATACCGGATTGGATGGCCAGCACCGCACCAAGGGTCGAGCCGACCGAGGCCGGGCGTTGGACCGGGTGTGCACGGGCGAACGAGTCGGGCCAGACTGCCGGCATGGAACCGCCCGACTACGACGCCGCGCTCGGACGCCTGGCCGAGGCGCCCCCGACCGAGCTGGTGTCACTGCTCGAGGCGGTCCTTGAGCCGCTGGAGGCTCGAGACGTCGGGCTCTACCTGTCGGACTTCCAGGGGATCGTGCTCCAGCCCCTGCCGGGAGAAGCGTTCGACGAGAAGGAGTCGGAGGACGTTGCCGGCTCGATGGCCGGCCGCGCTTACCGAACCGGCAGCCCGGTGGTCGCCCATCGAGACGACGGGGTCCGGGTCTGGGTGCCCCTCCTCGAGCGAAGCGAGCGGACCGGGGTGCTGGCGATGACGGTCCCGACCGACACGGACGATGTCGTCGGGCACTGCCTGGCGGTCGCGCAGTTCGCAGGCCTGATCGTGCGCGGGTTCGCCAGGACGACCGACCTCGTCCATCTCCACCGGCGCCGCAAGTCCATGACCCTGGCCGCGGGCATGCAGTGGGATCTCCTCCCGCCGCTCACCATCCGCAGCCAGCGCGCGCTCGCCTGCGGCCGACTCGAGCCGGCGTATGAGATCGCCGGTGACGCCTTCGACTACGCGCTGAACGAGGCCCATCTCCACGCCGGGTTGTTCGACGGGATGGGCCATGGGGTCCACTCCACCCTCATGACCACCCTGGCCGTCGGCGCCTACCGGCATGCACGGCGGAGCGACAGCCCGTTGTCGGTCATGCACGCCGAGATCGACGAGGCCATCGCGGCCCACTACGGGGGGGACGCCTTCGTGACGTCGGCCATGGCCCGGCTGGACCTCGCCGAGGGCGCCGTCGAGTGGAGCACCGCCGGCCACCCAGCGCCGCTGCTGCTGCGGAATCGGACGGTCGTGCGCCGGCTGTCCTGCGTCCCGTCCCTCCCGCTCGGCCTGGGTGGGGAGTGCCGCGAGGTCGCGGTCGAGCAGCTAGAGCCAGGCGACTGCCTGCTCATCTTCACCGACGGGGTTGTCGAGGGGCGGTCGGCCACAAGCGACGAGGAGTTCGGTGTCGCACGCCTGGCCGAGCGCCTGGAGCACCATGCGGCGTCGGACCAGCCGGCCGACGAGATCCTGCGGCAGCTCATCGAGGACGTGATGGAGCACAGCGACCACCACCTGCGCGACGACGCCTCGCTGATGCTGGTGCGCTGGCTGGGCTGAGGCCAGCTGTGCCGACCTCGAGGGGTTGGCCGATATGGGTGCTGGGAACGCGGCCGTGCCAACCGAGGAGCTGGCGTTCATTCTGGGACCTGCTGGCTCCGGGGCTCAAGCAGCTCGGTCAGGTCGGCCACCACGAGGTCGGCACCAGCAGCACGGAGGGCGTCGGCCTGGCCCGAGCGGTCGACCCCGACCACCAGGCCGAAGTGTCCGGCGCGCCCGGCCGCCACCCCGGCCTGGGAGTCCTCGAAGACCGCGGCCTGGCCCGGGGTGACCCGGAGGTCGGCGGCCGCGGCCAAGAAGGTGTCGGGCGCTGGCTTGCCAGCCAGGTGCCGGCGAGCGATGTCGCGGCCGTCCACCACCACCTCGAAAGCGGTGGCCAGCCCGGCGGCCGACAGGACGGCGGCGGCGTTGGCGCTCGAGGAGACCACCGCGGTCTTGAGCCCAGCCGCCACAACCGCCTGGAGGAACCGGGCTGACCCCGGGTAGGGCCGCACCCCCTGTTCGGCGATGAGCGACTCCACCAGTGCGGTCTTGGCGTTGGCGATGGCCCAGAGGGTCTCCGCGTCCTCCGGGTCGGTGGAGGACCCCTCGGGGAGGTCGATGCCCCGCGAGCGAAGGAAGCTCCGTGCGCCGTCGAGCCGGGGTTTGCCATCGACATAGGCGTCGTAGTCGGAGACGAGGTCGAAGGGCCGAAACGCCACGCCGACCTGTTCCGCCCGACGGGCTAGGTACCGATCGAAGCAGGCCTTCCAGGCCTGAGCATGGAGCTCGGCGGTGGAGGTGAGCACCCCGTCGAGGTCGAACAAACAGGCGCGGATCGTCGCCGGCAAGCCGAGCTCGACTGCCCGGTGCCGCCGGGCCTCAGCCACTCCCGGCTCCCCACGTCGGGCTCGCTGCCCGCACCAGCAGCAGTGGCGAGGGGGTGTCGGCCACGATCTCGCGCAGCACCCGTGCCCTCCCTGCCCCCGTCTCTCCGCTCCAGCACGCCACCACCAGGTCGACGCCGGCCGCCAGGGCGCACAGCACCGCTGCCGGACTGCCGGCACGGACGCGGAGGCTGGCGGTGCCGACCTGGTAGCGGCGGCGGAGCTCGTCGAGCCAGGCCCGGGCGTGATGTCCCGCTCCCTCCCAGATGGCCGGGCGGCTCTGGTCGGTGAGGACGTGGACCTGCTCGACCGCCAGGTCCGCCGCCAGCGCTCGCCGGATGAGTGGATCGAGGACGTCGCTCTCCGCCCCGCTGCGGTCGAATGGGACCAGCACTCGCCGCACCGCGGCCGGCCCAGCCCCCGGCCCGGCCGGCTGGTGCGGGAGGACCAGAACCGCGCCGTCCATGGTGGCGGCCGCGTTCAGCAGTGCTTGGGCACGCTCGGCGGCGCCGCCGGCGGCCGGGAAGGATTCGACCACCGGTTCCAGGCCGACCAGCGCGGCCACCTCGGCCACCACGTTGTCCCAGCCGCCGGCTCCGCCTGGACCGGCGATCACGTGCAGCGCCGGAGCTGGGGACGCGGTCATTCGACCCAGCTCCCGGGGGGCCGGACCCGGGCTACTCGGCCCCGCACCACCACGTCGAGCGGCCGGTCGCACCCGACGAAGACTGCCTCGGGGCGGCAGGTCAGGCGCACCACCCGGCCGTGCCAGCGCAATCGGAGGCGGAGCTCCTCCCAGGCATTGGGCAGGACGGGGTCGACCACCAGGGCGGCCGCGCCCGGGCCACCGGGGCGAAGGCCGGCGAACCCGGTCGCGATCGCCTGCCAGATCCCGCCCAGGTTGGCGAGGTGCAGGCCGCCGGCGGTGGTCTCGGTCAGGTCCTCCAAATCGATGGCCGCCGCCAGCCGGAGCAGCTCCAGCGCGGTCTCGGCCCGCCCAGCGCGTGCCAGCAGCGCGGCGTGCACCGAAGGCGAGAGCGAGCTGCCGTGCACCGTGCGGGGCAGGTAGTAGTCGAGGTTCGGCTCGAGTGAGCGCGGTGCGACCTCTTCGGGCACCAGGTGGTGGGCCATGAGGACGTCGGCCTGCTTCACGATCTGGGATCGGCCGAGCCGGGCCGGGCCCAGGATCAAGTCGGCCGGGCACGGGACTCGGCCCAGGTCGGCCGCAACCAGCGGCTCCAGGCCGAAGTACCCGGCGAACTGCTCGTAACGGCCGGTCGTGCGGTCGTAGCCGTCGACCAGGGCGTCGGCCAACTCCCGCCAGGTCTGCGCCTCTGCGGCCTCGGGGCTGGCCGGTCCGGCCCGATCAGCCAGGTCGGCCGCCCGGCGGAGGTTCCACCGGGCCATGATGTTGGTGAAGGCGTTGTCGTCGACCCCCTCGTGGTACTCGTCGGGGCCGATGACCCCGTCGATGTGTGCCCGGCCCTGCTGGTCGCGCCGGATCCGGCTTGCCCAGTAGCGGGCCGGCTCGATCACGAGCGGGCGTCCCGGGCCCTCCAGGAACGACCAGCGGCCGGTCCAGGTGGCGAAGGTCCAGGCCGCCCAGGCCACGTCGGCGGTGACGTGCTCCTCGAGGTCTCCGGTGCGGATGGGCACGGTCTCGCCGTGCTGGTCGATGCCCCGGCGCGGGGTGACGTCGCGGCCGTCGCGGGCCGACTCCCAGGGGAAGCGGGCGCCCCGGCGGCCCTCGGCAGCCGCTCGAGCCCGCGCCGCTGGCAGCCGTCGCAGGCGGTAGCCGAGCAGGGCCCTTGCCAACGGGGGATCGGTCGCGGCGAGCGCCGGCAGGACAAAGACGTCGGTGTCCCAGAAGACGTGGCCGGCGTAGGCCGGGCCGGTGAGGCCGCGGGCGCCCACGGCGACCTCGGCCGCCGGCCGAGCCGAGGACCGCAGGTGGAACAGGGCGAAGCGGGCCGCCAGGGTCAGTGCGGGATCGCCGACCACCTCGACGTCGCCGGTCGCCCACCGGGCGGCCCACGCGGCTCGCTGCTCGGCGAGGAGGCCACTGGCTCCGAGCCGTCGAGCCTCGGCCAGCCGGCGTGCCGCCCGGGACACCGGTGGCAGCCGCCGGCCCGAGGCGACGGTGACCGCGATGCGCTCCAGCCGCGGTGCCGGCCCCTCATGAACGGTGCTGACCATCGTGCTCACGGCGCCGCCCCCCAGGGACGAGCGGATGACAACTGGCGGGGAGGTCCGCGAGGGTTCCCCCCGTGCCCAGTCGCCCAGCTCGGCAGCCATCACCGTGACCCCCGGTCGGGCGATGCAGGCGAACCGGGCGCTCACCAGCGTCCCGTCCAGGCCGGTGGCGACTCGGGTGAGCACGCCGTCGCGCAGGTCGAGCACCCGTCGTCCGGCCGGCAGTGCCCCGGGAAGGTCCAGCGCGCACCACCCGGGTAGGCCCAGCAGCGCCTCGCCGACCTCGGGCGCCTCCTGGTAGAGACCGGCGGCCAGCACCGCCGGGGTGGCGCCGGGTGGACGGTCCTCGAGAACGCCACGGGTGCCGATGGCGCCGTCGGCCAGGCACAGCAGCGCCTCGGCGACCCCGATCGCAGCATCGTCGAGGCCGGTCGCCGCATCGCCGAGGACCAGGCACCACGTCGGGTCCTCGGCTCGGGCCGGCCCGATGCCGCCGGGCAGGGTCCTCGGCATGCCAGTGGGATGGGTCGCCGGTGCCGGGCTGGGGGCCTCCGCCCTGGCGTCGGCCGTCGCATCGCTCACCGTGCCCCGAGCCCTCCGGCTGGCCCCGCGCCCAGCCGACGCCCGGTCACCACGTCGGAGCGGATGCGCACGAGGCGCGCCCCCGGCTTGGCAACCCGAGGCACCGGCAGCTGGGGGACCGCCTCCGGCTCAGTCGGCACGGCTGGCCCCCGGACCAGCACGCTCCAGGCCCGGCCGTTCTCCACCCCGTCGACCTGGAACGCCACCAGCCGGCCGGCGATGTGCCGGAACAGCCCTTCGCCCACCTGGACCACGACATCGGGGCCCCAGAGCGCGTAGTCGACCGGGAGGACGGTCGGGGCAGTCGGCGCCGAGTCGCCCGACAGGCCGGGCATGGGCTCCGAGGTGAAGCCCAAGTGCCCAGGGCGATGCTCCCGGGCGCCGACTGCCAGCAGCCGTCGGCACTCGGGGACACCCAGCACATCGGATCCTCGTCCATCGACCCACATAGCTCCATCGTCGTCCGAGGGGTCCGTTATCGGAAGGGCCGTTGGCCCCTGTCGTCGAGCGGATCGGAGATGGACAATCGAGTCATGAGCAGCGCCCATCGCCCGACACCCCCAGAGACCCCCCTCAGGGTCGGGATCCTGGCTCCGCCATGGCTGCCGGTTCCCCCGCCGGCATACGGCGGTACCGAGAACGTCCTCGACATCCTGGCCCGGGGCTTGAAGCGGGCCGGGCACGAGGTGCTGCTCTTCACGACCGGGGATGCCAGCTGCCCGGTTCCCCGGTCGTGGACCTTCGAGCGGGCGCTCGGGGTCGGGGCCGCTGGCCCGGCCTTCGAGGTCCGCCAGGTGATCGACGGCTACCGGGCGCTGCAGGCGGCCGGCGTCGACGTCGTCCACGACCACACGCTGGCCGGTCCGCTGTATGCCGGGTGGTTTCCCGGCCTGGCGGTGGTGACCACCAACCACGGGCCGTTCGACTCGAACCTGGCTCACCTCTACCAGGCAGTCTCGGGGCGGGTCGCGGTCATCGCGATCTCCACCCACCAGGCGATGACCGCGCCGCCGGGCACCGTGGCGGCCGTCATCCACCACGGCATCGACGTCGAACGAGTCCCGGTCGGTTCGGGCCAGGGCGGCTATGCCCTCTTCCTCGGGCGCATGCACCCGGACAAGGGGGTCGACCGGGCAATTGCCGCGGCCCGAGCCGCTGGGGTCCCCCTGCGGATCGCCGCCAAGATGCGCGAGCCGCACGAGAAGGAGTACTTCGAGGCGGTGGTGGCCCCCCAGCTCGGCGGCCAGGTCGAGTTCCTGGGCGAGGTTTCCGGCGCAGAGAAGTTCCAGCTGCTCGGCGCGGCCACCTGCCTGCTCAATCCGATCCGCTGGGCGGAGCCGTTCGGCATGGTGATGATCGAGGCGTTGGCTTGCGGCACCCCCGTGATCACCACACCGGCAGGCTCGGCCCCGGAGCTGGTGCACGACGGCGAGACCGGCTATCTCTGCCGCGGTGTCGGCGCGCTGGCCGATGCCCTGACCCGGGTCGGCAAGCTCGACCGTGGCCGTTGCCGGCAGGATGCCGAGCAGCGGTTCTCGGCCAGACGCATGGTGGCCGATCACCTGCGGGTGTACCGGGCGGCGATCGCCTCTGTCACCACCGTGGCTGACCCGGCGGACCCGCTTCGAACCCGGGTCCCCGCCGCAGAGCCGTACGTCTCGGCCGGGTCGGCTGCCTGAGCGCCGGGCACCGCCGGTGTCAGGTACAGTCCGCGCGGTGGGAGGGCCGCCGATCGCGCTGGTCGGCGACGGCACCCCGGTGCGGTGCCTTGACGGCACCGACCGTCCGTACCTGTCTCTGGACGCCGCTGCCTCCACCGCCGCGCTGCCTGCGGTCTGGGCCCGGGTGGAGGCGTTCATCCCGTCATACTCGAGCGTGCACCGGGGCGCAGGGTACAAATCCCGCCTCTCGACCGACGCCTACGAGGACGCCCGAGCGGCCGTCCTCGACTTCGCCGGTCGCTCCGGGCGCGACGACGTGGCCATCATCTGCCGCAACACCACCGAGGCCCTCAACCACCTCGCCTACCGCCTCAACCTGGGCCGGGACGACGTGGTGGTCACCACCGTGGTCGAGCACCACGCCAACCTGCTGCCCTGGGCCCGGGTGGCCTCCTGCCGGTACGTGGAGTGCGGGCCCGAGGGGACTTTCGAGGTGGCCGACGTCGACGCCGCCCTCGATGCCCAGCCGCGCCCGGCCCTGCTCGCGCTGACCGGGGCGTCCAATGTGACCGGCTGGCTGCCACCGGTCGATGCGATCGTCGAGTCGGCCCACCGTCGCGGGGTGCCGGTCGTCGTGGACGCCGCCCAGCTGGCGCCCCACCGTCCGCTGCCCAGGGCCCCCGAGTTCCTGGCGTTCAGCGGCCACAAGCTCTACGCCCCGTTTGGCGCCGGGGCGTTGGTCGGACCGAGCCACGCCTTCACCGAGGGCGACCCGTTCCTGGCCGGCGGCGGCGCGGTGGACCTGGTTGACCTTGGTGAGGTGTTGTGGACCGAGCCGCCCGAGCGAGAGGAGGCGGGGTCCCCCAACGTGGTCGGGGCGGTCGCCCTCCACGCTGCGTTGCGCTCGATGTGCGAGGTCGGCTGGGGACCGATCATCGAGCACGACCGGCGTCTGGCTCGGCGCCTGCGGGAAGGGCTCCGGGCGATCCCGGGGGTGCACCTGCTCGGGCCGCAGGACCCGGGCCACGACACCCTGCCGCTGGCGGCGTTCACCGTCGAGGGGGTGCCCCACGCCCTGGTGGCGGCCCGGCTGGCGGCCGAGGAGGGGATCGGGGTTCGCCACGGGTGCTTCTGCGCCCACCCCTACCTCGCCCGGCTGCTCGGCCTCACGGGCGCCCAAATGGCCGCCTACCGCGACGAACTGCGCCGGGGGGACCGCCGTCGGGTCCCAGGGGCGGTCCGGGCGAGCTGCGGCATCAACACCACCGAGGCCGATGTCGATCGGCTCCTGGCCGCGCTGGCCCGCATCGCGACCGGCGCCCCGCCGCCGGTCGCCTACCACCAGGACCCCCGCACCGGCGACTTCTTCCCCGACCCCGAGGCCGGACACTGGTCGACCCAGCGGGCGACCGGTGCCGGGGCGTGCTCACCAGGGTAGGCGGGGAGCGGCTCTCGCCGGCTGCCCAAGCATGTGGCGTCCTCGGGTCACCGCTGGCCCGGGGCAGTCACGGCCCGTTGAGCACCGAGCGCACCTCGGCTGCGATCTGGAGGTCCTCGCGGGCTTCGACCACCAGGGTGCGCACGGTCGCGCCAGAGGCGGTGATGTCGGCGTCCGGCTGTGCCGCCGCGTTGGCTGCGCGGTCGACCTGGATCCCGAGGTAGGCGAGGCCGGCAGTGCAGCGAGCCCGGATCGAGGCCGACCGCTCACCGACGCCACCGGTGAAGACCACCACATCGAGGCCGCCGAGGGCAGCGGTCATGGCGGCCAGGCTGGCCTTCAGGCGGTGGCAGTAGACGCCGATGGCCAGCGTCGCCCGGTCGTCTCCGGCCGCCTCGGCTTGGAGGACGGCAGCCATGTCGGCCGACCCGGCTAAGCCGAGCAGGCCGGAGCGGTGCTCGAGCGCGGTCGCCAGCTCGCTGGCCGGCAGGCCCACGTGCTCCTCCAGCCACAGGACGAGCCCCGGGTCGAGGCTGCCGGGCCGGGTCGCCATGACCAGCCCATCGAGCGGCGTGAAGCCCATCGTGGTGTCGACCGAGATCCCGCCGGCGATCGCGGCGAGCGAAGCTCCGGCCCCCAGATGGCACGTCACGGTCCGCAGTGCCTCGACTGGCTGGCCGACGAGCTCGGCCGCCCGGTGCGCAGCCCAGGCATGAGAGAGCCCGTGGAACCCGAACCGGCGCAGCGGCCACCGGCGGCGCCACTCCGCCGGCAGCGCGTAGGTGGAGGCCGCAGCGGGCATGGTGGCGTGGAAGGCGGTGTCGAAGGAGGCGACCGCGGGCGCCTCGGGGAGCAGGCTGGAGACGAGGTCGACCGCGGCCAGTGAGAGTGGCAGGTGCAGCGGCGCGAGGTCGACCAGGAGGTCGAGCTCGGCTCGCACCAGGTTGTCGATGAGCACCGGTTTGGTGAAGGTGGGGCCGCCGTGGACGATCCGGTGCCCGACGGCGTGGATGGGGCGGTGCCGCTCGACCACCTCTTCGATGGCGCGGCGATCGAGCATGCCCCCGGTGTGAGCCAGGGTTTCGGTGGCCGTAGCGGCTCCGTCGTCCACGACCGAGAGCTTCAGGCTGGACGAGCCGACATTGACCACGAGCGTCCGCATGGCTCAGTGGGGCCAGGTCCAGCCGCTGATTTCGGGCGGGTCGTCACCCACCGAGCGGGTGTAGGCCCGGCACCGGAGGCGTTCGTCGGCCATCTTCTGGCGCAGCTCTGCGGCCCGGCTGGCCAGGCCCGGGACTCGGTCGATCACGTCCATGACCAGATGGAACCGGTCGAGGTCGTTGAGCATGACCATGTCGAACGGGGTCGTGGTCGTTCCCTCCTCCTTGTACCCGCGCACGTGGATGTTGGGGTGATTGGTTCGTCGATAGGTGAGCCGGTGGATCAGCCACGGATAGCCGTGGTAGGCGAAGATCACCGGCCGATCGGTGGTGAAGACGGTGTCGAACTCGGCGTCCGAGAGGCCGTGGGGGTGCTCGGAGCTCGGCTCGAGGCGCATCAGGTCGACGACGTTGACGAAGCGCACTCGGAGGTCCGGGAGCTCTCGTCGCAAGATGTCGGTGGCCGCGAGAGCCTCGAGCGTCGGGACGTCCCCGCAGGAGGCCATGACCACGTCGGGATTGCCATGGTCATTTGACGCCCACTCCCAGATGCCGAGCCCTCGGGTGCAGTGCCAGATCGCCTGGTCCATGGCCAAGTAGTTGAGCGCAGGCTGCTTGCCGGCGACGATCACGTTCACGTAGTGGCGGCTGCGGAGGCAGTGGTCGACCACCGACAGCAGGCAGTTGGCATCGGGTGGCAGGTAGACCCGGATGATCTCGGCTTTCTTGTTGACGACGTGGTCGATGAAGCCGGGGTCCTGGTGGGAGAAGCCGTTGTGGTCCTGTCGCCAGACGTGGCTGGACAGCAGGTAGTTGAGGGAAGCCAGCGGGCGGCGCCACGGGATGGTCCGGGTGGTCTTCAGCCACTTGGCGTGCTGGTTGAACATCGAGTCCACGATGTGGATGAATGCCTCGTAGCAGTTGAAGATCCCGTGCCGTCCGGTCAGGAGGTAGCCCTCGAGCCAGCCCTCACAGAGGTGCTCCGAGAGGACCTCCACCACCTGGCCAGCGGGGGCCAGGTGCTCGTCAGTGGCCAGGCGTTCGGCGTCCCATTGGCGCTCGGTTGCCTCGAAGACTGCCTCGAGGCGGTTCGAGACGGTCTCGTCGGGGCCGAAGATCCGGAACTGGCCCGGGTTGGCGCGCACCACCTCGCGCAGGTACCCCCCAAGGACCCGGGTCGCCTCGCTTGTGGTACTCGCCGGAGCCGGGACCTCCACCGCGTAGCGGCGGAAGTCGGGGAGCGAGAGGTCGCGGAGGAGCAACCCGCCGTTGGCTCGGGGGTTCGCGCTCATCCGTCGGTCCCCGACGGGAGCCAATGCCGCGACCTGCTCGACCAACGTGCCGGAGGCGTCGAAGAGCTCTTCGGGTCGGTAGCTTCGAAGCCAGGACTCGAGCAGCGCGAGGTGCTCGGGGTTGGTGCGCACCTCGGCCAGCGGCACCTGGTGGGCCCGCCAGGTGCCCTCGACGGGGAGGCCGTCGACGCTCTTGGGGCCGGTCCAGCCCTTGGGGGTGCGGAGCACGAGCGCCGGCCAGCGTGGCCGCGCCGTTCGGTCGCCGGATCTGGCTGCCTGCTGGATCTCGAGGATCTCGGCGACGATGGCGTCGAGCGTGGCCGCCATCAGATGGTGGAGCTGGTCGGGATCCTCGCCCGACACCCAGTGCACGTCGTAGCCGTAGCCTTGGAGCAAGCTGGTCAGCTCCTCGTCGCCGATGCGGGCGAGGACGGTCGGGTTGGCGATCTTGTAGCCGTTTAGGTGCAGGATCGGCAGCACGGCGCCGTCGGTGACCGGGTTGAGGAACTTGTTGGCGTGCCAGCTGGCCGACAGCGGGCCGGTCTCGGCCTCTCCGTCGCCGACCACGCAGCAGACCAGGAGATTGGGGTTGTCGAACGCCGCGCCATAGGCGTGGGCGAGCGCGTACCCCAGTTCACCACCTTCGTGGATCGATCCAGGGGTTTCCGGGGCGACGTGTGACGGGATGCCACCAGGGAAGGAGAACTGTCGGAACAGCCGCCGGAGGCCCTCTTCATCCCTGGTGATGTGAGGGTAGATCTCACTGTAGGTGCCCTCGAGGTAGGCGTTCGCGACCGCTGCGGGACCGCCGTGGCCCGGGCCGAGCACGTAGATGGCATCGAGATCTCGGTTCCGAATCACCCGGTTCATATGCGCGTAGACAAAATTGAGTCCCGGCGTCGTCCCCCAGTGGCCGAGCAGCCGCGGCTTGATGTGGTCGGGCTGCAGGGGTTCGCGAAGCAGCGGATTGTCCATCAGGTAGATCTGCCCGACCGAGAGGTAGTTGGCCGCTCGCCAATAGGCGTCCACGAGCTTGGCTTCTAGCTCCGAGAGCGGGTACCGGTCCGGTGACGCCCCGGCGGTTCTCGGTGCGTGTGCCACTCTCCCCTCCTAGCACTCCAGGGTGCCAGCCGTCACGGCCTTGATCGCCATACCCCGCGACGTCGGCCACTCACCGGGAGAGCACCACTTTCAACGCTGCGGTGTCGGCGGCTCGCCCAAAGACGTCGTAGGCGTCGATCATCTCGTCCAATGCAAAGCGGTGGCTCACGAACCGGCTGGCATCGATGGCGTGGCTCGCCACCAGACGGAGCAGCGTGGGCGTCGAAGAGGTGTCGACCAGGCCCGTGGTCACCGTCAGGTCCCGGATCCACAGGAATTCGAGGTGCAAGGTCGCTGGCTTTCCGTGCACGCCGATGTTGGCCACCCTGCCCCCGGGGCGGACCAGTTGGGTGCACAGCTCAAAGGTGTCGGGGACTCCGACCGCTTCGATCGCCACATCGGCACCGAGACCGTCGGTCAGGTCTCGCACCAAAGCCACCGGGTCCTCGCGCTGATTGTTCACTGTGCGGTCGGCGCCGAAGGTCTTGGCTGCCTCCAGGCGGCTGTCGGCCATGTCGATTGCCACCACGTGAGCGGGGGAGTACATCTTGGCACCGCTGATCGCAGACAGCCCGACTGGTCCGGCTCCAACCACCGCCACGGTGTCGCCGGGGCGCACCCCGCCGTTCAAGACCCCCACCTCGTAGCCGGTGGGCAGGATGTCGGCCAGCATCAGGACCTCCTCGTCGGAGGCGCCATCAGGGATCGGGTAGGTGGACGTGTCGGCGAAGGGCACCCGCACCCGCTCTGCCTGCGTCCCGTTGATCATGTAGCCGAGGATCCACCCGCCCCCACCCAGGCACTGGCCGTAGCGGCCCTCCCGGCAGTAGCGGCACCGGCCACATGCCGAGATGCACGAGACGAGCACCCGATCGCCGACCCGGACGTTCTTCACCGATGAACCGACGGCTTCTACGGTGCCGACGGCCTCATGCCCGAGGATTCTCCCTGGGGCGACCTCGGGAGTGTCCCCCTTCAAGATGTGCAGGTCAGTCCCGCAGATGGTCGTGGCCTCGACGCGGACAATGGCGTCAGTGTCGTCGTGGAGGACCGGGTCGGGCACCTCCTCCCAGGCTTTGTTGCCAGGTCCGTGGTAGACGAGTGCTCTCATGGCCGCTCCTTCTGTCTGTCGCGTTGGCAAGCTTGCTCGCCAGCGCGGTTCTTTGGTCAGGGCCAAAGGTCATGACCAAAAGGTCATGAGTGGTGCTCGGCCCCGGCCGCATGCCCCGGTCCCAGCCAGCGGTGGACCAAAGCCTCTTGCCCTCGTCGGCGGTGGGAGAGATCCTCACGTCGAGAGCGGTGAGGGCCGTGGGGCGCTCGGAGACGAGGAGGGAGCCATGAACACCGGGGACGAGGTACCACAGTCTGACCACGATCCCGGCCATGAGCTGCGGGAGCTGAGCCCGGAGGACTGCCGCCTGCTCCTCCGAACGTCGAGACTGGGAAGGTTGGCCTTCATGGTGAACGACCAGGTGATGATCCTCCCGGTCAACTACGTCTTCGATGGTGCGAGCATCGTGGTCCGTACTGCACCTGGCCTGAAGCTCGATGAGGCACCGATGCGAACTGCTGCGTTCGAGATTGGTGAGGCCGATCCCGAGGGCTCATGGGGTTGGAGCGTCGTGGTCCAGGGCCCGTGTTTCGATGTGAGCGATGCCATTGACGAGCCGACAGCGCGGCTGCGCGAGCTCCCAGTCCAGCCCTGGCCGTCAGGGTCCCGCGACCACTGGTTGCGGGTGATCGCTCGGACGATCACCGGCCGCGCCTTCGGCGCGCTGCCGGCACAGTCCCCGACCTGACCGGAGTCTTGGCCGACTGCCAGTAGCGGCCGCGGCCTCGCTGTCGGCGCCCACCCCAGCACCCGCGACAGCGTCGGGTGAACACCCCGAGCCCTTCTCGCCGCTCGTGGCCCGAGCCGGAGGGATTCGGGACGCGCGCAGTGCGGCGGTGGTCATCGGACCGCCGGCGGAGCGCCTCAGGGGTTAGCGTCTCGCCATGGTCAATCGCCTACGGGAGGTGAGCCTCGAGCAGCTGACCCTCCTCGGCCGGGGACCCCACGAGGCCGAGCCGCCCTGGGTGCGGGACCCCCGCACCGGGGCCCATGAGTGGCGACGCCTCTTCGCCGAAGTGCTGGGCACCTTCCTCCTCGTGGTCGTGGCCGCAGGGGCACCGGTGGTCGACGTGGTCTCCCACGGCAAGGTCCCCCTCGACGCCCAGGTGGTCGCCCCCGGCCTCATGGTGATGGCGATCATCTACTTCATGGGCATGGTCAGCGGTGCCCACCTGAACCCGGCGGTCACCCTGTCCTTCGCCGCCCGCGGCAACTTCCCATGGAGCCGGGTGCCGGGCTACGTCCTGGCCCAGCTGGTCGGGGCGACGGCGGCGTCGCTGTTGCTGCGGGCGCTGTTCGGCACGGTCGGCCACCTGGGCGCGACCCTGCCCGGTCCTGGGATCGCCACTGCGACGGCGCTGGTCGTTGAGGCGCTCCTCACCCTCGGTCTGGTGAGCGTGATCCTCGGCACCGCCTCGGGGGCCCGCAACGTGGGGGCCAATGCGGCGCTCGCCGTCGGGGGCTATATCGCGTTGGCCGGACTGTGGGCGGCCCCGGTCAGCGGGGCGTCGATGAACCCGGCCCGTTCCTTCGGCCCCGAGCTCCTGGCCGGCGACTGGACCGGTTGGTGGGCCTACCTGGCCGGCCCCCTCGCCGGTGGCCTGCTCGCGGTCGGCATCGCCTGGATCCTGCGCGGACCACCGAGCCCGGCCGCCAGCCTCGCTGCCCAGGGTGAGATCCCCGACGACCACACCGAGACCGGCGCCCCACCCGGACCAGGGAGCAACCATGACCACTGAGCACTGGAAGGACGAGCCCGAGGAGCACGACTACCCGGCCGCTCGCGACTACCTGTCCCTCTTGCTCGACCCGGGCGACGCGAAGAAGACCGCCAAGGCCCTGGCGCACGAGCCGCGGCTCACGCACTACAAGGCCAAGGACATCCTGCGGGCCGCCGGCCTCCCCCTTCTTCCGGCCGACGACCCCGAGGTGTCCAAGGACCTGGCGAAGGTCCGGGCTGGCGACAGACTCTCCCCGGTCCTGTTGGTCCGGGGGGACCCGCTGTGGGTCGCCGACGGCTACCACCGAGTCTGTGCCAGCTACCACCTCGACGAGGACGCCGAGATCCCCTGTCGGATCGTCTCGCGGCCGCGGTCCTGACCGAGCCGCGGTCCGCGGCCCCGGCTCACCCCGGCCGGGGCGTCGGTCTCGCCGGGACGAAGGCGCCGTCGACCAGCACTGGCACGATCTGGTCGGCGTCGAGCTGGGCCGCGAAGTCGACGTCCGCCCGGTAGCCGGCGTGGGCGAGCTCCCTGCCGGATGCGCAGGCGTGCATGGCCTCGACCAGCTGGTCGCGGGTGGCGACCCAGGCGGCCTCGGCTGCCGCCGCCGCCGGTGAGCGGACCAGGTCGGCCCCGAGGGCGGCGATGATGGCCCCCGCCCCCAGCAGGTCTTCGAGCGCGGGCCGGAGTTCGCCGCTGTGGATGTGGCGCTCGCCGGCGGCGATGACGGTGACGGCACGGTCCGGTTGGCCGAAGCCTTCCTCGACCAGCCAGGCAGCCACCGCGCTGGCATTGCGGAGGCACCCGGCGACGACGGTGGCCGGGGGCAGCCGGGCTGCGAGCGCCGACCCGTTGGGTGAGGGGAGCACCAGACGGTCGACCGCCGGCGCGGCGGCGAGCTGGACCGGGGACAGTGACCATGGGTGGTCGGCATCGACCAGCCGGCGTGCCACCGCGCAGGCGGCCCGGTGGGCCTGGGTGAACGCCTCGAGATGGGCCGATGGCCACGGGTGCGGGTAGACCGCCATCTTCCGGCCGACCGCCACGGTGACTGCGGTGCTGAACGACAGCACGTCGACCACCACCGCTGCTGCGTCGGGCCGCTGGGCGGCCGGCGCCCCCTCGAGGCCCCAGACGAGGTGGACCCCGGCCTCGTGCGCAGCTCCGGCGGCTGCGGTCACCCCCTGATCGGCCATCGGTCTTCGTCCCCCGCTGTGTCCGGCACCCGGCTCCTCGTCTGGGAGCGAGCGGCAGCCCGAGCAGCAGTGTCACCGGCGGTGGTGCCGGCGGCAACCATCCGGACCCCATGGGTCGGTTGCCCCTGCTATTAGGTTCACCTTATATTGATTAGATGGTCAACCGAATCCAGGTGACCCATCGCGTCCGCCGGTGGCTGGCCATCGCGGTCGGGATCGGGGTGGGCGCAACCGTGCTGTCGGCGTGCGGCGGCGGTGGGGGAACGGGAGCCATCACCCTCTACAACGGCCAGCATGTCCAGACGACCGACGCCTTGGTCCAGGCGTTCGAGCACCAGAGCGGGATCAGGGTCCTGGTCCACTCCGACGACGAGTCGGTGCTGGCCGACCAGATCCTGACCGAGGGCCGCCGGTCGCCGGCCGACGTGATCTTCACCGAGAACACCCCGGCATTGGAGCTCCTCCAGTCCAAGGGCCTGCTGGCCCGCCTCCCGAACCGGGTCTTTGCCACCACCCAGGCTCGCTTCGACTCTGCGCTCGACGAGTGGGTCGGGGTGTCGGCCCGGGTGAGCGTGCTGGTCTACAACCCGACCCTCATCAAGCCGGCCGACCTGCCGACCTCGGTCCTCCAGCTCGCCCAGCCCCGCTACCGCGGGCTGGTCGCCCTGGCGCCGGGAGAGACCGACTTCCAGCCGATCGTCACCGCGGTGCTCAAGGCCGAGGGCCGGGCGGCCACCGTGCGCTGGCTCGAGGGCCTGAAGGCCAACGCCGCCGGCCACATCTATCCCGACGACGAGACCATCGTGAGCCAGGTGAACGACGGCCGGGTCGCGCTCGGGGTGGTGAACCAGTACTACTGGTACCGGCTCCGGGCCGAGGTCGGGGCTGCGGCCATGCACTCGGCCGTCACCACCTTCGCGCCGCGCGATCCTGGGTACGTGCTCGACGTCTCAGGTGCCGCGGTGCTGACCGCCAGCACCCACCGGGCCGAGGCCATCCGCTTCGTGCAGTTCCTGACCTCGAGGCGGGCCCAGGAGATCATCGCCCGCGGCGACAGCTTCGAGTACCCGATCTGCGCCGGGGTCACCACCCGGGCGCCCGAGCCCCCGTTCGCCGCCCTCCAGCCGTACCCGATCACCCTGAGCCAGCTGGGCGACGGCTCGCAGGCGCTGGCCCTGCTCCAGGAGGTCCAACTGCTGTGAGGGCCAGGAGGTGAGCCCCCGCCAGCGCACGGTCGACCGCTTCGAGTTCCACCCGGCCGACCTGACCCGGCTGCTCGAGGTGGTCGCCTGGCTGTCGGCTCACCGGGACGGCTGGCTGAACCTCCTCCCTGGGGTCGAGGCCGCTCCAGAGCCCCCCGAGGCCCCGGGCCCGTTTGCGATCTTCGGCTCGGCGACCCCGCCGGTGTCGATGTGCACCTGGATGCCCCCGGGGCGGGGGCGCCACGCCATCGAGGAGGTGACGGTCGGGATCATGCACGCCCGGGGGATCCGGGTGGTCCCCGAGCTGGCGCAGGCCGGCCTGGCGGTGCCCCCGGGGTGGCGGGTGGTGGGGGACCACCCCCGGCGGGGCCTGGTGGTGCGGGTCCCGGCCGTCGCCCGGGACGCCGAGGTCCTCTCCTGGGCGCTCGCCGCCGGGTCGCAGCTGTGCGGGATGGCGGTGACCGGGTCCTGGCAGGCCGAGGTCTACCAGCCCCTGGGCTGGCCGCCGCCGGTCGAGGAATAGGCGGCCCGTCGTCCACGTTCTTCCAGCTAGGCGAACCGGTGTTCGATCCGGGTCGCCAGTGATCGGAGGAGTGGTGACCACACAAACCCTGACCCTGCCGGTGCTGCCGCTGCGCTCGGGGGTGATGCTGCCCGGGATGGTCTTCACCATCGCCCTGGAGACCGACGAGGCCCGGGCGGCGGCCGAGGTGGTCGGCACCTCGGGCGGCCGGCTGCTGGCCGTGCCGCACATCGACGGCCGCTACGGGAGCGTCGGCGTGGTGGCCGAGGTGGTCGAGCGGGGGGAGCTGCCGGGCGGCCTGCCGGCGTTGGTGGTCCGGGGGGAGCGTCGGGCCACCCTGGGCACCGGGGTGCCCGGGACCGGCCAGGCCCTGTGGGTCGAGGCCGAGGAGGTCGAGGAACGCTCCTCCGATGAGGCCCGGACCGCCGAGCTGGCTCGCGAGTACCGGGCCGTGCTCGAGAACATCCTGCTCAGCCGGGGCGCAGCTCGGATCGCGGCCCAGCTGCGCGAAGTCACCGACCCGAGCCGGCTGGCCGACCTGGCTGGGTACTCGCCCGATCTGACCCTGGCCCAGAAGGTCCAGGTGCTCGAGACCCTGGACGTCACCGAGCGGTTGGCGCTGGTGCTGGCCTGGGCCAAGGACACCCTGGCCGAGCTGGCCCTGCGGGAGCGGATCAAGAACGACGTCGAAGAAGGCCTGGAGAAGTCCCAGCGCGAGTTCCTGCTCCGGCGCCAGCTGGAGTCGATCCGCAAGGAACTGGGTGAGCTCGGCGGGGCCGAGCCGGGGAGCCCCGAGGACTACCGCCACAAGGTGGCCGAGCGCGACCTGCCCGAGCAGGTGCGCACCGCGGTCGAGCGCGAGATCGACCGGCTGGAGCGGACCAGCGAACAGAGCCCCGAATACGGCTGGGTCCGGACCTGGCTCGACACCGTCTTGGAGGTCCCGTGGGGCATCGAGTCCGAGGATCGCCTCGACATCACCGCGGCCGCCGCCATCTTGGACGAGGACCACGACGGGCTCGAGGACGTGAAGGAGCGGATCCTCCAGCACCTGGCGGTGCGCAAGCTCCAGGCCGAGCGGGGCCTGTCCCCGGTGGACGGCCGGGGGGCCGGGGCGATCCTGGCCCTGGTCGGCCCGCCCGGGGTGGGCAAGACCTCCCTGGGCGAGTCGGTGGCCCGGGCGCTGGGGCGCCGGTTCGTCCGGGTGGCCCTGGGCGGGGTCCACGACGAGGCCGAGATCCGCGGCCACCGCCGCACCTACGTCGGGGCCCAGCCTGGTCGGCTGGTGCGGGCGCTGCGGGAGGCGGGCACGATGAACCCGGTCCTGCTGCTGGACGAGGTGGACAAGATCGGGGCGGACTTCCGGGGCGACCCGTCCTCGGCCCTCCTCGAGGTGCTCGACCCGGCCCAGAACCACACCTTCCGGGACCACTACCTGGAGGTCGACCTGGACCTGTCCCGGGTGCTGTTCATCGCGACCGCGAACGTGGCCGACACCATCCCGCCGCCGCTGCTCGACCGGATGGAGGTGATCCGGCTCGACGGCTACACCGACCGCGAGAAAGTGGCCATCGCCCGCCACCACCTGCTCGCTCGCCAAGCCGGCCGGGCCGGCCTGCGGGAGGACGAGGTGGTGGTCTCCGATGAGGCCCTGCAACGGATCATCGAGGACTACACCCGGGAGGCCGGCGTGCGGTCCTTCGAGCGGGAGCTGGGCCGGCTGCTGCGCAAGGTTGCGACCAAGCTGGTGGCCGGGGAGCTCGAGCCGCCGGTCCGGGTCGAGCGCGACGACGTGGGGTCCTGGCTCGGGCGGCCTCGGTTCTTCTTCGAGGCCAAGAGCCGGGAGGCGATCCCCGGGGTGGCCACCGGGCTGGCCGTCACCGGGGCCGGCGGCGACGTCCTGTTCGTCGAGGCCAGCGTGTCCGACGGGCCCGAGGGGCTGACCCTGACCGGCCAGCTGGGCGAGGTGATGAAGGAGTCGGCCGAGATCGCCCTGTCCTTCGTCCGCTCGCACGCCTCAGAGCTGGGCATCGACCCCGACGCCTTCGCCGGCAAGCGGTTCCACGTCCACGTCCCGGCCGGGGCGGTGCCCAAGGATGGCCCGTCGGCCGGCATCACCATGGTGGCCGCCCTGGTCAGCCTGCTCACCGAGACCCCGGTCCGCACCGCGGTGGGCATGACCGGCGAGGTGACCCTGCGGGGCCGGGTCCTGCCGATCGGCGGGGTCCGCCAGAAGGTGCTGGCTGCCCACCGCTCCGGTCTGAGCGAGGTGGTCCTGCCGGCCCGCAACGGCCCGGACCTCGAGGACGTGCCAGAGGAGGTCCGCCAGTCCCTGACCTTCCACCTGGCCGAGCGGGTCGAAGAGGTGCTGGCGGTCGTGCTCGACCGGGGAGCCCGAGAGGGGGTGCAGCACTCGTCAGAGGGCCCGCGCCAACCCGGGCTGGCCGAGGTGGCCTGAGCCAGCTCAGCCCGACCGACCGTGGGCCTCGGGCCTGGCCTGGTCCTCGACGCGGACATCGACTTGGACCTCGGGGCGCCGTCGTCCCTGCTCGGCCAGTGCCGCCAGCACCCGCCGGTCGGCCTCGGTGAGCGGCGGCGGGGCCAGGGCCCGGGGCCACAGGCGGCGGGCTGCGACCACGTTCAGCTCGGCGGCGTACAGGGTGACGTTCGCTGCCAGGTAGATCCAGGCCACTAAGCCCAGCACGACCGCGAAGGTGCCGTAGACCTGGGAGCTGTGGCGGAGCTGGTGCTCGACCAGGGCGGTCCCGACGTCCTGCAGGACGGTCCAGGCACCGGCGCCGGCCAACGCCCCGGGAAGCAGGCTCCGGGTCGGGACCTGGCTCGGGGTGAGGATCCGGAATGCGCTGGCGTAGAGGCCGGCGTTGGCCACCAGGGATCCGGCGACCCCGCCCACCCGGACCAGCGGGCCGCGCCCGCCCAGGGTGCCGATGGCCGCCAACCCCGAGCTCACCACGAGGAACAGCCCCAGCGCGCCGACCAGGACCCCGGTCCGGCCCAGGCGGGCCCAGAAGTTGGGCCGGGCCAGGTTGGGAACGTTCCAGACCTCGGCCATCGCGTACTGCCCCATCTGGCTGGCCCCCTGGGAGCCCCACAGCAGACCCAGGATCCCGACCGCCAGGCCGGCGGCGCTGTTCTCGTGCAGGGCATGGATGGTGTGGGACAGCGGCCCCGAGCCGATCACCGGGAACTGGGCGAGGGCCGAGCCCTCGAGGTCCCGGGTGATGGAGGAGCTCCCACCGGCCACGATGCCGAGCACGGTGACGAGCAGCAGGAGCAGGGGGAACAGCGAGAGGAAGCCGTAGTAGGCGAGGAGGGCGGCGAGCTGCCCGCCCCGGTCGTCCCCGTACTTCTTGGTCACCGCCAGCGCGAAGCCGAGGACCCGGTTCGCCTGCTGGACCCGGTCGACTCGCCGCACGGCCCGCTCGAGCCGGTTCACGGCCACCGCAGGTTCGGGCCCACGAGGACGAGGGTACCCAAGACCGGGTCGGACCCCTTGCTGGTACGGTGCCAGGGCGCTGGTGCAGCTGGCGGGGGGCAACGAGGGGAGGAGGATCCATGGCCCAGAGCGCTGGGCTCCACGAGCCCGAGGACCGGCTCTCGCCCGAGACGATCGACCGCCACCGGGCCATCGTCTCGCTCCAAGAGGAGCTGGAGGCGATCGACTGGTACGACCAGCGGGTCGAGGCGGCCGGCGACCCCGAGCTGGCCGCCGTCCTGGCCCACAACCGCGACGAGGAGAAGGAGCACGCGGCGATGACGCTCGAGTGGCTCCGCCGCCGCGACCCGGTGCTCGACGCCCAGCTGCGGCGGTACCTGTTCACCAGCGAGCCACTGCTCGAGGTGGAGGCCGAGGCCGAGGGCCCGAGCCGGCAGGGAGACGGGAGCCTGGGCATCGGGTCCCTGGCCGGAGGGCGGTCATGAACCACCTCTTGCGGGAGCAGGCGCCGATCACCGAGACCGCGTGGGCTCAGATCGACGACGAGGCCCGCCGTCAGCTCACCGGGGCTCTGGCCGCCCGCCAGCTGGTCTCGTTCCTGGGGCCGTTCGGCTGGACCCACTGCGCCACCACCCTGGGCCGCACCGAGCCGCTGGCCGAGGCGCCGGTCGAGGGGCTGGAGGCCCGCCGCCGCCGGGTGCTGGCCGTGGTGGAGTTGCGGGCCGCCTTCTCCATCGCCCGAGACGAGCTCGAGGCGGCCGAGCGGGGCGCCCCCGACATCGACTTGGGCGACCTGGGCGAAGCCGCCCGAAGGATGGCCCGGGCGGAGAACGTGGCGGTGCTGCACGGCTGGCCGGCGGCGGGCATCGTCGGGGTGACCGAGGCCTCCCCTCACCCGCCTGTCGCCCTGTCCGGGGACTACGCCCGGTACCCGAGCGAGGTCGCTCGGGCGGTCGAGACCCTGCTCGACGCCGGGGTTCAGGGCCCCTACGGCCTGGCGTTGGGACCCGAGGAGTACACCGGGGTGGTGGAGACCACCGAGCACGGGGGCATCTTGGTCTTCGACCACCTTCGACAGATCTTGGGCGGTCCCATTGTCTGGGCCCCAGGGGTCCGGGGCGCGGTGGTGCTCTCCCAGCGGGGCGGGGACTTCCGCTTCGAGTCTGGGCAGGACCTTTCAGTGGGCTACGCGAGCCACGACGCCCACCGGGTCAGCCTCTACCTTGAGGAGAGCTTCACCTTCTATGTCGCCTCGCCCGAGGCGGCGGTCGCGCTGCGCGCGCCCTGAGCATCCGCCATCGGGGCTGGTCGCTCGAGCCACCAGGCCGGCCCCTGCTCGAGGAGCGGTCCTTGGGCGTCGGTGCGGCGCCCCTGCCGCTCGTGCTGGACGACCAGCCAAACCGCCAACTCGCCCAAGCGCGGGGCCATCCACTGGCGAGACGCGGAGATCGTGTCGGGGGTGAGCGGGCCGAACCGTGACCCGCCCGGCCGGCATGTCAGGGACGCTCCCCCACATCAACCTCAACAAGAGCGTTAGCTACGGCGGGGGTGACCGGCGGCCATCGACGGCGCCGTTGCGTCGCCGCCGTCAGGGTGCGGGATCGGCGGTGCCGTAGACGGTCCGAGCCCAGACCTCGGTCATGGCTTCGGCGGTTCGGTCGTCGGTGTCGGTGCTCCGCAGCGACACCTCGTACCCGCATCGCCAGGCCATGGCGCCCAGGACGGCCGCCAGGTCCTCGGCCGGCACGGCGCCGGTGGCTCGGCCCCGGCGCCGCTCCTGGTCGATGAACTGGGCGAGGCGGTTCCGGGCCGCCGCGCTGACGCCGTCCCAGTAGGACCGGAGCCAGGGGTCCAGCTCGTAGCGGCTCTGCATCGCCCGGAGGATGTGGCCGTGCCGCCGCCACCGTCGCAGGTAGGCCTCCACGTTGGAGCGGATCGTGTCGCGCGGCGGGACCTCCGGGTGGGGCGCGCCGAGCAGCTGACCGAGCTCGTCGCCAACCAGGACGGCCAGGGCCCGCACCACCGCGTCGATCGAGTCGAAATAGAAGTAGAAGGTCGATCGGGAGATCCCCGCCCCGGCCGCCAGGTCGTCGACGGTCAGGTCCTCCACGGGTCGTGACTGCAGCAGCTGCGCGGCCACCTCGACGATGGCCTGCTCCCGGCGGTCCCCCTTGCTCGGTCCGCGGCGGCGTCCAGCCGGCGCGCCCGACCGGCGCCGCACCACGGCGGCCCCTGGGTCCATGGGGTGAGCGTAGCGCACTGTTTCGACGTAACGTCGATGATTCTGGAATAAGTGTCGACAACGGGGAGCCGAGATGGGGATCGACGGACGCAGCTGGGGTGGGCCATCGGGGTTCCGCCTGGTCCTGGCCGGGGCGGCGATCGTGCTCGGTGCCCTGACGAGCGTGGCGCCGCCAGCCGGCGCATCGGCGACGCCGTCGCCGTGCGGCAGCTACCCGTGGTGCAGCCCGTCGGCCTCCCCGGCGCAGCGGGCGAGCGAGCTCGAAGCCGCCATGACCATGACCGAGAACGTGAACCTGGTGGCCGAGGGAGCCGGGGTGCCCGGTCTCGGCCTCCCGCCGCTGCTCGGCGTCGACGGGCCCAACGGGATCGGTGAGGGCAACACCGGGGTCACCGCGTTCCCCAGCGCGCAGACCATGGCCTCGGCCTGGGACCCCGCCCTGGCCGAGGCCTACGGCCGGGCGCTCGGAGGCGAGGCTGCCGGGAAGGGCTACGACTGGCTGTACGCGCCGACCGTCAACATCGTCCGCACGCCGCTGTGGGGCCGCGAGGCCGAGACCCTGGGCGAGGACCCGTTCTTAGCCGGGGTCCTGGGCGCAGCCGAAGTGCGGGGGATCCAGAGCCAACACGTGATTGCCGAGGTCAAGCACTACGTCGCCTACGACCAGGAGGTCGATCGTTTCGGGCAGCCGCTGGGCGGGCCGGCGATCAGCGACACGGTGAGCGAGCGGGCGTTGCGCGAGATCTACCTGCCCCCCTTCCAGGCTGCCGTCGCTGCTGGCCATGCCGGGTCGGTGATGTGCTCCTACAACCGCCTCAACACCGTCTACGCCTGTCAGGACCCGGCGCTGCTCGGTGCGTTGGACAGCTTCGGACTGCAGGGGTTCATCGGTCCCGACGCCGACCTGGCGGTCCGCAACGACGTGGCCGCTCTCAATGCCGGGGTCGACGAGATGCGCCTCGGGAGCCTGGCCACGACCCTCGGTCAGAGCGAGCCCGCCATCATCGAGGGCGCCCTGGCCGACGGACAGCTCTCGGTGGCGCGGCTCGACGATGCGGTCCACCGGATCCTGACCGCGATGTTCGAGGTCGGGCTGCCTGACCACCCTCCGCCCCCGCACAGCGGGGCCGACGTCAGCACGCCGGCCGATCTCACGCTGGCGACCGAGATCGCCGAAGCGGGGACGGTGCTGCTCAAGAACCGGGGGGGTCTTCTCCCGCTCAGCCCCGGTGTCGGCTCCCTCGCGGTCATCGGCGCTGACGCCGGATCGGGGACCCAGATCGAGGAGAACGGGTCGCCGGCCGTGGTCCACGGCCCGGTGATCACCCCCCTGGCCGGGATCCGCCAGGTGGTCGGGTCGAGGTCCCGGGTCATCGCCGCTCCTGGGACGCTCGGGGTGGTGGCACTGCCCGACATCCCCGCGAGCGTGCTCACCCCGAGCCCGCTCCCGGGACATGGCTGGCGCGCCGCCTTCTACACCGGCCAGGTCCCCAGTGGCACCCCGGTTGCCACCAGGGTCGACCCCACCGTCGACTTCTCCAGCATCCCGCTGCCGCTCAGCCCCATCCCGGGGACGCCGGGGGCCATGTCGGGGGTGTGGACCGGCACCCTCATCCCTCCGGCAACCGGGACGTACCGCTTCTCGATCAGGGTTTCCGGCGTGGCCGCGCTGTGGGTTGCCGGTCGCCAGGTGGCCGCCGGCAACGCCGAGTTCTTCCAGGGTGCCGGTGTCCCCGGCTCTGCCGGACCGACCATCACCTTCCAGGGCGAGGCCCACTTGGTGAAGGGGCGGCGGGTGCCGGTCAAGGTCCAGTACGCCACCGGCTCGTCCATCGGTGGCGCGTCGTTGCAGGTCGGCTGGGAGCCCCCCCGGCCGTCGATGCTCGCCGCGGCGGTCCGAGCCGCTCGCCAGGCCAAGGTCGCGGTGGTCTTCGTCAACGACGTGACCAGCGAGGGGATGGATCGCACCTCCCTGGTGCTGCCGGGCGACCAGGACCGCCTGATCAGCGCGGTCGCCCGGGCGAACCCCCGGACCGTTGTGGTCCTGCACACTGCTGGTCCGGTCCTGATGCCGTGGCTGCCCAAGGTCGCGAGCGTCCTGTGGGCGGGCTACCCGGGCCAACAGAGCGGCGCCGCCATTGCGGCGACCCTGTTCGGACGGTCGGACCCCTCTGGGCACCTGGTGGTGACCTTCCCCCGTTCCGCCAACCAGGGACCGGCGACCCGGCCCTCGGCGTACCCGGGGTTGGACAACAGCGCGCAGTACTCCGAGGGGATCTTCGTCGGCTACCGGTACTACGACGAGCACCACCAGACGCCGCTGTTTCCCTTCGGGTTCGGGCTGTCGTACACGACGTTCGCCCTGCAAGACCTGCAGGTCACCCGGACCGGGTCGGCCTCCGCCCGAGCGTCGGTGACGGTCCGCAACATCGGCCGCCGCTCGGGGGCCGAGGTGGTGCAGGCGTACCTCCAGTTCCCGGCCTCGGCCGGCGAGCCACCGCGCCAGTTGAAGGCCTTTGCCCGAGTCTGGCTGCGGCCCGGCGAGCGCCGGACGGTCCAGCTCGCCTTGCCCCGATCGAGCTTCGAGGACTTCGACCCGACGGCCGGCCGGTGGGTCGTGCCACCGGGGACCTTCACGCTGTTGGTGGGGACCTCCTCACGGGACCTCCCGCTGCAGGCCTCGATCCCCGGGGTGCGGTAGGCGACGAGGTGCCTTCGCGCGTGCCGCACGACCGGGCCGGAGGCTCCGGCACCGGCGTACTCGCCACCGATGGTGGGTAGGCTCGCAGCGATGGCCGTTCGAGCGACCTTTCGGGGCACCGTGATCGCCGAGAGCGACGACACCGTGGTCGTCGAGGGGAACCACTACTTCCCGCCCGAGGCGGTGCGGACCGAGTACCTCGAGCCGAGCGACACCCAGACCACCTGCCCGTGGAAGGGGTTGGCGAGCTACCACCATGTGGTGGTGGGCGGGGAGCGGGCGGTCGACGCCGCGTGGTACTACCCCCACCCCAAGGAAGCGGCCAGCCAGATCAAGGACCGCATCGCCTTCTGGCGGGGCGTCGTCGTCGAGTGAGCGAGGGCCGGCTGCTCGCGCCGGTCCGGTGGAGGTGGGGACGATGAGGTTGTTCCCTGGGCACAAGACCGAGATGGTCGACCCGGCCCGGGCGCTGCCCGGACGGACCGAGCCGATCACCAAGCCCGGCCGACATTTGGTCCTGGGGACCCCGATGGCGCCGCCGTTCCCCGACGGCCTCGAGACGGCCGTGTTCGCGCTGGGGTGCTTTTGGGGAGCCGAGCGGCGGTTCTGGTCGCTCGACGGCGTCTACACCACCGCGGTGGGCTACTCGGGCGGCTACACCCCCAACCCGACCTATGAAGAGGTGTGCACCGGGCTGACCGGCCACGCCGAGGCGGTCCTGGTGGTCTACGACCCGGCCGCGCTCAGCTACCGCCAGCTGGTGGCCGAGTTCTTCGAGAGCCACGACCCGACGCAGGGGATGCGCCAGGGCAACGACGTTGGCACCCAGTACCGCTCGGCGATCTACGTCGCGTCGAACGAGCAGGCAGCGGCGGCCGCCGAGCTCAAAGCCGCCTACGGCGAACGCTTGCGCGCCGCCGGATACGGCGAGATCACCACCGAGATCGCCCCGGTCGGGCCGTTCTATTACGCCGAGGACTACCACCAGCAGTACCTGGCGGCGAACCCCGACGGCTACTGCGGGCTCGGGGGCACCGGGGTCCGCTGCCCTGGCGGCCTCGGCCGGCTCGACGGCTGAACGGTCCGGCCGTCAGCGCCCGGCCACCCACCCTTCGCCGCCGTTCGGCGTCTCGAGGCGATGTACGAGATCGTAGAACATGGTGCGGTTCGGCATCAGGGCGCTCAAGCAGAACGCCTCGCAGGTCGTGGCCGGAGCCGGCGCTGGGGACGTGGTCATCATCACCGACCGAGGACGGCCGGTCGCGCAGCTCGTCCCGGTCCCGGGCGGCCACGTGGCGGCGCTGATCGCGTCTGGTCGGGCTCGGCCCGCCAAGTCGTCGCTCGCCGCCCTCGGCGTTCCTCCGGCGCCCGGATCAGAGGAGTCGTCCCCTCGGCGGCGGTCGCAGCCATGCGGCGTGACGAACGGTACTGATGGCCTTCTACCTCGACGCCTCAGCGGCCGCCAAGCTCGTCATGCGCGAACCCGAATCGGCGGCCATGGCTGCCTGGGCCGCGAGCCATGAATCCCAGGTGATCGGCAGCGACCTGCTGCGCACCGAACTTCTCCGGGCCCACCCGCTGGGCTGCGCCTGAGCGGATGCAGCGCGCCCGGGCAGTGCTCGACGCCCTTACCTTGGTCAACCCGGCTGCAAGCACGTTCGAACGGGCAGGCACGCTGGACCCAGTGGACCTGCGCGGTGTGGATGCCATCCACCTCGCGGCCGCGCTCGAGCTGGCGGACGAGCTCGACGGTGTCGTCACCTATGACGACCGGGCGGCGGCGGCGGGCTACGGCATCGCCGTGCTCGCGCCGTCGTGACCGACCGGTTCCGCGCTCCTGTCGGTGAGGCGCGCCACTGGTCGCGCCCGGCAGGGGCGGCGTGGTCGCCGACGAGGGCGCCGCGGCTCGGTGCTCAGGGCACCGTCGGGCGGGTGAGCTGCTCCAGGCGGCCGATGGCCGCGTCGGCCTCCGCCATGAACCGGGAGACCAGCGCACCGGCGGGGACCAGCTCTGCAATCCCGCCCACGCCCTGTCCGGCGGGATAGCCCTCCTTGGCCGGGTCGACCCCCTGCGTCGAGGCATCACCGCCCAGGTGCCACGCGTTGGCTCGGATGGACACCCCCAGCTGGTTCGGGAAGGGCTGCAGCTCCTCTGGATGCTCGACGAAGTGCTCGACGAACTGGTTGCGCAGCACCCGCATCGGTTTGCCCGAGTAGGCCCGGGTGACCAGGGTCTCGTCCTCCTTGGCCCGCAGCAGGGCCTCCTTGTAGCCCGGGACGGCGCGGGCTTCGGGGGTCGCGATGAACCGGGTGCCGACCCAGGCCCCGTCGGCACCGAGGGCCAACGCCGCCGCCAGGCCGCGGCCGTCGTAGATGCCTCCGGCCGCCACCACCGGGACACGGTCGCCCACCGCGTCGACGACCTGGGGGACCAGGGGAAGGGTCGCCACCTGACCGGTGTGGCCTCCGGCCTCGGTGCCCTGGGCGATCACCAGGTCCACCCCCGAGGCCACCGCCCGTTGGGCGTGGCTGACCTTCCCGCACATGTTGGCGACCAGCACGCCGTGGCGGTGGCAGCGCTCGATGGCCTCGACCGAGACTCCCAGCCCGGCCACGAAGAGCCTCGCCCCGCCGTCGATCAGGAGCTGGACCCGCTCGAGCAGGTCGCCACCCATGACCGTGAGCAGGTCGACCCCAAACGGTCGATCGGTGCTCGACCGCACCGCGGCCATCTCGGCTTCGAGGACCTCAGGGGACATGGTCGACGCGCCCAGGCACCCGAAGCCGCCGGCAGCCGAGACCGCCGTCACCAGGGGTGCGTAGGACACCCCGCCCATGCCGGCCAGCATGAGCGGGTGCTCGATCCCCAAGAGGTCGGTCAGGCGGGTGCGCATAGGGCCTCCCAAGGGTTTGCGATACTGCACGGGTCGGTCCCGAGCCTGGTCACATTGTGGTCGGCGGTGCAGGTGGGTATCGCTGCGAGCGGTACTCGTCGGTGGTCCGGCCGTGAGCGAGGAGACGAGGCTTGGTAGACAGGGTGTTCGGGATCCTCGGGCGCGGGGTCGTCCGCTACCGCTGGGTCGTCGTGGTGCTGTGGCTGGTGGGCACCGGGGTCGCGAGCCGGGCCCTGCCCAGCCTGGGCAGCCAGGTGAACGACAACAACAGCGCGTTCCTCCCGGCGAAAGCGCCGTCGCTCCAGGCAGCCAAGCTTGCCGAGCCGCTCAGCGGGCCGGTCGACCAGACCTTGGTCCAGGTGGTCGCGGTGTCGAAGGACGGGAACCTGAGCGCGGCCGACCAGGCCCGGCTGCAGTCGTTGGCCGACGCGTTGCGCCGCGTCCGGAGCGTCGATTTGGTCCAGTTCGCCGGGGTCTCGCCCGATGGAGCCGCGGCCCAGCTGGTCGTGCTGTCGCGGCGCTCGCCCAACGACATCGGCGGGGACAAGAAGCTCATCGGCGCGATGGGCTCGGTGGTGTCGCACTACCAGAGCCCCGCCCTCCAGATCCATCTGGCCGGGTCCGTCGCGACACAGGTCGCCAACAACGTCCAGTCCCAGACCGAGGGGCGCCAGACCCAGACGCTGTCGTTCGTCTTCATCGTGGTGCTCCTGCTGCTCATCTTCCGCTCGGTGCTCGCCCCGGTGCTCACACTGTTCCCGGCCGCGGTCGTCCTCGCGCTCTCCCAGTCCCTCATCGGAGGGCTGGGGTCGGTAGGCCTCAAGATCTCCTCGATCACGCAGCTCCTCCTCATCGTCCTCGTACTCGGGGCCGGGACCGACTACGGGCTGTTCCTGGTGTTCCGGGTCCGCGAGGAGATGGAGGCCGGACGCTCGGCCCATCAGGCGGTGGAGGTCGCCCTGGCCAGGGTGGGCGAGTCCATCACCGGCTCGGCCTCGACCGTGATCCTCGCGCTGCTCAGCCTGTCATTGGCCGACTTCGGCTTGTACAAGGACCTGGGCCCGCCCTTGGCCATCGGCATCGCGGTCATGCTGCTGGCCGGCCTGACCCTGCTCCCGGCGCTCTTGGCCATCTTCGGCCGGGCCACCTTCTGGCCCTTCCCCCTCAAGGCCCGCGAGGCACATGTGGGGGCGTGGGGCCGGATCGCCGGCCGGCTCATCCGTCGCCCGGCTCGATCGCTCGCCATCGGGGTGGTGGTGTTCGGGGCGCTCGCGGTCGCGGTCATCGGCTACAAGCCCGGCGGCTTCGGCGGGGAGCTCACCGCACCGCCGGGTTCGTCGGCCGCGATCGGCAACGCCGCCCTGCGCCACCACTTCCCCCAAGCCAGCCAGAACCCCACCAACCTGGTCCTCGCCCTGCCCCGCTCGGTGTGGGACGACCCGGGGGTCCTCTCGGTGGCGACCGCGCAGCTCCGGTCGAGCGGCCGGTTCACCACCATGACCGGCCCGCTCGACCCTAACGGGACCCCGCTGTCGCCGTCCGAGCTGGTCGCCTTGCACGATCAGCTCGGGCCAGCCTTGGCGCTGCCGCCGGCCGAGCCGCCGGGCACCCCGGTGCCGCCGGTCAGCTACAACGCCTACCGGGCCACCGCTCGCCTCATCTCCGCCTCGGGGACCACCGTCCAGTGGGAGGTGGGCCTGCGGGCGGGCGACCCGTCCAGCACCGCGGCCATCAACGCGGTCCCGGCCATCCGCCGGACCCTGGCGGCGGTGGCTCGCCGGGTGCACGCGACCGCCAGCGGCGTGGCCGGGGAGGCCCCAGCCCTCAACGACGTGAGTGCCATCTCCAATCGCGACCTCAAACGGATCGTGCCGGTGGCGGTCGTGGTGATCGGGATCATCCTGGCGCTGGTGCTGCGGAGCCTGGTCGCCCCCCTCTACCTGCTGGCCAGCGTGGTGGTGTCGTACCTGGCGTCCCTCGGGCTGTCGGTGCTGGTCTTCGTCTACCTGGCCCACCAGGGAGGGTTGACCTTCATCCTTCCGTTCCTCATGTTCGTGTTCCTGTTGGCGCTGGGCGAGGACTACAACATCTTGGTCATGTCCCGCATCAGGGAGGAGGCCCGCCGGCTCCCCCTGCGGCGGGCAGTGGTGCGGGCGGTGGGGGCGACCGGGTCCACGGTCACCTCGGCCGGCCTGGTGCTGGCCGGCACCTTCGCGGTGTTCGCGGTGGTCTCGGCCCGCCAGCCCGGGGGCAGCTCGGTCGAGTCGGTGGGCTTCGGCCTGGCGGTCGGGGTGCTGCTGGACACCTTCGTGGTCCGCACGGTCCTGGTCCCGGCCACGGTGACGCTGCTGGGCCGGTTGAACTGGTGGCCGTCGGCCCTGGGTCGGCGCGGACCGCACCCGCCGGGCGGTGAGGGGCAATCGGTGCAACGATCGCTCCAGGCGGCCGAGACCTGAACGAGGGGGCGGCCATGGCAACTCCAGGCAGTCCCGACGAACGCTCGGAGGGCACCGAGCCTGCCCCCCGGCGCCGCCGGGACATCCGGCTGGTGGGCACCGGGGTGCTGCTCGCGCTGGCGGCGTGGTTCGCGGTGGCCAACACCCAGGATGTGAAGATCCGCTTCTGGCTGGTCACCACCCGCACCCCGGTGGTCAGCGCGCTGGCCATCGCGGCGGTGCTCGGTGCCGGCCTGGGCGCGCTGCTCGCCCGCCGGTTCCGCCGACGCGCCGACTAGCGGGGCGGCGCACCGGGCGCGTGCGGCGGAGCGGTCGCGCTCGCCGTAGACTCGGTCGTGGTGAGGTCGCCAGGAGGTGCGGCGGGATCGGCGAGAGCTTGCCGGTGTGCGCCGTGCCGACGGCCGGGCATGCAGGGGAGGGGCCGTGCCGCTCTCTGACCACGAGCAGCGCATCCTGGCCGAGCTGGAGGAGTCGCTGGTCCGCCAGGACCCCCAGTTCGCCGAGCGGGTCCGTTCCGAGACCGTGTACCGCCACGCTGGCCGGTACTGCAAATGGGCCGCCATCGGCTTTTTGGCCGGGGTGGTGATCCTGATTGCGTTCTACCCCCGGTCGGTGGCGGTCGGGTTCCTCGGGGTCGCCCTCATGTTTGTCTCGGCCGTGGTCTTCGAGCGCAACCTCCGGCGCCTGGGCAAGGCCGGCTGGCACGACCTGACCCGGACCCTCCAGAAGGACCGACCCGCCGGGTCCAGCGCGCCCGGGCTGGACGGAGTCCTCGAGCAGGCCCGGTCCTGGTTGCGCACCCGGTTCCGCCGCAGCCGCTGAGCCCCGGGGTGGGGCCCCTGTGCCTGGCCGTCGATATCGGCGGCACCAAGCTGGCGGCCGGCCTGGTCGATGCGCGCGGCGGCCTGCACGCCGCCGAGCAGGTTCCCACCCCGGTGACCGAGGACTCCGAGGCGGTCTGGTCGGCACTCGCCGAGCTGGTGTCCCGGGTGCTCGGCCGTGTCCCGGGCGAGCTGGCGGCGTGCGGGGTCGGGTGCGGCGGCCCGATGGAGCCTGGCGGGACGACCGTCTCCCCGCTCAACATCGGCGCGTGGCGCCGGTTTCCGCTGCGCGATCGGGTGGCGGCGTTGGTTGCGGTGCCCACCGCGGTCGACAACGACGCCAAGGCCCTGGCCCTGGGGGAGTGGTGGCGGGGCGCAGCCATCGGCCGTGACCACTTCCTGGCGATGGTGGTGTCGACCGGGATTGGCGGCGGCCTCGTGCTCGACGGCCGCCTCCTCGACGGCCGGCTGGGCAACGCCGGCCACGTAGGTCATGTGGTGGTGGTGCCCGACGGTCGTCCGTGTGCGTGCGGGGCGTTCGGCTGTCTGGAGGCCGAGGCGTCGGGCACCGCGGTGGCAGCCATGTGCGGTGGCGCCGCCGCCGACGCACCCCTCGAGCTCATCCGCCGGGCCGGCACCTTGGTGGGCCGAGCCGTGGGCTCGGTGGCAAACCTCCTCGACCTCGACCTGGCAGTGGTGGCCGGCTCGGCCGCGCTGGGCTGGGGCGAGCCGTTCTTCGAGGCAGCCCGGGCCGAGCTCGACCGGGTGGCCCGGCTGGCCTTTTCCCGGCCGGTTCGGATCGAACCGGCCGGCCTGGGTCGTGACGGTCCGTTGGTGGGCGCCGGGGCGCTCGGGTGGCGGTTGCGCGGGATGGGTCCGGGTCGGTGAGCCGGGTGGTGGTCGCGCTGCGGGGGATTGCGGCGCTGGCTCGGCGACCCGACCTGTGGCCGGCGGCGCTCGGCGCGCTGGCGCGCCTCGCCCCGCCGAGGTGGTGGCGCCGGCCACCGTTCCTGCCGGTTCCCGACGCCGACTACTGGCGGTTTCGCATGGAGACCGCCTTCGGTCCCGACCCCGGCCGCCGCCCGAGCCGCCAGGAGATCATCGAGTACGTCGCCTGGTGCCAGCGGTCGCGGCCGAACCCCCGGTAGCCTTCGCGTCGATGACCGGCCGGGTGCTGCTGCTCAACGCGAGCTACGAGCCCTTGGCGTTGGTGTCGGACCGTCGGGCGGTGGTGCTGGTCCTCGGGGGGCGGGCTGAGCCGGTGGCGTTCCGCCCGGAGGGCCCGGTGTTTCACTCGGCCCAGCTGGCGGTGGAGGTCCCGGCCATCGTCCGGCTGCTGCACATGGTGAAGATCCCCCGCTGGGCGCGGACCCCACCGCTCACTCGCCGGGCCGTGCTGCGCCGTGACGGCGGCCGGTGCGCCTACTGCTCGGCACCGGCTGACACCATCGACCACGTGGTGCCCCGGAGCCGGGGCGGTCGGCACGAGTGGGGCAACGTCGTCGCGTCCTGCCACCGGGACAACCTGGCCAAGGGCGATCACCTGCTCGACGAGCTCGGCTGGGCCCTCCCGTTCCAGCCCCGAGCGCCCGAGGGGCACCTCTGGCGGCTCCGCCACCTCTCCGAGGTCGACCCGCTGTGGGCGCCCTACTTGGCTCCGGCGTCCTGACCAGGTTCCGCGCTCCCCGGCGGTGAGCGCCGGGGGGCCGGTCGGTCCTGACGCGTTCCGAGGTCTCGGCCATCGGGCCCTCGCGGTCCGCCGAGTGGACCGCCCGACGCTCGTTCTCGGCAGCACCCAGCCGGCGTCGGTGGTCGACCACCAGGAGGCGGCGCGGCGCGCGGTGCGGGTGGTGCGGCGGCGAAGTGGTGGCGGGGCCGTCCTCTTGCGACCTGGCACCGCGGTGTGGGTCGACGCCTGGGTTCCGCGCCAGGACCCGCTGTGGGACGACGACGTCGGCCGCTCGGCCGAGTGGGTCGGGCGGTGGTGGGCGGCCGCGCTCGCGCTGCCGGCGTCGTCCGTCCACCATGGCCCGCCCCTCCACTCGGCGTGGTCACGGGCGGTGTGCTTCGCCGGGATCGCTCCGGGCGAGGTGGCGGTCTCGAACCGCAAGGTGGTCGGGGTGGCCCAGTGGCGAGGGCGCGAGGGCGCACTGTCCCAGTCGCTCGCCTACCTTGCGGTCGACTGGGCCGAGGTGGCAGCGCTGCTGCAGCTGGGCCCCGAGCGCCACCAGGCGGTCTCGGCTCTCGGCCGAGCCACGGTCACCTTGCGCGACCTCGGGCTCGACGATGCCGACGAGGTGGTCCGGCGCCTCACCGCCGCGCTTCCTGGACCTGGGTCCTGGGCCCGTCTCGATCCGATTCCCTGAGCCCGCCCCCGGCGGTCCCATACCGGTCGTGACTCGGTGGCGTCCTGGGGCGCGCCCGAGCAGCCCTGGCTGGGCGAGGTGGGTCTTGTGGGGCCCTGGGGGTGGTGGTGGTTGACTGGTGGGGGACAAGGAGCATAAAGTGGCGCGAAGTGGGTGACCGGGAAGTGGCGAGGGATCCGGGGACGGATGGTGGGAGATCGGTCTGGTGGCTGGCTTCGTCGGCAGGTACGAGCACTCGCTCGACGCCAAAGGGAGGGTCACGCTGCCGTCGAAGTTCCGCCCGTCCTTCGAGCGGGGCGGCTACCTGGCCGAGAACCGCGAGGGATGTCTCGCCCTGTGGACCCATGGCGAGTTCGAGCGGCAGATGGCACGCATGCTGGAGCGAGCAGGCTCGGGCCGGACGGATCGCAACCGGGCGCGCCTGTGGGCCTCAAGCGCGCAGGAGGTCGAACTGGACCGGCAGGGCCGCATCGCCATCGTGGCCCGGCTGCGCCAGTTCGCACAGCTGGAGTCCGACGTGCTGGTGATCGGGGCCATCGACCGCATCGAGCTGTGGAACCCGGCTCGCTGGGAGGAGCGGGTGCAACCGGCCGAGCAGTGGTTCTTGGAGGACGAGGACTGAACTGGACCCCCCGGTGCGGGTGGCGCCGGGGGGGCACCCAGGCCGATCGGCACACGACCGAGCACACACAGGACCAGCGCACGACACACGACAAGAGAGGAGCGCACGGGAAGCACGGAGCACGACCAGGACGACCCGTCGGGCCGGTCACGAGCGTCGTCAGCACGCTCGGGCGCCGGTGCGATCGGTCCATGCGCAGCCCCTCGACCGGCACGGTGGAAGACTCCTCCTCCGCCCTCTTCCCCGTCGGTCGCCAAGGGAGATCTCCTGAGAGCACCTCGCCCGTCGAGGGGCTGCGGATGGACCGGGACCCCCTCCACGTGCCGGTCATGGTCGCCGAGGTGCTCGAGCTGCTGGCGCCGGTGCCGGCCGGCGTGGTCCTCGACGCCACGGTGGGAACCGGCGGCCACGCCGCCGCCATCCTGGCTGGCCACCGCCACCTGGCGGTGCTGGGCATCGACCGGGACCCCGAGGCAGTCGCGGTCGCGGCCGCCCGCCTGGCCCCTTTCGGCCCCCGAGCGGCCCTCGAGCGTGCCCGCTTCGCCGACCTCCAGGCGGTGGTGGGCGAGGCGCGCGCCGCCGGCCCGGGCCGCTGGCCCGCGACCGGCGAGGCCGCCGGCCCCGACCCGCTCACCGGGGCCCTCTTCGATTTGGGGGTGAGCACCCTCCAGCTGGAGCGAGCAGAGCGTGGCTTCTCCTACCGGCTGGAGGGGCCTCTCGACATGCGGATGGACCCGACCTCGGGCCGCTCGGCCGCTGCGGTGGTGAACGAGGCGCCCGAGGAGGCGTTGGTGTCCTGGCTCCAGGCGAGCGGGGAGGGTCGTCTCGCTCGGCGGATCGCCCGGGCGATCGTCGCCGCTCGCCCGATCGCGACGACCGGCCAGCTGGCCCAGGTGGTGTCGGCGGCGGTGCCGCCGCCAGCCCGGCGCCGGGGCCACCCGGCCGCCCGGACCTTCCAGGCGATCCGGATCGCGGTCAACGGGGAGGCCGACGAGCTGGCGGTCGGGCTGCCAGCCGCCCTGGGGCTGCTCGCGCCAGGAGGCCGGTGCCTGGCCATCGCCTACCACTCCGGGGAGGGCCGCCTGGTGAAGGCGGTCTTCAGCCGCGCCGTCACCGAGGGCTGCGTCTGCCCGCCCGGGCAACCCTGCCGCTGTGGCCGGCAGCGGTCCTTCCGCTGGGTGTTCCGGGGCTCACGGGGCCCCGGGGCCGCCGAAGTGTCGGACAACCCCCGAGCCTCGAGCGCCCGGTTGTGGGCGGTCGAGCGGTTGGGGGACGACCACCCCCGTGGCCAGTGACGCCGGCACCGGCGGCCGCCACCAGGGCGACACCCTCCCGGCCTGATCGGCGCTCCGCCCCGCGTCGCCCGGCGCTCTCGGTCCTGGAGCGGCGCCCGGCCCGACCCGGTCGGCTGCTGCGGGTGGTGGCGGTGGGCCTGGTGTGCGGGGCGCTGCTGGCGGTGGTGGTCGCCCACTCCCTGCTGGCCCAGAGCCAGCTCCGGCTGGGCCAGCTCCAGAGCCGCCTGGCGACCGAGCAGGCCGTCCACCGACAGCTGCTGGCGACGGTGGCCCAGGCCGAGAACCCGGCCCGGATCGTGGCCGACGCGAAGAAGCTCGGCCTGGTCGAGCCAACCACCGTGACCCAGCTGCCGGCGGTGCCTCTCGGGGCCGGCGCCACCGGTCCCAGCAGTGCCAGGGCGCGGCGGTGAGCCCGGCCCCAACCGTCCTTCGCCCGCCGCCCCGGCCAGCGACCCGGCGCCCGGTCCCGGGTCCTGGTCCGCGCCGCCACCGTCCGCCCCGAGCGCCAGCCCATCCCCGCCGAGCGACCCCGCCGCCGGCGGCCATCGGGCGCCGGTTGCGGCTCTTGCGCCTGGTGTTGGCGGTCCTGTTGCTGGCGGTCGCCGTCCGGCTGGTCGACCTGCAGGTCCTGCACGCCGGCACCTACAAGAAGCTGGCCGCAGCCGAGCTGTCGGTCACGGTGGCCGACCCCGGGCTGCGAGGCGACCTCTACGACCGCAACGGTGCGGTGCTGGCCATCTCGGTGCCAACCAAGACCGTGGTGGCCGACGACTTCCAGGTCCACCACCCGGTGGCGGAGGCCGACGTGCTGGCGCCGCTGCTCAAGGTGCCGGCAGCCACCCTGGCGGCCGAGCTGCAGCGGCCCTCGGGCTACGTGACGCTCGCCACCCAGGTCCCCGCCAGCGTGGGGGCCAAGCTGGCAGCCGACTCGCTGCCGGGGATCACCCTGCTCGACTCCTCCGAGCGGATCGACCCCGACGGGTCCCTGGCCCTCCCGGTGCTGGGCCAGGTCCACGCCTCGGGCGCCGGCGCCTCGGGGCTCGAGTACCAGTACAACCGGCTGCTCGCCGGCCGCGCCGGGACCCAGACCTTCCTCGAGACCCCGGCCGGGGTCGACATCCCCTCGGCCTCGACCCTCACCAAGACGGCTGGGGAGAACGGCACCAGCCTGGAGCTCACCGTGGACCAGCCACTGCAGTACGTGGCCGAGCACGCCCTGGCCAACGAGATCGTGGCCAGTCACGCCAAGAGTGGGGAGGTGGTGGTCATGGACACCCGGACCGGTGACATCCTGGCCATGGCCAACCTGGTGTCGGGCACCGACGGCCTCGGCCTGGTGCCGGGCACCTCGGCTCCGGTGAGCGAGGCGCCCGAGAACCTGGCGGTGGCCCAGGCGTACGAGCCGGGCTCGGTGTTCAAGCTGGTCCCGTTCTCCGCCGCGCTCCAAGACGGGCTCATCTCGCCCGACACCCCCTTCACGGTGCCCGACCAGATCCAGCTGGACGGCTCCACCTTCCACGACGCCGAGGCGCACCCGACCGAGCGGCTGAGCGCCACGGAGATCCTGGCCCAGTCGTCCAACATCGGCACGAGCGAGGTCGCGACCATGGTGGGGGAGCGCCGCCTGCTGGCTCAGGTCCAGGCCCTGGGCTTCGGCACCGTGACCGGTCTGCACTTCCCCGGCGAGAGCCCCGGGATCCTGGCCGGGCCGGCGCAGTGGGAGCCGACCAACTACGTCTCGTTCCCGATCGGCCAGGTCGACGCGGTCACCGCCCTCCAGGTGCTCGACGCCTACAACGCCGTGGCCAACGGCGGCGTCCTGGTCCAGCCCCGCCTGGTGCGGGCAACCATCGCCCCCGACGGCACCGTGCACCCGCTGGCTCGCCAGCCCGGCCGCCGCGTCTTTTCGCCCAGTGTCGACGCCGAGCTGATTCAGATGTTCGGGGCGGTGGTGAGCGGCGGGACCGGGACCGCCGCCGCCATCCCGGGCTACACCGTGATCGGCAAGACCGGCACCTCGCAGATCCCCGCTCCTGGCCAGGACGCCTACATCCCGGGGGCGTACATGGCGACCTTCGTGGGGGCGGCCCCGGCCCCCGACCCGGTGCTCAGCGCGATCGTGGTGCTCGACCGCCCGACCCCGATCTACGGCGGGACCGTGGCCGCCCCGGTGTTCGCCCAGGTCATGAGCTATGCGCTCCACCGCTACGGGATCCCGACCAGCCCGTCGGCGCCCACCCAGGTCCCGAGCACCCCTCCGTCGGCGGCCAGCCAGGCCCAGGACGTCACCTGAGTCCGGTGCCGGATACCATCGGCCGACCGGCGAGCCCCCGGACCGATCTCCGGTGCCCGGCGTCGGATCGTCGGTCACCAGGGCCCGTGAACATGCGCCGTCTGCTCGACGAGATCGACGTCTTGCACGTCTCGGGGAACGCCGAGCGCGAGGTGCTGGCGATCGAGCACGACAGCCGCCGGGTCGCACCCGGGACCCTGTTCTGCTGCTTGGTCGGTGAGCACGTCGACGGCCACGACTACGCCGCGCAGGCGGTCGAGCGGGGGGCGGTGGGGGTGGTGTGCGAGCGTCCGGTCGAGCTGCCGGCCGCCGCCGACGCAGCGGTGGTTCGGGTGCCCCCGGGCACGGCGCGTCCCTCGATGGCCAAGCTGGCGGCCGCCTTCTTCTCCCACCCGTCCCGCCACCTGCTCACCGCCGGGGTGACCGGCACCAACGGCAAGACCACGGTCGCCCATCTGCTGGCCGCGGTCCTGGAGCACGCCGGGATCCCCACCCTGGTCATCGGCACCCTGACCGGTCCCCGGACCACCCCGGAGGCCACCGAGCTGCAGCGGTTGCTGGCGGCCGAGCGGGACCGGGGCGTCCAGGACCGGACCACCCACGCCGTCTCCATGGAGGTCTCCAGCCACGCCCTGGCCCAGCACCGGGTGGACGGGATGGTCTTCGACGTGGCCATGTTCACCAACCTGGGCCACGAGCACCTGGACTTCCACAAGACGATGGACGCCTACTTCGAGGCCAAGGCCTCGCTGTTCACCCCCGAGCGAGCGGCCCACGGGGTGGTGTTCGCCGACGACCCGGCCGGCCGTCGCCTCCTCGAGCGGGCCCGGGTGCCGATGCGGGCGGTGCGCCGGGCCGACGCGGTCGCGGTCGACCTGCGGCTCGGGCAGAGCCGGTTCGTCTGGCGGGGCCGGCCGGTCGCGCTGGCCCTGACCGGGCAGTTCAACGTCGACAACGCCCTGGTGGCGGCCGAGGCCGCGGTCGTGCTCGGGGTCGACCCCGACGACGTGGCCGCCGGGCTGGGCGAGGCCGCCCCGGTCCCCGGCCGCCTCGAGCCGGTCCGGGCTCCCGGGGCGCCCACCGTCTTGGTGGACTACGCCCACACCCCCGACGGCCTGCGGGCGGTCTTGGCAGAGGTGTCCCGGCTGCGCCCGCCAGGCGCCCGGACCGTGGTCGTCTTCGGGTGCGGCGGCAACCGGGACCGGGGCAAGCGGCCGCTCATGGGCCAGGTTGCGGCCTCGCTGGCCGAGGTGGTGGTGGTGACCTCGGACAACCCCCGCGACGAGGACCCGCTGGCGATCATCGAGGAGATCCGCACCGGCATCCCAGCCGCTTCTCGGGCCGAGGTGGTGGTCGAGCCGGATCGGGTCCGGGCCATCGAGCTGGCGGTCGGGCAGGCCCGGCCCGACGACGTGGTCCTGATCGCCGGCCGGGGCCACGAGACCCACCAGGAGCGCCAGGGCGAGCTGGTGCCCCTGGACGACCGGGCGGTCGCGCGGAGCGTGCTCGGGTGCTCGCCATGATGGAGGCGGGGGTGGTGGCCCTGCTTGCCTCCATCCTCGCCACCCCGTTGGTCATCGAGTGGTTCCGCCGCCGCCGCCTGGGCCAGCACATCCGCGAGGACGGCCCGCCCGGCCACGCAGTGAAGGCCGGGACCCCCACCATGGGCGGGCTGGCGCTGGTCGGGGCGGTGATCGTCGGCTACGCGATGGGCCACGTCGGGCCGTCGGTGAAGTTCGCCCGGACCGGCGAGCTGGTCGTGATCGCGGTCTTTCTGTTCGCGGTGGTCGGCTTCGTCGACGACTGGCTCGGGGTGCGCAACCGCCGCAGCCTGGGGCTGGGCAAGCGGGGCAAGCTGGCCGGCCAGGCGGTGGCCGGGGTGATCTTCTCGGAGCTGGCCGTCCACTGGGCCCACACCTCGACCGCACTGTCCTTCACGCGGGCGGCCGACCCGGGCTGGCACCTGGGGGAGGCCGGCTGGGTGATCTTTGCCACCCTGGTGCTGGTCGCCACCTCCAATGCGGTCAACTTCAGCGACGGGCTGGACGGCCTGGCCGCCGGGTCCTCGACCTTTTGTTTCTCGGTGCTCGCGATCATGGGCTACTGGATCTTCCGGCACGTCGCCATCTACGGCATCCTCCCGGCCGCCGCCTTGGACCTGGCGATCTGCTCGGTCGCGCTGGCCGGGGGGTGCCTGGGCTTTCTGTGGTGGAACGCCGCGCCGGCCCGGATCATCATGGGCGACACCGGGTCGCTGGCGATCGGTGCCGGGTTGGCGGCGGTGTGCCTCTTGCTCAACCTGGACCTGCTGCTGCCGATCCTGGGCGGCCTGTTCGTGATCGAGATCCTCTCGGTGGTGGCCCAGGTGGTGAGCTTCCGGGTGTTCGGGCGCCGGATCCTGCGGATGGCCCCCATCCACCACCACTGCGAGCTGCTGGGCTGGCCCGAGACCACGGTGACGGTCCGCTTCTGGATGTTGGGTGGGCTGTTCGCCGCCCTGGGCCTCGGGGTCTTCTACGGGGAGTTCCTGGTCATGACCCACGGGGTGAAGTGAGCGCGCCGAGCCCGCAGCTGCGGGTCCTCAGCCCGGCCGAGCCCGGCGGGCCCGGGCGCGCCCGGGCCTCGAGCGCGTCGATCCTGCTCGCCCTGGTCGCGGTCCTGTGCGTGGTCGGGGTGGTGATGGTCGGCTCGGCCTCCGAGGTCATCTCGATCGAGCAGTACGGCACGCCGTGGGCGATCCTCACCCGGGAGCTGCTGTGGATGGCGGTCGGCGGGGTGGCGCTGTGGCTGGCGATGCGGCTCGACTACCACCGGCTGCGCCGGCTCACCCTGCCGCTGCTCCTCGGCACCTTCGCCCTGCTCCTGGCGGTCCTGGTCCCAGGGGTGGGGGAGGCGTCGGGGGGCTCCAGTCGCTGGATCGGCGTCGGGCAGCTCCGCCTCCAGCCCTCCGAGCTCATGAAGCTGGCCATCGTGGTCTTCGGGGCCGACCTGATCGTGCGGCGCCAGGAGGAAGGGGCCAGCCACCGCCGGATCATCGGGCCGCTCCTGCTGGTGGCCGGGGGTGCGTGCGGCCTCATCCTGGCGCAGCCGGACATGGGCACCGCCTTGGTGGTGGCGGTGATCGCGATCGCGCTATTGGTCGCGTCGGGGGTCTCGATGGGCCCCATCGTGAAAGTCGTGGTCGGTCTGGGGGCACTGGCGGTGATGGTCGGCCTGGTCGACCCGTACCGCCGAGCCAGACTGCTCTCCTTCCTCAACCCCGGGGCCCATGCCGCCGGCTCCGGCTACCAGGTCACCCAGTCCCTGATCGGCCTGGGCTCGGGGAACCTGGTGGGGGTCGGCCTGGGGGCCGGCCGGTTCAAGTGGGGGGCGCTGCCCAACGCCCACACCGACTTCATCTTCTCGGTGGTGGGCGAGGAGCTGGGCCTCCTCGGGGCCCTGGCCGTGCTGGGGCTGCTGGTCGGGTTCTGCTGGCTCGGCCTGCGGGTGGCCCAGCGGGCGCCCGACCGCTTCGGCACGATCCTCGGGGTGGGCGTGGTTGCCTGGCTGGCCGCCGAGACCTTCATCAACGTCGGCGCGGTGGTCGGTCTGCTCCCGGTGACCGGGATCCCGCTGCCGTTCATCTCCTTCGGCGGCTCCTCGTTGGTCATCACCATGGCGGCAGCCGGGGTGCTGGCGAACGTGGCTCGCCAGGGGGAGCGGGCCGGAGCCCACCGCCGCCCGCCGCCGACCGCCCGCCACCCCCGGCAGGCCGGCGCCCGGTGAGCCGGCGGCGCTACGCGCTGGTGGCCGGCGGGGGGACCGCCGGCCACGTGTTCGTGGTCCTGGCGGTGGCCCGCGCGCTGGCCGAGCTGGGGGTGCCGCCCGAGGAGATCGAGCTGGTCGGCTCGTCCCGGGGCCAGGAGGCGGTCCGGGCCCGGGGCCAGGGGTTCCCCCTGACCTTGCTCCCGGGCCGGGGCATCCGCCGCAGCCTGGCCCCGGCTGCCCTGTGGGCCAACGCTGGCGCCCTGGTCGGGCTCACCTGGGCCCTGCTGCGGGCGCTGGTGCTGGTGGCCCGGCGCCGACCCCGGGTGGTGGTCTCGGCCGGCGGCTACGCCAGCGTGCCGGCCGGCCTGGCCGCGGCGGTCTTCGGGGTCCCGCTGGTCCTGGTCAACGTGGACGCCCGGGCCGGGGCAGCCCAGCGGCTGCTGGGGCGGTTCGCGGCGGCCAGTGCCGTCGCCTTCGGGGGGACCGGTCTGCCCCATCCGGTGCTCACCGGGGCACCGGTCCGCCAGGAGCTGGCCGGCCTCGAACGCTCCCCGGCGGCGGCCGGCGCCGCCCGCCAGCGCTTGGGGATCCCGGCCGACCGCCGGACGGTGGTGGTGATGGGGGGATCCCTGGGGGCCCGGCGCCTCAACGAGGCCGCCCGGGCGCTCGCCACCGAGTGGGCCGGGCGCGCCGATCTGACCCTCTACCACGTCTGCGGCGAGCGCAACGTTGAGGCGCTGCGGACCGCCCCGCCGCCGGTCCCCGACGGCGCCGGGCTGTGCTACCGCCTCGTCCCCTTCGAGCAGGACAGCGCCGCCCTCTACCTCGCCGCCGACCTTTTGGTCTGCCGGGCCGGGGCGTCCACGGTGGCCGAGCTGTGCCTGGTCGGGGCGCCGGCAGTGCTGGTGCCGCTGCCGGGGGCGCCGGGCGACCACCAGCGGGCCAACGCCGCCGCCTTGGTCGACGCCGGGGCGGCGGTGCTGGTCGAGGACCACCAGTGCACCGGCCGCCGGCTCGCCGAGGTGGTGGGCCCGCTGCTGGCCGAGCCGGGCCGACTGGCCGAGATGGGCCGGGCGGCCGCCACCCTCGGCCGGCCCGACGCCGCAACCGCGGTGGCGACCTTGGTCCAGGCCCATGCCCGCTGACCCGGCCGCCCTGCTCGGCTCGCCTCCCCGCCGGGTGCACGTGGTCGGGGTGGGTGGGGCCGGCATGAGCGGCGTCGCCGAGCTCCTGACCGACCTCGGGCACCAGGTGAGCGGGAGCGACCTGCGGGCCACCCCGGCGACCGAGCGGCTCGGGCGCCGAGGGGTGGCGGTCAGGATCGGCCACGCCGCCGAGCACGTGGCCTCGGCCGAGGTGGTGACCGCCTCGCCGGCGGTCGGGTCCGACAACCCCGAGGTGCAAGAGGCCCGCCGGCGGGGCATCCCGGTGGCGACCCGGGCCGAGGTCCTGGCCTTCGTGGCCACCCTGCGGGCCACGGTGGCAGTCGCCGGGACCCACGGCAAGACCACCACCGCGTCGATGCTGGCGGTGGTGCTGCGGGCGGCCGGCCTGCGGCCCTCGTTCCTGGTCGGGGCCGAGGTGGGCGGGCTCGGTGCCAACGGCCGGCTCGACGACGGCCGCTGGTTGGTGCTGGAGGCCGACGAGAGCTACGGGGCGTTCGCGCTGGTCGCCCCGGCGGCCACCGTGCTCACCAGCGTCGAGCCGGACCACCTGGACCACTACCAGAGCCTCGAGCGGCTGCACGACGGCTTCGCTCGGCTGCTCGAAGCGACCAGCGGGGTCCGCCTGGCGTCGGCCGACGACCCGGGGGCAGCGGCCCTCGGCCGGGCGGCCGGGGCCCGCTTGGTGGGCGAGGCCGAGGACGCCGCCTACCGCCTCACCCGGGTGGCGCTGGGGGGGACCGCCAGCCGGTTCGTGCTCGCCGGCCCGGCCGGGGAGCTGGCGGTCACCTTGGGGGTCCCCGGTCGCCACAACGTGGCCAACGCCGCGCTGGGGGCGGCGCTGGCCTTGGAGCTGGGGGCGGACCCCGAGGCGGTGGCCGAGGGGCTGGCCAGCTTCGCCGGGGCCCCCCGCCGCTACCAGTGGCGGGGGGAGGCCGGCGGGGTGCGCTTCGTCGACGACTACGGCCACCTGCCGGGGGAGGTGGCCCCCACGCTGGCCACCGCCCGCCTGGCCGGCTGTGCCCGGGTGGTGGCGGTGTTCCAGCCCCACCGCTACACCCGCACCGCGGCGTTGGCCGGCGACTTCGCCCACGCCTTCGACGACGCCGACGTGGTGGTGGTGACCGACGTCTACCCGGCCGGGGAGCCGCCGATCCCGGGGGTCTCGGGCCGCCTGGTGGCCGACGCGGTGCGCGCCGCTCGGCCCGACCGACCGGTTCACTACGTGGCCAACCGGGCGGACCTGGTGGACCTGGTGGCCTCGGTGCTGGCCCCCGGGGACCTGTGCGTGACCTTGTCGGCGGGCGACCTCACCACCCTGCCCGACGAGCTGGCGGCGGTGCTGGGCCCATGAGCCACGCCGAGCGGCTCGAGACCCTGGCCCGGCTCCTCGGGCCGTTGGCCCGGCGCCGGGTCCCCCTGGGCCCGCTCACCACCTACCGGGTCGGCGGACCGGCCGCGCTGTTCGTCGAGGCTCGCAGCACCGACGACCTGCGCCGGGTCCGAGCGGCGCTGGCCGAGGCCCCGGTGCCGGTGCTGGTGGTGGGGCGGGGCTCCAACCTGCTGGTCGCCGACCGGGGGTTCGACGGCCTGGCGGTCAAGCTCAGCGCCGGCCGGTCGAGCGAGTTCGCCGGGGTCGAGATCGAGCCGTCCGGGCCCGGCGAGCTCACGGTGCGGGCCGGGGGCGCGGTGGGCCTGCCGGTGGTGGCCCGCCGAGCGGTCGAGGCCGGGGCGCTCGGTCTCGAGTGGGCGGTCGGGGTCCCCGGGTCGGTGGGCGGCGCGCTGGCGATGAACGCCGGCGGCCACGGCGCCGACGTCGCCGCCTGCCTCCGCCGCTACGGCTGGTTCGACCTGGCCGCCCAGGCCGAGGGGGAGGGCGACCTCGATCGCCTGGCCCCCGCCTACCGGACCAGCTCGGTGAGGCCGACCGAGGTGGTGCTGTGGGCCGAGCTGGCGGCCCGGGCCGGGGACCCGGCGGCCGGCCGGGCTGCCCTGGGCGAGATCGTGCGGTGGCGCCGCGCCCACCAGCCGGGGGGGGCCAACGCCGGGTCGGTGTTCACCAACCCGCCCGAGGCGCCGGCCGGGGCCCTGGTGGAGCAGGCCGGGGCCAAGGGGCTCCGGCTCGGCACCGCGCAGGTGTCGACCAAGCACGCCAACTTCATCCAAGCCGACGAGGGGGGCTCGGCCGACGACGTCTGGCGGCTGATCGGTGCGGTCCGGGACCTGGTGGAGGCCCGCTGCGGGGTCCGGCTGTCGACCGAGGTCCGGCTGGTCGGCTTCGAGGCGGGACCGTCGACGAGGAGGGCGCCATGAGGAGCGGAGTCCTGGCCGAGGCGAAAGAGGCCCCCGGGCAGCGCTGGCAGGTCGCGATCGACCCCCGCGTGGCCGCCCGCCGCCGGGCGGTCGGCCGCCGCCGCCGCCGGTCTCGCCTGGTGGCGGCGGCGGTTGCGGCCGCGCTGAGCGTGCTGGCCGCGGTGGCCTGGCCGGTGCTGCACTCCGGGCTGTTCGCGGCCCGGGTGCTGACCGTGACCGGGGCCCACCACACCTCCGACCAGGCGGTGCTGACCGCCGCCGGGCTGGCCGGCCACCCGCCGCTGCTGGACGTCAACGCCGGGGCGGCCTCGGCCGCGATCGAGCGCCTGCCGTGGGTGCAGACCGCCCGGGTCGAGCTTCACTGGCCCGACGCGGTGCGGGTGGTGGTGCGCGAGCGGGTGCCGGTGGCCGAGGTGCCAGCCGGTGGGCGCTGGGCCGAGGTGGACCAAAGCGGGCGGGTGCTGGCCGAGGTGGCCACCGACCCGGGCCTGGTCCGCCTGGTCGGGGTGGCGGCCCCGGGGCGGCCGGGTTCGAGGATCACCGGGGCGACCGCGGCGCTGACGGTGGCGGCTGCGCTCCCCCCGGCGCTGCACCGGCTGGTCGCGGCAGTCGGCCAGGGGGCCGGGGGGGTCGACCTGGCGCTGACCGACGGGGTGGGGGTCCTGTTCGGCTCCAGCACCCAGCGGTCGGCCAAGTTCGAGGACGTGGCCTCGGTGGTGGCCGGGGCGAGCCCGCCGGCCGGGTCGGTGCTCGACGTGAGCGTGCCGGCGTTCCCGACCGTGACCCCGCCGGCGGCTGGCTGAGCACCATCGTTGACCTGGGCCGCCAGGTCGCCTAGCCTGGGTCGCTCCGGCAGTCGGGCCCGCTCCACCCTCGATCTCAGGTTGAGATCGCGCCCAGGGGGCAGGGGGTGAAGTATCCTGGCCCTCCGACGAGGGGGTGCACACGCATGGTACGGAGCAGACGGGCCTTGCAGCGCCCCACAATCCCATGACCCTCAGCCCACAGAGCAGCTACCTCGCCGTGATCAAGGTGGTGGGCGTCGGCGGCGGGGGGGTCAACGCGGTCAACCGGATGATCGACGCCGGGTTGCGCAACGTCGAGTTCATCGCGGCCAACACCGACGCCCAGGCCCTGCTCATGAGCGACGCCGACCTCAAACTGGACATCGGCCGCACGCTCACCCGGGGCCTGGGGGCCGGCAGCGACCCCGAGATCGGCCGCCAGGCGACCGAGGAGCACCGCAACGAGATCGAAGAGGCCCTGAACGGCGCCGACATGGTGTTCATCACCGCCGGCGAGGGCGGCGGGACCGGGACCGGCGGGGCACCGGTGGTGGCCGAGGTGGCCAAGTCGTTGGGGGCGGTGACCATCGGGGTGGTCACCCGCCCGTTCACCTTCGAGGGCCGGACCCGGGCGATGCAGGCCGAGAAGGGGATCCAGGTCCTGAAGGAGAAGGTGGACACCCTGATCGTCATCCCCAACGACCGACTGCTCACGGTGTCCAACGAGAAGACCTCGATGGTCAACGCGTTCAAGATGGCCGACGAGGTGCTGCTCCAGGGGGTCCGGGGGATCACCGACCTCATCACGGTGCCCGGGCTGATCAACACCGACTTCGCCGACGTGAAGATGATCATGTCCAACGCCGGTACCGCGATCATGGGGATCGGCCACGCGAGCGGGGACGGCCGGGCGGTCACCGCGGCTCGGGCGGCGATCACCAGCCCGCTGCTCGAGGCGTCGATCGAGGGGGCCCGGGGGATCCTGCTCAACATCGTGGGCGGCAACGACCTCGGGCTGTTCGAAGTCAACGAGGCAGCCGAGATCATCCACTCGGTGGCTCACCCCGACGCCAACATCATCTTCGGCGCGGTCATCGACGAGAACATGGTCGACGAGGTCCAGGTGACCGTGATCGCCGCCGGCTTCGAGCGCTGGGAGGGGGTTGGCCGCGGCGGCAAGGCGGCCGACGCCGGGCCGAGCGTGGTCGGGGCCCGGGGCACCTCGACCCCGGTGGACATCTTCGCCGACGCCGAGGACGAGGACATCGAGATCGGCGACGACGACTTCGACGTCCCCTCCTTCCTTCGCTGAGCCGCCCGGGGCCGACCGGCGCCCGCCAACCGCGGCCGAGGTGGCGCGGCGGCTGGCGGCGGTGCGCGACCGGATCGAGCGGGCTGGCGGGGACCCGGCGGCCGTGTCGGTGGTCGCGGTGACCAAGGGGTTCGGCCCTGAGGCGGTTCGGGCGGCGTGGGCCGCCGGGCTGACCCACGTGGGAGAGAACTACGCCGCCGAACTGCTGGCCAAGCGGGCGGCGCTGGCCGACGGGCCCCCCGGCGGGCGGTGGCACTACCTGGGGGCCATCCAGACCAACAAGGTGGCTCGGCTGGCCCCGGCGGTCGACTGCTGGCAGAGCGTGTCCCGCCCGGTCGAGGGGGAGCGGATCGCCCGGGCCGCGCCGGGGGCCGAGGTGCTGGTCCAGGTGGCGTGCTCCGGCGACCCGACCCGGCCCGGCTGTGCCCCCGAGGCCGTGCCGGCCCTGGTCGGCACCCTGTGCACCCTGGGCCTGGCGGTGGTCGGCCTCATGGCGGTGGCGCCGCCCGAGCCCGAGGCGGCCCGGGCCGCCTTCCGCTGCGTGCGGGCGCTGGCCGACCGTCTGGGATTGGCGGTGCGTTCCATGGGCATGACCGAGGACCTGGAGCTGGCGGTGCGGGAGGGCTCGACCATGGTGCGGGTCGGCCGGGCGCTGTTCGGGGCCCGGCCGACCCGCTGAGCCGGGCCCGGCCGGCGGTTCCGGCCGGCGGCCGGCCGGAGCGGTACGCTGTGAGCCAAGGAGGCGTGGAGCAGTGCCCTCGTTGCTGAAGAAGACAATGGTCTACCTGGGGCTGGTCGACGACGACTACGACGACTACGCCGACGACTACGAGGACCGGGGGTCCAAGGCGTTCACCCCCCTCGCCCGGGTCGACACCAAGAACCCCGAGGCCGACGAGTCCGACGTGCGCCCGGTGGTGGCCCAGTCGGGCCGGATCCGGGCCCTGCCCCGGGACAACGGGTCCAACGTCATCCCGACCGTCCGGCCCCAGCCGGTGCCGACGGCCCGGGCCGCCGGCGACAGCACCCCCAAGATCGTGGCCCCGGCTCGGTTCGGCGACGCCAAGGAGATCGCCGACTGCCTGAAGGCCAACCGGCCGGTCATCGTCAACCTCCAGGTGGCCGAGCGGGACCTGCAGCGGCGGATGATCGACTTCTGTGCCGGGGTCTCCTACGCCCTCGGTGGCGAGATGGAGAAGGTGGCCGACCAGGTGTTCCTGCTCGCGCCGAGCAACGTGAAGGTGTCCGAGGAGGAGCGCCAGCGCCTGCAGGAGCGCAACTTCGGGCGCTACTAGCGGGTGATCCGCTCCATCCTGGTCGGCCTGGTCGAGGCGTTCGTGGTGGTCCTCGTGGTCCGGGCCCTGCTGAGCTGGTTCCCCCACCGCCCCGGCTCGCCGACCGCGAGCATCGAGCGGGTGCTGGCCGGGCTGACCGAGCCGGTGCTGCGGCCGGTCCGTCGGATCCTCCCCCCGGTGCGCACCGGCGGGATGGCCATCGACCTCTCCTTCATCGCGGTGATCCTGGTCGCCCAGATCATCGTGATCCCGCTGCTGCGAGCCTGACCGCGCACGGTCAGCCGAGCTCGAGCTCCACCCAGTGGTGGTCGAGCCGGAAGCCGATGGCCCGGTAGACGCGAGCTGCGCGCTGGTTGTCCTGGTCGACCACCAGCACGACCTCGGCTGCCCCGGCGCCGAGCGAGGCCGCGCTCAGGGCCGCGGTCACCGCTGAGGCGTAGCCGCGGCGGCGAGCGGCCGGCGGCGTGAAGACCGGGCCCAGCCGGACCACCCCGAACGCGGGGGCGCTGGCCGCCGCCAACGAGACCGGCAGGCCACCGTCCACCCACAGCCAGACCTGGCCGGCGAGGACTCGCCGGCGGGCGATGGTCGCCGAGTCCTCGACCGCCGGCCCTGGGTCTGCCTCCTGGCTGAACCACCGCAGCCAGTGGGCCACCAGGTCCACCTGGTCCTCCCGGGCCACCATGGCGGCTCCCGGGACGGTCTCGGGCGGCCGAAGCCGGCCGAGGCGCAGCAGGCTGCTGGCACGCCGCGGCACGGCCCGGGTCCCAGTGCGGGCGGCCCAGGTCTGGGCGAACGCCTCGGCCGCCGGGCGCGGGCCGATGACCCCGGAAAGCGAGTGGCCGGCCCCGGCCAGCGCGTCGGCGAGGGACGCCGCCGCCTGGTGGGGCATCCGGGAGAGCGCGAGGGGCCGCGGCGGGGTGTGGATGGCGACCCCGACCACCTGGCCGGCGCGGTCCTCGATCGTGGCCCACAGCTGGTGGGGCCGGGTCGACTCCTCGCCGGCCGCGATCCGACCGGCGGTCACCGCCTGGACGTTGGTGCTCACGGGGTCGGCCGTGAGGAAGCCGGCCGCCGCCGCCAGCCAACGGTCGGGGCCGGCGTGACGTTGGAGCTGCACCACCCGAGCCTGCCAGGGTGCGGGCGCCACCGCGACGATCAGGCTTTCGGCAGGGGCGAAGGGTTAGAGTGGCATGGCTATGGACAGCGGCCAGCCTCCCCAGCAGTCCATCCTCGAGACCTTGCGGACGGTCGAGTTCCGGCTCGGCCTGAAGGGCTACAACGTCGACGAGGTCGACGAGTACTTGGAGAAGGCGGCGGTCGAGGCCGAGCGGCTGATCGAGCAACTCCGCCAGACCACCGAGCGGCTGCGCCAGGCGACCGAGCGCATCGCCCAGCTGGAGAGCGCCGGCCCGGCACCGGCCCCGGCAGAGCCGACGGCTGCGGTGCCGGCCGCAGTCTCCGACGACGCGCTCCAGCAGACGTTGCTCTTGGCCCAGCGGTTCGTCGAGCAGACCAAGCGGGAGAGCGAGGCCGAGGCGAGCCGCCGGGTCTCGGCAGCTGAAGAGCGAGCCCGCGCCCTGCTGGCGCGGGCCGAGGAGGAGGCTCGCCAGCTGATGACCGACTCCCAGCAGCGGCTGCGAGACGAGGTGTCCCGGCTGGAGACCATGCGGGCCCAGCTGGCGACCGACGTGGAGAACATGGCCCGACACCTCGAGTCCGAACGAGCCCGGCTCACCACCATGCTCTCCGAGGTCCTCAAGTGGATCGAGGAGAACGTCCAACCGGCCGAGTCGCTGATGGCGCTGCGGCCCCGGGCGGTCGAGGGTGGACGCCAGGCCGCGGGCCGGTTGGCGGCCGGGGAGCCGGCCCGCCAAGGCGGCCGGTCGGCCGAGCCCTTCGATGCCGAGGACCACGACACCGTGGCCCAGGTCCTCGACCTGCGGGGCTCCAACCCGGCCCCGGTGCCCCCCGAGCCACGCGGCTGACCGGCCCCGACAGGCACGCCTGGGTGGCCGGGAAGTTTTGAGCCCGGCCCAGCGTTCCAGTATCGTCACCGCCCCCTGGTCGCCCGGTCGCCCGCCACCGGGTCCCGACGCCGGCCTCGGGCCGCAGAGGAGGAGCACATGAGCCCACCGAGCAGGGCGTCGAGCGCCCGCACGGCCGCCCCAACCAAGGCGGCCCCGGCCGCCAAGAAAGCGGCCAAGGCCCCCACCAAGGCGGCCCCGGCCGCCAAGAAAGCGGCCAAGGCCCCCACCAAGGCGGCGCCGGCCGCCAAGAAGGCAGCGAAGGCCCCCACCAAGGCGGCCCCGGCCGCCAAGAAGGCAGCCAAGGCCCCGGCCCGGACCCGACCGCTGCCCGGGCCCTACGCCGACGACGCCAAGTTCCTGGCCGAGCAGAAGGCGGTGCTCCTGGCCGAGCGCGCCGTCTACCAGGAGCAGGCCGACTCGCTCAAGGCGGAGGCCGACGCGCTGGCCCAAGAGCGCGAGCCGGGCGACGTGCAGTTCGACGAGGAGTCCGGGGAGGGCGGGACGGTCACGGTCGACCGGGAGCGAGACCTCGCGCTGAGCGCCCAGGCCCTGGCGGCGGTGGAGGAGATCGAAGCGGCGCTGGAGCGGATCGCCAAGAAGACCTACGGGGCGTGCGAGGAGTGTCACCAGCCGATCCTCAAGGCCCGGCTGCGGGCCCTCCCGTATGCCCGACTGTGCGTGGCGTGCAAGAGCGGGGGGCTGTCGCGGCGCTGAGCCGTGGGCCCCGAGCGGCCTCGGCCCGCCGCGCCGACCGCTGGGCCCGCCCGGCGCTCAGCACGGCGGTGGCGGCGGGGCTGGTGGCCGTCGACCAGGTGACCAAGACCCTGGCGGTGGACCACCTGCACCACCCGGTGCACCTGCTCGGCCCGTTGGGCCTGGGGCTGGCCTTCAACTCGGGGGTGGCCTTCAGCCTGTTCCAGGGGGCACCGGCGGTGGTCGCCCCGGTGGCGACCGTGGTGGTCGTCCTGCTCGGCCTGGCCGCCTGGCGCAGCCGGTCGGGCGCGCTGTCGGTCGGCCTGGGCTTGGTGCTCGGGGGGGCGCTCGGAAACCTGGCCGACCGGGCCTTCCGGGGGCGCGGCGGCGCGGTGGTTGACTTCATCACCCTGCGCCACTGGCCGACCTTCAACCTGGCCGACGCCGGCATCACGATCGGCGCGGTGGTGGTGGCGCTGGCCGTCCTCGTCCAGCCCCGAGCCCGGTGAGCCAGACCGGGGGGACCGCCGTCCCGGCCTCGCTGGCCGGCCAGCGCCTCGACCGGGTGGTGGCACTGGTGACCGGGCTGTCGCGGGCCGCGGCGGCCGACGCCATCGCGCAGGGGGCGGTCGCGCTCGACGGCCGGACCGTGCGGCGCCGGAGCCTCCTGGTGGCCGCCGGGAGCCGGCTCGAGGTCGACCTGGCCCGGCCGTCCGGGGGCGGTGCGCCGGCGCCCGAGCCCGAGGTGGCGCTGCCGGTCGTCTACGCCGACCAGGACCTGATCGTGGTGGACAAGCCGTGGGACCTGGTCGTCCACCCCGGAGCCGGCCGGAGCCGGGGGACCCTGGCGGGCGCGGTGCTGGCCCGCTTTCCCGACGTCGGCCAGCTGGCCACCCCGGGCAGCCCCGACGTCCAGCGGCCGGGCATCGTGCACCGGCTGGACCGGGGCACCTCGGGGCTGCTGGTGGTGGCGCGCACCGAGCGCGCCCTGCGCGCGCTGCGCGACCAGCTGGCCCGGCGCCGGGCGTCCCGGCGCTACGTTGCGTTGGTTCACGGGCACCTGGCGCACGACCAGGGGATCATCGATGCGCCCATCGGACGCTCGGCACGCCGGCCGACTCGCATGGACGTGGTGGCCGGCGGACGCGAGGCCCGGACCGCCTACGCGGTGCTGGCCCGCTACCGGGACCCGGTGCCGGCCACCTTGGTGGTGGCCACCTTGGAGACCGGCCGTACCCACCAGGTTCGGGTCCACCTGTCAGCCATTGGGCACCCGGTGGTCGGCGACCTCGCCTACGGACGGCCCGCCAGCTCGGTCGGGCTGCCGCCGGGCCGGTTCTTCCTCCACGCGTTCGAACTGGGGTTCGACCACCCGGCCGATGGCCGGCGGCTGGTCTTCCGGGCCGAGCTTCCGGCCGAGCTGGTCGCGGTCTTGCCCGAGCTGCCTGCGCTGGCCTGAGCGAGCTCAGGCCGCCTGGTGGGCGCCGGCCACCAGGCGGTCGCGCCGCAGCGCGGCCAGCCCTTCCTCCTCGGCCCGGCGCACCCGCCGGACCCCGACCCCGAGACGCTCGGCGGTCACCTGCAGCGAGGCCGGCGAGCTGCCGTCGAAGCCGAAGCGCATCTTGATGACGTCCCGCTGGAGGTCCGGCAGCCGGTCGACCGCGCCGCGGATCTGCTCGGAGACCACCTGGTCCTCGATCTCGGCCGTCCAGTCGACGGTGTCGGGGGCCACCAGCTCACCGAGCGAGGTGGTGGAGTCGACCGCTGCCGGCTGGTCGAGGCTGGCCGAGACCCGAGCCGCATCCTCGAGCGCGTCCCGCTCGGCCGCGGTCAGGCCGGTGGCCTCGTCGAGCTCGGCATCGGTCGGAGCCCGGCCGAGCTGGCTGGTCAGCTCGGCGGTCACGCCCTCGAGCCGCTGGAGCCGCTCGCCCACCTCGAGGGGGAGCCGGATGATGCGGCCGTGCTGCTGGACGGCGCGCTGGAGCGCCTGGCGGATCCACCAGGTGGCGTAGGTGGAGAAGCGGAAGCCCCGCTCCCAGTCGAACTTCTCGACCGCTCGGATGAGGCCGAAGGTGCCCTCTTGGACCAGATCGGCCATGTCGACGCCCCGATCCTTGTAGCGGCGCGCCCAGTGGACCACGAGGCGCAGGTTGGCCGCCACCATCTCCCGCTTGGCGTCCTGGTCGCCAGCCGCGACCCGCTTGGCCAGCTCGACCTGCCGCTCGTAGTCGGGCATCGGGTGACGCTCGAGGTCACGCAGCAAGAGACCGAGGCTGTCGGTTGGCGGTGCGCTCTGTTGGCTCATCGTTCAGGGCTCTCCGTTCGTCGCCGCACGAACCGATCCTGCACGGTCGCTGTGACCGCACCTGGGACCGGCCGCACGCCTATTCCAACGCTGTGGTCCCGGAGCACATTCCGGGGGGGCAGCGGCGCCGAGTTGCGGTTGCCACAACGGCGTGTTCTCCTGGTCCGATGGCCTCTTACCCCCCGGCTGAGCAGGGCAAACTCGTCCTGGTCCGCCATGGCGCGACCAGCTGGAGCGAGGAGGGACGCCACACCGGGCGCACCGACGTCCCGCTCAACGCCCAGGGTCAGGAGCAGGCCCGCCGGCTGGTCGGGTCGTTGTCCGCCTACCAGTTCGCCCTGGTCCTCACCAGCCCGCTGTCCCGGGCGGTCGAGACGTGCGCCCTGGCCGGCTTCGGGGATCGGGCCGAGATCGACCCCGACTTGGCCGAGTGGGACTACGGCGAGGCCGAGGGCCGGACCACCGCCGAGCTCCGGGCCGAGCGCCCGGGCTGGACCCTGTGGTCCGACGGGGTGACGGGCGGCGAGTCGGCCGGGGAGGTCGGACGGCGGGCCGACCGGGTGATCGAGCGGGCCCGGGCGGCCGGCGGCGACGTCCTGTGCGTGGCCCACGGGCATGTGGGCCGGGTCCTCGCCGCCCGTTGGGTGGGGCTGCCGGCGGTGGGCGGGCGCCTGCTCGCGTTCGACGCCGGTTGCGTCTCGGTGTTGGGGTGGGAGCGGGAGGTGCCGGTTATCGAGCGCTGGAACGAGCCGCCGGGGCGGTGAGGGCCGGAGCCGGCCCGCCACCTCGCACCCTGGCCACCATGTCGGCCAGGGTGAACGACGACAGGTGCTCGCGCATCTTCTCGCCGACCTCCGCCCAGAACGCCAGCAGCACGCACTGACCCTCGTGGTCGCAGGCGCCGTTGGCGTGCGGCTCGCCGAACTCACCGGCGACGATCGGTCCGTCGACCGCCGAGACGATCTGGGCCAGGGTGATGGCGTCGGGCTCCCGGGCCAGGACGTAGCCACCACCGACGCCGCGCTTGGAGCGAACCAGCCCGGCGCCCTTCAGCGCCAGCAGGATCTGCTCGAGGTAGGGCTGGGGCAGTCCGGTGCGCTCGGCGATGTCCCGGACCGAGGTCGGAACCGACGTGTCGTGCAGGGCCAGGGACAGAAGCGCCCGGCTGGCGTAGTCGCCCCTGGTGGAGACCCTCACCGGGCCGATGTTACCGGGGTGCTGGCTGCCGGGCCGGATGGGGCCTCCTCCGGCCGCTCGGTAGCATCGAGGGCATGGTCGACGAGCGCAGCCAGGGTCCAGGCGCGGTCCACCCCGACGAAGTGATCCCGGCCGACGGACGGGAGCACCAGGGCGGAGGGGACCAGAAGCTCGAGGTCGGCGGGGGCGAGACCATCGAGAAGCCGGCCAAGGTGATGCGGATCGGCTCCATGGTCAAACAGCTGCTGGACGAGGTCCGACAGGCGCCCCTGGACGAGGCCGGCCGGGCCCGGCTGAAGGAGATCTACGGCCAGTCGGTCCGGGAGCTGGCCAGCACCCTCTCGCCGGACCTGGCGGCCGAACTCGAGTCCATGGCCATCCCGTTCGACGAGGGAGCCGTGCCCTCGGAGGCCGAGCTGCGGGTCGCCCAGGCCCAGCTGGTCGGGTGGCTCGAGGGGCTCTTCCACGGGATCCAGGCCGCCCTCATGGCCCAGCAGATGTCGGCCCGAGCCCAGCTGGAAGAGCTCCGGCAACGCAGCCTGCCGGCCGGTCAGCGGCAGCCGGCGGGTGGGGAGCGGCCGGGGTACCTGTGAGCCGGGGCCGGGTCGCGATCGGCGCCCCCGCGCCGGTCCGCACCGGCTATAAAGGGGCCAGCGGGGGAACCACAGCCCTGTAGTTCGTCCACAAGGCTGTGCACACCTGTGGACCACGAGACGGAGGGTGCCGGGGAGTTGGCTGCGCGGTCGTTCGCCCACCTGCACACCCACACCGAGTTCTCGATGCTCGACGGCGCGGCCCGGATCGACGACCTGGTCGCCCAGGCGGCAGCCGACGGCCAGCCGGCCCTCGGGATCACCGACCACGGAAACATGTACGGGGTCCTCGACTTCTACCGCGCCTGCCGGGCCCGGGGCCTCAACCCGGTCATCGGGACCGAGGCCTACATGGCAGCCGAGTCCCGCCATGAGCGCCCAATCCGTCGGGGGCGGCTCGACGACACCGGCGGCGACGTGGAGGGCGGTCAGAAGCTCTACTACCACCTCACGGTGCTGGCCGAGAGCAATCGGGGCTACGCCAACCTCATGAAGCTGTCCTCGGCCGCGTACTTGGAGGGCTACTACTACAAGCCTCGGGTCGACTGGGAGCTGCTGGCCCGCTACCACGAGGGGCTCATCGCGACCACCGGTTGCCTCGGCGGCCTCGTCCTGCAGGCCCTCCTGGCCGACGACCCCGCCCGGGCCCTGGCCACCGCCGGCCGTCTGCAAGACATCTTCGGTCGGGACAACCTCTTCGTCGAGCTCCAGGACCACGGGCTGGCCGACCAGCGGCGCACCAACCCGCAGCTCATCGAGCTGGCCCGGCGGCTCGGGGCGCCACTGCTGGCCACCAACGACAGCCACTACTGCCGGCGCCAGGACGCCGAGACCCACGACGCCCTGCTGTGCGTGCAGACCGGGGCCCTCATGGCCGACCCCAAGCGGTTCAAGTTCGAGGGGTCCGAGCACTACTTGAAGAGCGCCGCCGAGATGCGCCAGCTGTTCGCCGAGGTCCCAGAAGCCTGCGACAACACGTTGCTCGTGGCCGAGCGGGCCGACGTGCAGATCGAGTTCGGCACCTCGAAGCTGCCGGAGTTCCCGGTGCCGCCCGAGTTCGGCGGGTCGAGCTACGAGGAGCGGGCCAACGCCTACCTGCGCCACCTGAGCTACGCCGGGGCCGAGGCCCGCTACGGGTCCCCGCTGCCCTCCGAGGTGGTCGAGCGGCTCGATTACGAGCTCGGGGTCATCGCCTCGATGGGGTTCGCGGCGTACTTCTTGGTGGTGTGGGACCTGATCGACCACGCCCGGCGACAGGGGATCCGGGTTGGCCCGGGCCGGGGCTCCTCGGCTGGCTGCCTGGTCGCGTACTGCCTGCGGATCGTCGACCTCGACCCGATCCGCTACGGGCTCATCTTCGAGCGGTTCTTGAACCCCGGCCGCAAGGAGATGCCCGACATCGACATGGACTTCGACGAGCGCTACCGGGGCGAGATGATCCGCTACGCCTCCGAGCGCTACGGCTGGGACCACGTCGCCCAGATCGTCACCTTCTCCACCATCAAGGCCCGGGCGGCGGTGCGGGACGCGGCCCGGGTGCTGGGCCTGCCCTACGGGGTCGGGGACCGGATCGCCAAGGCGATGCCGCCGCTCGTCATGGGCCGAGACACGCCGCTGTGGGCGTGTCTCGAGCCCAGCGCGGAGCACGCCGATGGCTACAAGGCGGCCGCCGAGCTGCGCCAGATGTGCGAGGAGGACCCCGAGGTCCGCCGGGTGGTCGAGGTGGCCCGGGGCCTGGAGGGGCTTCGACGCCAGGACGGGATCCACGCCGCCGCCGTGGTCATCACCCACGACACCCTGACCGAGCACCTCCCGGTCCAGCGCAAGCCGGAACCGGGCACCGACCCGTCGTCGGCGCCCATCGTGACCCAGTACGAGATGCACGGGGTCTCGGACCTCGGGCTGCTCAAGATGGACTTCCTCGGGCTGCGCAACCTCTCGGTCATCGAGCGGGCGCTGGACCTGGTCGAGCGGGCCACCGGCCAGCGCCCGGACATCGACAACCTTCCGCTGGACGACCCCGAGACCTTCGCCATGCTCCAACGGGGGGCGAGCATCGGGGTGTTCCAGTTGGAAGGCGGGCCGATGCGCTCCCTCTTGCGGTCGCTCGCACCCTCCAGCTTCGACGACGTCTGCGCGTTGGTCGCCCTCTACCGGCCGGGCCCGATGGCGGCCAACATGCACAACGACTACGCCGACCGCAAGAACGGCCGCAAGCCCATCACCTACCTCCACCCCGACATGGAGGAGCTGCTGGACGACACCTTCGGCCTCATGATCTACCAGGAGTCGGTGATGCGGGTGGCCCAGCGCTTTGCCGGCTACTCCTTGGAGGAGGCCGACAACCTGCGCAAGGCCACCGGCAAGAAGGACCGGGAGCTGATGGCCGAGGAGCGGGCCAAGTTCGTGGCCGGGTGCGTCCGAACCGGCTACGGGGCCGAGCTCGGGAACCAGCTGTTCGACATCATCGAGCCGTTCGCCGACTACGCGTTCGCCAAGTCCCACGCCTACGGCTACGGCCTGGTCGCCTACCAGACCGCCTGGCTCAAGGCCCACTACCCGGTCGAGTACCTGAGCGCGCTGCTCACCTCGGTCAAGGACGACAAGGACAAGACCGCGGTCTACCTGGCCGAGTGCCGGAACCTGGGCATCGAGGTGGCGGTGCCCGACGTCAACCGCTCGGCGGCCGAGTTCACCCCCCGGACCGACGGGGGGCCGGGGATCTTGTTCGGGCTGGCAGCCGTGCGCAACGTGGGCGAAGGGCTGGTCGAGCGAATCGTGGCCGAGCGGGAGGCCAACGGCCCGTTCGCCGACATCTACGACTTCTGCCGGCGGGTCGACCCGGTGGTGCTCAACCGGCGGACCATGGAGTCGCTGGCCAAGGCGGGTGCCTTCGACTCGCTGGGCCACCCCCGCCAGGGGCTCTGCCTGGTGCTCGACGAGATCGTCGAGCGGACCTTGGAGCGGCGGCGGGAGCTGGATGCCGGCATCTCGACGTTGTTCGCGGCGCTCGAGCCGCAGGGCTCGGCCGACTCGGGGGACTGGGAGGGCACCCGAGTGCCGGTGCCCGACACCGAGTTCGACAAGGCGCAGCGGCTGGTGTTCGAAAAGGAGATGCTCGGCCTCTACGTGAGCGACCATCCGCTGCGGGGCCTCGAGCGGTCCCTGGGCGCGCACACCGACTGCTCGCTGGCCGAGCTGCGGGACTTGGGAAGCGCCGAGGCCCCGGGGGGGCCGGCCGAGGGGGTGGTGCGCTCGGTGGGCGGGGTGGTGACCGACTTGAAGCGCCAGTACACGAAGAAGGGCGAGCTGATGGCCCGCTTCGTGCTGGAGGATCTCGAGGCCTCGATGGAGGTCTTCGTGTTCCCCAAGGTGATGGCCGAGTACGGGGCGATGCTGGCCAACGACGCCATCGTGGTGGTCCGAGGCCGGCTCGACCTGCGCGACGAGACCCCCAAGCTGGTGTGCATGGAGGTCCGGCGCCCTCAGCTGACCCCGGTCGGCGAGCCCAAGGCGCTGCGGATCCTGCTTCCTTTGGGCCAGCTCACCGACGAGACGGTGGAGCGCCTCCGCGGGGTGCTGCGGGAGCACCCCGGGAGCTGCCCGGTGCTGCTGCACGTGGGGTCCAAGGTGCTCCGGCTGCCCCCGGCGTTCAACGTGGACAGCCGCAACGGCCTGATCGGGGAGCTCAAGACCCTGCTCGGGCCCAACGCCATCGTGGCTGCCTGAGGGAGGGGGCTCGGCCCGGCGCTCCGTTGGGACGCTGTCGCGCCATCTCCTAGAATTGGGCCATGGCGGTGGTAGCGAGCACCAAGGACTGCACGTCGCTCAGCGACGCCGAGCTGGTCGAGATGGCCGACCTGTCCGCCGACCGGGCAGTCTGCTTCGACATCGGGTTCGTCTCCAAGCAGCGGGAGGAGTGGGTGCTCATCACCCAGGCCCGGGAGGGCTCCAAGCTCCGGGGGTTCTCCTTCTGCACCCTGGAGCGGATCGGGGGGACTCCGTCGCTCCTGGTGGGCCTGGCCACCACCGACCGCACCACCAAGGCCGAGACCGCGCTCAAGGCGATGATGGCCGACCAGTATCGCCGGGCCCTGCTGGCCTTTCCCGACGAGGACGTCCTGCTCGGCACCAGGCTGCTGTCGCCCGACGGCTTCAAGGCGTTCGCCAAGCTGGCCGACGTGGTCCCCCGGCCGGACCACCGGGCAAGCGGCGAGGAGCGGGCCTGGGCGCGGCGCCTGGCCAAGCGGTTCGGTGCCGAGAGCCGGCTGGACGACCGGACCTTTGTGACCAAGGGGACCGGTTCTTTGGTCGGCGGCCTCGACTTCGAGTCGCCCCGATCGGCAGCGCCGGCCGAGCTGGCCTCGTTGTTCGCCTCGATGGACGTGGCCCGGGGCGACCGGCTCATCGCCTTCGGCTGGGCGATGGCCGAGGACCTGGCGGCTGGACGCCTGGGCCGCTGAGCGGGCGGCCGGCTCCGCTCAGCCCCGGGGCAGCACCGCCGTGCAGACCTTGAGGCAGTAGCCGTCGCGCGGCCGAGTCAGCCCCACCAGCAGGTAGTGGGGCCGGAACCCGAGCGCACTGGCCAGGGCCTTCCCCGAGAGCCGGTCGCGTCGGGCGGCGTGGAGGGCCCGGGTGGCCTCGGCGGACTCGACCGGCAGCCACACGTCGTCGCGGTCCCAGCCGAAGCGGACCCAGGTCGAGCCCTCGTCCCGTCGCCGGATGAGCTGGGGGCCGCGGCTCGGGACGACCAGGGCGGCCGAGGGCCGCTGGCCCCGGAACTCCCAGTAGGGAGCGGAGGGTCCGGGGAACCCGAGCAAAGGACCGTCGGGCGAGGCCGCCAGTGCCTGGAGCAGCCGGCGGACCCGCCGGCCGCGCAGCGTCCCGGTGTGGCGGGGGAGGCCGGCCACGGTCGCGGCCTCCGGTTGGGCCAGGTCGTCGGTCTCGGGGTCCTCGGCCAGGACCACCTCCACCACGTCGAAGGAGGCCAGGTCGGGCTGGTGGCCCTCGGGCCAGGGGACCCGCAACCGGATGAGGGCGCCGGAGGCCAGGTCGACCGCAGCGGTGTCCTCCGGTGTGCTGGCCAGCACCAGCACCGAGAGCGTCGTCCCTCCGCTCAGGTCGGCCCGCGGCCAGGCAGCGGCCGCGACTTCCGGGCGCCCGGGTCCCCGCCGGTGGGCCGGGCCAGGCTCCTCGGTCAGAGACGGCCACCCAAATCGCGCCTGCACCGACGTCTCAGCTCCCTGGCTCTAGCTGTGCTGCGAGCGTAGCCGGGTCGCCGGTCGGCTCGAGGCACACGAACCGCCGGCAGACGTAGGCCAGGCCCGGGGCCCGACCGGCCCACAGCGGCGAGGGCGTCGGCTCCCCCCACCCCAGGACCACCCGGGGCCGCCACGCCGAGCGCACCACGGCCACCAGGTCGGGTCGGTCCCCGGTGACCGCCACCTCGACGCCCCCCTCGACCAGCAGGGCGGCGGCCAGCAGGTCGGCGAACGCCACCGGGTTGGCGTGCACCAGGGACGTGGTGGCCGCCACGATGGCCTCGGCCGCCTGGGTCAGCTGCTCGTCCCCGCCCAGGACGCCAGCCCGCCACAGTGCCCGGGCGGCCACCGCGTTGGCCGACGGCAGGGCCCCGTCGAGCAGGTCCTTGGGTCGGGCGATGAGGACCGGGGCGTCGATCCCGGTGCTGTAGAGGACGCCACCGTCGTCGGGTCCGAACAGCTCGAGCAGCTGGCGGCCGACCTCCACCGCCCGCTCGGTCCAGGCCGCCCGGCCGGTCAGCTCGGCCAGGGCGGTGGCCGCCTCCACCACCCAGGCGTAGTCGGCCGCCAGGGCCAGGTGGCGGGCCTCGGTTCCCTGCAGGCTGCGGAGGAAGCGGCCGTCGGGCCGGCGCAGCCTGGTGAACAGCAGCTCGGCGATGGCCTCGGCGGCCGCCGCCCAGGCCGGCTCGCCGGTCGCGGCCGCCGCCTCGGCCAAGGTGGCCACCGCCATCGCGTTCCACTCGGTGAGCACCTTGTCGTCGCGCAGGGGGGCCGGGCGTGCCCGGCGGGCAGCCAGCAGGGCTCGCCTGGCCTCCTCGATCTGCGGTGGTCGGGCCAGGGCGGCGCCCAGGGGGCGGTGCAGGACGTTGGTCGACTCCCAGTTGCCCTCCTCGGTGATGCCGTAGAAGCGGGCGACCTCGTCGACCCGGTCGGCCAGGCCGGCGGACCCCAGGGCGTCGACCAGCTCGGCCCAGGTGAAGGTGGCGTGGCCGCCCTCGCGCCCGGCGGCGTCGGCGTCGATCGACGAGCACAGGCCGCCACCGGGTGCCGCCAGCTCGCCCAGCATGGCCGCCAAGGTTTCCTCGCACACCTGGCGGTAGTCGGGGCGACCGGTGACCTGCCAGCCGTGGAGGTAGGCCCGGGCCAGCAACGCCTGGTCGGGCAGCATCTTCTCGAAGTGGGGGACCAGCCACCGGCGGTCGGTCGAGTACCGGGCGAACCCGCCGGCCAGGTGGTCGTAGATGCCGCCGGCCGCCATGGCGTCGAGGGTCCGGGTGGCCATCTCGAGCGACGCCGCCTCGCCGCTGCGCTGGTAGTGCTGGAGGCACAGCTCGACCAGGGTGGGCCGAGGGAACTTGGGGGCGCCGCCGAAGCCGCCCCACTCGGGGTCGAAGCGCTCGTGCAACGCCCCCACCAGCGCGTCGAGCGCGGCATCGGCCGACTGGCGGTCCTCGCCCGGGGCCAGGGGGGCGTCCAAGGCGACCTGCCGGGCCACTGCCTGGGCCAGCGCGTCGGCCTGGGCCTCGACCGCGTCGCGTTGGTGGGCCCAGGCGTCGGCCAGTGCGGCCAGCACCCGCGGGAACCCGGGGTACCCGCCCCGATCGGCCGGGGGGAAGTAGGTGCCGGCGAAGAACGGCCGGCCGTCTGGGGTGCAGAACACCGACATCGGCCACCCGCCCGAGCCGTTCTGGGCCAGCACCGCGGCCATGTAGATCGCGTCGAGGTCGGGCCGCTCCTCCCGGTCAACCTTGATCGAGATGAAGGAGCGAGCCAGCTGCTCGGCGACCGCCTCGTCCTCGAAGGACTCGTGGGCCATCACGTGGCACCAGTGGCAGGCGGCGTACCCGATCGAGACGAACAGCGGTTTGTCCTCAGCACGCGCCCGCGCCAGCGCCTCGTCCCCCCAGGGGTACCAGTCCACCGGGTTGTCGGCGTGCTGGCGCAGGTACGGGCTGGTCTCTGCAGCCAGCCGGTTCACCACGACGAGCCTACGGGCGCGGCCCCGGTCACCGGGCGAGCCCGGGCCCGGTCACCTGAGGGCGCTGCGCCGGATCTTCCCCGACGGGGTCCGGGGGAGCGAGTCGCGCAGCTCGAGCTCCTTGGGTGCGGCCCACGGGGCGAGGCGCTGGGCGGCCAGGGCGGCCAGCTCGGGCAGCGTTGGCGGGTCGGCCGGGTCGGCTGGGACCACGAACGCGACCACCCGCTCCCCCCACTCGGGGTCGGGGCGCTTCCAGACTGCCACCTCGGCCACCTTGGGACTGGTGGCCAGGGCCGCGTCCACCTCGTTGGGCCAGACCTTCTCCCCCCCGGTGACCACCACCTCGGCCAGCCGGCCGTCGACCACCAGCCGTCCATGCTCGTCGACGTGGCCGCCGTCGCCGGTGGCCAGCCAGCCACCTCGGCCGTCGGGGCCGGGCACGGTGGGGTCGGTGCCGTCCCGGTAGGCGCGCAGCTGCATCGGACAGCGCAGGAGGATCTCGCCCTCGGCACCGCCGTCGGGGCCGCCGGTGCCGATCGCCACCTCCACCCCCTCGAGCGGCACCCCGTCGTAGACGACGCCCGAGCCGGTCTCGGTCATGCCGTAGGTGGTGACCACGTTGGGCGGCAACTGGCGGGGCGGCGCCGCTCCGCCGAGGACGATCCGCTCGAAGACCGCCGGGTCGACGCGGCGCAGGGCGGTGGGCACCAGCGAGACGTGGGTGGCACGCCCGGCCCGCCCGAGGGCCGTGACCCGGTCAGCGTCGAAGCCGGGAAGGACCTCGAGGCCACTCCCGGTGAGGAGCGCCCGGGTGACGACGGAAAGGCCACCGATGTGGGCCAGGGGCAGGCAGCACAGCCAGCGGGACTCGGGCCCGGCCCCGGCGGCGGCCGAGGTGGCCCGGGCCGAGGCCGCCACCGCGTCGTGGGTCAGCACCGCCGCCCGGCGGCGGCCGAGCGAGCCGGAGGTCGCCACCACCAGGGCGTCGCCCGGCTCGGCACCGAGACCGCCTGGGAGCGGGTGCTCCCCGTCGCCATCGACCACCGCGTCAGGGCGCAGCGCCGCCAGCAGCTCGGCGGCCGCCGGCTCGGGCAGCCGGCGGTCCAGGGCGGCCACCGCGTCGCCGCGCTCCCAGGCTCGGACCAAAGCGTCGACGAACGCCGGGCCGCCGTCGAGGTCGAGAGCGACGAGGCGGGCCATCGGCGTCCGGTAGCGTAGGGCGCCGTGGCCGAGACCACCGCATCGAGCATCCGGGTGCAGCCTGACCCCTTAGATGAGCTCCGCGGCCTTCCGCTTCCAGCCTTCGAACAGGTCGGCCAGTACCGGGACATCACCTACGAGGTGGCCGAGGGGATCGCTCGGATCACCATCTGCCGCCCCGAGGTCCGCAACGCCTTTCGGCCCCAGACCCTCGACGAGATGACCGCCGCCTTCAGCGCGGCCCGGGACAACCCCGACGTGGGGACCATCATCTTGCGGGGCCAAGGGCCGGACGCGTTCTGCTCCGGCGGGGACCAGCGGATCCGAGGCGACGACGGCTACCTGGGCGACGACGAGGTGGCCCGGCGGGGGATCGGCCGGCTCAACGTCTTGGACCTGCAGATCCTCATCCGTCGGATCCCCAAGCCGGTGGTGGCCAGCGTGGCCGGCTACGCGATCGGGGGCGGCCATGTGCTGCACCTGGTGTGCGACCTCACCATCTGCGCCGACAACGCCCGGTTCGGCCAGACCGGGCCCAAGGTGGGGAGCTTCGACGGCGGGTACGGCTCGGGTCTGCTCGCTCGGACCATCGGGCTCAAGCGAGCCAAGGAGATCTGGTTCCTCTGCCGCCAGTACGACGCGGCCCAGGCGCTCGAATGGGGCCTGGTCAACGCGGTGGTTCCGCTCGAGCGCCTGGAGGCCGAGACCGTGGCGTGGTGCCGCCGGATGCTGAGGCTCTCGCCGATCGCGCTGCGGATGCTGAAGGCCGGGTTCAACGCTGCCGACGACGGTCTGGCCGGGGTCCAGCAGCTGGCCGGGGACGCGACGATGCTCTTCTACATGACCGAGGAGGGCCAGGAGGGGCGCAACGCCTACGTCGAGCGTCGTCCACCCGACTTCTCGCGCTTCCCGCGCCGACCGTGACCGGGGTGTCGGCCGGGGCCGGCACCCACCCAATCGGGCGTCTCCGTCTCTGGGTGGCCGGGGCCCGGCCGAGGACTCTGGCCGCCGCGTGGGTGCCAGTCGCCGTGGGGACCGCCGCCGGTCGGCTGTCGGCGCCAGGCGGGGTTGCGTGGTGGCGGGCGGCCGCCGCCTTGGTGGTGGCGGTGCTCGTGCAGGTCGGCACCAACTACGCCAACGACTACGCCGACGGCGTGCGGGGGACCGATCGCGACCGAGTCGGGCCGCTGCGGCTCACCGCGTCCGGGCTGGCCAGTCCCGCTCGGGTGCGGGCGGCCGCGTTGGTGAGTTTCGCTGGTGCGGCCGGTGCCGGGCTGGCGCTGGCCGCGGTGGCCGGGTGGTGGCTGGTCGCGGTGGGCCTCAGCTGCTTCGCCGCCGGCTGGTTCTACACCGGCGGGCCACGACCCTATGGCTATCTGGGCCTGGGCGAGGTGTTCGTGTTCGTGTACTTCGGGCTGGTGGCCACGGTCGGCTCAGCGTTCGTCCAGCACGGCCGGTTCAGCGCGCTGGCCGTGGTGGTCTCGGTGCCGGTGGGCCTGCTGTCGGTGGGGCTGCTCGAGGCGAACAACCTGCGGGACCTCGATGCCGACCGGGTCGCCGGCAAGCGCACCCTGGCGGTGCGGGTCGGGGCGGCCCGGGCGCCGTGGCTGTACCTCGGGGCGGTGGGCCTGGCACTGGCCAGCGTGGGCCTGGTCGGGTGGTTGCGGCCGGCTGGCCTGCTGGCCCTGGCGGCCGCGCCCCTGGCGGTCGGACCCTGCGCCCTGGTTCGGTGCCGGCGGGGCCGGGACCTGGTGCCGGCGTTGGCCGGGACTGGGCGGCTCCAGGTGGCGGTGGGGGTCTTGCTCACCCTCGGCTTGGCGCTCTGAGTCCGGGGCCGCCGGTTGGCGCTGCGGAGCAACCGGGGCTCGGCTGCTCCGGCCCATCTCGAAGCCCCGGGCGCTGGCCAGCGACCCGCCGCTCGGGAGCGCACCGCGGGCCGGGGTCACGGTGGCGGGTTCACCCCGCAACAGCCGGGCCTACGCTCCACGCCATGCCCTCCGACTGCCGGCCCGGGCGCGCCGTGCCCCTAGCGCTCGGTGGTGGCCAGCCATCGCTCCACGATGGCTGCGCCGAGGGCCGGCTGCTCGAGGTGGACGGCGTGGCCGGCCCCCGGGACCACCGCGAAGGTGCCACCGGCGCCGGCGGCCAGACGGGCCCCCAGGGCCTGGTAGCGGGGGTCGGTCGCACCGGCCAGCACCAGCACCGGCATGGACAGCTCGCCCAGGCGGTGCCACAGCGATTCCTGGGTGCCGACGCCAGCGAGCCGGAGGCTGGAGGCCAACCCGGCCGCGCTGTTGCGCCGACGCTCGCCCGCATCGGCGGCGTCGGCCCGGAGGGTGGCGAACATGGGGGCAGCGAGCCATCGTCGGACGAACGCGTCCACGTCGCCTGCGGCCTCGAGCTCGTCGGCCAGTTGCTCGTCTCGCCGCCGGCGCCGTTCCCGTTCCTCGGGGTCCTCGATGCCGGCGGTCCCGCTGATGAGGACCAGGCGCGCCACCCGGCTCGGGTCGCCCAGTGCGGCATGGAGGGCGAAGCGGGCCCCGAGGGAGTAGCCGACCAGGTCCACTGGGCCGGGCGGGGCTGCGTCGAGCAGCAGCTGGGCCCCCTCGGTGAGGTCGGCCCGGACCTCGCCCGAGCCGCCGTGGCCCGGCAGGTCGACGGCGACCACCCGGCGGCCGCGGCCGACCAGCTGGCCGAAGCGCCCCCAGAGCCGTCCGGTCTGGGTGAAGCCGTGCGCCAACACCAGGGTCCGGTCGCCCTCGCCGGTGCATGCAGCGTGCAGGGAGGCCACCAACGGTGAGCGTACCGATCGAGGACCTCCAGGCGACCTTTGCCGCCACCGTGGTGGACGAGTGGGTGCGACACGGCCTGGCCCACGCCGTCGTCTGCCCGGGCTCTCGCTCGACCCCGATGGCGCTGGCGCTGGCCCAACGCCCGGAGCTCCGGGTGCACGTCCGGCTGGACGAGCGAGGGGCCTGTTTCTTCGCGATCGGCCTGGCACTGGCGACCGGGGTGCCACCGGTGGTCGTGACGACCAGCGGAACGGCGGCTGCCGAGCTGCACGCCGGGGTGGTCGAGGCGAGCCATGCTCGGGTCCCGCTGCTGGTCTGCACCGCCGACCGGCCGGCGCGGCTGCAGCAGGTGGGCGCGCCCCAGACCATCGACCAGCTCGGGCTGTTCGGCTCGGCGCCCCGGCGCAGCTACGCCCCCGGGGTGCCGAGGGCGGGGGACCGGGGCTGGTGGCGGGAGCTCGGCGCGGCCGCCATCCGGGCCGCGATCGACGATGCCGGCCCGGTCCACCTCAACCTGGCCTTCGACGAGCCCCTGACCGGGGTGGCCGGGCCCCTCCCGCCGCCGGGTCCCCGCCCGACCACCCTGGCGCGGCGCAGGCTCCCGGTGGCCAAGCCCACCGGGCAGTGGGGCGCCCACGGGGTGGTGGTGGCCGGGGCCGGCTCGCCCGGTCCCGAGGTCGTGCTCGGGGCGGCCGAGCGGCTGGGCTGGCCAGTCTTGGCCTCGCCGACCTCGGGGCTCCGGGTCGACCACCGAGCCGTGGTGGGCTCGGCGGACCTTCTGCTCGCCGACCCGGTGGTCCGAGCCGCCCTCGCCCCCGAACAGGTCCTGGTGATCGGGCGCCCCTGGGCGTCACGGGTGCTGAACGAGACGGTCGAGTCCCTCGGGCGGGCCGGGGTGCCGGTGGTGGCGGTCGGCGAGGTGCTCGACGACCCGGCTCGGGTGGTGTCCAGCTTTGTTCGAGCCGACCCGGCGCCCTTCCTCGAGGCCCTCGAACCTTCGGCAGGGACCGACGGCTCGTGGTCGGCGCGCTGGGCGGCTGCCGAGGCCCTGGCCCAGAGGGCCATCGACGAGGCGCTGGCCCACGACCCGGTCGCCGGCGGGGGACGGGCGACCGAGCCCGGGGTGGCCCGGCACCTGTTCGGCTCGCTCGACGCCGGGGCGATCCTGTTCGTGTCCTCGTCGATGCCGGTGCGGGACCTCGAGTCCTTCGGTGCCCCCCGCCCACGGCCGCCCACGGTGGTGGCCAACCGGGGGGTGAACGGCATCGACGGGGTGACCTCGAGCGCGCTCGGTGCTGCCGCCGGCTGGGAGGGTCCGGTGGTCTGCCTCCAGGGGGACCTGGCCTTCCTCCACGACGCCTCGGCGTTGGCGGCGCTGGGCGGCCCGGGGTCGGGGTCGTGCACCCTGGTGGTTCTGGACAACGGTGGCGGGGGGATCTTCAGTTTCCTGCCCCAGGCGCAGCGGCTCGACCCGGAGCGCTTCGAGCAGTTGTTCGGGACGCCCCCGGCGGTCTCGGTCGCCGCGGTGGGCCGGGGCTTCTCGTTGCCGGTGGCCGAGGTCGCCACGCTGACCGAGTTGGATGCCGCCCTGGGCGAGCTCTTGGGGGTCCGACCGTGCGCCGTGGTCCGGGTGGCGGTGCCCGACCGGCACGCCAACCGGGCGCTCCACGATCGGCTCCGCCAGGCAGTCGCGGCGGCGGTGCGGGCCGGGGTGTGCGGCTGACACCCGGCACGTCGGGCCGGGGTCGTGCGACCATTTCGCCGTGGACCCCTCGAGGTGGGAACGGGCCGGCCTCTACGACCCGGCGCGGCCCGACGCCGCCGAGCGCCTGGAGCTGCTCGAGCACCTAGCCGAGCGGGGGGCCTCGCTCGACGAGATGGTGGACGCCGCCCGCCTGGGTGGCTTGGCCGAGCTGGCCGGCCGGCTGCTCCGCCGCCGCGGCGCCGGGACCGTGCCGGTGGAGGTCCTGGCGGACCGCCACGGCACCACCGTGGACACGGTGCGGCGGATCCTGCTGGCAGCCGGGCTCCCGGCCTCGGCCGGCACCGACGTGCCGGCCGAGCTGGAGGTGCTGGTGTCGGCGTTCGTGCACGGTGTGGCCCTGATGGGGGAGGAGCCGCTGCTGGCCTTCACTCGGGTGCTCGGCGCCGCAGCCATCAACATCGCAGAGGCAGCGGTGGCCTTGTTCTATGCCGAGCTCGGGCCGGGCTCTGAGCGGGACCCTGGGAGCGAGCTCGGCCGGGCCCGGATGTCGGAGCGGGCCACCCTGGCCTTCAGCGTGGTCCCCGAGGCCTTCTCCCGGCTGCTCGAGGTCCAGTTCGAGCGGGCGATCGAGCGGGCAGCGGCAGCCCGGGGCCTGGGGTCGGCGGACCCCGACGCCGAGCGGGTCGCGCTCGGGTTCGTCGACCTGGTCGGCTCGACCGAGTGGGCCAGCCGGTTGGACCTGCGGGAGCAGAGCCTGGCCCTCTCCCGGTTCGAGGCCACCGCCTGGTCGAGCGCGGTGCTGGCCGGCGGACGGGTGGTGAAGATGGTCGGGGACGAGGCCTTCTTCGCTGCGCCATCGGTGGACGCGGCGTGCCGGATCGCGACCGAGGTGATCGCCTGGGTGGCGGCCGACCCGGTGCTGCCGTCGGCTCGGGGGGCGGTCGGCGTGGGCTCGGCCAGCTCGCGCGAGGGCGACTACTTCGGCCCGGTGGTGAACCTGGTCTCGAGGCTGGTGAAGGCGGCCCGCCCCGGCTCGGTGCTCCTCACCGCCGACGCCGCGGCCGAGATCGAGGACCCGGAGTTGGACCTCCGCCCGGTCGGCCCGGTGGCGGTGCGGGGGGTGGCCGAGCCGGTGCCGGCGTTCGCGTTGGAGGTGCGCGAGGGGACCTGAGCGGGACTCGGGGTTCTCAGTGCTATGGCAGGCTGGGCTGGTGCGCGGCCTCGCTCACGACCTTGGGTTCCGCGGCCTGATCCACCAGGTGACCGACCAGGCACTGTTCGGCCGGCTCGACGCCGGCGGGATGACCGCCTACGCCGGCTTCGACCCGTCGGCCGCCAGCCTCCACCACGGGAACCTCCTCCAGCTCTGCACCCTGCGCCGCCTGCAGCTGGCCGGGCATCGGCCGATCGCGCTGGCTGGCGGGGGGACCGGGTTCATCGGCGACCCGAGTGGGCGCTCGGCGGAGCGCAACCTGCTCGACCCCGACCAGCTGGCCGCCAACCTGGAGGGGATCCGGAGCCAGCTGACCCGGCTGCTCGACTTCGACCCCTCGGCCGGCGCCAGCCGAGCGCTCCTGCTGGACAACGCCGCCTGGCTCTCCAGCCTGTCGCTGGTCGACTTCCTGCGCGGGGTGGGTAAGCGGGTGACCGTGAACCAGATGGTCAAGCGGGAGTCGGTGCGCTCCCGCCTCGAGCGCGACGGCGACGGCATCTCCTTCACCGAGTTCAGCTACATGCTCTTGCAGGCCTACGACTTCCTCCGGCTGCACCTGGACCACGGCTGCGACCTGCAGATCGGGGGCAGCGACCAGTGGGGGAACATCGCCTTGGGCGCCGAGGTGGTGGGGAAGATGACCGGCGACCGGGTCTACGGGCTCACCACCCCCCTCATCACCCGGTCCGACGGCACCAAGTACGGCAAGAGCCAGGACGGCGCAGTCTGGCTGGACCCCGCCCGGACCAGCCCGTATCGCTTCTACCAATTCTTCTTGAACGTCGACGACCGCAGCGTCGGCCGGTACCTGCGCTTCTACACGTTCTTCTCCCACGAGGAGATCGCCGCCCTCGACGCCGAGACCGAGGCCCACCCCGAACGGCGGTCGGCCCAGCGGGCCCTGGCCCGTGCGGTGTGCGAGCTGGTCCACGGGACGGCCGAGACCGATCGGGTCGAGCGAGCGTCGGCCGCGCTGTTCGGCGGGGAGCTGCGGGCCCTCGACGAGGGGACCCTGCTCGAGGTGTTCGAGGACGCGCCGTCGAGCGTGGTTCCCCGGTCGCTGGTCGAGCCGGGCGGATCCCTGGACGTCGTGGGGGCCCTGGTGCGGTCCGGGCTGTGCGGCTCGCTGAGCGAGGCTCGGCGCCTGGTCGAGATGGGCGGCGCCTACCTCAACAACCGACGAGTCGAGGACCCCGGGCGAGCGATCGGCCAGGACGACCTGCTCGCCGGGCGCTACCTGGTGCTGCGCAAGGGGCGCCGGGACTACCACCTCCTGCGGGCCGAGTGAGCCGGCCTCCCACTCGCCTGGGCGTCCTGGTGGCCGGGGTTGCCGTGGTCGGGATCGGGGTCGGCGCCTACTTCGCCTACGGCCACAGCGAGGTGTCCGGCTCGCCGGTGGCGCAGCTTCGGTCCTGGGTGGCCGGGACCGGTCTCGGCCAGTCGATCGGGACGGTGCTGGGCGATGCCGCTCGGGTCCGCCAGGCCCTCGCCGCCCACAAGGGCGCCGGGGTGGTGCACACCGACTGCGCGGTCCTCCTCACTGACGCCCAATCGGCCAACGGGGAGCTGCCCTCGCCCAATGCCTCGCTGACTCGCCTGTTGTCCTCGGGCTACGCGCTGGCGTACGACGCCGGGACCGACTGCTACGACTCCAACGGCACCAACCGGGCGCTGCTCGCCCGAGCTCGCCGGGAGCGGATCGAGGCCGAGGCCACGCTCTCCCAGGCGGTTGCGCTGGTGGACCGGCTGCTCGGCACCACGCTCACCACCACCACGACCACCACCCCCGGCGGGGGGTTCCTCGGGTGAGCCCGGAGCTGGTCGGTCCGTTCCCTGACGGGGTGGACCCCGAGGCCTACGACCGGCTGCGTCGCCGAGTCCTGTGGTCGTTCCCCACCGGGCTATTCGTGGTGGGCTCGGCCGGCGTGCTCGAGAGGGACCGGCGCCACAACCTGATGACCGCCAACTTGGTGGTGCAGGTGGCCACCGCGCCCAAGCTGGTGGCGGTGTCCATCGAGGTCGGGGCCCTCACCGCCCGACTGGTGCGGGCCGGCGCCGCGTTCTCGGTCGCGGCACTGGCCCGGAGCGATCGGGCGGTGGTGCGGCGGTTCGTGAAGCCGGTCGACGAGGTCGAGGTGGACGGCGAGGGCCGGCCGCTCACCATGGCCCGAGAAGCGGTCTTCGTGGCCCGGACCGGGGCCCCGATCCTGAGCCGGGCGGTGGCCTGGGTCGACTGCTCGCTGCGGGAGCTGCTGGAGCTGGGCAGCCACGTGCTTGCGATCGGCGAGGTGGTGGCAGCCGGCGGCCGGCCGGGGGAGGCCGAGGTCCTCCGGATGGAGGACACCAAGATGAACTACGGCGGCTAGGCCCGAGGGGACCCGCTGCTCGGGGGTTGGGCGGCGTCCGGTTCCCGGCGCTCGGGGGGCCGCAGGTCGATCCGCAGGGTGAGGATCCCGTCGATGAGCTCGGCGGTGGCGTCGCCGAGCATGGCGAAGTCCATGTAGTCCAGCTGGGCCTGCTCCTTGAACCGTTGACGCTCGGGCCCCTCGACCGGGGGCAGGGGCCGGCGGCGGACCGCCTCGGCCCGGCCGCGAAATCGCTCGATCATGGCCTGCGGGTCGAAGGTGGGTTCCACGTGGCCATTGTGCTCCGGGGTCCGCCAGCGCCGCGCCCGCACTACAATGGGCAGGTCAGCGCGGTGGTCCCGGGTCCAAAGCGGGTCCAGGACCAGGCGGGATCGCGCCGGATCGTCGCAGTCACGAGGGCTGTCGCGCTCGGGAGAGGTCGGGCGCCAGGGGCTGGCGGCAGTAAGGAGTCGTCGTGAAGAAGGGACGCCATCGGCGCTTCGAAGAGGCACGAAGCCTGAAGCGCGCCATTGCCACCGCTGGGGAACGGTGCCCGGAGTGCGGGGCCGAGCCCGACGACGTCCACGCGTCGTGGTGCCGGGCCGAGGAGGACCGCTACGACCGGATCCTGGGCTCCAACGTGCCGGGGTGGGACGACCGCCGGACCGACGACGAGGACCCGCTGCGGGACTGAGCCAGGCCGCCGGGCTCAGCGCCGGCGCAGGGCGGGGTGGGGCAGCGGGACTCGCTCGCGCCGTCGGCGCTCCCGGTCGGCCAGGTAGGCCCGGAGCCGACGGTAGGTGGCCTGGCCGACCATGGCGGTGAGCTCGGGCTCCATCGCCTCGTAGACCGGCTTTCCCCCGACGAAGGCGTCGGGGGACTCGGTGCACCACCAGTGGAACTCCTCCCCGCCGCGTCCCCAGTGCTTGCGGTCCCACTGGGTGATGGTCGAGGTCACGTGGCCGTCGTCGGCCACCGTGTCCTCCCGGCGCAGGGGAAGCTGCCAGCACACCTCGGGCTTGAGCTCGAGCGGGTTGCGCCCCTCGGCCAGCGCCGCCTGGTGGAGCGCGCAGCCGGCGCCGGTCGGGAAGCCGGGCCGGTTCAAGAAGATGCAGGCGCCGTCGACCACCCGGGTCACCACCTCGCCGGAGGGGCGCTTCTTGGCGAACCCGACCTTGGCCGCCTTGGAGCGGTACTGCCACTGGGCGTTCGTGAGCCGGGCGGCAGCCTTGGCCACCCGGCGCCGGTCGGCAGCATCGACGAAGTGGGCGCCGTAGGAGCAGCACCCGTGGGCAAGCTCCGGTGCCGGCCCGGTCAGCACCCCTTGGCATCCTCGGCCGAAGATGCAGGTCCAGTTGGAGGTGAGGAAGGTGACGTCGAAGACCCAGGTCCGCTCCTCGTGGTCGTCCTCGAAGCTCACCCACTCGTGCGCGTCGTCGGGGACCCGCGCCTTGGCCATCGCGGCCGACGTTACTGCTCAGCGGACGGGTCGGTGGCCGAGGGCGGCCGGTCGGACCGCCGGGGTCCTAAGATGGCCCCATGGCCCAAACCGTTGAGGATCTGGCACAGCAGGGCGCAGTCGTGACCCTGACCGAGGACGCCCGTCGGGTGGTCCTGGAGGCGATGGCGGCCGAAGCCGATCCCGACAACCTCGCCCTGTGGCTCGAGGTGCGCGGGGTGATGGGGGGCACCTTCGCCTATGACCTGTACTTCCAGGCCCTGGCCGACGCGACCGGCGACGACGCGGTCTGCACCGACGGCGAACTGGCAGTGGTGGTGCCCGCCGGCAGCGTGGAGCGCCTCCGAGGCGCCCGGCTCGAGTGGTCAGAGGACGGCGGTGGCGGCCTGGTGCTGGTGAACCCCAACGCTCCGACCCCCGAGGAGGCCGCCCCCGGGGTGCCGCCCGAGGTGCTGGCAGCCGGGTTGGACAACGACCCCGCCCGCCAGGTGCTGGCGGTGTTGGAGCAGATGATCAACCCCTCGATCGCCAGCCACGGCGGTCGGGCCGACCTGGTCGCCTTCGACGTCGAGGGCGGCGTGGCGTACCTGCGCCTCTCGGGTGGGTGCCAGGGCTGCGCGATGTCCCGCCTGACCCTCACCCAGGGGATCGAGGTCGCGCTGCGCGAGGAGGTGCCCTCGGTCACTCGGGTGGTGGACGTGACCGACCACGCCGGGGGCGAGAACCCCTACTACTAGTCCCGCAGCGGGCAGGATGGCGGGGTGCCCGCCGTCCTGGTCGCCGAGAGCTTCCTCGCCGGCGCGGTGCTGGGTGCCCTCGTGGACCTGGCCACTGGGCGAATCGTGCGCCCGGTGGCCGACCGGGCAGTGCTGGTCGCCCCGGGTGCGACCGGGCTGGCGCCGGCCGAGGGGGCTATGCCCCGCATCCCCCCACCGGCCGAGCTGGCGGTCTCGGCCCTGCTCACCTCGGTGTGGCTGGGCCTGGCCGCCCTGCGGCTGGGGGCCACCCCGGTGCTCGGTGCCTACGACGCCTTGGGGGTCGGCCTGGTGGCGGCGGCGGTGGTGGATGCCCGGGCCGGCATCGTGCCCCGGGTGATCGTGTGGCCCACTCTGGGGGTGGTCGCTGCCGGCCTGTTGGCGGCGTCGGGCGCGACCGGCCGGTTCCGACCGCTCCTCGACGCCGCGATCGGCGGAGCGGCAGCGTTCGCGAGCTTCTTCGCGCTGTGGTGGGGGTTCCCCCGGGGCCTCGGCTACGGCGACGTCCGGCTGGCCGGGCTGATCGGCACCGCGCTGGGCTGGCTCGGTTTCGGGGAGCTCTACATCGGGTTCCTGGCCGCGTTCGTGGCCGGCACCGCGCTCGGGGTCGTCCTCATGGCTCGACGCGGGACCGGCCGCAAGACCGTCCTGCCGTTCGGGCCGCCGCTCGCCCTGGGGGCGGCGATCGGCATCCTCTGGGGCCCGTGGGCGGTGCACCTGTGGCTGGCCCATCGGTGACCACCTGGGCACTCGTGGACTCCAGGTAGCGTTGGGAGCGATGCTGCGGTACCTCACCGCCGGGGAGTCCCACGGGCGCTCCATCGTGGTCATCGTCGAGGGCGTGCCAGCCGGGCTCCCCTTCGGGGAGGAGCAGGTCCAGGCCGAGCTGGCGCGGCGCCGGCTGGGCTTCGGGCGCGGCCCGCGGATGCGGTTCGAGCGCGACGAGATCACCCTCATCGGCGGGCTGCGGCACGGGCGGACCCTGGGCTCGCCGGTGGCCATCGAGATCGCCAACACCGAGTGGCCGAAGTGGACCGAGGAGATGTCGCCGGGCCCCGGGCGCCCGTCGCGGGTCCTCACCCAGCCCCGGCCGGGCCACGCCGACTTGGCCGGCATGCAGAAGTACGGGTTCGCCGACGCCCGCGACGTGCTCGAGCGGGCCTCGGCCCGGGAGACCGCCGCCCGGGTGGCGGCCGGCAGCCTGGCCAAGGCCCTGCTCAGCCATCTGGGGGTCCACGTGCTGAGCCATGTGGTGGCCCTGGGCGGGGTGGCGGCCGACCCGGCCCGTCGGCCCGGGCCCGAGGACCAGGACCGGGTGGACGAGTCGGAGGTCCGCTGCTTCGACCCCGAGGCCGAGCCCAAGATGGTGGCCGCGATCAAAGCGGCCGCCAAGGCCGGCGACTCGTTGGGCGGGGTCGCCGAGGTGCTCGCCTACGGGGTCCCGGTCGGCCTGGGCAGCCACGTCCACTGGGACCGCAAGCTCGACGGCCTGCTGGCCCAAGCCCTCATGAGCATCCAGGCGGTGAAGGGGGTCGAGCTGGGCGAGGGGTTCGCCCTGGCCGCCCGCCGCGGCTCGGAGGGCCACGATGCGATCTACTGGGCCCCCGAGCGGGCCTTTGCCTCGGGCGGCTACGAGCGCCGGACGCTGCGGGCCGGGGGGATCGAGGGGGGCATCTCCACTGGCGGGGTGATCGCGGCCCGGGTGGCGATGAAACCGCTCGCTACCTTGAACCGCCCGGTGCTCGAGACCGTCGACGTGGTGACCAAGCAGCCCGCGCTCAGTTTCAAGGAGCGCACCGACGTGACCGCGGTGCCGGCAATGGGGGTGGTCGCCGAGACCATGACCGCGTTGGTGCTGGCCTCCGAGGCGCTGCGCAAGTTCGGCGGCGACTCGCTGGCCGAGCTGCTGCGCAACCGCGACGCCTACCTGGCGGCGCTGGGCGAGACGCCCTCGGTCCCCCCGCCGGTGTGAGCGGGGGGCCCGCCGAGCGGCGCCCGGCCCGGCTGCTGCTCATCGGGATGATGGGGGCCGGCAAGACCACGGTGGGCCGGCTGGCCGCTGACCGGCTGGGCTGGCCCTACCTCGACTCGGACCTCGAGGTGGAGGCGGCGACCGGCCGGACGGTGGCCGAGATCTTCGCCGAGGAGGGGGAGTCGGCGTTCCGGGCGGCCGAGGCCGAGGCGCTGGCCAGCGCGCTCTCGGTCGAGCCAGCGGTGGTCTCGGTGGCTGGCGGGGCGGTGCTGGAGCCGGCCAACCGGACCCGGATCGCCCAGGCAGGCACGGTGGTGTGGCTCCGGGCCGAGGTGGCCACCTTGGCCTGCCGGGTTGGCGACGGGGCCGGCCGGCCCCTGCTCGCCGGGGACCCGGCGGCCGCGCTGGCCCGGCTCGACGCGGTGCGCCGGCCGCTGTACGCCGAGCTGGCCGACGCGGTGGTCGACGTCGACGGCCTCGACCCCGAGCAGGTCGCCAAGGCTGCGCTGGCCGCGCTGGAGGGGCGGTGATCGTCGTCCCGGTCGAAGTGCCGAGCCGCCCCTACGACGTGGTGATCGGGGCCGGCGCCCGCCACCAGCTGGCCGAGGTCGTGTCCCGCTTGGCCGGGGTGGAACAGGCGGCGCTGGTCACCCAGCGCTCGGTGGCGGAGGCCGGATGGCTCGACGGCCTCGACCCCGGGGTGCCGTACCGGGTCCACCTGGTTCCCGACGGGGAGGCGGCCAAGTCGCTCGCCTCGGTGGAGGCCCTCTGCCGAGCGTTCGTGGCGCACCACCTGAGCCGGGCCGACGTGGTGGTCGCGCTGGGCGGGGGGGTGGTGACCGACGTGGCCGGGTTCGCGGCCGCCGTCTACCACCGGGGGGTCCGCTACGTGAACGTGGCCACCACCTTGCTGGCCCAGGTGGACGCCGCGATCGGAGGCAAGACCGGGGTCAACCTGCCCGAGGGCAAGAACCTGGTGGGCGCGCTGTGGCAGCCGGCGGCGGTCCTGTGCGACACTGAGACGCTGTCCACCCTGCCCGAGCGGGAGTGGCGGTGCGGGCGGGGCGAGATGGCCAAGTACGCGTTCTTGGGCCCGGGGAACCCCGACCGGTCGCTGATCGACCTGGCGCTGGCCGACCAGGTGGCCCGCTGCGTCGCCATCAAGGCCGAGGTGGTGGCGGCCGACGAGGCCGAGACCGGGCGGCGGATGGTCCTCAACTACGGCCACACCTTGGCCCACGCGCTGGAGGCCGCCGCCTTCGGGCGGCCCGACGCCCCGGCCCACGGCGAGGCGGTGGCGGTCGGCCTGCTCTACGCGGCCCGGCTGGCCCGGCGCCTGGGCCGGATCGACGACCGCCGGGTCGAGCTCCACCACCAGGTGGTGGCGGCGTTCGGGCTGGACCCCACCCTGCCGGCCTGGGCCGACCCCGACGCCCTGCTCGACGCGATGGCCCGGGACAAAAAGGCCCGCCACGACCTGACCTTCGTCCTCGACGGGCCGGCGGGGGTGGAGCCGGTCCACGGGGTGGACCGGCGGGACGCGCTGGCTACCCTGGTCGAGATGGGGGCGTCCAGGTGAGCGAGTCGGCCCGGCCGCTCGTGCTGCTGTTGTCGGGGCCCAATCTCGACCTCCTCGGCCAGCGGGAGCCCGAGATCTACGGGACCGCGACCTTGGCCGACCACGTGGAGCGGGCGTCGGCCGCCGCGTCGCGCCTCGGACTGTCCCTCGAGCACTACCAGTCCAACCACGAGGGGGACCTCATCGAGGCGGTCCACGGGGCCCGCGGCCGGGCCGCGGCCATCGTGGTCAACGCTGGCGCGCTGACCCACACCTCGTGGTCGTTGCACGACGCACTGTGTGCGTTCGACGGGGTGGTCGTCGAGCTGCACCTGTCGAACCCGGCCGCCCGGGAGCCGTTCCGTCACACCTCGGTCATCGCTCCGGTGGCCGACGGACTGATCGCTGGCTTCGGCGGGCTCGGCTACGAGCTGGCGTTGGAGGCGGTGCGCCGGCTGCTCGAGGGGGGCGAGGCGGCGCCGGGCCCGCCGAGCAGCCCCGGCCACGCGAGCAGCCCCGGCCAAGGAGGAACCCCGTGACCACGTCCCCCCTCGCCCCGCTTCAGGTCGCCGGCCGGCTGGACCGGCTCCGGGCACGCTTTGACGACCTGGGGATCGACGCCCTGGTGGTGACCACCCTGGCCAACGTGCGCTACCTGAGCGGGTTCAGCGGCTCGGCCGGGGTGGTGGCGGTCACCGCCTCCGGCGCGGTGCTGACCACCGACGGCCGCTACCGGACCCAGTCGGCCGAGCAGGTCGAGGCGGCCGGGGTTGCCGATCAGCTGGAGGTGGCGATCGGCAACGCCGAGGCCCAGCGGGCGGCGGTCGCCGGGCTCCTCGAGGCGGCCGGGGCCACCCGGGTCGGCCTGGAGGCCGAGACCATCTCGTGGGCCGCCGCCAGGCGGTTCCAAGAGCTGCTCGGCGGCCGGGCCGAGGCGGTCCCGGTGGCCGGCGCGGTCGAGGCCCTCCGGGAGGTGAAGGACCCCGGCGAGCTGGACCGGATGGCCCGGGCGGCAGCGATCGCCGACGCCGCGTTGGGCGAGGTGCTCCCGATGCTGGCCGAGGCCGGCTCGCCGTCGCTCACCGAGGCCGCCTTCGCCTTGGCCCTCGACACCGCGATGCGGGCCGGGGGAGCCGAGGACCGAGCCTTCGACACCATCGTGGCGGTCGGCCCCAACTCGGCCAAGCCGCACCACCAACCGACCGCCGCCCGGTTGGCACCGGGCCAGCCGCTGGTGGTCGACTTCGGCGCCACCTTCGACGGCTACCGCTCCGACATGACCCGGACCTTCTTCCTGGGGGGCGAGCCCGAGGGGGAGCTGGCCCGGGTGTTCGCGGTGGTCCGTGACGCCCAGGCCCAGGGCGTCGAGGCGGTCCGGGCCGGGGTGGAGGCCAAGGCGGTGGACCAGGTGTGCCGGCAGGTCATCGCCGAGGCCGGGTGGGCCGACCGGTTCGAGCACGGCACCGGCCACGGGGTGGGCCTCGACATCCACGAGGCCCCGACCGTGAGCCAGCTGGGCACTGCTATCCTCGCCGCCGGCGCCGTCGTCACCGTCGAGCCGGGCGTGTACCTGCCTGGCCTGGGCGGGGTCCGGATCGAGGACACCCTCGCGGTGACCGAGGACGGGAGCCGCACGCTGACCGGGTTCACGAAGGACACCGCCCCATGGCCGTCTCCACCAACGATCTGAAGAACGGGATGACCCTCGACCTGCCCGACGGGCTGTTCAGCGTGGTCGAGTTCCAGCATGTGAAGCCGGGCAAAGGCGGCGCCTTCGTCCGCACCAAGCTGAAGAACATCCGCACCGGGGCCGTGCTGGACCGCACCTGGCGAGCCGACGAGAAGCTCGAGCAGGCCATCATCGACAAGCGCGACATGCAGTTCCTCTACCGCGACGGCACCGACTACGTGTTCATGGACACCACCAGCTACGAGCAGCTGACCGTGAGCGCCGAGGCGCTCGGGGGGGCGGCGCAGTTCTTGAAGGAGTCCGACACCGCCACCCTCTCCCTCTACGGCGGCGAGGTGGTCGGGGTCGACCTCCCGGCCGCGGTCGAGCTGACGGTCACCGAGACCGAGCCGGGCATCCAGGGCGACCGGGTCTCGGGCGCCCGCAAGCCGGCCACCTTGCAGACCGGCCTGGTCATCCAGGTGCCGCTGTTCATCAACCCCGGAGACCTGGTCAAGGTCGACACCCGCACCGGCGAGTACCTGACCCGGGCCTGAGGGGGTGCCCGGCCCCACCCGGCACCAGTCGCGCGAGCGGGCCCTGTCCCTCCTCTACGAGGGCGAGATGAAGCAGGCCAGCCCGGCCGAGGTGGTGGCCGCGCTCCCGGTCCCGCCCGACCCCTACTGCGTTCGGCTGCTCGAGGCGGTCGAGCAGCACCGGGAGGAGGCTGACGCGCTGGTGGCCGAGGCCGCGATCGGCTGGGAGCTCGAGCGCATGGCCGTGGTCGATCGGCTGGTGCTCCGGCTGGCCACCGCTGAGCTGCTGGTGGAGGGGGCACCGCCGGCGGTGGTGATCGACGAGGCGGTCGAGCTGGCCAAGGTGTACTCGACCGAGGCTTCCGGGGGGTTCGTGAACGGCGTGCTCTCGACCGTGGCCCGGGTGCTGGCCGAGCGGGCCGGGCCGGGGGCGCCGGAGCGGGGGTCACCGGTAGAGTGAGCCGAATGCGGCGAGGGGCCAGGGACCCGTCACGGCACCCGTTCCCCGCTCGCCGCGGCGAGGCGGTTCGGTGATCGCGCCGGGGGCCCTGGTGGGCTCCGTCCGCGGCGAGGTGGTCACCGTGGGGGCCCGCCTCGCCCGGGCGTTGCTCGGGGCCGACCAGGCCAGCCTGTGGCGGACCGCCGACGCGTGCTTGGGGGAGCTGGCGGCGTTCGTGGACGCCGACCGGGCCCTGGTGGTCCTGCTCGACGAGCACGAGCGGGTGGCGTCGTGGTTCTCCTGGGCCGAGGCCGGCCGGCCGCGGCCCTTCGCCCGGACCGGCGAGCCGCTGGAGGAGCTGGTCGGCTCGGCTGCGCCGTTCCTGCGGATCGGCCGGACCGTGCCGGTGGGCGACCTGTCCGCAGTCGAGCTGAGCCTGGCCGAGCGCCAGCTGGCCGAGCGCAACGGCGGGCTGCCGGCGGCCACCATGGTCCTGCCCGTGCTGGTCGGCCACGACCTGGTCGGGGTGGCGGTCCTGGAGTCGACCGAGGGGCCGCGGACCTGGACCCGCCAGTTCGTGGCCGAGGTGGAACCGTTCGCCGAGCTGGTGGTCCGGATGCTGGGCCGGACCCACGAGCGCCAGCTGCTGGCGGCGGCCACTGCTCGAGCCCGCCGCATCGCCGCCTACCTCCCCGACGGCCTGGCCATGCTCAGCCCCGACGGGGTGATCGGGTGGGCGTCCCCCTCGCTGTGCGAGATGACCGGCCGGCCGGCGGCCGCTCTCGAGCAGGGTGCCTTCGCCGACCTGGTCTCGCCGGCTGACCGGGCTCGCTTCGGGGCCCTGCTGGTCGCGGTGGGGCTCGGGGGCGACGCCCGGGGGACCTTCCGGATCGTCGGCCCCTCTGGCGAGTGGCGGTGGTGCGACCTCTCCTGCCGGCTGGCGTCGGAGCCCGGGGTGCCCGACGAGGTGGTGGTGACCGTGCGCGACTCGCACGAACGGCACCTGCGCGAGCAGCGCTTGCTGGCCGAGACCGACCGGGACCCCCTCACTCGCCTCGCCAACCGGGGTGCGCTCGAGCGGTTCCTGGGCGAGGTCGCGTCGAGTCGGGCCAGCGCGGTGGTCGCGTTCTGCGACGTCGACGACTTCAAGGCGGTCAACGACCGACTGGGCCACGACCGAGGCGACCAGGTCCTCGCCGCGGTGGCCGGCGCCATCGGCGGCGCGGTGCGTTCGGGGGACATGGCGGCCCGCTTCGGCGGTGACGAGTTCGTCGTGGTCCTGGTCGACCCGGGCGACGAGGCCGGCCAGCTCGGGGCCCGTTTGGTCGGCGCCGTCCGGGCCTCGCTGGGCGGTGAGGTGAGCGTCTCGGTCGGGGTGTGCGGGCCGGGGCCGGCGGTCGAGATCCGCCGTCTCCTGCGCCTGGCAGACCAGGCGATGTACCGGGCGAAGCGGTCGGGGAAGGACGGCTGGGCCCACCTCCCGGCGCCTCCGGGCTGAGCCCGGGCCCCGACGACCCCTTGGCTATGGTGAGCGCCGCGGTGACGCCGGCCCAGCCCGAACCCACGATCGACCTCCCCCCGGGTGCCTCGGGCGTCCTCGCCCGCCATCAGCTGCTGGCGGCGATCGAGGCCGGGGTGGTCCGGGCCGATGACCAGATCCCACTGGCCAACGTCCAGCCAGCCAGCCTCGACCTGCGCCTCGGCCCGGTCGCCTACCGGATGCGCTGCAGCTTCCTGCCCGGCACCGAGCCAGTCCAGCGCAAGGTGCAGACCTACCTGCTCGACGAGCTCGACCTGCGCGGCGAGGGCGCGCTGTTGGAGACCAACCGGCCCTACCTGGTGCCGTTGCAGGAGCGCCTGGCCCTGCCGCCCGGGGTGCGGGCCAAGGCCAACCCCAAGAGCTCGACCGGCCGGGTGGACGTGTTCACCCGGGTCATCACCGACTACGGCTTCCGCTTCGACGAGGTTGCCGCCGGCTACCACGGGCCGCTGTTCCTCGAGATCGTCCCGCTGTCCTTCGCCATCGGGGTGCGCGAGGGGCTCAGCCTCAACCAGCTGCGCCTGTCGGTGGGCCGGACGTCGCTGAGCGACGACGAGATCCGGGCGTTCCACGCGCAGATCCACCATCTCTTGCTGCGCGACGGGGTCCCGGTCCCTCCCGAGGAACTGGCCCTGGCCGACGGCCTGTTCCTCAGCCTCGACCTGCGCGGCGACGCCGAGGGCCGGGTCGGCTACCAGGCTCGCCAGCACGCCCCCCGGCTCAACCTGACCGAGGCCGCCCCGATCGACCCCTCCCCGTACTTCGAGCCGGTGTACCGGGAGGGCGGCAACCGGATCGTCCTCGCCCCCCAGCGCTTCTACCTGCTCATGTCGGACGAGTCGGTGTCCATCCCACCCGAGCTGGCCGCCGAGATGACCGCCTATGACCCCACCAGCGGCGAGCTGCGGACCCACTACGCCGGGTTCTTCGACCCGGGGTTCGGCTTCGACGCCGGCCCCAACGACGGGTCACGGGCGGCGCTCGAGGTCCGGGCCCACGACGTCCCGTTCGTGATCGAGCACGGCCAGCGGGTGTGCAAACTGACCTTCGATCGGATGCTCGAACCCCCCGACCTCCTCTACGGGCCGGCGCTGGGCTCGAGCTACCAGAACCAAGCGGAGACCCTGGGGAAGTACTTCACCCGCCCCCCTCGGCGGTCCGGGCCGGGCGGGGACAGGGCGCCAGCGCGCGACGCGGGAGGCCAGCAACGTCTCCCGATCGACGTCGGGGGCTGACCAGTGGGCACCGATCGTCGGCGCCGGAACGAGCGCGCCGCCGGTTGATGGCGGCGACTGGACTCAGGGCACCAGCGTGAACGCCGAGGTGTGGCGAGGCCGCACGACGCCGAAGTGACGATGATCGAGCGTGGCGATCACGTCGGCGTGATGTCGTGCTGCCAGTGCAACCACTGAGGCGTCCACGATCCCGATCGGACGGTCCACATCCTCCTCGGTGAGGGTCGACCGGTGGTGGCGGGGGGCGATCGCCTCAGCGACGAACTCGTGGACGCGCTCGGCGGCGTCGGGTTGCCCACCGTCGCCGATCGCGAAGAAGCGGACCGGGCCGACCGGCCCGGGTCGGACCCGGTACTGCTCGAGAGCGTCTCGGGCGACATCGGCGACCGACGCGCCCCAGCGCGTCGCCTCCTGGCGGAGCCTGGCGTGAAGCTCGCCGGGGAGCATGACGGTCGTCCGCTTCATGGGGACAACCGGCCACGTCACACGTCGTGATGTCACCAGAGCGGGTGTCCACCGGCCGGGCGCCCCGAGGATCGGAGGGGCGCCCGGTCCGGGCGACCAGCACGCGGGGGCCGAGAGGCCCGAGGGCCCCGATGTGTGGGAACGCCCCTACCTGGGCTCAAGCGGGGGAGCCGGCTGGCGGCGAGCCCGGCGGCGACCAAGAGCGAACGCGGCCAGCCCGAGGACGATCAGACCGGAGCCGGCCCCAACCCACAGAGCCACCGGGAATCCGGTGAAGGCCAGGGTCGGCGGCGGAGGCCCGGCCCCGCTGCTTGGGACGGTCGCCGGGGGCGGGCCCGGGCCGAGGTCGATCACGTTCGTGAACGCGTTGGCGATGGCCCGGTACCCGGCGGCGTTGGCGTCGTCGCCAAACCCTTCGGGCCCTCCTGGAGTGCAGTGGACGTCGAGCCAGCTGCACACCAGAAAGACGTTGCGAGGCACGACGCCCCACGGGGAGGGGACCAGATCGGTGAAGTCGGTGCTATCGAAGGCGGCCGCGACGTCGGCGGTTGGGACCCCGAAGCTCGCGTCGACCGACTGGATGGCGGCGTTGAGCTCGAGCAGCGAGCTCACCGACTGCTGCGCGGCAGCCTGGCCGCTCGGCCCGGTCAGCCACTCGATCAGGAATGGGTCGAAGTAGTTCATCCCGTAGATGGGAAGCCCGGCTCCTCCGGCCTGGCGAAGGGCGGCCAAGATGGTGGCCAGGTTGGTCTCGATGGTGGCCAGCGCCTGCTGGACGCAAGCGGTGGCCGCTTGGCCGGTGCGGGAGCCGCAACCCACGATGTCGTTGCCGCCGATGTCGATGGTGACGAGGGCCACCTGCCCCGGGTGGGCGGCGAGGAACGACTCGGCCCCTGCCAGCTGGCCATCGTGGATGAAGCTGGTCGTGGTGGCCCCCGAGACAGCCAGGTCCACCAGCTGCAGGTCGGGGATGGCGACGCGCTCATCGGTCAGCAGGTCGTCGGCGTACCCCTGCCCGGGTGGGGCGGCAAAGCCGGCAGCGAGCGAGTCTCCGAGGGCCAGGTAGTAGCGGACGCTCAGGGAGGCCGGCGACGCCTGGATGTCCAGGGTCCCAGACAGGGTTTGGGTGGCCGATCCGGTGACGCTCGGGCTGGCCGAACGGGCGCTCACCACCCCTTGGAGCTGGGCGGTGCCTGGTTGGAGCGGGACACCGGCGGTAGGGCGCAGCGGGAGGGTGAACGTGCTGGGCGTGCTGGTGCAGGGAAGCGAGCCCAGCGTCGCGCTGGCACCCCCCGGGTGCTGGGTCAGCTGCGCGTTGATCGTGACCGTCGCCGCCTCGTTGCACGAGAGAGTCCCGCCCAGTGTGACCGAGCCGTCGGCCGCCAGCGAGAGTGGTTGGGATGACAGACGCACCGCGACCTGCAGCGGTGTCGGGGGGGCGACAGCGGAGTCAAAGGCGATCGGAACGGTGGCTCCGGCCAGGGTCGACAGGTCCTCGGCGCCGAGCACGCACGCTGCGGGCGCGGCGCAATCGATCAGCGGCGCGCCCGGAGCAGCGTCCGCGGCCTGGATCACCCGGGCGACCTCGAAGGAGAGTGAGAATGACCCGTCAGCAGCCACCGTGGTCTGCGCCCGGTCACTCAGGTAGCAGTCGCCCGGCGAGGTCGCGCCAGCCCGGCACTCAGCGACGGCGACCGGGTCTCCGGGGGTGAAGCCGGAGCCGACCACCTGGACCTGCTGGCCGTCCACCAGGCCAGTCGAGGGAGTGGCGGTGATCGAGGGGGAGCCGGCGGCCGCCGCCAGTTGAGGGCCCGCCACTGCAGCAGCAGCCATCGACGTGGCGAGGGCGAAGGTCGCGGCCAGTCGTACCAGCAAGGTGGGAGAGAGGCGAGCGAACGTGAGCCAACGGTACCGATGGCGAGGAGGTCGTGCTGGGTTCTCCACTGGCATTGGCGTGGGACGGCGTGGACCGCCACAGAACGATCGGTCCGCTGTCCAGGCCCCCGCCACGCCGAGCAGAGCCGGTCCGTGCGCACCACGCCGGTCGAAGAGGTGCCGAACGCCACGCCTGGCCCAACGCCAAGCCCGTCGCCCGAATCGGGGAACGGGTGGCGTCGTTTGTCGGATCGGCCAGAGCCGACCTCTGGAGAGGCCATCGGGTGGGCCGAGCGGACAGCTTGGCGGCGGGAACCGACGACCGCGACCGCAAGCCGGTGAGGGATGACCTGCCCGCCGTCTTGCCAGCACTGCCGATGCCGGGGCGGTGCCAGTCGCGCGCCGAGGTGCCGCGCGCTAACCTTGCCACCTGACCGTCACGTGGGTCCAGTGAGGCCCATACGGGAGGAGCGATGGCCGAACGCGAGCGCAGTCACACCCGCCCGCTCGGCGGTCGCTTCGTTCCCACCGCCCAGGTCCTTTCGGCCACCGACGTCCAACGCGCCCTGGTGCGGATGGCCCACGAGGTGGCCGAGCGCAACGGGGGCCTGGAGGGCGTGGTCCTGATCGGCCTGCAGACCGGCGGGGTGTGGCTGGCCCGGCGGATCGCCCAGGTGCTGGCCGAGAGCGAGGGCGAAGAGGTCCCGGTCGGGACGCTCGACGTCGCCTTCTACCGCGACGACATCGGCCTGCGCCCGGTGCTGCCCGAGGCGGCGACCGAGATCCCAGTCGACCTGACCGGCCGCTTGGTGGTGCTGGTGGACGACGTCCTGTTCACCGGGCGCACGGTGCGGGCGGCCCTCAATGCGCTGAGCGACTACGGGCGCGCCCGGGCCGTGCAGCTGGCGGTGATGGTGGACCGAGGCCACCGGGAGCTGCCGATCCGCCCCGACTACGTCGGCAAGAACCTGCCCACCCGGCGTGACGAGATGGTCGACGTGACCGAGGACGGGGTGGCGATCGGGACCCTGGTGCCTCGGTGAGCGCGACCGCCCACGCCGGCCCGGTGCCGGCCGGCCCGGCGCCAGTCGGCATGGGGCCCCACCTGCTCTCGGTGGCCGACCTGGGGCGCCAGGGGATCGCCGAGGTGCTCGACGTCGCCGAGGCCTTCGCCGAGGTCGAGCAGCGAGCCATCCCCAAGGTCCCCACCCTTCGGGGCAAGGTGGTCGCCACCGTCTTCTTCGAGGAGTCGACCCGCACCAGGCTGAGCTTCGAGACCGCGGCCAAGCGGCTCTCGGCCGACGTCCTGTCGCTGGCGGTGGCCCAGTCCTCGGTGGCCAAGGGGGAGTCGCTGCGGGACACCGTCCAGACCGTCGAGGCCCTGGGGATCGACGCGATCGTGCTGCGGCACCGATGTGCCGGGGCTCCGGCCCAGGTGGCCCGGTGGGTCCAGCGGGCCCGGGTGCTCAACGCCGGCGACGGCTGGCACGAGCATCCGACCCAGGCGCTGGTCGACTGCTTCACCGTGCGCCAGGTGCGGGCCGAGGCGGTCGGGGCCACGCCGGCAGCCCTCGGGACCTCCTGCTTCGAGGGCCTGCGGGTGCTCATCGTGGGCGACGTCCGCCACAGCCGGGTGGCCCGCTCCCAGATCCTCGCCTACCAGGCCGTCGGGGCCGAGGTGGCGGTGTGCGGGCCGGCCAGCCTGCTGCCGGCCGGCCTGGAGGACTGGGGGGTGTCGGTGGCGCCCGACTTCGACGAGGCGTTGGGCTGGGCCGACGTGGTCTCGCTGCTGCGGCTGCAGGCCGAGCGGGGGAGCGGGGCGTTCGTCCCCTCGCTGCGGGAGTACACCGCCGGCTGGGGGCTGACCGCCGAGCGGGTGCGCCGGCTGGCTCCCGGTGCCGTGGTCACCCACCCGGGGCCGATGGTGCGTGGGGTGGAGATCGCCTCGGCGGTGGCCGACCTCCCGTCGGTGGTCGCGACCCGCCAGGTGGCCAACGGGGTCGCGGTCCGCATGGCGGTGTTGTTCCTGCTGCTCGGCGAGCCGTCGGCCGGCGTGGTGGGGTCTGGCGGTGCCTGAGCCGCCGCCGGTGGTGGTCCGGGGCGGCCGGGTGGTCGCCGGGGGCCGGGCCCGCCGGGCCGACGTCGTGCTGATCGGGGGGGTGGTCGCCGCCATCGGCCCCGATGTGGCGGTGCCGCCCGGCGCCGTGGTCCTCGACGCCGGGGGCTGCCTGGTGAGCCCGGGCCTGGTCGACCTGCACGCCCACCTCCGCCAGCCGGGCCATGAGGAGGCCGAGACCCTGGCCAGCGGCTGTCGGGCGGCCGCCCTCGGCGGGTTCACCGCGATCGTGGCCATGCCCAACACCGATCCCCCGATCGACTCGGCGGCGGTGGTCGAGGAGGTGCGTGCCCTCGCGGCTGGCCAGCCGTGCGAGGTCCTGGTGGCTGGCGCCATCACGGTCGGCCGGCGGGGCGAGCGGTTGGCTCCGCTGCGGGAGCTGGCCGCGCTCGGGGTTCGCCTGTTCACCGACGACGGGGCCGGGGTGCAAGACGGGGGGCTGCTGCTTCGGGCCCTCGAGTACGCCCGGGGGCTCCCGGTGGTCCTGGCCGAGCACTGCGAGGACGCTGCCATCGCCGGTGGCGGGTGCATGCACGAGGGGGCCTGGTCGGCCCGCCTCGGCCTGCCCGGGGTGCCGGCGGCCGCCGAGGAGGCGATGCTGGCTCGTGACCTCGCCTTGGTGGCCGAGGCCGGCGCGCCCATGCACTTCCTGCACCTGTCCACCCGGGGCTCGATCGGGCTGCTGGCAGCCGCCCGGGCCCGCGGACTGCCGGTCACCGCCGAGGTCACCCCGCACCACCTGGCGCTGACCGACGCGGCGGTCCAGGGGTACGACCCGGTGTTCAAGGTCAACCCGCCGCTGCGCCCGGAGGCCGACGTCGACGCGCTGCGCCGGGCGCTCGCCGAGGGGACCGTGGACGCGGTGGCCACCGATCACGCGCCACATCCGCCCGAGGCCAAGGACCGCCCGTTCGAGGAGGCGCCCCCGGGGATGCTCGGCTTGGAGACCGCCCTGAGCGTGACCGTGACCGCGCTGAGCGGGCAGCTCCGGCCCGAGCAGGTGCTGGCCCGGATGACCGAGGCCCCGGCGGCCATCGCCCGGGTCTCGCCGGCCTGGCGACCCCGGGCCGCCGCGCAGGGCGGCCCGCTCGTGGTGGGGGCGGCCGCGCACCTGTGCGTGTTCGACCCGGCCGCCACCTGGACGGTCGATCCGGGCGCGCTGGCCAGCCGCAGCGCCAACACCCCCTTCGCTGGCCGCACCCTCACCGGCCGGGTCCGCCACACCGTCTACGCCGGCACGCCGGTGGTCGTCGACGCGGAGCTGGTCGGGTGAGCCGGGAGCCCGCAGTGCTGGTGCTGGCGGACGGCACGGCGTTCCGGGGCGAGGCCGCCGGCGCGCTGGCGTCGGTCGGGGTGGCCACCGGGGAGCTGGTGTTCAACACCGCCCTGAGCGGCTACCAGGAGGTGATCACCGACCCGTCCTACGCCGGCCAGGTGGTGGCCTTCACCTACCCCCACGTCGGCAACTACGGGACCAACCCCGACGACGACGAATCCCGCCGGCCGTTCTGCGCCGGGGTGGTGGTCCGGGACCTGGTGGAGGTCCCGTCCAACTGGCGCTCGACCAGGAGCCTGGAGGCGTTCCTGCTCGACCACGGCGTCCCGGCGATGACCGGGGTGGACACCCGCCGCCTGACCCGCCACGTTCGCCACGCCGGAGCGCTGCCGTGCGCCATGGGGACCGGCGGGCAGGAGGAGGTGGCCGCCGCCGCCCGGCAGGCGCCATCGACCACCGGGCGGGATCTCGTGCGCGAGGTCACCATCACCAGCCGGGCCACCCGGGCCGGTGGGGGGCGCCGGGTGGTGGTCCTCGACTTCGGGGTGAAAGAGACCATGCTCCGTCAGCTCTCGGCGCTCGCCTCGTTGACCGTGGTGCCGGCAGCCACCTCCGCCGAGGAGGTCCTGGCCCTCCAGCCCGACGGGGTGTTCCTGTCCAACGGGCCCGGTGACCCGGCCGCCCTGGGCGGCCCGGTGGCCACCATCGCCGAACTGGTGGGCAGGGTGCCGATCTTCGGCATCTGCCTGGGCCACCAGCTCCTCGGCCTGGCGCTGGGGGGGACCACCTACAAGCTGCACTTCGGCCACCACGGCACCAACCACCCGGTCCGCCGGCTGGCGACCGGGACGGTCGAGATCACCAGTCAGAACCACAACTACGCGCTGGACGTGTCGGGAGTGGCGGGTGCCACCGTCACCCACGTGAACCTGAACGACGGGGTGGTGGAGGGGTTCGCGCTCGAGCGGGCGGCCGCGTTCTCGGTCCAGTACCACCCGGAGGCCGGGCCTGGCCCCCACGATGCGCGGTACCTGTTCGACCAGTTCGGACAGTTGATGGCAGCTGGCGTCCGCAAGCGGGGCCGCTGAGTGCCCCGGCGCCACGACCTCGAGTCGATCCTGGTGGTGGGGTCCGGGCCGATCGTGATCGGCCAGGCCTGCGAGTTCGACTACTCGGGCACCCAGGCCTGCAGGGTGCTCACCGAGGAGGGCTACCGGGTCGTGCTGGTCAACTCCAACCCGGCCACGATCATGACCGACCCGGCCACCGCCGACCGCACCTACGTCGAGCCGCTCGACCCCGACGTGGTCACCGCGATCATCGAGCGGGAGCGGCCCGACGCGGTGCTCCCGACGCTGGGCGGCCAGACCGCCCTCAACCTCACCATGACCCTGGCCGAGCGGGGAACCCTCGACGCGCTGGGGGTGGAGGTGATCGGGGCCCGGCCCGAGGCGATCGCCACCGCCGAGGACCGGGAGCGCTTCAAGCAGGCGATGGGGGAGATCGGCCTCGAGGTGCCGCGCTCTGGCTTCGCCCACTCGGTGGAGGAGGCGCTGGCGTTCGGGGACGAGATCGGCTACCCGGTGATCCTCCGACCCAGCTACATCCTCGGCGGTTCGGGCTCCGGGGTCGCCCGCGACCCCGACCAGCTGGCCAGCTTGGCCCGGGTGGGCCTGGCGGCCAGCCCCATCGGAGAGGTGCTGGTCGAGCGGTCGATCGTCGGCTGGAAGGAGTTCGAGCTCGAGGTCATGCGGGACCGGGCGGACAACTGCGTGGTGGTCTGCTCGATCGAGAACCTGGACCCGATGGGGGTCCACACCGGAGACTCGATCACGGTGGCGCCGGCCCAGACCCTCACCGACGTCGAGTACCAGGCGATGCGCGACGACGCCTTCGCCTGCATGCGCCGCGTGGGGGTGGAGACCGGCGGGTCCAACGTTCAGTTCGCGGTGAATCCGGCCGATGGCACCCGGATGATCATCGAGATGAACCCTCGGGTCTCCCGCTCGTCGGCCTTGGCCTCCAAGGCCACCGGCTTCCCGATCGCCAAGATCGCTGCCCGCCTGGCCGTGGGCTACGAGCTCCCCGAGATCGCCAACGACATCACCCGGGCCACCCCGGCCTCCTTCGAGCCGACCATCGACTACGTGGTGACCAAGGTGCCCCGGTTCGCGTTCGAGAAGCTGGTCGGGGCCGAGCCCACCTTGGGCACCAAGATGCAGTCGGTCGGGGAGGCCATGGCCATCGGCCGGACCTTCTGCGAGTCGCTGCAGAAGGCGCTGCGCTCGATGGAGCAGGGCCGCGACGGGCTCAATGCCGACCGGGCGGAGGCCGCCCTGGCCGGGCTGGGCCGGGCCGAGCTGCTCGAGCGGGTCGCGGTGGCGACCCCTGAGCGGATCTTCGAGGTCGAGGCGGCGCTGCGGGCCGGCGCCAGCGTGGCCGAGGTGGCGGCGGCCAGTGGGATCGACCGGTGGTTCTTGACCCAGATCGCCCGCATCACCGACACCAGGGCTGCGCTCGAGGCGCACCGTCGGGCCTGGCCGCAGGACCCGGCCGGCTCGCTTGGGGCCGACGACTGGCGGCGGGCCAAGCGGCTCGGGTTCTCCGACGCCCAGCTGGCCTACCTGCTCGGCACCGACGAGCGGCGAGTGCGGGCCGCCCGGCTGGCGGCCGGGGTGGTCCCCACCTTCAAGACCGTCGACACCTGCGGGGCCGAGTTCGCGGCCGACACCCCCTACCACTACTCCTGCTACGAGGACGAAGAGGAGGTCCGCCCGTCCGAGCGCCCCCGGGTGGTGATCCTGGGCTCGGGTCCCAACCGCATCGGCCAGGGCATCGAGTTCGACTACTGCTGCGTGCACGCCAGCACCGCCCTGCGAGCCGCCGGGTACGAGACGGTGATGGTCAACTGCAACCCCGAAACGGTCTCGACCGACTACGACACCTCGGACCGGCTCTACTTCGAGCCGCTGTCGGCCGAGGACGTCGTGAACGTGGTCGAGGCCGAGCGCCGGGCCAGCCGAGGGGCCGGCGAGGTGCGGGGGGTGGTGGTCTCTCTGGGCGGCCAGACCCCGCTCAAGCTGGCGGCCGCGCTCGGCGACCTGGTGCTCGGGACCCCGCCGGCCTCGATCGACCTGGCCGAGGACCGGGAGCGCTGGAACGCACTGTGCGCCGAGCTTGGGATCGCGCAGCCCCCGGGCGGGACCGCGACCAGCCTCGAGGAGGCGCTGGCGGTGGCCCGGTCGGTGGGCTACCCGGTGCTGGTCCGGCCCAGCTACGTGCTGGGCGGTCGGGCCATGGAGATCGTCTACGACGACGAGGGCATGCGCCGGGTCATGGCCTCGGTGGCGGCCGGGATGGCCCGAGAGGGCGGGGTCAGCGCCGAGCGCCCGGTGCTGGTCGACCGGTTCTTGGAGGACGCGATCGAGGTCGACGTCGACGCGGTGCGCGACCGCGACGGCGAGGTCCTGGTCGCCGGGGTCATGGAGCACGTCGAAGAAGCCGGCGTGCACTCGGGGGACTCGGCCTGCGCGCTGCCGCCGCAGTCCCTTCCGGCCACGGTGGTGGCCGAGCTCGAGGCCCATACCCGGGCCATCGCCGGGGCGCTCGCGGTGGTCGGCCTGCTCAACGTGCAGTACGCGGTGAAGGACGGGGCGGTCTACGTGCTGGAGGCCAATCCCCGGGCCAGCCGGACCGTGCCGTTCGTGGCCAAGGCGACCGGGCTCCCCCTGGCCCAGGTGGCCGCCCGCCTGCTGGTGGGCGAGACCCTGGCCGAGCTCCGGGCGGCCGGCCATCTGGGCCCGACCCGGCCAGGCCGGCATGTCGCGGTGAAAGAGGCGGTCCTGCCCTTCGACCGGTTCCCCGGCGTCGACAGCGTCTTGGGACCCGAGATGCGCTCGACCGGCGAGGTCATGGGGGTGGACACCACCTTCGGGCTGGCCTTCGCCAAGAGCCAGATGGCGGCCGGGACCCGTCTGCCGGCGTCGGGCACCGTGTTCTTGTCGCTGGCCGACCGAGACAAGCCGGCCGGCCTGGCGGTGGCCCGGCGCCTGGCCGAGCTCGGGTTCTCGCTCGTGGCCACCAGCGGGACGGCCGAGCTGCTCCGCCGCAGCGGCCTGGCGGTCGACGCGGTGGTGGCCAAGGTGGGCGAGGACGGCACCGGCCCCCATGCCCCCGAGCTGATCGAAGCCGGCCGGGTCCAACTGGTGGTGAACACCCCCCGGGGCCGGGGGCCGAGGGCCGACGGCGAGCACATCCGCCAGGCGGCGCTGGCCAACCGGGTGCCCTGCCTCACCACCCTGGCGGCGGCCCGGGCCGCGGTGGCCGGCATCGCCGACTGGGAGCGCCACCGTCTCTCGGTGCGCGCCCTGCAGGACCTCCACTCGCCCCCAGGGCCCCTGCGGCTCCTGCGGCGGTGGCTGTGGCGGACCGGCCGGCGCCTGCGCCACGCGGTGGCGCCGCGGCCGTTCCCGCCGTCGGCCGGAACCCGGTTCCTGGGCCCGGCCCGCCGGGCCGCCCCGGGTGGTGCGCCGGCGCTGGCCAACGTGGCGCCGCCGAGTGCGGCGGCCGGGCGATGAGCGGGCGGTGACCGACCTGGCCACCGCAGTGGGCAGCGTGGCCCTGCGCAACCCGGTGCTCACCGCCTCGGGCACCGCCGGCTACGGCACCGAGCTCGCCGCCTACGGTCCGCTCTCGGCCTTGGGCGCCCACGTGGTGAAGTCGCTCGCCGCCGAGCCGTGGCCGGGGAACCCGCCCCCTCGGCTGGCCGCCGCCGACGGGAACATGCTCAACAGCGTCGGCCTGGCCGGCCCCGGTGTTGGGTCGTGGCTCGAGCATCAGCTGCCGGCGCTGCGGGGGGCCGGGGTGCCGGTGGTGGTGAGCATCTGGGGCCGCACGGTCGAGGGGTTCGCGCAGGCGGCGGCGGCGCTGCGGGGGGTGGGGCCGCCGGTGGTCGCCCTCGAGGTGAACGTGAGCTGTCCCAACCTGAAGGACCGCTCGCGGATGTTCGCCCACGACCCGGTGGCCACCGCCGAGGCGGTGGCGGCGTCCGACTGCGGCCTGCCGCGCTGGGCCAAGCTCAGCCCGGGCGTGGCCGACATCTGCGAGATCGCGGCGGCCGCGCTGGGCGCCGGTGCGGAGGCTTTGACCCTGGTGAACACGGTGCCGGCGATGGTGGTCGACCCGGCCACCCGGCGGCCGGTGCTCGGCGCCGGCACCGGCGGGCTGTCCGGGCCGGCCCTGCGGCCGGTCGCCGTCCGGGCGGTGGCCGAGTGCCGGGCCGCGTTCGGGGGCATCGGCATCGTGGGGGTGGGCGGGGTCGCCACCGGCCGCGACGCGGCCGAGCTGCTGGTGGCCGGGGCCGACGCGGTCGAGGTTGGCACCGCGACGTTCCGGGATCCACGGGCGCCGTGGCGGGTGCTCGAGGGTCTGGCGACCTGGTGCGCGCACCACGGCGTCGCCTCGGTGCGCGAGCTGGTGGGTTCGCTGCATGACTGAGCACTTCTGCGAGCGGCTGCGACGCCGGTTGGACGAGCGCGGCCCGTTGTGCGCCGGCATCGACCCGAGCCCGGCGGCCCTGGCGCACTGGGGCCTGGCCGACTCGGCGCAGGGCGCGGCCGAGTTCGCGCTGCGCTACCTCGACGCGCTGGCCGAGACGGTGGCGGTGATGAAACCCAACGTCGCGTTCTTCGAGCAGTACGGCGCGGCGGGCATGGCCGCGCTGGAACAGTTCGTGGCGGCGGCCCGGGACGCCGGCGTGCTCACCATCCTCGACGCCAAGCGCGCCGACATCGGGTCGACCAACGCCGCCTACGCCCGGGCGTGGCTGGATCCCTCGGCGAGCTTGGCCGGCGACGCGCTCACCGTCACCCCCTACCTCGGCGTGGAGGCGCTCAAGCCGTTCTTTGCCGCCGCGGCCGCGACCGGTCGTGGGGTGTTCGTGGTGGTCCGCAGCTCCAACCCCGAGGGTCGCGGCCTGCAGCAGGCGGTGGAGGCCGACGGTCGCAGCGTGGAGGCATCGCTCCTCGACGCGCTGGCCCGGCACCCCGACGGGCCCGGCGCAGTGGTGGGGCTCATCGCCGGGGCGGCACCGCTGCCGCTGCCCGAGGGGATCTGCTATCTGGCTCCAGGGCTGGACAGCCAGGGGGCCGGCCTGGACGACCTGGCGGCCCAGTTCGGCGGGGTGGCGGCACCAGTCGCGGTCAACCTCTCGCGCGCGTTGGCTGGCGCCGGCCCGCGCCGTGGTGCGCTGGTGGATGCCGCGGCGCGGGCCCAGGAGCGCATCGCCGGGGGGTTGCGACCCCGACGGGGCTGAGGCGCTATCGTCGGGGCATGCCTCAACCGCCCGCACTCACCGCTGAGCAGCGTCAGGCCGCGCTGCAGAAGGCCGCCAAGGTGCGCCGTGAGCGTGCCGACGTGAAGGAGAAGTTGAAGCTCGGATCCCTCACGCTCGCTGAGCTGCTCGAGAAGGCCGAGGGCGACGAGACCGTCGGGAAGATGAAGGTGCTCTCGGTGCTCGAGTCACTGCCGGGCCTGGGCAAGGTGAAGGCACGGCGGCTCATGGACACCGTCGGGATCAGCGAGAGCCGCCGCCTCCAGGGGTTGGGCGCCAAGCAGCGCGCCGACCTCCTGAAGGCCACCGCACGCTAGCGGGGCAGGGACCCACTCCGGCGTCGCTGACCTTCGTCCTCGTCGGTCCCGGCGGCGCCGGGAAGGGCACCGTCTCCCGGGCGCTGGTCGACCGGGACCCCAAGCTCTGGCTGAGCCGATCCTGGACCACGCGCCCCCGGCGCCCGAGCGAGGACGAGGACGCCTACGTGTTCGTGGACGAGGCGACCTTTCGAGCCCGGGCCGAGGCCGGCGGGTTCTTGGAGTGGGCCGAGTTCCTCGGCCACCTCTACGGCACGCCCAATCCCGAGCCGCCCGAGGGCTGCGACGTCCTGCTCGAGATCGACGTCCAGGGGGCCCGCCAGGTGCTGGCCCGCCGGCCGTCGTCGGTGGTGATCTTGCTGTTGCCGCCGTCCGACGAGGTGCAGGCGGCCCGGCTGGCGGCTCGGGGCGACCCGCCCGAGCAGGTCGCGGCCCGCATCGAGACCGGCCGCGAGGAGGTGCGCCAGGCTCGGCAGTTCGCCCACCACGAGGTGGTGAACGACGACCTGGACCGGGCCACCACCGAGGTGGCCGGTATAGTTGACGCTGCCCGTGCTGCGCATCTCGAGCATTCCTGAGGGCACCGTCTCGATCGATCCGGAGGACCCATGGCCACGAAGGGCCGGCCGACACTGATGGACCCGCCCATCGAAGAGCTGCTGGACAAGGTGGACTCGAAGTTCACCCTGGTGGCTCTGGGGGCCTTGCGGGCCCGGCAGGTGAACGCCTACTACAACAGCCTGGGCGAGGGACTGGGCCGCATCGTCCCGCCCCAGGTGGCCTCGGTCTCTGGCAAGCCGCTGTCGATCGCCTTCGAGGAGATCGCCGAGTCCAAGGCCACCTACGTCCGGGTCGACCCCGACCAGCTGGCGGCCGAGGAGGCGCAGACCGAGGCGGCTCCGGGGGAGGCGGTCGAGGCCGAGGCCGCCGAGGCCCCCGACGAGGGCCCCGCCGCCAGCTGAGGCGGCACACCTTGCCCGACCGGCCCCAGCCGACCGTCGTCCTCGGGGTGACCGGGGGGATCGCCGCCTACAAGGCGGTCGAGGTCTGTCGGCGCCTGGTGGAGGCCGGCGCGCACGTGGTGCCGGTGCTGACCGCCGACGCCCGGCGCTTCGTCGGCGAGGCAACGTTCTCGGCGCTGGCGTCGGAGCCGGCCCAGACCGAGCTGTTCGGCGGACCGACGCCGATCCCCCATACCGCCCTCGGGCGGGCGGCCGAGGTGGTGGTGGTGGCCCCGGCCACCGCCGACTTCCTGGCCCGCTACGCCGCCGGCCTGGCCGGGGACCTGCTGGGGGCCACCTTGCTGGCCACCCAGGCGCCAGTGGTGGTGTGCCCGGCGATGCACACCGAGATGTGGGAGCACCCGAGCGTCCAGGAGAACCTGGCGACCTTGGTCCGCCGGGGGGTGACGGTGGTCCCGCCGGGCACCGGCCCTTTGGCCGCCGGGGACGTCGGCGTGGGCCGGCTCGCCGAGCCGGAGGCCATCGTCGAGGTGGTGCTGGGCATGCTCGGCGCCCACGGCGACCTGGCCGGGTACGCGGTGGCGGTGAGCGCCGGCGGCACCAGGGAGCCCATCGACCCGGTCCGGCACCTGTCCAACCGCTCCTCGGGCAAGCAGGGCCAGGCCCTGGCCCACGCCGCCCTGCGGCGGGGGGCCGAGGTCACCCTGGTCACCACGGTCGACCCGGTGCTGGCGCCCCATCCCCGCCTGCGGGTCGTTCGGGTCAGCACGGCGGCCGAGATGGAGGCGGCGATGGGCGTCGAGGCCGAGAAGGCCGACGCCATCATCATGGCGGCCGCGGTGGCTGACTTCCGGCCGGTCACAGTCGCCGACCACAAGCTCACCAAGGACCAGGGGGTACCCCAGCTGGTCCTGGAGAGGACCCCGGACATCCTGGCCGGCCTGGCCGCCCGGCGGCGACCGGGGCAGGTCATCGTCGGCTTCGCCGCCGAGACCGACGACCCGGTGGCGCGGGCCCGGGCCAAGCGGGCGGCCAAGGGTGTCGACCTCATGGTGGTCAACGACGTGAGCGCCCCGGGGGTCGGCTTCGACCACGACACCAATGCGGTGACCATCGTCTCGGCCAGCGGTGAGCAGGAGGTCCCGCTGAGCACCAAGACGGTGGTCGCCGACGCCGTCTTGGACCGGGTGGCCGAGCTGCTGGCCGCCGGGCACAGACTCACACCGGAGGGACACTGAGCATGCGGACCACCTTCACCTCGGAGTCGGTCACCGAGGGTCACCCGGACAAGATGGCCGACCAGATCTCCGACGCGGTGCTCGACGCGCTGTTGGAGCAAGACCCGATGAGCCGGGTGGCCTGCGAGACCCTCCTCACCACCGGCCTGGTGGTGGTGGCGGGGGAGGTCTCGACCGAGGCGACCGTCGACGTGACCGCGATTGCCCGCCAGGCGGTGTGCGAGATCGGCTACGACGACGACGCCACCGGGTTCAACGGGAACACCTGCGCGGTGCTGGTGTCGTTGGACAAGCAGTCGCCCGACATCGCCCAGGGCGTGGACCGGGCCTACGAGCTGCGTACCGGCAGCGGCGGCGAGGACGTCCGCAACGCCCAGGGCGCGGGGGACCAGGGCATGATGTTCGGCTTCGCCTGCGACGAGACGCCCGACCTCATGCCGATGCCCATCTGGCTGGCCCACCGGCTGTCCCAGCGGCTCACCCAGGTGCGTCGCATGGGCTCGCTGCCCTACCTGCGGCCCGACGGCAAGACCCAGGTGAGCGTGGTCTACGAGGACGGGCGGCCGGTCGGGGTGCAGACCGTGCTGGTCTCGACCCAGCACCAGCCGGGGATCGACATCGACACCCTGCTCGCGCCGGACATCACCGAGCAGGTGATCCTGCCGCTCATCCCCGAGGAGCTCGAGACCGAGGGCCTCTCCATCCTGGTCAACCCAACCGGGCGGTTCGAGCTCGGCGGCCCGCACGCCGACGCCGGGCTGACCGGCCGCAAGATCATCGTCGACACCTACGGGGGGATGGCCCGCCACGGCGGCGGGGCCTTCTCGGGCAAGGACCCCTCCAAGGTGGACCGCTCGGCCGCCTACGCCGCCCGCTGGGTGGCCAAGCACGTGGTGGCGGCCGGCGCCGCCCGTCGGTGCGAGGTGCAGGTCGCGTACGCGATCGGGGTGGCCCGGCCGGTGTCGCTGCTGGTCGAGACGTTCGGGACCGAGACGGTGGACCCGGCGAAGATCTCGGTCGCGATCGGGGAGCTGTTCGACCTGCGTCCGGCGGCCATCATCGAGGAGCTCGACCTTCGGCGGCCCATCTACAAGGGCACCGCTGCCTACGGCCACTTCGGCCGGGGCGAGAAGGAGTTCACCTGGGAGGCGACGCCCCGCGTCGACGACCTGAAGCGGGCGCTCGGCCTCTAGCCGGGCACCGCGGGGCCCGGCCCATGGCAATGGTGCGGGTGGTCCCCGACGTCTCGGGCCTGGACAAGCCGTTCGACTACGCCGTCCCCCCCGAGCTTCGGGCGATCCGTCCGGGGACGGTGGTCCGGGTGCCCTTGCACGGCCGGACGGTCAGCGGGTGGGTGGTGGCCGACGGCATCGAGCCCGAGGGTGGGCTCGAGCTCAAGGCGGTGGCGGCGGTGGCCGGCCTCGGCCCCCCGCCCGAGGTGGTCGACCTCACGGCCTGGGTGGCCTGGCGGTGGGCCGGCCCCCGGCGGGCCCTCCTGCGGGCGGCGTCCCCGCCCCGCCGACTCAGCGCGCTCCCGGTGCCGCCGGCCCCGGGCCCCCTCCCGGCGGTGCCGCCGGGCCCGCTCGCCCGGGCGGCCGAGGCTGCGTTGGCGCAGCCCGGGCGGCCGGGCCTGCTCGTGCCGGGCCCGGCCACCGATCCCCTCGACGCGGTGCTGGCGGCGTGCGCACGGGCCGGGGGCGCGGTCGTGGTGCTGGTGCCCTCGGTTGGCTGGGCCGAGCGGCTCCGGGCCCGGCTGGCACGGCGGGGCCTGGCGGTGGCCGGTTCCTGGGCCGAGGCCGCCGCCGGCTGGCCGGTGGTGGTGGGGACCCGCTCGGGGGCGTTCGCGCCCGTCTCGCGCCTCGGCGCGGCGGTGGTCCTCGACGCCCACGACGAGGCCTACCGCGAGCAGCGCTCGCCACAGTTCGACGCCGCCACGGTGCTGGCCGAGCGGTGCCGCCGGGCCGGCGCCCCCTGCCTGCTGGTCTCGGCGACCCCCGACCTGGCCCAGCTGGTCGCCGCTCGGCGCGTCGAGGTGCCCCGGGAGCTGGTCCGGCGGGGCTGGCCGGCGGTGCGCGTGGTCGACCGCCGCCTCGCCGACCCGCGCACCGGCCGGTACTCCGAGGAACTGGTGCGAGTGGCCCGAGCCGAGCACCCCCACCCGGTCGTCGTCGTGCACCACCGGCGGGGGCGGGGGCGCCTGCTCGCCTGTGCCCACTGCGGGGAGCTGGCCCGGTGCGAGCGCTGCGGGCACTCGGTCGGCGAGGTTGGCGAGGACGGGGCACGGCTCGGCTGTGCCACCTGCTCGCTGGAGCGGCCTCGGCTGTGCCTGGCCTGCGGGAACCTGCGGCTGAAGGTGCTGCGGGTCGGGGTGAGCCGGGTCCGCGAGGAGCTGGCGGCCCTCCTCGGGCGGGAGGTCGGGGAGGTCACCGCCGAGCACGAGGAGCTGCCGGCGACCCCGGTGATGGTGGGCACCGAGGCGGTGCTGCACCGGCTCCGACGGGCCTCGGTGGTCGCGTTCGTGGACTTCGACCTCCACCTGCTCGCCCCCCGGCTGGCCGCCGGGGAGCACTCGTTGGCCCTGCTGGCCCGGGCCGGGCGGCTGGTGGGCGGGCGGGGCAGCCCGGGCGCCGGCGTGGTGCTGGTCCAGACCAGGCTGCCCGATCACGAGGTCCTGGCGGCTGCGGTGGCCGGCGACCCCGACGTGTTCCTCCGGCCCGAGCTGGAGCTCCGCCGCCAGCTGGCGCTGCCGCCATTCGGCGCGCTGGCCGAGCTGCACGGGCCCGGCGCCGCCGAGTACGCCGCCGCGCTCGGCCTGGACGGCGCCCCCCTCGACGCCGACCGGTGGCTGGTCCGAGCGTCGGGGCACCGCGAGCTGTGCGACCGGCTGGCTGCCCGTCCCCGGGGCCCGGCGGTGCGGGTGGTGGTCGACCCGGCCAGTGTCTGAGCGTGGCCCAGTACCATGGGCGGCGCCATGGGCACCTTCACCATCCGCCAGTACGGCGACCCCGTCCTGCGTCAGCCGACCCGGGAGATCGACGACATCGACGCCCGGGTGGTCAAGCTGGCCCAGGACATGATCGAGACCATGCACGCCGCCCCCGGCGTGGGGCTGGCCGCCAACCAGGTCGGGGTCCAGCGGCGGCTGTTCGTCTACGACATCGGCGACGGCCCCAAGGTGGTGCTCAATCCGAGGATCGTCGAGTCCTCCGGGGAGTGGACCTTCGAAGAGGGGTGCCTCTCGGTGCCCGGCCTGTCCTGGCCGATCGTCCGGCCCAAGGAGGTCCACCTGGTCGGGATCGACCTGGACGGCAACGAGCTGTCCATCGAGGCGAGCGAGTACCTGGGGCGGGTGTTCCAGCACGAGGTGGACCACCTCGACGGGACCTTGCTGATCGAGCGCCTCGACGAGGACCAGCGGCGGGAGGCCCGGGGGATCCTGCGGGCTCGGGCCCTCGGCCTCTCCGAGGAACGGCCGGCCGGAGGGTAGGGGACCGCCCACGGGCGATCGGCCAGCGCCAGGCGACCGCTCGTCGGGGCGGCGCCGCCCCCTCCGGTGCCGTGGCCGCCGGCCGGCCGCCAGCACCCCCAGACGGCCCGTAGCGTGAAAGTGATGGCTCGCTTGGCCTACCTGGGCACGCCGGCGTTCGCGGTGCCGCCGTTGCAGGCCCTGCTCGACGCCGGCCACCAGATCGAGCTGGTGGTGAGCGCACCCGACCGCCGGCGGGGCCGGGGCCGAACGGCCAGTCCCTCAGCGGTCAAGGCGGCGGCGCTGGCGGCCGGCCTGGCGGTCAGCGACTCGCTCGAGCCGTTGGCCAAGGGGGCGGTCCGGCCCGAGCTCGGCGTGGTCGTCGCCTACGGCCGCCTCATCCCCAAGGCGGTCCTCGACGCGGTGCCGATGGTCAACCTGCACTTCTCCCTCCTGCCCCGCTGGCGTGGGGCGGCGCCGCTCGAGCGGGCCATCCTGGCCGGTGACCGCACCACCGGGGTCTGCGTCATGGCGGTCGAGGAGGGGTTGGACACCGGGCCGATCTACGCCCGGGCGGAGGTGGAGATCGGCCCCGAGGAGCACCTGGTGCCGCTGCGCCAGCGCCTGGTCGAGCTGGGCAGCCGGTTGTTGGTCGAGGTGGTGGCGGGGGGGATCGGCGGCCTGCCCGAGCCGGTTCCCCAGGTCGGCGAGGCCAGCTACGCCCGCAAGCTCGCCCCCGAGGAGCTCGAGATCGACTGGAGCCGGCCGAGCGCTGCGGTCCTGGCGCTCGTCCGCCTGGACCGGGGTGCCCACACCAGCGCGGCCGGCCGGCGGCTGCTGGTCCTCGACGCGACCCGCACCGAGGAGCGGCCGGACGGCTCACCACCGGGCACCCTGCGGGGCGAGCTGGTGACCACCGGCGACGGGGCGGTGCGCCTGCTCAGGGTCCAACCTGAGGGCCGGCGCCCGATGGCGGCCGCCGAGTGGCTCCGGGGGAGCCGCCTCGGCCCTGGTGCCCGGCTCGGGTCGCCGTGAGCTCCGCCGACCGGCGGCACGCGCTCCGTAGGCTGGGGCCGGTGGGAGCACACGGGGGCGGCCAGCGAGACCCAGGGCCGCCGGGACGCCTCAAAGTGGCGCCGTCGGTGCTCTCGGCCGACTTCGGGAACCTGGCCGAGGCGGTCGGCGAGGTGGCCAGCGCCGCGGACTGGCTGCACGTCGACGTGATGGACGGCCACTTCGTTCCCAACCTGACCATCGGCCCTCCGGTGGTGGCGTCGCTGCGCCGCCACAGCGGGCTGTTCTTCGACTGCCACCTGATGATGACCGACCCCGGCCGCTACCTGGAGGCGTTCCGGGACGCCGGGGCCGACTCGCTCACCGTCCACGTCGAGGTCGGCCACACCGCCGAGCTGGTGGCCGCGATCCGCCAGCTCGGCCTGCGAGCCGGCGTGGCGCTCAACCCCGACACCCCGTTCGACGCGGTGGCGCCGGTGCTGGACCGGGTGGACCTGGTGCTGTGCATGACCGTGTTCCCCGGCTTCGGTGGTCAGGCGTTCATGGCGGAGGTCTTGGACAAGGTGGCCGAGGTGCGGGCCGCCCTCGACCGCCGCGGGCTGGCGGTCGATCTCGAGGTCGACGGCGGGATCGACCGCCACACCGCCGTCCGGGCGGTCCAGGCCGGGGCGAACGTCCTGGTGGCCGGCAGCGCGGTGTTCGGTGGCGAGGCGCCCTGGGAGGCGGTCGAGCAGATCCGCCACGCCGCCGAGGCGGCCGCGCCGCGATGATCCGTGCCCTCTGTCCAGGGATTCTCGGCCGGACCGGTAGGATCGAGCCGCCTATGCCGATCGCAAAGGACGCCGACCAAGCGCGCGACCAGCGGTACATGGCGCGGGCCATCGAGCTGGCCGCCGAGGCGCGGCCCCAGACCTCGCCCAACCCATGGGTGGGGGCGGTGGTGGTGCCGGCCCGTCCGTCGGTGACCTTCGAGGGCCGGACCGCGCCGGCCGGCGGGGACCACGCCGAGGTCCAGGCCCTGGCCCGAGCCGAGGCAGCCGGCCTGGCCGCCGGGGCCACCCTCTACAGCACGCTCGAGCCTTGCGCCCACCACGGCCGGACCCCGCCGTGCGTGGACGCGGTGATCCGGGCCGGGATCGCCCGGGTGGTGGTGGGGATGGTCGACCCCGACCCAAAGGTGCAGGGACGGGGGATCGAAGCCCTGCGCAAGGCCGGCATCGAGGTGACCACTGGGGTGTGCGAGGAGGCGGTGGCTGAGCAGCTGGCGCCGTACGTGAAGCACCGGCTGACCGGCCGGCCGTGGGTGGTGCTCAAGCTGGCCCTCACCCTGGACGGTCGGACCGCGGCCCCCGACGGCTCCAGCCGCTGGATCACCGGTCCGGCCGCCCGGGCGGACGTCCACCGGTTGCGGGCCTGCTCCGACGCGGTGGTGGTGGGGGCCGGGACGGTGCGAGCCGACGATCCCGAACTGACCGTCCGGCTGGCCGGCGGCGATGCGCCAGCCCGCCAGCCCCTGCGGGTGGTGCTGGGCCGGGCACCGCAGGCGGCCCGGGTGCGGCCGGCCCTCGAGCTCGACGGGGACTTGGGGGCGGTGCTCGACCAGCTGGGCCGGCGGGGCGCGCTCCAGGTGCTGGTCGAGGGAGGGGCCCGGGTGGCCCATCAGTTCCACTCGGCCGGCTTGGTCGACCGGTACGTGTTCTACCTGGCCCCGGCGCTGGCCGGCGGCGACGACGCCCGGGGGGCGTTCGCCGGTCCGGCGGCGCCGAGCGTGCGCGAGTTCTGGCGAGGCCGGTTGGTGTCGGTCGAGCGGTTGGGGGACGACCTGCGGGTGGAGGTGGCGGCCTGATGCCGCTCGCCTCTATCCCCGAGGCGATCGACGCGATCGGGCGCGGCCAGATGGTGGTGGTGGTCGACGACGCCGACCGGGAGGACGAGGGCGACCTGATCATGGCGGCTGAGGCGGCCACCCCCGAGAAGATCGCGTTCTTCCTCCAGCACACCTCGGGGGTCATCTGCGTCCCGATCACCCCGGAGCGGGCCGACGAGCTCGACCTGCCGCCGATGGTCCACACCAACACCGAGTCCCAGCGCACCGCGTTCACGGTCAGCGTGGACGCCCGGCGGGGGACCACCACCGGGATCTCGGCCGCCGATCGGGCCACCACCATCGCCGCCCTCATCGACCCGGCCACCCGCCCGAGCGACCTGGCCCGGCCGGGTCACGTCTTCCCGCTCCGCTACCGGACCGGGGGGGTGCTGAAGCGTCACGGCCACACCGAGGCTGCGGTCGATTTGGCCCGGGCGGCCGGGATGTACCCGGCCGGTGTCCTGTGCGAGATCGTCACCGCCGACAAGTCCTCGATGGCCCGGTTCGAGGAGCTGGAGCGGTTCGCCGAGACCCACGGCCTGCCGCTCATCACCATCGCCGACCTCATCCGCTACCGCCGCCGCAACGAAATGCTGGTCAAGCGAGTCGCCCAGGCCCGCATCCCCACCGAGGGCGGTGAGTACTCGGCCTACGTCTACGAGTCGCTCCTCGATGGCGAGCAGCACCTGGCCCTGGTGCGCGGCGAGGTCGCCGGCCAGGAGAACGTCCTGGTCCGGGTGCACTCGGAGTGCCTGACCGGGGACGTCTTCGGGTCGCGCCGCTGCGACTGCGGCCCCCAGCTCCACGCCGCGCTCGACCTCATCGAGCGGGAGGGGCGGGGCGTGGTGATCTACCTGCGGGGTCACGAGGGGCGGGGGATCGGGCTCGGGCACAAGATCCGGGCCTACAGCCTCCAAGAGCGCGGGCACGACACCGTCGACGCCAACTTGGAGTTGGGCCTCCCGGTGGACAGTCGGGAGTACGGGATTGGCGCCCAGATGCTGGTCGATCTGGGCGTGACCACCATGCGGGTCATGACCAACAACCCGGTCAAGTACGGGGGCCTGGAGGGTTTCGGGCTCGACATCGTCGAGCGGGTCCCCCTCGAGTCGGTGCCGACCCCCGAGAACATCGGGTACCTGCGGACCAAGCGCGAGCGGCTCGGGCATCTGCTGGAGAACTTGACCGACGTGATCGAGGACCCGGACCCCTCGGCCCCGTGAGTGGCGAGGATCAGGCCCGGCTGGAGCCGGCGGTCTTCGACCGGGTGGCCGAGCGGGTCGGGCGCCAGCTGGGTGGCTACCGGCTGGAGGAGGCCGACGGCCGAGGCCTCCGGGTCGCGCTGGCCTGCTCGATGTTCAACGGGGGGGTGACGGCGCGGCTGCTCGACGGGGCCTTGGCCGGCCTGGAGGCCGCGGCGGTCGACCGCACCGACGTCACCGTGGTCTGGGTGCCCGGTGCGTTCGAGCTCCCGCTGGCAGCCCAGCGGCTGGCCGCGGCCGGCCAGGACGCGGTGGTCTGCCTGGGGGCGGTCATCCGCGGCGAGACCGCCCACTTCGACCTGGTGGCCAACGGCTGCGCCACCGGGCTGTCCCGGGTCGCCCTGGATGCCCAGGTGCCGGTGGTCCTGGGGGTGCTCACCACCGAGAACCTGGACCAGGCGCTCGAGCGGAGCCGGCCCGACCCCACCAACAAGGGCCGAGAGGCCGCGCTCTCGGCGGTCCACCTGGCCTCGGTGCTCCGGTCGGTACCGGGCCCCTGGCGGCAGGCGGGGGTCAGCTGATGCTCCGGCTGGTGCTGCCCAAGGGGTCCCTCGAGGCTGCCACCCTGGCGTTGTTCGCCGAGGCCGACCTGGCAGTGCGGCGCTCCTCGGAGGTGGACTACCGGGCCACCATCGACGACAACCGGATCGCGGAGGTGCGGCTCCTGCGCCCCCAGGAGATCCCGCGCTACGTGGCCGACGGGTTGTTCGACCTCGGGATCACCGGCCGGGACTGGATCGAGGAGCAGGGGGTGGAGCTGGTCAGCCTGGGTCCGCTGTCGTACTCCAAGGCCAGCAGCCAGCCCGTGCGGATCGTGCTGGCGGTGGCCGACGCCTCCCCGGCGACCAGCCTGGCCGACCTGGCGGCCCAGCGGCGACCCCTCCGGGTGGCCACCGAGTACCCCGAGCTCACTCGGCGAGCGCTGGCCGAGGCCGGGATCGAGGCCGAGATCTCCCTCTCCTACGGCGCCACCGAGGCCAAGGTGCCCGACATCGCCGACTGCGTGGTCGAGCTGACCGAGACCGGCCGAGCGCTGCGGGCGGCCGGCTTGCGGGCCATCCACACCCTGCTGGTCTCCCACACCGAGCTGGTCGCCAACCCTGACGCGGCCGCCGACCCCCGGCGGCGGCGGGCCATGGACCAGCTCTATACGCTGCTGCTCGGCACCCTCGAGGCACGGGAGAAGGTCCTGGTCAAGCTCAACGTGTCGGCCGAGCGGCGAGCGGCGGTGATCGAGCGGCTGCCCTCGCTGCGCTCGCCAACGGTCTCCGAGCTGGCCGGGGGCGGGTTCGCGGTGGAGACCGTGGTCCACAAGGACCAGATCAACACCTTGATCCCCGAGCTCAAGGAGCTGGGGGCCAGCGACATCTTGGAGCTGGCCCTGGCCAAGATCGTCCATTGAGCGCGCCCGACGGCTGGCCGCTCCGCCGGGGGCCCCGGGCCGGGGTGGTGACCGAGTTCGCGGCCGACCGGGGGCTGGGCACGGTGACGGAGGACGGCGGCACCAGCTTCTCATTCCACTGCACCGCGCTCACCGACGGGAGCCGCCAGGTCGAGGTGGGCCGGCGGGTTCGGTTCGTGGTCCGACCAGGGCACGGCGGCCGCCTCGAGGCCCGGGTGGTCGAGAAGTGCTGAACGTCCGGTCAGCTCGACCCGGGCCGGGAGCCCGAGCGCACGGCCTGATCGACCTGGACGTAGCCCAGGCGGAGCTGGGTCAGGCCGTCGCGCAGGGCGGCGGTGGCCTCCCCGAGCCGGTCCCCGAGCCCGTCGACCAGCAGCCCCAGGGCGTCGATGGCCAGGCGGGCCTTTGCCAGCTGGGGCGGGTCGGCCGACAGGTACACCGCGGCCAGCTCGAACAGGCCGTAGCAGTGGTTGGCGACGACCGTCTCGGCCGGGCTCTCGGCCAGCTGGCGTCGGAGGGCCTCCACCTCGGCCTGGGCTTGCGCTCGGTCCGGCTGCTCGGGACCGCCGGGCGCGTCCGCAGGACCGGTCGGCGCCGGCCGCCCTCCCTGGTCGCCCACCCGGTGTTCGCCAGAGGGTGTCCAGAGACTGGACATGCTGGTACCCTACACAGCCGAGCACAACGGAAAGCGGGGTGGCCCGAGGCCACCTCCACCCGGCCACCACCCGCGTGGGCTCTCGGTGCGCCGGGTTCGAACGGCCGCTCCGGGCAACCCGGTGGCCGCCCGCTCTCCGCCACAGCGCCCGGCGGCGAGCCGCGCGCCCGACCGGAAGGAGTGATGCCGCATCGTCACTGAGACCACCAACGAGCACCGCGTCAACGACCGCATCCGGGCCCGCGAGGTCCGGCTGGTCGACCCCGACGGCCAGCAGCTCGGGATCAAGCCGTTGCCCGAAGCGTTGGCCATCGCCCGGGAGCTCGATCTCGACCTGGTCGAGGTCGCCCCGATGGCCAACCCGCCGGTGTGCCGGATCATGGACTACGGCAAGTTCAAGTTCGATGAAGCCCAGCGGGCCAAGGAGTCGCGGCGCAAGGCGGTTCACGTCGGGATCAAAGAGATGAAGTACCGGCCCAAGATCGGGCCGGGCGACTTCGAGACCAAGACCCGCCAGGTGGCCAAGTTCCTCGACGAGGGGCACAAGGTGAAGCTCACGATCATGTTCCGAGGTCGCGAGGTCTTCCACCCCGAGTTGGGCAAGCGGATCTTGGACCGGGTGGCCGAGCAACTGCGCGACTCGGCGAAGGTCGAGTTCGAGCCCCGCCTAGACGGCCGCAACATGGTGATGGTGCTCGCCCCGGACAAGCGGGCTCGCCAGTCGGCGGCGGCCCGCGCCGCTCGCCAGGAGGAGCCGGCCGAGGCCCCAGCCGACGGTGGTCCGTCCGATGCTGGCCAGTCCGAAGAGGGGGCCTGAGATGCCCAAGATGAAGACCGATCGGGGAGCGGCGAAGCGGATCAAGGTGACCGGGAGCGGCCGCCTCCGCCGGCGCCAGGCGTTCCGCTCCCACCTGTTGGAGAAGAAGGCGTCCAAGCGGACTCGCCGGCTGGCCACCGAGACCGGGGTGGCCAAGGCCGACGAACGGCTGGTCCGCCGCATGCTCGGCCGCTGAGCGCGGCCCCGAGCGGCGCCAGCACACGGCGCGAACGAAGAAGAGAGGAGAAGCGATGGCAAGGGTGAAGCGTTCGGTTCACGGCCGCAAGCACCACCGGGCCATCCTCGAGCAGGCCAAGGGCTACTACGGCAACAAGAGCCGCACCTACCGGGCGGCCAACGAGCAGGTCCTGCACTCCATGCAGTACGCGTACCGGGACCGCCGGGCCCGCAAGGGGGACTTCCGCAAGCTGTGGATCCAGCGGATCGGTGCCGCCGCCCGCCAGAACGGGCTCAGCTACAGCCGGTTCATCGCCGGCCTGCACCGGGCCGGGGTCCAGGTCGACCGCAAGATCCTGGCCGAGCTGGCGGTGACCGACGCCGAGGCCTTCGAGGCCCTGGTCGCGTTGGCCGCCGGCGACCAGGAGCCGGCGGCGCAGGAGGCCGCCTCCTGACCCTCCCGCTGGGCCCCTCCCACCAGCGGGTCCGGCGACTCCGCCGGCTGCTCCACAAACGCGCCACCCGGTGGTCCGAGCGCGCCTTCGTCGCCGAAGGGGTGGAGGCGGTCGGCACTGCGCTGGCGGCCGGCCGGGTCCCCGAGGCGGTCTTCGTCGCCGCCGAGGCCGAGGGATCCGGCGAGGTGCGCGCGGTCGCGGCTCGGGCGCTCGCCGCCGGGTCGCGGGTGTTCACCCTGGCCCCGGGGGTGGCTGGCCGAGTGGCCGACACCGTCACCCCGCATCCGATCTTCGGGGTGTTCGCCATGACCGACGTGGCCCTGCGCGAGCTGGCCCGGCCCACCCTGGCGGTGGCGTGCGTGGACGTGCGCGACCCGGGCAACGCCGGAACGGTCCTGCGGACCTGCGACGCGGCCGGCGTCGAGGCGGTGCTGTTCTGTGGCTCCACCGTCGACCCCTACAACCCCAAGACCGTGCGGGCCTCGGCCGGGTCGTTGTTCCATGTGCCGCTCAGCGTGGTCGAGGTGGCCGAGGCCTTGCACTGGCTGCGTGCCGCCGGGCTGGCGGTGTACGCGACCAGCCCAGAAGGCACCGACTACACCACGGTCGACCTGGCCCGCCCGTGCGCGCTGGTGTTCGGCAACGAGGCGGCCGGCCTCCCGGCGGCGGTGGCGACGGAAGCCGACGCCCTGGTGGCCATCCCGATGGCTGGCCGCGCCGAGTCCCTCAACGTCGCCGTCTCCTGCGCGGTGTTGTGCTTCGAGGCGGCCCGCCAGCGACGGGTCGGTCGGCCGGCTGGGGCCTCAGGCCCGGCTGCCTAGAATCCCGCGATGGCTGGCAGCGGAGCCTCCGACCCCAACCGCACGCTCGGCGACCTCGACGCCCTGGCCGCGGCGGCCGCCGGGACGATCGAGCAGGCGTCGACCACTGCGGAGCTGGAGCGCGCGGAGACGGCAACCCTTGGTCGGCGGTCCCCGCTGGCCGAAGCCCGCCGGGCCTTGGGGAGTCTCGATCCCGAGGCCCGCCGGGAGGCGGGGCGGCGGCTGAACGACCTGTGGTCGTCGCTCGAGGCGCTGGTCGCTCGGAGCCGGGCCGAGCTGGCCCGCCAGGAGCGCGAGGCGGCGCTGGTCGCCGATCGGCTGGACCTGACCGAGGTGGTGCTGGCGACGGTCCGTTCGCCGCTGCGCCGGGGCCACCGGCACCTGGTCTCGACCACCCGGGACGCGCTGGAGGACGTGTTCGTGGCGATGGGGTTCCAGGTCGCCGAGGGTCCCGAGGCCGAGACCGACTGGTACAACTTCGAGGCGCTCAACATCCCCCCAGCCCATCCGGCCCGGGGCATGTACGACAGCTTCTACCTCGAGGTCGGCGAGCCTGAGACCGTGGTGTTGCGGACCCACACCTCGCCGGTCCAGATCCGCCTGATGGAGGCGGCGGTGGCGGCCGACTCGATCCCGATCCACGCGGTCATCCCCGGCCGTTGCTACCGACGGGACACCGCTGACGCCAGCCACCTGCCGGTGTTCCACCAGGTGGAGGGGTTGGTGGTCGACGAGGGGATCACCTTCGCCGACCTGGCCGGGACCATCGAGACCTTCACCACCGCCTACTTCGGTCCGAAGGTCCACGCCCGTCTGCGGCCGAGCTACTTCCCCTTCACCGAGCCCTCGGCGGAGTACGACATCACCTGCACCCTGTGCCTGGGGGCTGGCTGCCGGACCTGCTCGGGGACCGGGTGGCTGGAGCTGGGCGGCTGCGGGATGGTCGATCCGGCGGTGTTCGCCGCGGTGGGCATCGACCCGGAGGTCTGGAGCGGCTTCGCGTTCGGGTTCGGGATCGATCGCTGTGCGCAGATGCGCCACCAGGTCGCCGACATGCGGAGCCTGCTGGAGAGCGACGTCCGTTTCCTCCGGCAGTTCTAGGAGGCCCGATGCGCGCCCCGCTCTCGTGGTTGCAGGACTTCGCCCCGATTGAGGCCGATGTGGACGCCCTGGTCGACGCCCTCGACGATCTCGGTCTCATCGTCGAGGGCGTCGAGCGGGTGGGGACCGGCCTCGACCAGGTCGTCGTGTCCCGGGTCCTCGAGATCAGCCCGATCGCCGGCGCCGATCGGATCCGCCGGGTGGTGGTCGACCCGGGTGGCGAGCCGGTCGAGATCGTCTGCGGGGCGTTCAACTTCGACGTCGACGACCTGGTCCCGTTGGCAACGGTCGGGACCGTTCTGCCAAACGGGATGGAGATCGGCCGTCGCCGGCTGCGTGGCGTGACCTCCAACGGCATGCTGTGCTCGGGCCGGGAGCTCGGGCTCTCCGACGATGGCGAGGGCCTGCTGGTGCTGACCGGGACCGACGGGGCTGCGCCCGGGGTGCCGCTGGCCGAGGCGCTCGGGATCCGGCCCGACGTGGTGTTCGACCTCACCGTCGAGGGGAACCGCCCCGACGCCTGGTGCATGGCCGGGGTGGCTCGCGATCTGGCGGCCCGGTTCAAGCTCCCGTTCGCGCTGCCCGAGGTCGAGCTGGAGGCCGCCGGGCCGCCGGTGGAAACCCTCGCCAGCGCGGTCGTGGAGGCACCCGGGCTGTGCCCCAGGCTCACCGTGCGGGTCCTCGACTCGGTGGTCGTGGGGCCCTCGCCCCGTTGGATGGCCCGCCGGCTGGTGCTCGCCGGGATGCGGCCGATCAACAATGTGGTCGACGCCTCCAACTACGTGATGCTCGAGCTGGGCCAGCCCACGCACCCCTACGACCTCGACCGCCTGGGGGCCCCGGGGCTGCTGGTCCGTCGAGCCCACCCGGGCGAGGTGGTGCGAACCCTCGACGGGGTGGACCGGGTGCTCGGGGTCCCCGGTCGCGGGCTGGGGGAGACCGGCGAGGACTGCGTGATCTGCGACGCCGATGGCCAACCGGTGGGCATCGGGGGCATCTTCGGTGGGGCGAGCTCGGAGATCGCAGAGACCACCACTCGGGTGCTGCTTGAGACCGCGGCCTTCGATCCGATGGCCATCGCCCGGACCTCCAAGCGGTTGGCCCTGCGCACCGAGGCCTCGGCCCGCTTCGAGCGGGGGGTCGACCCCTTCGGGATCGACCGGGCAGCCGAACGGGTCTGCCAGCTGGTGGTGGCCAGCGCGCCCGGGGCGCGGGTGGCGGCCGGGGTGCTCGACGTCCGTGGCGACCTCCCCTCCCCGGTGCGGATCACCCTGGGGGCGCACCAGGTCAACCGGCTGCTCGGGACGGAGCTGTCGGCGAGCGAGGTGGCCGAGCTGTTGGGGCCGATCGGTTTCCGCTGCACACCGGCGGGCGGCGATCGGATCGTGGTGGTGGTGCCGACCAACCGCCCCGACGTGCGCCCCGAGCCCCACGGCGTGGCCGACCTGGCCGAGGAAGTGGCCCGCCTCTACGGGTACTCGCGCATCGAACGGCGCCGGCCGACCTGGGCCACCCCCGGCGGCCTGAGCACCTATCAGGCGGAGCGGCGCCGGGTCCGAGAGGTCCTGGTGGGGCTGGGCGCCGACGAGGTGTGGACCTCGTCGCTGGTCGACGAGCGCGACGAGGACCGCCTGGGGGTGCGGATCCCGCCGGTGCGGATCACCAACCCGATGGCCGCCGACCAGGCTGCGCTCCGCCGCACCCAGATGGGCGGGTTGTTGCGGGCGCTGGCCTGGAATCGTGATCGCCGCCAGGGGGACCTCCGCCTCTTCGAGGTGGGCGTGGTCTTCTGGCCCCCCGACCCGTCCCAGCCCCCGACCCGGGCGGGGTCGGAGGGCGGGGCCGGGGTCCACCTCCCGGTCGAGCGGGAGTTGGTCTCGGCGGTGTTCGCAGCCGATGGTGACGATGCCGCGGTGGCGCTGAGCGCGCTGCACGCGCTGGCCGAGGAGCTGCGGGTGGCCGACCTCCGGCTGCGGCCGCAGGCCGACGGCGCGGCGCTGCCCGGCCTGCACCCCAGCCGCAGCGCGGTGGTCCGCTCCGGGCGCGACGGACCGGTGGTGGGGACCGTGGGAGAGCTGGATCCCGCGGTGGTGGCTGAGTTCGGTGCCGCCAGCGGCCGGGTGGGCTGGCTGGAGCTGGACCTTCGGACCTTCTTGCACCGCGACCTGGTGTCCCGGCGGCCGGAGGTGGCCCGGCCGGTCAGCCGGTACCCGTCGGCGGACGTGGACGTGGCCCTGAGCGTGGACGACGCGATACCGGCAGATCTGGTCGCCGATGCCCTCCGGGGCGCCGGGGGCGAGCTGCTTGAGTCGGTTACCCTCTTCGATGTGTTCCGTGGCCCGGGGGTCGGCCCCGGTCGGCGGAGCCTGGCGTTCCGGTTGCGGTTCTGTGCTGCCGACCGGACCCTGACCGACGCCGAGGTGGGCGAGCTGCGGGCCCGGTGCGTGGCTGCGGCCGAAGACGAGGTGGGGGCGTCGTTGCGCTGAAGCGATGAGAGGCGATGGTGGCGGGACCGGCACAGGGTGCCTCCTCTGGGTGCGGGCGGCGCTCGGGGCCGTCGCTGCGCTGGCCGGGGTGTTCGGATGGGCTGGCCGCGCCGCCCCGGCGACCGCCACCGCGGGACCGGCGTCGGCCCCGTTCCCGGTCACCATGTCCCCGGTCTCCCTTCCGGACCCGGGCGTGGTGGTCACCCCAGGCCAGGACGTCCCGGATCCTTATGTGATCGAGGCCAACGGCGTCTATGTCATGTTCGCCTCGCAGGACGGGTTCTTCGGGCCCAACGTGCCGGTCCGGGTGTCGAGCGACCTCGTTGACTGGACCGGACCGCCGATCGACGCGCTCCCCACCCTGCCCCGGTGGGCCGAGCCCGGGTTCACCTGGTCGCCCGACGTGCTCCGGGTGCAGGGGCGCTACGTGCTGTGGTTCAACGCCGCGTTGGCCGCGAGCGGTCCGACCGCGACCAAGTGCATCGGGGTCGCCACCTCGCGCTCGGTCGTCGGTCCCTATCACCCGGTCGGGTCGGCGCCGCTCGTGTGCCAGCTCGACCACCTGGGCTCGATCGACCCCCGGGCCTTCGTCGACCCCTCTGGTCAGCTCTGGCTGCTGTGGAAGTCCGACGACAACGCCGACCTCCAAGCCCAGACCCACTCCACCATTTGGGTCCAGCGGCTGTCGCCCGACGGTCTGCAGCTGATCGGCCAGCCAGTCGCGCTCATGACGGCGGATCTTCCGTGGGAGGGCCGGATCGTCGAGTCCCCAGACATGGTCTACGCCGCCGGCCACTACTGGCTGTTCTTCTCGGGCAACTGGTTCAACGAGCCCTACTACGCGATGGGGGTGGCCGAGTGCCAGTCGGTCATCGGGCCCTGTGACCCCACCACCCTCGGCCCTTGGTTCGCGTCCAACGCGCAGGGGGCGGGGCCGGGAGAGGAGTCGCTGTTCTTCGATGGCTCCCGGTGGTGGATGTTCTACGCCCCGTTCGCAGTCGACTACCAGTCCTTCACCCCCCGACCGGCCGCGGTGGCCCGTTTGGTCTTCGGTCCCGACGGCCCGAGCGTGGTGCCGCCGGGCACGCCGGCGTGGAGCGCGCCCGACCCGCGGCCGGCCGGGCCTGGCTCAGGCCCGGCGCGGCCACGCCATCGCGGGTGTGGGCCGCGGTGCGCCGCGCCGGTGCCGGCGCACGTTCGCTCCTAATCGCCGAATCGCCGCGATGCCGGGCACCAGTGCGGAGACCGGGGCCTCGGTGGGCCGCTGGGCGGACCCGATGCCGGGGCGTCAGAGGTCCGCAGGGGGCTCGTCGGCGTGTGCCAGTTGCTCGGCGACTGGCTTCAACGCGGCGGTCGTGCGCTCGATGTGCTCGGCAAGTCGCCGTTGGCCGAGCTCGGCATCTCGAGCCAGGACCGCCTGGAGGAGCCGGTGGTGCTCTCCGGCGACATCTCGGTCCTCGTCGTGACCGAGCGGTGCTGACCACATGCGGTAGAGGGCGGCGGCGTCGCGCAGGCTGTGGGCAACGTGGAGGAGCCGGGGGTTGCCGCACCCGGCGAACAACGCCGTGTGGAAGGCCTCGTGCGCGTCGCGCCACGCTGGGTTGGCGTCGCCATCGGGCCCCTGCTGTGGTGTTCGGCTCAGCCGGTGATGGGCGGCGACCACTGTGGCTTCCCACGCCAGGTCGCCCCGCTCGATCGCCAAATGGAACACCAGGCCTTCGACGTGAACCCGCGCCTCGGTGAGGTCGGTCAGGTCGTCGAGGGTCAGTGGTGCGACCCGAAAGCCGAGTTGCGGTTCTGACGTCACCACCCGCTGCTCGGCCAGCCGGGTCAGCGCTTCCCGCACGACGGTCTGGCTGACCGAGAAGCGCTCTGCGATCTCCACCAACCGGAGGCGGGTTCCCGGGCGAAGGTGGCCGCTCAGGATCTCCGATCGCAGCCTCGCGTAGACGTGCTCGACACGGGTGGCACCGACACCGGTCGGCGTCGGCGTGGGAGCACCTTGGACGGTCACAACGGCGAGAGCTTACCTTCTGATCGTGCATAGGCGAGGATATCGATATGCACTTGCGTTCTCGCTTTTCGACTGGCTAACCTCCCGCTCCGCATGCGGCAGGGGATCGGGACATTCGGGACCGGAGGGGCCTGGCGGTGAGCGCCGAGTCGCTGCTCGCGGCCGAGGCGCCACGGGGCGCGCCGGCCATGGCGCTGGACCTGGTTGGGGTGACCAAGCGCTTCGGGGGCGTGACCGCCGTCGACGGCGTGACCTGGTCGGTGGAGGAAGGGTCGGCGGTCGGGATCATTGGGCCCAACGGTGCCGGCAAGAGCACGTTGCTCAAGCTGATCGCGGGCCTGCTGAGACCCGACCAGGGTCGGGTGTGCCTGTTTGGACAGCCGTTGGCCGGCCAGCCAGTGCACCGGATCGCTCGGCTGGGGGTCGCCATGGCGAGCCAGGCGCCGCGACCCTTCCGGTCGCTGTCAGTGTATGACAACGTGCGGGCGGCGCTCTTTGCGTCGCAGCGGCGAGCCCTTGGCCCGGTGCGGTCGCCCAAGCCCGATGCACAGGTGCGTCAGGTGCTGGAGCGCTGTGGCCTGCAGGACAAGGCGGCAACCTTGCCCAGGTCCCTCGGCCTGTTGGACTTGAAGCGCCTCGAGGTTGCGCGTGCCCTTGCCCTCGAGCCGTCGGTCCTGCTCCTCGATGAGGTCGCAGCGGGCCTCAACGGCAGGGACTTGGACGCAGTGATCGCGCTGGTCGCCGACATCCACCACCAGGGGACCACGGTCGTCGTCGTCGAACACATTGAGCGGGTCATCCGTGATCTGGTCGACCGAGTGCTGGTCTTGGACTGGGGACGAGTGGTCACCGAGGGCAGCCCAGCCGAAGTTGCCCAGAACGAAGACGTGCGGCGGGTCTACCTAGGGGTACAGAAGGCCCGAGCACAAGAAACGCCGACCGTTGCGTCGCGTCCCGAACCGCTCGTCGAACTGGTCGACGTCACGGCGCGCTACGGCGATGTCGTTGCCGTGTCGGGTGTGAACCTCCAGGTGTGCGAGGGCGAGATCGTGGGCGTCATCGGGGCGAACGGAGCCGGAAAGTCGACCTTGGCTTCGGTGCTGAGTGGCCTGGTGCCGGCAACTGCGGGCACGGTCCGAGCATTCGGTCAGGACATCACAACTCTGCGAACCCATCTCAGGGCCCGGATGGGAATCTGTCACTGTCCTGAGGGCCGCCATGTCTTCGGGAACCTCACCGTTGCCGAGAACCTCGATGTCGCCTGTGGAGTTCGGTCACGAGTCCACGAGCGCCTGGCCGCGGTGTACGACCTTTTCCCGCGTCTGGCTGAACGGCAGCGACAAGTTGCCGGAACCCTCTCCGGCGGTGAACAGCAAATGCTTGCCATCGGTCGGGCACTCATGAACGAGCCAAAACTGCTCATCTGTGACGAGCTAACGCTCGGACTGGCGCCTATGGCGATAGACGCCATCTATGAGGGGATCCTGAGGATCGCAAAAGCGGGAGTAATGGTGATCCTCATCGAACAGGACGTGCAACGGTGCCTCGATGCAGCACATTGGGTGTACGTCCTGCTTCGCGGGCGAGTTACCTATGAGGGGCATCCCGGCAAGTTGTTTGACGATGAGTACCTAGATTCCGTCTACTTTGGGAGAGAAGCATCGAATGATTAGAAGGATTGCTTCGGTAGGCATCACCCTGTGCCTGATGATTGGTGTAGCCCTGACTGGCAGCGCCTCAGCAGCACCCAAGGGGTCTCCAATCGTGATCGGTCTGAGCATCGCCGAGACCGGGAGCGAAGCGATCCCCACGTTAGTAGTGGGGTATCGGGAGGCGGTAAAGGAAGTCAATGCCGTGGGAGGGCTGCGCGTCGGTCGAGTACGGCACCCGGTGCAACTGGTCGTGTTGGACAATCGTTCGAGCGATTCGCTGCTCGCGGAGCAGGTTCATACGTTGGTGTTGAGCGACCATGCGGTCGCATTGGTGAGCGGCTGTTGCGACCTAAACGTCGCCGAGGCTCCAATCGCAAACGCGCTCAAGATCCCCCTCGTAGGAACAGCCATCCCAAATGAGCTGGTTGAGCAGTTCAACGGCCAGTGGGCCTGGAACATCTTCGTGAACCTGTTCAATCCGCGACTGTTCTCGACGGTCATTCCGTCATTGGGGACGACTGATCGGAAAGTTGCCATCGTGGTCAGTTCTGATCCAGAGGGCCAAGGTGCGAGCGCGGTGACGAAAGCTGAAGCGAGCCAAGGTGGGTACGACGTTGTGGTGAACTCGGCGGTTCCGCTAGGCACCACGGACTTTTCGAGCTTCATCCAGGAGGCGAAGAGCTCCCAGGCACAGGTGTTGGTAGTACAGATGCCTGGTCCAGACTGCTTCAACCTGTGGAAGCAGATGAAGGCGTTGGGGTATGTGCCGAAGGTGGCGCTGGCGAACCAGTGCGGTGCCCTCCCGACGTGGACTCAGCTGGGCGCGCTCGGCAACGGAGCGCTATTGGGCATGAACTGGACACCTACGTCGGGCCTGCCAGAGGCAAAGAAGCTGGCCGCGGTGTTCAACCGCGTGTACCGCGGTGACGTCATCGATCAGGAATCGGCGGTCACTGCGTACACGACGATGGAGGTGTTGCTCGACGCCATAACACGTGCTCATTCGACGAGCCCGGCAGCGATCAACGCGGCAATCAAGAAGACTAACGGCGCCTATCCCCTCGGCCACATCGAGTTCAACTCCCAGCATGTCTGGAGCGGCAACACCTTCCTAGCCCAATGGCAGAACAAGAAGGTGGTACAGGTGTACCCGCCAGTTCCGGGAACGAAGGTGGAGTTTCCGCCATCGGGGTTGGGTGGATAAGGAAGACGGCTGAGCAGAGGGAACAGGGGACGTGAGCCTGACCGTTGCCATCAACGGCCTCTTGATCGGGAGCCTTTACGGCCTCGTGGGCATGGGGTTGTCGCTCTTGGCGGGAGTTGTCAGGTTGATCAACCTCGCCCAGGGCGACATCTTGGTCGGTGGCGCGTACCTCGCAATCGCGCTCCACGGCGTGCTGGGTTGGGACCCCCTGTGGTTGTTGCCAATCGTCGCAGTGGCCATCTTCTGCGGGTGCTACGTCGTGCAGAAGTGGCTGCTTAACAGCTTGGTCACCAGGGAACCACTGGCCCTGCTGGTCGTGACGTTCGGCCTGTCGCTGCTTCTCGAGTCCCTTTACCAGGAGCTTTTCGGAGCCAACCCGGCTTCGTTGCCGGCATTTTGGGGCGACACCGGCTTCACCGTTCTTGGAGTGCGCATCGAGACCTTGTATGTGGTCGCGTTCATCACCGGGGCCGTACTGGCAGCGTGCACCTGGTTCCTCCTGTACCGGACACATTTCGGGCGAACGGTCCGTGCTGCTGCGGCTGATGCGTCGACTGCGCGCCTGCTCGGTGTCGATGTCGAGCGCGTGTTTGCCCTGACCTTTGGGCTTGCAGGAGTGCTCGCGGCAGCGGCTGGAGTCATCCTCGCAGTCGGCCAGAGCGTGTCGCCGACCAGCGGCTTGTCACTGCTGGTGTTCAGCTTCACCGTGATGGTGATCTGCGGGATCGGCAACGTGATTGGCGCGGTAGTTGCAGGGATGTTCGTCGGGCTGCTCCAGGCGATCGCCGGTGCCGTCATCGGGCAGAGCAGCACGGATCTGGCCGTCTACGTCTTTCTGCTGGTCTTCTTGATCGTCTTCCCCTCGGGGATCCTGAAGCGTCGAGAGCTTGGCATACGGTGAGGAGGAGGAGCTGGTTCATCGTCGCTGCAGTCCTGGCCATAGGCCTGTGCATGCCCGCGGTGCTTGCGCCCGCCACCCAGTACACCGCGGTGACGTTGGTCACCGACATGACCATTGCCTTGGCATGGAATGTGGTCGTCGGATACGGGGGCCAGCTTTCGCTGGGTGTCGGTGCCTTTACTGGTGTCGGGGCCTACGCCTGCGGTCTCGCGATGGTGCACTTGGGATGGGGGTGGTTGGAGGCAGGCTTGGCTGGGCTCGTGGTGTGCGCCGCGTTCGGGCTGGTGGTTGGCCTGCCACTGCTACGCGTCAAAGGTGCGTACTTCGCGGTCGCGACCTTGGTGGTCGCGGTCGGGCTTCAGGCCGGAGCACAGTTGTGGACGTGGGCTGGCGGAGGCAGCGGGTTCACACTGCCGATCGCACAGCTGCCGTCGGACTCGACTGTGCTGCGGGCAGGCGTCGTCGTGCTCGTAGTTGCTCTCGCGACCACCTTGTACGTGCAGGACAGTCGATTCGGTCTTCGGCTGCGAGCTGTCCGAGATGACGAGCAGGCGGCAGCTGGGTTGGGCATCGCGACCTCGACCTACAGGCTCGTGCCGTTTGTGGCGAGCGGGATCCTGATGGGGCTGGCGGGGCAGCTGAGCGCGCTGCAGTCGGTCTCGGTGAGCCCTGCGGGGTCGTTCTCCATGGAGTGGACCATCAACGCCAGCCTCTTCGTCGTCGCCGGAGGGATTGGGACGGCGGTGGGCCCCCTGCTGGGCGTGATCCTTGTGTACCTGATTTTGACCCAAGGGTTGCAGAACCTCGGGGTAGCGAGCTCGATCATCGAGGGCGTGCTGTTGGTGGCCGTTTTGCGGTTTGCGCCGAGCGGTATCTGGCCGACCGCCCTTTCGGTTGGCAAGCGCCTCGAGTCGGCATGGAAGCGGCGAGCGGGAGCACAGGGGATGGCCGCGGACAAGGAGAAGCGCCAGGTACACGTGGCAACGGCAAGTGCGGTGAGAGAACGGTGAGACCACCCGTGGTCCGAGTCGTGTGTAGAGAGAATCAGGGTAGCCGAACGTGAAACTTGCGAATCTGTTGGGTCGGGCAGTCGTGATCAGCGGGGAGGGGGTAGGTCTGGACGTCGAGCGGGCTAGCGCTGGCAGATTCTCCTCCGATGTCATGGAGCTCTTCGAGCGGTGGCCGGAGTTCGCCGAGTGGGCCTCCGGTCGGGAGTCCCAGGCGGACGAACCGATCGACCTGAATGCGTTGTGGGCCCCGGTGCCCAGGCCGCGGCAGGTGTTTGCGCTGGCCCTGAACTATGGGGACCACGCAGAGGAAGCAGGTCACAAGCGACCGTCAGATCTCTGCGTGTTCACCAAGTTCCCAACCGCCATAACCGGGCCAAGAGCAACCGTGAGTCTCCCGTCGCCGGCCGTTGATTGGGAGGTTGAGCTCGTGGTGGTGATCGGTAGGATCGCTTGGGAGGTGGCCTACGAAGCAGCATGGTCGCACGTGGCCGGCATCACCGTCGGCCAAGACCTCTCAGATCGGAAGCTCCAGTTAGCAGGGGCCCGACCGCAATTCTCGCTGGGGAAGTCCCACCGAGGCTTCGCACCATTGGGACCCTGGCTGGTGACAGTCGACGAAGTTCCCGATCCCGAAGATCTAGAGCTGGGCTGTGAACTCGACGGAGAAGTTGTCCAGCGGGCTCGAACGTCCGAAATGATTTGGAGCGTTGGGGACATCATCGCCGAGCTGTCTCGGATTTGCCCGCTCCTTCCTGGGGATTTGATCTTCACCGGAACGCCGGCAGGTGTCGGCATGGCGCGACAGCCAGCGCGATTCATCGGTCCTGGTGCAGTCTTGCGCAGTTGGGTCGAAGGAGTAGGGGAGTTGGAGAACCGGTTTGTGGCTGGACCCCGATACCACCCCGCGACCGCTTCTGAGGAGGAGAAGGACAAATGAGCTTGCACGGTCTTGTGGGCATCACCATCGGGGTACCGAATGTTGAACAAGCCGCGGCCTACTACCAGGAGTTCGGCCTCGAGCGCATCCCCCTTGCGGTGGCTGGGCAGGCCGCATTCGCGACCGTCGACGGAGGTGAGCAACTCAGGCTTGTCCAGTCGAACCGGCGCCGTCTAGTCGAGCTCCGCATCGGCGCCGACGATCCGGACGACCTCGATCGGATAGAACATTCGCTCGACGAGCTCGGCGAAGCAGCCCACCGTGACCAGAGGGCCATCACGACCGTCGAGGCTGCGACTGGCGTCAGTGTCGTCGTTGCCATCGCTCCTCGGATAAGGCAGGCGCCGGCTGAAGCGGTCGCCTACAACGGTCCCGGTAGCGTCAGCCGCCCGAACGAGAGGTCCGCCGCCATCCTGCGCGAGGGGCCGGTCAAGCCGCGGCGGCTCGGGCACGTCGTTCTCGGGTCGGTCGACCAGGAACGGTCTCAGCGCTTCTTCCGTGACGGGCTTGGGTTCAAACTGAGCGACACGGTGCCAGGCCTTGCAGCATTCCTTCGCTGTTCGCCAGATCACCATAATGTCCTCGTTCAGCAGGCTCCGGTGCCGTTCCTCCATCACAGTGCCTGGGAGGTCGACGATGTGGATGAGGTCGGACGCGGCGCCACCCGAATGTTGGAAGCCGATCCGAGCCGTCATGTCTGGGGCCTCGGCCGGCATCATGTCGGATCAAACTTCTTCTGGTACCTGAGAGATCCCGCGGGGAACTTCACCGAGTACTACTCCGACCTCGACTGCATCGTGGATGATGCACTCTGGAGGCCAGAGGTCTGGGAAGGGGCACGGGGGCTGTTCAACTGGGGCCCTCCGCCGCCCCCTTCATTTCTGGAACCCGAGGATCTCGCCGACCTGATGCTGCAAAGTCATTGAACCGCACTTCGATCGCATGGAGACACACCGATGACGATGCCGAACACGTACGAGGCTGCTGATCGCGCCGACACATTTGTGCCGCATGCGTTTCCCGAGCAATCGGTAGATCTCGGAGAAGTCCGAATGAATTACGTCCAGCTAGGCGACACTGATCGGCCTCCACTGCTGCTCATACCGGGACAGACAGAGTCCTGGTGGGGATATGAAGCCGCCTTGCCGCTGCTCAGCGAACGGTTTCGTTGCTACGCAGTCGACCTTCGTGGTCAAGGGCGATCGTCATGGACGCCTGGCCGTTACAGCGTCGACAACGTCGGGAACGACCTTGTTCGATTCATCGACACCGTTATCGGAGAACCGACGCTGATTAGTGGACTCTCGTCCGGCGGAGTGATGGCAGCCTGGCTCTCGGCCTACGCGAAGCCGGGGCAGATTACTGCCGCCGTTTGGGAAGATCCACCATTGTTCGCGTCAGAGGTGGTTCCGGCCTACGGCCATTCCATCCGCCAGACGTTCGTGGGCCCACTGTGGGCTCTCTATGCGACGTGGCTCGGTAACCAATGGACGATTGGCGACTGGGACGGCTTTGTGCGGGCAGCCATGCGTGAGCTTCCGGATTGGATGTTCGCTAACCGATTCGGTCGGGTTTCCGACGGTATGCAGGTGGATATTCCGCAGAACCTCCGGGAATACGATCCCGAATGGGCCCGAGCGTTCTATTCGGGAACCTTCTTCGCCAACTGCTCGCACGCCGCAATGATCGCGGCCGCGAAGGTTCCGGTGCTGTTCACCCATCACAGCAGGCGAGTCGACCCGGACACCGGGATGCTGATCGGCGCGATCTCGGACGATCAGGTGCGCCAGGTAGGCCGGCTCGTAAAGGAAGCCGGTCAGCGTTTCGATTATCTCTCGTTTCCAGACCGTCCTCACGCGCTTCACCAGGTAGATCCGGACTTGTACGCACGAACGGTCCGCGAGTGGGTGGACTCTCTCCCAGCGGGCGTCTAGCGCGATGGTGCTGAGGCGGGCAGTTCCAGATTTCGCTCCAGTTGTCGTGGTCGGAGGCGGCCCCGTTGGCCTTTCGTGCGCGATGGAGCTCGCCTTCCACGGAGTGGAATGCCTGGTTGTCGAGAAGCGGCAGGAAGTCTCGTTTCTGCGACCTAGAGCGAAGACAACCTCACCTCGGACGATGGAGCACTTTCGTCGGTGGGGCATTGCTGACGAGGTGCGCGTTCGGGCTGGTCTTCCGGTCGAGTGGTCGAGCGCCGCGGTCTTCTGCACCGCCCTCCTAGGTGAGGAACTCGCCCGCCTAGATGGGTGTTTTGGTCTAGACCTGGTGGGCTCAGGCCTGGTTGCCGAGGCCGGCCAGCAGGTTGCGCAGCCCATCGTCGAGGAGGTTCTTCGAGACGCGCTGGCCTCGTCGAACTTGGTGACACTCACGACGGGGGTGTCGGGCGTTTCGGTCTCGCAGAGCGACGATCGAGCCGTAGTCGAAGTCCTCGACGCCGACGGGTCCGTGCGAGGGGTGGAGACTGGGTGGGTGGTCGGTTGCGAAGGTGCCAGGAGCATCGTTCGCGAAGCAATCGGTGCGCATTACGAGGTGGTCGACGCCGGGCGGCCAAACCTTGGGATCGTCTTCCGGTCTGCGGAGCTGGCATCAATGGTGCCGCACGGGCCAGCAGTGCACTACTGGATTGTCTCGCCAGCGCAACCAGGAGTCATGGGTCGACTGGACCTGAAGGACCTCTGGTGGTGCGGGGCCAATGGGATCGATCCGGCTGTGCAGGAAGTCGATCCACAAACGATCGTGCAAAACCTCATCGGCGGCAACGTGGACACCGAGGTGCTCTCGACCGACTTCTGGCGGGCTCGTGTTGCGCTCTCGAGCAGTTGGGCGAGGGGTCGGCTTTTCATCGCCGGTGACGCGGCACACCAGAACCCCCCGTGGGGAGGGCACGGGTTCAACACGGGAGTAGGGGACGCGGTCAATCTCGGGTGGAAGCTTGCCGCCGTGATCAACGGATGGGCCCCGCGGGAGTTGCTCAATACGTACGAAACGGAGCGAAAGCCCATCGCGCAACAGACAATTGATGTGGCTGTCCAAAACACCTTGACTCTTGCGCCCGAGCTTGCATCCTTGGTGAATCGCCTCGAAGGAAAGGTTTCGAGTGAGCGACGTACCGAAGTTGCCCAGGCAATCAGGGTTGCGAAAGAGGCAGAGTTTCACAGCCTCGGCTTGACGCTTGGCTATAGCTACGCTGGGTCGCCAATCGTCGCCTCAGGTCACGCGGAGGCCGCGCCACCGACTCTGGAGTATCGGCCGAGCGCCGCCCCTGGAAATCGACTGCCGCATTTTGTGGTCGACGGTCAGTCCATTTACGACCAGCTTGGCAAGGAGTTCACGCTTCTGTCCGCCGGCTCCTCGGCCCTAGCGGAGCAGATCGCGGCGACCGCCGCCGCAGCTGGGGTTCCCATGACCACCGTCGAGGTGGACCCGAACCTCTGTCAAGAGCACCTCGGTGCGCGGGTCGTCTTGGTCCGACCGGATCAGCATGTCGCGTGGCGCGATGAGGATGTTCCACAGGATCCGAAATCGGTCGTGACTTTCGTCACGGGTCGGCTCGTGACAGAGCGGGCGATCAACCCCCGAGCTCGTTGATGCCCGATCGGGTGAAGGAGGTCGGCGGCCGTCCTGAACGGAATTCCAAGCGCGCGCCGTCGGAGGCGGGCCAGGTCCCATACATCGCCGGAGCAAAGTTGGCCCGGCCTCGTCGGGCCCTCTGCCCGGCACCGCCCGCGGACACGCTGGTCGGGTTCCATACCGTAGGTCGATAGGACTCACGTCGGCGTCCTCGAGCGAGGCATTCCGGACCCGCTCGACCGTGAGAAGGTTGACCTCGGTTTGGGTGGCCGGCGAGTCTGGCCGCCGTGGCTCCTGCGAACGGCGGTGACCCTGTCCACCGTCCAGGGTTAGGTCCCCGCTCGCCGGTTGGCCAGCGTCATTGATCAGAGGCCTCAAGGTCGGGCCGGGCGCCCGGGGGCCGGAACGAGAGGAGGAACCTGTGGCGGCGCCGATCATGCCCTCTGGGGTGTTTTCGGCGCGTCACCGCTCGGACGTCGTGGAGCAAGCTGGAGAGCTGCTGGACGCGACTGGTTCGGCAAGCCACGACGCCGGAGGGGAGTCGCGCGCCATCGCGCGCTGGGTTGTGCGGGGTGCGTTGCACCTATTGGTGTGGGCGTCGGTCGCGGTTCCAACGGCAGTCGAACTGGCCCGGGGCTGGCGTCCCTACGGTGACGACGCTGCGATCGCCAGCCGTGCCTACCAGGTCTTCTCTTCGCATCCCCCGCTCAGCGGCCTGGCTTCGGCGGCCTCGAACCAGACCGGCCACGAGCTCTACGGTCTGGGCCCGCTGCTCTTCGACCTGCTTGCAGTGCCGGTCCGTCTCGACCCCGCTCGGGGCCTGCTGTGGGGAGCGGCGCTGTGGTGCGGACTGGTGCTGTCGGTCGCGCTGGAGGCGGCCTGGCGGTGCCGGGGTTGGCTGGCTGCCGCGATCGTCGCTCTGGCGGTGTTCGACCTGCTGTGGCGGACGCCGTCGGTGTTCGCCAACCTGGCCTGGAACGCCTCGTTCCCGGTGCTGTTCCTCCTGGCCGCGGTGGTGTCGTGCTGGGCGGTGGGAACCGGCAGCCGGCGGTGGTGGCCGGTGCTCGTGGCCTGCGCCTCGGTGGTCGCTCAGTGCCACCTGTTCCTCGTCCTGCCGGCGTTCCTGCTGGTGGTGGCCGGCCTGGCCCTCGGCCTGCGGCTCGGCACCGGCCGCCTCGGTTGGGTCGTGGCCGGGGTGGGGGTGGGCGTCTTGTGCTGGATCGAGCCGCTGATCCAGCAGCTGGCCGACCGACCCGGCAACTTGGTCACGGTCGCGACCTCGGCCGGCGGCCAGCAGGAGCTGGGGGTTTCGTTCGCGCTCCGGGACCTGGCCATGGCCGGCGCGCTCCACCCGATCTGGTCGACTCGATTGCCGTCGGGATTCTTCCCGTTGGCCGCGTTGGAGACGGCCTACCCGGCCTGGTACGGGGGGGTGCTGCTCGGGGTGCTCGCGCTCGTCACGCTGGTCGCGCTGGCGACCGGGCGGCGAGCGCTCGGTTCCTTCGCAGCCGCCACGGCGGCACTGTCGGTCGGGCTGGTCGTGAGCCTGGCGATCTTCCCGGACAAGAACATCTTGAGCCTCGGCTATCTGGTGGTGCCGTTCTGGCTGGTTGGCCTGGCGCTGTGGTTGGTCGCCGGTTGGTGCCTGGCCGTGGCGTTGGAGGTGCTCTGGCGGTGGTGGGCCCGCCGGCGGGGGAGCACCCCGCTCGAAGGGCGTGCCCGGTCGGCAGCGCACCTGGGGCTGGCCGCGATCGTGGCGGCCGCCGTCGGCGGCGCGGGAGCGCTCGGCCTGGTTGCCGGGGCCGACCCGCCGGCGGCCGGCTGGAGCCCCCGGGCCGTCACCGAGCTGGCCCAGGCCGGGGCGGCGATCGAGCGGATGGTCCCCCCTGGCCCGGTCACGGTGCGCGTGCTGGGTGGGGGCTTCTACGCGACCACGTGGTTGACCGAGGCGCTCGCGTACCGGTTGGAGGTGGCCGGGTGGCGGCCTGGGACGACCGGTCCGGCGGCCACCTATACCGGGCTGGTGGTGCGGCCGGGGGCACGGCGCGTCCTGGTCCGGCTGAGCCGGGCTGGACCGCCGTCGGTGCGCCTCGTGCCCGTCGGTCGGCGGTGACCGGCCGCCGAAGTCCGCACGCCCCGCGAACTGTTGGTCGGACGAACCGGGGGGTTCCGTACCATTGAGGCGAGGTCAGCTGGATGCACAGCCTGAACTCCGACAAGTTGGGTCGTGCGTCAGCCACAGCTGGCGAGCATCTGCTGCACCAGCTTTGAGTGCCGCGGCATGCCGATCTCGGCGTACGACGCGTCGGCTTCGGTGAGGAGTTTCTGGGCCCGCTCCAGATCGCCGGGCCCGTGGCGGTCGATGAGCATCTGAGCGTAGAAGCGACGGACCTCGGGATTCTCGACCTTGATCGGCAGGTCGTGGGCTTGGCGCAGGGCAGTGGTGAAGTGCTCCTCGGCCTGCTGCCAGCGGTTAGCGCTTGCGGCCGCGATGCCAGCAAGGGATTCCATCAGGCGAGCGTCGTACAGTCGGAATGGGCACCCGAGCTCTCGGGCCTGGACCGCCAGGGGATACAGCGCGGCGGCTCGATCACGTTCGCCCAGAATCGCGAACGCCTCGATCGCGCCGAGCGCGTAGGTCCACGAGGTCCGAGTGCTCAGCGCGCCGGGCCGGGGGAACTGGTCGGCCTTCTCCTCGAGGCGATCGAGGGCTTCACCGCGGCGGCCGAGGTAGGCGAGGCACAACCACACGAAGGCGGCGTTGCCACCGAGGGCACCGGGCACCTCTCGGCGTGCCGCCTCTTCGTGGTGCCTGAGCGCTTGCTCCCATTCCCCTCGCCAGAAGGCGAGCAGCCCGAACGCTGTGTAGGAGTCGCAGACCCAGGGCAGGCCGATGGACTCCTGGAACGCGAGGTCCCGCTCGGAGAAGCGCTCCAACCGGTCGAAGTCGGCCGACGAGGGCCATGCGCACCCCCACTCGAGGGCCCGCGAGGCGAGGATCTGACCTCGAGCATTGCCAAGCTTCTGGGCCAGCGCGACGGCCTCTTGTCCATGGGCCTCGGCCTCCTGGGGTCTTCCGGCGAACCCCGCGGCGGCAGCCTGATAGCCCAACGCTTCGGACAGGGTCCATGCATCCCCGGACTTTCGCAGTAGCTCGACGGCCCTCGCCAAAGCGGAAACAGACGAGCCGAACGCGCATGACCCGAAGTAGTGGATCCCCAGCGTGTAGTGGACGTGGCCGAGGAGGTGCTCGTCGGCGAGGGCATCGGCCAGGGTGCTGGCCTCGTCGAACATCTGCTGCGCCTGGTCGTAGCTGCCCACCAGGCTCAGCATCACTCCGGCGCGCAGCAGGAGCCGGGCGCGATCGACGCTCGTCCGGGGACCAAGGGCGTCGAGCCCTCGCTGGGCCATCTGGAACGACTCCGGGAACCGGCCAAGGATGGCGAGCTGCGCTGCCGTCTCGACACAGAGAGAGCCGAACGCCTCAGAGTCACCCAGCTCTTCGAACAATGCCAGTGCCTGGCCCCACGACTCCATCGCGTCGTCCAGCCGACCAAGGCTTCGTTGGGCGACCCCCAGTCTGGCCAGCACCTGCGCAGCGGTACGTGGGTCATCGGTGCGTCCGAGCTCATGGGCCCGCCTGAAGTGGGTGAACGCATCCTCGAAGGCCGCTGCCTCGAGCGCTCGTTCTCCGGCCAGGACCAGGTAGTGAATCGTCCTTTGCGGATCGGCGGCCACACCGGCCTGGTAGAGGTGGTGCGCGATGTCGGCCGGGTGCTCATCCCCCCGCCCCAGCTGCTCCAGCGCCTCGGCAATCCGCAGATGCAGGCGTTGACGGCGGGGCAACGACAGCTCCGAGAGGAGGGTCTGGCGGATGAGCTCGTGGGCGAAGCGCATCGTGCCCTCGCGCCCCTCCTGGGAGACAACGAGGCGGGCCCGCTCGGCATCGTCCACCGCATCGAGGACGGCGTCTGCGTCGACGTCACTGATGGCTCTGAGGAGCTCGAAAGAAAAGTCGCGACCGACGATGGCAGCTCCTGAGAGAATGCGCCGTGCGTCATCGCCAAGTCGCTCGATGCGGCGACCGAGCACCAGGCGTACGCCTTCTGGCACATCGACCTCGCCGATCTGCAGGCCGGAGCGAAATTCCCCCGCGGAATCGAAGAGGCGATTCTCTTCGAGCAGGTGACGGATGACTTCCTCGACAAAGAATGGGTTGCCTTCGGTCTCACTGAAGACCAGGTTGACGAGGTCCGGCGGCGGGTCCTTGCCGACGAGCCCTCGGATCAGCGCCCCGACGTCGGCCTCGCCGAGACGCTTCAGGGTGACCCGGTGAGCCAGACGTCGGCGGTGGAGGTCTTCCAGCACGCGCGCGAAGGGGCGGGTGACGTCAAGCTCGACATCGCGGTAGGTCCCCACGACGAGAATGGGCATCTCGTGAAGCTGTTCGGCTACGTGGCGCACCACCAGGAGCGTGGATTCGTCTGCCCAGTGGAGATCCTCGAGCAACAGAGCTTGGGGCCGAACGGCGGCGGCGCGGGCGATGAACGCTCGAACCGCATTGAGAATGTACCGACGCTCGCTCTCGGGCGGAAGGCTCACGGCTTCCGGGATATCGGTGAACACCTTGCGGAGGTGCGGCATGATCCGGGCGATCTCGGGAGCGTCATCGCCGAGCACCTGGCGGTAGAGATCGTGCGGGATGTCGTCGAGCGCGGACTCGAGCATTTCGATGAAGGGCAGGTACGGCGGCGCCCCCTCCATCTCGTAGCAGTGACCGATTCGAACACGCATGCCGCGTTGTTCGGCTTCGGCCAAGACCTCCTCTGCTAGGCGAGTCTTGCCCACCCCGGGCTCGCCGCTTACAAGAGCCAGTTCGCCGTGACCGCCCAGCGCCGCGCCAATCAGGCGAACCAACCCAGCTCGCTCTGCTTCGCGTCTGACGAATGTGGCGCGCTCGGCGGTCAGTGGAACAGGGGGGCGCTCCTGTGCCCATTGGACTTGGTAGAGGTGCCACCGCTCGGGAAAGCCCTTCAGTCGGAAGCGGCCGCGGTCGGAGAGAGCGAGATCGGTCATCGTCCCGGCAAGCTGGCGCACGACGTCAGAGATCAGGATCTCGCCGCCCTTGGCCTTTCCCATGATCCGAGCTGCTGCGTTTACGGCTTCACCGAACAGATCGCCGTCGCGCTCGATCACCTCGCCAGTGTTGAGCCCGATCCGCACCTGGATTTCGGTGCCTTCGATGGCCCGTTGGATGGCGATTGCGCAGCCGATGGCCTTGCGGGCAGAACCGAACACGGCCATGAAGCCATCGCCAGTCGACTTGACCGTCCGTCCGTCATGTGAGCTGATCTGGCGGCGAACGATCTCTTCGTGGGCGCTGAATAGCGCCTCTGCTTTCTCATCTCCTCGAGAAGTCCGAAGGGCAGTGGACCCCTCGATATCAGTGAAGAGGAGCGTGACGGTGGCGGCGTCCGAACTCATGAGCACCCCCGCTGTTCGGCACCCGAAGCGGCATTGTACGGCTGTTTCTCGGGCGGCGCCGTCGAACTGTCGGTCGCAACCGGTGGACGACGAGTGAACGCTCGCGTGGATGCCGGGCGGGAGGAGTTCGGTGCGTCCAGAAGGGTGTTGCTCCACGGCATGATGCCCGAACGGGCCAGGGTGTGGGGCACCGGTCGGCGGCCTGGAGATTCCTCGTCGTCCGGATCCGTCGGCGAGCCCGATGTGGTGATCTAGCTCGATCCGGCCGTCCTCATGGGTGTTCGCTGGCCGCCGAGTGCCGGCATGGTCGCCCGGTGTTCGCGGTCCATTGGTCCCGGACGAATAAGTATTCGATATCTATGCGAAGGTTGGTATAGTTATTGGATGAAGGTCGGGATCGTCGGTGCCTCGGGCTTCCTCGGGCTTGAACTGCTTCGCCTGTGCGCTGGGCACTCGGAGTTCGAGGTCACGACGGCAATGGCCGCCAGCCACGCCGGCGAGGCGGCGGCGGTGCGGTACCCGTCGCTAGCGGCCGCCTACCCCGAGCTTCGGTTCGAGCGGACGGACCAGGAAGCCCTGGTCGGCCTGGACTTGGTGTTCCTCGCGTTGCCGCACGGTCAGTCCCAGGACCTCGTCCCGGGGCTCCTCGGACGAGTCGGAGCCGTGGTCGACCTGGCCGCCGACTTCCGACTGGCCGACCCCCTAGCGTACGAAGCCTGGTACGGGGCGGTTCATCGTGCCCCTGAGCTGCTCGGACGGTTTGCATTCGGGATCCCCGAGTTGTTCAGGGACCAGATCACCGGCTCTCGGGCGGTGGCCGTTGCCGGCTGCTACCCGACGGCCGCGGCTCTGGCGCTGGCCCCGCTCATCCGCTCGAAGGTGGTGTCGCCGGAAGGGATTGTGGTCGACGCCGCCAGCGGGGTGTCCGGGGCCGGGAGCGGGGTCGACCAGGCGACCGCGTTCACCACGGTCGACGAGGACTTCCGCGCCTACGGGGTTGGCCGGCACCGGCACACCCCCGAGATCGAGCAGGTCCTGGCGGCATCGGTGATCTTTACCCCGCACCTCGCCCCGATGTCCCGGGGGATCCTGGCCACCTGCTACGCCAGGCTGTCCCGTCCTGGCCTCACCACCGCCGAGGTCATCGCGCTCTACGAGCAGGCGTACGGGAGCGAGCCGTTCGTCGTGGTCAGCGGGGTGCCGCCGTCGACCAAGGCCACCGCCGGGTCCAACTGCGCGCAGCTCAGCGCAGTGGTCGACGAGCGCAGCGGATGGGTGGTGGCGATGTGCGCGCTGGACAACCTGGTGAAGGGCGGGTCGGGCCAGGCGGTCCAGTGCGCCAACCTGATCCTTGGGCTGCCGGAGACCACCGGGTTGCCGGCAATCGGGGTCTACCCGTGAGTGTGACCACGCCGGCCGGCTTCGTGGCCGCTGCCGGCGCGGTGGGGATCAAGGCCGGCGGCGCAGCCGACTTCGCGGTGGTGGCCACGGCCGACGGCCGCCCGGTGTCGGCGGCTGGGGTGTTCACCGCCAACCTGGCTCGGGCAGCGCCGGTCCAGGTGAGCCAGGAGCACCTCCAGGCGACGGGCGGAAGGGCGGCGGCCGTCGTGGTCACCTCGGGCAACGCCAACGCGGCTACCGGATCCGAGGGCCGTGCGGCCGCGGCCGGCCTTTGTCGGGCGGTGGCCGAGGGCATCGGTGCCGACTCGGCAGCGGTGCTGGTGTGCCAGACCGGCCTCATCGGGGTGCCCTTCCCCTTCGACGCGGTGGCGGGCCGGATCGGGGCTGTGGTTGCTCGGCGGGGGGCTGACCCCCAGGACGGCGCGGCAGCAGCCCGGGCCATCCTCACCACCGACACCTTCCCGAAGGAGGTGGTGGTCGAGGGTCCCGGTTTCACCATCGGGGCCATGGCCAAGGGCGCGGCAATGCTGGCACCCAACCTGGCAACCATGCTCGCGGTGCTTACCACCGACGCCCAGGTGGCGCCGGCCGATCTCCACCGGACCCTCGTGCAGGCGGTCGGGCCGACCTTCAACGCGCTCACCGTCGACGGGTGCACCTCGACCAACGACACGGTGGTGATGCTGGCGAGCGGGCTCGCCGGGCCGGCCGACATGGGAACATTCGGGCGCGCCCTGGAGGACGCCTGTGGCCAGCTCGCGTACCTGATGGCCTCCGACGCCGAGGGGTCGACCAAGGTGTTCCGGGTCAGGGTGACCGGCGCGGCGTCCGATGCCGACGCCCACCGGGCCGCTCGTCAGGTCGCTGGGTCCCTGCTGGTGAAGTGCTCCCTCAACGGCGCTGATCCGTATTGGGGTCGGGTCGTGAGCGAGCTGGGCTCGGCCGGGGTGGCCTTCGACCTCGATCGAGTCGCCGTCTCCTACGGCGGCGTGACGGTGTGCTCGGGAGGGGTCGGCGTCGCCCACGACGAGACCGCGGTCCGGGCCCACATGGCCGGCCAAGACGTCGAGATCCTCTGCGACCTCGGCCTGGGCCCGGGGGTGGGCGCGGTGCTCGGCACCGACCTCGGTCACGGGTACATCGACGAGAACCGGACGACGTCGTGAGCACCAGGACCGATCCGGCGACGGTTGCAGCCCTGCTGGTCGAGGCGCTGCCCTACATCAGGCGGTTCTCAGGGCAGATCGTCGTGGTGAAGTACGGGGGCAGCGCCCTGGCCGCCGCGCCCGGGGACGTGGTGGGACAGCGCGCCACCCTCGACACCTTCGCTCAGGACGTCGTGCTCTTGCGTTCGGTCGGCATCCTGCCGGTGGTGGTCCATGGGGGCGGGCCCCAGATCGGCGAGTTGATGCAGCGGTTGGGCAAGGAGGTCGAGTTCCGTGACGGCCTGCGGGTCACCGACGCCGAGACACTGGACATCGCACGGATGGTGCTGGTCGGCAAGGTCAATCGGGAGATCGTGTCGGCCATCAATGTCCACGCGCCGTTGGCAGTCGGCTTGTCGGGGGAGGATGCTCACCTGATCACCGCCGAACAGCGCTCCGAGCAGCTGGGTTTCGTGGGAGACATCCTGCGGGTGGACCCGACGATGGTGCACAGCCTGCTCTCCCAGGGGCTCATCCCGGTGGTCGCGACCGTCGGGATCGGGGCTGCCGGCCAGGCCTACAACATCAATGCCGACACCGCGGCCGGCGCGATCGCGGCTGCCCTGTCGGCCGACAAACTTGTGTACCTGACCGACGTCCCTGGTGTACAGGCCGATCGCTCTGACCCGTCCTCGCTCATCGGCCAGGTCTCAGTGGCCGACGCACGGCGCCTGATCGACGAGGGTGTGGTCGAGGGGGGCATGATCCCCAAGTTGGACGCGGCGGTGCGGGCGGTGGCCGACGGGGTCAGCCGGGCCCACGTCCTCGACGGGAGGGTCCCCCATGCCCTGCTGGTCGAGCTGTTCACCGATGCCGGGGTGGGCACGATGGTGGTGCCATGACCCCCGAAGCGCGCTCGGCGCTGATGGCCACCTACACGCCGCCCGAGCCGGTGTTTGTGCGGGGGTCGGGAACGGAGCTGTTCGATCAGACTGGCGCCCGGTACCTGGACTTCATCGGTGGCCTGGCCGTGGTGTCGCTTGGCCACGCGCACCCGGTGGTGGCTGCGGCGGTGGCCGAGCAGGCGGCGACGCTGGCCCACGTCTCGAACCTCTATCAGAACGCGCTGGCCCCGGAGGTCGCGACCACCATCGACCGCCTGGTCGGGGGTGGGACGAGTCCGGCCGGCGGGCAGGTGTTCTTCTGCAACTCGGGGGCCGAGGCCAACGAGTGCGCCATCAAGCTGGCCCGGCGCTGGGCCGGACCCGGCCGGCACCGGGTGGTGACCGCTCTGGGGTCGTTCCATGGGCGGACCTTGGCCACGCTGGCGGCCACCGGCCAGCCCGAAAAGCACGCCCCGTTCGCGCCGGTACCCGAGGGCTTTACCCATGTCCCGTATGACGACATCGATGCCCTCGAACGAGCCCTCGAGGACGGGCCGGTGGCGGCGGTCCTGTTGGAGCCCATTCTGGGTGAGGGCGGCGTGGTGGTCCCCTCATCGGACTACCTGGCGGCGGCGCGGGCGCTGTGCGACCGCCACGGGAGCCTGCTGATCTGCGACGAGATCCAGACCGGCCTCGGCCGCACCGGGCGGTGGTTCGCGTTCCAGGGCCAGGGCCTGCAGCCCGACATCGTGACCATTGCCAAGGCGCTGGGCAACGGCATGCCGGCCGGTGCGTGCTGGGCCCGGGCTGAGGTGGCCGCCGCGTTCGGTCCCGGAGACCACGGGTCGACGTTCGGCGGCCAGCCACTGGCCCTCTCGGCGGTGCGGGCCACGTTGGCGGTCATGGAGGCCGAAGACGTGTGCGCGCGGGCTCGTCGGGCCGGGGCTCGCCTGGCCCAGGGCTTGCGCGACGTCCCGGGCGTGGTCGAGGTCCGAGGGGCGGGCCTGCTCCTGGCGGCCAGGCTGGAGGGGGAGCGGGCCCGGGAGCTGGCGGCGGCGGCCCTGGCGAAGGGGCTGCTCGTGAACCCGGTCCGGGCCGACACCCTCCGGCTGGCTCCGCCCCTGTTGGTCTCGGATGACGAGATCGACGAGGCGCTCGGCATCCTGCGCTCGTTGGGAACGGGGAGAGACGGCTCACGATGAGGGTGACCAAGCACCAGCGCCAGCACCGGATCGCCCGACTGCTCGAGGCTGGCCCGGTGACCAACCAGGCTCAGCTGGTGGAGCTGCTGGCAGCCGAAGGGATCGAGGCCACCCAGACGACCGTGTCCCGTGACCTCGAGGAGCTGGGGGCGGTCAAAGTGCGCCTGCCCGGCGGCGAGAGCGCCTACGCGCTCGCCGAGCTGCCGACCCGCCAGATCGTGCCCAGCGAGCACCTCCGGCGGGTGCTGGGCGAGTGGGTCGTCGAGCTGGCTGCCTCGGGCAACCTGGTGGTCGTCCGGACCCCGCCCGGCTGTGCCCACGTCGTGGCATCGGCCCTGGACCGCAGCGCCATGCCGGGGCTGCTGGGGACGGTTGCCGGCGACGATACGGTGCTACTGGTGGTCGCCGAAGAACACGGCGGCGTCGCGATGGTCGAACGGCTCCAGGCCCTGATCGGACCGGCTCGAGGTGGCGGGGCCACCCGGTCAGGACGACCGGGCATGAGCGAGGCCGGGTCGGATGGCCCGCCCGGACAACAAAGGCGGTGAGCGTGGCGAGGCGGGTGGTCTTGGCCTACAGCGGGGGACTGGACACCTCGGTGGCCGTTCGGTGGCTGATTGAGCACCACGGAGTGGAAGTGGTCGCGGTCGCGGTCGACGTGGGCCAGGAGCCAGACGCCGGCCCCGAGCATTGGGAGCGCCTGCGGTCCCGGGCGCTGGCTGCCGGCGCGGTGGAGGCGGTGGTGGTCGACGCCAAGGACGAGCTGGCCGAGGAGTTCTGCGTGCCGGCAGTCCAGGCCAATGCCCGTTACGAGGGGATCTATCCGCTGGTGTCGGCGCTGTCACGTCCGCTCATCGTTCGCCACCTGGTGGCCGAGGCCCGTCGCCACCGGGCGGACGCGGTGGCTCACGGCTGCACCGGGAAGGGCAACGACCAGGTCCGCTTCGAGGTCGGCACCCGGTGTCTGGCACCGGAGCTCGAGGTCCTGGCCCCGGCGCGCAGCTGGGGCATGTCACGGGCCGACAGCGTCGCCTACGCGGCCAAATGGGAGATCCCGATCGAGGCGACGGTCGAGCGGATCTACTCGATCGACGAGAACCTCTTTGGCCGGGCGATCGAGTGCGGGGCCATCGAAGACCCGTGGGCGGCCGTGCCAGAGGACGCCTACACCCTCACCCAGGTTCGCGAGAGCGAGCCAGTGACGGTGGTGGTCGGGTTCGAGTCCGGCGTGCCAACCTCGCTCGACGGCACTGCGATGCCCGTGCGCTCGGTCATCGAGCGGCTGAATGTCCTTGCAGGGTCGCGCGGCTTCGGCCGGCTCGACATGGTGGAGAACCGGCGGGTGGGCATCAAGAGCCGGGAGGCCTACGAGTGCCCCGGTGCGCTGGCCCTGCTGGCAGCGCACGTCGACCTCGAGGGCCTGACGTTGGAGCGGGACCTGGCGCACGAGAAGCACCGGCTCGAGCACCGCTGGGCCGAGCTGGTCTACGACGGCCTGTGGTTCTCGCCCCTCAAAGAGGCGCTCGACGCCTTCATCGAGCGCTCCCAGCAGCACGTGACCGGGGAGGTCCGGCTCCGGTTCGACGCGCCGGGTCGTTGCACGGTGGAGGGCCGCCGCAGTCCGGTCGCGCTCTATGACCGGGGCCTGGCCACCTACGACCGGGACGACACCTTCCGCCACCACGACGCCGAAGGGTTCGTCCGCCTCTTCGGGCTGGGCGTGACCACCTGGGCTGCCCGCCAGCGACGGGAGGAGCCGTGACCCTGTGGCAGGGCCGGTTCGGCGATGAGATGGCCGAGGCCGTCCGGGCGTTCACCGTGAGCTCGGCGTTCGATCGGGTCCTGGCAGCCGACGACATCGCCGGGTCCCGGGCCCATGTGCGCGGGCTCGGGCGCTCAGGGATCCTGAGCGAGGACGAGGTCGCGGCCCTGCTAGAGGCCCTCGACCAGGTCGAGGCCGAACTGTCGGCGGGACGCTTCGAGTTCGGTCCCGATGACGAGGACGTCCACACCGCGATCGAGCGGCGGGTCACCGAGCTGGCCGGCGAGGTCGGGGCCAAGCTGCACACCGGTCGCAGTCGCAACGACCAGGTGGCCACCGACCTGCGACTGTGGTGCCGCCACGAGCTGGCTCGGGTGGCCGGCGAGGTGGTCGGTCTGGAGGAGGTCCTCGTGGGTCGAGCGACCGAGGTCGGGGATGCCTACCTGCCCGGCTACACGCACCTTCAACGGGCCCAGCCGGTGCTGCTGGCCCACCATCTGCTTGCCCACGCCTGGGCCCTGGCCCGTGACGTGGACCGGCTCATCGCGACCGTCGAGCGGATGGACGTCTCGCCGCTCGGAGCCGGCGCGCTGGCCGGATCATCGCTCCCGCTCGACCCGGACTTCGTGGCCGAAGAGCTGGGGTTCCACGCCCGGTTCGAGAACTCGCTGGACGCGGTGTCCGACCGTGACTTCGTGGCCGAGGCGCTGTTCGACATCGCCCTGCTCGGCGTCCACCTGTCACGCCTTGGCGAGGAGGTGGTGCTGTGGTCGACCGCCGAGTTCGGCTTCTGCACCATTGCCGACGCCTACGCGACCGGCAGCTCGATGCTGCCGCAGAAGAAGAACCCCGACGTGGCCGAGCTGGTGAGGGGCAAGGCAGGTCGCTTCATTGGGCACCTCACCGGCCTGCTGGTGACGCTGAAGGGGCTGCCGCTGTCGTACAACCGAGACCTCCAGGAGGACAAGGAGCCGCTCATCGACGCGGTCGGCCAGGTCAGCTCCGCCCTGCGAGCCCTGACCGGCCTCGTCGCGACCCTGGAGCTGCACCAGGACAAGATGGCCGAGGCCGCCGATACCCCGGCGACCGCCGCTGTCGACCTGGCCGAGTTCCTGGTCGAGCGGGGCATGCCCTTCCGCAAAGCCCACGCCCTGGTGGCCGGGCTGGTGCGAGACTCGGTCGAGCGCCACGTTCCCCTGGCTGAGCTGGTCCAGGCCCATCCGGAGTTGGGCGACGCCGGGGCCAAGCTGTTGGAGCCGGGGGTGGCGGTCAGCCGCCGCACGACCCCCGGTGGTGCCGGCTCGGCGGCGGTGGCCGAACAGTTGGAGCGCTTCGCCCGGCGGCTGGACGTCGATCGGACCCGCCTCAGCGTGCTGTCGGGCCAGGACCCACCTGCGCCCAGCGCGTGAGTGGCCCGGTCCAGCTGGAGCCGGTGCCCCGGGCGCTGCTGGCCGGGGACCCGCTCGAGGTGGCTCCTCGCCTGCTCAACGCCCTTTTGGTCCACGGTGAGCGGGTGGCCCGGATCGTCGAGGTCGAGGCCTACCGGGGCGACCAGGATCCGGCCTCGCACGCGTTCCGTGGTCTGACCAGGCGCAACGCGACCATGTTCGGACCGCCCGGGCGGCTCTACGTGTACTTCAGCTACGGGATGCACTGGTGTGCGAACGTGGTCTGCCGCCCCGAAGGAGTGGCCGGCGCGGTCCTGCTCCGGGCCGGGGCCCCGGTGGCCGGGGAAGCGGCAATGTGGGCGGCGCGGCCGGCTGCTCGCCGGCCTGCCGACCTGCTGAGTGGCCCGGCCAAGCTGTGTCAGGGCCTCGGGCTGACCGGCGACCACGATGGGGCCGACCTGGTGGTGGGGGACCGGGGGGTACGGTTGTGCACCGACGGCATGCCGCCGCCGGCGCGCCCCGGGGTCGGGCCTCGGGTCGGGATCAGCGTGGCCACCGAGTGGCCCTGGCGGTGGTGGGTGCCGGGCGACCCGAATGTGTCGGGAGCGCGACCTCGCCCCGTTGACGGTCGGGCGGGCGAACTGGTATCCTGAGAGGTCCCACCACACCGTTCATTGCCGACGGCGGTGGGGAAGCCGGAGCCCCAACGGGCGGTCGAGACCGTCGTTGGGCCCGGGGCGGGGGTGCTGGTCCTGGTGGATCGGTGCTCCGGTCGTTCCTTGAAAACGGAAGAGCGAGAGCCAAAAGCCAGTGCGGGCAGCTCTGGAGCGCCTCGGCGCGACCAGGGCTGACTGTCAAGCAGGACAACGCGGCGGTCCGTCCCCTCCGGGGGTTGGCCCGCCGGCCAGCCGGGGCCCGTCCCCGGGTGGCAATGGATTTTCGGGCGGTCCCTGTGGGCCGGCCGGAAGTCTCGATGGAGAGTTTGATCCTGGCTCAGGACGAACGCTGGCGGCGTGCCTAACACATGCAAGTCGAACGACGTCCATTCGGTGGCAACACCGATGAAGACGGAGTGGCGAACGGGTGAGTAGCACGTGAGTAACCTGCCCCGAAGACCGGGACAACACCGGGAAACCGGTGCTAATACCGGATGCCCCCACCGGGCCGCATGACCCGGTGAGGAAATGGATTTCCGCTTCGGGAGGGGCTCGCGGCCTATCAGCTTGTTGGTGGGGTAACGGCCTACCAAGGCTTCGACGGGTAGCTGGTCTGAGAGGACGATCAGCCACACTGGGACTGAGACACGGCCCAGACTCCTACGGGAGGCAGCAGTGGGGAATCTTGCGCAATGGGCGAAAGCCTGACGCAGCAACGCCGCGTGAGGGACGAAGGCTTTCTGAGTTGTAAACCTCTTTCAGCAGGAACGATTATGACGGTACCTGCAGAAGAAGCACCGGCCAACTACGTGCCAGCAGCCGCGGTGATACGTAGGGTGCAAGCGTTGTCCGGATTTATTGGGCGTAAAGAGCTCGTAGGCGGCTTGGTAAGTCGGATGTGAAACCCCCAGGCTTAACCTGGGGCCGCCATCCGATACTGCCATGGCTAGAGTCCGGTAGGGGACCATGGAATACCTGGTGTAGCGGTGAAATGCGCAGATATCAGGTGGAACACCAGTGGCGAAGGCGGTGGTCTGGGCCGGCACTGACGCTGAGGAGCGAAAGCGTGGGGAGCGAACAGGATTAGATACCCTGGTAGTCCACGCCGTAAACGTTGGGCACTAGGTGTGGGGCCTATTCAACGGGTTCCGTGCCGCAGCTAACGCATTAAGTGCCCCGCCTGGGGAGTACGGCCGCAAGGCTAAAACTCAAAGGAATTGACGGGGGCCCGCACAAGCGGCGGAGCATGTGGCTTAATTCGAGGCAACGCGAAGAACCTTACCTGGGCTTGACATGTAGGGAAAAGCCGTAGAGATACGGTGTCCTTCGGGGTCCTACACAGGTGGTGCATGGCTGTCGTCAGCTCGTGTCGTGAGATGTTGGGTTAAGTCCCGCAACGAGCGCAACCCTTGTCCTATGTTGCCAGCGGGTAATGCCGGGGACTCGTAGGAGACTGCCGGGGTCAACTCGGAGGAAGGTGGGGATGAGGTCAAGTCATCATGCCCCTTACGCCCAGGGCTGCACACATGCTACAATGGCCGGTACAACGGGCTGCTAATCCGCGAGGAGGAGCCAATCCCCAAAGCCGGTCTCAGTTCGGATCGCAGTCTGCAACTCGACTGCGTGAAGTCGGAGTCGCTAGTAATCCCGGATCAGCAACGCCGGGGTGAATACGTTCCCGGGCCTTGTACACACCGCCCGTCACACCACGAAAGTCGGCAACACCCGAAGCCGGTGGCCCAACCCTTTTGGGAGGGAGCCGTCGAAGGTGGGGTCGGTGATTGGGGTGAAGTCGTAACAAGGTAGCCGTACCGGAAGGTGCGGCTGGATCACCTCCTTTCTAAGGAGTCGTTGCCGATCGTCCGATCGGCCAACTCCGAGGTTGAACACTGGCTAATCGGCCGCCTCTCGATACCGGCAGACATCGGTGCCGCTGCCCCGGACACGGGGCACCCGCCCGGTGCAGGATCCGGTCCCTCGGGGGACGGTCGGACCTCGCTCTTCCGTTTTGAGGGAACGGCCACGGTCGTTCCTCGCGGCGCTCGACGGACCACCGGCGAGCCGACCGCTCCGTGCGTGCCGGGCTGCGCCTGTCGATGGGCAGCGCCGAGCCGTGCCGGGCTGGCCCTTGAGAATTCCAAAGCGAGCACGAGCATCTTGTTCTCCAAGCTACGAAGAGCCAACGGTGGATGCCTTGGCGCCTGAAGCCGAAGAAGGACGTGGGCGACTGCGATAAGCCACGGGGAGCTGTCTACCAAGCCTCGATCCGTGGATCTCCGAATGGGGAAACCCAGCACCCGTCATGGGGTGCTACTCCGACCTGAATGCATAGGGCCGGACGAGGGAACCGGGGGAATTGAAACATCTCAGTACCCCGAGGAAAGGAAAGCAACAGCGACTCCCTGAGTAGCGGCGAGCGAAACGGGAAGAGCCTAAACCGAGCCGGTGCACAAGCCTGGTGGCGTTGCCGGTTCGGGGTCGTGGGACCCAGGAGAAGGGGCACCAGACCCTTCACGGAGTTACAAATCCATCGTGTAGCAGAAGCAGTCAGGAAAGCTGCACCGAAGAAGGTAAGAGTCCTGTACGCGAAACGCGATGGACTCCGCCTGGGCACCCGAGTAGCGCCGGATCCGGGAAAGCCGGCGTGAATCTGCGAGGACCATCTCGTAAGGCTAAGTACTAGCAGGCGACCGATAGCGAACGAGTACCGTGAGGGAAAGGTGAAAAGTACCCCGGGAGGGGAGTGAAATAGTACCTGAAACCGTTGGTTTACAAACAGTCAAAGCGTCGTCGGCTCCGACGCCGGTCCAATCTGCGGTGAGCAATCACCGAGGAGCGGGCTGGCACCATGTCGGGTCCTGCCGGCCGCGATGGCGTGCCTTTTGAAGAATGAGCCAGCGAGTTACGGTATGTGGCGAGGTTAACCCGAGAGGGGTAGCCGAAGCGAAAGCGAGTCTGAATAGGGCGTTGAGTCGCATGCCGTAGACCCGAAGCCGAGTGAGCTAGCCATGGGCAGGCTGAAGCGGGAGTAAGACCCCGTGGAGGGCCGAACCCACCTTGGTTGAAAACAGGGGGGATGACCTGTGGTTAGGGGTGAAAGGCCAATCAAACTCGGTGATAGCTGGTTCTCCCCGAAATGCATTTAGGTGCAGCGTCAGGTGTTCAGCATCGGAGGTAGAGCACTGAATGGGCTAGGGGGCCTACAAGCTTACTGACCCCAATCAAACTCCGAATGCCGATGCTCCAGAGCCTGGCAGTGAGACCACGGGGGATGAGCTTCGTTGGTCGAGAGGGAAACAGCCCAGACCGCCAGCTAAGGCCCCAAATTCTAGGCTAAGTGGAAAACGATGTGGGAACGCAGAAACAGCCAGGAGGTTGGCTTAGAAGCAGCCATCCTTGAAAGAGTGCGTAATAGCTCACTGGTCGAGTGGTCCTGCGCGGACAATGTAACGGGGCTCAAGCCTAGAGCCGAAGCTGCGGATTTCCGTTCCGCCCATCTTGCGGCACCTTCGGGTGTCAGCGGGTGGGAGTTCCGGGCGGGAGTGGTAGGGGAGCGTCGATCTCGCAGAGAAGCGGGGGTGGAAACCTCCGTGGAGCGTGGTCGAGTGCGAATGCTGGTATGAGTAGCGAGAGAGGGGTGAGAAACCCCTCCGCCGTAAGCCCAAGGGTTCCTGGGGAAGGCTAATCCTCCCAGGGTAAGTCGGGAGCTAAGGCGAGGCCGAGAGGCGTAGTCGATGCACAACTGGTTGATATTCCAGTACCGCCGTGTCCGCGCCCATCCCGGACTGGGGATCCTAAGGGGCTGACCTTCGGGTCGAACCGACCGGCCCCAGCGAGGGAAGCGATGGAGGGACGCAGGAGGGTAGGTGAGCCCAGGCGTTGGTTGTCCTGGGGTAAGCGTGTAGGGAGAGACCTAGGCAAATCCGGGTCTCACAGATCCTGAGGCGCGATGCCGAGCCACACCAGGCGAAGTCACTGAGCCCATGCTGCCGAGAAAAGCTCCTAGCGAGCTGGCACGGCGCCCGTACCCCAAACCGACACAGGTGGGCGGGTAGAGAATACCAAGGCGATCGGGAGAACTGTGGTTAAGGAACTCGGCAAAATACCTCCGTAACTTCGGGAGAAGGAGGGCCCCAATAGGGTGAAGGACCTCGCGTCCGGAGCTCGAGGGGGTCGCAGTGAATAGGGGAAAGCGACTGTTTACTAAAAACACAGGAGCGTGCGAAGTCGTAAGACGATGTATACGCTCTGACGCCTGCCCGGTGCCGGAAGGTTACGGGGAAGGGTTAGCCCTCGGGCGAAGCTCTGAACCTAAGCCCCGGTAAACGGCGGCCGTAACTATAACGGTCCTAAGGTAGCGAAATTCCTTGTCGGGTAAGTTCCGACCTGCACGAATGGCGTAACGACTTTCCTACTGTCTCAACCACAGACCCGGCGAAATTGAAGTACGAGTAAAGATGCTCGTTAGCTGCATCAGGACGGAAAGACCCCGTGGACCTTTACTACAGCTTGATGTTGGGTTTTGGTACAGTTTGTGTAGGATAGGTGGGAGCCTGTGAAGCGTTGGCGCCAGCTAGCGTGGAGGCGACGTTGAAATACCACCCTTTCTGTGCCGGGACTCTAACTTGGGTCCGTGATCCGGATCAGGGACAGCGTCAGGTGGGTAGTTTGACTGGGGCGGTCGCCTCCTAAAACGTAACGGAGGCGCCCAAAGGTTCCCTCAAGCTGGTTGGCAATCAGCTGTCGAGTGCAATGGCAAAAGGGAGCTTGACTGCGAGACCTACAAGTCGAGCAGGTGCGAAAGCAGGGCATAGTGATCCAGCGGTTGCTTATGGAAGCGCCGTTGCTCAACGGATAAAAGGTACCCCGGGGATAACAGGCTCATCTTCCCCAAGAGTCCATATCGACGGGAAGGTTTGGCACCTCGATGTCGGCTCGTCGCATCCTGGGGCTGAAGCCGGTCCCAAGGGTTGGGCTGTTCGCCCATTAAAGCGGTACGCGAGCTGGGTTTAGAACGTCGTGAGACAGTGAACGAACCGCGCTGTCTATAAACTTGGCCATATGCTGGAATAGCCGAGCATCTTGCGCTACTCGTCACCGTTGTTAGGTCGTGGCACGAACGCACAGGTACGGTGCGGCCGCGGCGAGCGGTGGCAGTGACAATGCGACAAGTGCGGCCGATCAGCAGGAAAGGCTGGGGACGTGCCAGCGCTCCGCATGCGGAGTTGCACCGGGCAGCCTGTCGGTCCGGGCGGGATTACCCCCGACCGGACAGTGACAGCCGCCTGGACCCCAGAATCCTCAGAGACCACATGCCAAGCACGCTCACTCTCGGGTGTGAAGGGATGGTCCGATCTGCATGGCGACATGCAGAGCCAGGCAGAAATGACCTGGCCGTCGGGGCTTTCGCCCCGGCGTAACAACGATGTCGGTCCCTATCCGATGCAGCCGCAGGAGATCTGAGAAAGGCTGTCCCTAGTACGAGAGGACCGGGACGGACGTAGCTCTCGTGTGCCAGTTGTCCTGCCAAGGGCACCGCTGGTTTGCGACCTACGGATGGGATAAGCGCTGAAGGCATCTAAGTGCGAAGCCCGTTTCGAGATGAGATCTCCCACAGGGAAAACCTGGTAAGGCCCGTGGCTAGATCACCACGTTGATAGGCCGGAGGTGTACGCACAGCAATGTGTTCAGCCGACCGGTACTAATCGGCCGAGGGCTTGGAGCTTGCTCGTGCTCGCTTTGGAACGCTCAAGGCTGCCCGGCAGCCGCACCTGTGGGTGCTGAGCGCACGGTTTCCGGTGGCCATGGCGGCGGGGAAACACCCGTTCCCATTCCGAACACGGCAGTTAAGCCCGCCAGCGCCGATGGTACTTGGGGGGAGGCCCCCTGGGAGAGTAGGACGCCGCCGGGATCTCGCTGGATGGAGCCCCCTCGCGGGGCTCCATCCGCGTCTGGTCCGGGGCCTGCGGGCTTCCCACATACACTCGCCAGGTGCGGACCGGCAGTGATCCTCCGTCGCCCCGGGGCCGACGAGCAGGGCAACGCCCCGCGCCGGGCCGGAACCCGAGCGCTGCCGCCGGCCGCTCGGCCAGCGACGCCGCTCGGCGGACGCCCCGCGGCGGCGGTGGTGGCCAAGTCGGCGCCGGCGGCCGGCAGAGCGGGGCTGGCGCGCGCCGCCCTGGGAGCCCGGCCGGGCCTCGGCACGAGCGGTCGACCGAAGGGTCACCGAGCCGCCGGGCTCGGGTCGGCCGGGACGCCATCCCGGCACCCAGGCGTCCCCCGCTCCCGGGAGCCGACCGGGGCTGGGGTGGGGTGGCTCGCCGCGGTGCCCGGCAGGTCCTGGCGGCGGGCTCTGCGGGGACCGTGCGACGTCGGCCGCCACGGCCCAGTGGCCCCCCGCCCCCTCCGGATCGCTGGGTGCGCACCGACCGAGATCCCGAACCGCCGCGGGTGCCGCTGCCTGGCCCGACCGGTCGCCGTTCGGAACCGGTGGTGCTTCCGCCGGCGGTCTCCGAGGCGATCGTGGACGCCGCCCGTGCTGCGACCCGGCACCAACGTGACCAGCTGGTTCGTCGTGCGGAGCGGGCAGTCGAGGCGTACGAGGCCGAGCGGTTCACGGAGGCCCTGCGGCTGGCGAAGCAGGTCCTGACTGCTGCCCCCGGCGTCCCGGTGCTCGACGAGGTGGCCGGCCTGGCCGCCTACCGGCTCGGTCGGTGGCGCGAGGCGGCCCAGCATCTGGAGCGCTACCGGGAGACCACCGGTGAGGTGGACCTGGTTCCGGTGCTCATGGACTGCATGCGAGCGCTGCGCAGGACGGCCAGGGTGGGCGAGCTATGGCACGAGCTGCGGCGCGCCTCTCCGGGAGCGGAGGTGCTGGCTGAGGCGCGGATCGTGAGCGCCGGCGCCTTGGCCGACACCGGGGACCTCTCTGGCGCCATCGGGCTGTTGAGCGCCGCGGCGGCAAAACCGCTACGAAATCCGAGCGAACGGCACCTCCGCCAGTGGTATGCGCTGGGCGACCTCTATGACCGGGCTGGCGACGTACCACGGGCTCGTGAGCTGTTCACAAGGGTCGCCCGGAGCGACCCGGACGCCTTTGACGTCCGCAGCCGGTTGGAGTCGCTCGGCGGCCAGATGCGCGCCAAGCAGCACCGCCGCCAGTCCAGCGCCTGATGGCAGGCGCTGCGGATCGCCGGCTAGTCACGGGAAGCCAGGATCGCTTCGCCGCTGCGGGTCGACGGGGCTCATGATCCCCACCGCGTTGCCGTCCGGGTCCTCGACGACGGCGTATCGGGCGCCCCAGAAGGCGTCATAGGGCTCCTGCTGGCCCCGGTATCCCGCGCCGGTCAGGTCTGCGTAGACCTCGTCGACTCGGTCCCGACTCGCGACCTGGAAGCCGAGCACGCCCATCCCGCCGGTCCACCCCTTGTCCCAGTGGCGAGCGAAGGCAGTGCTGTCGAAGTCGATATCGATCCCGCCGGGCGTGTGGGCGTTTCGGTGGTGGTTTTGGAACTCGGCGTCAGTGTCAGGGATGGTGAGGCCCAGGCGGCGGTAGAAGGCGACCGTGGCCTCCATGTCCTTGACGACGAGGTTGATCTGGTTCGGTATCGGGGTTTCGGCCATGGTCGTGTATCCGGTCCCGACTGTATGACAGCGCAGCCGCTGATGCTGATACCGCCATGCTCGGTGCATTGAGCACGGCGGCGTTCGACAGCGGCAGGCGGACCTTTCCGTGACCATCGGAGTGGACCCAGGTTCAGGCACCGACCCAGGTCACGTCACCGAAACTGGGAAGGCGAAGGCTTGCGCAACCACGATCGTGTACCGACCGGGGGCGAGCAGGCCGCGGACGGCATAGAGGCCCCATACCCCCCGGGCGGTGATCTGTCCGCCCGGAGGCAGGACGATCGAGGTCATCTCGGGGCAGGCGTACGCGACGATCCCGGGATAGACGTTCTGACCCGACGAGCTGATCACCTCCATGGGTATCGAACCACACGGCCCGATCTCCTCGAGCCGACCTGAGCCTTCAAAGGTGCATGCATGTTTGGAGACATTCCTTGCCACCACATGAATGACGACGAACTCTCCGGGGCTGAACGTGCGACCGTTGATCGTCGCTGTCATCTCCGTCGTGAAGGCTGGGCACGAGCCAAAGCCGGCGAGCCCGCGGCGTACGAGCGATGTTGGTTGAGCACCAAAGGCGGAGGCTTGCGAACGCAAGGTGTAGGTCGAGAATCTGAGTCCAGGGTACGAGAGAAGGGCCGTTGCGCTGTGCGCGCCTGTGCCAACGGTGACAGGCCACGGCATGGTCGGAATCCCCGAAGCCTCGAACAACGACACGATGGTGTTCCCTGAGGGAGGTTGACCGCCAGGCACCTCAGCGTTGAGGTCGAGGTAAACCTTCGTCCCGGTCACGACCACCAGCCACACCTTCGATATTCCGGCGAGGTAATCCGACCCGAGTGCAGCCGACGCCCGCTTTGTCGTGGTCTCGGCGTAGTGCACCTCCTCACCCGGACGTCCATCCGGAGACGACGACGGCGCTTGGGCGATGGATGGCAGTCCAAAGAGCAGTTGGTGGATCGCCGGCGGGAGCCAGCCAGGAAGCCGGTGAGAGCTGGTCGAAGGCGAACGTGCTGGTAGCCCCGAAATGTGCACCGACGGAGCCTCCGTCAGTCCCAGGCCAATCCCGAGTCCGGTGCCGAGGAAAAGAGCGAGCAACAAGGCATAGGGCGTGACCCGGGCCCGCATCCACTCAGGGTATGTGCAGACGCCGAGCGTTCCTCAGCGTCCGCTCGATCTCGTCAAGGATCCTGAGATCCAACAGATCGGGCTCGGCTCAGCGGAGAGCATTCCAACGGCCTGGTCAGGCGGATGGCCGCGAGGTGAAGGATGCCTATGGCGTGGCCCGAGGAGCCCCGCGGTCCTGCGCCTCCTTGACGGTCGAGGCTCGGTAGATGCTCGCGATCGATGCGTCGAGCACGGCATTGAACTCCTCGTCCGACTGGTGCGCCGACAGGCCCTCGGTCAGCGCCCGGGAGAAGCTGGCGATGACGCCATGGTTGCGGGCGAGGCGGGCGTTGGCCTCGTCCCGGGTGTAGCCGCCGGAGAGGGCGACAACCCGAAGGACGCGGGGGTGCTGGACAAGATCGAGGTAGAAGTCGTCCACCTCGGGGAGGGTCAGCTTGAGCATCACGGATCGCGATGGCGAGAGCGCATCGAGATGCTCGATCAGGGTCGCCTTGAGCAGCCTCTCTGCCTCGGCCTTGGCCGGGCTGTGGATGTCGATCTCCGGCTCGAGAATGGGCACCAAGCCGGCGTCGAGGACCCGCTCGGCCAGTTCGAACTGCTGGTCGACCAGGCTCTTGATTCCCCCCTCGTCTGGCAAGCGGCCGACGGAGCGCGCTTTGGTGCCGAAGATGCCCTTGGTGAGCGCACGGGCCAGGAGCTGATCGAGGTCGGGGATTGGCTTCATGAGCTGGACCCCGGCCGACTCTTCCGCCAGCCCTTTGTCGATCTTGAGGAACGGGACGACGCGTTTGGTGTCCCAGAGGTAGCTCGGGGTGTCGATCCCCTCGACCTGGCGGTCCATGGTGCCTTCGAAGAGGATCGCCGCGAGGACCCGATCCCCTCCAAAACTGGGGCTCGAGATGATGCGCGCTCGCATCGCGTGCATGAGGTCGAACATCTCCTCGTCGGTGGCGTAGGCGTCCCGGGGGATCCCGTAGAGCTCGAGCGCTCTGGGAGTGCTGCCACCGCTCTGGTCCAGGGCTGCCACGAACCCGTTGGCTGACCTCACCTTGTCGAGCTGCTGTGTGTCCACGGCCACTCCTTCGACCCCGGCGGCGTCAGCCGCCGACCTTGTCCACCCTACGGCCCCGGAGGGGCCTCAGGTCCAGGGGTTGGGGCTTCTCAGCGGCGCAATTGTGCTTCCTGAGACTCGGCGGGCTGGCGATATGCTGAAACAGACACGAAACAGTCATGGGCCGGCCAGCGCACCTGCCCTGGCGGCGCTGGGCTCTGGGGTTCGACGCCGTTCGCAAGTGCCGTGGTGGGCCCAGGAAAGGCCAGATCAGTGGCAACCGGAACCAGGCGAGAGACCGAGCAGCTCGAGCGGGTGGTCGTCCGATTTGCTGGGGACTCGGGCGACGGCATGCAGCTCACCGGCGACCGCTTCACCACGTCGAGCGCGCTCGTCGGTAATGACTTGTCCACCTTCCCCGACTTCCCGGCAGAGATCCGGGCCCCGGCCGGGACGCTGGCCGGGGTCTCGGCCTTCCAGGTGCACATTGCCGACCGGGACATCCTCACCCCCGGTGATGCCCCCGACGTGCTGGTGGCCATGAACCCGGCGGCCCTCCGGGCGAACATCGGCCTCGTGCCGGCCGGGGCCACGTTGATCGTGAACGTCGACGCCTTCGACGAGCGCAGCCTGGCCAAAGCCGGGTACTCGAGCAACCCGCTCACCGACAACTCGTTGTCGGCCTACCGGGTCTACGAGGTCCCCATGACCTCGCTCACTCAGGAGGTGTGCAAGGAGGCCGGGGTGAAGCCCCGGGACGCCGAGCGATCGAAGAACTTCTTCGCACTGGGCCTGGTGAGCTGGCTCTACACCCGACCCGTTGAGCCGACGCTCGAGTGGATCGCGGCCCGCTTTGGTGCCAACCCGACGGTGGCCGAGGCCAACACCCGGGCCTTTCGGGCTGGGTACCACTTCGGCGAGACGGCCGAGCTGTTCACCGCCAACTACGAGGTGCGGCCGGCGCCGTTTGAGCCCGGTGAGTACACCCAGATCACCGGGAACCAGGCCCTGGCATGGGGCTTGCTGGCGGCGTCCCGGCTGGCCGGGCTGCCGCTGTTCCTCGGCAGTTACCCGATCACCCCGGCCTCGGACATTCTCCACGAGCTGTCCCGGCGCAAGGAGTTCGGGGTACGGACGTTCCAAGCCGAGGATGAGATCGCCGGCGTCGGGGCTGCGCTCGGAGCGGCCTTTGGTGGCTGCCTCGGGGTGACCACGACCAGCGGGCCGGGGCTGGACCTCAAGTCCGAGACCATCGGACTGGCGGTGAACCTCGAGCTCCCCCTGATCGTGGTCGACGTCCAGCGTGGCGGCCCCTCCACCGGACTGCCGACCAAGGCCGAGCAGGCAGACCTCCTGCACGCCATGTACGGCCGTCACGGGGAGGCCCCGGTGCCGATCGTTGCCCCGAGGACCCCGTCTCGCTGCTTCGACGCCGCCATCGACGCGGTCCGGCTGGCAGTGACGTATCGAACTCCGGTCATCCTGCTCTCCGACGGGTACCTGGCCAACGGCGCCGAGCCGTGGCGCCTACCGGACCTGTCGGCACTGGAGCCGATCGACCCAGCCTTCGCCAGCGAGCCGAACCATGTCGACCCTGACGGGACGCCCAAGTTCCTTCCCTACGTCCGTGATCCCCAGACCCTGGCCCGGCCGTGGGCCCCGCCGGGCGTTCCCGGCCTCGAACACCGGATCGGGGGACTGGAGAAGGCCGACCTGACCGGGAACGTCTCCTACGACCCTGAGAACCACGAGGCCATGGTGCGCTGGCGGGCCAACAAGATCGCCGGCATCGCCAAGACGTTGCCCGACGTGGAGGTCGACCACGAAGACGGTGCCGAGCTGCTGGTGCTGGGGTGGGGCTCGACCTACGGGGCGATCACTGCCGGAGTCCGCCGTGCCCGAGCCCGTGGCCTCAAGGTGGCCCAAGCCCACCTGGACTTCGTGAACCCCTTCCCGCTGAACCTGGGCGAGGTCGTGCGGCGCTACCCCAAGGTCCTCATCCCCGAGATCAACCTCGGCCAACTGAGCCGCTTGATTCGGGCCGAGTACCTGGTGGACGCCCAATCCTTGAACAAGGTCCAAGGTGTGCCGTTCCGGGCCGGCGAGATCGAGGACGCAATCGTGAAACTGATCGGAGGGGCACGATGACCGCCATCCCTGTCACCACCCGCAAGGACTGGGCCAGCGACCAGGAGGTCCGGTGGTGCCCCGGGTGTGGCGACTACTCCATCCTTGCTGCCGTCCAGATGCTCATGCCCGAGCTGGGCGTCCGCCGAGAGAGCACGGTGTTCCTCTCAGGGATCGGCTGCGCGGCCCGGTTCCCCTACTACATGAACACCTATGGTCTGCACTCGATCCACGGACGGGCTCCGGCAATCGCCACTGGGTTGGCCACCACCCGGCCGGACCTGGACGTCTGGGTGGTCACGGGCGATGGTGACGCGCTGTCGATCGGGGGGAACCACCTCATCCACGCCCTTCGCCGGAACGTGAACATGACGATCTTGTTGTTCAACAACCAGATCTACGGGTTGACCAAGGGGCAGTACTCGCCGACCTCGGAGCTGTCCAAGATCACCAAGTCGACGCCGTTCGGCTCCCTGGACACCCCCTTCAACCCGATCAGCCTGGCGCTCGGGGCGGAGGCGACCTTCGTGGCCCGGACCCACGACATGGACCGCGGCCACATGCAGGAGATCTTCCGACGGGCCCACGACCACAAGGGGGCGGCGTTCGTCGAGGTCTACCAGAACTGCAACGTCTACAACGACGGGGCGTTCGAGAAGATCACCTCGCGTGATGCCCGGTCGTCCATGCTCATCCCCCTGGTCCACGGCCAGCCGATCCGCTTCGGCGCCGAGGGCGAGCGGGGGGTGGTCCAGCGACCCGATGGTCGCCTCGAGATCGTCGACGTTGCCGAGGTCGGCGAGGACGCCCTGGTGGTCCACGACGAGACCCGGGACGACCCGGGGTTGGCGTTCGCGCTGTCTCGCCTGGCCGCCGGCCCCTACGAGCCGACGCCGATCGGCGTGTTCCGAGCGGTCGAGCGGCCCGAGTACGGCGAAGAGATGTCTCGCCAGATCGTCCGAGCCCAAGAGCGCCTCGGCGTCGGCGATCTCGACGCCCTGCTGCGGTCTGGATCGACCTGGACGGTGGAGTAGGCGCCGACCGGACCGCCAGCTCAGTCGTCGAGGAGGCGGAAGACCATCCCAGTACGCGGCTTGGGGCTGAAGTAGGTGGTCTTGGGAGGCATGCGCCGGCGCTCGCGAGCCCACGCGGCAATCTGCGCCACGGTGGGCGGCCGGAGGAGCACCGCCGCCTGGGCCTCACCGGTGCGCAGCGACGCCAACGCCTCGGACCAGCTGTGCCGGTGGGCGACCTGGGCCCCGGCCACATTCGCCAGTGCCAGCGCGACCACGCTGGCGTCGAGGTCGCTGTCGGCGGCCTGGTAGGCCTCGGGCCGGGGGGTGAGCAGCCAGGCCCCCTCGCCGGTGACCAGAGCCAGCGATCCGGCCTCGCCGAGCGCGCCGACCACCCGGTCGTCCGGATCCCCTGCACGGACCAGATCGAAGAACTGCCCAAAGGCGCTGACCAGCTGGCCCGGGTCGCCTAGCCCGCTCACCACCCGGTGGATCGGCCGGACCACGAGCTGGTCCTCGGTCAGCTCGACCACCAATGCCATCACCCAGTCGTAGCCGCCCGGAGCGTCGCCGTGTGCCTCGCGGACCTGCCGCTGGTAGGTGCGTGCCACTTCGTAGCGGTGGTGGCCGTCGGCGATGACGATCGGCTCGGCCGCGACGGCCTCGGCGATGGCCGCCGACTGGTTGGGGCCGGCGATCCAGAGCTGGTGGCGGACCCCGTCGTCGTCGAAGACGTCACTGCGCGGCTCGCCCGGGGGTTCAAGGTGGGCCGACAGCCCGGGGCTCAGCGACAGGCCCCAGATGGGGGAGAGGTTGGCCCGGGTGGCCCGGAGCAGCTCGAGCCGGTCGCTTCGGGCCTTGGGCAGCGTCTCTTCGTGGGGGAGCACCTGGTCCTCCTCGCCCGGTCCGGGCAGACCGAGCGCCCCGATCACCCCGAGGGTGGTGTGGCCCTCGGCGGTCATCGAGTAGAGGTAGAAGGCCGGCTCGCCGTCTTGGACCAGGATCCCGTCGTGCCGCCACGCCTCGAGGAGTCGGGCGGCCACCTGGTAGCGGTCGAGGCCGGCGCGCAGATCGGCCTCGGGGAGCTCGAGATGGACGGAGTTGAGCGCTGAACGAGTGGCCAGCCGCGTCCGCTCGGCCGGTTCGATGACGTCGTACGGGGGGGCGATGGCTTGGGCCAGCGGGACCGCCGCGGGGTCGTACCGAAGCCCGCGGAAGGGGGCGAAGCGAGGCATGGAGCCACCATGGTGGCACAGCAGGCAGAGGACCTGGTCCAGTGGTCCGGGGGCGGCCGCCCGTAGAATCGGGCCGTGGGGTCCACCTCGGCCGGCACCGAGCACTCGGAGGCCAGCGACGAGAACCGGGTCCTCACCATCCCGAACCTCATCACCGCGGTCCGCCTGGCCGCCCTGCCGGTGTTCGGGTGGCTGGTCCTGGGCCCCTCGGATCAGGGCCCGGCGGCAATCGTCCTCGCCGTCCTGGGCGCCACCGACTGGGTGGACGGGTTCGTCGCCCGCCGGCTCCACCAGGTCTCCACGGTCGGCAAGGTGCTGGACCCGTTGGCCGACCGGCTGCTCGTGGGTACCGCGGTGGTCGTGATCATCGTCCACGGTGCCGTCCCGGTCTGGTTCGGGGTGCTCACCCTGACCCGGGAGGCGCTGGTCGGCCTGGCGGTCCTGGTGCTGGCCGGCCTGGGAGCGGCCCGCATCGACGTCCTCTGGGTGGGAAAGGCCGGCACCTTCGCCCTCATGTTCGCCTACCCGGCGTTTCTGCTCGGCCATGGCTCGGCCAGCTGGCAGGGTGGGATCCGGACCTTCGCCTGGGTGGCCGGGGTGACCGGGCTGACCTTGGCATGGGTGGCCGCCGCGGCCTACCTGCGGCCGGCCCGGGCGGCCCTGGCTGCCGGGCGGGCCGGCCGGGCTCCGGGCGACGAGCGGACCGGAGCGCCAGCGTGAAGGCGGTGATCATGGCCGGCGGTGAGGGCACCCGGCTCCGACCGCTGACCTCCAACCAGCCCAAGCCGATGCTCCCGCTGGCCAACCGGCCGCTCATGGAGCACGTCGTCCTGCTGCTTCGCCGGCACGGCTTCGAGGAGATCGTCGTCACCGTGGCCTTCATGGCCAACGCGGTGCGTTCCTATTTCGGCGACGGCTCCGAGCTCGGGGTGCGCATGGTGTACGCCACCGAAGAGACCCCGTTGGGCACGGCCGGGTCGGTGCTCAATGCTCGCGACGAGCTTGACGAGCGCTTCCTCGTGATCTCCGGAGACGTCCTCACCGATCTCAACCTCGGGGCGATCGTGGCCTTCCACGAAGAACGAGGGGCCCTGGCAACGCTGGCGCTGCACTCGGTGCCCAACCCGCTCGAGTTCGGCATCGTGATCGCTCGAGAGGACGGATCGGTCGAGCGATTCTTGGAGAAACCGACCTGGGGTCAGGTGTTCAGCGACACCATCAACACCGGCATCTACGTGTTAGAGCCCGAGATCTTCGACTTCATCCCCAAGGAGGGGCCTTCGGACTTCTCGGCCGACGTGTTCCCGGCGGTGCTGGCCGCGAACCGGCCGATCTTCGGGTGCATCTCCGAGGGCTACTGGGAGGATGTGGGGACGACCGAGGCGTATCTCAAGGCCCACAACGACGTGCTCGACCGCCGGGTGCGGGTCGAGGTCGAGGGGTTCCAGCTTCGGCCGGGCGTGTGGTTGGGCAGCGGTTCGACGATCGACCCGAGCGCGATCGTGGAGGGACCGGCCCTCATCGGCGACAACTGCTCGATCGGTCCGGGCGCGGTCATCGGCCAGTACGCGACGCTGGGCGACAACGTACGAGTCGCGGAGGCCGCCGAGGTGCACCACTCGGTGCTCGGGGACAACTGCTACGTCGGTTCGGGGGCCCGGGTCGAGGGGGCCGCGGTAGCTCGAGCTTGTGACCTGCGGGAACGGTCCCGATGCGAGCCGGGTGCGGTCCTCGGGGAGAGCTGCCGGATCGGGCCGGGGGCCGAGGTCAGAGCCGGGGTGAAGGTCTACCCGTTCAAGGTGGTCGAGGCCGGGGCGTTGGTGAACTCCTCGATCGTCTGGGAGTCCAAAGGGTCGCGCTCGCTGTTCGGCCGGGACGGGGTCCGGGGTATCGCCAACGTCGACATCCACCCGGAGCTGGCCGTGCGGCTGTCGATGGCGTGGGTCTCGACCCTTGGCCGTGGGGCATCGATCACCGCGTCGCGCGACACCAGCCGGACCGCCCGGATGCTCAAGCGGGCGATCATGGTGGGGTGCAACGCCGCCGGCGTGAACGTGGGGGACCTCGAGGTGGCGACCGTGCCGGTCGTGCGCCACCACATCCGCAACAGCTCCGCTCGAGGCGGGGTGACGGTCCGGCTGGCGGCCGACGACCCCCAGTCGGTGGTGATCCGGTTCTTCGACGCCGAAGGCCTCGACATCGACGAGAGCACCCAGCGCAAGATCGAGCGGATGTACTACCGCGAAGAGTTCCGCCGGGTCCTCGCCCCCGAGATCGGCGACATCGACTTCCCAGCCCGAGCGGTCGAGCAGTACACCGCCGACTTGGTCGCGGCGGTGTCCTCGACCGAGCGGCGAGCCTCAGGGGTGAAGCTCGTGCTCGACCTGTCCTACGGGTCGGCCAGCTTCGTGATGCCCAATGTGCTGGCCAAGATCGATGCCGACGTCTTGGTGGTCAACCCGTTCGCGCACACCGCCGGCATGATCTCGGTGGACCGCCAGGCCAATGCCCAGCGGGTGGCCGAACTGGTCCGGGCATCGGGCAGCCAGCTCGGCGCAGTGGTCGACGCCGACGGCGAGCACCTGACCATCGTCGACGACTCCGGGACGGTCCTGACCGATGACCAGGCACTCCTCGCCCTGCTGCAGCTGGTCGTGGCGGCCGAGCCGGGGGCCCGGGTCGTCCTGCCGGTCTCGGTGCCGGACGCGGCGGCGCAGATCTGCCGGGCTGCCGGGGCCACGATCACCGACGCCAAGCTGTCCTCGGCCAACCTCATGGAGCTGGCGGCTGAGCCCGGGGTTGCGTTCGCGGCCAGCCAGTCCGGCGGGTTCATCTGGCCACGTTTCCTGCCTGCCTACGACGCCGCGGCCACCGTGGTGATGCTGGTCGAGCTGCTGGCCCGCAGCGGCGAGCCGCTCTCCAAGGTGGTGGCGGGGCTGCCACCGGCCCATCTCAGCCGCCGACGGGTAGTCACCGCCTGGGAGCACAAGGGTTTGCTCATGCGGAACCTGGTCGAGCACCTGGCCGACCGGCCGACGGTGCTGGTCGATGGGGTGAAGGTCCTCGAACCCGGCGGGTGGGCGCTGGTCCTGCCCGACCCCGAGGAGCCAGTGACCCACGTCTGGGCCGAGGGGCCGACCCTGGAGGCGGCCCGGGCCCGGGCGGCCGAGTACGCCGACCTCATCGAGGGCCTGCTCGCCGGAGCCCCGAGCTGAGGCCGGCCGTGGAGCCCCCCCGGCATCTCTTGTAGGGTCCCTCGCCGTGGTGGTGCCCGACGATCTTCGCTACTCCACCGACCACGAGTGGGCCCGGCTCGACGGGTCGCTGGTCCGGGTTGGGATCACCGACTACGCCCAGGACGCCCTGGGGGACGTGGTCTTTGTCGAGCTCCCGGCGGTCGGCGCCGAGGTGCAGGCCGGCGCCCAGCTGGGCGAGGTGGAGTCGACCAAGTCCGTCTCGGAGCTCTACTCCCCGGTGACCGGGCGAGTGGTGGCGGTGAACGGCGAGTTGGCCGAGGCGCCCGAGCGGCTGAACCACGACCCCTACGGCGAGGGCTGGATCTGCCAGATCGAGCTCAGCGACCCGGCGTCCTTCGATGCCCTGTTGGACGCGGCCGCCTACCGGCGGCTGATCGAGTCGTGACCGCCCAGCTCCTCGAAGCGCCCCGGGCTGCGGCGCGGCTGGTCGGTCCAGAGCTCTCGATCCGCGGAGCGACTACCCTACGGGAGGTGTTCTGCCACAACTGCGGGCACCGGAACCCCTCCGGGGTCAACTTCTGCTCGTCCTGTGGCACCCCCCTCCGTCAGGACGTGACCGAGACCACTGTCACGCTCCAGCCGGTCGACGAGCATGGCGAGTCCCCCGATGAGGAGCCGACCGTCACCCTGGTCGAGGTCCCCCGTGGCCAGGGCGTGCTGGTGGTCAAGCGGGGGCCGAACGTTGGGGCCCGCTTTCCGCTCGACAAGCCTGTGACCAGGGCCGGAAGGCATCCCGACAGCGACATCTTCCTCGACGACATCACGGTGTCGAGGCGCCACGCCGAGCTCGAGCGCCGGGACGACGGCTCGGTGGTGATCCGGGACGACGGCTCGCTGAACGGCACCTACGTCAATCGGGAGCGGATCGACGAGCAGGTCCTCGCGCGCGGCGACGAGGTGCAAATCGGCAAGTTCAAGCTCGTGTACCTGGTGGCAGGGGACGAGTGAGCACCCGCACGTACCTTTCCATCGGCGACGTCCTGAGCCTGCTGCGCCAGGAGTTCCCCGACATCACCATCTCCAAGATCCGGTTCCTGGAGAGCCAGGGCCTGGTCGACCCGGAGCGCTCACCCTCGGGTTATCGCAAGTTCTACGAGCACGACGTGGAGCGCCTGCGGTGGGTCCTCCGCCAGCAGCGTGAGCACTTCCTGCCGCTCAAGGTCATCCGTGACCGGCTGGCGGCCAACGGCGGGAGCCCCGCCGGCCTGGACGACGCCGGGGAGGCCGAGCCGGCCACCGCCCCCCAGCAGACCGCCCCCGACCAGGTGGCCCCGCCGTCCAGCGAGGAGCATTCGCCCGCCGTGGCGGGGTCGGCCTCGATGCCCGAACGGGCGGCGGTCGCCGGCGTGTCCGGGTCCACGGCGGCCCCATCGCGACGCAGCGGCGGCGAGCTCGAGCGGCTGGGCGAGCTTGACCGCGGCAGCTGGTCCGGGAGCGAGCGAGGGGCTCCGACCGCCGCGCTCGGGCGGGAAGCGCCGCCCCCCCCGGCGCCGATGGCGACTCGCCCCGCGCCGGTGCGGGCGAGCTCGCCCAGGCCGGAGGAACCGCAACGACCCCAGTCGGACGGGGAGCCGAGCGGCGGGCCCGCGGCTGCGTCGGCTTCACCTCGGCCGCCGATCGGCGCGGGGGCAAGCCTCACCCTCGAGGAGCTGTGCGCGGCCAGCGGGCTCGCGGCGACCGAGGTGGGAGCGCTGGAGGGGTTCGGTCTTCTCGAGCCGCTGGTGGTCGGAGGGACCTGCTACTACGACGAAGAGGCGCTCACCGTCGCACGGCTGGTCGCTGACTTTGCCCGATTTGGGATCGAGCCCCGCCACCTTCGGCTGTTCCGCAACGCGGCGGACCGGGAGCTCGGCCTGATCGAGCAGGTGGTCACGCCGCTGCTCCGGCAGCGCAACCCCGAGGCTCGCCAGCGGGCGCTCGACGCGGCCGCGGAGTTGTCCAGGCTTGGCCAGGCACTGCGAGCTGCCCTGCTCCGGCGGGCGCTCCAGCGTCACCTGGGGGCCTAAACCCGCCGCGACCAGGGCGGCTCGACCCCGACCGGCTGGCGGGCAGGGGCCGAGGCATGGGCGCTACATTGCGAGCATGGTCGAGGTCAGGCTGAGGGCGGTCAGAGTCGACTTGCAGTCCAATACCCCTGTGCTCCTCTTACAGGAGACCGACGGGGAGGGGCGCACGCTGCCGATCTTCATCGGCACCCCGGAGGCGGCATCCATTGCCTACGCCCTCCAAGGGGTGACCATGCCCCGGCCGATGACCCATGACCTGATGCGTGACGTGCTGGTGTCGCTCGACGTCGAGATCGAGCGAGTCGTCATCACCGAGCTGCACAACACCACCTACTACGCGGAGCTCCAGCTGCGCCGAGGAGACCAGGTGACGGTGGTCTCCAGCCGGCCGTCCGACGCAGTGGCGGTGGCCGTGCGGACCGGAAGCCCGCTCTACGTCTCCGACGAGCTGATGGACGCCGAGGGGATCCTGCTCGCCCCCGACGAAGGCGAGGAGGAGCCGGTCGAGGAGCCGCCGGCCGAGGAGCTGATCGGCCAGTTCCAGGAGTTCCTGAAGGGGATCAAGCCCGAGGACTTCGCCACCTGAGGGCGCCGAGGGGTGATCCCGGACCGGCGGGCAGGGGCTCGCGCCGCGACCGGCGATGCGTGCGCTGCGTACGGCCCCTCTGACCGCGCCGCTCGGCCACGTCGACCACCGATCCAACGCTAGGGCACGTCGTGCTCACGCAATGATTCTGTGCGCCCGCTCACGCCGGTCGAAGGACGGTCACCGCGTCACCCGAGCGGATGAGGTCCATGATGCTGCCGGCCACGTATGCAGCGCTGTGCTGGGGTGCCACGGCCGGTGCGAGGATCGGGTCGCCGCCAAGGAGGGCCTGATTGAACTCGGATTCCGTCAGGTAGGGGTGGATGAGGCTGACGGTGATGCCCTCGGGTGCAAGCTCTGCGCGCGCCACCGCCGTGAGCTGATTGAGGGCAGCTTTTGTTGAGGAGTAGGCGCCGGTGGTCGGCGATACTCCAAGTGAGGCCCCTGAGCTGACGTTGATGATCGAACCTCGGCCGCATCTGCGCATGGAGGGCAGGACTTTTTGCATTGTGGCGAGTGGGGCGAGGAGGTTGACCTCGAGGATTCGTCGGTAGAGGTCCAGGTCGGTATCGGCAACGAGGGAGCAAAAGCCCTGACCGGCATTGTTGATGAGAACGTCGATCCGCCCGTGCTCGTCGAGAGTTCGTCCGACGAGAGCGTGGAGGTCGCTCGAGTCGGTGACGTCGGCGGGGATGGCAAGGGGGGAGCGGTCGGGGCGGGCGGCGCGAAGCTCCTCGGCGACCGCGGCGATCCGTTCTTGTCTGCGTCCGACCAAGACGAGATGGGCGCCCGCGGCGTTGGCCGCCTGGGCCGTCGCGGCACCGATGCCGCTGCCGGCACCGGTGATGATGATGACTGCGCCGTCGATCTCCACGACATCTCCTCGACGAAGGCTTAAGCAGCCATTTTCTGGTCGAACTGGTCGGCGAAGTCCTCGTCGGGATCCAGCACCGACGTCCCGACCACCGATCCCCGCCGACCCGGGTCGAGCGCTCAAGCAGACGGATCCGGTGCCACGGGCCGGCCGGATCGGGAGGGGCACCCGTTGGCGGTTGAGGTCTAGCGAGTTGGGCAGACCAGGACCCGGCCGCGCACGGCCGAACGAGCCAGCTCAGCCAAGGCGCCGGCCACACCGTCGAGTCCCACCTCCCGCTCGACCATCGCATCGGCAGCATCGCTCGGGAAGTCGGAGGCTACTGACGACCAGATCTCCCGGCGGACCTCGATCGGGGTGAGGACCGAATCGATCCCAAGCAAGGCCACGCCGCGGACGATGAACGGATAGACGGTCGAGGTGAAGCTGTTGCCTCCGGTCAGGCCGGAGGCGGCCACCGCGCCGCCGTAACGGATCGAGCGCAGCACGGCAGCCAGGGTGGCTCCGCCTACGCAGTCGATTGCGCCGGCCCAGCGCTCGGGACCGAGAACCCGGCGCTCGTCGCCGGCCACGTCGTCGCGGCCGATGACCAACGTCGCGCCGAGGCCTTCTAAGTAGGCACGTTCGGACGCCTTGCCGGTGGAAGCCGCCACCTCGTAGCCGCGCCGGGCGAGCAGCGACACGGCCATGCTGCCGACGCCACCGGTGGCGCCAGTCACCAGGACCGGGCCTGATCCCGGCCGAAGCCCGTTGCGCTCGAGCGCTCGCAGCGAGAGCGCGGCAGTGAAGCCGGCGGTGCCCACGGCGACGGCGTGACGGGTGCTCACCCCTTCGGGCAGCGGCACCACCCAGCCCTCGGGCACCCGGGCTCGGGTGGCGAAGCCCCCGTGGTGCGCGACGCCCAGGTCGTAGCCGTGAGCCAGCACGGCCGTGCCGGGCTCGATCCCCGGCTCCCCACTCTCGACCACCGTCCCGGCCAGGTCGATCCCCGGCACGAGTGGGTAGGTGCGGGCCACGCGGTTGCCGGGCTGGGTGACCATGGTGTCTTTGAAGTTGAGCGCGGCCCACTCGACGTCGATCACCACCGGGTCGTCGCCGAGCTCCGCCTCGTCGAGGTCCTCGACCGCGCCTTCGATCTCCTCGCCCCGCTGGCGCAGGACGAACGCTCGGATGGCCATCGGGCCACTCTAGAGGTCAGGTACGGTCGCTCGATGTGCCGCCCGTCGCGCCGTATGGCCACTGGCCCTCGCCCCTCGAGCCGTCGGCGGTGGCGGCTGCCCGCCGGAGCCCTGCCTCGCTCGGCTCCGACGGCCGGGCGCTGTGGTGGACCGAGTCGAGACCGGAGGAGGGCCGGACGGTGCTGGTCCGGGCCGAGCCCGGCCGCCCGCCGACGGTGGTCTCGGCCGGGGCGTCGGTGCGCTCCCGGGTCTATGAGTACGGGGGCGGGGCCTGGTGCCTGCTCGATCCGACCGACGCGACCTTCGCCATCGTCGACGATGCGACCCAGCGGGTGCTGGTGGCAGCCCCTGGCCGGCCGGCGAGCCCACTGGGTGCTGAGCCGCCGGCCGAGCGGCGGTGGCGCCATGGCGGCTTGGTCGGGCTCCCGGACCGCACCGTGATTGCGGTGCGCGAGGAGCTCGGCGAGGGCTGGTCGCGCCGTTCGGTGGTGCGTCTCGGGCCCAACGGGGCCGAGGTCACCGTGTGCTCGGGCCGCGGCTTCTACGGCTCGGTCGCGGCGTCCCCCGACGGTCGGCGGCTGGCCTGGGTGGTGTGGGACTCCCCGGACATGCCCTGGGACGCGACCGAGCTGTGGGTTGGCGAGCTCGGGAACGACGGGATCTCCGGCGCCCTCCGGGTCCGGCCCCGGGTCCTGGGAGGCTGCTCGGTGGACCAGCCCTTGTGGGTCGGCCCCGACTCCTTGTGCTTCGTGGCCGACCCCTCCGGCTGGTGGCAGCCGTGGCGCCTGGCGGGCGGCCGGCTGGAGCGGCTCTGCGACCTGGAGGCCGAGTTCCAGGGTCCGGCGTGGACCTTGGGCCAACGGACGCTGGTTGCCCTGGACGGTGGGCGCCTGGGGTGCATCTGGCGGCGAGACGGCCGCGACCAGTTGGGAGTGCTCGAGCCGGACGGCCGGCTGGTCGCGCTCGACCAGCCCTGCGTGGTCGCGGCCTCGCTCTGCGCCCACCGGGGGTCCTTGGCTTGGGTCGGTCAGCGAGAGACCACCCTGCCGGCACTGTGGTGGCAGGGGCCCGGGGGAGTCGGGGAGGTCGCCGGCCACGTGCCGGCACCCTTGGAACCCGAGGACATCTCGGTGGCCGAGCCGTTCACGGTTGGCGGGCGGGGACGCCCGGTGCACGCTGCCTGGTACCGGCCGCGCCTGGGTGGCTGGCGCGGGCCGCCGGGCGAAGCGCCGCCGCTGGTCGTCTTCTGCCACGGCGGCCCGACCGCTGCCGCGTCGCGCGGCCTGGACCTGGCCGTCCAACTGCTCACCACCCGCGGCTACGCGGTGGCGACCGTCGACTACGCCGGGTCGACCGGCTACGGGCGGGCCTACCGCCAAGCGCTCGAGGGCCGCTGGGGCGAGGCGGACGTCGAGGACTGCGTCGCGGTGGCCGAGTGGTTGGCCGACCGGGGCCTGGTCGACGGGTCCCGGATGGCCATCCGGGGGGCCAGCGCCGGCGGATTGAGCGCACTCGGCGCCATGGTGCACTCGGACCGCTTCGCCGGGGCGGTCTCGTGGTACGGGGTGAGCGACCTGGTGCGACTGGCCTCGGAGAGCCACGACTTCGAGGCCGGCTACACCGAGCGCCTGGTCGGCCGGCCCGAGCGGGCCGCCGAGCGGTCGCCGGTCCACCGTGCCGACGCGATCAGCGGGGCGGTCCTGCTGCTCCAGGGCACCGACGACCCGGTGGTCCCGGTTGGCCAGACCCTGGCCCTGGCCGAGGCGCTGCGGGCCCGGGGTGTCCCGTGCCGCACGCTGATCTTCGACGGCGAGTCCCACGGGTTCCGGCGGGCCGAGACCCTGGCCGCCGCGTACCAGGCCGAGCTCGACTTCTACCGAGCGGTGCTGGCCGAGCCCGGCCGCCCCGCTCGAGAGGGCCGCTGGTAGCCTGGTCCGAGCGGCTGGCCGGGCTGGCCGCGTCGCGGGGAGACGGGTGGTCAGGAGCCTGACGAAGCGGGCGGGCGCCACGGTTCGAGCCTGGGAGCCCGAGGAGGGCGATGCTTTCGTCTATGCCCTCTCGGCGCTGTTCGCGTTGGTCACCATCGCGGCCTCCCAGACCGTGCTGTACCGCCAGTGGGCAGAACTGGCGTTCGGGCCGTACCTGGTTGCGGCAGCCGGGTCGTTCTGGACCGGGCGCTGGCGCCGTCGCGGCCGACACCTGCAGCCCAAGGCCACCGGGCGTCGCCCGATGCGGACCTGGACCTTGCCGCGGGTCGTGCTGTTACTGGTTGCCCTGTTCGGGGCGACGCTGATCCCGTTGTCGCTCGAGGTGGCCTGGCGGACCGATGGGAACGCCGCCGCCCACGTCCAGCCGGAGGTCTCGGTGGTCGAGCAGGCTGGCCAGCGGGCCGCCCGCGGGCTCGACCCCTACCACGCCTCGGTGCGCAACGGCCACCCGGTGTCCATTGTCCCAGGCGAGCCAACCTACGAGTCGTTCTACCCGTACCTGCCGCTCATGACGGTCTTCGGCCTCCCGAGCAGCCTGCACGCTCCCGAGCGGCTAACCGACGCTCGGGTCGCGTTCAGCGGGTTCACGCTGCTGGTGGTGCTGCTGGCCCTGGCGCTCCTGCGGGTCCCGAGCGAGGCCAAGGTCCGCACGCTCCAGGTGGTGACGGTCCTGCCCACCGCGGCGCTCCTGCTGGCCACCGGGGGCGACGACATGCCGGTGGTGGCCCTGCTCCTGCTGGCCATGGTGCTCGCCCAGCGCCGCCGGCCTGGCTGGTCCGGCATCGTGCTCGGCGTCGTCTCGGCGATGAAGTTCACCGCCTGGCCGCTGGCGGTCCTGGCGCTGTTCGCGGCCCGTGACGCGACCGGCCGCCGGGCCCCCAAGCGGATGGCCCTCGGGATGCTGGCAGTGGCCGGACCGGTGGTGGCCCCGTTCTGGGTGCACAACCCCCATGTGTTCGTGGTCAACGTGATCCTGTTCCCGCTAGGGCTCTCCGGGGTGGCGTCCCCGGCGGCCAGCCCGCTCCCCGGCCACCTCCTGGTCAGCGCGTTCCCGGTCTTGCACCACGCGCTGCCCATCGCCGCCTGCGCCGTGGGCGGCACGCTGCTCGTGCGGACCCTGCTCCGGCGGCCGCCGAGCTCGGTGGCCCAGGTGTGCATGCTGACCGGCTGGGTGATGCTGCTCGCGATCCTGGTCGCCCCGGCGACCCGGTTCGGGTACCTCATCTACCCGATCAACTTCTTCGTCTGGGGCTTTATGTTCCGGGCTGCCGATCGAGCCGAACAGCTCGACGACGCCCTGGCCAAGGTGGTCCCGGCCGAGCCGTCACTCCTGGTCCTGGACCTGGAGGAGCCGCAGCGTGAATCGGGTGACGTCGGTGGTGCCCGACGCTGAAAAGGTGCTGGGGGAGACCACCACCCCGAGCTGCCAGTAGTAGCCGTCGTCCCCGGCGATCTGGGCGACCAATTGGCGCCCCGGCTGCCGGGTGGCCGCGCCGCTGGCCACGGTGTGCCAACCGAGCGCTTTGAGCTCGGTCCGGTAGAACCCGAGCACCGCGGCCTCGGAGGCGTCGACCGTGAAAGTCACCTGCTCGTCGAAGGTGGAGCCGAGGCCCGGGTTGGACCACGAGCTGCGGACCGCCCCGGCAGGCAGGGCGATGGCGTCGAGGACGTTGGTTGGGGGCTCGCCATCATGCTCGATGACCGAGAGCCCCGGCGTGGCCGAGACCGCGCTGAGGGTCGAGCCAGGCACCCTCTGAGAGCCACTCGGATGCCGCGCCGGGGGAGCTGCGGTCCGGCTCAGCGCGGCGCCGACCGAGAAGACGACCACGATGACCACCGCCAGGGCGCCCACCACCATGGCCGGTTTCATCGAGATTCGCCTGGCCGGAGGGAGCGGTTGCTCGCTCACGCGCCGGAGCCTACGGCGCCGACGCCCCGCCTCCGGGCGCGGCGGACCAGCCGAAGTGGTCGATCGGTCCGTGGCCGGCGCCCAAGTGCCACGCCGAGGCGCCCTGGAGCGCCCGGTGGACGAACGCCTTGGCCGCTCGGAGGCTCTCCAGGGTGTCCAGACCGAGCGCCAGGTGGGCCGCGATGGCGGCCGAGAGGGAGCACCCGGTGCCATGGTCGTTGCCGGTGGCGACGCGGTCGGCCTCGAGCACCACCGTCCCCTGGGGGCCGACTACGACGTCGGGGGATGGCGCGGTGGCGTCCCCGCTGGCCGCGCCGAGATGTCCCCCTTTCACCACCACGGTGTCGGGACCGAGCGCCCGCAGCTCCTCGGCCACCGCGATCATGGCGTCGACGTCGCACAGCTCCTCGAAACCCCGCCCGGCGAGCACTGCTGCCTCCCGCAGGTTGGGGGTGAGCACCTCGGCTGCCGGGAGGAGTAGGCGCCGATAGGCGTCGACCCCGGCGTCGTCGGTGAGCCGGTGACCGGTCGAGGACACCAGCACCGGATCGACCACCAGGTGGGGGAGGCGGCCAGCTCGGGCGAGCTCGGCCACCGCGGCGACGGTCGGTCCGGTGGCCAGCATCCCGGTCTTCACCGCCGCCGGGTGCAGGTCGTCCAGCACCGCCTCCACCTGGGCGACCACGAACGATGGCTCCAGCACCACCACGCCGGTGACGGCAGTGGTGTTCTGGGCGGTCACCGCGCTGAGCGCGCTGGTGCCGAACACCCCGAGGGCGGCAAAGGTCTTGAGGTCGGCCTGGACGCCGGCCCCGCCACCGGAGTCCGAGCCGGCGATGGTGAGCGCGACTGGCGGGGTCACCGCCGGTGTGGTCCCCGGGCGCCGGTAGGGTGGGCGACGATGGAGCACGCGTCGAGCGCCGACCCGCTGGTGGTGGCCGGCCGTGCCTTCTCGTCACGGCTGTGGCTGGGGACCGGTGGGATGGCCAGCCTGGCAGCTCTCGGGGCGGCGCTCGAGGCGTCGGGGACGGAGCTGGCGACCGTGGCAGTGCGCCGGGTCGATCCCTCGGGGCGAGGCGCGCTGTTCGAGCTGCTGACCGAGCACCAGGTGTCGGTGCTGCCGAACACGGCTGGCTGCTTCACCGCGTCGGAGGCGGTGCTCACGGCCAAGCTGGCCCGGGAAGCGTTCGAGACCGACTGGGTCAAGCTCGAGGTCATCGGGGACGACCGTAGCTTGCTGCCCGATGCAGTCGAGCTGCTGGCGGCGGCCGAGCAGCTGGCGGCGGACGGGTTCGTCGTGCTGCCGTACACGACCGACGACCCGGTGCTCGCCCGGCGGCTCGAGCAGGTCGGGTGCGCCGCGGTCATGCCGCTGGGTTCGCCGATCGGCAGCGGGCTGGGGTTGCGGAACCCCCACAACCTGAGCCTCCTCGTCGAGACGGTGGAGGTCCCGGTCATCCTCGATGCCGGGGTGGGCACCGCGTCGGACGCCGCGATGGCGATGGAGCTCGGGTGCGACGGCGTGCTGGTGGCCAGCGCCATCAACCGGGCCCAGGACCCGGCCACGATGGCTCGGGCCATCGCGCTCGGCGTCGCGGCCGGCCGGGCCGCCCGGCTGGCCGGTCGGATCACGCCGCGCTACTACGCCCGGGCGTCCTCGCCCACCGAGGGCCGCCCCGACCTCCTGGTCCCGCCCCGAGACGCCTAGGGGGCCCCTGGGCGGGCGCCGATGTTCGGGTGCCCTAATATTCGGTGGCATCCTGCTCCTCGCGGCGGCGGCAGCGCGCGCCGCAGGGGCTGGGTCTGGAGGTGGGTGGCACGTGAGGCCGGCTGGGGCGACGGGGCACGGTCCGGTGCTGGACGCGCTCGGCCTGGTCGGGCGCGAGCGGCGTCGCCCGCCCATCGGCCTGGCGGTGGTGAGCGGGGTCGTGGTCGCCGCGCTCTCGCTGCCCCTGGTCTTCGTCGTCGTCCAGGCGGCCCAGACCGGGTGGTCCGAGCTCGAGGCGGTCCTCTTCCGGCGGCTCACCGCGACCCTGCTGCTCAACACCGTCCGGCTGACCGTGACGGTGACCATCGCCGCCGCGCTGGTCGGGACCGCGACGGCATGGCTCGTCGAGCGGACCGACCTGCCGGCCCGCCGAGTGCTCGGCGTCCTCTTGGTGCTCCCGGTGGCGGTGCCCGACTTCGTCGTCGGCTTCGGCTGGGTCCAGCTGGCCCCGGCGGTGTCGGGGTTCGGGGGCGCGGTGCTGGTGATGACCTTCGCCGTCTACCCCTTCGTCCACCTGCCGGTGGCGGCCAGCCTGCGGCGGGCCGATCCAGCCGAGGAGGAAGTGGCGCGCAGCCTGGGGCTGGGCCCGGTGCGGACCTTCGTGCGGGTCACCCTGGGCCAGCTGCGGGTGGCCATCGTTGGCGGGAGCTTGGTGGTCGCCCTGGTGGTCCTGGCCGAGTACGGCGCGTTCGAGCTGCTCGGCTACCAGACCTTCACCACCACGATCTTCACCGAGTACGACAACTTCCGGACCGCGACCGCCGGGGCGCTCGCGGTGGTGCTGGTCGCCCTGAGCCTGGCCGTGCTGGCAGCCGAGGGCGCTACCAGAACCGAGGGCCAGGTGGCCCGGACCGGTTCGGGTGCCGCCCGTTCGCCGGTCCGCCATCGCCTGGGCCGGGCGACCCCGGCTGCGCTCGCCGCCTGCCTGACGGTGGTGGCCCTGTCGTTGGGCGTCCCGCTGGGGGAGATCGTCTCGCTGGCGGTCCGCGCCGGGCGGGCCAGCCTGCCCGGCGCGGCGTCGGTGGCCTCGGCCCTCGGGCACACCGTGGCCTTCTCGGCGCCCGCCGGGGTGCTGGCGACCGTGGCCGCGCTCCCGGTCGCGATCCTGTCTGTTCGCCATCCGGGCCCACTGGCTCGCCTGCTCGAGCGCAGTTCGTACCTCATCCTGGGACTGCCCGGCATCGTGGTGGCCCTGGGGTTGGTGTACATGGCCGAGCACGTGGCGGCCGGTGCGCTGTACCAGAGTCCGGTCCTGCTGGTGGTGGCCTATGGGCTGCTGTTCTTCCCGCTGGCCTTGGTGGCGGTCCGGGCGGCGCTGGCCCAGGCGCCGGTGCGCCTGGAAGAAGTGGCCCGGAGCCTCGGCCGATCCCGGCTCCGGGTGCTCGCCACCATCACGGTGCCCCTGGTCGCCCCGGGACTGGCGGTGGCGTTCGCCCTGGTCCTGCTGGAGGCGATGACCGAGCTCACCGCGACCTTGGTCCTCATCCCGCCGAGCACCCAGACCCTGTCCACCCAGTTCTGGGCGCTGCAGACCAACGGGTTCGAGGGGCAGGCGGCCGTCTACGCCGCGGTCATCGTCGCGCTGGCGGCGGTGCCGGCGGCCGTCCTCGGCCGGTTCTTCGACCGCCTCCCCGGCCAAGCGGGCCGCTCGTGAGCGGGCTCACGCTGCGAGGGGTGGCCAAGCGCTTCGGCGCGGTCACGGTGCTGCGCGACGTGGACCTCGAGGTGCCGGCAGGCGAGATCGGCGCGCTCCTCGGAGCGTCGGGGAGCGGCAAGACCACCTTGCTGCGGGTGGTTGCCGGCTTCGAGCGGGCCGACCGCGGGCTGGTCAGCGTGTCGGGGGAGGTCGTCGATGACGGTCGGCGGGCGATGGCGGCCGAGCGGCGGCGGGTTGGCTACGTCCCTCAGGAAGGCGCCCTGTTCCCACACCTCACGGCGGAGCGCAATGTCGCCTTCGGGCTGGGGCGGGCCGCCCGCCGACAGCGGGACCGGGCCCAGGAGCTGCTCGAGCTGGTCGGGCTGGCGGGCCTGGGAGGCCGCTACCCGCACCAGCTCTCCGGGGGCCAGCAGCAGCGGGTCGCCTTGGCCCGGGCCCTGGCCGCCTCGCCCCGGGCGATCCTGCTCGACGAGCCGTTCAGCTCCTTGGACCGGGAGTTGCGGGCCTCGGTGCGGGCCGACGTGCTCGGCGTGCTGCGGGAGACCGGGACGACCACCCTGTTTGTGACCCACGACGCTGCTGAGGCCCTGGGCAGCGCCGACCGGATGGCGGTCCTGCTCGACGGGCGGATCGTCCAGGTGGGCGCGCCCCGCACCCTCTACCGGCACCCGGCCTCGCCGGAGGTGGCGCGGCTGCTCGGCGCAGCCAACCTGCTCCCTGGGACCTTCGGGCGCGGCTGCGTGCGATCGGAGCTGGGGTCCCTCCCGGTCGTGCCCGGCTCGGGCGAGGCACCCGAGGGACAGGGCGCGTTGGTCCTGGTCCATCCCGAGCAGGTCGAGCTGGTGGCACCGGCCGGCTCGGCGTGCGTAGGCGAGGTGGTGGGGACCGAGTTCGGCGGGCACGAGCAGGTGCTCACGCTGCGGTTGGCCAGCTCGGGCACCACCCTGCTCGCCCGAACCGGGGCCGATCGACCCGTCGGTCCCGGGGACCGGGTCGGGCTGCGGGTCCGGGGTCCAGTGGTCGTCTGGGCAGCCCCGGCGACCGGCGAACGCCCACCCGACCCCCCGAGACCGGCCGTGGCCTCGGAAAATACTTCCATGTAATTACCCGCGTGTGACGTTGCTGGGCTAGTCTGGGCGGCGGAGGAAGTTCCAGGCGGAGGAGGAGACTGTGGCGGAGGGCAGCGCTATGTCGCGCGCCGCGAGAGCGGCGCGCCCGAATCGCCGTGCCACCGGTGGCGCCAGGGTGGCCCCCGAGCCGGCGTCGGGGCCGGACGAGGGCTTCGGGGGCCCCCAGGTGTGCCAGCTGGTAGGGATCTCCTACCGGCAGCTGGACTACTGGGCCCGGACCGGCCTGCTCCGTCCGTCGCTCGCCGAGGCCAAGGGCAGCGGCACCAAGCGGCGCTACTCCTACCGAGACCTGCTCGAGTTGAAGGTCATCAAGCGGCTGCTCGACGCCGGTCTGTCGCTCCAGGCGGCCCGCCGGGCAGTTGGCTGCCTCCGGGAGGACCTCGGGGCCGACCTGGCCTCGGCCAACCTGGTGCTCTCGGACACCGCCACCGTGCTCGCCCACACAGACGGCGAGCTGGTGGACTTGCTGGCCGGGGGCCAGGGGGTGTTCAACGTGGTGCCGTTGTCCGGGGTGGTGGACGAGCTGGAGGCCGACATCGTCGCCATCGTCCGCTCGAGCGGGCCTCGGGCGGCATCGCCGGAGGCAGCCCGAGCGGCCGGCGAATGACGGGCCCGGCCGGGAAGCGGGCCGGCCATCCCTCGGTCCAGCGCGCCGCGACCGTTCGGTTCGCGCATCCCTCCGAGCGCCTGTTCGCAGCACTGCTGGACGTGCACGGGGTCGAGTGGGTCTACGAGCCGGTGGAGTTCGTCCTGGCCTGGGATGCCGACGGCACGCCGTTGTCGGCGTTCCGCCCGGATTTCTGGTTGCCGGCCCACCGGTGCTTCGTCGAGCTGACCACGGCTGACCAGCGGCTAGTGACCCGCAAGAACGCCAAGGTCCGGCGGCTCCGCCAGCTCTATCCGGAGCTCACCTTGGTCATGGTGTACCAGCGGGACTTCCTGGCGTTGCTGGCCGACAACGGCCTCGACCCGACAGCGCTGCGGGCCGCCTGATCGGGGTCCGCGCTGCGGCCGGGGCCGACCGAGGTTCGGGTGGTCCGGGTGCCGCGCCCCCAATAGCCTTGCCGCCAGGTGCGGCAGTGGGGGGGGAGTGATGGACGAGATCCTGCGCTCACGCGCTGCGATGGTGCTCGCAACGCTGGGCGCGACGGTGGCGGTGGTCGGCGAGATCCTCGGGGTCGTCGGGTTCGCAACCTTGGACGTGAGCAGCCCCGGCACCTTCACCGACCTGGGCCACGCGCACAGCTGGCTCTTCTTCGCCGGCTCGGTCCTGGTCACCGGGGCGGTCGGGGTGGCGACCTGGGGCCGGATCGTGGAGGGCCATGCAGCGGCCAACTCGGGCGATGCCGATGTCCTCGAGTTGTTCGGGGCGACCGTCGCCACTGTGCTGCTGGCCGTGGGCTCCCTGGTCTCGGCCGCCTCGACCGGGACCTCGGCCGGCGACACGGTGGGCGCGGTGGGCATCGGTCTGTGGGGGGTGCTCGCACTGGCCCGGGCCGGGCGGCAGAACCTGGCCGAACGTCGCGCCGCTGCCGAGCGAGGGGGTCGAACCAGCGCCCTGTGGCTCGCGGTCAGCGTGGGGCTCCTGCTGCTGGCGGTGGGCTCGGGGATCGGGTTCGACCCGTCGAACCAGGGATCGAGCATGGCCTCGGGCATCCTCTCGGCCACCGGCCTTGGATTCTGGGCAGCGGCGACCGCGTTGGCCCGCAGCAGCGGCCTCCTGCCGAGCCCGCTCGTCCCTCGAGTCGTCGCGGGGCTCAGTCTCGCGGTGACGTCCTACGTCGCGCAGGCAGTCGTGGCCGGGGTGGTGTTCGGGCCCACCGGCACGGTGACCGGCCTGCGCATCGGTGGGTCGATCATCCTGGCGCTGCTCGGGATGTCCCTCGCCGTCTTCGGGTCGGCGGCGTGGGCCCGGGGGGCCGCGCTGCCGGCACCCGGCGCGACGAGTCCCCACGTGCCGACGGCCGACGCCCCGAGCGATGGCGCCATGACCCCGCCACCAGCGGCCTTCTGCACCCAGTGCGGGCACGGGTTGTCGACGGGCGCTCGGTTCTGCGCATCGTGCGGCGCGCCGGTGGAGGGCGTGCGGTCGTGAGTGCTGGGCGCTGCGAGGCGCCCGGTCTCGCCATCGTCGGGTCCGTGCACCTCGGCGTGGAACTCGTTGGATGAGCCGGCTCTTCGGGCCGCTCGACGGCACCGGTCCTGGCGGCGCGAAGCAAGCCTCACGACAAAGCAAGCCCCACGACGAGGTGCACCGCGGATAGGAGGCGCCGGTCATGCGGCGCTGCGGGAACCTCCGGTGCGACCCGGCCGGCCACCCCCGGTCATGGCAACCCGCGGTGGCGATCCTCGGATCGAGACTGATTGGATCGTCGACGGCTACCACGGTGTGCTCGAGACGTGTCGCAAGCGCGCTGGTCCACTTAGGCTGCGGCGGTGGACCGGCAGGGAGCGGGGCGGCGGTCGCCGCTGTTTGAGTACCACCGGGAGCTGGGGGCCAAGCTGGTCGATTTCGGCGGCTGGGAGATGCCGCTCGCGTACCCCACTGGGACCCTGGCCGAGCACCTGGCGTGCCGCCGCGCCACGGCGCTGTTCGACGTGAGCCACCTGGGGACGGTCCGGGTCGAGGGTCCGGGCGGGTTCGACGTGCTGCAGGCCACCTTGACCAACGACCTGGCCAAGGTCGGGCCGGGTCGGACGCAGTACAGCCACCTGCTGGCCGAGGACGGCTCGGTGCTCGACGACCTCATCGTGTGGTGGACGGAGGCCGAGGTCTTCGACGTGATGCCCAATGCCTCGAACACCGCCCGAGTCCAGGCCGCGCTGGGCGGCCGGGACGTGACCGCCAGCCGGGCGGTGCTGGCGGTCCAGGGTCCAACGGCGCGGCGAGTGCTGGCCCAGGTCTCGGCGGAAGCGGCGCAGGTCGGGCGGTCCCAGGTCCGCCGCGTGGGGTGGGGTCGAACGGAGCTCACGGTGGCCGGGACCGGCTACACCGGCGAGGACGGGGTCGAGATCGCGGTCGCGGCAGAGGACGCTGGGCCCCTGTGGCAGGCCCTGGTCGACGCAGGAGCGGTGCCGGCCGGGCTGGGGGCGCGTGACACCCTGCGCCTGGAGGCCGGTCTCCCCCTCTACGGCCACGAACTGGGCCCCGGGATCACCCCGCTGCAGGCCGGCCTGTCCTGGGTGGTGGCCTGGGAGAAGCCCACCTTCGTCGGCAAAGAGGCCCTGGTCGCCGAGCGGCGCCAGGGGGTGTCCCGGCGGCTGCGCGGGGTGCGGGCCGAAGGCCGCCGTCCGCCTCGCCCGGGCGCCCCGGTGTTGGCATCCGGCCGGGCGGTGGGTGGGGTGACGAGCGGGAACTTCTCGCCCGTGCTGGGGGTGGGTATCGGCCTCGCGCTGGTCGACACCGCGGCCGGGCTCGAGGCCGGCCAGGCAGTGACCGTGGTCGAGCGGGGCCACGAGCTTGCCTGCCGGCTGTGCCGGCTGCCCTTCTACACTCGCTCGAAGCCCAACGATGCCTGACTACCTCCCCCACACCGACGAGGACATCGCCCGCATGCTCGAGTTCCTCGGGCTGCGCTCGCTCGAGGAGCTGTTCGACGCGGTGCCAGCCGCGGTCCGGCTGACCCGCGAGCTGGCCCTGGACGAGGGGCGTCCTGAGCCCGACGTGTTGGCCCGGGCACGCGCCAGGGCGGGAGCGAACCGGGCGGCCGAGCTCGTCTGCTTCGCCGGTGCCGGCGCCTACGACCACGAGGTCCCGCCGGTGGTCCGGGCGCTCGCCTCTCGCTCGGAGTTCGTGACCGCCTACACCCCCTACCAGGCCGAGGTCGCCCAGGGCGGCCTGCAGGCGATCTTCGAGTTCCAGACCATGGTGAGCCGCCTGTTCGGTCTGCCGATCGCCAACGCCTCCCTCTACGACGGGGCCACCGCTCTGGTCGAGGCGGTCAATCTGGCCGTCGGGGCGGCTGGTCACCAGCGGGTCCTGGTCTCGTGCGGGGTCCACCCCCACTGGCGAGCCGTCCTCGGCACCTTTGCTGCCGGGACCGGCCACGAGCTGGTGGAAGTGCCCCTGGTGGCGGGGCGCACCGACTGGGACGCGGTCGCCGAGCCCTCCGGGGCCGGGGCGGTGGTGGCCGCCTACCCCAACTACCTGGGGTGTCTCGAGGACCTGGGCGCGGCTCGCTCGGCCGCCGACCATCACGGGGGTCTGCTCGCGGTGGCAGCCGACCCGGTGGCCCTGGGTGTCCTCAAGAGCCCGGGGGAGTGGGGAGCAGACGTCGCGGTGGGCGAGGGCCAGCCCTTCGGCTCGCCCCTGGCCTTCGGTGGTCCGTACCTCGGGCTGTTCGCCTGCGCTGCCGCCCACGTTCGCCGGCTCCCCGGCCGCCTGGTGGGCGAGACCCGTGACGCCGACGGCACGGTCGCGTACGTGACCACGCTGCGGGCACGTGAGCAGGACATCCGCCGGGAGAAGGCGACCTCCAACGTCTGCACCAACCAGACCCTGATCGCGCTGACGGCCGCCATCCAGCTCGGGTGGCTGGGCACGGCCGGTCTGGCCGAGCTGGCCACCCGGTGCGCCCGGGCGGCCGACTACTGCCGGCGGGGACTGCTCGGGCTGGAGGGGGTGGAGCCGCTCACCGCCCACACGCCGACCCTGCGAGAGTTCGCGGTGGCCCTGCCGGTGCCGGCGGCGCTGCTCCAGGCCCGCCTGGCCGAGGAGGGGTTCCTGGCCGGGGTGGCGCTCGACCAGCTGGTGGGGGAGGACGGGGACGGCTCGATGGGCGCCGCGGCGGCCCGGCGGGGGCTGCTGGTGGCGGTGACCGAGCGGCGGACCCGGGAGGAGATCGACCGGTTCGTGGCCGCGTTCGACAAGGCGCTGCGATGAGCGCCGGGGGCCGGGCCGCCAGCGCCCCGCTCGTCGGGCGCGACAGCGAGCCGACCATCTTCGAGCTGTCGAGGCCCGGGCGGACCAGCTACCAGCTGCCCACGACCGGCCTGGACGGCCCCGGTCTCGAGGAGCTGGTGCCGGCGGAGCACCGCCGAGCAGCACCGGTGCCGCTGGCCGAGGTGTCCGAGCGCGACCTGGTCGGCCACTACACCCGCCTCAGCCACCGGCAGTACTCGGTCGACCTCGGGGCGTACCCGCTCGGCTCGTGCACGATGAAGTACAACCCCAAGGTCTGTGACGCGGTGGCCGGGCTTGCCGGGCTGGCCGACGTGCACCCGGCCGCCCCGGCCGCCCTCGTCCAGGGGTGGCTATGGATCCTGGTCGAGCTGGAACGAGGCCTCTGCGAGCTGGCCGGGATGGCGGCCGCGACCTTGCAGCCGGCGGCCGGCGCCGCCGGGGAGCTCACCGGGCTGCTGCTCATGCGGGCCCACGAACGGGCTCGGGGGGAGCGCCGGCGACGGGTGATCATCCCCGACTCGGCCCACGGGACCAATCCAGCGTCGGTCACCCTGGGCGGGTACGAGGTCACCACCGTTCGCAGCGACGAGCGAGGGTGTGTAGACGTCGGGGCGCTCCGGGCAGTCTTGGACCACGACGTGGCCGGGATGATGCTCACCAACCCCAACACCCTCGGGCTGTTCGAGGAGGACATCGTCGAGATCGCCGACGCGGTGCACGAGGTGGGGGGTCTCATGTACTACGACGGCGCCAACCTCAACGCGATCTTGGGCATCGTCCGGCCGGGGGACATGGGCTTCGACATCGTCCACCTCAACCTGCACAAGACCTTCGCCACGCCCCACGGTGGTGGTGGCCCCGGTGCCGGGCCGGTGCTGGTGGCCCCCCACCTGGTCGAGTTCCTCCCCGGCCCCCGGCCGGTGCGGCTGGCGGGCCCGGAGCAGTCGGGCGACCGCTACGGCTGGGCGATGCCGTCCCGCTCCATCGGCCGGGTCCACGGCTGGCACGGCAACGCGCTGGTCCTGGCCCGGGCCCTGGCCTACATCGAGGTGCACGGCCGCGACGGTCTGCGGCGCGTTGCCGAGCGAGCGGTGCTCAACGCCAACTGGCTCCGCCGCCGGCTCTCGGGCACCTTCGAGGTTCCCTTCGACCGCCCGTGCATGCACGAGGTGGTGTTCTCGGCAGCCGGACTCCGCCGGCGCACCGGGGCGACTGCGCTCGATATGGCCAAGGGCCTCATCGACGAGGGCTTCCACCCGCCCACGGTTGCCTTCCCGCTGGTGGTGGACAACGCGCTGATGGTGGAGCCCACCGAGACCGAGAGCTACGAGACCCTGGTCGCGCTGGCCGAGGCGTTCGAGCGGGTGGTGGCTCGCGCCGAGCGGGGCGAGCTGGCCGAGGCCCCCACGACCACCCCGGTACGCCGGGTGGACGAGGCCCGGGCGGCCCGCATGCTGGTCCCCACCTTCGACGCCCGGCGCTGAGCGTCCACGGTGGTCCTCAGTCGAGCAGGTCGGGCTCCTCGCGCACGATCATGTCGAACAACGGCTTGAAGTTCAGCTTGCCGGCCATCGGGTGACCCACCTGGGAGTGGGTGATGGCCGCCTGCTCGGGGTCGATGTGGACGGTGGTGCCGGCCGCCCACGCCAGCAGCTGGGCCTGGCAGGAGCGCTCCATGGTGATGAACCACCACACCGCCTCCTCCACGCTGCCGCCGACGGTGAGCAGGCCGTGGTTGCGCAGGATCACCGCTTTGTTGTCGCCGAGGGCATGGGCGATCCGCTTGCCCTCCTCGGTGTCGACCACCACCCCGGTGTAGTCGTCGAACAGGGCGTGGTCCTGGTAGAAGGCGCAGACGTCCTGGGTGATCGGCTCGAGGAGCCGGCCCAGGGCGGACAGCGCCTTGCCGTGCACCGAGTGGCTGTGGGCGGCTGCGACCACGTCGGGCCGGGCGGCGTGGACCTGAGAGTGGATGGCGAAGGCGGCCCGGTTGACCGGCTGGTCCCCGGTGATGACCTCACCGGTGGCGTCCACCTGGATGAGGTCGGAGACCGAGATGTGCCCGAAGTGCATCGCAAACGGGTTCACCCAGAAGGTGTCGGGGCGCTCGGGGTCCCGGGCGGTGATGTGGCCTGCCACCCCCTCTTCGAACCCGAATCGGGCGAACAGTCGGAAGCCGGCGGCCAGGCGCTGCTTGCGGTAGAGGCGCTCGGTCTCCGGGTCGTCGTAGGTGCCGAAACCGGGTGGGGTGGGGAGCAGTTCGGACATGGGGTCTTCCTCCTGGAATCCTGACCCCGCCAGCTTACGAGGAGGCCGGGCAGCGTGGGCGAGCGGCAGCGCCGGCCCAGGGCTGGTCCGTGGCACACTGGTCCGATGGTTTCGGGCGCCGGGCGGGGGCCGGTCCGCCGGGCGCTCGGCATGGGCCGGCGGGTCCTGCGGCGGGCGAAGCGGGAGCTGGTCCGCTGGATCGCCCCCCGGGTGTCGTACGAGCGCTTGCCAGCCGAGATCGCGCTCCGGCTCTCCTACCAGATCATGCTGGGCCGGGACCCCGACCAGGAAGGGACGCGCTACTTCTTGGACGCACTGGGCACCGGGGCGATGCGGCTGGCCGACGTTCCCCAGGCCATCCGGGCGTCGGAGGAGTTCCAGAACTTCGTCCGCTTCGGCGGCCACATGCTCGGGTTCTCCATCCACGCCGGGCGGTCGCAGTTCGTGAAGAGCCTGCCCAAGGCGGCCCGGATCATTGATCTGGGCGGCACCCACCAGCACCGGCCCGAGGGCGCCCTGTACTGGCTGGGCTACCCGTACCGCTTCGAGGAGCTGACCATCGTCGACCTCCACCCCGACGACCGCCACGCCCTCTACCGGGCCGGGCTCAACCCCGACCGGGTGGAGACCGACCTTGGCGTCGTCCGCTACCGGTACCACTCGATGACCGACCTCTCGGCGTTCGCCGAGGGCAGCGTCGACCTGGTCTACGCCGGGCAGTCCTTCGAGCACGTCACTCCCCAGGACGGACGGCTGGTGCTGGCCGAGGCGATGCGGGTCCTGCGACCGGGCGGCCACCTGGCCCTCGACACCCCCAACGCCCGGATCACCCGGATCCAGCAGGAGGCGTTCATCGATCCCGACCACAAAGTTGAGTACACCTACCCTGAGCTCCAACGCCTCCTGGTGGAGGCTGGGTTCGAGATCGTGAGCGCCAAGGGCCTCAACTTGGCCGAGGCCACGGCGGCCAGCGGGGTGTTCGATGCCGACGAGGTGGCCGGGCACTGCGGCCTGTTCGACCAGCTCGAGGACTGCTACATCCTGTGCGTGGTCGCCCGCAAGCCTGGCTGAGCCCACGCTCAGGCGTCGCTCAGGGCCGCCGCCAGCTCTCGGTACTGGGCGAGCGGGAACCCGTCGGCCTCGCCCGGGAGCACCTGCAGGCAGACGTGGTCGGCGCCCGCTTCGAAGTGGCGGCGGACCCGGGCTGCCGCAGTGGCCGGGTCGCCCCAGCACACCACCGCATCGACCAGCCGGTCGCTGCCGGCACCAGCCACGTCGTCGTCGGTGAAACCGAGGCGCCGCAGGTTGTCGGCGTAGTTGGGCAACGCCAGGTAGCGGGCGGTGAAGGCCCGTGCGATCTCTCGGGCGCCGCCAGGATCGGGACGGAGCACCACGGTCACCTCGGGAGCGAGCAGCGGGCCGGGACCCAGCACCTCGCGGGCCATGGCGGTGTGCTCGGCCGGCACGAAGTAGGGGTGGGCGCCGAGGCTTCGTTGGGCAGCCAGCCGGAGCATGCGCGGCCCCAGGGCGGCCAGCGCCCGGCCCGACGGCGGGACGGTTGGGGAGGCGGCGTCGAGCTCGTCCAAGAAGCGCACCATCCGTTGGTATGGCCGTCGGTAGTCGGGGACGATCGGGCCATGGCTCACCCCCAGGCCGAGCAGGAACCGGTCGGGGTGGGCGCCCGAGAGCTCGTGCACGGCTGCCGCCAGCTCGGCCGCCGGGTTGAGCCAGATGCTCACGATGCCGCTGGCAACCACCGCCCGCTCGGTGGCGGCGAGCAGGCGCCCGAAGCGCTCGGCCAGGCCGGGCTGGAAGCCTCCGGAGGACCACAGCGTGCGGTAGCCCATGGCCTCGAGCTCGGCCGCGGTGTCAACCGAGGGGTCGGCACCCCGCCACGAGCCGCTCCACCAGACTCCCAACCGTCCGAGCTCCATGACCCGGAGGCTACCCAGATGAGGAGCCGGGGCCGGCTCAGGCGGGCCCGAGACGCGGCCGGTCGCCTATCGTGGACGCGTCATGGCCGTCTACGAGTACCGCTGCCGAACCTGCGAGACCCGCTTCGAGGCCCGCCGGCCGATGGCCGAGGCGGCGGCTCCCATCGCCTGCCCGGCTGGGCACGAGGACACCGTCCGGCTCCTCTCGGTGTTTGCCACAGTCAACACCGACGCCCACCGCGAGCCAGTGGTCCCGGCCGGCGGGTGCGGTCCGGGCTGCGCTTGCGCGGCGGCGGGCTGACCCCTCGCCGGACCCGCCCGCCGTCGGCCTCGGCCCCGATCCCAGCGTCCACCGTCACGTCCGGCCTCCGATATAGACAATAAGCTATACTTGGGCCGTGGACCCGGCGACGGTCATTCGGCAGGTTCGGCGTCGTCGGGGGCTCACCCAGGCCGAGCTGGCTCGACGGGCCGGGATCTCCCAGCCGGTGGTGTCGGCCTACGAGCGCGGTCGTCGGGACCCGACCTACGGCACCCTTCGCAAGCTGGTTGAGGCAGCCGGTGAGCGACTGCAGCTGGTGACGGTGCCACCCGGCGCCGGTGTGTCAGCTCCGGTCGATCTGGCCGAGCACGGCCGGCGCCTCCTCGAGGTGCTGTCCCTTGCCGATGCGGTGCCGGCCTCCACCTCGCGACCGTCACGGATGGCGGCGCCCCGCCTCGTGTCGCGGTGACCGGGCTCACCCTGGCCGAGCGGATCTTGGCGATCGAGCGAGCGCTGCGCGCGGTGCCCCATGCCTTCGGCGGCGCGCTGGCCCTCGCCTACTACGCCGAGCCGCGCTCCACCATCGACATTGATCTCAACGTCTTCATCCCCGGTGAGCAGTTCGCTCGGGTGGCCGAACCCCTCGGTCAGCTCGGGGCCGCCGTCGGAGACCCCGAGTTGGCAGCGCAGGCCCAAGTCGACGGACAGGTGCGCGTGGTGTGGGATCGGACACCCATCGACCTCTTCTTCGCCTACGACCCGTTCCACGACGCGGCCGCGGCGGCCCGTCGGACCGTGCCCTTCGGCGATGAGCAGATCACCATCCTGGCGGTGGAGCACCTTGTCGTCTGCAAGGTCATCTTCGACCGCCCCCGGGATTGGGTTGACATCGAGGCGGTGGTCTCGGCCGAAGCGGTGATCGACGTGGCCGAGGTGCTGCGGTGGGTGGGGCGGATCGCCGGCGACCAGGACCACCGCTACCGCCGGGCAGCGGCAGTGCTGACCCGTCGCTGACTCGAGTGGCGGCTGGCGACCCCTTCGTGCCCTGCGCCCGAGGCGGCTCAGCTGATCTGGAGCACCTGGTCGAGGACGGGTCGCAGGTACTCGAGGAAGCGTTTCGGGTCCTCGGACATGGGGAAGTGCCCGAGCCCGGACATCACGGTGAAGGTCGACCCGGCGATGGCTTCGTGCGCGGCCTGGCCATGGGCCACGGTCGCGCTGTAGTCGTACTCGCCGGTCAGCAGGTGCACCCCGATCGTCGCCGTGTCGATCCGGGCGGCCTCGGTGCGCAAGTCGTGGTCGACCACGTAGTAGTAGAGGTCACCCAGGAACAGGGGCGGCCAACCCTGGCTGTAGGCGAAGACGGTCTCACGCTTGGCGGCCTCGGGCGACTGGGGTGCCATCAGCCCGTACATGGCCTGGGCCTTGAAGTCGCTGCTCACCCGGGGGTGCCAGAAGCCGACGAGCTCCTCGAGGTCGGTCTCGACTTTGAGGGACGGTTCCAGCGCGATGACCGCACGGAATCGCTCCGAGTGCCAGCGAGCCAGGTCCAGCGCGAGGGAGCCTCCGATCGAGCACCCCATGAACACCGGCCGAGCCAGGCCGAGCGCGTCAGCCAGCGCGACCGGGACCGACATTGCGAACGCCATGCTCAGCCGGTACTGCTCCGCCCACCACGGCTGCGACTCGGGCGGGAGGGACTTGCCGTGGTAGGGGAGGTCGTAGGCGATCAAGCGGAAGTGGCTGGTGACCCACGGGTCCTCGAACAGGTGCCGCCACTGGACCCCGTGGGACCCGGCGGTGTGTTGGAGGAGCATGGGGACGCCAACTCCGGCCTCCTCGAAGTACACCCGGTGGTCGACGCCCTCGAGCTCCAGGTGCACGTAGTGGCCGACCGGGGCATCGAACCGGGGCTGGCCGCCGCCGGCCGAGTGACCCGGTGCGCTCCGGGGACCAGGGGCCCACGCTGGACGGCACAGCTCGACCAGCCGGCGAAGGGCGGGGAAGTACTGCCACCAGGTCTCCCGGTCGCCCTGCACCACCAGCCCGAAGGCCTGGGCCGGTAGGAGGTCGTTGCGGTAGGGGGGCGGGGACGCAGAGAGGAGGTCCGTCCAGGTCGCGGCCGGGGCTTCGAGGACGAGGTGGCCGGGGCCAGTGCCGGGAGCCTGGGCCCCGCCGGGCTCGGGCCGGCCGTCGGCCAGCACGACGACCACCCGCTCGGCACCGGCCGACAGCGTGACGCTGCCAGACCAGGCGCGGGCGCTCAAGAGAAACTCGTTGTCGGCCGCGCAGCGCGTCGCGACGTCCGGCGGGAACAGTCCCATGATCGCCCCCTTGTGCGCCCGCCAGTGTGCCAGACGCCGCCGGCAGGGGAGCGGGGCGCAGGGATCGGCAGCCTGCCTGCGTCGACCCGGAGTTTGCGCCCTTCGAAGCTGCCCTGGTAGGGCAGGTGTGTTGCGGGTGACCGACGTCAAACAGCGAGTCTGGCCGGACTGGATCGACCACGACCTCACCATCGTGCTCGCGGCGCGGACTTCCATGAGCGTGGCCCGGGCCATTGCCGGCGTGGTCACCGCCTTGTACCTGGCAGCCGAGGGCTTCTCGGGTTTTCGGATCGGGATGCTGTTCCTGTGCGTGGCGGTGGCCTCGGCAGTGATGTCCAGCACCATCGGGCTCGTCTCCGACGTGCTGGGCCGCAAGGCGTTCCTCATCGCGGTTCCCCTCCTTGCCTCGCTGGCGGCCTGCGTCTACGCGGTGAGCCACCTCCCGGTGCTGTTGTTCGTCTTCGGTGCCCTCGGCAGCTTCGGTCGGGGGGCGGGGGCCGGCGCCGGCAACGTCGGCCCCTACCAACCGGCAGAGTCGGCGTTCGTGGCCGAGACAGTGCCCGAGCACCGGCGCGCCGACGCGTTCGGCCGGCTGTCCTTCTTCTCGTCGATCGGGGCGCTGATCGGGGGTCTCCTAGCCGGCCTGGCCCGGCCGGGGGCCGCGCTGGGCGCAGCGGCGACCGCCGCGTACCGACCGGCGTTCCTGGCGGCGGCAGGTCTGAGCGCCATCGCCGGCCTGCTCGCGTTCGGACTGAGAGAGCCGGGTCGGCGCCGGCGGGAAGGGCGGGTCCGGTTCGCCCTCCCCCGGAGGTCGTGGGGGATGCTGTGGCGGTTTTGGATCACCAACGGGACCAACGGGATGGCGATCGGCATGTTCGGTCCGTTCGTCAGCTACTGGTTCCACCGCCGGTTCGGCGCCAGCCCGGCCGAGATCGGCGCGCTGTTCGCGGTGATCAATGCGGTCACGTTGATCTCCTCGCTGGTGGCCGCCGACATCGGACGGAGGTTCGGGACGGTTCGGGCGATCGTGGGCGTTCGGCTCCTCGGGGGGGTCTTGCTCATCCCCATGGCCCTCTCGCCGGATTTCTGGGTGGCCGGCGTCATCTACCTGGTCCGCATGCTGGCTCAGCGGGTCGGCCTGCCCCTCCGTCAGTCGTTCACCCAGTCGGTCGCCGACCCCGACGAACGGGCGAGCTTGGCTGCCCTGTCGAATCTCCCGGCTCAGGGGACCCAGGCCGGGAGCCAGGTGTTGGCCGGGTACCTGTTCGACGACGTGAGCCTGAGCGCGCCGATGATCCTCGCCGGCGCGCTCCAGACCCTCAACGCGCTCACCTACGCCAAGCTGTTCGGTTCGTTCGACTCGAGCGCGACTGCGGCCGAACCGGATGATGACACCGGCGACGAGGTGCTGCCTCCGCCGCTCCCATCGGGATCGGTGCCACAGCAGTAAGCCGGCCGGCGCCCCCCGGAGCCACTCGTGCCGGAGCACTCACCCCACGGCGAAGGTACCTCGCTCGAGCCCGGTGGTGACGAGGGTGAGCGTCTCGTCGGGGTCCTGGTCGGTCGTGTCGACCACGTGGCGCTCGAACGGGCCGAGGTCCTCGAACGCCTCGTACATGAGGGTGATCGGATCCGGGTCGCGCAGCTCCCGGTCCCCGGTTCGCCTGACCGCCCGGTCCAGGGCGGCCTGCCGGGACGGCCGGAGGATGACGTAGGCCACCCGGTCGGGGTGTCCGGCGGCGGTGATGAGCCGGTCGAGGAACCACGGGCCGACGATGCCGTCTACCACCACGTCGTAGCCGCCGGCCGCCAGGCGGGCGGCCGAGGCCCCGATGGCCTCGATCACGGTGGCGTTCTGGTCGTTGGCCTCGGGCTTCCATGGCGCCACGAAGCCGGTGACGATCCAGCGATACCACGTATCAGTCACCAGGTGCACCCCGAGCCGCGTCGACCGGGCCAGTGCGGCGGCGATGGTGGTCTTCCCCGCTCCGGGCGGGCCGGTGATGACGGTGATGGGGGCGGGAAGGCGACCCGGTTGAGGAGGCATTGGGCTGGCCGGTTGAGGAGGCATTGGGCTGGGCGCGGGTCAGGCCTGAGCGATGGGCGAGTGGCCGGCCGAGCGCAGCGGGCTGTTCAGCTGGCCGGCGTGCGTTGCCGAACCCCGATCGCCGCCGGGTTCTGGGCCTGGCCGATCGCTGGCCGTCGCACAAGGGCACCGAGCAGCGTGGGTTCGAGCTGTTCGGTGATCCAGTACGCGACCGGGCGCAGGAGCGAGACCACGCCGACCACCACCCCCCCCAGGAGCAGCCCGGCCACGACGTCGCCGGGGTAGTGGGCGCCCACGTAGATCCGGGCGAAGCTCAAGAACAACGCGAGGATGACGGTCACCACGCCCAGCAAGACAGAGAACCCGGTCGAGGGGCGGGCGGGCGGCAGGGCGGCTGGTGTGCCTGGACGGGTCCGGCGGGCGACCACCAGCGCGCCAAGGATCGAGGCGACCAGCGCCCCGGCCACGACGGCGTGGTCCGAGGGGAAGGCGTAGTCGTTGGTCTTCCCCACCAAGACGAGGACCTGGGGGTGGGTGGCGTAGGGGCGCAGCTCTTGGGCGGCGTGGCCGACCAACTGGTTGAGGCCGAGAGCCACGATGGTCCCGATGCCGCCCAGGACCAGCCACGCACACGCCCGGGCGGCTCGGACCCACCAGCAGGTGACATAGGTCACGACGAACAGGGCCGCCAGCAGGACAAGCCCCAGCCAGAGGGCGTAGGCGTGCATGAAGCCGTGCGCCCAGGCGGTCTGCCGGGCGAACTGGTTGATGTCCAAGTAGGCGCTTGTGTTCAGCCCCTTCGGGGGAAGCACCGGCACGCCGACGAGGCCGAGGAGCACAGAGGTCGGTGGCGTGGTCTCGATCCTGTTCTGGTCGGTGGAGTGTTCGGACCTGACGGCGAATGCCGTGACCCTGGGAACTGGGTCGATGGTAGCGCGAGGGGGTCTCGAGAGCGGGGCACCTGCGCGCCAGGAACCACCCTGGTTCGACTTTACATAATGTGCATTATCGGCGGACGTGGTGGTGCGGGCGGCTGCTCGTCCGGCCTCCCCACATCCATGACGACGAAGGGCCGGACCCCTGGCTTCGGAATGGGTCAAGGAGTCGGGAGCTCGTAGGCGGCGAGGGTGAGATGGAGTGCCCGGGCACCGGGCCCGGATTTGGTTGGTCCGCTGGCGTCCAGCAGATGATCGAGCTGCGCAAGGAGCTCGTTGAGGCGGTTTGGGTCGACGAACAGCGTCCCTCGGAAGACCCGGTGAATGGGCGTTGCCGCCCGGGCGGCGGCGCTGAGCTCCTCGGCACTGGCTTGGAGCATGGCGGCGAAGAGCGCAGCGCGGTCCTCGGGGTCGAGTCCGGGCAGGTCCCGGCCGTAGTGGAACTGGCGGGCGCCGTAGACCCGTTCGGCGAAGCGGCCCACCACCTCGTGGCCCACGACGGCGATCACGCCAGCGGCTTCCAAGGTCCGGAGGTGGTAATAGAGGCGGTTCGGTGGTACCCGCAGCCGTGCCGCCACCGCCTTGGCGGTCTTGGGGGCCTCCCAGAGGGCCTCGAGGATGCGCAGCCGGATCGGGTCAGAGAGCGCTCGGCGGACGTTCTGAAGTTGCGGTGGCTCGCTGGTGGGTTTTGGTGTATCTTCTACACTCATATGAAGATGGTACACTGGTGATGGAACCGAATTCCGCCGCCGTCGAGGGTGACCGGGTGGGCGGCGCTCGGTGGGCGTGGTGTTGCGGGCCGCCCCGGCCAGCCGCCCACACTCGGGGCGAGACGCTGGCGGATCGGCTCCTCCCTGTTGGGCGGGGCCAGTGGGCGTTCTTCGCCGTGGTGGTGGGTGCGGTCGCGCTAGGGCCGAACCTCCCCCGCCGAGTCGGCCTGGCGGTGCAGGGTGCCGCGATGCTGGCCGCAAGCTGGTGGTGCGTGGTGAACCTGTGGCGGTGCCGGGAGGCGCACTGCGCGGTGACCGGCCCCGGCTGGGCAGTGCTGGGTGTCGTGGCGCTCGCCGGCGCGGCCGTCGGGCACAGCGTGCTCCACGGAGCCGAGGCGGCCGGGTTCGTCATCGTCTTGGCAGCCGGCTTCTGCTTCCAGTGGCTCTGGCACCGGCGACGCGGGACGACCGCGCTTGGGCGAGGTCGCTGAGGGACCCGGACGCCGGGCGGCCTGTGGTCAGCCGCAGGGCATGAAGTCCAGGTTGTCGCGGAGCGGGTTCTCCCCCACCATGCGGATGGTCGGCTCTCGGCAGAGCCGGCACTGGGTGACGCGGACTTCGGCCGTTCGCACGCCCTCCCCGTCGTCTCGGGGGACGGCGACGAAGAACCGGTCGTCCTCGCGGATCCTGGCTGCCACGTCCAGGCAGTCCAGGGCCTCCGCTGGGGCGTAGCCACCCTTGTCGGTCCGCCATTTGGAGGCCATGACCGTCGTCACGTGCTGATGCTGGCCGACGGTGTCCGCGCACAGGATCAGGTAGGTCGCCATGGGCCAGACGCTACCGGGAACCGTGCCCCCGACGGCCGGCTCAGGGTGCGAAGACCCCGCTCCCCTCGGTCGCTTCGAGGCTCTGGATGGCCGACTGTGTGACCAAGGTGACCGATGTCGTGTGCCTGGTCGGGCCCCGGTAGTAGGTGACGGTGACGCTCTGGCCGGCTTGGTGCGACTGGACCGCCTGCTGGAGGTCCGAGAACGAGGCGATCGGGGTCGAGTCGATCGCCACGATCACGTCGTCGAGGGCCAGGCCGGCCTGGTCAGCCGGTCCCCCGGGCACCACGCCGACCACGACCGCCCCCTGGGTGGGGGTGAAGCCGTACTCGGTGCGCAGCAACGGGGTGAGCGTCGCCACGTCCACGCCCATGTAGCCCGGGGAGCGAACCGAGCTCGTTCCTTTCTCGAGGCTGGGCAGCAGGGCCTCGATCTCGGCGGAGGGGATCGCGAACCCGATGTTCTGGGCGTTGGTGCCGTCGCTGGTGGTCCCGGCGACTGCGGTGTTCATCCCGATGACCTGGCCGGCGGAGTCGAGCAGGGGGCCGCCGGAGTTGCCCGAGTTGATCGCAGCGTCGGTCTGGATGAGGTCGGACAGGGTCTCGGGGCCGGTCGGGCTTCCGCTCACGGTGACGGTCCGGCCGATCGCCGACACGATGCCCGAGGTCACCGTCGGAGAGCCCTGCGAGAGCCCCAGGGCATTGCCGATCGCCACGACCGCGTCGCCGACCACCGCCTTGGTGGAATCACCGAAGATCACGGTCTTGAGCCCCGAGGCCCCGTCGATCTGGAGCAGGGCGACGTCGTCGTCCTGGTTCGCGCCGACCAACTTGGCCGGCTGAGCCCGGGTCGAGCCCGACTCGGTGACGGTGATGCGGCCGCCGGCCTCGGCGGCCAACGCGACCACGTGGAAGTTGGTCACCACCATGCCGTTGGGCGAGACGATCATCCCGGTCCCCTCGTCTTCTTGGGTCGGGGTCTTCACGTCGATGGAGACCACCGCCGGCAGCACCCGCTGCACCAGGGCCGGGATCCCGGCCCCGTCAACGACGGCCGGCCCGGGCTCAGCTGAGCCCTCCTTGATGGTGGTGACGGACTGGCCGCTGCTGTGGCCGGCACCGAGCGCAGTCACCCCGGAGCCGACCGCCGCCCCGATCAACGCTGCCACCACGGCGACGAGCAGCCAGCTCCTCCCCCCCTTCGGCCGGCCCGAGCCGACCGCCGCCTGGGTCGGCTGGCGGTCGCCAGTCGATGGCACGAAGGAAGCGACCTCGGCCGGCGGGGGCACCGACGCCGGGCCACCGGCCCAGCTGAACGGGGCCGCCGTGGGCCGCGCCGGCGAGGCTTCCACGGCCTCCTCGGCGCTGGGCGGTCCGGCGCGCTCGGCCGGGGGCTCGCCGAAACGCTCACCCATCGCGGTCCTCCTGCACCCAGGTCCCCGCCGCACCCCGCCGACGGCGCAGCGGCCGGTCGGCGTCGTCTGCTCATCGTAGGACAGCGGGACCGCCATGGGCCCTCGGCCCCTGGGCGGCGGAGTCGAGCCAGTCCACGAGGTAGCGTGGTCGACCGCATGTCTCGCTACACGGACATCGAGCTGACCAGCCAGACGCCCGAGGGGACCTGGACGTGGCGTGCCGCTGGGGCCCGCCAGCCGCGCGGCACGGTGCCGGCGGCCCTGGTGCCCGAGGGCGGCCGGGTCGGAGACGTGCTGCGAGCCGAGATCGAGTCGGGGCTGGAGGGGATCGAGATCGTGTCGCTGGCCCCGCTGCGGCCGGCTGCCGGCGCCAACGAGAAGGTCCAGCGGATCGAGGTGCTTGGCTCCCCGCGCGGCGAGGGCGGCGTGGTGGTGTCATTGGCCCGGGGCTCAAGGCTGCTGCGCGAGCGCGACGAGCGTGGCGAGCGCCGGGCCCGGCGTCCGGGGGCCCGGGCGCCTCGGGGCCGACGAGAGGGAGGTGCCGACGATCGGTCGGACGAGCAGCGGCCGCGCGAGCGGACCAGAGGCCGCTCCGAAGAACGCGGCCAGGGCCGCGCCGGCCCGGCCCGGACCCACCAGCGCCCGGCCATCCCCATGACCCACCGCAATGCCGCCCTGGCCAAGTTGCGGCCCGAGCAACTGCCGGTGGCCGAGCAGCTGCTCAAAGGTGGCCTTCCGGCGGTTCGCCAAGCGATCGCCGAGCAGAACGAAGCCGCCAAGGCGGCTGGTCAACCGCCGGTGGCGGCCGATGCGCTGCTGGCGATGGCCGAGGAACTCCTGCCGATCGTGAACCTGGCCGGCTGGAAGGACCGGGCGACCGCGGCCCAGAACGCCGGACGAGCGATCCGGTTGCGGGACCTGCGGGCCATCGTCGCCGCGTCGCGCACCGTCCCGCTCGACGACGAGGCGCGGGAGCTCGCCCGGGCCCTCACCACCAGCCTCGAGGAGCGGGTCGCCCACGTGCGCGAGGAATGGCAGAAGCGGATCGAGAACGCCTTGGCTGCCGGCAAGGTGCTCGAGGCGCTCCAGGCCTCGGCTCGGCCGCCCGATGTGGCAACCCGCTGCCCGGCGGATCTGGCGGTCCGGTTGGCCCAGGCGGCCAGCGAAGCAATGACCGCCGAGTTGCCCAGCGAGGAATGGCTGGCACTGCTCGGCGCCGTGCTCGACTCCCCGGTGCGCCGGACGGTCCGCCCGGCCGGGATCCCCGACACCGACGAGGCCCGGGACGCCGCCCGCAAGGCCGCCGGCCTGGTGCCCGAGCTGGCCAAGCTGGTGGGCCTGGCCGTCCCTCCCCCGCCGGTGCGCCGGTCGCCGCCGGGTCGCCGGCCGCTCAGCGGAGTGGGCGGTGGAGGACCAGCAGCCGGGCCTTGAACCCGGCCGCCTCGAGCAACTGCTTGGTCGACCGGTCCCCCGGCAGTGCGAGGGCGTCGACGTCGGTGCACCCGACTCCGGCGAACCACCCGATGAGCCCCTCGATCAGTGCCCCGCCCACGCCGACTGCCCGGGCATCGGGCTCGACGTAGCAGCACTCCACCCGGCCGACGAGGCGCGCCCCGATCCGCTCCAGCATGCCGGCCGCCAGCCCGACCACGGCATCGTCGTAGGTTCCCACCAGGAGCCGGGCGTGCGGGCCCGCCTGCCAGCGCTCGAGCAGGATGGCCGGATCGGTGCCGACCGCCGAGATGAGCAAGGCGGCGCCGCGCCGGGTGCGATTGGCCGTCAGCGCCTGGGCCAGCAGCTCGTGGCACCGATCGAGGTCGCTCGCCTCGGCTGGCCGGGCCGCTTCCACCGGCCGCCGCTACTCCGGCCGGCGGTGGGGGTCCGAGGCGCCCTCGCCCGATTGCAGCTGCTGGATCCGGTGGAGGATCGTCCCGCGATGACGGGTCGCGGCCTCGTAGCGGTAGACGGCGTCGAGCTCGTCGGGCCCGAGACCCTCGAGGCGTCGGACGACCTGGGACGCCGAGAGGGTCTCGTAGTCGGGGATCGCCAGCTCGGGGGGTGGCCGCCACGGCCGGGCGGCCTCGTCCTCGGCCGGCGGCGGCGGGCTCACCTGGGTGGGCTCGCGGGGGGTCTGCGCCGGGCGCTGCCGGAGCAGCTCGCCTTCCACCACGCGACGGCCGGTGGCGATGGTGAAGCGCCCGACCACCCGGGCGTTGGCGAGCAGGCGACCGAGGCGGCCGCGGCCGCGCTCGGCCAGCTCGGCGATGGTGTCCGGGCGGAGGTCCTCGAGCGAGCGGGAGAGCAGGCCGACCGGTGCGTAGACGAACAGGTCGAGCGCCTCGTCGACGAGGGCTCGCCCGCCGCGGCGCGCTGGCTCAGACGCAGTCACGGCACAGGCCCCGTTGCTCGTCAGCCAGCTGGCTCGAGTGCTTGACCAAGAAGCACGAGCGGCAGACGAACTCGTCGGGCTGCTTGGGCAGGACCCGCTCGGCGGGCTCGCTGCGGTCCTCGGCGTCGGTGAGCTCGTCGTCTTCGATCTCGTCCTCGACGACCAGGCGCTCCTTCAAGATGACGTCCAGGCTGGCCTCGACGTCCTCGTCGTCGGCTTCCTCCTCGTCGTCCTCGTCGGCCTCGTCGGCCCGCTCGGCGGTGGTGGTCGCGTCGTTCTCGTCCAGGTCTTCTTCTAAGTCGAGGTCCTCGTCTTCGTCCTCGTCCAGGTCTTCTTCGAGGTCCAGGTCCTCGTCCTCGTCGAGGTCGAGGTCGTCGGGCGCGAGGTCCTCGTCCTCGTCGAGGTCGAGGTCGTCGGGGACGGGATCGTCGAGGTCTTCAGGCACCGTTCCTCTTTGGGCTGGGCTTGCCGGGCGGGAGCATAGACGTTCGTGCTCGGGGCTCGAACGCGTCCGGCGGCCCTGCTCAGAGGCTTGGTCGGCCCCCCACGGAGGCGAGCCCGGGGGTCTTTGGTGCCGTCACGTCCCGACCGACGTGGTGTTGTCTACTCGACCCCCGAGCCCAGCCACCGCCAAGTGCCTTCCCGCTCGGCCTCACGGAAACCGACCTGCGTGCTCCGAGGGGAATGAGACGGTGGTAACGATACGCAGATCTTCGGCCCTGCCGTCAAGGGACACGACGCCGCCGTCACCAGGGATTTCGGGGGTACTCCCTGGTCACAAACTCGTCACGTTCGGAGCCCCTCCCGGCGGGCCCGCCGGATCTCGGCGCGCCGCTCCCCTTCCAGCCGTTCGAGGTCGGCCCAGCCGTGGTCGACGTGCACCATGGCTGCTGCCACCGCCCGGTGGCCGGCCTCCTCGGCGATGGCCCGGTACATCTGCTGGGCGATCCGGCGGTAGGAGGGGTGGCCCTGGGTGCCCGAGCGCAGTTCGATCAGATGCATCGCCTCCCGGGCGTTCATCTGCATGACGCAGCGGACGCGGTGCGCGAGGGCCACCGCGTACCCGGCCTCCAGCGGGAAGTCAGGGAGCATCGCGTCGTACAGCGCACGGGAGCGCTCGAGCGACTCGACGTAGGTCGGCTCCTCCCCCGCCTCCACCACCAGGTCGGGCAGGGTGTAGCCGAGCTCGGGGGTGAGCCGCTGCCACTCGATGGTGAGCAGCCGGTGGCGCTGGAGGTCCCGGAACGCGCCGTAGTCGACGACGATCTCGAAGCGGTAGTCGATCCGCTCGAACGCCCGCCCAGGCCGGTGGCGGCGGTTCTTGCGGTCTCCGACGTACGCCCGGAGCAGCGCCACCCGGTCGTCGGCCGAGAGCGCCCGCACCCGGCGCAGGGCCTCGGTCTCCGACAGGGTGGAGGCGGCGAAGCAGATCGCGGCCAGGAGCTTGTCCTCGCCCTCGGGGTCGAAGTCGACCAGCCGGACCTCTCCCGGCGCGTGGTCCAGCCGCTCGGCCGGCTGGCCGGGCATCGCGTCGGGCCAGAGCCGCTCGAGCACCCGCTCGGTCTGGCTCCGGGTCTCGGCCAGGTAGGCGGACCACTGCCCGCCCCGCTCCGAGACGTCGACCCGCTGGAGGAAGGACGGGATGACCTTGCGCAGCTCGGTCAGCATCATCTCGGCGTAGGTGCGGACCTCAGGGAGCGGGTGGGCGCGCATCTTGAGCAGCAAGGACTCGTAGGCCTGGCCCGATCCGTAGATGCCGACGTTGGACAGCGAAGCCGCGGGCAGCAGGCCGCGCAGGCTGTCGAGGGCCTTGGCCCGGATCGCCTGGCGGTGGACGAAGTCCGAGTCCCCGGGCTGGCGGGGGAACCGGGCCATGAGCCAGGCCTGGAGCGTTGGCATCAGCTCGGCGTAGGTGTCGAACATCCGGTCCATGTCCCCCACGTAGCGGGCGCCGAGGCTGGAATCGAGGACCGCGGCCGGCCGGTAGTAGCGGTAGTGGCCGTTGGCCATTCGGGTGTCGTACCCGATGTAGCGGGTCGACTGCTCGAGGTAGGCCATGAGCCGCCCCCACTCGAGGACCTTGGTCAAGATGTTGGAGGCCTGCTCGCACGCCAGGTGCACCCCGCCGATCTGGGCCACCGAGTCGTCGCCGTACTCGTAGAACACTCGTTCGTAGAGCTCCTCGGCCCGTTTGAGGCCGACGGTGGCGTCCACGGTGGCGTCGCCGGAGATGTCGAGGTCGCAGACGAACTCGTCCAAGAACAGCCGGCGGAGGCTCTTGGCCGAGCGGGAGTAGCGGGCGAACAGCGCCCCTTTCACCACCTCTGGCAGGTTGACCAGGGCGAAGACCGGGCCGTAGACGTTCGTGAAGTACCGCTGCAGCACGGCGACCTCGTCGTCGCTGAAGCGCTCCTCGACGTAGGGAAACATGTGCGGGCCACCTTAGGACGGCGCTGCTTCCCCGATCGCGGATGAGGGCACGGTCCCGGCGGCGACCACGTCCCGCAGCAGCAGGTCGTGGGCGGTGGCGGCCGAGCCGGCCAGTTCGGGATCCGGGGCTACCAGGGCGACCTGGTGGACCAGGTCGGCCAGCTGGCGGACGGTGCGGACGAAGTCTCCGGGGGCCAGCTCCCCCACGTCCCGGGCTGCCACCTCCAGGGCGGTGCCGAAGGATGCGCCCCGAGCCCAGGCCGCCACCGCGGTGGCCAAGCCCGGTTCGGGCTGCGGGGTGCGCGGCACCAGGTGGACCTCTTCGAGGGCCCGGAGCCGCTCGTGGTGGGCGACCAGCCGCCCCAGCCGCTCTGCCAGCTCAGCCCGGCGACGCTCGCCCAGGCGGTCGCCCCCGGAGCGCCGCTGGCCGCCCCGGTGCGGGCGCCGGCCCCGGGTGGCGCCCGCCACTCGCCGGGCCCGGCGGCGCTCGAAGACCACTGCCGAGAGGACCCCGGCCACGATGGCCGGCTCGGCCCCCGCCAGGACCTCGCTCGAGAGGGCCTCGGCCACCAGGAGGTCGGCCTCGTGGTACACGCTGGCCAGCCGGATCCCGGCCTCGGTGAGCGCCCAGCCCCGCACGTACCCGAGCTCCTCTAAGACCGCCAGACGCCGACCCAACGCCTCGGTCAAGGCTTCGTGGTGGCGGTGCGGGCGCCGGTGGGCCTGGAACTGCGCGAACGAGCGGCGGAGAATCTCGTGCGCAGTCTCCCGCTCGAACCTCCGCACCAGGTTGACCGCCAGGTTGTAGGTGGGTCGGAAACTGGAGCGCAGGTCGGGCAGGGGCGCCAAGGCCACCCGGGCCGCGTCGGCGAGGGGGGTCTCGGGGGCGAACACCACCACCGCATGCCCCTCGGCGTCGTGGCCCCGCCGACCTGCCCGCCCGGTGAGCTGGGCATACTCGCCCGAAGTGAGGGTGGCGCGTCCGGCCCCGCCGAACTTGGTGAACCGCTCGATCACCACCGTCCGGGCTGGCATGTTGATCCCGAGCGAGAGCGTCTCGGTGGCGAAGACCACCTTGAGCAGCCCCCTGGCGAAGCACTCCTCCACGGTCTCCCGGTAGGCCGGGACCAACCCGGCGTGGTGGGCGGCCAGCCCCGACTCGAGCCCCTCGAGCCACTCGGGGTAGCCCAGCACCGAGAGCTCCTCGTCGGACAGGGGCGCCACGTGGCGCTCGGCGGCCTCCCGGATCGCCGCTCGCTCGGGTCGGGTGGTGAGCCGGATGCCGTCGCGCAGGCACTGCCGGACCGCGTCGTCGCAGGCCGCCCGGCTGAAGATGAAGACGATGGCCGGCAGCAGCTCCTCGTCCTCGAGCAGTTCGATCAACTCGACCCGATACGGCGACCGCACCGGCAGCCGGGGCCCGGACCGCCGTCCGGCCGCCGTGAGCAGCGGCCCGTTGTGCCGCGCCCGCCGGACCGCCTGGTCGATCCGCTGGGCCTCCTCGGAGGGGGCGCCGTGCCCCAGCAGGGGTGCGAGCAGCACCCGGTCGTCGGCCCGACGGTAGGCGGCGAAGTGGTGGCGCAGGGTGATCGGTCGGTGTTCCTCCACCACGACCTGAACCGGACCCCGAACCGAGCGCAGCCACGAGCCCAGCTCGTTGGCGTTGGAGACGGTGGCCGAGAGGCACACGAAGGTCACGGTGGGCGCGCTGAGCACCAGGACCTCCTCCCACACCCCGCCCCGATAGGGGTCTTGGAGGTAGTGGACCTCATCGAGGACCACCAGCTCGAGCCGCTCCAGCAGGTCCGACCCGGCGAGCAGCATGTTGCGCAGCACCTCGGTCGTCATGACCACGATCGGGGCGTGCGGGCGGATCGCGGTGTCACCGGTGAGCAAGCCCACCTGCTCGACCCCGTGGGCAGCGCACAGGTCCCGGTACTTCTGGTTGGACAGGGCCTTGAGGGGCGTCGTGTAGAACACCTTGGTGCCGCGGGCCAGGGTGCGGCAGATGGCGTACTCGGCGACCAGGGTCTTGCCCGAACCGGTCGGGGCCGAGACCAGCACCGAGCAGCCGGCCTCCAAGGCGGCGAAGGCTTCCAGCTGGAACGGGTCGGGCTCGAACCGCAGATCGCCGAGGAAGTCGCGCCGCAGCGCCTCGTCGGCGGTCACCGCGATCCCCGAGCGGCGCTGCATGATCACCGTCTGAACAGGGTGCCGATGCCGATGGAGAGGAAGTAGAAGGAGATGAGCGGGACGGCGAGCACCAGCATGGAGAGGGGGTCCGCACTCGGGGTAAAGACCGCGGCCACCAAGGTGAGGCCGATGACCGCCCACCGCCAGGCCCGGAGCAGCTGGACTGGCCGGACCACGTTGGCCAGTTGCAGCCCAACCAGCAGGACCGGGAACTCGAAGGTCATGCCGAACAGGAACATCATGAGCAGGATCAGGCTCAGGTACTGGTTCGGCGAGAGGATCTGGTGGAGGCTGGGACCTCCCACCTCGCGCAGGAAGGCCAGCGCGTGCGGAAAGACGCTGTAGGCGAGCGCACAGCCGGCCACGAACAGCACGATCGACACCGAGACGAAGGGGATGACATAGCGCTTCTCGTGCGGGTGCAGGCCAGGGGTCACGAACCGCCAGAGCTCGAAGAGGATCACCGGCGACGCCAGGACGAGGCCGCCGAAGGCTGCCATCTGGATCCGCAAGGTGAGCGGGTCCAAGGGGCCGGTGACGTAGAACGCGCAGTGATGGGGGGCGGCGCGGCAGTAAGGGTGCTGGAGGACGTCGAGCATCCCCTGGTAGAAGGCGGCCGCGATCGCGGTGCCGACGACGAAGGCGATCACCGAGACGATGAGCCGCCGCCGCAACTCGGCCAGGTGCTCGGCCAAGGTCATCGCGTTGGGCGACGGGCGGTGCCGGCGGCCGTTCAGCAGTCGGGTGGCCATGGCTCGCTCACGCTTCCGGTGGGCTGGCGCCGCCGGCGCTCAGTTCATCCCCGGGTCGACCGGCACCCGCAGCGGCCCACCGGGTGGGTGCCCGAGGGCCGCCGGCCGCTCCTGCGGCGCCGGGGCGGCCGTTCCGTCCTCGGCGGCCGGTGTCGGTTGTCCATCGGGCGAGTCGGCCAGGGAGTTGAGGTACGAGACCGGCGACCGGGCGATCCGGACGATCTCCTGGGTGGAGGGCAGCTCGGGCACGACCTCCCGGACCTCTTGCTCCATGCGCTGCTGGAACTCCCGGAGCTTGGCCCATCCGGCTCCCAGCTGGCGGGCCAGCTTGGGCAGCTTGTCCGGGCCCAGCAGCACCAGGGCCACGATCAAGACGATGAAGAGCTTCTCCGGGCTGAGCGACAGCATCTGGGCTCGATCCTACCGGTGCCATAGCGGGCCCCCACGGCGAGCGGCACCCTGGTGGCGAGCGCGGCTCAGAAGAAGGCGATGCGTGACAGCGGCCAGATCCGCATCTCCACCTTGCCGATGATCTCCGAGCGGTTGACGGGCCCCCACAACCGGCTGTCGCAGGACTCGGTCCGGTTGTCGCCCATCACGAAGTACTGGTTGGGGCCGAGGTGGTACCGGTGGAACGGCCCGGTGTAGGTCGCCGGGTCGTGCGCGGGCAGGTAGGTCTCGTGCAGGGGCCGGCCGTCGATGTAGACGACGCCGCCTCGGTCCGAGATGGTCTCGCCGGGCAGTCCGATCACCCGCTTGACGAGCACCTTGTCGGTGGTGTCGCAGCTCGAGGCCACTTTGGGCGGCGCGTCGAACACCACGATGTCCCCTCGCTGGACAGCGTGGAAGTCATAGGCCAGCTTGAACACGACGATCCGATCCCCCACCTGCAGGGTCGGGCTCATGGAGCCCGACGGGATGTAGAAGGTCTGGACGACGAAGAGCCGCAGGAGCACGGCAGCCGCCACGGCGACCGCGACCACGATCCCCCACTCGCCGATCCGGCGCCGGAGCGAGCGGCGGGGCCCCGGCGCGCCAGGGCGCTCCGTCGGGCCGCCGGGGGCGGTGGCGTCCTCGGCGGCCACGCCGCTCGGAGGGGTCAAAGCGAGGCGATGAGGCGTTCGACCCGTTCGTCGTGGGACTTGAACGGGTCCTTGAGGAGCATGGTCCGCTGTGCCTGGTCGTTCAGCTTGAGGTGCACCCAATCGACGGTGAAGTCCCGCCGGCGCTCCTTGGCCCGCCGGACGAACGCCCCCCGCAGGCGAGCTCTCGTGGTCTCAGGGGCCCTGGTCATGGCCAGCGCGATGTCCGAGTCGTTGCAGGTCCGCTCCACCTGGTCACGGTCCTGCAGCTTGTAGAACAAGCCTCTTGAGCGGTCGACGTCGTGGTACATGAGGTCGACCAGGGCCACTTTGGGGTGGGCGAGCGGCAGCTGATGGCGGAGGCGCACCTCTTCGAGCAGCCGGTACTTGGCCACCCAGTCGCACTCGCGCCACAGCGAGAGCGGGTCGGACTCGAGACCCTTCAAGCAGTGCTCCCACATGCTGAGGGCCAGGTCCTCGTCGGGCTGCAAGCCGCGCTGGTCCCGGAACCGCTGCGCTCGCTGGAGATACTCGGCCTGGATGTCGAGGGCCCGCATCTCGCGGCCGTTGGCCAGGCGGACCCGGCGCTGACAGGTGATGTCCTGGCTGATCTCGCGGATGGCGCGGATCGGGTTCTCCAAGGTGAGGTCGCGCAGCACCGTCGAGGCGTCCTCGAGCATGGTCAAGATGATGCTGGTCGCCCCCACCTTGAGGAAGGTGGCGTACTCGGACATGTTGGAGTCGCCGACGATCACGTGGAGGCGGCGGAACCGTTCGGCGTCGGCATGGGGCTCGTCACGGGTGTTGATGATGGGCCGGCTCCGGGTGGTGGCCGACGAAACCCCTTCCCAGATGTGCTCGGCCCGCTGGCTGAGGCAGAACGTCGCCCCCCGAGGGGTGTGCAGAACCTTCCCCGCCCCGGCATAGATCTGGCGGCTGACCAGGAACGGGATCAGTACCTCGGTGTAGCGACTGAAGTCGTCGTTTCGCTCGGTCAGGTAGTTCTCGTGGCACCCGTAGGAGTTGCCGGCCGAATCGGTGTTGTTCTTGAACAGGTAGACGTCCCCTCGGATGCCCTCGTCGCGGAGCCGCGCCTGGGCCCCGGTGACCAGCTGGGCCAGGATCCACTCCCCGGCCTTGTCATGGGTCACCAGGTCATTGATCCGATCGCACTCGGGGGTCGCGTACTCGGGGTGGCTGCCCACGTCGAGGTAGAGCCGAGCACCGTTCTCCAAAAAGACGTTGGAAGACCGTCCCCAGCTCACCACCCGGCGGAACAGGTACCGGGCGACCTCGTCGGGGCTGAGGCGCCGCTGGCCACGCAGGGTGAAGGTCACCCCGTACTCGTTCTCCAGCCCGAAGATGCGGCGGCGCACGCGGCCACCGTACCGCCCGGGGCCGACGGGCGGCAGTACCCCCTCGATCAGGGGGACGGCTGGGACTCCAGCGGCCCGCCCGGTGTCACCTGGGTACCGCCAGAGCCGAGGAGCTCCGCCAGCTCCCGGTCCTCGATCCGGCGGAATGTGCGCCGACCGTTCTGGCGCGACAGGATCGCCACCTCGAGGTCCTGGGGTCCGAGGGTGCGGTCCTCGCCGGCCAGGGCCGAGACGGTGGCTCCGAGTGCGGTCGGCAGGTCCCATCCTTCCTGGTACACGGCGGCGACCCGCTCGGTGATGGTCTCGGCGTCACCCCCCAGGACCAAGAAGTGCTCCTCGTCGGTGATCGTGCCCTCGTAGGCCACGTGGTAGAGCTGGTCCGGTCCCCCATCGTCGGCCAGCTCGGCCACCAGGATCTCGACCTCGAGCGGCTTGATCTCATGGGTGAAGACGTTGTTGAGGTACTGGGCGTAGAGGTTGGCCAGGGACCGGGCGTCGACGTCCTCCCGACTGAACGCGAAGCCCTTGGTGTCGGCGTGGCGGACACCGGCCACTCGGAGCTGCTCATACTCGTTGTACCGGCCGACCCCACCGAAGGCGATCCGGTCGTAGATCTCGCTGATCTTGTGCAGGGTCCGGGAGTGGTTCTCGGCCACGATCAGCACCCCGTGCTGGTAGGTAGTGGCGATGAGAGGCCGGCCGCGCGCGATGTTCTTCTGGGCGTACTCGGCCCGGTCCTTCATCGCCTGCTCGGGGGCGACATAGAACGGGACGGTCACTGTGGCTCACCCCTTCCCCCGTCGCGGCCACGCTCGGCCCGCCGACGTTCGATCAGCGAGAGGAAACGGTCCGCAACCTCCTCCTCGGCAACCGGCGCATAGCCGGCCGAATCGACCACTGCGACCAGCGGATAGATGCCGCGAACCAGGTCCGGGCCGCCGGTTCCGGCGTCCTCGTCGGCGGCCTCAAAGAGCGCCTCGATCGCGAGCTCGATCCCGTCTGCTCTCGAGAGTCCCTCCCGGAAGCCGAGCTTGATGGTGTTGCGGGCGTCCCGGCCGCCAGAGCCGGTCGCTTGGAAGTCGGCCTCCTCGTAGTGGCCGCCGGTCACGTCGTAGGTGAAGATGCGACCGATCCCCCGCCGCAGGTCGTAGCCGGCGAACAGGGGCACCACGGCCAGGCCCTGGAACGCCATGGGCAGGTGCTCGCGCACCATCTGGGCGAGCTGGTTTGCCTTGCCCTCCAAGCTGAGCGAGACCCCTTCCACCTTTTCGTAGTGCTCGAGCTGTACTTGGAAGAGCCGGACCATCTCCACCGCCGGCCCGGCGGCACCGGCAATGGCCACCGCCGACCAGCGGTCGGCCGGGAACACCTTGTCCATCGCCCGGTGGGCGATGGAGTAGCCCTCGGTGGCCCGTCGGTCGCCGGCCATCACCACGCCCTCGGCGAAGCGCAGCGCGACCACGGTGGTCGCGTGCGGGACGCTCAGCTCGGTGGTCACCGGCGGGAACACCGGGATGCCGGACTTCCTGAGCAGGCTGGCGAAGTCGGGGCCCGGGTCCTCGCCCGGGTGGAACAGGGGCAGCGCCACCGGGGTCCTACTGCCCGCCCTTCTGCACGTAGTTGCGCACGAACTCCTCGGCGTTGTCCTCGAGCACCTCGTCGATCTCGTCGAGGAGTTCGTCCAGGTCGGCCTTGAGCTTCTCGCCACGGGGCGAGGCGGGTGCCGGCTCGTCGACGACGTCGGCCTCAGTGCGCGCGGGAGCGCTCCGGCGTCTCTGCTCTCGCTCTGCCATTGGTCATCACCTCAGGAGCTCAATCGTTCCAAGAGTTCGGACGGGCTGTCACAGGACTCGAACAACGAGGCCGTGTGGTCGGCCGTTCCCTTGAGCGGGTCCATCATAGGGACCCGCCGGAGCGGGTCGCCGCCCACGTCGAACACCAGAGAGTCCCAGTTGGCTGTGACCACGGCGTCCGGCCACTGGGCCAGGCAGCGGCCCCGGAACCAGGCCCTGGTGCGTCGGGGTGGTTGGGTCACCGCGGCCGCCACCGATTCGTCGTCGACCAGGCGCTCCATGGGAAGCCGCTTGAACAGGGACCGCTCGGGGCGCAGGTCGTGGTACTGGAGGTCGAGGGCGGCCAGGCGGTGGTCGTCCCAGGAGCAGCCGTGGCGCTCGCGGTAGGCCTCGATGAGCGAGCGCTTGGCCAGCCAGTCGATCTGGCCGGTGAGGCTGCTCGGGTCCGACTCGAGGCCGGTCAGGACCGCCTCCCAGCGCTCCAGGAGCATCTCGCCCACCTGCTCGCCGCCCACCGCGTCCAGCCCCTTCTCCTTGGCGTAGCGGCGGGCGGCGGCGAAGATCTCCCACTGGACCTCGAGTGCGGTGATCGTCGAGCCCTCGGCCCGCCGCAGCGGGGTCGACAGGTCCACGTCCGCCGAGACCTGGTGCATGGCGCGCACCGGATCGGCCAGCGTGAGCTGCTTGGTCGGGAACTGGTCGTCCTCGATCATCGCCAGCACCAGCGCGGTCGTGCCGACCTTGAGGAACGTGGCCACCTCGGCCAGGTTGGCATCGCCCACGATGACGTGCAGCCGACGGAACCGCTTGGGGTCGGCGTGGGGCTCGTCCCGGGTGTTGACGATGGGTCGTTTGAGCGTGGTCTCCAGCCCGACCAGCTCCTCGAAGAACTCGGCCCGCTGGGAGATCTGGTACGGGACGCTCTGAGACCCGAAGGCCGAGGTCTCGGTGCCCACCTTGCCGGCCCCGGTGTAGATCTGGCGGGTCACGAAGTGCGGGGTCACCCCGGCGACGACGTTGGTGAAGGGCACCGCCCGGTCCATGAGGTAGTTCTCGTGGCAGCCGTAGGAGTTGCCCTTGCCGTCGGAGTTGTTCTTGTACACGACCACCGCCGGGGCATTGGGAACGCTCGCGGCGGCGAGCATCGAACGCCGCAGCACCTCCTCGCCCGCCTTGTCGTGGCAGACCAGCTCGAGTGGGTCGAAGCACTCAGGGGTCGAGTACTCGGGGTGGGCGTGGTCGACGTAGTACCGGGCGCCGTTGGTGAGCACGGTGTTGGCCAGGTGAGTCTCCACTGCCGGCGGCAACGCCCCCTCGCGGGCGTAGCCCCGGGCATCTTTGTCAGGGGTTTCGTCCTCGAAGTCCCATCGGGTCCGCCGGTCGACAGCCGCCGCGTACGCATTGACCAGGAGCGACGACGCCGACACCGGGTTGGCGTCGGGCCCGGCGGTGTGGACGCCGTACTCGGTCTCGATCCCGCTTACCTTGTGGATGGCCACCGATCCGACCCTAGCTGGTCATCGCCTCGGGGCTCCGGGGCCCGGGGCCGATTCCGCAAGTCCCGGCCGAGCCCCAGTTCAGAGGTACTGCCCGGTGCCTACCCGCTCGATCGAGCGACCGCCCTTGGTCTCGCTTTCCTCGGTGAGCAGGGTCCGCACGTAGACGATGCGCTCACCCTTCTTGCCGGAGATCCTCGCCCAGTCGTCGGGATTGGTCGTGTTGGGGAGATCCTCGTTCTCCTTGTATTCCTGGCGAATCGACTCCAAGAGGTCCTCGGTCCGGATCCCGCCCACGCCGGTGGCGATCTCACGCTTGATCGCGAGCTTCTTGGCCCGCCTGACCACGTTCTCGATCATCGCTCCGGAGGCGAAGTCCCGGTAGTAGAGGACCTCTTTGTCCCCGTTCTGGTAGGTGACTTCCAAGAAGCGGTTGTCCTGGCTGGTGGAGTACATCTCGGCCACCGTTCGCTCGATCATGACCTGGGTCGCCTTGGCCGGGTCACCCCCCCCCAGCCGCTCGACCTCGCCAGGGTCGAGCGGCAGGTCGGGGGTGAGGTACCGGGCGAAGATCTGGGCCGCCGCTTCCTGGTCGGGCCGCTCGATCTTGATCTTCACGTCGAGGCGCCCAGGCCGCAGGATGGCCGGGTCGATCAAATCCTCCCGGTTCGACGCCCCGATGACGATGACATCGCGCAGGGCCTCGACCCCGTCGATTTCGGCCAGGAGCTGGGGAACGATGGTCGACTCCATGTCCGAGCTGATCCCGGTCCCCCGGGTGCGGAACAGCGAGTCCATCTCGTCAAAGAAGACGATGACCGGCACGCCCTCCTCGGCCTTCTCGCGCGCGCGCTGGAAGACCAGCCGGATCTGTCGCTCGGTCTCCCCCACGTACTTGTTGAGGAGCTCGGGACCCTTGATGTTGAGGAAGTAGCTGCGGATGCTGGTGTTGTTGGTGGCCTCAGCGACCTTCTTGGCCAGGGAGTTCGCCACCGCCTTGGCGATGAGGGTCTTGCCGCAGCCCGGTGGGCCGTACAGGAGGATCCCCTTGGGGGCGGGAAGCTTGTACTGCGCGAACAGCTTGCGATGCAGGTACGGCAGCTCGACCGCGTCGGTGATCGCCTCGATCTGAGCGTCGAGCCCGCCGACATCGGCGTAGGTGATGTCGGGGACCTCCTCGAGCACCAGCTCCTCCACCTCGGGACGTGGCAGCTTCTCGATCAGCAGCTGGCTGCGCACGTCCATGAGCAGGGCGTCGCCGGCCCGCAGGTGGGTCGCCGCCAAGTCGTCGGAGAGCTCGACCACCCGCTCCTCGTCGGCTCGTGCGTAGACGATGGCTCGCCGCCGGTCCTCCATCACCTCCTTCAGGGTCACCACCTCTCCGGAGAGGTCCCCGTCGCGCACCAAGACGACGTTCAGCGACTCGTTCAGGACGACCTCGTTTCCCTTGCGCAGGATGCCGGGATCGATGTCGGGATGGAGGGCAACCCGCATCTTGCGGCCGCTGGCGAACACGTCCACGGTGCCGTCCTCGTTCAGGTCGAGGAAGGTCCCGTAGGCGGCTGGCGGCTGGGTGAGCTTGTCCACCTCCTCGCGCAGGGTGGCCAGTTGCTCCTTGGCCTGCTGCAGGGTGAAGGTGAGCTTCTCGTTCTGCGAGATGGCCTGGTTCAGCTGGCCCTTGGTCTCAAGGAGGCGCTCTTCCAGGGACTGCACCCTGGCCGGGCCCTCCTGCAGACGCCGGCGCAGCACCCGGATCTCCTCTTCGGCTTCGGCCAGCCGGGCCCGGACCATCTCGAGCTCGGCCTGGCTGGTTTCGTCGTGGTCTTCGGGTCTCGGCGTCGGAACCACCTCCCACCGACGTTTTGCCTCACCCTATCGGCAGCGCAGGCGGGATTCGGACCGCGTTGCCGAGGACCTGGGCGAGGGCCGCGGCGGCCTCCCGGGCGCCGGCGGGACAGCCGTGGGATCCTTGCCGAAGGACCGCCTGCTCGAGACCGGAGGTGCCATGAGCCCGGCCGACCCCCCCGACCGCTACGACGAGTTCTCGATGTTCCACGAGAACGCCGAGGAGTTCGGCATTCCCTACGACGGTCCCCCGGTGGTGTGCCGGCGGGCGGTGCCGATGGGTGACGGCCGGTCGCTCAGTGCCCTGGTCTGGGGGGAGCGTGAGCCCGAGCTGGTCTTGCTCCACGGTGGCGCACAGAACGCCCACACCTGGGACACCGTCGCGCTTGCCCTGGCCAGGCCTCTGATGGCGGTCGACCTCCCCGGCCACGGGCACTCCGACGGGGGGCGTCGGGGCACCCGGAACCTGGCTGACAACGCCGATGACGTTGCCAGGGTCATCGAGGCGCTCGCCCCCAGCGCCCGGGCGGTGGTGGGGATGTCGCTCGGCGGCCTGACCGCCCTGGTCCTGGCGGATCGCCATCCGGAGCTGGTCCGGCGGCTCGTCCTGGTGGACGTGACCCCCGGGGTGACTGCGGAGAAGGCCCGGGCCATCACCGCGTTCGTTCGGGGGCCGGAGAGCTTCCCCGACTTCGAGGCGATCTTGGCCCGGACCATCGAGCACAACCCGACCAGGAGCGTGGCGTCGTTGCGTCGCGGGATCCTCCACAATGCGGTGCAACGTGAGGACGGGAGCTGGGTCTGGCGCCACGCCCGCCACCGAGCCGAGGAGCCACCCGAGCCCCAGGAGGGTCCGCGCTTCGCCGAGCTGTGGTCGGTGGTGGAGCGGATCGAGGTGCCGTTGCTGCTGGTCCGTGGGATGCGGCCCCAGTCGGTGGTCGACGACGCGGACGAGGCCGAGCTCCTCCGCCGCCACCCGACGGCACGGGTGGAGCACGTCGAGGAGGCCGGTCACAGCGTGCAGGGGGACGCCCCGGTTGCGCTGGCCCGGCTGCTGGCCAGCTTCGTGCCCTGAGCTGGCTCGCTCGGCCGGCGCTGCGGCGGGGTGGCCGGCGGCGGCGGTCCTCACCTAAGGGTCGTCGGGACCTACTAGCATCGGAGGGAGGTGATCGACCGGGTCGTCCGGGCGGTCGTGGTGCCCGTCGCCGCAGTGCGCGAACCGGGCGGTCGACGTCAGAGGGGAAGGCAGACTGCGGGGATGAAGGTCTGGATCGATCAGGACCTGTGTACAGGCGATGGTCTCTGCGAGGAGATCGCTCCTGCCGTCTTCACCCTGCTCGATGACGGTCTCGCCTACGTGAAGGAGGGCGACGTCATCAAGAACGACCCGGGCGGGTCGGCGGGCATGGCACTCGTTCCCGAGGACCTCGAAGAGGCGGTGGTCGAAGCCTCCGAGGAGTGCCCTGGCGAGTGCATCTTCATCGAGCGGGACTGACGCCCGCTTCGGCCCCTTCGGTCCGGCCAGCGCCGCCGGCGAGGAGCCGAGCCGTGGTCAAAAAGCCGGTGTGCGCGACCATGCGATGGTCGGGGCGGATCGAGCGTGCTTCGACATGCCAGGTCCGGCGCAAGATCTCCTGCGTCTCGGCCAGCGCGAACCCCGAGGCGGCGAGGGAAGCTCGAAGCAGCCCGGTCTGGTTGATCGTCGGGAGGTAGGCAAGGAAGATCCCACCGGGCCTGAGTACCCGGGCAGCGTGGGGCACCACGGCCCAGGGTTCGGGCAGGTCGAGGATCACACGGTCGAAACCGTCGTCGGACACCCCCTGGGTCACATCCGCGAGCTCGATCCGGTAGTCGACCTCCTCGCCGAGCTGCTCGGTCACGTTCTGGCGGGCCCGTTGGGCGAAGTCCTCGCGCAGCTCGTAGCCGACGACCGACGCGCCCGCCCGCAGGAGCGCCATCGACAGCGCTCCTGAGCCGACGCCGGCTTCGAGGATCCGCTGCCCCGGGCCCACGTCGGCCGCGATGAGGATGGCTCCCAGGTCCTTGGGGTAGATGACCTGGGCGCCTCGGGGCATCTTGAGCACGACATCAGCGAGGGTGGGACGGAAGGCGAGGAAGCCTCGACCGGTCGAGCCGACCACCGTCGAGCCCTCGGGCTTGCCGATGATGTCGTCATGGGCGATGACGCCGGCGTGGGTGTGGAAGGTCTCCCCGGCTCGCAGCCGCACCAGGTAGCGGCGTTGCTTGGGGTCGACGAGCAGGACCCGCTCGCCGGCAGCGAGGACCCTCCCGACCCCCACGCTCAGCCCGGCCGCTCGGCCGGTTCGCCCCCCGGAGCCCGTAGTGACACGACGAGGCGATCCCCTGCCCGCACCGTTCCGGAGTACACCACCGGCCGGTCCCGGCTCCTGGCCCGTCGCAGCAGGTACGCCGCCGCCGCCAGGGCGAACCATGCCCAGTGCTCGCCCCGCAGGCCGCGACGGGTTCCGGCGCGCACGAGTCGTCGGAGCAGGTAGTCCACGGCGTCGCCTAGAGCCGTCGGATCTCGAGGACGGCCGAATCGCGCCGGCCGCCGCGACGCCCCAGCCAGTACGCCAGCGCGAGCACCACCACGACGACCGCTCCTGCCAGCGCCGCTGCCGCCGGCAACTTGGCCTGGACGGCCTCCTGGCCCTGCCCGAGCATCTTGGCCAGAGCCGCCTGCACCTCGTCACGGCTGATGCGCCGCCCGTTGGTCTCGATCGACATGAGATCCCTTCCCTCGCCGGCCGACGTGGCCGGCTACTCGTTCGCCTTCTTGGGGGTCCGCCGAGCCGCCGGCCCGGCCACGATCCGCCAGGCGGCCAGGGCGATCACCAGCAGCCCCAGCACGGTCACGATCACATAGGGCACCCACGAGAGGTTGCCATGGAAGGTCCCGGTCTCGGTCTGCAGGATCCGCAGGGCGGCCAGCAGCAGCAGCACGGTGCCGGCAGCGATGGCGACAGAGCCCGCCACGCCGAACAGCACGAAACGGCCGAAGCCCTTGAGCGGCTCGACAGTCTCCTGCTTCACGTATGCCATGAGCAGCTCGATGGCATCGCGCCGGGTCCCTGACGTCCCCGGACGTCGGTCCCTGTGGGCGGCCCGCCAGGCCCTGGTCAGCAGCGGCACGGGCCCGACGCTAATCGGCGCGAGTGGACGAGACGAGCAGCTGTCCCCCGGGCGAGGGGACAGCCAGCGCCTAGGTGCGGTCTCGGTAGAGGTAGGTCGAGCTCGCCCGGGCGACCTTGGTCCCCGCGGCGTCGGTCACGGTCGCCTCGACGAAGGCCACCCGCGATCCCCCAGAGACCACCTCGGCGTCGCAGCGCAGCTCGGTGCCGATCTGGACGGGCGCGAGGAAGCTGACCTTCAGCTCGGCATTGGCCACGAAGACCTTGCGCCCCTGGGCGTAGGTGACCGCCGCCGACCCGAGCGCGGTGTCGACGAACGCGCACAGGAAGCCGCCCTGGACCTGCCCGGCAGGGTTGGCGAAGCGCTCGTCGGCGACCATGGTCCAGGTGGTCCGTCCGGGCACCGACTTGTCGACGCACACGGCGCCGAGCAACAGGTCGCTGTTCGGGGGGACCTGCATCCGCACGGCCATCGGGTGCAGTATGGGCCAACCGCCAGGGCCACGCCATCGGCGGCCCCGCCGCAGATGGTCCCGGGTCCAGTGGGTAGGGTGCTCTCGTGGTCTCGACCCTGCAGGACCCCGCGCTCGAGCAGCTCGGGGTCAACGTGATCCGAGGGCTGGCGATGGACGCGCCGGCCAAGGCTGGCTCCGGCCACAGCGGGACCGCGATGGCGCTCGCTCCTTTGGCGCACGTCCTGTTCACCCGGATCATGCGCCACGACCCGACTGATCCGGCGTGGCCGGACCGGGACCGCTTCATCCTCTCGAACGGGCACGCCTCGATCCTGCTGTACTCCTTGCTCTACCTCACCGGCTACGGGCTGACCCTCGACGACCTGAAGGCGTTCCGGACCGTAGGGAGCCGGACCCCAGGGCACCCAGAGCGTCGGCACACCCCAGGGGTGGAGGTGACGACCGGGCCCCTCGGGCAGGGCTTCGGGGACGCGGTGGGGATGGCGGTCGCTGAGCGCTTCGTGCGCGATCGGTTCGGCCCCGAGGTGTGCGACCACTACACGTTCGTGATCTGCGGGGATGGCTGCCTCGAGGAGGGCATCTCGCACGAGGCGGCCTCACTCGCCGGTCACCTTGGGCTTGGGCGTCTCATCGCGGTCTACGACGACAACCACATCACCATCGACGGCCCGACCGAACTGGCATACACCGACGATGTCTTGGGACGCTTCGCCGCCTACGGCTGGGACGTCGATCCGATCGGCGAGGTTGCCAACGACCTTGACCGGCTGGAGGCAGCGCTTCGCCGTGCCATGGGGGTCGCCGACCGGCCCTCGTTGATCGTGCTTCGCAGTCACATCGGCTGGCCGGCGCCGGACATCGTGGACACCAAGGAGGCCCACGGGACCCCGCTGAGTGCCGAGGAGATCCACAAGACCAAAGAGATCCTCGGTCTGCCGGTGGATGAATCGTTCTGGGTACCCGACGCGGTGCTCGACTTCTACCGGCGCTGCGTCGGCCGTGGCGAAGCGCTCCGCCAGGCCTGGCAGGCCCGGTTCGACTCCTCGGACGTCGACCGTGCCGCCTGGGATGCGGCGTGGTCGGGGCACGCCCTCGAGGGCTGGGCGTCAGCCATCCCGAGGTTCGAGGCCGGCCAGCAACTGGCCACCCGCCGGGCCATCAACGCCTGCATCAACGCGACCGCACCGGCGATCCCCGGCTTGCTGGTCGGGGCAGCCGACCTGACCGAGAACACCGGGGTAGCGCTCGAAGGAGCTGAGCGCCAGTCCCGCCAACACCCCGGCGGCCGCCAGCTGCACTACGGGATCCGAGAGCATGGCATGGGTGCCGCGATGACCGGGATGGCCCTGCACGGCGGCGTCCTGCCGGTCGGAGGCACTTTCTTCACCTTCAGCGACTACATGCGACCGGCGGTCCGGCTGGCCGCGATGTCCGGAGCCCACGTCATCTACTCGTGGACCCATGACTCGATCGGGGTCGGTGAGGATGGCCCGACCCACGAGCCGGTCGAGCATCTCGCTTCCTTGCGGGCCATGCCCGGGCTGGCCGTGGTCCGGCCGGCAGACGCCAACGAGTGCGCCCAGGCGTGGCGGTGCGCGGTCGAGGCCGACGGCCCGGTCGCGATGATCTTGTCCCGCCAGTCGATCCCGGTCCTCGCCGAGACCGCAGCCGTCGCCGCCCAGGGGCTGCCCCGGGGCGGCTACGTCCTGCGAGCCGAGCCTGGCCCACTCGAGCTGGTGCTGGTGGGAACCGGGAGCGAGGTCCACCTGTGCCTCGAGGCGGCCGATCAGCTGGCCACGCAGGGACACTCGGCCAGGGTCGTGTCGCTTCCGTGCTGGGAGTGGTTCGAGGCCCAGGACGACGAGTACCGAGGATCGGTCCTCCCCGGCGACGTGCCCACGCTGTCGGTCGAGGCCGGCTCCTCGTTCGGCTGGGACCGCTACGCCGACGCCAGCGTGGCCATCGACACCTACGGCGCGTCCGGGCCGAGCGCAGCGGTGCTGGCCCACTTCGGGTTCACCGTCGAGCACGTCGTGGCGGCCGCCCTGGAGCTGGTGGGAAGGAGCCGTCGATGAACCGTCTGCAAGCGCTCTACGCCGAGCAGGGGCAGAGCCCGTGGTTGGACAACCTCCGACGGGACTGGATCCGCAGCGGCCGCTTGGCCGAGCTCGTGGAGGCTGGGATCCGTGGCGTGACCTCCAACCCCACCATCTTCGCCAAGGCGATCGAGGGCGAGACGGACTACGACGAGCAGTTCGGCTCGCTCATCGGCCACCTTGGGGTCGAAGACGCCTACTGGGAGCTCGTGATCCAAGACATCCACGACGCCTTGGCGGTGCTGCGACGCCTCCACGACGAGAGTGGCGGCTCCGACGGTTTCGTCTCGCTCGAGGTCGCCCCGGCGCTGGCCCACGACACCGACGCGACCGTGCGTTCGGCTCGCTCGCTCCATCAGCGGATCGATGCGCCGAACCTGTTGGTGAAGGTGCCGGCCACGGCCGAGGGCGTGGCGGCCATCCGCCAGCTGGTCTCTGAGGGTCTGAGCATCAACGTGACCCTGATCTTCGGGCTTCCTCGCTACGACGAGGTGGCCGAGGCCTACATCTCGGGGCTCGAGGCCTACGCCGCCGCCGGGCACCGGGACCTCTCCGGCGTTGCCGGGGTGGCGTCGTTCTTCGTGAGCCGGGTGGACACCGAGGTGGATCGGCGCCTGACCCAGCTGGCCGGCGGCGAGGACGGCGATGCGTCGATCCTCGCCCTGCGCGGTCGGGCCGCGGTGGCCCAGGCGCAGCTCGCGTACCAGCACTTTCGGCGGAACTTCTCCGGGCCCCGGTGGGAGGCACTGGCGGCCTTGGGGGCGAGGGTCCAACGACCGCTGTGGGCCTCGACCTCGACCAAGAACCCGGCCTACCCCGACCTGCTCTACGTCGACAACCTGATCGGGCCCGAGACGGTGAACACCATGCCTGAAGGCACCGTGGACGCCTTCGCCGACCACGGCACGGTGTCGCGGACCGTCGATCGGGACCCCGATGGAGCCAAGGCCGTGCTCCAACAGGTCGAGGCGGCCGGCATCGATCTGGCGGACGTGGCCGCCACCTTGGAGGACGAAGGGGTGCACGCGTTCGCCAAGTCCTTCGAGGAGGTCATCCAGGCACTGAAGGACAAAGCGGCAGCGCTTGGCGGAGCGGCCCGGTGAGCCGGGTCGACGCCGGCCTGGCCGCCCGCCTGCGGAACCGTGATGCCACGTTGTGGCCGCCGGGCAACGTGTCGGCCAGCCGGCTGGGCTGGCTGGACGTCCCGCGGCGGATGGCTGCCGAAGCGAGGGACCTGGCGGCGTGGGCTTCGACCATCGACCAGTCGACGGTGGTCCTGCTCGGGATGGGCGGGTCCTCGCTGGGCCCGGCTGTCCTGGCCGCGGCCCCCAGGAGCGGTGGCTCCGGCCGCCGCCTGGTCGTCTGCGACACGACCGATCCCACGACGGTGGGCGGTCTTGAGCTCGATGACGCCTTCGTCTTGGTGTCGTCCAAGTCCGGCACCACCCTCGAACCCACCGTGTTGTTCGACTACGCCTGGTTCCGGCTCAAAGACGGCTCGCGCTACGCCGCGATCACCGACCCCGGCACCCCCCTGGCCACTCTGGCCCAGGAACGAGGGTTTCGCCGAGTGTTCGAGAACCCGCCCGACATCGGCGGGCGCTACTCGGTGCTGTCCTACTTCGGGATGGTCCCGGCGTGTCTGCTCGGCTACGACGTCGCCGAGCTGTGCGAGCGCGCCCTGGCCACCGACGTGGAGGAAGCGGTCGAGCTCGGCTTCGAGATGGGTCGGGCGGCCACCGAGGGCCGGGACAAGACCACGATCGTGGTGCCGGCCGCCTTCCGGGCGTTCGGGTTGTGGGTCGAGCAGCTGATCGCGGAGTCCACCGGCAAGCGTGGCACCGGGTGCGTGCCGGTGCCGACGACTGAGGTCGAGACCGGTGATGACCGGCACCTGGTCCGGCTGGAGCCGACCGAGGCCACGGATCTGGCCGAGCTGTTCTACCGCTTCGAGGTCGCGATCCCGATCGCCGGGCATGTCCTGGCCATCGACCCGTTCGACGAGCCCAACGTGGCCGAGTCCAAAGCCAACACCAACCGGGTGCTCGAGTCGCTCCCGCTGCCCACGGTCGCGGCGGTCGAGCCAGCGGCGGTGCTGCCTTGGCTGCGCGACCAGGTCCGAGCCGGCGACTACGTCTCGCTCCAGGCCTACCTGCCCTTCGGCCAGGACGACGCCCTCGAAGCCCTACGTTGCCGGGTCCGCGATGCCCTGGGCGGGGTCGCGGTGACCGCCGGCTATGGCCCACGGTTCTTGCACTCGACCGGCCAGCTCCACAAGGGAGGGCCCAACACCGTGGTCGCGGTGCAGTTGGTTCGCCGCTCCGAGCAACCGACGGTGCCGATCCCGTCCAAGCCGTTTGACTTTGCAACCCTGATCGCGGCCCAGTCGATCGGAGACCACCAGAGCCTGCTCGCCCATGGCCGTCGGGTACTGCGGGTGGCGGTCGACGACCTGGACGCGCTGGCCTGAGACTGGTGACCGTCGGAAGTACCGTCGGGGGCGTGAGAGGAGCGAGCCGATGAAGATCGCCATGGTGGGCCTGGGGAAGATGGGCGCCAACATGACCGAGCGGCTGATCCGGGCCGGTCACCAGGTGGTGGCCTACGACCTGTCGTCCGAAGCCCGAGCCCAGGCAGCCGCGAACGGCGCGATCGCCGCCGACGACCTCGACGACCTGGCCGCCAAGCTGGACCGACCCCGAGCCGCCTGGGTCATGGTGCCGGCGGGGCCGCCGACCGACTCGACCATCGACGCCCTGGCCGAGCGCTTCGGACCGGGGGACGTCATCGTCGACGGGGGCAACTCCAACTACAAGTCGGCCAAGCCCACCGCAGATCGCCTGGCCACCAAGCAGATCGGCTTCGTGGACGCCGGGACCTCCGGCGGCGTCTGGGGCCTGACCGAGGGCTACTGCCTCATGGTCGGCGGGACCAAGGAGGCGGTGGCCGTGGTGGAGCCAGCCTTGCGGTCGCTCGCCCCCGAGGGTGGCTACGCCCACGTCGGACCGGTCGGCGCCGGGCACTTCGTCAAGATGGTCCACAACGGCATCGAGTACGGGCTCATGCAGGCCTACGCCGAGGGATTCGAGATCATGCGCTCGGCCACCGAGTTCGACCTCGACCTGCATGAGATCGCCAGCATCTGGCGGTACGGATCGGTGGTTCGTAGCTGGCTGCTCGAGCTCACCGAGCGGGCCCTGCGCCCGGGATCGGGGTTCGAGGAGATCAAAGGCGAGGTGAGCGACTCGGGTGAGGGCCGCTGGACGGTCGAAGAGGCGATCGAACGGGCGGTGCCCGCCCCGGTGATCTCGGCCGCGCTGTACGCCCGGTTCGCCTCTCGGCAGAAGGACTCCTTCGCTGACCGGCTGCTGGCCGCGCTGCGCAACCAGTTCGGAGGTCACCCGGTCACCCTCGAGTCGGGCGGGCAAGGATTTGAGACCACCACCCCGAGGAGCTGATTCCCGGTGAGCACGTCCCCCGTCGCGACGCGGGTGGCGCGAACCCCTCCCCCGTTGGTGCTGGTCATCTTTGGGGCGTCGGGCGACCTGACTGGCCGCAAGATCCTCCCGGCGTTGGCCCAGCTGGCCAACCGGGGACGGCTCAACGAGCGCTTCTGCGTGGTGGGCGTGGCCCGCACCGGCTGGTCGGACGACGACTTTCGCCAGGTGGCCCTGAAGGCCGACGACGGTGGCGGTGGCGCGTGGGCCGAGATGGTGAAGTCCTTCCGCTACGTATCGGGCGAGTACGCGGCCACCGAGACCTTCGACGCCCTGCGGCGGGTGCTGGCCGAGGTGGACCAGGCCCGAGGGACCTCAGGGAACCGGGTCTACTACCTGGCCACAGTGCCCGAGATGTTCGGGGCGGTGGCCGAGGCTCTGGCCAAGGAAGGGTGCAACCGCCCGGGCGAAGGTGGCGAGTTCGTGCGGCTGGTGGTGGAGAAGCCCTTCGGGCGGGACCTCGACAGCGCGCTCGAGCTCGACGCTCAGCTCCACCGAGCCTTTGACGAGGACCAGATCTTTCGGATCGACCACTACCTCGGCAAGGAGACAGTGCAGAACGTTCTCGCACTGCGTTTCGCCAACGCCATCTTCGAGCCGATCTGGAATCGTCGGTACGTCGAGCAGGTCCAGATCACGGTGGCCGAGTCCATCGGGGTGGAGCACCGGGGCGGCTTCTACGAGACGGCCGGGGCGCTGCGCGACATCGTGCAGAACCACGTCATGCAGGTCCTCGCGCTCACGATGATGGAGCCGCCGACCCGCATGGACGCCGCGCACATCCGCGACGAGAAGGTCAAGCTGCTCAAGTCCATCGACATCCCCTCCCCCGACGAGGCAGTCGATCGCTCGGTTCGGGGCCAGTACGTGGCCGGGGTCATCGACCAGCAGCCAGTGGTCGGCTACCGGGAAGAAGAGGGGGTCGACCCGAACAGCGAGGTGGAGACCTACGTCGCCCTGCGACTGTCGGTGGACAACTGGCGCTGGGCCGGGGTCCCGGTGTACGTCCGCACCGGCAAGCGCCTGGCCGCCCGGGTGACTGAGGTTGCGCTCCAGTTCCACGAGGTCCCCTTCCTGGCGTTCGAAGGTGCTCTGTCCCGGGAGCTCCGCCCCAACGTGCTCGTGCTGCGAATCCAGCCTCACGAGCGGATCTCTTTGCACTTCGGGGCCAAGGTCCCAGGGGAGGACTTCCGGGTCCAGTCGGTCTCGATGGATTTCGGCTACGAACAGGCCATCGCCGAGATGGGGATGGACGGGTACACCCGCCTGCTGTTCGACGCGATGATCGGCGACCCCACGCTGTTCATCCGCACCGACGAGGTTGAGCAGGCATGGCGGATCGTCGACCCTTACCTCGAAGCCTGGAGCGAGCCAGGAGGCGGCCTGCACTTCTACCAGGCTGGCACCTGGGGTCCCCACATCGCCGACCTGCTCTTGCAGCGCTCGGGTGACGCCTGGCGGGTACCGGTGCTGTGATGGGGCGAGCTGCCGAGCTGCTGCGCACCGTCCAGCCGGTCGACGACGTGCCGGAGCGGTTCGCCGCGCTACTGCAAGAACGCTTCGCCAGCCGGCCCGGGGCCCGGTTCGTCCTGGTGGCTTCCGGGGGGGCGACCGCGGCGGCCTGTTACGACCGAGCGGCCGAGCGGGCCGAGGTCGACTGGTCCCTGGTGGACGTGTACCTGGGTGACGAGCGGGCGGTGCCGCCCGACGACCCCGACGCCAACCAGCGGCTGGTCCGTGAGCACCTCATCGAGGCCCTCGGCGGTGTGGGATCCTTCACTCCCATGGCCGCCACTGGCGATCTGGAACGCTGCGCTGCCGCGTACGACGAGGTCCTCCGTCAGCTGCTGCGTGGGCCGGGGATCGACCTCATCCATCTGGGCGTCGGCCCCGACGGGCACACTGCCTCGCTGTTCGCCAGCGCCGCGAGCCTCACCGAGCGGGAGCGGCTGTGCGTCGCGACCTGCGACCCGGCCGGGCGCAACCCGCACGATCGCCTGAGCGTGACCTACCCGGTCATCGATGCCGCCCGGACGGTGGTGCTCACGGTGACAGGGCCCGAGAAGCACGAGGCGATCAGGCGGATCCGAGACGGCGAGGATCTCCCGGCTGGACGGGTGGCGGCGGCTGACATCCGGTGGCTGGTGGACGAGGCGGCATTGCGAGGAGGCGGGCGGTGAGCGGACCCCATACCCGAGTTGAGGAGTCGTGGCTGCTCGAGGCGCCGCTCGACGAGCTCACCGAGGCAGCCCGGGCGGTGCGCGATCGCCACCACGCCAATCGGGTCACCTACTCGCCCAAGGTCTTCATCCCGCTCACCATGTTGTGTCGGGACCGGTGCGGCTACTGCACCTTCGCCAAGCCTCCGGCCCGACTGGCCCACCCCTATCTCGAACCCGACGAGGTGTTGGCGATCGCCCGAGCGGGTCGGGACGCCGGCTGCACCGAGGCACTGTTCACCCTGGGCGAGCGGCCAGAGCTGCGCTACCGGGCAGCCGCCGAGTGGTTGGCCGCCAACGGCTACGCCTCGACGGTCGACTACTTGGCGGCCATGTGCGCGGCGGTGGTGGAAGAGACCGGGCTCCTGCCTCACGCCAACGCCGGTGCCCTCTACCGAGACGAGCTGGCCCGGCTCCGTCCGGTGACCGCCAGCCAGGGGATGATGCTCGAGACCCTGGTGCCGGACCTCGCCGCGCACCGCGGCTCGCCGGACAAGCTGCCCCTCCGCCGTCTTGGGACCCTGGAGGCGGCCGGCGAGCTCGCCATCCCCTTCACCACCGGCATCCTGGTGGGGATCGGCGAGACCCGCCGGGACCGGCTGGCCGCGTTGGTAGCCATTGCCGACGCCCATCGCCGCCACGGCCATGTCCAAGAGGTGATCGTCCAGAACTTCCTGCCCAAGCCGGGCACGGCCATGGCGCGGGCTGAGCCGTGCCCGCTCGACGAGCTGCGCTGGAGCATCGCCGCCGCCCGGCTGCTCCTTCCTCCCGAGGTCCACCTCCAGGCGCCGCCGAACCTCTCCGACGACCTGTCGTGCCTGCTGGCGGCGGGTGTCGACGACTGGGGTGGCGTCTCGCCGGTCACCGTCGACCACGTCAACCCGGAGCGAGCGTGGCCGCAGCTCGAAGCGTTGGAGGCCGCCACCGAGGCCGCCGGCCACGTGCTCGCCCCTCGCCTGACCATCTACCCCGAGTTCGCCCGGGACCCCGAGCGCTGGCTGGACGAGGCGATGCGGTTCTTCGTCCTGGACGTCTCGGACGCCGAGGGCCTGGCCCGGGACGCCCCCTGGTGCTCCGGCGGGGAGGTCGAGCCCCCACTGATCGTGGACCCGGCCCGCCTGGCCTGGCCGTCGGGACACAGTCCGGTGTCCGAGGTGCTCTCGGGGGTCCTCGCTGGTCAGGAGGTCGGCGAGGACGAGATCGTGGTCCTGTTCGGGGCGCGTGGCTCGGAGGTCCGGGCGGTGGCCGAGGTCGCCGACCAGCTGCGATCGGAGTTGGTCGGCGACGAGGTGACCTATGTGGTCAACCGGAACATCAACTACACCAACGTCTGCACGTTCCGCTGCCGGTTCTGCGCCTTCTCCAAGGGCCCGCGATCGCTGAACCTGCGAGGCGACCCCTACCTGCTCGGCTTGGACGAGGTGACCCGCAGGGTGGTCGAGGCCGAGGAGCAGGGCGCGACCGAGGTCTGCCTGCAAGGCGGCATCCACCCCAACTTCGACGGCGACTACTACCTCGAGGTGGTGCGGGCCGTTCGGGCTGCCTCGGAGCGGATCCACATCCACGCCTTCACCGCGCTCGAGGTGACCGAGGGGGCCCGACGTTCGGGGGTGCCGCTTGCCGACTACCTGGCGGCGCTGCGCGACGCTGGCCTCAAGACCCTGCCCGGCACCGCTGCCGAGATCCTCGACGACGAGGTCCGAGCCGTGCTGTGCCCCGACAAGATCACCACCGAGGAGTGGCTCGAGGCCCACCGGACGGCCCATGCGGTCGGCCTCCGCTCCAATGTCACCATCATGTTCGGCTCGGTCGAGCATCCCCGCTCGTGGGCCCGGCACCTGGTCAGGACCCGAGCCCTGCAGCGAGAGACCGGGGGATTCACCGAATTCGTCCCGCTGCCCTTCGTTCACATGGCGACGCCCATCTACCTGGCCCGCCGGGCCCGCCGGGGTCCGACCTTCCGGGAGGCGTTGCTCATGCACGCGGTCGGCCGGATTGCCTACCGGGGCGCGATCGACAACGTGCAGGTGAGCTGGGTGAAGATGGGCGTGGCCGGCGCCCGGCAGGTGCTCGGGGCGGGGGCGAACGACATCGGCGGCACCCTCATGGACGAGAACATCTCGCGCGCTGCCGGGGCGACCCATGGCCAGCGGCTGGAGGTGGAGGAGATGGAGGCGCTGGTGGCGCCACTGGGCCGGCCGCTGGTGCAGCGGACCACCCTGTACGGGCGGGTGCCGTCGCCGGCAACGGCGTGAACGCCGAGGGCGAAGGCTCGGGCGGCCCGGCCCACCCGCCGCTGGCCACCGTTGCCGCGGCCGGCCGACCGCCCGAGCCGCCCGACGAGGCGGCCCTCGAGGAGGCGCTGCGGGCGCTCACCGGCCCGCAGGTGCTGTCGCGTTCCCAGGCCAATCTGGTGCGCTCGCTGCTCGGCTCGCTCGGCGCCATGATCCGGGAGGGAACGAGCGTGGGCGACCTCAAGATCGCCGATGCTGCCCTGGCCGAGATGGCCGAGGCGTTCCGGGTGTTCTCCCCCTACCGCAGCGTGCGCAAGCTGACGATGTTCGGCTCCGCCCGGACCCGCCCGGCCGACCCGGTCTACGTGCTGGCCCGCGACCTCGCTGCCCGCCTGGCTGAGGCCGGCTGGATGGTGGTCACGGGCGCCGGGCCGGGGATCATGGCTGCCGGGATCGAGGGGGCGGGCGCCCACCGCTCGTTCGGGGTGAACATCCGGCTCCCCCACGAGCAGGGGGCCAATCCCTTCATCGCCCAGGACCCCAAGCTGGTGGAGATGCGGTACTTCTTCACCCGCAAGCTCATGCTGATCAAGGAGTCCCACGCCTACGCGGTGCTCCCCGGGGGTTTTGGCACCCTCGACGAGTGCTACGAGCTGCTCACCCTCCTGCAGACCGGCAAGGCCGAGCCGGCACCAGTGGTGCTGGTCGAGACCCCGGGCGGCTCGTACTGGTCACGCTGGCACGAGTTCGTCGAAGAGCTGGCCCGGGGCCCGGGCTACGTCTCCCCCGAGGACCTCGGTCTGTTCCGCATCGTGACGACCGTCGAGGATGCGGCCCGAGAGGTCCTCGACTTCTACCGCAACTACCACTCATGCCGCTGGGTCGGCGACCTCCTGGTGCTGCGGGTCCAGCGCCCTCCCACCCGCCGGCAGCTGGCCGAGCTCAACGCCGAGTTCAAGGACATCGTGGTGTCCGGCCCGATCCGGCTGGCATCACCGTTCCCGCCCGAGCGCGCCGACCGCGACCAGCTGGACCTGGCCCGGGTCGCCCTGCGCTTCGACCGGATCCACTACGGCCGTCTGCGGCGGCTGATCGACGCGCTGAACGACTGCGGGCCCTGAGCTCAGGGACCCTGGCCGGCAGCTGCCTCGAGGTCGGCGGCCGCCTTCTCCAAGGCCCGCGCCGCTCGGGTGAGCCGCCGCTCCTCGGCTACCTTCACTGCCCGGTCCCCTACCCCCCGCTCGGTGGCGTCGAGGAGGCGGTCGAGGGCGAGGTCGGCCAACTCCTCGGCCAGCGCCCGGACCCGTTTGGCGAGGTCGCCCAGCTGCTCGGCGCCGCTCACGCCGGCGGCCGGCCCAGCGTGACCACCTCGAGGGAGCCCTCGGCGTACTGGGCGCGCAGCTGCTTTTTGTCGAACTTGCCGACCGAGGTCTTCGGCACCGCGTCGATGAAGCACCACCGTTCGGGGATGGCCCACCGGGCGATCTTGCCTACCAGGAATGCCTGCAGGTCAGCGGCCTCGGGCTTGGCTCCCTCCCGGGGGACCACGCACACCAGCGGTCGCTCGTCCCAGCGCGGGTCGGGCACCGCGATCACCGCCGCCTCGAACACGTCGGGGTGGCCCATCACCAGGCCCTCGATCTCAACCGAGGAGATCCACTCCCCGCCAGACTTAATGACGTCCTTGGTCCGGTCAGAGATGGTCATGTAGCCCAGCCGGTCCAGGCTGCCGACGTCGCCGGTCCGCAGCCAGCCGTCGTGGAAGCGGCTGGGGTCATCGTCTTTGTAGTAGGAGGCGGTGACCCAGGGTCCCCGGATCTCGAACTCCCCGACCGACTGGCCGTCGTTGGGGAGCACGGTCCCGTCCTCGGCAACCACCCGGACCTCCACCCCGGGCACGATGCGGCCGGCCTTCACCCGGTAGTCGAGCTCCTGGTCTGCCGGGCAGCCAGCCGGGGGGCGGCCGAAGGCAGCCAGCGGGCTGGTCTCGGTCATCCCCCAGCCCTGGATCATCTCGGCCCCGACCTGGCTGGCAAAGGCCTCGATGAGGGCTCGGGGCACCGCCGAGCCGCCGCAGGTCACCGCGCGCAGCGAGGAGAGGTCGGCGCCTGGGCTGGCCGCCAGGGCGCGCAGGAGATCGTTCCAGACCGTCGGCACCCCGCACGACAGGGTGATGCGTTGGTCCTCGATGATCCGCAGCAATCGTTCGCCCTGGGTATGGGACTGGGGCAGCACGATGTCGGCCCCGACGGTCCAGCAGCTGTACGGGGTCCCCCAGGCGTTGGCGTGGAACATCGGGACGATGACCAGCAGCCGGTCGTGCTCGGTCATCCCGATCGAGGCCGCCGCGGTGTGGGCCATGGTGTGCAGGTAGGTGGAGCGGTGGGAGTAGACGACGCCCTTGGGGTTGCCGGTGGTGCCGCTCGTGTAGCACATGGCCGCGGCGTCCCGTTCGTCCAGCGCCGGCCAGTCGTAGCCCGGTTCCTCGGCCGCCAGCAGCTCCTCGAACGCGAGGGTGGAACCGAAGCGCTCGGCGTCGCCCTCCCCGACCACGATCAGCTGCTCGACCGTCTTGAGGTCGTCCCAGACGTTGGCCAGCACCGGGAGCAGGGAGGCGTCGGCCACGATCACCTTGTCCTCGGCGTGGTTGATCACGTAGCTCAGCTGGTCGGGGAACAAGCGGATGTTGAGGGTGTGCAACACCGCGCCCATGGACGGGACCGCGAGGTAGGCAGCCAGGTGCTCCTGGTTGTTCCACAGGAACGTGCCCACGCGGTCGCCCCGCTCGACGCCGAGACGCCCGAGCGCCTTGGCCATCCGCTCTGCCTGGGCGGCGACCTCGGTGAAGCTGGCCGTTCGGTACCCGTCGCCGGTGACCGTCACCACCTCGCTGTCTCCGTGCACCTCCTGGCCGTGGCGGAGGATGTGGCTGATGAGGAGTGGGAACTCCTGCATGGTGCTACGCATCGGGCCCTCCCCTTGGTGCGGCGCCAGCCGATCCTCATGAGCGTAGCTGGGGCGCCACCGTTGCTCCCGGACGACCTCCCGGCCCCTCCCCGACCGTTCGGTGGGCCGGGAGGTGGCGGTGGGCCGGGTCGTGGTGGTGGCCGTGGGGCTGTGCCTGGTGGGAGCGGTGGTTCTCGGTGGCTGCCTGGGTGCGCTGGGCGGGGTCTCGCCGGGCGCGGCGGGGGGTGGCTCGGCGCCGAGCGCCGCGGTCGAGCCGGGCCCGGCCGTCCCGGCGAGCTGGGAGGCCCTCGAGCGGTCGGCGGCCACCACCTGCCCCGGGCTGCCGTGGTCGGTGCTGGCAGCCATCGGGCGGGTGGAGAGCGACAGCGGGCGCTCGAGCGCCCCGGGGGTGGCTGCCGGGGCCAACGCCGCCGGCGCCGAGGGGCCGATGCAGTTCGAGCCGGCGACCTTCGCCCGCTACGCGGTGGTCGGGCCGGGCGGGGTCTCCCCACCCTCCCCCTACGACCCAGTCGACGCGCTCTACAGCGCGGCCAACCTGCTGTGCGCCGACGGCGCCGGCGACCCCGCCTCGCTTGCCGCCGCGATCTTCGACTACAACCACTCGACGCACTACGTGGCCACGGTGCTCGTGCTGGCCCAGGCCCTGGCCTCGGCCCCCGGGCTGGCGGCGACGGCGGCCGCGGCCCTGCAGTTCGCGGCCGACCAGCTCGGCACCCCCTACCGCTGGGGCGGCACCGGCCCGGGCGGGTTTGACTGCTCGGGCCTCACCCAGGCCGCCTACCGTGCCGCCGGGGTGGCACTGCCCCGGGTGGCCCAGGACCAGTTCGACGCCGGGCCGGCAGTGCCCGGCCTGGGCCCGGTCGAGCCGGGTGACCTCCTCTTCTACGGCACCTCGCCTCGGGCGGTCGAGCACGTCGGGATCTATGTCGGTGCCGGCGAAATGATCGATGCCCCGCACACCGGGGCGGTGGTCCGGGAGGAGCCGGCTCGCTGGTCGGACTTCGTCGGCGCGACCCGGCCCTGGTGAGCCAGTTCGCTATCGCCTGCTATGCGCCGAGGGCTCGAGCGATGGCGACGAGCGCCTCGGGGTTGACGTGCCACCACGTCCACCGGCCCCGGCGTTCTCCGGTGATCAGCCCGGCCTCGGCCAGGACTTTGGTGTGGTGCGAGACCGTCGGCTGGCTCTTGGCCAACGGGCCTTCCAGCTCGCACGAGCACACCTCGGGGGCCGACGCAACCAACGACAACAGCCGAAGCCGCACCGGGTCGGCCAAGGCAGCCATCACCCGAGCCAGCTCGACCGCCTCGGCTTCTGACAAGGGCGCCTCGGTCAGGGGCGCGCAGCACGCCATCGCATCGGCGGTCACGTCCGACGCCTTGGTCTGGGGCACCCCGGAACCTCCCCTCCTACGTATTGACAATCCTAAATGTGTCCGTTAGAAATATCGATATATGTAAATGCTATCAGGAGGTTGGTCAGGTGTCCCGCGTGCAGCTCGCCCTCAACGTCGCCGACGTGGACGAGGCGGTCAGCTTCTACTCGACGCTGTTCGACGCCGAGCCGGCCAAGGTCCGGCCCGGCTACGCCAACTTCGCCATCGCCGACCCGCCCCTCAAGCTGGTCCTCATCGAGAACGCTGGCCAGGTGCCGGGGTCGCTCAACCACCTCGGGGTCGAGGTGGAGTCCGCTGAAGCGGTTGCCGCCGCCAAGGAGCGCCTTGAGGCGGCCGGGCTGGCGACCGCGGTCCAGGACGAAGTCGCGTGCTGCTACGCCCTGCAGGACAAGGTGTGGGTCGACGGTCCCGGCGGGGAACCGTGGGAGTTCTATACCGTGCTGGCCGACGTGGAGATGCCCTCTGGTCAACTCCATGCCAACGACCCTCTCGGGGCGGTGTGCTGCGCTTGCTGCTAGCGAACCGCGTGCAGCGGGGGTCGTGATGGAGAAGCATCCGCTGTGGCGACGGTTGCTGGCCGAGGGGCTGGGCAGCGCGTTCCTGGCCGCCGTCGTGATTGGCTCAGGGATTGCCGCCCAACAGCTCTCTCCGGGCGATCCCGGACTGGAGTTGCTGGAGAACGCGGTGGCCACCGGGTCGGGGCTGTTCGCCATCATCTTGATGTTTGGCCCGATCTCCGGCGCCCACATCAACCCGGTGGTGTCCGTGGTCGATGCCGCCTTCGGGGGGCTGTCGTGGTGGGACGCCGCGGCCTACCTGCCCACCCAGGTGGCCGGCTGCACCCTCGGGGCAATCGTCGCCAACGTCATGTTCGCCGTGTCGGCCGTGAGCGTGTCGACCAAGCACCGGGCCTCTGGCCCGCATTTTCTCTCCGAGGTCGTCGCCACGCTCGGGCTGCTGCTGGTGATCTTCGCCCTCGCCCGCACGGGTCGGTCCCGCAGCGCGCCGGCCGCGCTCGGGGCGTACATCGGCGCCGCCTACTTCTTCACAAGCTCGACCAGCTTCGCGAACCCCGCCATCACGGTGGGCCGCATGTTCTCCAACACCTTCGCCGGCGTCGCCCCCTCCTCGGCCCCGACCTTCATTGCCGCCCAGATCGTCGGCGCCGCCCTGGCGGTCGTCGTGATCAAAGTGCTCTATCCCACCCTCACCCCGGCCGAAGCGGCCGACATCATCGTGCCCCACGCCGAGGCCACCTCGACCAACGGGACCGTGGTGCCTGCGAACACTGCACTCGCCAAGGAGGCACCGTGACCGACAAGCCAGTCGTGCTGTTCGTGTGCACCCACAACGCCGGACGAAGCCTGGCTGCCCGGGTCCTGCTCGACCACTACGCCAACGGACGCATCGACGTACGCTCCGCCGGATCGGAGCCCGCCGACGAGCTCAACCCTTCTGTCGTGGCCCTCCTCCAAGAACGAGGTCTCGACCCAACCAGCGAACACCCCACCCTCCTCACCACCGAGGACGGCCTCGCCGCCGATGTCATCGTGACCATGGGCTGCGGTGACACCTGCCCTGTCTATCCGGGCACGCGCTACCTCGATTGGGACCTGCCCGACCCGGCTGGTCAGCCAGTCGAGAGCGTTCGGCCGATCGTCGATGAGATCGACCGCCGGGTGCGCGAGTTGCTGGCGGAGCTGTTGGAGGCTGGCAGCGGGTGAGCTTTCTCCGGCTGGACGGCTCCGGTGCGTCCTTCAGGCACTGGCCGCAACGTGGCGACCTGGTCGGGCGGTGGCCTCGAGACAGGTGAGGGTGGCATCGATCCTGTGCTCGAGGTGTCGATGTCGTCGAGAAGGTCCACCCAGGGCCCTGGTTGATCGCGCCAACCTGCGGCCTTCCTCCGAGGCTGCGTCACCGGTGACCAGGCCAGCCCGAGGTCGCCGAGGCGGCAGGGAATCGCTCGTGCACTGACCCACGGAGTGCCGCGAGCCTCGGTGGCCACCGGCCGGGCCAATCGGTTCGGTTACGGTCGGGCCGTGGACCACGACCGCCCCTACCTCCGCTTCCCGTCCGTAGCCGGGGACCTGCTCAGTTTCGTCGCCGACGACGACGTGTGGATCGGCTCGGTCGCCGACCCCCTGGCCCGCCGCCTCACCTCCGACCACACCCCAGCGTCCAACGCCCGGCTGTCTCCCGACGGGGCCTGGGTCGCCTACACCGGCCGGCGCGACGGGGCACCCGAGGTCTACGCGGTGCCGGTGGCCGGGGGCGAGATCCGCCGCCTCACCTACTGGGGGGACGCCACCACCAGGGTCATCGGCTGGCGGGCCGAGGGCGAGGTCCTGGCGATCACCGCCGCCGGCGAGCCGTTCGCCAGCCGGACCTGGGCCTACGCGGTGCCCCTGGACGGCGGCCCGGCAACCCGCCTCCCCTATGGCCCGGTGACTGCCATCACCTGGGGCCCGGGGGCCGCGGTGGTGCTGGGGTGCGACCAGAGCCCCACCCGAGGAGCGTCGTGGAAGCGCTATCGCGGCGGCACCGCCGCCAAGCTGTGGCTGGACCGCGACGGCGGCGGCCGGTTCGTCCGGTTCCTGGCCGATCTCGACGGTCAGCTCGAGGACCCGGCGTTCGTCGGCGACCGGGTGGTCTTCGTCTCCGATCACGAAGGGGTGGGGAACCTCTACTCCGTCGACCTGAACGGAGGCGGCCTGCAGCGTCACAGCGACCACGCCGACTTCTACGCCCGGGCTGCCGCCAGCGACGGGACCCGGGTTGTCTACCAGTGCGCCGGCGACCTGTACCTGCTCCAAGAGCTGACCGCCACCTCGGAGCCCCGCCGCCTCGAGGTCCGCCTCGGCTCGGCTCGCCTGGGGACCCGCTCCTTCCCCATCGCCGCCGCTGACCACCTGGGCGACGTGGCCCCTGACCAGCGAGCCCGGGCCAGCGCGCTCGAGGTGCGGGGCACCGTGGTGTGGCTGCCGCACCGCGACGGGCCAGCTCGGGTGCTGGGCGGCGGTCGCGGGGTCCGAGCCCGCCTGCCTCGGGTGCTCACCTCGGGGGAGGACCAGCTGGTCGTGTTCGTGACCGATGCCGACGGCGACGACGCGCTCGAGGTGGTGCCGGCGTTCGGGGAGGCTGCCGGCCGTCGCCTGGCCCACGGCCAGCTGGGACGGGTGCTGGACCTGGCGGTGTCGCCCGACGGCGCCTGGGTCGCAGCCGCCAGCCACGACGGGCGGGTGCTGCTGGTCGAGGTGGCCTCGGGTGGGCTGCGGGAGATCGACCGCTCGGCCGACGGGGACGCGAGCGGCCTCGCCTTCTCCCCGGACTCGGCCTGGTTGGCCTGGTCGCACGCCGGGCCGGACCCGCTGCGCCAGATCAAGATGGTTCCGGTTGCCGGCGGCGACGTCCTCGAGGTGACCCCCCTGCGCTTCGACGACCACGATCCGGTGTTCACCCGAGACGGCAAGTTCCTCGCCTTCCTCTCGGCCCGCACCTTCGACCCCGCCTACGACAGCCACGTGTTCGACCTGTTCTTCCCGGCCTCCACCCGTCCCTACCTGGTGGCACTGGCCGCCGACACCCCCTCGCCGTTCGACCCCGAGCTGGCAGGACGGCCGCCATCAGGGGCGAACGGAGCCGAGGACGGCCACCAGGACCCACCGGCGGTGGTGGTCGAGCCGGCCGGCCTGGCAGAGCGGGTGCTGGCCGTGCCGGTCGCGGCCGGCCGCTACCGCTCCCTGCTGGCGGTGGCCGGTGGCCTGGTGTGGGTGGACCAGCCGTTGTCGGGGGTCCTGGGCGAGGCTCGACCCCGCCCCGGGGCCGAGGCCCCCAAGGCCCGCCTGGTCCGCTACGACCTCGACAAGCGCAAGGAGCTGACCCTGGTCGACTCGGCCCAGGCGGTGTGGGCCAGCGGGGACGGCCGGTCGCTGGTCGTCCGGGACGGCCGGTCGCTGGTGGCGGTGCCCGCGGCGACCCGAGTGGAGCCGCCGGCCGCCGGCACCGAGGGATCGCCCGAGCGGGTGGAGGTGGACACGACACGGGTCCGGCTCACCGTCGACCCGGTGCTCGAGTGGCGCCAGATGTACGACGAGGCAGCCCGGATCATGCGGGACCACTTCTGGGCCGAGGACATGGCCGGCGTCGAGTGGGACGTGGTGGTCGAGCGCTACCGGCCGCTTTTGAGCCGGATCGCCACCCGCCACGACCTCTCCGAGCTGCTCTGGGAGGTCCAGGGCGAACTCGGCACCTCCCACGCCTACGAGACCCCGCCGCCTCGCCCGCTCGACGCCGCCCGCACGATGGGGTTCCTCGGTGCCGACCTGGCCCGCGACGGCGACGGCCGGTGGCGGGTGGTCCGGGTGCTGCCCGGGGAGACCTCGGCCCTGCGGGCCCGCTCCCCGCTCCAGGCCCCGGGTGCCCTGGTGCGGCCGGGCGAGGCCGTGCTGGCAGTCGACGGGGTTCCGGTCGACCCGGTCTGGGGGCCGGCCCCCCTGCTGGTCGGCTCGGCCGAGCGGCCGGTGGCCCTGGACGTGGAGGCACCCGACGGCACTCGCCGTCAGGTGGTGGTGACCCCGCTCGCCGACGAGCGGCCCCTGCGCTACCAGGCCTGGGTGGCCGACCGCCGGGCCTTCGTTCGGGCTCGCACCGGCGGGACGGTGGGCTACCTGCACGTCCCCGACATGATGGGTGCCGGCTGGGCCCAGCTCCATCGGGACCTCCGGGTGGAGGTGGCGCGCGACGGCCTGGTGGTCGACCTGCGGGACAACGGTGGCGGCCACGTCTCCCAACTGGTGCTGGAGAAACTGGCCCGGACCGTGCTCGGGTGGGACGTCGGCCGCCACCGGGCCCCGGAGACCTACCCGGCCGACGCACCGCGGGGGCCGCTGGTGGCGGTGGTCAACCAATACGCCGGCTCCGACGGCGACATCGTCACCGCGGCGATCAAACTCCGGGGCCTGGCCCCGGTGGTCGGGACCCGGACCTGGGGCGGGGTGGTCGGGATCGACCAGCGCTACCACCTGGTCGACGGGACCTCGGTGACCCAGCCCCGCTACGCGTTCTGGTTCGAGCAGCTGGGCTGGGCGGTGGAGAACCACGGGGTGGACCCCGACGTCGAGGTTCCCGTCCCGCCGCAGGCCTGGGCCGCCGGCCAGGACCCGCAGCTGGAGGTCGCCCTGGAGCGGTTGGCCGAGCGGGCGGCGCAGCGGCCGCCAGCCCGACCGCCGGCCACCGCGACCCGCCCCGACCGCCGGCCACCGGCGCTTCCCCCCCGCCCGGCCTGAGCGAGGGGTCGCTCAGCGCAGGGCCAGCTGGCCCGGCCGGATCGGCGCCGGCAGCGCACTGTCCCCCATCAGCCATCGGTCGACCGCGGCGGCGGCCGAGCGGCCCTCGGCGATGGCCCACACGATGAGCGACTGGCCGCGGGTCATGTCCCCGCAGACGAACACGCCCTCGAGGTTGGTGGACCAGGACCCGTTGGCCCGGACAGTGCCGGACGGGCCGATCTCCACCCCCAGTTCGCCCACCACCCCGTGACGCTCGGCCCCGCTGAAACCGAGCGCCAGCAGGACCAGCTGGCAGGGCAGCTCGAACTCGGACCCCGGGATCGGGTCGAACCGGAGCCGCCCTCCCTCGAAGGAGGTCGCGACCTCCACCCCGCGCAGGGCGGCGACCGAGCCGGTCCCGTCGTCGACCAGCTCGGTGGTCGAGACGGCGAACAGGCGCCGGCCCCCCTCCTCGTGGGCGGCCGAGCTGCGCAGGATGACCGGCCAGGTCGGCCAGGGGTTGTCGGGCGGCCGGGTCGGCGGCGGCTCGGGCAGGATCTCGAGCTGGACCACCGACGCCGCGCCTTGGCGGTGGGCGGTGCCCAAGCAGTCGGCCCCGGTGTCGCCACCACCAATGATGATGACCTGCTTGCCCCGGGCATCGATCGGCGAGGCGGGGAGGGCTCCCTCTCGGACCAGGTTGGCCGGCTTCAGGTACTCCATCGCGAAGTGGACCCCGGCGAGCTGACGGCCCGGGACCTCCAGGTCTCGGGGCACCGTGGCCCCGCCCGCCAGGACCAACGCGTCGAACTCCTCCCGCAAGGCCCGGGCCGAGACCACCTCGACGTCGGGGGCATTGGCGGTGCCCAGGCCGCGGGCAAGTCCCGGTTCGAGCGAGCCCTCGGGCACCTGGGCCGGCGGGACGCCGACCAGGGTGGCGCAGCGGAAGCGGACCCCCTCGGCCACCAGTTGGGCCAGACGGCGGTCGAGCACTCGCTTCTCCATCTTGAACTCGGGGATGCCGTAGCGCAGGAGGCCGCCGGGCTTCTCGGCCCGCTCGAACACCACCACCTCGTGGCCGGCCCGAGCCAGCTGCTGCGCACAGGCCAGGCCGGCCGGGCCCGAGCCCACGATGGCCACTTTCTTGCCGGTCCGTTCCCGGGGCAGCTGGCGGGTCACCCAGCCCTCGGCCCAGGCTCGCTCGGCGATCTCGTACTCGATCCGTTCGATGGTCACCGGCTCGGCGTTGATCCCGAGCACGCACGCGGCCTCGCACGGTGCCGGGCAGAGCCGGCCCGTGAACTCAGGGAAGTTGTTGGTCGCGTGCAGCCGCTCGATGGCGGTGGACCAGTCGTCCCGCCAGACCAGGTCGTTCCACTCGGGGATCAGGTTCCCGAGCGGGCACCCCTCGTGGCAGAACGGGATCCCGCAGTCCATGCACCGCCCGGCCTGGCGACCGGCCCGCTCGGCCTCGAAGGGCTCGTAGACCTCGTGCCAGTCCCGGACGCGCACCGGCACCGGCCGGCGCCGGGGCAGCTCGCGGCCCCACTCCAAGAACCCGGTCGGCTTACCCATGGGCCGCCGCCATCACCGCCGCCTCCACCGAGGTCCCCTCGGCCTCGGCTCGGGCGGTGGCCTCGAGCACCCGCCGGTAGTCCCGCGGCATGACCTTCACCGTGTCAGCGACCGCCGCCTCGAAGTTGGCCAGCAGGCGGGCGGCCACGGTCGAGCCGGTCTCTGCGGCGTGGCGAGTGACGACTGCCTCGTACCACTCGACGTCTTCGGGCCCGAGCGGCTCCACCTCCACCAGCTCGAGGTTGACCCGGTCGATGAAGCTCCGGTCGGGGTCGTAGACGAACGCGATCCCGCCCGACATGCCGGCGGCGAAGTTGCGGCCGGTCGGGCCGAGGACCACCACCCGGCCCCCGGTCATGTACTCGCACCCGTGGTCCCCCACGCCCTCGACCACCGCGGTTGCGCCGGAGTTGCGCACGCAGAAGCGCTCTCCCACCTGGCCCCGCACGTAGGCCTCCCCGGCGGTGGCCCCGTAGAGCATGACGTTGCCCCCGATGATCTGCTCCTCGGCGGCGAACGGGGAGGACTCGGGGGGTCGGAGGATCAGTCGACCGCCGGAGAGCCCCTTGCCGAAGTAGTCGTTGGCGTCGCCGTAGAGGCGCATGGTGATCCCGCGGGGCAAGAAGGCCCCGAAGCTCTGGCCCGCCGAGCCGAAGAAGGTGAGGGTGATGGTGTCGTCGGGCAGGCCGGCGCCGCCGTGGCGCCGGGTGACCTCGTAGCCGAGCAGGGTCCCCACCGTCCGGTCGACGTTGGTGATCGGCAGCTCGACCGAGACCGGTTGGCCAGTCTCGATTGCCGGCCGGCACTGCTCCAAGAACCGGTGGTCGAGCGCTTCCTCCAGGCGGTGGTCCTGGTCCCGGGTTCGCCGGCGGGCGGTGTGGTAGGGCGACTCGACCGGCGTCAGCAACGGCGACAGGTCGAGTCCTCGGGCCTTCCAGTGAGAGATCGCGTCGGCCACCTCGAGGAGGTCGGTCCGCCCCACCGCCTCGTCGATCGAGCGCAGGCCCAGCGAGGCTAGGTGGCGACGGACGTCCTCGGCGATGAACTCGAAGAAGGTCTGGACGAACTCGGGCGTCCCGCTGAAGCGCTTGCGCAGCTCAGGGTTCTGGGTGGCGATCCCCACCGGGCAGGTGTCCAAGTGACAGACCCGCATCATGATGCAGCCCGACACCACCAGCGGGGCGGTGGCGAACCCATACTCCTCGGCGCCGAGCAGCGCGGCCACGATCACGTCGCGCCCGGTCTTCAGTTGGCCGTCCACCTGGACCACGATGCGGTCCCGCAGACCGTTCATGAGCAGGGTCTGCTGGGTCTCGGCCAGACCCAGCTCCCAGGGGATGCCGGCGTGCTTGAGGGAGGTCATCGGGGCGGCCCCCGTCCCACCGTCGTGGCCCGAGATGAGCACCACGTCCGAGTGGGCCTTGGCCACCCCGGCGGCGACCGTTCCCACCCCGACCTCGGCCACCAGCTTCACGTGCACCCGGGCGCGCGGGTTGGCCGACTTCAAGTCGTGGATCAGCTGGGCGATGTCCTCGATCGAGTAGATGTCGTGGTGGGGCGGCGGCGAGATCAGCCCCACGCCGGGGGTGGAGAACCGAGTCTTGGCGATCCAGGGGTAGACCTTGGCCCCCGGGAGCTGGCCGCCTTCGCCGGGCTTTGCCCCCTGGGAGATCTTGATCTGCAGGTCGTCGGCGTTCACCAGGTACTCGCTGGTCACCCCGAAGCGGCCCGAGGCCACCTGCTTGATCGCGCTGCGGCGGAGGTCGCCGTTGGGGTCGGGGGTGAAGCGCTCGGGGTCCTCCCCGCCCTCGCCGGTGTTGGACCGGCCGCCGATCCGGTTCATGGCAATGGCCAGGGTCTCGTGCGCCTCGGCCGAGATCGACCCGTAGGACATCGCGCCGGTGGAGAACCGGGCCATGATGGCCGAGGCCGGCTCGACCTCCTCGAGCGGGATGGGACCGCCTTCGGCCGGCCGCAACCGCATCAGGCCTCGCAGCGTCGCCAAGCGCTCGGACTGGTCGTCGACGGCTCGGGTGTACTCCTCGAAGATGTCGAAACGCTTGGCCCGGGTGGCGTGCTGGAGCTTGAACACGGTTCTCGGGTTGAACAGGTGGATCTCCCCGTCTCGGCGCCACTGGTACTCGCCCCCGGTCTCGAGCTCCCGGTGGGCCAGCTCGGTGGGGCGGTCGTAGTAGGCCCGCCGGTGGCGGGCGGCCACCTCGGCCGCGATCACGTCCAGCCCGACCCCGCCGATGCGGCTGGTGGTGCCGGTGAAGTACTCGTCCACCACCGCCGGGTCGAGCCCGACCGCCTCGAACACCTGGGCCCCGGTGTAGGAGGCGACGGTCGAGATGCCCATCTTGGACATGACCTTGAGGACGCCCTTGCAGGCCGCCTTGATGTAGTTCTCCCGGGCCTGGCGGGGGGACACCCCGTCGAGCTGGCCGTTGGCGATCATGTCGTCGATGGACTCAAGCGCCAGGTAGGGGTTGACCGCGGCGGCGCCGTAGCCGATCAACAGCGCCATGTGGTGCACCTCGCGGGCATCGCCGGATTCGACGACCAGCCCCACCCGGGTCCGGGTCCGCTCCCGCACCAGGTGGTGGTGGACCGCCGAGACCAACAGCAGCGATGGGATCGGGGCCAGCTCGGAGGTCGAGTTGCGGTCGGAGAGGATGATCACGTTGGCGCCATCGGCGATGGCCGCCGAGACCCGTCGACGGACCCCCTCGATCGCCTCGGCCAGCGCCTCGCCGCCGGCCCGGGTGGGTCGACCGGCGTCGCCGGCCTCCTTCACCGGAAACAGCCCGTCGATCGCGAACGCCTTGAACCCGGGGTTCTCCCCGTGCTCGTTGATGTACATGAGCTTGGCCAGGTCGTCGAGGTCGATGATCGGGTACGGCATGACCACCTGGCGGCAGGACCCCTGCCGGGCCACCAGCAGGTTGTCGGCTGGCCCGATCGTGGCCGACAGGGAGGTCACCAGCTCCTCTCGGATCGCGTCGAGGGGCGGGTTGGTCACCTGGGCGAACAGCTGGGTGAAGTAGTCGTAGAGGGTGCGCGGCCGGTCCGACAGCACCGCAATGGCGGTGTCGGAGCCCATGGAGCCGACCGGCTCGGCCCCGGTCCGGGCCATCGGGGCGATGAGGAGCTTCAGCTCCTCGGTGGTGTAGCCGAACAGCCGCTGGTGGGTGACCACGCTGGCGTGCTGGGGGGTGAGCATGGTCCGCGGCGGCAGGTCCTCCAAGGTCAGCTGGTTCTCGGCCAGCCAGCTGGCGTAGGGGTGCTCCGATGCCAGCGCCGCCTTGATCTCGTCGTCGTCGACGATCCGGCCTTGAGCGGTGTCGACCAGGAACATCCGACCGGGCTGGAGGCGACCCTTGCGGACGATGGTCGCCGGGTCGAGGTCCAAGACGCCCACCTCGCTCGCCAGGACGACCAGGCCGTCGGCGGTCACCCAGTACCGAGCCGGGCGCAGCCCATTGCGGTCGAGGACCGCGCCGATGAGCGTGCCGTCGGTGAAGGCGACGGCGGCCGGACCATCCCACGGCTCCATCAGCGCGGCGTGGAACCGGTAGAAGGCGCGGCGGGCCTCGTCCATGCTCCGGTGGTTCTCCCACGCCTCGGGGATCATCATGAGCACCGCGTGGGGCAGAGACCGTCCGCACAGGTGGAGGAGCTCCAGCACCTCGTCGAAGGACGCCGAGTCGCTGGCGCCGGGGGTGCAGATGGGGAAGATCCGGGACAGGTCCCCCTCGATGAGGTCGGTCTCGAGCAGCGCCTCTCGAGCCCGCATCCAGTTGCGGTTGCCGGCCAGGGTGTTGATCTCCCCGTTGTGGGCCAGGTACCGGTAGGGATGGGCCAGGCGCCAGCTCGGGAAGGTGTTGGTGCTGAAACGAGAGTGCACGAGCGCCAGGCCCGACTCGAACCTCGGGTCCGAGAGATCGGGGTAGAACTCCACCAGCTGGTGTCCGGTGAGCATCCCCTTGTAGACGATGGTCCGCGCCGACAGCGAGCACACGTAGAAGTCGTCGATCTGGTGCTCGGCCCGCTTGCGAAGCACGAACACCAGCCGGTCGAGCTCGATTGGCTCCCGGCAGCGACGGGGGTCGGTCGGAGCCACGAAGACCTGCTCGATCCGGGGCTCGGCCCGCTTGGCGGTCTCCCCCAGCGTGGTGTCGTCGACCGGCACGTCCCGCCAGCCGAGGACCGTGAGGGACTCCTCGGCGGCAAGGGCTTCGAACTGGGCCTTGGCCTTCTTGGCGTCGTCGCGGTCGGTGGGCAGGAAGACCGAGCCGGCTGCGTAGTGCCCGGGCTCGGGCAGCGCCACGCCGACCTCGGCTGCTGCGGCGGCCAGGAACCCGTGCGGGAGCTGGGTCAGGATCCCAGCCCCGTCGCCGGTCGCCACCTCGGCGCCCGAGGCGCCCCGGTGGGCCAGCCGCTCGAGCACCGAGAGACCCTGGCGGACCAGGGTGTGGCTCGGCCGTCCGGCCAAGTCGGCGACCAGCCCGACGCCGCAGGCGTCGTGCTCGAAGGCCGGGTGGTAGAGGGTCTTGTTGGGCCTTGCGCCACCAAGGTCCGTGCGGGCCATCGTGTCCTTCTGGGCTCGGGTCATCGCGTGGAGCGACGGCGCGGTCGTATCCGGCGGGCTGTTGGGGTCCTGCCGCCCGGGACGACGCTGGCCCTGGAGCAGTACCGCCCAGGATACACCCCGGGCGCGCCGCCGCTGTGACGGGTCCGGCCTGTGGCCGGTGCCGACCGGCACCCTAACATCGAGCGCATGGTGGCCACGCGGGCCAGCGCCGGGCGGGGCCGGCCCGGCCCGGCGGATGTCGCCGTGGCCGGCGGCGGGGTGATCGGCCTGGCCGCGGCGTGGTTGCTGGCCCGGGCCGGGCATCGGGTGACCGTGGTCGATCCCGAGCCCGGACGGGGGGCGGCGTGGGTCGCGGCCGGGATGCTGGCCCCGGCCAGCGAAGCCCACTTCGGCGAGGAGGACCTGGCCCGACTGCTGGTCGCCGGGGCGGCTCGTTGGCCAGCCTTCGCGGCCGCGCTGGAGGAGGCCTCGGGGCAGCCGGTCCACTACGAGGCGTCCCGCACGGTCGTGGTCGCCGCCGACCGCTCAGACCGGGCCGCCCTCGACCAGCTCTTGGCGTTCCGCCAGGCGATCGGTCTCGAGTCGCGCCGTCTCGCGGCCTCCGAGTGTCGACGGCTGGTGCCCGCCCTCTCGCCGGCGATCAGCGGCGGCGCCGAGGTCGTGGGCGACCACCAAGTGGACAACCGGGCCTTGGTGCAGGCGCTGGTCGCCGCCTGCCGGGCACAGGGTGTCGAGCTGGTGGCCCAGCGGGTCGTCCGGGTCGAGCTCGATCGGGCCGGCGCGGTCCGGGCCCTGACCACCGAGGGGGGCGAGGTCGTCCCGGCCCCCATGGTGGTGGCCGCGATGGGGTGGCGGACCCCCGAGCTGGCCGGCGTCCCGCCGGGCTGTCTCCCGCCGGTCCGTCCGGTCAAAGGCCATGTGCTCCGCCTGCGGGCGGCCCGGCCGCTGCTCGAGCGCACGGTGCGGGGGCTGGTCGGCGGGCGGGCCTGCTACCTGGTTCCGCGGCGCGACCGATCGCTGGTGATCGGGGCCACGGTCGAGGAGCTGGGGCCGGACCTGCGGGTGCAGGCTGGCGCGGTGCACGCGCTGTTGGACGACGCCCGGACGCTGGTGCCCGGAGTCGACGAGCTGGAACTGGTCGAGTGCTCGGTGGGCCTGCGTCCCGGCAGCGCTGACAACGGGCCGCACGTCGGCTGGAGCGAGGTACCGGGGCTGGCGGTCGCGACCGGCCATTTCCGCAACGGGGTCCTGCTCGCACCCATCACCGCCGAGGCCATCGTGGCGATGGCGGCCGGGGCGCCGGTCGCACCCGAGCTGGCGGCGTTCGGGGCAGGCCCGAGGGCACCTGAGACAACGCCGGCGTCTCCATGAGGCCATCGAAGGACCCGGTCCCCATCGTTCTCAACGGGGAGGAGCGGCTGGTCGCGGCGGGGACGTCGCTCGAGGAGCTGGTCGCAGCCCTGGGGCTGGGGCGTCGGGGGGTGGCGGTCGCTCTGGACGGTGAGGTCATTCCCCGTTCGAGCTGGGAGCACTGCACCGTGCGGGCCGGCGCCCGGGTCGAGATCGTCTCGGCGGCGGCCGGTGGATGAGCGGTTGTGGCCGGCAGGCGGACGGTGACAAGGTGGGGCCGGCCGCGGTTGTGGAGAGGACCATCGTGCACGTCCGAGCCAGATGGGTCTTGGGGGTCCTGGTGGTGACCGGGCTCCTCCTGCAGGCGGCTCCGGTCGGGGCGACCAGCGCGCGCCAGGTCGGGCTGCGGGCCATCCGGGCGACCGAATCGGTGAGCGCCCTCACCTACGCCGGTCGATTGCACCGTGGCGCCACCACCGTCGCGCTGCGGATTCGCACCGACACCGAGGACGGCGACGGGGAGGGCACGCTGTCCATCAACGACGGGTCGGCGCAGGTCCTGCTGGTCTCCGGGGTGGTCTACCTGCGGGGCGACATCAACTTCTGGGCCACCGAGGCCGGCGTGACCACGGCCCAACAACTTGCCGGCAAGTGGGCCAGCACCGCTGCCACCAGTCCCAACGGCAGCCAGCTGGCCCGCTTCGTCGACGGGTCGGAGTTCCTGCCGGTCGTGCTGGGCGGCCTCGGCTCGGCGGTGTTCACGCCGCGCGGGCGGGCCCGGGTCGACGGGCGGGCGGCCACGGTGCTGGTAGCTCGGCGTCCGGACGCCCGCACGAGCGACCGCCTGTACGTGGCCCGCACCGGGCGGCCCTATGTGCTGCGGATCGTGCTCGACACCTCCACCTGGTCGGGCACGATCACGTTCTCTCGCTTCAACCTGCCGGTGAACCCCACTGCGCCGAGCGGGGCGATCGACCTCGATACGACGAGCGGTGCGGCGTCGGGCTGAGTCCGCCGCTGGTCACCGGGCGCGCTCCGGCGACCCGCAGGCGGTGGGGCTGTACGAGGCGATCGAGCGGCGTCGGGACGTCCGCTCCCAGTTCACCGGAGCCCCGGTGGACGAAGCGGCGCTGCACCGGGTGCTGGCGGCGGCCCATGCCGCGCCGAGTGTCGGGCTGTCCCAGCCGTGGGACTTCGTCGTGGTCCGGGACCGAGAGATCCGCCGACGCTTTCGCGACCATGTGGCCGCCGAGCGGCAGGTGTTCGCCGCGTCGCTCGCCCCAGAGCGGGCGGAGCGCTTCGCCGGGATCAAGATCGAGGGGATCTTGGAGTCGACCCTCTCGATCGTGGTCACCTACGACCCGCAGCGGGGGGCGCCTCATGTCCTCGGTCGCCACGCGATCGCCGATGCCGGGCTGTACTCGGTGTGCTTGGCCATCGAGAACCTGTGGCTGGCTGCGGTGGCCGAGGGTCTCGGGGTGGGATGGGTCTCGTTCTACCGGGAGCCGTTCGTCTCGAGCCTGCTCGAGCTGCCCGAGGGCATCCGCCCGGTGGCCTGGCTGTGCGTCGGTCCGGTCAGCCACCTCGAAGCGGTGCCCGATCTCGAGCGTCACCGCTGGCGGACCCGGCTGCCGTTGTCGGCGGTGGTCCACTTCGACACCTGGGGCCACTGAGGGGGTCGACCCCCTATCCTTCCGAGCGACGAAAGGGGCGAGCGCATGGAGCTGCGGGTGTTCACCGAGCCCCAGCAGGGGGCGACCTACGACGACTTGTTGGCAGTGGCCAAAAAGGCCGAGGAGTGCGGCTACGGCGCGTTCTTCCGCTCCGACCACTACCTGAAGATGGGGTCGGTGAGCGGCGAGCCCGGCCCGACCGACGCCTGGATCACCCTCGCCGGTCTGGCGCGGGACACCGAGCGGATCCGCCTGGGAACCCTGCTGTCGGCCGGGACCTTCCGCCTGCCCGGCCCGCTTGCCATCGCGGTCGCCGAGGTCGACCACATGAGTGGCGGCCGGGTCGAGCTCGGGCTGGGGGCCGGCTGGTACGAACAGGAGCACACCGCCTACGGCATCCCCTTCCCCAGCTTGAAGGAGCGCTTCGAGCGGCTCGAGGAGCAGCTCGCGATCATCACCGGGCTGTGGGACACCCCGGCCGGTCAGACCTACTCGTTCTCCGGCCGGCACTACCAGCTGTCCAACAGCCCGGCCTTGCCCAAGCCCCGCCAGCAGCCCCATCCGCCGGTGGTGGTCGGCGGCCATGGGCGGCGCAAGACCCCGGCGCTGGCGGCGCGCTTCGCCGACGAGATCAACGTCCCCTTCGGCCCGGTGGAGGCGTCGGCGGCGGTGTTCGAGCGGGCCGAGGCGGCCTGCCGCCGCATCGGCCGCGACCCATCGACGCTGGTGCGGTCGGTGGCGCAGGTCCTGTGCTGTGGCCGCGACGAGGCTGAGCTGGCTCGGCGGGCGGGCCGGATCGGGCGGCAGGTCGATGAGCTGCGGGCCCATGGCCTGGCCGGTCGGCCCGAGGAACTGCGGGCCAAGATCGCCGCCTTCGCGCAGGTCGGGGTGAGCCGCATCTACCTCCAGGTCCTCGACCTTGCCGATCTCGAGCACCTGGAACTGGTGGCAGCCGAGGTCATGGCGCAGCTGCCGGCCTGAGCACCGGGCCTGTGCGCGGAGGCGGGCGGCCGCGAGACGGACGGTCGCGCCTGCTGGGCTACCGCAGCGTTCTCAGGTGCCAGCTCCCGGCCCGCCGATGCCTTCCCCGGCCAGCCGAGCGACGCCCAGGTCGCCGGCTGGCGAGCCGGCGGCGACCGCGGGCGCTGGAGCCTCCTGGTGGACGTAGCGCTGACCGATGGCCCATGCGGCGCCGGCGGCCAGCAGGCACGCCGCGGCCGCGAAGTCGAAGGCCTCCCGCAACCCATTGTCGAACGGGCCGCTGATCAGGCGGGGAAAGAAGCTCCGGCCGGTCACGTAGGCGGCCTGCGCGTGGGGTAGGTGGGCCAGGGTCCGACCGAGCAGGCTCTGCATCGGGTTGTAGCCCAAGAAGGCGGCGAACAGGCTGCCCACCGCCGGCAGGTGCGAGACCCGGTGGGCTGGGCCAACCGGGACCCCGGCCGACACCAGACCGTGGTAGAGGGCGGTCGGCAGCCGGGACGACAGCCCCAGGATGATGAGGGTGAAGAAGACGCCGATCGACAGCACCATCGCGGTGCTCATGGCGGTGTTCATCATGCCGGCCCCCGAGCCGCGCTCGGCCGGTGGCAGGCTGTTCATGACCCCGGCCTGGACCGGTGCGACGAAGACCCCCATGGCCAGGCCCAGCAGCACCAGGATGCCGGCGAAGGCCAGGTAGTTGAAGTCCACCGGGAGGATCTCGAGGAGGACGAACCCGGTGGCCGAGGCGACCATGCCCCCGGTGGCGAACGGCCGCGGCCCGAACCGATCGGAGAGGAATCCCGACAGGGGGCCGGCGACCAGGAAGCCGCCGGTGAGCGGGAGCATGTAGATGCCCGCCCACAACGGGGTCCGGGCGAAGTCGTACCCGTGCTGGGGCAGCCAGATCCCCTGGAGCCAGATGATGAGGATGAACATGATGCCGCCTCGGCCGATCGCCGAGAGGAAGGCGGCGGCGTTTCCGGCGCTGAAGGCCCGGATCCGAAACAGCGGCAGCCGGAACATCGGGTGCTCGACCCGAGTCTCGATCACGCAGAACACCACCAACAGGGCCAGGCCGCCCAGGATCGTCCCGAGCACCTTTGGGTTGGTCCAGCCCATGGTGTGCCCCCCGTACGGGAGCAGGCCGTAGGTGATGCCGTAGACCACGCCGACCAGGCCCAGGGCGAAGGTGAGGTTGCCCCACCAGTCCACCGGGTCATGCCGGCGGGTCCCCCGCTCTTGGAGCTTGAGGTAGCCCCACAGGGTGCCGAAGAGCCCGATCGGCACCGAGATCACGAAGACCAGGCGCCAGTTGAGCGGGCCGAGCACGCCTCCGAGGACCAGGCCGATGAACTGGCCGGCGATCGCCGCGCCCATGTTCACCCCCAGAGCCAGGCCCCGCTCGTTGGCGGGGAAGGCGTCGGTCAGGATTGCCGGCGAGTTGGCCATGAGGAAGGCCCCCCCGACCCCTTGGCCCACTCGCATGAGGATGAGAAAGAGGGCGCCCGACGCGCCGTGCAACCAGGACACCGACAACAGGATCGAGAACGCGGTGAAGATTGCGAACCCCAGGTTGTACAGCTTGACCCGGCCGTACATGTCACCCAGCCGCCCCAGGCTGACGACGCAGACCGCGTTCACCACCATGAAACCGAGCAACATCCACAACAGGTAGCTGGTGTTGGACGGGACGAGCGGATTGAGCCCGATGCCTCGGAAGATGTTGGGGAGCGCGATCAAGACGATGGACAAATTCACCGTGGCGAGCAGCGTCCCGATCGTCGTGTTGGAGAGGGCTACCCACTTGTAGCGATCGGACCGATCGAGCTGGTCCAGGGTCGGGACCTCCTCGGCGATGGCGTCGGTCACTGGTCCACCCTCTCTGGTGCAGGGGCTGTCACGGTTCCTGTGACTCGATGAGGGTCGGGGTGACGGCCGGCGTCGGTCGCCCTTCGAGGGCCACGATGACACCGCCGCCCCCGGCTCTCC